>SCPN01001526.1_pt1 | contig 478691 bp, 561 predicted proteins | sample 6106831 | NCBI WGS metagenome assembly SCPN01 (sample SAMN10720447, study PRJNA508395) | human gut metagenome | isolation source: Participant 1, 0 month
TTATTTTTAGCAACGGAATATATAAAGAAACTCTGGTGCCCAAAGTCCTTCCTGACGTACTGACCTAAAGTACATCAAGGCGTTGGAAATAGAAGTTTTCTCCATATCCTTGCAGTAAATCCTTTGCCTTTTCATATCTGTTATCCCCAGATAAAACATATGGATTAGTCAATTCTGGTTTTAGAATGGAGTAATTTGTTATTAAGGAATATTTTTCTTTTTCCAAGCGATACCCAATCCCCGGTTCAATAATGAGAACACGCCCATTTCTATCCGAAAACATAGCCTGCATAGTAGTGTCAGGTGCATAAGTAATTTTCTTTTTTTTCACTATTTCCAATGAATCGTCAAAAGAGAGATTGCCTTTTATAAAGTTTTCTGTCAAATCAGCTATTGTATAGCATGATTCATTACCGCAAAATTGTGCATTGTCATTTCCATGTACATACAACAATGTGCCAACATTCCCATTTCTATTGATTCCGTGAAAAGTGGTACTTATTATCGGACATTTTTATCCCTATAAAAAAACGGTCTTTTTCGGCAATTACAGTATGTTCCCATTCAGAAAGGTCAATATCAAAATTGAACCCAACAATGGTTTCTTTTCCATTATACACAAATCTTGTACACATATTTGTATTTCCTTTCGCAAACTAATTTAAATAGTATAAAAACTAACCACATTAGTAATTTTAAATATTATAAGACTGTTTGTCAATACAAGAGTTCATTTTTTCTAACCAAATTATTGACTTCATTAATTTGATTACTTAAAATGAAGTAAATGATGTGTAGAAAGAGGAAAATGAATATGCGAGTTACAAAGCCAGAGTTATAAAACTGCTTCTGATATGGCTGATAGAAATGGACTTCATAATGTTTCTTTGAAAGCTATTGCTGAAAATTTAGGGATTCGTACCCCCTCCTTATATAATCATATAGGAAGTTTGGATGAACTTCTTAGGAGATAGCACATAGTGGTATGCGTACTATGAATGAAAAAATGATTCGTGCAGCAATCAGTAAGACAGGATTCAGCATTAAAATTAGTGGCAGTTGAATATCTTAATTATATGATTGAACATCCCGGTGTTTATGAAATAATTCAATGGGCTAGTTGGAATGGAACAGAGGAAACAGCAATCATTTTTAATGATTATCTATCTTTACTTAAAACACTTATTTGCTCATGTGGCTTTAATCCAGATAAGACCACTGAAATTTTGAGCATGGTAACAGGTATGCTTCATGGTTATACAACTTTACAATTAAGATATGCTTTTTCTAATCCTGATAAAGTAAGAAAGAATTATCCGAAGCAATTGACACACTACTATTGGGAGCTAATCAAAAATATAAAGACTAATGATAAATTTTAAAAAGAAATACTTTATAAGAGAAACGTGCAAATCTCAAATGAGAAATGCACGTTTTTCTATAACTATTTCACAATCTTCCAGTTTTCTCCGTTCTTTTCCAGCACAAGGTCAAACTGTGATACCTGTGTTGTCATGGTCTGGTTATCCAGATATTTCACTGCTAGGGAAGCTGTCACCTGATTCCCTTTTCGGTTGTAGACCGGATTTAACAGTTCCGAGAAAATATATTCTTTTCCCACAGGTTTCAGCACACCCTCATTCACATAATAGGTTAGCTCCTTTGCGGTTGCCGTAGGGTACAGCTTGAAAAAGGGTGGTGAGAAATTCGTTGATTTCCTCCGTGGTGATGGAATCCACCGTACCGTCACTTTGTACTGCTTTTGGAGTGTAACCGGATTTTACGGGAACGCTGGTAATGGTTGGGTTCTGGACAATCGTCAGGTTTCCAGAGCCGTCCACATAAACCGTCACCTGATAGGCGGAACGGACAGTTTTACTGGATTCCCCCTCTGTGATACGTTGTTCCACCGTATAGGTCACTTGATAATGCTGCTCCTTTTCTTCTGTGATTTCCCATATCTGGAAGTCAGTTAGGGCAGATGATACGGGGATGTCTTTTCGGACAGTATCTACATTCAGGGTTTGCAGCTCTCCGGTGAGATACCCTTTTAAAGCGTTTGTCCGGTTATCAATGGAAGCGGCGGACTGTTCCCATGAATAGTAGACTTCTGCGAAATTCTCCACAAAATTCTCTATCTTGTGAGTGTCGAGGATTTGTTCCTCAATTACTTTGGTTTCATGGACAGTATGAATGTCTATCGCCGTGAAATTCTTATAGACGGCAAATAGGAAGCTCACCGCCAGCAGCACCCACAGGGCAATCACGGTTTTTTTGTGGGTATTGACTTTGTAAACTTTCAGTTTCTTTTCTTTCTGCTTTTTCTGGTTTTCCTCTTTTCTAATCTGAATCATATCGGTTCATCCTTTCTTATTGTTTGATTCGTCCGGCTCCGGCAAGGTGCTGTTGCCAGTAAGAGCCTGTCAGGTCTGCGTAGCCAATGGGATTTCCGGCATGGTACATCCGGTTATTTCCCACATACAGCCCCACATGGGTGATGTAGGTTCCGGCGTTGTAGGTAGAGTGGAAAAAGACCAAATCCCCTGCTTTTGCTTCGGACAGGGGGATATGCTGCGTCACATTGTACTGTTCCTGTGCTGTCCGTGGCAGGGCGATTCCTGCCTTGCCATAGCACCACTGCACCAGTCCAGAACAGTCAAAGGAAGTGGATGGGGAATCACCCCCGTACACATACGTCCAGCCCTCATACTTTAAGGCTTCCTCCATGATAGCCTGTACCGTTTCATCATCAAACTGTGCCACGGTCAGGTATTGCGATACCAAGAGGACATAGAACATATTTCCGTAGGAATACCGCCAGCCTCCCGTTTTTCTCTACCGCAATAGGGTTGGTGTAGGTGACTTTCTTTCCGCTGGATTTGTCCCTTGTGAAGCTCTCTGCCAGTTCAAAAGTGTATTTTTTTCCACGCCCTGCCACATAGTCTAGGAAGCCGCCGCCATAATTGTAGGACTGAATCACACTGTTTAAGTCACAGCCCTTTGTTTCTGCCGCTGCGAGCAGTTCCGAGAAATATTTGCAGCCCTGTTTGATGGATTCCTCTGTGCTCAGGAGAGTTTCGGGGGAAGCCCCAGAGATTCCGAGGACTGCATAACGTCTTCCAGCGTGCCGCCGGATTCCACCTGAATGATGGCGAGCAGCACATTTAAGTATTCCTCTATGCCATATTCCCTTGCATACTTTTCCAGCATAGTCTTATGGGCGAGGACTTCCTGTGATACGCTCACGCCCCCATAGATAAGATTTCCGCCGCTTCCGCCGTCTTCCTCATCCGAGAAGACAATCACCACCAAAAGGAGCAGGGAGAACATCATCACGCACACGCCGGAACAGGCGAAGAAAAGGTGTCTTAACTTCATGGTTTCTCCCCTTTCTTTTGTTTGGCAGCCGCTGTTACCGTTTTTGTCCACTCCTTTCTGGCGGTGGTACGCCGGATGGTAAAGTTTGATTCTTTTACCACAGGGGCAGCCCGTTTTCTTTCCGGTATCACAGGAGCCGTATCGTTCTGGAAAGGTCTTGTCGGGTGGGGAGCAGCCTGTGTGATAGTGGGAGCCGTCTTTTTGTCTTTCATTTGGCTGGGATATGGAAGCAGATGGGATTATCTGGCGTTCTGTCCGTACAGGCGGCATCTGTTCATGGTGGATGGAAGCTGCCTTTACCACCGGAACCGAAGCCTGTTCTGCCACAGTTTCCCCCATAAGGAACCTGTCCCCGTTCCCTGATGGATGGGGAAACCGGCTGCATGGCTGGTTTTCCTGTATGAGTGGTATCTGCATGATGTCGGAAATCTTCCGGCTGCTTTTCAGTAACAGGGCGTTCATGGACGGGAGCCGCCCCTTTGGGGCTTCGGAAGCTCTTTGTTGCGGCTGTTTTGCCTGTTCCAGTTCCGCCCTGCGTTCTGCAATGGTCTGTCTGCGGCTTTCTGCCTGTGCGTTCCGCTGTTCGGCTCTGGCAGTTCGGGTCTGGGTCACGCTGGAAGTAAAATCCCGTACTCCCTCTGATACCTGTGTTTTCCCGTGGTAAAGGGCGTACTTTGCATTGACGGGCAAATCCTTTGCCTGCTCCCGAAGCTGTCCGGCAGTATCGGCTATCTTATCTTTGGTATCTGCCACCGCACCTGCCGCAGAGCCAGCCCGTTTCCATACAGATTCCTTTTCCGGTGTTGCCTGCCCGTCTGGTCTGTTGTGGTCTGTCTGCGTCCGTTTGGAAGAACCGGAGTTGAAGCATTTCTCTGGTCTGAGCCAGCCTGTTTTCCTGCATGATAGGCAGCCGTTCCAGCCCCAAGAGCCGCCACAGAACGTCCCAACTTATGCTGTAAACGGTGCATATGGGCGTGCATGAGCATACGGGGTCTTCGCATGATATGGTTCCCCATGCTTTGGGAATCCCCACTCTGCAAGGAGAACATCCCCATTAAATCCCCAGCTTGAAATAAATTCCGGCAAAGTCACTATCTGCAAGAACGCCGTCAGGAAGAACGGATATTCCCCAGACAGGTTGTAGAGCATGGTGGAAATACTGAACGCTACCGTGATAATCAGAGTGATTCCGGCTCTGGTAAGGATGGTATTGAACAGTTTCGTAATGGCACGTTTAGACATCCCCTCAAAAGAGGGAACCATGCTAAGGAGAAAGCTCACAGGCAGGAACATAGCGTAGATGATAAAAAGCACCTGTGAAAAAATCATTATCCCCGTGAGCAGGAATACAAAAACGGAGATACCGATATTGAACATGAACAGGAAGAAGACGGTTCCCAAGCGGTTGATGGTCTTTGTGATGGTAAGGTTGGTGTTTTCCCTGTCTTCGATTTCTTCCACTACGATTTCTTCTCTGTCCTGTCCGTTGTTTTCGTCTGGACTGGTTGAGAGCAGGCGTTCCACACGGTCTGCCCCAAGGCTCTCCATATCTGAATTGCCATATTGCAGCAGGAGCCACGGCTGCTTGACCTGTATGGAAAACAGGCTGTCCCGTATCAAATCCACGCTGTCTTTTCCTTGACTTTCCGAGTTTGGCAGCACAATCTTTGTGCCAAGGGTCAGGCTGGCATTGCTGATGTCTGCGGAAAATTCATTGATTTTCCCGATATAATCAGGAGCATAGGCGATAAAGGCAGCGGACAGCACGAACACCACCACGAAATTCACAACGGCATGGATGGCTTTTGTGGTTTCCCGTTTGATAAGCCCTGTGTAGGCAACATAAAGCCCCACCACCAGAATGAGAATCAGCAGGAACCCGATATAAAATCCCTCTGAGGATAAGCCGCTGGTGGTAACGCCAGCAAGGGTCTGCATATTTTTTCCCGATAGAATCCGCCGTAGAGGAAATGAAGTCCAGTGAGTAGGCTTCCTGAATCAGATACCCCGTGGCGTTGGAAAGGTACAGGCTGATTGTCCAGATAAAATTTGTGATGGCATACAGCCCGTACATCACCTGTTTTCCGATACCGTCCAGCCAGTTCCACGGGAGCCAGTCCCATCCGCTGTCCACATAAAAATCAAGCTGGTAGTTGTCCAGAGGATATTTGCTGTATTCGTTGGCAGCGTCCACCGTATCATCCACCAGTCCGGCAGCGTGGGCGGCTGTGCCGAAGACTGCCAGAAGCAGGAGGATGAGCAGGAGTGCCAGAAGCACCCTGCCAATCACTTTTCCTGCCATCTTCCAAGACAAGCCCTTTTTTGTGTGATAGGGAACTGGGAATTGCTGTCGGTTGGGAAGTTCTATGTATCACCATCATTCCACCTCTTTTCTTACAGGCGGTCTGGTATCAAAGGCATGGAACAGGTCTTCAAAGATAGGATGGAACTGTATCACCTCCCACCCGCCCGTACAAATCACTGATAAGGCACTGCCCGTTTTCCAAGTCACGGAGCCGCTTCTGATTGTTTTCATCTTCGGAATCCACCCCGAAAAAGGCGAGGGTCTTCTTGATTTCGTTGATGTCTGTGGAACGGAACGCAAATTTCAAGCCCAGATTGTTTTTCAGCTTTTCATCCAGCAAATCATCCGTGTTCTGTGTCACAAAGTAAACGCCTGCGTTCATGGCACGTCCGGCACGAACCAGCTTCATAGAGAGGGTCTTGCCCTGTGCCACCTGTAGGAAGCTCCATGCTTCATCCAAATCCACAATCTTAAACACGCTACGGTCTGTATGGATGAAGTCGAGGGCAAAGGTACTGATTACAATGAGCATTGCCACGGAAAGCAGCTCCATTGTGGTGTATTCTTCAAACGAGGTTTCCTTATCCGGCAGCACCAAATCTGCCACCTGAATGATGTTGAGCTGCTTTTCAAGGCTGATGGACTGTGTGACATCCCCATCCGAAAAGAGCAGGTGTGCAAAGTCATAGTCTGTAAAGGATTCGATATGGTCGGCTATGCTGGTGCTGATGGCGGTTCCCTCCGCCCGAAGTTCCTCAATCACTTTGAAAAGCCCCCGTTCCTCACTGTTTGTCACTGCACGGATGGCTTTCCGAAGAACAGGGAATTTTTCCCCGTCACGGCTGGAAATGCCTGTTAAAAAGGTCAGGATGTCGATTGCCAGTGATTCAGAATCCTTTGGGTTCTCCATAATCACATACGGGTCGAGCAACCCCTGTTTTGTTCCTCCGAGGTCAGGTTTATGATATTGATTTCATGGGCGATTTCCGGCAGGGTTTCTTTCCACCGTCCCCGTTCCGCTTTCGGGTCAACAATGAGTGCCTGTGCCCCAAATAATACGGAATAATAAATAATCATGTTGTTGCTGAATGATTTTCCACCGCCGAGGGAGCCGACAAAAGCGGCAGCAAGGGCGTTGGTGACGGAGCCTTTTTACCTCCTTGACTGGCAAGGGCAGGTTTTAAGTACACGTTTCTTCCTGTATCAAGGCTGTACCCGATATAAATTGCCCTCCGGTTCCCCCAACATCTGGGTTGCCCCAAAGCCAAGACCAGCAAGGAAATCACTGGTGACATACTGGATGTAATCGTTCAGATACCGTTTGCTGGCAGGAAGAAATTCCCCATGCAGCCCCAGCATATCCCCAAAGGGGCGAACCAGCTTCACATTCAAATCGTCATAAAAATCTTTCACCTCATTGCAACGTCGTTTCAGTTCTTCCAAGTCAGGAGCCGTCACACGCACCACATAGGACAGCTTGTACATGGATTCCTTGCTCTGGTCTAAGGTGGATTCCAGCTCATTCACGCTGTCCAGAGCGTCCACCACGTTTGTGCTGGTTTCACTGTCATTCTGCCATGCATGGTTGTCCAAATCTTTCAGCTCTTTTTTCTTGTTCCGTACCGTAGAGAGGGCTTTCCGGTTTGTCACAATCTCCACATTCATAGAGGTATCAATGGGAAAAGTAAATTGCTGCTGCTGATAGTAAAAGATTTCCGAGGATGGGAAGTCCAGTTCCCCCACAATGCTGTTGATGGTAAAGTAGGCGGCATAAACTGTCCCGTCTTCCTGTTCGATTTTCAGATACCGCTGGTTTTCCTCTATCAGACAACGGGTGGGTTGGATGAGGTCATAGTATTTCACCAGCGTTTCCTCCTGAAACCGTTTCTTCGGAAGATAATACTCATAATCTTCGTAGGCGGTTCCGGTCTGCCCGTATAAATGCTCAATCAGATAGCCAAAATCGTCCTTGTTAAGCCGCCGGACTTTAAAGCGGCGTGAGATTTTACTTTCCAGCAGTTTTTCCATCTTCTGAAACCGCCAGATTTCCTCATTGCTCATGGAAACAAAATCCCCCATGAGTTTGTGGTTGACTTCATGGAGGAAATTGGAAACGGCGGTCTTTGCTTCCCTGCGGAACTGTTTCATGGTGACTTCCTGCTCATTGACAAGCAGCTTGAAGCCGATAAAAAAAAGCGGTAGTCCACCTGATTTTCCCCTATCATGGAAATCAGGGCTTCGGTCTGTGCGTCAATCTTTGCACAGGCAACGTCCTTTTAACTTGCCCGTCACTTCCTGTTTGGAGCGTTCCTGTGCCGCCCGTATGCTGGATTCGGTGCTGATTTGCAGGGCGTGAATCTTCCCGTCCCTGTTCTGGGCGATAAGCTGCCGGAAGGAATCGTGTACCTGATATTTCTGTTCGGGGCTTAAAAAGGAATAGTTGTAGGGAAGCAGCTCATAGTAAGCAAAGCACTCCCCGTCATGGTTGAACACAAGGTTATTTTCGATATACTTAATCGGATATGCCATAAATATCACTCCTTACTGCCGTGATGGGCTGTGCCGGATATTCCTTTTCCAGCTTCACGGGCTTTCCTGCATAGGTCAGTTTCGGGCGTACCAGATATGCCAGTACGGATTTCAGGAAGCCGTAAGGCTTCTTCCCGTCAAAGGTCTTCTGACACATGAACCAAGTGAGGGCAAAGGGTACGCCGAAGTATTTTAAAAATGCCCCGTCAATGAATGAAAGGGGAGGGAGGTTCCCCTAAGAGCATAACTGCAAACACCGATACCACGAACCACGCCATCTGTGTGAACGTGATGGGGAATGGCAGCTTAAAATCATTGATGGAATAGAGTACCTTTTCCACCGACCAGATACTGGTATAGCTTCGTATTTTCTTCATGTTGTCCGTCCTTTCTAAAAAGATGGGGCAGCAAAAGCCGCCCCTGAATAAAAAATCCGCCTGTATTTCCTGAAAGAGATACAGACGGGTCTACCGTAAGATTTCATATACGCCGTGGTTCGTGACAACAAAGGTTCCCTCCAATTCCATGTCACGCCCATAGGCAGCATAGTCGATATAGTTTTGTAAGTGTGCCGGAAGTTCCCCAAGCTGTCCGCTTTCTTCCAGATAATAGCGAGCCACATCCGCCATATCGTCACAGCCGGAATGGCAGATAATATCGTCTTCATGCTCACAGAGTTCTTCGATACTGCCAAAGTAGGATTGCAGCTCTGATAGTTCCTCCTGAATGTGCTCCGGTAAGTCCTCCACCATTTCACACAGGCGGTTGACTTCCTCAATGGGGGTATATTCGTCAATCTCAAAGGGCAGCTCATAATCATGGATGGCGTATTCCTCATATTCATCATTCAAGCCGATACGTTCTTTGACTTCCTCAAAGTCTACAGGCGGCGTGAACCATGCCCTACCAGTTCGCCCTCATTGTATTTGCCTAAGTTGGCAATGTAAATCCGCATTTCTTCCACAGTGTCACCTCCATTCTCTGTCATGCTCCTTTTGGGGAGTTACGCTCCCCAAGCCCCTAGTGGACTTCCGCCATGAAGCAATCAGAGCTTGCTCCATAACGGAAGTGTAACAAGGGTTTCCTATGCACCGATAATCTTATTGAACAGTTCCAGTAAGATGTCCTTTACACCGTCCGCATTGAAGACCAGACCGACCGCTACAAGGGACACCACCAGAAAACCGATAAGTTTGGAAAATTCCCTCTTAAATCCGAGGTACAGTCCAATCACCACGATTGCCAGCAGCACAAGGGACTGGGCGTTGGATAAAAACCAGTTGTAAAGATTCTGTCCGAAATTCATAAAAGCTCCTTTCTTTCCTGTAAGATTCCTTATGTTTCAAGATTGCCGCCGTTAAAGCACCACCTCCTTTGCAGCGGCGGCTTGCTGCTTCAGGATTTTTTCGTGTTTCTCCGTCAGCTTTGCATGGGTGATGATGTCATGGACAATCTGGGTGTGGTTCATCTTATCCAGACGGAGAGCCAGCTTTAACGTGGGGTGCTACCTGATGGGAGAGCCAGTGCAGGGTGCGTTCAAAGGAATAGGGTTCCGGTTTGGTTGTCAGTTTCAGAATTCCTCTGTGTTCCCCTATGAACCATGCCCATTCCTCATTGATACGCCAGTCAGAACGGGGCTTTGCATTGTCCCTGTCCACGAACCGGACATAGCGGTTGATGATTTGAAAGGCTGTCCGTTCTGGATTGTCATGTTCTAACAGGTCACGGATGGCGTAAAAGGCACGCTCATTTTTCAGCCGGATTTCAAAGCGGTTCTTTACCTCTGCGTCCTCAATGTGAATATCGTGCTTTTTGTACTGCTCATAGTCTTTTTCATAAATGCAGAAGTACACCTAACTTTGGAGGGAGCCGATATACAGGGTGTTCCCCATACATTCTTTTTCCTCACGCCGCACCAGTTCGCCGCTGCGGTAGCTTTTGAAGCTGCGGAAGACCGAGATACATTCCTCATTCCGGCACTTCTCTGTCAGATGGGGAATGTTCAGGATTCCCGTTTTGTCATTGATGGCGAGGTCAAGCCGCTTCATCACGCCGTCCTCCATGAGAACATCCATGAAAAACTCATACCAGCTCCGTTCCTGTGCCAGAAGATAGCTTTCAAACTGGCGGCAGCCACGCCCTTTCAGTTCCAGCAGCACCCCTTTTTCCAGTTCCGGCGATACCAGAACGAAAATATCCACCCAAGATAGTAATGCTCTGTGTAAGAATAGAAGCCGTAGTCTTCATGGATAAAGTAGGGGAGCTTTAGCCGAAGCACGTCTTCCACGATATGCTTCACATCCGTAGTGGGAAAACGAATCCTCACATAGTCAAAGAGCATTTCAAGGGGAGTGTCTGGGTTGAAGCGTTCCAGAGCTTCCGTGATGGCTTCCTGTAATGCTTCGGATGGGTGAGCCTTGCCCGTTTCAATATCGCTCAGGTACGGACGGGTGATTCCGGCAGCTAAGGCAAGTTTCTGTTGTGAGATACCGTAAACTTCCCGTTTCTCTTTGATGTCCCGTACCCATGTTTTTTCATTCAGTGAAAATCCCTCCTGTCTAAAAAAGCGTATGTCAACTTTCAGAGCCTTGTTGACACACGCCAGATATGGGGAAAATCCCTTATGTACCTTGGGATTCTTCCCTGTTGTTTGGTTGTTGCCTGTCGATTTGTACCCCTCTGTTAGATACGAGGGGTTTATGCTGGCGTGCCTTGCGGCACACCAGCCACAGCAGGTCAGTCCGTTTCTGCGGCTTTCGCTTCGCACGCCGCCTGCACTCCCTGCCTGCTGTCTATGAGCTTTTTTATTTCCTTGAGGAAATCGTGTCCTTTTGGCACAAGGGGCGTATAAAATTCCGAGATAACGCTGGTTCCTACATCCACATAGCCACGCCCCTTTATCTGCTTTAGGAAGAAGTCTTTTGTGGTTTCCCCAAACATCATTCCATAGCCCATTTCCGACATCCGTCCCAGAGCCACACGAAAATTGAACTGGTCACGGATTCCATCCCCCAGATACTTTGCGTCTGGACGCTGGCAGGCGAGAATCAGGAAAAAGCCAGCCTGCCGCCCAAGCATAACGATTTGTTTTAGCTTGTTAAGGACAGCGGCGTTTTCCTTTGTACCGAGCATTTCCATAAATGCTACATATTCATCAAAGATAAGGAAATTTGCAGGAAGCCCCAAGTAAGCGTAGTTTTCCCCTGTCCGGTAATTCTCCATGAGCTTCATGTCTTCGCTGCGTTTCATCATTTCTTCATAGAAACGGTCAATGCAGGCGAGCATATCTTCCTTTTTGTAGTACACATCCGGCATAACCGCCTGTAAGTCCGCAAGGTCGGCGTTCTTCGGGTCTAACACGGACAGGACGGCGTTGGTGCGGAGCAGGGCTTCAATAAGGGTCAGGATAAAGTAGGTCTTTCCACCGCCGGTTCCTCCGGCAATGAGCATATGGGGGAGCTTGTCATACTCCCACCAGATATTTTCCATAAGCCGGAGCCTGCCGTCCTTTGCCTGTACGTCCTCAATGGAGATACGGTTGGCAATGGTATCATAGAGCAGGGTGTACTCCACATAGGAATCCTTTTAATTCCTTATCCGTCAGCTCACAGTACAAGCCGCTTTCCAGCTTTCTCTCCAAGTTTAAGAGCTGTTCCTGATATTTCCCCTAAAGTGATTTCCACACGGATATGGAGCAAGCCCTGTTTCATCCGGTAGTAGATTTTGGGAAAGTAAGTGATGGTTTCTTTGGAACGGCTGGAAGACAAGTCTTTGAAAAAAGCGTCTTCTTTTCTCTGCTCCGATTCATACCACTTGTTTTCCAATACCATCCTTGCCAGCTTTTGGCGGTGGATGAGCTGCTTTACTTCGTCCCTCCGGTATCGCCAGAACAGAAGAACGGTTGCAAGACACACCAGCCCTGCCATGCCCATGCTGAATAACAGGTAAGGGATATTTACATCCTGTGCTATCTGGGAGAGGGACACTTCCTGCCAGTTGGTTCCGGCAATCTGCCCTGTATGAAACAGCAGGACAACCAGCAGGAAGACAGGGAACAGGGCGGCAAGGGCAGTATGGAACACAAGGTCTTTATCCGTGGGGCGGATACGTTTTCCACGGGGGAAAAGCTGCTTCATGGGAACAATCCTCCTTTCGTTTTTTAGGTTCCTGTTATTTTACAGGGGGAGCGTCTTTCTTCGGCGGCTGCGGATTCATGGCAGCCCCTTTTTTCAGGACAATATCCTCTGCCTTGATGTACCAGTCCACCTCTGCTCCCTTGAAAAGGTAGCCGTTGCCACGGTATCTGCCACTGGATTGATAAGTTCCACCTCTGCGTTGTAATCGAACTCCTTTAACGGCACGCTGGCAGGGATAGAAACCTGAATCATACGCCCCTGTCCTCTGGATTTTAAGTCATAGGTACGCTCCTTGATTTCTTCTGATACCGAGCCGTCTTCATTCTGGAGGTGAACCTCACGGCGGAGGGCAGAAAACTTCAATGCCCCGAAAGTTGCTTCCTTATCAATCACGATTCCGTTTGCCAATCTCATAGTCTGATGTCCTCCTTTTCCTTACGCTTTTACCATATCGTCAGCGTGTAAAATGTAGTTGGTAAAGCCCCTTGTGCCGATTTTATAGCCCTCTGCGGTGATACGGGGATTGACGAGCTTCACACGTTCCTCAAAGTCAAAATGTTTTTCTCCGGCTTCGGCAGGGAGGATAACCACAATATCATCCGCCCTCTGTACGTCTGAATACAGGTTGAAGCTGCGGGAGAGTACCGCCATGCGTCCATTGATTCTTCTTTGTTCTGTTTTGTCTTCTCCGGCAAATTCCAAGTTGCCGAATGTCTTTCCATGTTGGGGATAACGAATTTTAATTCCATATAGATGTACCTGTCCTTTCTGAATGTTGTGTTTGATGGTTGGTTTCGGGTGCTGGTCTGGAAGCGGAGGGGAATGCTCCGGCGGTGGTGATTTCTTCGTAGTATCACATCCTTTCTGGTTTTAGGAAAAAATAGACGCTCAGTTTTGAACGTCTATAAGGGAAATACTTATTAACTTTTAGTCTTCTGCTGGATGTTTTGAAAGATAACGGGAATAATCTGTGTCAAATTGTAAAGATTTCAATTGTTCATCTATAATCTGTAATAGGTTTTACCGTTAAGGATTGCTTCAAATTCTTTTATAGAAAAATCAATAATGCAATATTTATCTTCCAATTTCTCCCTATGGAGATAAAATTTTTTTATTAGTCCAGCACCATTACTCCATCCGGTTCCGCTAGTACCATAATACGAAAATAAAATGCCTATTTTTATGTTGGTTGTCAAAAGCAAACTACAAAATTTTCCTATGTATGTAACACTAACGGCTTTGTCGTAATTTTTGCATTCTCCTAAAAGGTATCAAGTTTTGGGTCAATCAGATGATATGTCAACAAAACTTTTCCTTGAGGAGTTAAAGTAACAATTTGGTCTATTTCATTTGTTGAAGTTCGTAAGTTTCTATCTACATTAAAAATATTTCCAGAGATAGTTAAGAGATACGAAACTAAATTTTCTAAAGCTTCGCCCTTTAAGTTATGTAAATTTTAGGTGCATTGTCTGTAAGGGAAATGTCATGAAGCTGTTTGAATTTTCAAGTAACTCTTTATAAGTATTTTTTGGGCTTCGCTAATTTCACAAATTTTTCATATCTTAATGTATCAGATATACTATTAAGGACATTTAATGCCTTAGAAATTTCTTTATCATCTGGCATAATATCAATCATCACGTACCACCATATATATTAAAAATGAATTTTCTATTGAGGAGAGTTCGCTATGGCAGAGTTCACATTCAAAAGTTTCTGGTAACTCATTAAACAAACGTACTGTCCCCATAGATTTTTGGCAATTACTACAATATAGTTCATAATAACTTTGCAAAATTCCTTGCTTTTCCAATTCAGATAAAAAATCATAGATTTCAGGAATAGATAAGGAAAATTTTCTTTTCAAAACGCCAGGATAAATCCACATATTTTTTCTATAATTTTTGAAAAAATTAGTTAAGGCAATGCTATCTATGTTTTTATTCATTTTGCGTTGTATCGTCATTTCTATGATTGACAATGTATTCGATAACATAATTCATTCGCTCCATTCCAATTAGCACATTACTATAGTAATATTGTATTAAACAATAAGATTTATTCATGTAATTGAAAACGAATTTAACACGGTTACTTCGTGTTTTTATTTCGTTCTCCCATAATAATTCAATCCAAGGATAATCGGACATTTCTTCCATTTCAAACATAAATTGTTCTAAGGCTTCTCTGAAATCAGGTACTTTCTCTAATTCAGCCTGATTGTCATTTAATAGTGAGCGTAGTTCACCGATAAATGGTAATATATATTCTTGATTGTTACCAACATCCAGTTGTGCGTTTCCACCATTAGGTAATTTCATGGATTGAGCAATAAGTTTTACATTTTCATCACGTTTGCATACATTAACCATAAAGTCTAAATTTAGCGGAATCAAATCGCACGCAAAATGCTCTTTAAAATAATCAGACATTTCTGCAATTAAGTTGGAATATATAGTCGGTTCTTTTTTGTCGGATAAAAAGACCCTTTTTAAAACATCAAAACGAAATTCTATCAATTCTCCTTTTTCGTGAAATACAACTAAAAAGGGATATTTAGTTAAAAATTCTTCCTGTGTGAGAGGATGAATAGCCGCATATGCCAAATTAAATTTCAGAAAATAGTATCCATCCATAGAATATGCAACAGGCTTTACGAAAGATGTATATAAGTAATCATTTTCATAAGTGTCTTTAAGAGGAAGGATTTCCTGTGCCTTTTTTAACGTTGATGAAAAATCATCACAAGTAAAAATAACGGAATACTTATAATCTTTTAAAAACTCCCATTTTTCTAAAGCATATCCAGCTCTTTTGCTCTGGTGAATGCAGGTTACAAGCTGTTCAGATAATGTTTTTTCTGAAATATCTACAGTTTCTAGCCCCTCTATGTATAACTGTCCCGAAGTATCTGTTTGTTTAGTCGCAATTCCGTGCTGAATGAATTGTTTTACTAAATGGCGTTTTACTTTATCTGAATAAGCCATTACTGTTTTTTCAAGATATTCTAAATAGTTATTTAACTGCATACAATCCTCTTTTCTGTGCATATATCTTTCGTTATCTTGATTATACTTGATATAAGTACAAAAGCCATGCACAAATCAAAATTTTATAGGATTTTCGATATATACATAATGATAAAAGTTTTGGTGGTGTTGCATATATAAAAATAGACGCTTCATGTTTTCACATAAAACGTCTACTCCTTGCATTAAGGAAAAGAGTATCGTATAATCTTGATAAATGGTCTATAAGCCGGATTTGAACCAGCTAACACGTTGCTAACACTTTTGTTACCAGTACAGGATATTTCGTGAATCTATCTTCCGCACAGACCTCACGCTTTTCCTGCATTATAAGGTGTTAGATGGTATTACAGGAGGTTAGAAACTACTTGCTGCGAAAGGACATTTAGAACTCCTAAGATTGCACCTGCTGTCGGTCCTAATGTTACAGCTCCTACCGCAACCGGTACAACAATCAGGGTAATTTCTAATCCTGCTGTTTTGATGTAACCAATCGGGGTAAAAGCCATGAGTAAAATGATGGCAACTAATAATGCCATTTCCACAAGATATTTTGTGGAGAATTTGTTTTGTTCATAGTCTCTTCCTCTTTTCTGATGATGTATTTTGTCATGCCTGTAACTGCCATATCAGGTCGGTTCAGGCTCGCATTTATAGCATAGCACTTTGTGAAAGGTTTATCAATTTGTTTTAACTTTTATACACTTTGTTTTCTGCCCGCTTCCATTTTTACATATTTCCTTCAATTCCTTTATTCTTCAAAATCCAGATACACTCCAGCAGTGCACAAACACCGGCAAAAATAAAACACTGCGCTGTTGTCACAAAACTGACCAATCCACTGATGATGAACGAAAGTACCGGCATCGCTGCAATGCTTGCCGCAGACATGATACCGCTGGTTCTCGCCAGATACTCCTGATTCACATATTTGACACTTGCAACTGACAAAAAAGCTCCTGTAGCTGCAACCACATATCCTAATGCCAGACTGTTTGCAATCACCACACCATACCGGAACAACCAATTTACAAAAAATGGTTCACACAATGGGATTCCTATATAAAAACAGCCACTACTACACAGGCTATCACCATAATTTTTTGCCACTCATATGTTTTTCACAACCGGATACGTTACAGAACCGAAAAGCATACCAACGGTCAATGCCGCGCTTAATAATGAAAGCATTTCTGCCCCACCGTGCAAAATTTCATCCACCATCGGTGCCTCAAGACTGTTTAGTGGAACTAAAATTCCATTCATAAAAGAACTACTACCATCAAATAACATACTTCATGCGATTTCCGGACGTAAGAAAACCCTTCTTTTAAATTGGTGATATATGCTTTCCATCAAAATCTGTGATCTGCTTCTCTCTTCTCTGGTATTCACAAAGCAGATGATCAATGCAGACAAAAGAAATGTTGCCATATCCAGATAAATTGCACCAGCGGCTCCAATCACAGCGATAATACCGCCTGCAGCCATAGTTCCTGCAAGTTCTGTAACGGACGAAAACGTTGACATTAAAGACATTCCATACTCATAATATTCTGCCTGCAATACCCGCGGTGTCAATGCGCTGCCCGCTGGTCCCCTGAATGCCTCCACTGTCGATATGATACACGTCGTAACCAGCAACATCCACGGCTGCAAAAATCCAAGTAAATATCCACTCGCAACAAATGCCACGCAGAATGCCCTGATCAAATCCGTAATAATCATAATTACTTTCTTATTCCTTCCCTCCACCCACGCACCTGCGAGCGGAGTTACAAATACTGATGGTACTTTATTCACACCAAATATCACGGCTGACCAGACGGCACTGCCCGTCAGTTCGTATACAATCCATGTGGAAGCGATTGCGTCAATTGAATCTCCAAACCGGTTAATTAAGGCTGCCACCATCATTTTCATATACTCTTTTGTTTAAAAATATCTTTGTATCCAATTTTCTCATTCTGTTCCATGTTTATGCACCTACTCTTCCATCTGACTCTATCACTACATTCGCCAGGCACATTTCTTATTTTCTGTAACAAATGATTTGCACCTGATCAACAGTAACTTTATATCTCTGCTCAAACATTTTGACTACAGTCAATCTTTGTTAGATATTCATAAACATATTTGTCGACATTTGTTTGATGTTTATCTAATTTTATGTTATACTGATGTTAGACGGTTGTCAATATTTATTTTATATACATCTAATATCGTTTAGATGTATATCTAACATTGACAGCAATTATACAAAACTGCTAATTTCAAATGATATTACAACCTTTCCATGATTGGAGGAAACATTATGTCAACCTATATGAAAACAAATGCATTAAACACCGCTTTTCAATTATTAAAAGTAATTGCATCAGGAAAACTTTTACAGGAACAGATTACAGAAGCCGAGGCGGAATTGCATATCCATTTTGATCAAAAGCAGCTTCTGACTGCAAATTCTGCTTTGCTTGATCTGTTGGAAAAGATCAAAGCCGAGACTGCGCACAAGTTGAAAAATGATACTGATCTGCTCAACTCTTATTTTCACAAAATCACAATTGCGCAAAAGATTATGAAAATGTCAGTCTTTTTCTCTTTCTTACCGAGCACCCTGCTGAATATTTAGATTATCCAGACTTTGCTTCCTATGTTGATTTTTGTTGAATCTTACCGAAGCCAGGCGTTGCCAGCTCTTTTAACCATGATAAAAGATACAACCATATGTATCTGCGTGATACAGACTCTGATGAGCAGACAGACAACGTTTCCTCTGAAAAATATCTCAACCTTAGATGTCGTTGCAGCCATTATGGAAATGGATGTCCCTATGGAAATCCGCTGGAAAATCCAGGATATTTTTGTCCACTGGAAATCCCATCTGGAAAAAGCGCTTCCGTTATTAAATTATGCGTATCAGACGCTTATCAACTTTGAGCCACAACTTGAATTATATGCGCAAAATTTTATTTCCTATTGGACAAATGAAATCACAAACCAGGGTGGAATCGTTCCTTTTGCGGAACATCTTTTTCCTTTAAATAATCTCCCTGACACCCCCTTTGGATATAAGCTTTATATCTCCTTTTTCCTGCCTTTTGAACTTGGTTTCCACGCAGATTTATCTGCAGAAAATAAAGTTTTATCTTCCCCTTACGAAATTGTTCTTGGAATTTTATATGGAGAATATGTGAAGCCTCAAAATCCATATGCGCCAGATTACATTGAAGATTCAGAAGCTTATATAAATGCCTTGAAACTCCTCAGCGACAAGAGGCGTTTTGAAATTATGTCTTACCTGAGTGAAAAACCTGCTTATGCCGGAGAACTTGTCAAATATTCAGGTCTGACTGCCGCGACTATCTCCCATCATATGTCGCAGCTTGCAGAAGCCTCCCTGATCCGTCTTGAAAAAATAGACACGAAAGTATACTACTCTGTAAACAAAGAAATGCTTCAGAAATGTTTTGGCTATTATCAGAAAAAACTGCTTCACCCTTAAACCGGAGTTTAATTGGCGTAGTGCCGCAGATTCTGCGGTGCTTTCTTAGGGCTTGAAGGGGCAGATATAAGCGTCTTTCACAAGTCGTGATTTTATAGGTTTATGAAAAGAAAAACGGTACAGACGAAATATGATGTTCCTGTTCGCCAGGCATTCCGATAAGCCTCTGAAGAGTCTTATCTCCATGGCTCACAAAGGAAATCATATTTGTCTGTACCGTTTTTCTTTCATTTACGCTGTGAATGACTTGTGAGAGGACGCTTATATTTGCCCAATCAACGTTATGGATTGCACCATAGAATCTGCCATTTACGTTATGGAACTCGTGGGGTATGGGATGAGTGCCTATAGGATCAAAACTCAATCTGCATTTTTGAAATAAATGAATTAGGTTTTTTTAATGAATTTTAACGGAATAAAATAGAATTGTATATGTGATTATGGTAGAATATGATATTCATGATTTTGTCAATCGGAATTTGTAGGATTAGGTGTTCAGAAAAATATACAGAAAATCGCTCATTTGTGGGGGGTGCTACGAATCGTAACCAAGACCTTGCAGAATGGGAGCAGGCAGTTAAGAACGGACAGAAACCTGCTGAGAAACAGCACAGACCGCCCGAAAAACAAAGCGTGCGTAACAGGCTCAGACAGCTTCAGGAAGAGAACAAACAGAACTCTCAGCCGAAGCAGAGAAAGAAATCCCAAGACAGGGACAGATAATCACAACATAGAAAATCAACATTGCAGGGTGTTCTTTTGAATATCCGTATAATCAAATACTATAATTATTGTAATCCTGTAATAAAAATAACCAATGATATAATAGTCATAACTGTCCAGCCTATGTATCTTCCTGCTATTTCCCAATCGGATGGTTCTGCGTTTTCTACATTTCGAATCTGAAATAATAGATTCCATCTGAATAATTCGTCCGCAAATAAAATAGACAGAACATTAAGAACACCAATAAATGCAGCCCCAAACCAAGCAAGTGCTTCGCCCTTATGTGTCAATTCAGGGTCATTTATCAATTCATAAATCGTGGAAGCAGATGGCTCTATTTTATCAATTACATTACCATTTTCATCCCTTTCGATTCCATCGCCAGTTACATATGTAAATCCGAAGTTATCTAAAGTTCCATCTTCATTATAAAGCCAATAATCATCACCAAAGTCTAATACGCCACCACGAAACAGCACCTTATCGTTATTGCAGATTTCAACACCAATCATTTGCTCTGCTAATTCTTCATCTTTTGGGATGGCTGTAGGATCTTCTTTCATAGTGTAAGGACCATAAGTTTTGTCACCGTGCTGTAACACAATAGACTTTTCTTTTGATACGATGAATTGAGTTGGCACTCCGTTGATTTTGCCAGAATACACTATATTTCCATTTTCCTGATTCGGAACAAGAATCTCATCATTGTATCTATAACCAACTCTTGAGATTGTCTTAGGATAAATCATCGCAAAAATCAGTATCATAGCAACCATCACAATAATGATACCTTTTTGATAATAATTTAAGGTTTTAATTCTTTCCAAACTTGCACCTCCGATATCAGGATTGTTAACAGAATATCGTCACATTCTTTTGATAATTGAAGTATATCACAAAATACGAAAAAATCTATCCCCATAAGGCGTGGAACGCCGAATAGTTTAGCAGCTTTTCCAGTGTTCCTATATGTTAGATATAAATCAAATCAGTCTTTACAATTTCTTCTGCCTGTGGCGTTGTCCCCATAAGCCGATAGGCTGTGTTTCTTCTTCGGAAAGTATCAGACAAGGGATATAATAATCACCCTGCAATTCATGTCATGAACCGTTGCTTTCATCAAAAATGTACTTGTCCATACAGCAAATCCTCCAGTATAATATATTCGCACATACGTCACAGTTCTCCGATTGCCACATTCTGTTATATCTTGTTATCAGATTTTCTTGCCCTTGCGTTTGCTCTTATCAGCTTCCAAGGGAAGAATAAAACAGTGTGAAATCGTATAATAAGTTAAAGTGAGCATTTTGCGATAAACCCTTTATTTTCAAGGCTTTTGGAGGGTTTTATTAACGGCTTACAACAGCCGCTAACAGGTTAAGATTTCGATAGATTCAAATTCCAGTGTGTGGAGGATACTGACTTATGAAAATACATATTATTGGCTGCAGTGGTTCAGGAAAAACCTATCTAGCAAATGCACTTTCAAAGAAATATAATATTTCTCATTTCGACTTAGACGATATTCAATGGGATAATAACGCCAAAGGATATGGGAAATTGCAGATTCTGTGGTGCGCTTCATAGCGTAAATGGGCATGTATAAGCGTCCTTTCACAAGTCATTCACAGCGTAAATAAAAGAAAAACGGTATAAACAAATATTATTTTCTTTGTGAGCTATGGAGATAAGACTCTTTAGAGGCTTATCGGAATGTCCAGCGAACAGAAACATAATATTTCGTTTATACCGTTTTTCTTTTCATAAACCTATAAATTTCTGACTTGTGAGAGGACGCTTATATCTGCCCTTCACAACCTATAACCGCACCACAGAATCTGCGGCACTACGTCCGTTAAACTCCGGTTTATTTACCAAGTTCAGTCTTTAAAGCTGCTGTCAATGCCGGAACGATCTTATTTAAGTCTCCAACAAGACCATAATCAGCTACATCGAAGATCGGTGCATCTTCATCTTTGTTGATCGCAATGATAAGATCAGAATCTTCCATACCTGCTACGTGCTGGATTGCTCCGGAAATACCGATTGCGAAGTAAATCTGTGGACGAACTGTTTTACCTGTCTGTCCAACCTGAAGATCTACTGGTAACCAGCCATTCTCTACAACAGCACGGGAGCAGCTTACAGTACCGCCAAGAACTTCTGCTAAGTCCTCTAACAGTTTGAAGTTCTCTTTGGAACCTACTCCACGTCCACCAGATACTAAAATCTTAGCTTCCATGATGTTTGCTGTAGATTTTACAGCTTTTACAACATTGAGGATTTCAACATATCTGTTGTTAGGTGTGAATCCTGGATTGAATTCAACAACGTTTGCTTTTGCACCAGCGATTGGAGCAATCTTCTGCATAACACCTGGACGAACGGTTGCCATCTGTGGGCGGTTATCCGGGCAAGCGATTGTAGCGATTGTGTTACCACCAAATGCTGGACGAGTCATTAACAACTGATTGTGTTTCTGCTCAGATTCTTTTCCTGGAGCAGCAACCAATGGGAAATCTCCGATTTCAAGAGAAGTACAGTCTGCTGTAAGACCTGTTTTAACTCTTGCTGATACAGTAGGACCAAGATCACGTCCGATAGCTGTTGCACCAACTAACATGATCTCTGGTTTGTACTCATTGATTACAGATGCCAGTGCATGTGCATATGGCTCTGTTCTGTATTCTTTTAATTCAGGATCGTCTACAACGATAACACGGTCTGCACCATACTCTGCTAACTGATCTGCTAATCCTTTGACGCCAGAGCCGATCAATACTGCTGTAACTTCTGTATTTAAGTCTTTTGCTAAATCTTTACCTTTGCCAAGCAATTCAAATGCAACGCCATCTAATACGTTATCTACCTGCTGTGCAAAGACAAATACTCCCTTATATTCTTCTAATGACATCTTATTCACCACTTTTCCTTATTTTTTTAGATAATGTGTTTCTCTTTGAATTTACCGATCAAGTATGCTACGGATTCTGCCGGATCAAGATTTACTTTCTCACCAGCTCCTTTTGCTACTTTATCAGATGCTTTTGCGATCTTTGTTGGTGATCCTTTTAATCCAAGGTCAGAATCATCAACATCCTTTAAGTCTGCTCTTCCCCAAACAGTCACTTCTTTGTCACACGCATCAAAGATTCCACCTGGTGTCATGTAACGTGGCTGATTTAATTCAGAAAGTGCTGTCACTAAGCAAGGCATTTTTGCTTTTAATTCGTGATATCTGTCTTCATACTGTCTCTTAACGATAACAGAATCTCCATCAACTTTAATGTCTGCTGCGTAAGAGATAACTGGTAAACCAAGATGTTCAGCGATCTGTGGTCCTACCTGTGCGGTATCTCCATCGATAGCCTGACGTCCTGTGATGATAAGATCATAATCTAAGTTACGAAGAGCACCAGCGATCGTAGTAGATGTTGCCCATGTATCTGCTCCACCTAATACTCTGTCTGTTACAAGGATTGCATCATCTGCTCCCATTGCCATTGCTTCACGAAGAACTGCATCAGCCTTTGGAAGTCCCATGGTAAGAACTGTAACTTTTGCTCCTGTCTCATCTTTGATTCTTAATGCTGCTTCAAGACCTGCTTTGTCATCTGGGTTCATGATAGCAAGCATTGCTGCTCTATCAAGTGTTCCATCTGGATTGAATTTTACTCCACCCTTTGTATCAGGAACCTGTTTAATACATACTACGATATTCATGTATTTTCCACTCCTTATGTTATATTGTTAGATAATTACTTAAGTAAAGCACCTGAAATTACCATTCTCTGTACTTCGCTTGTTCCCTCATAGATCTCTGTGATCTTAGCATCACGCATCATACGCTCTACATCGTACTCTCTGATGTATCCATATCCACCGAATAACTGAACAACTTCTGTTGTAACAGCCATTGCTGTCTCTGCTGCGAATAATTTTGCTTTTGCAGCTTCTACAGAGTAAACTTTCTGGTTTGCTTTTGCCATTGCTGCTTTATAAACTAACATCTGAGCGGCTTCAATTCTTGTTGCCATATCAGCTAACTTGAACTGTGTATTCTGCTGCTGTGCGATAGAACGACCAAACTGCTTTCTTTCTTTTGTATAAGCAATTGCGCGCTCTAATGCACCTTCTGCAATACCAAGTGCCTGGGAAGCGATACCAATACGTCCACCATCTAATGTATGCATAGCGATTGGGAATCCTTTTCCTTCAGGTCCAAGTAACGCATCCTTTGGAATTCTGCAGTCTTCAAAAATTAATTCATAGGTAGAAGATCCACGGATACCCATCTTCTTCTCTTTTGTTCCGAAGGAGAATCCTGGAGCACCTTTTTCTACGATAAATGCGGAGAAGTTCTTTTTCTTTCTTCCTCTCTTGTCCTCTGTAATGCTTGTGATAGCGATTACAATATAAACATCTGCAACTTTACCATTGGTAATGAAGCATTTTGATCCGTTTAATACCCATTCGTCACCGTCTAAAACAGCTTTTGTCTGAGCACCCTGAGCATCTGTACCAGCACCTGGTTCTGTCAATGCGAAAGCACCAAGTTTCTCGCCTGTAGCAAGTGGTCTGACATATTTCTGTTTCTGTTCTTCTGTACCGTAAGTCATAATTGGATCGATGCAGAGAGAAGTATGCGGAAACAACAACACCTGTTGTAGCGCAAACTTTTGATAACTCTTCTACACACATAACATATGTTAATGGATCACATCCCTGTCCGCCGTACTCCTTTGGTACCGGGATTCCCATGAATCCATATTTTGCCATTTTCTTAACTGTCTCTGCTGGGAACTGTTCTGTCTCATCAGTTTCCTGTGCAAGAGGTTTTACTTCGTTTTCAGCGAATTCTCTGAACAGAGAACGCGCCATTTCATGTTTCTTGTCTAAAGTGAAATCCATGATTTCAAATCCTCCTAAACCTTAATATCTGTTAATTACTGAGCGTCAACTGGTGTTTTTGTGCGGTCAGCATTGTATACATAGAATCCTTTTCCGCTCTTAGCACCAAGGTTACCACCACGAACCATTTTGCGGATCAATGGGCATGCACGGTATTTGCTGTCGCCAGTCTCTTTGTAAAGAACATCCATAATAGCAAGGCAGATATCAAGACCGATGAAATCTCCTAACTCTAATGGTCCCATTGGATGGTTTGCACCAAGTTTCATAGCTGCATCGATACCTGCGATATCAGATACACCTTCCATTTTGATGAATGCTGCTTCGTTGATCATTGGGATTAAAATACGGTTTACAACGAATCCTGCTGCTTCATTTACCTGTACAGGTGTTTTTCCGATCTCAACAGAGATTTTCTTAATAGCTTCAACAGTCTCATCCGGTGTATTTACACCAGCGATAACTTCGATTAATTTCATACGGTCTGCAGGGTTGAAGAAATGCATACCAACCATTGGACGTGTAAGACCATTTCCGATCTCTGTGATGGAAAGGCTTGATGTATTTGAAGCAAAGATACACTCTGGTTTTGCGATCTTATCTAATTCCTGGAATGTTGTTTTCTTTACTCCCATATCTTCGAATGCTGCTTCTACGATCAGATCGCAGTCTGCGCAAAGGTCTTCTTTTAATCCTGGAGTGATTTTAGCAAGGATAGCATCAACAGCTTCCTGTGTCATTTTTCCTTTTTCTACAAGTCTTGCATAACCTTTCTGGATTTTGGCTTTTCCGCCGTCAGCCCATTCCTGCTTAATATCGCAGAGAGCTACCTCATATCCTTCTACCTGAGCAAATGCTTTTGCAATACCCTGTCCCATGGTTCCTGCACCAATAACACCAACTTTCATGTTAGTACCTCCTGAATTCATTCTGAATTTTAATATGTAATGGAAACGCCCGGAAAAGCAGTTACCCGCTTTCCGGACAGTTTTGTCTGATTAATTATCTCTCAACGATTGTAGAGCATCCCATTCCGCCACCGATACATAATGTAGCAAGACCTCTGTGGGATCTCTTCTGCATCTCATGCAATAATGTTACAAGGATACGGCATCCGGAAGCTCCTACTGGATGTCCAAGTGCGATTGCACCACCATTAACGTTAACTTTGGACATATCGAAATGTAAATCTCTTGCAACTGCGATAGACTGAGCTGCAAAAGCTTCGTTTGCTTCGATCAGATCCATATCATCGATTGTAAGTCCTGTCTTAGCTAATACTTTCTTAGTGGAAGCAACAGGTCCAACACCCATGATTTCTGGCTCAACACCGCCAAGTGCTCCAGCTACCCATGTAGCCATTGGTGTAACACCAAGTTCTTTTGCTTTCTCTTCGCTCATTACAACGATTGCTGCTGCACCATCGTTAATACCAGAAGCGTTACCTGCTGTAACAAGTCCACCCTCTTTACCAGAGCAGCATTTTAATTTTGCTAAAGACTCTGCTGTTGTACCTGCACGAGGTCCTTCATCTGTCACGAAATCTACGATCTCTTTTTTCACTTTAACCGGAACCGGAACGATCTCATCTGCAAATTTACCTTCAGCGATCGCTTTTTCACATTTCTGCTGGCTGTTTGCTGAGAACTCGTCTAATTCTTCTCTTGTGATTCCATATTTATCACATACGTTCTCTGCTGTGATCATCATATGATAATGATTGAATGCATCTGTTAATGCATCGTTAACCATTGTATCGATGATTGTTGCATTGTTCATACGATATCCGAAACGGGCTTTTGTCATAGCATATGGTGCCATTGACATATTTTCCATACCACCTGCAACAACGATATCAGCTTCTCCTGCCATGATCATGGTAGCTGCATCATTGACACATTTCAAACCAGAACCACATACAACGTTGATCGTGATTGCTGGAACTTCGATTGGGAGTCCTGCTTTGATAGAAGCCTGACGTGCAACGTTCTGTCCCTGAGCTGCCTGGATTACACAACCCATTTTAACTTCGTCAACCATCTCTGGTTTAACACCTGCTCTTCTTAATGCCTCTTTGATAACGATTGCACCTAAGTCTGCTGCTGGAGTATTGCTTAATGCTCCACCCATTTTACCAATTGCTGTACGGCATGCGCCTGCTAAAACTACTTTTCTTGCCATTTTGAATTCTCCCTTCGGTTTTGTGGTACAAAACACCGCTCATAATATGCAGTATATTTTGTTTCCTTCATAATAAATCTGCCGAAAAACGTTGTTATTTTTTTAACAATCTTTTAGTAAAAAAAATAAATCTAAAATCTCTTCTTTTAAATTTAAATTTTCTTTTTCCTGATTTTCTACGTTTTTATGTATTCGGCTTTTTTATTGGCTTTTCAGTACTTTCTCATGCTACCATATTTTATTTTCAAATGCAATAGCTTTCTTTTTTTTTCACACTTTTTTCAGTATTTAAATTTGGTTTTTACCTATTTCACATACGGTTTTTCGTTAAAAAATTATCATGCGCTTCCACTCAATTCCGCAAAAAAGAGACGTTTTTTGTATATTTCTCACAAAAACGTCTCTTTTTCCATTTGGTTTCAAAAATGATTTTTATGTAATTTGCGCATTGACAGCCGTATTAGTAGAATATGTGATGTCCGATGATCGTTCCTTCCAATCCGTCGATCACAGTTCTGAAATAGAGACAGCTGTTTGTGATGTTCCCGTTAAGCACCTCCTGTGCCGCCTGCATACAGGTATTATTGACTCCCTGCTCGAGGCGGAGCGCATATCGTCCACTGGCTACCGGAGAAAACTGTCCGCTCTGATAAATCACACCGGATACGGTATTCGGGAAATAAGAGCTTCGCACACGGTTCATGACAACACTTCCGACTGCAAGCTTTCCCTCATATGGTTCACCGTCTGCCTCACACTGGATGATCGCACCTAACAGGTAAAGATCACTGTCACTTGGGACATAAGAAAATTCGCCGTTGTTCTCAGCCTCCTGACGCTTGATCTCCGCCATTCTCGCAGCGTCTTCTTTTGCCTTCTGGATTTCTAACTGTTTTTCCAGTTCTTCCATCTGTGCGATCTGACTGTTGATATCATTGACTTTTCCCTGGGCGCTGCTCAATTCAGAATTGGTCTGGCTGATATTTGCCTGCGTTGAACTGATAAGGCTGTTTACAGAATTCTGTTTTACCTTCATGTCATCCTGCATGGCGAGCAGTTCCTGCTGCTCACTCTCGAGATCCTTCTTCTGTTCTTCAAGAGAAGCTTCCTCTGCCGCAATCTGTTCCTGCACCTGGATAAACTCCTCTAATTTCTGTCTGTCATACGAATTGATCTCCGAAATATACTCCGTCCGGTTCAGAAAATCAGAAAAGGATGATGCCGATAACAGCATCTCAAGCATCGGTGTATTTCCATTTTCATACATATAGCGGATACGTATCTTCATATCCTCATACTGGCTGGCTGACTGCTGCTTTGCAGCTTCCAGATTATCCTGCGTCTGATCGATCTCATCCTCAAGATCTGACAGTTCTTTTTTCTTATCATTGATCTGTGACTCAAGGGCATTCATGGACGAAACAATGTTGGTCATCTGTCCATTTAAATTGTTCAGGTCGCTCTCTAGCTGGCCTTTTTTTCCATTGATATCATCGACCGCATCCTGTGCATCTTTCTGCTGGTTTTTCAGATTGTTGATCTGATTTTTTGCATTGTCAATATCTTCCTGCGTGACATCTGCATAAGCTGTTGTCACGGTAAGACAGCACACTAATGCTGCCGCTGCAAATATTCTTTTTAAGGGGATTTTTTTCATAAGTACCTCATTCTGTCGAAATATTCCTGCATCTGCTCCTAAAAAATTTCTTTCAAGCACCATGATAGCAGATTGTATTTAACCTTTCAATATGCTATATTTGGTATGTATCAGCTTGTTTTTATTTTATCATATTTGCATCAGGAAAGGTATGGGGGTATATGCAGTTTGTAAGATCACAGGATTTAAAGCCGGGAATGCGGCTGGCAAAACCCATTTACAATAAAATGGGGGTTTTATTATATGAGCGCAACACAAAATTAACACTTCAGAGTATAAACAGTATTGATAATTTCGGTCTGATCGGCATATTTATTCTGGAACCGGCGGAGCCTGTTCCTCCTCTTTCCAAAGAAGACCTTGAATTTGAGCAGTTCCAGACTATCTATATGTTCAAATTGAAAGACTGCATGGATAAGCTTCTCGCACAGAAAAATATTCCGGCAATCACGGAACTCGCACAGAATATATACACACATTATGGTGCATTAGACCACAAACTTAATTTCACACAGAATCTCAGAAGTTCTGCCGATTTTGTATACAAGCATTCGATCAGTGTTGCGATCCTCTCTGCGATGATCGCAAACGAGATGCATATTGAGCCGGAAGACTCCCAGTCGCTGATCGCAGCTTCCTTATTATATGATTTTGGTTATCTCTCCGTTCCAAAGAGCATTTTAGATAAGAACGAAGACCTCTCTGCTTCCGACCGGGATCTCATCCAGTTAAAATCAGAACATGGGTATGAGATCATCCGTCCGCATTTTGCAGAACTCGGCTTAAATGACACAAGTCTTGAGATCATCCAGAACATTATATTTGAAGATCATGCAACGATCAGCCCAAGACTTCCAAAACCACCGGTTCAGCTTCTGATCGATATATTGAAGGCTGCGGACAAATTTGACCGTCTGACTGCCATGAACATTAACCATGCACCAATGTCAGAGCTGGCTGCCATGACATTTTTTTACAGCCACATCTCAGAATATAACCGTTCTGTGATCACCGCTCTGGCGGACAGCATCCAGATCCTTCCTACAGGTGCTTGTCTCGATTTTGCAAACGGAGAAAAAGGTCTGGTGCTTGCTGACAATCCGGCTGATTTTCTGCATCCTATGATCCTGAATTTCAAGGATAACCAGATTTATGATCTGAGCAATCCGGAAACCTCGGATCAGTTACAGATTGTAGATATTATGAAGACAATGGACAACCGTATCGCCATCGACAGCGATACGCTTAAGCAGTTTGTTGCAGATCCATATATTAAGGCGACCGCTGACCGCTTCCGTGCGCAAAAAAAAAATAAACCAGCGCAGGAATGCAGCATCTGCCGTTCTGCCCACAAAACAGCCAGTTATGGACAAACCTGTCCCGCCTGCGTCACCAGTTTCAGCCGTATCCATTGCTTCCAGAATGAGGTAACACCTCCTGTAAAGAAACAGCGTCCGGCAAAGAGAAAAATTAATTTGATGTGCATAATAAGAAAGCTGATACCTTCAGACGTTTCATCTTTTCCGTCTGAATGCATCAGCTTCTTTACTAGTGCACTTGTCAAATAACTCGATACACAATATAATGTCTGTCCATTATAGTCAACTCTTGACCAGCCATAGTCCGTATTGATTCCGGTTCTCGTCACGGTCTCGCCATTTTTAAAACCGCAACAACTGCTGCATCCGGGTTTGTGACACTCAAGTGTTCTTAAATTCACTTCGATCTTCGCTGTCACTACATCATTGCATGTAGTAAATTTTGTTTTCAATCCATCTCCTGAGCCTGAGCCGTCCGTTGTTGTTGTCTCTGCAGCCGTATTGGCTGCTGGTGCTGTATACCCAAGATCTGTCGTCAGATAGCTGGACACTGCATACAAAGTCTGTCCATTGTAGCTTACTCTTGACCAGCCACTGCTGCTCACGCCGGTTCTTGTCGCTGTCTCACCATTCTGCAGGGTTGCCACAACCGTTGCATCGGAGCCCTGGCTTGGAATGTTTCTGAGATTTGTGGACTGTTTTGCCGTAACAGTTTCATTTACATCGGAGAAATTCATCAACGCTCCGCATCTGCACCGACTGTTTCCGGTGCATCACTTTTCGCATCTGCGGTTCCTGCATAACCGAAATAGGCAATATCGACATCGACCGGCTTTACTGATTCCGGCTACCGTTCCCTGATTGGTGTACTGCCACATTGCGTGTGTTCCGTGTAATCGGACTGTGCGGTCTGTGGATATGGTACAGATGGATATTGGACACCCAGATTTTATAAGTTTTTCAATTCTTGAAGTATCCCATTTTGCATCGCCAAGCATCTCATTTTTTGCCGCATAAAACATTGGCGTGTAGCCGCGGTTATAGATTTCATTTAAAATGCGATCGCCATGTCGTTCTCTCCGACTGTGTCATAGCGTACTGTCTGCTGTCTGCATTTTCAAACCCTTCAGTTAAATGCAACCGGATAGGTGATCTGATACTGGGAAATATAATCTGCCACCCAGTCTGCCTCCTGCACCGCTTCATCCGTTGTGACGGCTGTTGAAAGAAGTATCCCCTATTTTTATCCCATTTGCCTGCGCTTCCTGCATGTTGTATTTTGCATTGGTATCCGCAACGATCTCGCCAGTCTTCTGCGTGCGATATCCGACACGTATCATGGCAAACTGTACCCCGGAAGCCGCCACCTGACTCCAGTCGATGGTTCCCTGATATCTGGCCACATCTATACCAAACGTTGTCTCACCCGACTCTGTCACGCTGCCTGCCGATAACAGCGCAGTCACATCGACGCTCGCTCCCGTGTCAGTTCCCATATTACCATTCTGTGGATCGTCTGCCTCCACTTCTTCAGTGCTCTCGGTTGTGGCAATATTCCCCATTACTTCGGTGGTCTGTGTTTCTGTCTCTGTTGTCTCACTCTGCTCTGTAGACATTAAGTCAGCACTTGTGTCTTTATTTTTACTATTTTTTCCTAACAAAACCAGTGCCACGATCACAATGACAAGTAAAACCGCCACAACGATAATTGGTAATATAAAGCGGGTATCCCGTGGTTCGTCATTCAATGATTCAAATTCAAGATCATCATCAAATTTCTTCATGCTTTTTCTCTCCTTTGTTGTTCTATCGTTTAACAGATATTTGTGAAACTCATCATAATCTACTTCACATTGTGAAAAATTAACAAAATTTTCGAAAACACTCTTCCGCTACGTGTCGCTGGTAACGGTACTAAGAAGCCAGTCACGACTTACGCCGCACCTGCCTTCTAAGTGCCAATCGAACTTGTTCGATTTCTGCTCCCCAGTGTTTTCTCAAGCTTTTGTCATTTTTTCACAATTCGATTTAGGTTTTCATGAGTTTCGCAATTACCTATCTATCGTTTCAATCTATCTCCGAATTAAGTTTAACACATCTGTGCAAATGGAACTACCATTACCTGTTTACCAAGTTCGGAAATTGTCAGTATTTGAATATGATACTAACCTCTTATCAGCTTCAATAGTATTGATATTCTCTGCTTTTTCATCAATCTTTATTATCAAAGAATCAATATCTGCATCTACTCATAATAGCCCTTACACGACCACCAACGGCATTTTCGATCAATCATCAATCTCTAAACACTTCAATACTGTATTGCTAAGACCTCAACAACCTTGCGTTTATCAAAGGCACATACGGTATTGACGAAGATGGATTTTCTTCTTATCAGCAACGGAAGGTAAACTCCCATCGGAATAAATTCCGAACCATTGCCCACTAAATTACTCATGCGCAAAGCATCGCGAAACCTTATCGTCATGCATGAAAGCATCACAATGGCTGAAATAGGTTTTGAATCAAATTTACCGATTGAGTCTGCATGCATTCTCTTCTTTCTCTACAAAATGAAGAAAAAATATAGAGCGTTTTATGCACAAATAAATAATCCTCTAACTCCATAAATACGATTTCGAACATAGCTTTTTACCTTTCGGTGATGGTATCTCTGCTTCCGAACCACACTTTTCTATTATTTTTGCAATTACTTATTTGTATGATTATAAAGTCTAGCACATAGATGTAAAATTTTCTACCGATTTTTTTTCATAATTACGATTGGTCTTATTTCGTTTCTGTCTGCAAATCCAAAATCTGTTTTTCAAGTGTAGGATATAATGAGCGCAAGTGCGTCAAATACCAATTCATTTGTAGCTTTACACACAATAAATGAAAGAAAACGGTATGAACAAATATTATTTTCTTTGTGAGCTATGAAGATGGGATTCTAACAATCATGGAAGCCTTTGCTGAACATGATTGTTGTTCAGAAGCCCATCGGAATGTCCAGCGAACAGAAACATAATATTTCGTTTATACCGTTTTTCTTTTTCATTACATATAAATTTGCCTTGTGAGAGGACTCTTATAGCTGCCCCTCACAGCCTATAAAAGCACCACAAAATCTGCGACACTACGCCAGTTAAACTCTGGTTTACAGATTCTTCACAGTTGCGATATCGATCGGAGTAAGCTCATTGGTTGCAGTCTCAAGGCTTTGTGCCAGTGCATTTGCCGTATCCATTGCTGTGATACAGTACACACCTGTCTCAATCGCATTACGGCGGATCAGGAATCCGTCACGGTTCTTATCACCGTTACCCTGTGTAGGTGTATCGATGACAAGATCGATCTTATGACCAAGAATTAAGTCCATAACGTTCGGTGATTCCTGTGAGATCTTATTGATGCGGAGTGCATTTACGCCGTGCTCCTGCAGATACTTTGCAGTACTTCTTGTCGCATAGATCTTGTAGCCTAATGCTTCAAATCTCTTGGCAACACCAACAGCTTCCGGCTTGTCTGCATCTTTTACTGTCATGATCATCTGTTTGTATTTTGGAAGTTTAATACCAGCTCCCAAGAATGCTTTGTATAAAGCTTCGTTGAAAGTCTTGGCGATACCAAGACACTCACCGGTGGATTTCATCTCAGGTCCTAAAGAAATCTCAGCACCACGAAGTTTCTCAAATGAGAATACCGGCATTTTAATTGCAATGTAATCTGCAGTCGGAGCAAGTCCCGGTTCATAACCCATGCCGCGGATGGTCTCGCCGATGATTACTTTTGTTGCCAGGTCAACAATCGGAATACCTGTTACTTTGCTGATATATGGCACAGTTCTGGAAGAACGTGGGTTAACCTCGATCACGTAAACCTGCTCGTCCATAACGATGAACTGGATGTTGATCAGACCAATAACATGTAATGCCTGTGCAAGACGTTTTGTGTATTCCACGATCATCTCTTTGACCGGTTCACTGATCGTTGGAGCCGGATATACGGAAATACTGTCTCCGGAATGGATACCGGTACGCTCAATATGCTCCATAATACCAGGGATTAAAATATCGGTTCCATCGCATACGGCATCGACTTCGATCTCTTTTCCCTGTAAATATTTATCTACGAGGATTGGGTGATCCTGTGCAATACGGTTGATGATTCCGATGAATTCTTCGATCTCTTCATCATTGAATGCGATCTTCATGCCCTGTCCGCCTAAAACGTAGGAAGGACGGACTAATACAGGATAGCCAAGACGGTTTGCAACTTCTTTTGCTTCTTCGGCAGTAAATACGGTTCCACCTGCTGCTCTCGGGATCTGTGTTTTCTCCAGAATCTCGTCAAATAACTCACGGTCCTCTGCGGCGTCAACGTCTTCTGCCTTTGTTCCGAGGATTTTTACACCCATTTTCATCAGGCTCTCGGTCAACTTGATGGCTGTCTGTCCACCGAACTGTACAACTGCTCCGTCCGGTTTCTCAATCTTAACGATTGCTTCCACATCTTCCGTAGTTAACGGTTCAAAGTAAAGTTTATCTGCGATATCAAAGTCTGTAGATACAGTTTCCGGATTGTTGTTGACAATGACTGTCTCCCATCCTTCTTTTGCAAATGCCCATGTGCTGTGAACAGAACAGTAATCGAACTCGATACCCTGTCCGATACGGATCGGGCCGGAACCTAATACTAATACTTTCTTCTGTGGATTGGTTTTCTCTGCCTCATTCTCACTTCCAAATACGGAATAGTAATATGGAGTAGCTGCTTCAAACTCTGCTGCACAGGTATCTACCATCTTGTATGCTGCAACGATTCCGTTCTCATAACGCATGTCGTGAATTTCTGCTTCTGTTTTACCAGTCAGTTTTGCGATCACATTGTCCGGGAACTCAATACGTTTTGCTTCTTTTAATAATTCAACCGTCAATGGCTGTGTCTTTAAAGTCTCTTCCATCTCAACAATGATGGCGAGCTTGTCAATAAACCATTTATCAATCTTGGTGATGGCATGGATCTCATCATAACTGAAGTGACGGCGCAATGCCTCTGCGATCACCCAGATCCTTCTGTCGTCTACCACATTTAACTGTTCTCTTAATTCTGCATCGTTAAGTCCTGTAAAATCATAAGACATCAGACTGTCTACATGCTGCTCTAAGGAACGGATTGCCTTCATCAGAGCGCCTTCGAAGTTATTGCAGATACTCATAACCTCTCCGGTTGCCTTCATCTGGGTGGTAAGGGTTCTCTTTGCCGTAATAAATTTATCGAATGGCAGTCTTGGGATCTTTACAACGCAATAGTCAAGCATTGGCTCAAAACTTGCGTATGTTTTTCCTGTGATCGCAGTTTTTAATCTCGTCTAAGGTGTAACCTAATGCGATCTTTGCTGCAACTTTTGCGATCGGGTATCCGGTCGCCTTGGATGCCAGTGCAGAAGAACGGGATACACGAGGGTTTACCTCGATCACACAGTACTCAAAAGATTCCGGGTTCAGTGCGTACTGTACGTTACATCCACCTGTGATGTTTAACTCGGAAATGATATTGAGTGCAGAAGTACGAAGCATCTGATACTCTTTATCCCCTAATGTCTGGGATGGTGCAACTACGATGGAGTCACCGGTATGCACACCAACCGGGTCAATATTTTCCATATTACATACGGTAATGCAGTTTCCATTTGCATCACGCATTACTTCGTACTCGATCTCTTTCCATCCGGCGATACAGCGCTCCACTAAAACTTCGCCGACACGGCTCAGACGCAGACCGTTTGTTAAAATATCTACTAATTCCTGCTCATTGTGGGCAATACCACCGCCGCTTCCACCGAGGGTGAATGCCGGACGCAGAACGACCGGATAGCCGATCGTATTTGTGAATTTGATACCATCCTGCACGTTATTTACAACCTGTGAAGCTGCACATGGCTCACCGATCTTCTCCATGGTATCTTTGAATGCCTGACGGTCCTCTGCCTTAAAAATTGTCTCAGCAGTTGTTCCGATCAGCTTTACACCGTATTTGTCAAGAACTCCCTGCTCAGCAAGCTCCATACCAAGGTTTAATCCTGCCTGTCCACCTAAGGTTGGGAGAACACTGTCCGGTTTCTCTTTTGCAATGATCTTCTCTAACACATCGACGGTCAATGGCTCGATATATACTTCATCTGCGATTTCTTTATCGGTCATAATGGTTGCCGGGTTGGAGTTTACAAGTACTACCTCTACCCCTTCCTCTTTCAAAGAACGGCATGCCTGTGTACCTGCATAGTCGAACTCTGCCGCCTGCCCGATGACGATAGGACCGGAACCAATTACTAATACTTTTTTAATGTCTTTATTTCTTGGCATACTCTCATTCTCCTTTATTTACTCATCATATCCAAAAATCTATCAAACAGATAACCGGAGTCCTGTGGTCCAGGGCATGCTTCCGGGTGGAACTGTACGGTGAAGATGTTCTTTCCAACATACTCAAGTCCTTCGTTCGTGCCGTCGTTGACGTTTACAAATGCCGGTTTTGCAATATTCGGATCCAAAGTATCTGTATCAACAACATATCCATGATTTTGGGATGAAATGTATACACGGTTTGTTTTTAAATCCTTGACAGGGTGGTTTCCTCCACGATGTCCGTATTTCATTTTGTGGGTGTCAGCACCTGTTGCAAGTGCCATTAACTGATGACCTAAGCAGATCGCAAAAATAGGGGTATCGGATTCGTACAGTTTCCTGATTTCTTTGATAATATCGGTACATTCCTTTGGATCTCCAGGTCCATTACTTAACATAATTCCGTCCGGATTTGTGCTTAAGATTTCTTCTGCGGTTGTGTGAGCCGGATAAATGGTCACTTCACAGCCACGATTATTTAAAGACTGGGCAATATTATTTTTTGCGCCGAAATCCATGAGTGCAACACGTTTTCCTGCGCCGCTTAATACTCGTTTTTCCTCACAGGTCACTTTGTCTACGACATTTCCTGTTGTGTAAGCTTTTAATTTAGGAATAATTTCTTCTATATTATAATTCTCGTTTGTTGTGATCATACCGTTCATCGTACCCTTTTTCACGTAAGATCTTGGTAAGTGCACGTGTATCGATTCCTGCGATTCCAGGAATATCATTTTTTGTCAGGAAATCCTGGATTGTTCCCTCACAACGGAAGTTGCTTGGCATTCTGGATAACTCCCTTACAATGTATCCGTCCGGCCATGGTTTCTTTGACTCCATATCCGGTGTGATACCATAGTTACCAATTAATGGATATGTCATAACCACTGCCTGTCCTGCATAGGAAGGATCGGTCAATACCTCCAGATAACCAGTCATTGAAGTGTTAAAAACGATCTCACTGATGACTTCTCTGGTGGAACCAATGCTTGTTCCTGTAAATACATTCCCATCTTCGAGTATCAAAAAAGCTTTCATTTGTTTCCCTGTCCTTTCATCTTTTTTTTCCCAAAAAAAAAAACGTTTCCGTTTTTTCCTTTTGCTCTATACGAACTATATATGGGCAGTCAAACCGGATATTGCTATCCGCTCCGAAACATACCTTTATTGTCAACAAGGGAATGACCTTTGGAGCATTCCCTTGCTTAAATTGTAATGAGTTTATCATATGTAGTTGTAATTTTCAACCTTTTTCATGGAATCCGAAGGAAAAATTTTTTTCCAACGCATTTCCTTCCTACATTATTTTATTCTTCTTCCTCTTCCGGTTCGTCTTTCGCCCAGCCGTAAGCGTATTTGACCGCTTTGTTCCAGCCTTTCCGTTTTGCCTGACGATCCTCCTCGCTCATCTGTGGAGAGAATATCTGATCGATACTCTGATTTTTGATGACATCTTCCTTGCTCTTCCAGTAACCAACGGCAAGTCCGGCAAGATAAGCAGCGCCCATCGCAGTCGTCTCAATACAGCTTGGACGCTTGACCGGTGCATTGATCATGTCTGCCTGAAACTGCATCAAGAAGTTGTTGGCGCTTGCCCCGCCATCCACTTTCAACGATTTCAATTCTACACCGGCGTCTGCACGCATTGCATCGATGACATCACACACCTGAAGATCGATGGATTCCAGCGTGGCGCGGATGATATGGTTTTTGTTGGTGCCTCTTGTGATGCCAACGATCGTACCTCTCGCATACTGATCCCAATGTGGTGCGCCCAGTCCGGTAAATGCCGGAACGACATAACAGCCGTGGGTTCCGTGTACTTTTTTTGCCATGTACTCAGAGTCTGCGGAGGAATCGATCAGCCTCATATTGTCGCGAAGCCACTGGATTGCCGCTCCTGCAACGAAAATCGAACCTTCCAGCGCATAGTTTACTTTTCCGTCCAGTCCCCATGCAATGGTCGTCACAAGACCATTTTTTGAAAATACCGGTTTTTCCCCTGTATTCATTAAAAGGAAACATCCGGTTCCGTATGTGTTTTTTGCTTCGCCCGCATGGAAACAAGTCTGACCAAAAAGTGCTGCCTGCTGGTCACCTGCCGCCCCCGCGATCGGTATCTCATCCCCTAAGAAGGATGGATCGGTGTAACCATAAATCTGGCTGGACGGCACCGGTGTCGGAAGCATGCTCTCAGGAATATCCAGTTCCTGTAAAATCTCCTTATCCCAGCACAGATCATTGATGTTAAAAAGCATGGTTCTCGAAGCATTGGAATAATCCGTCACATGCACTGCACCCTTCGTAAACTTCCAGATCAGCCATGTCTCTACTGTACCGAATAATAATTTGCCCTCGTTCGCCAGCTCTCTTGCACCTTTTACATTGTCTAAAATCCATTTGATCTTCGTCGCAGAAAAATATGCATCAATGATCAGTCCTGTCTTTTTCCGGTAAACTTCTTCCAGTCCTTTTTTCTTCAGTCCATCCGCGATATCAGATGTTCTGCGGCACTGCCATACGATCGCATTGTAGATCGGTTCTCCCGTCTCTTTATTCCACACGATGGAAGTCTCACGCTGGTTTGTGATACCGATCGCTGCAATATCGGAAGCCGCAGCTCCGATCATGTTCATCGCCTCCACCGAAACACCAAGCATCGATGACCATATTTCATTTGCGTCATGCTCCACCCAGCCCGGATTCGGGAAAAACTGACGGAACTCTTTCTGCGCCATCGAGCAGATCTCTCCTTTTCATTGAATAAAATACAACGGTTACTTGTTGTTCCCGCATCTAATGCCATTACATATTTTGCCATGCCTGTTTCTCCTTTCAATTCTGCTGCAAAATGCTCCCCTGTTCTTTGAACTTTTACCATTTGACTGCACCATAAATCAGACATAAAATGGGAGATGACACATCGAAAATATACTGCTGCACCCACAGCAGTATTCCTTTGAATCATCTCCACTCTCTGATTTCTACTCATTTATTCAATTATGTCTGAACTTTTGCTTCCATTGATGGAATCATTATAGCATATATGCATAAAAAGCAATGTTTTACTGAGAATTTTTATATATTTTTATTGTGCAGATACTGATTTTCTGCCAGGTTCTCCAACACCTCTTCAAAGTCACTTCAATGTCACTTCAAAGTCAACTTCAAAGTCACTTCAATTAAATTTCATTTTACTTTGAAGTACAGTTCTATTCTTCCCATACCTGGTAAAATCGATTCTAATTGGTAAACTAATCGATTTTTCTCATCTTGTATTTTTTCATTAGTCCAGCACTTTTTTACTATAGAGAAATCCACCTCCAGACACAAGCAGAATGCCCGCCCCGATCACCGCAAACGCATAGATGCTGATGGAAAACGGAAGTGCTGCCATGATCGCAGTTGAAATCGGCATGAAGATCACCGCAACCGTAAAAATCGAGCTGAACACTCTTCCCAGCATGTGTTTTGGTACTTTTTTCTGCACCATTGAAAAAAAATGAATATTAAAAATCGTCAGGAAAAACTCAAAAATCAGATTTCCGGTTACTATGACCTCTGCCGGAAGTCCAAGCACTGCAAAAATTGTGATCGCGGCCAGTCCCACACCGCAGAGTGCCAGTGCGATCAGGATACTGTTGTATGAATTTTTAAATAATTTGTTTGCCAGAACTGCGCCTGCGATTGAGCCAGCCGCTCCCATCGTCAAAAGTGTCGCATAACTGGATGGATGCACGAACAGCTGATTCGAAAATGGTGCCAGATAGTTAAACGCCGCGATGAAAAAGTTTACCATTGAAGCGATGACCAGCAGAAAGAAAATCTCCTTTTCCTTTACAATAAAAAACATTCCCTCTTTGATGTCCCGCAAAATACTTTTGATGCTTGTGTTCCTTTTTTCTGTTGTAATATGTTTTTCTTCCTCCCGAATCGAAAAAAGAAGCAGAAAAGAAAGGAAAAATGTCACACTGTCAAGAATTAACGTCGGTTTTAAGCCAAATCTATCCACAAATAAAAATGCAAACAGCGGGGAAGAAATGCTCACAATCTGAGAGATCACTTCCAGCCGTGAATTAAAAGCTACCAGCCGGTCCTCCGCTACGACCGTCACCACGTAGGAACGAAACGATGTTCCTGAAAATGCGCTCATGATCGCAAGTGCCGCATTCACAGCGATTAATCCATAAAGCATGATATTATCGTTTCCGATAAACGCAAGTACGGCACACATGAGTCCACCGATAAAATCCGTTACAAGCAGTATTTGTCTTCGCTTAAAACGGTCTGCAACCGCCCCTCCGATTGGATTTAAAAATAAGGAAATCACGTTTTCGGCTAATTGATAGTATCCCATGTATTTTTGTCCGATACTTCCCAATCCTGCAATCCATGTGCTGTTTCCATAGTCATACATGACATTTCCAATCTTGTTTACTGCCCTGCTCGCCAATAACTTTGTCTCATTTTTCTTCATAAATAAAACCTCCATCTGAATTTAGATACATTGTAACTAATTTCAGGCAGAGGCTTTTCATTTTTTGCATATATGCAATTTTTAACGAACAAAACGCTCAAAATCTTTTTTATAATTATTTGCCAGATTTTCACTTCCAACCCATTCAAAGATCTGGATCGCGTTTTTCATTTCCTCAATCCCAAATTGTTTTTCTCCTTGCTTGTAGTGTAGAAGTCCTGACAAAAAAAGGTAGATCGTCCTCTTATAAAGATCCGTTTCATCATTTAATAAAGGCTCTATTTTTTCCATGTAAAATAAAGCAACTGTAAGCGCATCCCTGTGCAGACAGGTTTCCCAGATATTTAAAAGTGTGATCGTGACAAGATTTTTGTGTGAACCAATCTCCCAATAATAATCTTTTCTTTTCAAAATCTCCTGCCCCATTCTGTGTAGCAGTGGAATATCAATGAACAGATATAGATTACCGATTAAAATTAATTCATACATATTCCATTCTTCCGTCGTAAACAGATAATCGGTCACCTCGTCAATGTACTCTTCCGGAAATGGAACCGTTGCATCGCATTTGCAGATAAAGCTCTGAAGCAGGATCACATTTAGGTGATGGCGGTAAATATCCGGATGTTCTGAAAACTCCCACGCCTCTTCCGCCTGCATTTTCTGGAATCCCGCAATATTCCGCTCATATTCCAGTGGAATTAAGGCACTCATAAAACGGATCTGTTCCGTGCGCTGATAGTTGTTCACCGCATCCATAAATTCGCTGACTTCAATATGCATGTTTGAAAGTGCGATCAGGAATTTTTCCAGTGAGATATCGGATTCCCCGCGCTCAAACCGCGAAATCTGAGCTGCGGAAACCCGCTCATTTGAAATCTGTTTGAGGGAGATGTGTCTGTTTGTGCGCAGATTTTAAATACCTGCCCTAAATGATCGTAATTTTGCAAATTTTATTCTGTTCCTTTCCAGAGATTTTGCAGCTATGTTTTCTATTCCATAACTGCCATCTTTGATAAGTTTTCTAGCTCGATTATAACAAGTATTTTATTTTGAGTACACCCTAACACATAAACGTTGAGAACACACCCCGGGCTGAAATCAGATACCTTGTAACTGATTTCAGCCCGGGCAGTGAACTATCTTTTATACTTCTAGAATAAACAGAACTCCCTCCTGTTTTCCAAACTCCTCAATGATCTGTTCATGTGAAACCGCTCTGGCAAAGTGTAACGTCATGGTTGCCGCCACTACCTTTCACCATCTGAGTCTTTCTGCTTTGTTACCTGAATCTCATCTATGATACATGAAACTTCTCTTCCATAAGATAAAAATTTGCTTAATTCCCGAATTCCCGCAAATTCTACATAAATAGAAAACACTTTCACTGTCCGGCTCAGCAATTTATCCACTGAATGCAGAATGCGCATTGCACACCAGAGTGTGAAAAGCCCACTATTGCTCCAGAATAAAATCCGGCTCCCAACGCAAGTCCCAGACAAGCACCTGCCCAAAGTCCAGCTGCAGTCGTCAGTCCTTTTACCTGATTCTGCTTTGTCACTAGAATAGTTCCTGCACCAAGAAAACTGATACCACTGATGACCTGCGCTGCAATTCTACTTGAATCTGGATCTCCCATATATATTTTGAGGTAAATTCCGGTCATCATTGCAATCTCCGCTCCCATACATACTACAATATAAGTACGAAATCCTGCTGGACGCCCTTTTTGCTCCCTCTCATATCCAAGGATTCCAGAAAACAGCATCCCAAGAATCATGCGGATAAGTATTTCCGTGATTGTCAGATTTTCCAATGCCGGTCATTCCTTTCTGTCTGACATCAGCCTTTTACTGCTCCGCTGACACCTTCTACATAATACTTCTGCGTACATAAGAATAAAATTGCTACCGGTATGGAGATAATAACCGCACCTGCTGCAAAGCTACAGAACCACTGATCAATATATTCCACATCTAACATCTGGTACAAGCCGACTGCAACTGTGTAATACTCCTGATTTGCACCACACAATACCTTTGCGAGCATAAAGTCTTTGAATGGTCCTGCAAAAGAAGTCAGCATCGTGTATACAACAACTGGTTTACTCAAAGGCATAATGATCTGTGTCAGGACCTGCCATTTGCTTGCTCCGTCTAATAGTGCCGCCTCATCAAGCGACATGGATATCGTATCAAAAATCCTTTAGCTATATGATAACCGCAGCCTGCGCCTCCCGCATACACTGCAATCATTGCCACACGCAGCATTGGTCCGTCACTCCAGCCAAGCATTTTAATAATGTAATATACCGCGATCATCGACATAAATCCCGGAAACAGATGGATAATCATAGCTGCATTCATTAACGGTTTCCTTGCACGGAACCGCAGTCTTGAAAGAGTATATGCCACCGAAATCACAAAAATGTGGATATGATACAGCTTACCGATGCTATGATAAATGTATTCCATACCATCTTGGGAAAATTAAATACGGAAAAATCGGTAAATAATTTTATATAGTTATCCAGTGTATAACGCGTCGGGAAAAGGTGGAACTGTAAGATCCCTTTGTTCCGCGAAAACTTGTCAAAATAACCCATAATACAGGCAAAAGCCAGACGACTGCCAGAACAGCAAGAAATGCATGGGCTAAAATGACTTTTATTTTCTTGCCAGTTGAATATCTGTGAAATGTCCCTTTCATCGAAACGCCTCCTCATTCCTGTTTGAACCGCTAAATGTAAATGTTACAAGCGACACAATCGTCAATGTTACAAATGTCATAATACCAACGACTGCCCCTACATCAAAATACTGATTTTCGATTGTCAGTTTATACAGCCATGTGATCAACAGATCCGTCTTTCCTGCCGTAGAACCTACCGATCTTGGCAGACCTTCTGTCGTCAGGAAAATAACGTTGAAGTTATTTACATTTCCCGTAAAGGTCGTAATCAGATATGGTGTTGTGACAAAGAGCATGTATGGCAGTGTTATTTTCATAAAGTCACAATAGGACCTGCCCCGTCCACTCTGGCAGCTTCATACAATTCTGTCGGGATATTCTGCAGAATACCCGTCACCTGAAGCAGTGTATACGGAACACCAACCCAGATATTGATTAAAATGACAACGACTCTCGCCCAAGTTGCGTCCGTAAAGAACGGCAGTGACTGTGTTGCTCCGATCAGTCCGAGATTACGAAGCAAGATATTCACAGCGCCTTCCGGCTGAAGCATGGACTTAATGATCAGCAATGTGACAAAATGCGGGATTGCAACCGTAAGGGCAAAGCAGAACCTCCACATTTTCTTTGCACGAATCTCTTTCCAGTTGATAAACAGTGCTAGGAGCATTCCCAGAATATAATTAGAAAAAGTCGCAACGACTGCCCACACCATTGTCCATCCAAAAACTGACCAGAATGTTTGTCCAAGGCTGTCACCAAAATCAAATATTTTTCGGAAGTTTTCAAGTCCGACCCAGTCAAATAAAACCAGCTTATTTCCTTCCACACTGTAATTCGTAAATGCCATACTAATCATAAAGACAAGTGGCAGGATTGTAAACATCAGTACGCCAAGTACTGGAAAAGTCAGTAGTGTGATATGCAGATTACCATTTAATAATTCTTTTAACTCCTGCTTTAACGTCAGGATCTGTTCTCCCTTTTTCGACTGACATTCCAGACGATATGCCTGTTTTAAAGAACTTTTGGCTATCAGGAAAAATACCAGAATCAGGGATAGTGTGACGATACCATACAATAAAATGATAAGGGAACGATCTCCATCCACATATTCATATAAACTTTTCGCTTCATTCCATACTTTCTGCTGTTCTACATCTCCCAACGTCCTGAATTTACTTAAATTGTAAAATCCTGTCTGCACCATATAAACGATCAGTAAAATTTCCGATGTCAGATAGAGAATCCCTTTTGCGATCTGTTTGTGTACCAGACAGCCCAGCCCAAAAACAATAGCCGAAAGACGCACGATGAAAGAACCGTTCTTTAATGCGTTCCGGGCAGTATATTCTGTATAAAACTCTTTTTTCTTTTTTCTGCTTTTCATCCTTTTGCAACCCCGCTCTTATTTCATAGATATATTTCGGAACATTAATTTACACCGGATGTATTGGAGCTTTCCTCTAATGTTTTTAATTTCTCCGCTGCATTTTCATGTGTCATAATGCCGTCTCTTAATTCATTACCAAAGCTTTCTGCCGCTGTCCAGAAATAAGACATCTCTGTGTAGTTCGCACGTGGCACGGCAATGTTTTCGACTGTCCAGGAATCTACTGCTACAACGGCATCTTTCTGGATCTCTGTATCGTTTACAAGCCCTTTATAGCATGGAACATATCCACGGGTTTCATAATGTAATTTCTGGCTGTCATAGCCACCAAGGTACATTGCAAGCTCAATCGCAACCTGCGGATAAGCAGTTGTGGATTTAACACCGATTGCTTTGGATGAAGTAAACGGTTTTAACTGTACTTCTTCTCCGTCAACTGTCATGGAAGGAAGCGGAGCAACGCCAAAGTTATCGCCTAAGATTTCTTCTGTCTGTGCTGCCTGCCAGGTTCCGCAGAAATATGCATTGACATTCCCCTCACGCATCATGGAAATCGCATCTTCCGGGGAAGAAACAACTAAATTCTCATTCTGTACCATATCGATCAGTGCATTGGTCATTGCAAGCGTTTCATCGTTATCAAGTACAATTCCTGCTTCACGCTCGTTACCTTCTTCTCCGAAGAAAGTTGCTCCTGCTCCAAGATAGAAGGAAGCCAGATAGAAACCATTGTTCAGTGGAATCGCTACTTTTCCTTTTTCTAACATTGTATCTAAAGATTTGATATCATCTTCTGAAAATACACTCTTATCGTAATACATAAAGTAAGTGTTTGTTGTCATTGGCACGCCGTAAACACCGTCATCATAAGTTAAGCTGTCTGCTAAGACGCTGGAGTAGTTCTCACGAATCGTATCAAGATACTTTCCGCCAAACTCGGTCAGACTGTTTGCCTGACAGAGATTTTCCAGACCGGTAGAAGAATAAATGAATACATCTGCTGCCGCATCAATATCCTGTGGAACTAATTTCTTTGCATCAGATTCTGTGCAAACACCATAGTTAAATGTAATATCCCAGTTTGGATGCAGTTCATTAAACTGGTCACACATGGTATTTAACCACTGTCCATATTCCGGATCCTGATCCTCTGACGGTGACCATACGGTCAGTGTACAGGTGATCGGTTCTTCCTCCTGTGCATCCTGCTCGGTTGCTTCACCCTGTTCTGTTTCAGAAACAGATGCATTTGCTGATGCAGTGTTCTCTTTTGCATCACTTCCTCCGCATGCGGTCATGGATACTACCATAGCTGCACATAACATTACACTTAATACTTTACGTTTCATACCTTTTCCTCCTGTTTTTTGTTTCCGAAATATTTTCGTTTTGTTTCGCTATGAATCATAGCATTTTTGAGATATCATGTCAATATATAATTCATTTTGTACATATTATTTTTCTTATTGTGTTTTTCTTTGTACAATGTTATGATATTTTCTGCGAAACATTTAAGAAACATTTTGTAAAACACTCTGTTTCGCCAGAAGGGAGTTTTCATATTTATGAAAAAAATAAATTTTCACACACACACCAACCGTTGCCGCCACGCAGACGGGATTGCAGCCGATTATGTCCAGTCTGCACTGTCTGCCGGTGTTACACAGCTCGGTTTTTCCGACCACGCCCCATTTCCCGATTATGATTTTGGAATGAGAATGCCTTACTGTGAATTATCTGAATATATCGAGGATATAAATGCATTGACGGTACAATACCGGACTGATATAATTTTATGGAAAGGATTAGAAATCGAATATCTCCCAGAATACCGGGATTACTATGAAGCACTTCTCACCCGTTCCGGGATGGATTATCTGCTTATGGGAGAACATTTCTATAAAAATGCATCTGGAAAAACCACGAATTATACCGATGCACTTTCTACAGACGAATTTCCTGTCTACGCACAAAATGTTGCTGACGGAATGAAAACCGGACTATTTTTGGCAGTCGCACATCCTGATATTTATATGGCTGATAATTTTGTCTGGGATGACAACTGTAAAAAAGCGGCTGACATTATCATTGATACGGCTGTCACTACCGGCACAGTGTTAGAATACAATGCCAACGGCTTCCGGCGCGAAAAAAAGTTTTATCCAGACGGAACCAGATATCAGTATCCGCACCCTGCTTTCTGGGAAATGGTCAAAGGCAGCGGTGCCCGCGTGATCGTTGGTTCGGACTGCCACAATCCATCACAGGTCTGGGATGTAGCAATTGAAAAAGCATATCAAAATTTATATGCACTTGGAATCCATCCGATAAGTAGTCTCTTTGATACATCTGACGTTCCATCTGCACTTTGCACAAAATCACACGACGAGGAACATTCATGAATATCAGAGATATTGCCAGATTGGCGAACGTGACACCGGGAACTGTTTCCAAAGTTTTAAACAATTATCCCGATATCAGCGAAGCTACAAGACAACACGTACTACAGATCATAAAAGAGAATCAGTACACCACAAAAAACGGCGGCAGAAAGTTCAAACAGGCTGTTACACCACGTATTGGACTTGTCTCGGAAAATGTTTACAACTGGGTTTCCGAGACAATGCAGAACCTGCTTTCCGAGCGCTTTCACAACGCCGACTATACTGTTTTATCCTTTCAGGATAATTATTTTTCACAAAATAAAAATGAAAAATTTCAGGAATTATTAACTTATATCGACCGACACCAGCTTACAGGTCTTATTTACTTCGGTGGAAACTTTGAAGATGTCCCTGCCGATTCCTTTGCCGCACTCAACTGCCCTGTTATCTTCGTCAATACTGTCCTACCACCAGATAACATGATGACCGCCACAACTTACTCAAGCGTCCAGGTCAACCACTATGAGACTGCTTACTGGCAGATGGAATCCCTGATCAAAAACGGCCACAGCCATATCTGTATGCTGATTTCTTCTAAGATCGATACCAGTGTGTACCGCCTCCGCTGGCAGGCATACGAAGATGCGCTGTCTTCCCATGGTCTTTCCACGGAATATCTTGCAGAAAGCGGCTATCAGTGCGAACGTGCTTACCGGGAGCTGACAGAAGTTCTTACTATGCACCCAGAAATCACTGCCATCTGCAGTATTTCAGATATCGTAACGCCTGCCGCGATCCGTGCAATCCATGATCTAGGAAAGATTCCCGGAAAAGATGTTCATATTATCAGCTTTGACGGCATGCCTTCCATGCACTATTGCATCCCTTCCATTTCTACTTTTATCCAGCCACGAGATGAAATGGCATGCTATATTTATGATTTACTGCTTGGGCTGATTAGTGACGAGCGCCAGCACCAGCATATTACGTTTCAGACACGTTTTTCACCGGGAGAGTCTTAATGATTTTCTTCTCAAATCAGAATATTGCCATATCACTTTGATTGATTATAAAAAGGCAGGGAGAAAAGAAAATTTTTCATTTTCTTCTCTCCCCGCTTTTTTATAATAATATCCACATTTCTATGAATTCTCAATCTTTCACACTACTTTGATTGCATTTTCCTTTCCTAACTGGTCAAATTATCCCACTGCAATTTCCACTCTTTTTCCGCAGAACGCCACACCATATTTATAAATCACTTCTACCCCTGCTGTCCTCAGTTCCGTATCATATTGTTTATCCTGAATCTGTTTTAGCGCAGTCTCTGACAACTGTTTCAAGCTCTCTTCTGTACCATTTTTTTCTGCTTTCAATTCAATAATAATACCCGGAAGACCTTTCTTTACCGGTTTCAACTGGATATCATAGCGTCCTTCGCCAGACTCCCTGTTCGATGTGACAAAAAAAATCCTCCCAGCAATGCACAAAGTCCAAGCATAAATCCATGATAAAAATTTTCTCCGGCTGTATCAAACGAGCTTACCGACTCCATCAGCAATGTCTGTATCTGTGTCTTCAACTTTCTGTTATCTCCTGAAAAAATTGCTTCCTGTACTGCAATTGCAGTTGACTGCGGAATCATAGTTTCGAATTTCTGCAGGATTTCCTTGTGATACACAAGTGCTATCTCACGGTTTGGCAGTGAAATCTCACACATAAAATCCCCATTAAAGGATAATGTTGTTTTTACTGCTTTCAGATATCCTGTAACCAAAAGGAAACTGTAAATCGTTGACGGATTCTTTTTTATCTGTGGATAGATTACACCGGTATCGATATAAGTCGTAATCGTTTCCCCATTTACCAAGGATGCCAGACGATGATAGGTTTCCTCATCTGCCTCCGCCAGAACCTCACCGATCACATCATTGCTTCCGGTAGATACCCAGAATGCCCGCGGTTCACATTCATTGCTGAAATAGTTCACAACTGACCACGGATTAAATATTTCTGTTTTTCCAAATCGATAGCCATCATACCATTCACAAATTTCATCATATTTATCGGATGCTCCATAATATGCTGCCATCTCTCGCACTTCATCCGGTGTGAAGCCAAAATAAGCACTGTATTTATGGTCTAAAACCGAATTAATGGACAGATTGTTCATTCCACTGAAAATACTTTCTTTTGCCACCCGCAGAATTCCGGTAAGAAAGCCGAATGCCAGATGCTTATTATCCTTAAATCCGCCCGAAAACAGGTTTCTCATAAACAGAGTGATTTCTTCATAATAACCTTTCATATATCCCTGCTGGATAGGCGTATCATACTCATCAATAATAATCACCGGAGCGGTTCCATGATGTTTATGAAGCATTGCCGAAAGATCCGCCAATGCACTTGAGAGTTCTACTTCCGTCACATTTCCTTCCGCTAGCCTTGCATATTTCCGCTCATCATATTCATCACACCGGTCACTCGTCCGAAGTTCTTCGTGTCTCTGCGTCTCTTTTGCAAAAATATCCCTGACTGCAGAAAATGTCTCCTCCCAGGTATTAAATTTCACATCTTTAAACGTCAGGAAAATAACTGGATACTTGCCCTGATACGCCCGGTATTTCTGACCACATGCCCATATTTTCTTATCCTGAAAATATACCGATGTATCCTGCTCTGTTTTTTCAAAAAAAGTCCGCAGCATATCCATATTCAGCGTTTTTCCAAATCTGCGTGGTCGTGTAAAAAGTGTTACCATCGGACGTTCATCAATGAAATCTTTTATCAGCATCGTCTTATCAACATAGTAATATTCCGCCTGTGCCAGCCGGAAATCTGACACACCGATTGGCAGAGGCAGACAGGACGATCTCTGATTTTTCCGGTAAGAACCAGAGCGTATTCTTTTATCAGCTGGTTTTGACGCATCTGCAGGAATCTGCCAACTGCGTCCCTGTCTCACAGTTCCCTCGATTCTTCCATTTCTGCAAAGTTCCGCTACTCTCCGCTCTGTGATGTTCCATTGTCTTGCAGCTTCTTTTACTGAAATCATTTTTATCATTTTGCACTTCCCCCACCATATTATATATATAGTATATCCATATGTGCTTATTTCTGCAATATTTATCGGAATTATTCCGTATATTTTTCGATATTATTCCTAGTATTTTTTACATTATTCTGCTATTATCAGAATAAATAAAATACTTTTTTGCTTTGCAGGCACAGAATTTTCTGTAAAGTAAAGGGACATGGAAAAATGAGATAACCTCATAAATCCATGTCCTTTTCTTTTATAGTTATATGAACCTATTTATTTTTGCTAATATCGATTGTGCAGCTCCAAATTTGTCCTGTTCTGCACCTATACATATTGTACGTATCCTACAATTCCACAATAAACTCTTCCACAAGTTTCGCACAATGCTCCGCCGCTTTTTTCTCAAAAGTAGGATAATCCATCTCCGCAGAGTTATCTGCCTTGTCAGAGATCGCACGCAGAATCACGAATGGGATTTCATTTAAGTATGCTGCCTGTCCGATCGCTGCCCCCTCCATCTCAGTGCAGAGTGGATGGAAGTTCTCGACTAATTTGTCCTTCACTTCCTTATCACAGATAAACTGGTCACCGCTTACGATTCTGCCGGAGAACACTTTCACTTCGGTGTTGACTTTCTCGCACACGCTCTTTGCAAGGGATGCCATTCTCTCGTCCGCCGGGAAAACTTAAAGTTCCAAGCTGTGGGATTTCGCCTAACGGATAACCGAATACACGGACATCCATGTCATGCTGAAGGACATCTGTGGAAACAACGATATCCCCGATATCGATCTGTGCGTCCAGAGAACCTGCGATACCGGTATTGATGATATGTGTCACGTCAAATAAATCTGCAAGGATCTGTGTGCAGATACCGGCATTTACTTTTCCAATACCACTGCGCACGATCACAACCTCGACACCGTTTAATGTTCCTTCAAAAAATTCCATATTTGCTTTTTTTGTTGTTTTTACAACATTCATTTTCGATTTTAAAGTTTCTACTTCAAGCTCCATGGCTCCGATAATTCCGATTTTTTTCATCTGTTTCTGCTCCATTCTTTTTTTCATACTGTTGATATTCTAACATAAAAATGGAAATTTCGCTTTATTTTTGCGAAATTTCCATTTGTATTTCTCTTTTTATTCACTTGCAGTTCACCAAATGCAAATAAATTTGTATTTCTATATCTTTACGCTACACGGATCTTCTGTAAAACATTTCCAAGTTCGGCTTCCTTCTTCTCGCAGTCGCTCTCGGAAATCTTCTCTGTCACAAAGCCAAGCTCTCCGGTCACGCCTTCTGCCTGTACATACGTAACAGTTCCAAATACTCTTTCTACAGCTGCTTTGTCTGCTGTTGTGCGGATAAAGAACCGGTTCTCCCATTCCCTGTAATCTACGAGCTCCAGTTTCTTTGAACTCCACTCGATTGGAATATTTTTGTCCAGATTTTTTGCCATCTCAACGACATCGGCAACCACTGCACTAGCTGTTGGGAGTTTTCCTGCACCACTGCCGTAAAACATTGCATCACCTAACACATTGCCATGTACAAAAATTGCATTGAACACGCCGTTTACTGCATAGAGCGGATGAGATGCCGGAAGTAAGAATGGAGCAACAATTGCTGTGTAACCTTTTGGTCCTTTTTTGCTGGTTGCGAGCAGTTTGATCGCTCTTCCCATCGCCTGTGCGTATTTGATATCCGTCGGTGTGATTTTTGTGATTCCCTCTGTGTGGATGTCCTCAAAATCAACCTGCTGTCCGCATACTAAAGATGTTAAAATAGCAATCTTACGGCATGCGTCATAACCTTCCACATCGGCAGTAGGGTCTTTCTCCGCATAACCCTTTTGCCTGCGCATCCTTTAAAACTTCATTAAAATCAGCACCCTTTTCTGTCATCTCAGTCATCATATAGTTCGTTGTACCGTTTACGATACCAGTGATCTCTTCGATCTCATCTGCAGTAAGACAGGAATTTAACGGACGGATGATCGGTATACCGCCGCCGACACTCGCCTCAAACATGAAATTCACATTTTTTTCTTTTGCAAGTGCGATCAGTTCTGCACCTTTTGCAGCCACCAATGCCTTATTGGAAGTTGTCACATGTTTTCCAGCCTCTAACATTGTTTTTACAAAAGTATACGCTGGCTCCACGCCACCCATTGTCTCAACTACAATCGCTACTTCCGGATCTTCTGCGATCACTTTATAATCATGTACGATTTTCTCCTGGATCGGATCTCCCTCAAAATCTCTTAAATCCAGAACATACTTTAATTCCACTTCATCGCCGACGCGGGCTGCAATGCTCTTCTTATTGATGTCTAAAACCTCTGCCACACCGGAACCGATCGTTCCAAACCCCATAATTGCTACTTTTATCATTTTTATTCTGCCTTTCTGTTTTTGTATTATGTAAACTATTCTGTTCTGCCAGTCTGTTTTTATTCTCTCGCCAGAATTTTCACATACTGAATGCCGCCCACACTCTCAATCTTTGTGACCATCTCTGCAACATCCCCCGTCTGTGGTAAAATATCAATACTGAGCGTCAGCGTTGCGATTCCATTGACCGGTATACTCTGATGAATGGTAAGGATATTGGCATGAAAATCAGCAATCGTTTTCAATACCCCGGACAAAAGTCCCGGCTCATCATCCATCTGAATGACCATCGTAATAGTCTTTCCCTTTGTTGTCTCGTGAAAAGGAAAAATATCATCTTTATACTTGTAAAAAGAACTGCGGCTGATCCCTACACTCTCTGTCGCCTCCTGCACCGATGCGATCTTACCGGAATCGATCAGCCTTTTTGCCTCCACTACTTTCAGCAGTACTTCCGGCACTGCCTTCTCTTTCAAAACATAATATTGCATTTTGTCTTTCATGGAAATGAATACCTCTTAGTTGCCAGATTCAACAGATTCTCTTTTGTATATAGAATCTATTCTGTTTGTTTGGGACTTACATCTGTCCTCATGAGGAAGATAATAACACAAAGAGGCTGCCAAAGCAACCTCTTTTCCAGAACATTTCTATATTTTTGTTTCTTGTTCACCAAATTTTCTGATATTTAGAACTTGCGGCTTCCGCCTCCATGACTTCTGCCAGAACTGCTGGTATGTACCGTCGATCTGCCGGAATGGCTGCTGCCACCCCCACTGCTTCCACTATCAGTCTGGATCCTCCGATGCGTCACCATCTGGTTGACAAAACGGTCTTCCTGACCGGTCAGGTTAACTTTTCCGAACGCATGGTAATCATACTGGTATCCACCGCCAAATTTCAGACGGTATTTTCCGGTAATTCCAAAAAATACAGCGGCAAACACAGCTGCTGCAAGTACAACTGCAAACAGAATTTCACCCAACGTGAGTACATGGTAATAATGGATCTCGCCTGTTTCTTCATCATAGGTATATGCGTCAGATGGGACTCCTACCTCATAATAGTACTCTGCATCACTTAACATGGAAGAAAAGCAGGAAGCATATTCCCCATCCACAACATAATCATAACAGTTATCCAGAATATCATCGATCCTGTCGTCATTCAGATAGTAAATGGCTTCTCCCGCAGTCGATATCGTAACCTCTCTGTTATCCATGTCAATGAGGAACACCACGCCATCATCGCCTGTTGCTGTCGTATCATAAAAATCATCCGCATACTCTCTCGCTGTCTTTCCCTGTGCATCCTCTGTCGTCAGAACAATAGACTTCCCAGCCTGTGGTCTCCTGCAGATTGGTGATCTCTTCCGAAAGCGACTGCTGTTCCTCATCAGAAAGCAACGCTGCATCATCATACACCGCATCATAAGTATCCGCATAGACCGGTACAGCCGCAAAAAGTGTCAGTGCAGTTACTGCGGACAGAGCGATTCTTTTTCTTAATTTATCTCTCATAAGAAATACCCTCCGATCAATGCAATGATTAAGACAACGACTGCCGAAATAATACCCGTCAGCGTGACTTTTCCGTAGTCTACCGGAAGTTCTCCGAACACTTTTCCTGTCTGCCCGTTCATGGAATAATAGTAGATTTTTCCATCTTTCCCCTTATAGGTAACAGTCCAGACCGGAAACAACGCATAAGACCAGTCCTCCTTCTTCGGGATCACCCCGAATGAGTTGACCGATAACGCATTGTATCCCTGAACAGATTCCCGCATGAGTTTTTCCGCTGAGTTTTTCATCGTAGCCTGCATATTTCCTTCCACTGCTTTCTGCTCGATGTCACGTTTCTCTGCCATGAAACCGGAAAGATATCCCATATTAAAATCTTTCATCTCATTGAACTGATACGGCAGTACCCCTTTCACAAGCTACACATTTGCCTTTTGCAGTGCGTTCTCTGCAAGATTCTTCAGATTAACCTCACCCTCACGCTCCACATGGTAAAACTTTGTCTCTGTGTACTCGGTATCTCCGGTTCTCCACACACGGATTTTCTTGCCTTCGCCCTGCAGTTTTCCCTGCAATTTTGCATCATAGATCCAATATGGGAAATAGACACCACTCAGACATTCGATCTGTTTCTTATTAAAAAATGCCTTTGGAACAAATTTTTTCTTTCCAACATATTCTAAGAAACGTTTTTCCGCTTCCTTTTTGGAAATTTTAAAAGGAATGACTTTATTTGGAAGATACTTTCCTTCCAGCCGTTTTCCAAGCACGACCGGATTGTGACAATAATAACAGAACGTGGCTGCTGTCGTTGCATCTGTCACGATTTCTGCTCCACAGGAAGGGCAGTTATAAATGACTGCCTCTGCGCCGCCGTCCTCCCCTTCTTTTTTCTTTGTGTCCGGACTCTGCTGCTCGGTTGTTTCCTGCTCTGCTTCATCAGAACCATCCGCTGCACCGGCATCCGTTTCCTCAGACTCTGCCGGCTGCAATGCATCCACCGCCTGGGTAAATTTTGAACCACAGTACTCGCATTTATACTTCTGTGTTTCCGGGTCAAAATCAGTTCTCCGTCACAGTTTGGACACTTAAACTGATAACTGCCATAGTTAGCTCCTTGCCTTTCCGCAATTGCTGCAGAATTTACCTTTGTTGACGGTTCCACACTCACAGGTCCACTCCGCTGCCGGTGCAGGTTTTCCACACTCACTGCAGAACTTTCCGGTATTCACGGTTCCACATTCACAAGTCCAGCTATTTACCGGAGCCGGTGCAGGTTTTCCGCACTCACTGCAGAACTTTCCGGTATTTGATGCTCCGCACTCACAGGTCCAGCTATTTGCCGGGGCTGCTGTCTGCTGTGGTGATGCTGCCTGCTGTGGTGCTGCCTGTGGCTGTGTTCCTGCCATGCCTGCTGTCATGGCGTTCAATCCTTCCATGGAAGTGTTAAACTGCTGCATTCCCATGCCGACGCCCATGAATCCTGTCATCGCACCGCCTGCATTGGAACCTGCGTCACGCACACCTTCTGTTAAATTCTTAACAGCCATACCACGGAGCACACTTGCATCTCCACCTAACATTGCACCTTCATTTCTCATGTTGATGAGCTTCTGGGATTCCTCATCATAAGAAACGCTTGCAATACCGACTGCCTGGATTTCCATACCACGTGTCTGGTTCCACTCTTCATCGAGTGTAGTAGACATATATTTTCCAAGTTCTCTTGCTTTGGATGTCACATAGGAAATACGTGTTCCGTCTGCGGACATCTGGTTGATGGAGGACTGTAATGCCTCTAAGAACTCTGACAGATACTGCTCGTTGATCTCATCGATCTCCACTCTGTCTGCGTTTCTCGGAATTACTTCTGCATAGAACTGGAGTGGATTGGTGATCTTAACGGAATATGTACCATGCGCTCTTAAGAAAAGCTCGGCATTATAAAAATTATCAAAGTAATTGATCGGATTTCTCGTGCCAAACTTGATCCCTTTAATTTCCTGCAGATTGATAAAGAATACTTTCTGCGCAGTTGGTGTCTGACCGCCATATTTAATACGGTTAAAAGAATCCTTTAATGAATCTCCAAACTGTCCGTTAAACAATGATGGCGGGAAGAGTTATCCACTTTGTAATATCCCGGTTCTGCCGTGTAATCGACTACCTTGCCGCCATCCACTAACATCATGAACTGATTGTCATAAACATGGATGATCGAACCATTGGAAACTGTGTTGCCTGTTCCCTTGGTATTCTGTCCTTTGCGGATCAGCACACCGCTTGTAAAGACGGTTTTGTCGCTCATGTCATCTGCTTCGATGACCTCTAACCACTGATCTGCAAGTGTTCCTCCGATCGCCTGTCCAATTGCCCTAATAATTCCCATAACATATCCTCCTATACGTGATTGTAATCTACTTCATAAAACGATGAAGCGTCCAAACTTTAAATTGATCGGTGTGATCGCAAGCCCGCAGTACTCGCAGTACATTGCCCCAGATTGGTGACCGGTGCACCGCAGTGCGGACAGGTTGTTCCGACAGCATTGTCGATTTTGCTATCTTCTCATCCTGAATATACATGACCTCAACATTATACTTTGTCTGCTCCAATCGGTTTTCATCCCTGAAACCACTGTTCCATCTTTCTTTTATAATGAAGATGTTCCACAGCACTCTGAAATGTAATGATACATTTTCCCTGTTTTTCATAGTTGGAAATCTCCGTCCGGTGAATCCGGATCTTTTCGTATACTTCCCGGATTCCTTCCGACCGGTTCATTTCAATTCTATTTTCTACCTGCGCTTTTAATTCCTCTGAAGCATCCCGGATCAGCGAAACATTCCCGGAATCAATTGCCTGCAAAGCGGAAACCAGCATATTCTCAGCCTTATTCTTAAACTGCACCAGATTAAAATCCGGAAAATCCCTCTGGATCTGCGGTTCAAAGATCCGCGTCATCCCGGACACGGATTTCGGGATGGCTGCAAGCTCATCTGCCTGCTTATTCCATCCCTCCACCAATGAATCTGTCCCGAATAAAGCCTGGGAAACATCCTCTACTTTTCTTTTGATTTTCCGGTATGCATAATAACCGCCACCTGCGAGCACCGCCAGTATGACGATCACCGGAATCCAGTTATTCATCGTCGCCACCTAATCCCTTCGGACATCCCAAAGATAACCACTTTAAGTATCCGTTGATAAATAAATCTATTTTTCCATCCATTACGCTGTCCACATTTCCGGTTTCCACACCTGTACGATGATCTTTGACCATCGTATATGGCTGCATGACATAGGATCTGATCTGGTTACCCCAGCCGATCTCTGTGACCTCACCGCGGATACCGGCTGCCTTCTCTGCATTTTCCTGTTCCTTCAACAGATACAGTTTTGCCTTTAACATCTGCATTGCCTTATCCTTGTTCTGGTGCTGGGAGCGCTCATTCTGGCACTGCACGACAATTCCGGTCGGAAGGTGCGTGATCCGGATTGCAGAGGAAGTCTTGTTGATATGCTGTCCACCGGCTCCGCTGGAACGGTAAGTATCAATTCTTAAGTCATCTTCATTGATCTCAATGTCGAGATCTTCCTCGATATCCGGCATAACATCACAGGATACAAAGATGTCTGGCGCTTTCCAGCCGCATTAAACGGAGAAATACGGACCAGACGGTGTACGCCTTTTCCGATTTCAGATATCCATACGCATTCTCTCCATTGATCTGGAATGTGATGGACTTGATGCCTGCCTCATCTCCATCTAACGAGTCTAAGACAACCAGCTCATATCCCCTGCTGTCTGCCCATTTGGAATACATGCGGAACAGCATCTGTGCCCAGTCACACGACTCGGTTCCACCAGCTCCGGCATGTAATGACAGGATCGCATTATCCCCATCATATTCACCGGAAAGCAGTGTCTTAATACGGATATTGTCGAAAGTCGTAACAAATTCACTCAACATCTCCTCGATTTCCGGGATCAGGGAAGCATCATTCTCCTCATACCCCATCTCGATGAGTGTCTCTATGTCGTCAAACTGTGTTGCAAGCTTCTCATAAGTTGCAACATCATCCTTCATACTCTTTAAGGTTTTCATTTTATTCTGGGAAACGACCGGATCATTCCAAAAATCGCCGTCTTCCATTTCCCGCTCTAATTCCTGGATTTTCTGCTCTTTGTCAGCCAGGTCAAAGTGAATCCCTCACTTCCTGCAGCGGTCCTCTGTATGAATTCAGAGTCACTTTAAATTGATCAAGTTCTACCACAGTATCACCTCTTTCATTTTTTATCTGACAGACTCTTTTATCTGTCTGTTATTTTTATTGTAAAGTAAGCTTTGATTTTTGGCAATGTTTTCGCACTACTTTTAAGGTAAAAAGAATTGCAAGTCCGATCGACGCGCCGAGCGTGTCAATGCACACATCCATCACCTCTGCCGACCTTCCCGGTATAAAATACTGATGAAACTCATCTGTAGCCGCATAAACTGCCGCCGTGAGCAGCGCCGCAAGAAACTGTCGCTTTTCTTTTCAGGATTCCGCGGTAAAATGTAAAGAAAGCAGACCTAATATGGCATACTCTGTCATATGGGCTGCTTTTCTTACCGGATATTCGATTTTTCTGCCATGGCCAACTGCTGTTTTCGGTCATATCCAGATGGAGCGTATCATTGGCACGCTCCACCAGACGATGACACAATCCGCCACTCACTTTACTCGATTCCGTCGCAGGCTGATTGGAAAAAAAAAATCAGACACATCCATGCTACTGCCAATATCCCTGTAACGATCCGATAAAGTTGTTTTTCATGCTATTCTCCTGTTATTTACTGGATTTTATCCTTTAAAACCTCTATCGCCTTCTGAATCTGGTTATCATATGCCTCGTCATAAGAAGTTGCATCTTTGTCGAGATATTCGTATTCCAGTTCAATATCCGGCTCAATTCCGACACCGTGAATATAATTTCCGTTCGGAGTAAAATATTTGGCAGTCGTAAGCTTCACTGCGTCCCCATCCTCCAACGGGAAGATTGTCTGCACAATTCCTTTTCCAAAGGTTGTCGTTCCGATCAGAGTGCCGTACTGATAATCTTTGATCGCACCCGCCAGAATCTCGGATGCACTGGCACTCTCCCCATTAATCAGTACCGCAATTGGATAATCCAGATAGGTATCCCCGCTGGAAGTGTAGTCCTGACGGTTTCCGTTTTTATCTTCTGTATACACAACTGTTCCCTCCGGCAGAATATCATCCAGGATCTGGACAACTGCGGTCACCATACCACCGGGATTATATCTCACATCAATGATCAGTGCTTTCATTCCCTGATCTTCAAGATCTTTACTGCCTCCTCAAATTGTGCTGCCGTCTCTGTCTCAAAGGAATCAATATGTACATATCCGATACCATCCTCGAACATCTTGTGGGACACACTTGGCAATGTAATGTCCTGTCTTTCTACATCAAAGGAAAGATTTTCCTCGGTAGACGGACGGTAAATCTCCAGATGGACAGTCGTTCCCTTCTCCGCGAATCAGTTTTACCAGTTCCGAAAGTTCCATGGAAGCAGCCTCTGTTCCGTCCACGGAAACGATCACATCATCTTTTAACAATCCTGCTGACTCAGAAGGGGTTCCCTCATAAATCTTGTTGACTGTTACCACCATGGTATCCTTATCCTGGCTTAACCCTGCACCGATTCCATAGTACTGGCCTGTCGTAGATATCTGAAGTGCCTGATAATCTTCTGCATTATAGTAAACAGAATATTTATCTCCCAATCCATCGATCAGACCTGTATACAGTCCATCCTGCAGTTTCTCATTTTCAATGTCATCATAATAATAGAGCTTTGTGTATGCAGTCAGTTCATTGATCTTGCTGACCGTATCTGCGTCGAGCACCGCGCCTTCTCCATCATCTGCACTTTCCTTATTCGTGATAAGAATCTGTGAGTTGGTTGCCAGACATGCCACGTTGATTCCTGTCCAGCTTATCAGGAGTGTTCCGATCACACCGATCACAATCCCTTTGAATGTGCTTCCTTTTTCTTCTTTGGAGTCTCTTCCGCTCCAGTTTGATCCAGTTCATAATTCTGCTGATCCATAAATTTCCTTTCGCAGCAATTTCAAAACATTTTGCTGCATCCTTTCCATGTAAACATATGCATAACCACGCCTCCACTTTCATAGCAATTGAGAAAATGCCGAGGTGCCGGTTTTATTTTCCATAACCTTTACAAAACAGAAAGAGATTGTACACAAAATGCCGTTTCTGATTTCCGGCTTTCGTGTGGCAACCTCTTTTATATACTTTATCTGCCTGATTCCCGGAACGCTTATCAGCCCTTGAGATAACTCCACGGACTGACATAACTTCCGTTTAATGATACACCAAAATGTAAATGATTTCCAGTAGAAATACCTGTACTTCCAACGTAGGCGATCGTCTGACCTGCGGAAACTGCTGTTCCTTCCGAAACTGCAAGCGAGGAACAATGCATATAAACGGTATAAAGTCCGCCGCCATGATCGATCATCACGTAGTTTCCGGCTGCACTGCTGTAATTTGCCGCCTTTACGGTACCGTTTGCCGCTGCAACGATCGCCGCACCTGCTGAGGCACCGATATCAATTCCTTTATGGTTTGAAGACGCTCCTGAAGTCGGTGAAACCCTCGTTCCATAATCACTGGTAACCCTTGTACTTGACGGACACGGCCATGTGAAAGCTCCACCTGTATAAGGATTGTCTGCTACCTCTTTTCCCTCTGCAGCCGCTTTGGCTGCCGCTGCCGCTTTCTCAGCCTCGATCCGCTTGATCTCCGCTATCAATTCGTTCTGCGCCTGTATCTCTGCCTCAAAATACTTTGCATCCTCCTGCGCATCCGAAATATTACTTGTGATGCCTGCAAGCTCTGTCTCCTTCTGGCTCATCAGTGCTGCAACAGACTGCTTCTGGCTCTCCACATTCGCTTTCATATTTTCCAGATCAGCGTAATCCTGTTCAAGCTGTTCTTTCGCCACGGTGATATATTCAATATTCTCCGTGTACTCATCCAGCTTTTGCCTGTCATACTTCTGGATCTCTGCGATATACTCTGCCGTATTCAGAAACTCTGCCACGCTGTTCGATTCCAGAAGCTGCTCCAGATACGTTGTCTGGCTGTTTTCATACATATACTGGATACGGGTTTTCATATCGTCATACTGTTTTTGTTTATCTGCTTCTGCCTGTGCTAATTCTGCCTCGGCATCTGCAATCTCTGTGCTTTTGTCCGCAAGCTGATTTTCCAGTGAAGTGATCTTCGATGAGATATCCACAAGTTCATTGTTCAGTTCCTGAACTTTGTCCTCTACATCACCTTTGGAATCCTTCAGATCATTGATCAGCTCTTTCGCAGCTTTTAACTGCTTTTCCAATGCGGCTTTTTCTTTCTGTGCTTCCTTGAGCGACGTTGATGATGCATCTCCTTTTGCCTGTGCCGTCAGCCCTGTTGCCATCGTGAGAACAAGTACCACCGCCAGAATGCGGCGTAAAATGTTTCTTTTCTTCATAAAATTATACTTTCAAATGCTTTCTGATTGTGATGCGGCTGCCAATAAAACCAATGCCGACACCGAGTATCAATGCTACCGGAACCAGTGTATGGAACACCTCATCTACCGGTAAAAATTTCATCATATTGCTGATAAAACTGAACTTCTCCCCGATGTAATCAATGATCCGTCCATAAAGGACATACAGGATGCCAAGCGGAATCGCTGCTCCGATCAATCCGATCACAATACCTTCTACCACAAATGGTGCACGCACAAAATAATCGGTAGCACCGATCAGTTTCATAATACCAATCTCTTCTCTTCGCACAGAAATACCAACGGTGATGGTATTACTGATCAAAAAGACTGCAACCCCCAGCAGGATAATAATAATTCCTGCGGAGACATATCCAATCAATTTATTAAAATCGGTCAGCGTATTCGCTACAACTGCTGACTGTTTTACTTCCCGGATACCGTCCACTGACTGTAAATAGGTCACTAACGTCTGCTGCATGGAAATGTCATTCATATAAATGGAATAGCTGGCGTCATTTGCCAGTGGGTTATCCCCGGCAAAACTCTCCGCTGCTGCTTCGTTTCCTTCAAAGTAAGTCTGCTTGAAGCTGTCCCATGCATCATCCGCTGAAACAAATTCCAGATTTGATACCTCTGCCCTTGCACGGATCAGATCCCCAATCTCATCAATCTTATCCTGTGAGATTCCCTCGTCAAAAAAGACTGTTACAGCAACGCTGGACTCTGCATCCTTCACCATAGACTGGAAATTTGTCACAATCGTATAGAACAGACCAAACAAAAAGATACATGCGGTCATCGTTGCAATCGACGCAAGTGAGAACATCTTATTCTTCCAGATATTCTTCAGTCCCTGCTTTATCGTGTAGAAAAATGTACTAATCCTCATCGCTATAATCACCCTCGCTGTCCTCAACGACAACGCCTTTCTTCATAGTGATGACACGCTTGTTCATTGCTTTCACAATCTCAAGGTTATGTGTTACAACTACCACTGTAGTTCCACGGCTATTGATCTCTTCCAGAAGTTTCATGATCTCCCATGCATTATGATTATCCAGGTTACCGGTCGGCTCGTCCGCCAGTAAAATCTTTGGCTCATTGATAAGCGCTCTTGCGATCGCAACACGCTGCTGCTCACCGCCGGACAACTGCCTTGGATAAGAGCGATACTTTGCAGCAAGTCCTACCATAGACAGCATGGATGGAACATTCTTCTTAATGCTGCGGTTTGACTCGCCGATGACTTTCTGGGCAAACGCAACATTATCATAAATGTTTCTGTCTTTTAACAAGCGGAAATCCTGAAATACAACGCCGATATTACGGCGGAATTTCGGGATTTGCCTTCTTTTGATCTTGTTCAGTTTCTTATTGTTTATCGTGATCGTACCCTCTGTTGGTTCCAGTTCTTTCAGCAAAAGCTTGATCAGTGTAGATTTTCCTGAACCACTGTCACCAACTATGAATACGAATTCGCCTTCTTCAATGTCAAGACTTACGTCATTTAACGCAGGGATTCCTGCTGTATATGACTTACTGACATGTTCCAACTTAATCATTGCTTCCTCCTAAATTCTAGTAATCCAATGACTCCATATATTTCATGTATTTTACAACCATCAATGCAATCTTAAATGTAATGGCATCTTCAAACACACGAAGATCCAGTCCTGTGTACTTCTGCAGTTTATCCAGACGATATACCAGTGTATTTCTGTGGATATATAACTGGCGGGATGTCTCGGAAACGTTCAGGCTGTTCTCGAAGAACTTGTTGATCGTGGTAAGAGTCTCCTCGTCAAAGTCATCCGGTGATTTGCCATCAAAATCTCTTTGATAAACATCTTGCACAGTGGAATCGGGAGCTGGTAGATCAGACGTCCAATTCCCAATGTGGAGTATGCGATCACATCTTTTCCTCAAAGAAAATCTTTCCTACATCCAATGCCATACGGGCTTCCTTGTAAGAACGGGATACTTCTTTGATCTCATTTACAATTGTTCCATAAGCGACATGAACATCATTCTCAGCATCTGCACGGAACAGGTTCACGATCACTTCTGCTGTCTTGTTCAGTTCATCGTATCCCTCGTTGTCTGCAACTTCTTTCACCACGATGATGTTCTTCTCATCTACCGCAGTGACAAAGTCCTTGGATTTGCCACCGAAGATTCCTCTGATCTTTTCCAGTTCATTGCCATCTTTCTCGCGGTTCGTCTCAACGATAAATACCACTCTCGGACTTCTGTATCAATATGGAGCTTCTTCGCTCTGTTATAAATATCAACCAGCAGTAAATTGTCCAGCAAAGATTCTTGATAAAGTTGTCTTTATCGAATCTCTCCTTATATGCTACCAGAAGATTCTGTATTTGGAAACTGGCAATTTTACCCACCATGTAGACATCGTCACTGTCTCCGTTGGCAAGCAGGATATACTCTAACTGGTGTTCATCAAACACCTTGAAAACTGATATCCGTTCACCACCTGGCTGTCTGCAGGTGACTCCACAAATGCCTGAGCAGGTTCTACATACTTCTCTGCGTCAGGAAATGTAGCAGCCAAAATCTTTCCCTCGACGTCAATAATGCATAAATCAATTCTGGTTATTCCCTTCAATCCATCAATTGTGTTCTGAAGTATCTGATTCGAAATCATAAGCTATGCTCCTTCTCTGGTCGATTCTGTTCAACTTTCACAAAAACCGTACTTTTCTCCCTCAATAAAATACCTAGATTACATTTTAATGCAAAACTGCAAAAATAAAGAGGAAATACATATTTTTATGCATTTCCTCAATTCTACTGGAAATTTTACCTCTAATTCCCTGTATACAATCTCCACAAAAATTTCCTGTCTCTCTGTTTCATCCTTAGTTCTTATGATATTCCAGAAATCCCTCGCCAAGTACTTCGCGGACATCTGAGACAATGACAAATGCATCCGGATCCACCGATGCCACAATATCTTTCAGTTCTACGATCTGTTTCTTGGAAACAACACAGTAAAGCATGCACTTTTCATCACCGGAATACATTCCTTTTGCATATAGACCGGTTGCTCCACGGTCCAACTCAAGCAGGATCTTTTTGCCACTTTTCATACTGGTCTGTAATGATGAACGCCGACTTGGAATATTTAAATCCTTCCATCAGACCATCCGACACTTTCGTTGTGACAAAATGGCAACAATTGCATACATGGCTGCCTTGATACCGAACAGATATAAACCGGTAAGCACGATCATCGCATCTAATACCTGCATGATCTGAACCACGGAATAATGTCTGATAAAATGCTGGATCAATACTGCCAGAAGTTCCGTTCCACCCGTAGTAGAACGCGCTAATAGGATCAGTCCCATACCGGCTCCACCGATCACACCACCAAAATCGCGGCAAGGAAGTAATCCTGCTGTGTCAGGTCGATTGCCGGAATCACATAAATCCACGCAGACAAAAGTACCGTACCCACAACTGTCCGCCAGATAAACCTCTTTCCTTTAAACTTCAGAGTCAGAAAAAACAGTGGCACATTCAGCCCGATATTGGTCAGCCAGAGTGGGATTCCTCCCGGAACAAATCTTTCTGTCACTGCCTTGATCACAATCGCAAGTCCTGTAAAACCTCCTGTGACAAGACCGATCGGATCATACAGACACTGGATGGCTGCCGCTAACAGTCCCGTCCCCACGATCATCATCAGATAATCTATCACTATGGAACGTTTATTGATTAATTTCTGCATTTCTACTACAATTCCTCTTCTTTTTCATCATACTTATTCATACTGTTGACCAACTTGCCACGATGTATGATGCTTTTCAAACGAGCAAGTACTCCGTGCTTTTTCTTATGTACCGGTACCCCTCCGATTCCATACCAAATGTTTGCATTCATTTTATCCCGATGCTCATATAAGAACTGCTCCTGCATCGGAGATGGCAGTACAGATATGATCACATCCGGTGTGGTCGCATTCATATCATTAATCACTGCTTCCAGATCCCCCACACAGGTCTCCACTGCATACTCCCCTGCAAAGATCAGTTTTGGATAATCTTCTGCAAGCTCTGCTTTTAAAGAATCAATTTTCTCCTGCGTGTCACCAAGTAAAAAAACACTTTTTTTATTGCGCTCTATCCGTTTAAAAAATTCAAAATAAAAATCGTTTTCTTCTGTTTCCCGGATTCGCTGCATAGATTCAAGCCCCGCTGCCTGAATAATCTCTTTCTCTCCAATGATTGCAAGATCCAGGGAACTCATAACTTCCTTTAATACCGGGTTTGTCTCCGAATCGATCAGCATCTGTAACGATATGCTCTCAATCGTGTTAAGGACATTATTGCTCAAATAGCGTTCCACACACATAATCGCTTCCCGCACTGTGTAGTTGTCCAACTGAATTCCCAGTATATCAACTTTCTTTATCATTCAACACTCCTGGTTATTTTTCTCAACTCAAGAAAATTTATGCATGTAGTATAGCAAACCTCTTTTCATTTTTCAAGTTTTGTTATAAAACGCGATAGATTGAGGAACTTTTTTAGTTACTGTTCACTCAGCAGTAACCTTTTACGTTATCTGACAATTTGTACTATTTTTTGCATTTATCTCATTACAATAATTGCAAGCTTTTTTCATTTTTATTTTGAACTTTATCACATATGTACAAAACGTATATTCGATTTTTTTACTATGTAAACCACTTTTTCAACATAAAAAAATGTGGATAACGTGGATAACTTCGTGTATAACTTTATTTTTTGGCATTTTTCGACCTTTTTCACGTGGAAAACTTTCTCATAACTTTACCTCTTTTGGGGATTATTTCCAGACCACTTTATTTTTTTGTGCACTTTTCATAAATGATATTTTTCAATTTTCTGTCTGTAAAAAAGTACCGCATTACTTTCTGACTTTTTACCCGCAAAAAAAGAACTGCCATCATTTGCGATGACAGTTCCGATAATATCTTTTTTTAGAAAATTCTTCTTACAGAAAGTACATTACGATATGTAGCTGTTGAATACTTAATACCACTGGATGGTGTACTTGCATGAACAATTGTGTTATTACCTACATAAATTCCAACATGTCCACTGTAACATACAATATCTCCCGGCTGTGCCTCAGATAAGTTTACTTCATATCCGGCACTTCTCTGTCCACTGGAAGAATGTGGAAGACTGATACCAAATGCAGCATATACAGACATTACAAATCCGGAACAGTCTGTACCGTTTGTCAGACTGGAACCACCATAGACATATGGGTTACCAATAAACTGGCTTGCATAGCTTGCAACTGCCTGACCATTGGATCCACTCGGTGCCGCATAAGAAGCTGATGAACCGCCGGAACTGCTTGTACCGTCCGAAGATGACGAGTTCTTGGAAGATTTCTGTTTTGCCTTCGCTGCTGCAGCGGCTGCCGCCTGACGCTCTGCCTCTTCCTTGGCAAGTCTTGCTTCCTCTTCCGCTTTGGATTCAGCGGTTACATAATCGGTCCAGAGATTTACATAATCTGTGGATACATAGCCATCGCCTTCCTCTGTTGTAACAATGACCCATCCGCTATCCTTCATAGAATCATCAACAACAACGAAATCGTCTCCCTCGCCAAGCATTGTTAAAATACCTGCCTCTGTAGAAGGCTCCATTCTTACGTATAAAGTTGTAGTTGTTACAGTTGCATATCTGGTACTTACCTTCTTTGCAAGTTCCTCATCCCCTGTTACAACATACTCGCATTTGACATATCCGGTAACACTTCCGGATGTGATCTTATACCAGCCATCTTCTGTTGTCTCTAAAACAGTGGCTGCAGAATTGTTATATAACTTACCTAACACTTCACTGTCTGTGTTCGGTTCTGATCTGACATTCACATAATTATCTACCTGTGCGATTGCAATGTCTGCGTACTCAGATGCAACCACTGGAACATCATTCTCACTGACCTGCTCCTCTGCCTGGGCTGCTGCCTCTGCAACTGCCTTGTCACTCTCGATCAGACACTGGGAAAGCATTTTGGAAAATCCTGCTGCCGGAGAACCATTTGAAGAAAGTCCGGTTGCGATTACTGCAGACACACCACCGGTCTGTGCACCATAAGTTCCGACTCCTGTTCCACTAATTACAATAGCACCTGCCAGCAAACAGCTTGCTATTCTCTTCATTCTATAATTCATCTTGTATATTGCCTCCAAGAACTATTTGTTACGAATTTGTTACATTTATTACATGGTTATTATAACAAAGTGTCCTGGCACTGTCAACAGCAAGACTTTGTCAGATTTTACCAAATATAGCATGAATATTTTATGTATTTTTATTTCCATAAAAACAGTTCCAAAGTATCGCTCACATGGAGTTCTCTGGAACTGCTTTTCCTATTTGATTGCGATCGCTTCGATTTCAAGCATAACATCCTTCGGAAGACGTGCAACTTCCACACAGCTTCTGGATGGGAAATCTGCTGTAAAGAAAGTCTTATACACATCGTTGATGGCGCTGAAATCATTCATCTCTTTGATGAATACCGTTGTCTTAACTACATTGTCCATATTGGTTCCGGCTGCTTCCAGCAAATTAGAAAGATTGGTAAGTGCCTGTTTCGCCTGAGCCACAGACCCTCCGGAATCTCTCCTGTCTCCGGTACAACCGGATAATGCCTGATGTATAAACCATACCATTTACTTCGATTGCCTGTGAATATGGTCCGATTGCTGCTGGTGCTTTTTCTGTACTGATTACTTTTTCATGTTGTTAGTCCACCTTTCTGATACTTCTTTCAGTTATTTCCACACGATGTTCCTTATATAAACGTCCCACCGCACGTTTGAAAGCATTTTACTGAGTCCGCTCTCTCTTAATGACTTCCGGGGATGCTTTATCTCCAAATGGAAGCACTCCGGCAAATTCCTCAATAACCTGCATCACCTTCTCAGCATCCTCATCCATCTGCAGGTATGCCTTGTCACGCAATGACACATCCAATTTTCCATCCGGCTTTACTTTTGTCACTTTTGCCTCGATCACATCTCCGATACGAAGTTTGCTTGTATCTTCATGTCGTGGGATCATAGCGGAATATTTATCATCCACTGCAACAAAGGTTCCGAAATTATCACTGAACTCATAAACTCTTCCCTCTACATGGTCTCCCTCTTTGTATGGAGAATCCGTGGAAAGCAGATCATAAAGCTTTTCATACTCGCACAAAGTCTGCTGCTCTTATCAATATAAAGTGTTACCAAAACCTCATCTTCCGGCTGGACTTTCATTGTCATCTCTTTATAAGGAAGAAACAGATCTTTTCGAGTCCCCAGTCAAGGAATGCACCGATTTTTCCAACCTGTGCCACGCAAAACAGCAAGCCCTCCAAGAGTGATCTTTGGCTGATTTGTCGTTGCGATCATCCGGTCTTTGGAATCCTTGTACAAAACACTTCAAGTTCATCCCCGGTCTTTGCATTCTCCGGAACCTGTTTTGCCGGAAGAAGCACACGTTTCTCCATATCCTGCTCTTCCGCGAGATAAACTCCAAACTCCACTTTCTTTACAATTGTAAGTTTCTGATACTGTCCTAATTTTAACATTTTATTTTCCTCTAAACTGCATAATGGCATATGGCACTTTCTGCTCATCTGCCAACACAATGGTTACTCCGTTCTGCTGCTCATAAACCTCCGGGTATAACATGTTCCCGATGACTGCAGCCTTTTTGTATTCCACGCGAATACTCTCTGTCTTAAAATTCTCCGGCAGATATTCCTCTGCCACAAGAATATATTTTCCATTATTCATATGATGATTGGTGTCAATATGAAAACGCTGTACCAAAACCGGCTCTTTCTCCACCGGAGTGCCCTCTATCCTGATTTTACGATCTGACCAATCATATTGTATCGCCTCATCCATCACCGGGATATAAGCATCCTGCACTTCTTTTGCGATCCGCACCGGACGCATCGTGGCAGTATCCATGTAAACCCAGACAGAATTGGCGAATGCACAGATTTCTCCCGCTTCATCCTTTATTGTAAAGTTACGATAACCGTAAAATCCCTTGAAGCTATATGGCCAGGTGCTCACCGTAATATGCTCCGCAAGCTTTGGATAGCGGTTCATGACGATCTCCCAGGACGATAACACCCACGCAGCATGATGCTGTTCTAAATACTCCACACCGATATTCATATCTTCTGACTGAAATGTGCAGCAATTCTGCAGATAATCGATCAGTGCCGGCAGCGTAAGCTGTCTTTCACTGTTCACTTCACTGTATCTTACCCTGCTTTTAAAATCATACATATCCTGTTCTCCTGATCAAAATAAGAAATTATCTTCTCCAACGCACTGTGCTGCCACCCGGAAGTTTTTGCATGATTGGAAAATGTCAATTTCCCATGATGGAACAAAGTTTCCTGTTACACAAAAATAGCACCACTTCCGTGGTGCTTTCTAGCAGGGCTACAAGGATTCGAACCTTGAAATGACGGAGTCAGAGTCCGTTGCCTTACCGTTTGGCGATAGCCCTATGTATTGTTGTTTTCGACTTTTGCGCCGTCAACAATAGCTATTATATACACCCTCAATAAAATATGTCAAGCATTTTTTTCAAAGATTTTTAATTTTTTTCAACCATTGCATATAATACTTCGTCACCCCAGGAAATATCAGCATTTCCGCTGGTTGCTTCGATCACTTCTTTTTCAAAAGACTGCTCTTTTTCCTTTGGAACCATGAGGATCAGTTCCACTTTCTCTGTATAAACGGTATCGATCGTTGTCAGTTCATCTTTTGCGATCAGATACTGTAATTTCCCAAGTCCATTGTAATCCGTTCCGATTGTCAGTTTTCTTCCAATCTGTTTATCAATGATCACACTATTTTCCAATCCGGTCTGCGTCGCTTTCTGATAGGCACGGACAAGACCACCCGTTCCCAGCAGCGTCCCGCCAAAATAACGGGTCACTACAACGCACACATTATGTATCTCTTCCTTTAATAATACGTCCAGCATTGGTCTTCCTGCTGTCTGTGCCGGTTCTCCGTCATCCGAGCAACGGCTGATTTCCTGTCTGTCCCCGATCACAAATGCAGAACAATTATGTCTGGCATCCCAGTATTTCTTTTCATTTCATTAATAAAAGCAACCGCTTCCTCTTCGCTGCTTACCGGACGCACCGTCGCAATAAACCGGGATTTTTTCTCAACAATTTCGCCCTCGCCACCGGCATATACTGTTTTCATCTCTTATGGCTCCTGATCTGTTTCTTCGTAGTGATTCAGTACTTTATCATTACGATTCTTCTATAATAATGTATACTTTGCTGTTTTCTGTATCAAAATACTATCATGAAATAAATATAAAATGCAATACGCAACGGAATCAATATTTTCACTTTTTCTTTATTATGACACATTTATTTGATATAATACATAGACGGTGGTTTTAACATTTGATCATAAAGGAGACTTATTATATGAATTATGGAAAGAAAGGTTCGAAGAAACGCCAGGCCGAACTGACTTCAAAGGCATTATGTACGGCAAAAATGCGTGTTATTTTTTGCAAGGTATTGCTCGTATGCTGTTTTGCAGTTGCAATTATAGGCGGAAGCCTTGGATTTGGCGTCTATAAGGGCATTCTGGATTCTGCGCCATCCATCGATGACATCGACGCAACACCTACCGGTTATCTTACAACCGTGTTAGATAATCAGGGCAATGAGATTGCCACTCTGGTAGCTTCCGGTTCAAACCGTAAAAATGTAACAATCGATGAGATACCGATCAATCTGCAGCATGCCTTTGTTGCACTCGAAGATTCCCGTTTTACGAGCACAATGGTATCGACCTTACCGGTATCATCCGTGCCGGCGTTACCGGCATCGCTTCCGGCGGTAATTTTTCCCAGGGTGCCAGTACGATCACACAGCAGCTTTTGAAGAACACTGTGTTTACCGAGTGGACGAGTGAGACATCCTTCATCGACAAACTGGAGCGCAAGATCCAGGAACAGTATCTTGCCGTACAGCTTGAGAAAAAGTCAGCAAAAACTGGATCATGGAAAATTATCTGAACGCCATCAACCTTGGTCAGAATACACTTGGTGTGGCAGTGGCTTCGGAGCGATATTTTGGAAAAGATGTCTCAGAACTGACGCTCTCTGAATGTGCTGTTTTGGCAGCCATCACACAGAATCCGTCCAGGTTTAATCCGATCTCCAACCCGGAGAAAAATGCGGAGCGCCGCATGAAAGTATTAAACAATATGCTGGATCAGGGATTTATCAGCCAGAGTGAGTATGACGAAGCTGTGGCAGATAACGTTTACGACAGGATCCAGTTAGTCAACGTAGAATTGCAGGACAATGGCATCAATTCCTATTTTATTGATGAGCTGACCGATCAGGTCATCCGCGATCTTGTGGAACAGAAGGGTTATACTGAGACACAGGCATACAAGACACTCTACCAGAGCGGTCTTACCATTTACTCTACACAGGATATGGATATTCAGAATATTGCCGATGAGGAAGTAAACAACCAGGACAACTATACATCCAGTCCAAAGTTTCTTTCTCCTACCGTGTTTCCATCCGTTCGACCGATGGTTCTGTAAAGAACTACAGTGAGCAGACGATGCTTTCTTATTATAAGAATAAGGACAATCCAAACTTCAAGAGTACGAATTATTCCATCAACTTCGCCTCTGAGGAAGATGCAGATGCCGCTATTGAGCAATACAAAGCAGATATTATGCAGGAAGGTGATGAGATCGTAGATGGAAGCGAAACTGTTATCTATACTTTACAGCCACAAGCTTCCTTAACAGTCATTGACCAGTCAACCGGCGAAGTAAAAGCAATCGTTGGCGGCCGTGGTGATAAGACAGCAAGCAAAACCCTCAACCGTGCCACCGATACAACCAGACAGCCTGGTTCTACCTTTAAAATCCTTGCTGCCTACTCCGCTGCGCTTGATGCAGGTGGACTTACCCTTGCCTCCGTGCAGGATGATGCCCCTTACACTTATGCCGGAGCAAATGGAAAATCTGTTAATAACTACGACAGACGTTACCGTGGTTTTACCACTTTAAGAGAGGCGATCACAGACTCCATCAATATTGTAACCGTAAAACACTTGCACAGGCTGGTGTTTCCCTTGGCTGGCAGTATGTACAGGAATATGGTTTCACAACCGTTGATTCCCGTGATATGAATGAAGCCCTTGCACTCGGTGGTATCACGCAGGGTGTATCAAACCTTGAACTTACCGCTGCCTATGCTGCAATCGCAAATCAGGGAACTTATATCAAACCAAAGTTCTATACAAAGATTTTAGACCACGATGGTAATGTTTTAATTGATAATACAACACCGGAATCTCATACAGTTATCAAAGATACTACCGCATGGCTCTTAACAAGTGCCATGGAAGATGTTATGACTTCCGGTACCGGTACTTCCGCTTACTTTGGCAGTTCCATGGCTCAGGCAGGAAAATCCGGTACAACGACCAGCAGCCGAGATGCTTTATTTGCAGGTTACACCTTATTATACCTGTGCTGTCTGGGGTGGCTACGATGATAATGCCATGCAGAAAGGTTCCGATACAAACTATCCAAAACGTATCTGGAAAGCTGTTATGAAACGGATACACGAAAATCTTGCTTACAAAGATTTCACAAAACCAAGTGGAATTGTTGCGGTCGCTGTATGTAAAGAATCCGGGAAACTTCCGATTGAAGGTGTCTGTGATCACGATCCCCGTGGAACTGCGTTATTACAGAATATTTTGCACAGGGTACAGAACCAACCGAATACTGTGATCATCATACTGTAGCCAATATCTGTACCGCATCTAATATGTTAGCCGGCAGTTATTGCCCTGCTGAAACCGTTACCACGGGTGTATATGTCACCGGCGGTTCTGAGACAACCGAAGATGCACCTTACCTATTAACAGATGCATTCTTAAGTCAGACATGTACCGTACACAATGAGTTTAACTCCACATACACTGGAACAAACTCCTTCCCTGGATCAACCGGTGTCAACCCGATTGGTGCTGATCCGGCAGGTGATGCTTCTACGCCTGATGCCAGCACTACTACAACGAATCCAAATACGACAACCGATCCAGCTGCCACAACGGATCAGAGTGTTGATGGTCAGTAAAATATTTAAACATAAAAATGCTAACCCACGGGTTAGCATTTTTATCATGTATTTGTCACTAAACTTTCACTTCATGAGCACTTCTGCCTCATTCTGTGCCCTGGCTATATTATGAGTATCCGGATTCTCACATTGCTTTTAACAGCTTTTTCCTTCGCAAAATACTGATTGCGCTGTTCTACGTTCCAGGCTGTCCCATATCTTTCCATTGTAAATCCAAGCAGACGTTCTGCAAAAACTTCAAAATCTTTCCAGCTTTCATTCTGGTTCTCTATGATTTTCTCTATCTCTGCAATTGCTTTACGATTGCCCTCTAACTGTTTCAGACGTTCCTGTCTACTGTCCCTGTCATGTTTTTCAAGTCATAAAGTTCATAGGCTTCCTCCAGTGCCTGCATAAATTCCTGCCTGAAATTTACCGGCCGTAGAAATACACGGAACACATCCCGTTTATTCAAATAGAATCCTAACTGCACTGCACTGATCGAATTTGTATATAACATGCAGATTGTATTTGGGAACACCTGGTTTACATAAGAAATAATCTTATCTCCATTATATCCATCCAGATTTAAATCTGTGACAAGTATCTGATATTCTTTTGTTTTAACAACTCCATTGCATCTGTTCCATTTTGTGCAATCTCTGTCTCAATCTGTTTTTCTTCTAAAATCCCCTGAAATTCATCTATAATCTCCGGATATCTGCTGATAAATAAAAGATTTCGCTTCATTTTTTTCCTTCTTATTTTTCTATCACATTCAGCCATATCATTTGTAATCTGATATAGCACTTCTATTATAACTTTTTGTTTTAAAAAAATCCACCATAAAACTTTTGTCTCTTACATGATCTTATTCGCACATATGGATTCAAAAGATCTGTATTTTATCATTTTTCTATACAAAAAGAACGGCTGCCGCCGTTCTTTTTGTGTTGATGTATATACTACTAAGGGGATTAGATTCCACGAACCTAACCGAATTAGATTCGTGCGAATTAATGAAGTTCTCTTGGAACAAAATCAGGATATCCGGATTCAAGACCATGTTCTGTAGAGTCAAGTCCTTCTACTTCTTCCTGAGCAGATACTCTGAGTCCAATTGTTTTCTTAAGTACTGTAAATACAATTGTCATTGTAACAATTGTCCAGCCTGCGATACATACGATACCAAGTAACTGGATTAACAAATGATGTACACCACCGCCATAGAATAAACCATCTTTGTAATCAAAAAGTCCTACAGCGATCGTTCCCCAGATACCATTGCAGCCATGTACTGCTACGGCACCAACCGGATCATCTACTTTTAATTTATCTTCAATAAAGTATACTGCTACGCAGACCAGAACACCTGCAACTGCACCGATGATGAAAGAACCAATGACATCGACATTTGCACATCCTGCTGTGACTGCCACAAGACCTGCAAGAGATCCGTTTAAGGACATGGAAACATCCGGTTTTCCATTTCTGATCCATGTATAAAGCATTGCACTTACTGTTGCGACTGCCGGAGCAATAGTTGTTGTTGCAAAAATCTGTGATAACTGCATCGTGTCTGTTGCTGCTGCGCCGTTAAATCCGTACCAGCCAAACCAGAGAATGAATACACCAAGAGCACCGATTAAAATATTGTGTCCAAGAATTGGTCTTGCTTTTCCGTTTTTATCATATTTACCGATACGAGGTCCAAGCATTGCTGCTCCAATGAAGGCTGTAATTCCACCTACCATATGGATGCATGCTGATCCTGCAAAATCTGTAAATCCCATATCTGTAAGCCACGGTGTTGCACCCCAAACCCAGTGAGCCTCGACCGGATAAACTACTAAACTGATAATAAAACTATAAATACAATAGGTAATGAATTTTGTACGCTCTGCCATTGCACCTGAAACAATTGTTGCTGCTGTTGCACAGAATACTAAGTTAAATACGAAAGCTGACCAGTCTGTCTCGCCAAAGCCTGTAAAAGGATTCAGCCCCCATCCTACAAAACCACCTTCGCCACAGAGCAGGTTATAACCTAATAAATAGAAAGCAACTGTACCAATACAGAAATCCATTAAGTTTTTCATCGTAATGTTGCCGACATTTTTTGCTCTTGTAAAGCCTGCTTCTACCATTGCAAATCCACATTGCATAAAAAATACTAACGCTGCACCCATCAGGTACCATACACTCATATCCATAATAATCCTCCTTGTTTTCCGTAGGAAAATGCGAGACCCTCTGGCGAGGAGAGGATTTAGCCTCCTTGTTTTGCGATATAAAAAAGGAGATAATTCAGGTGAGACTACACCCTTTATTATCCCCTTTGATAATCGTTTTTTCCTGATTCAATTTTTTCATAACAAAAAACTAATTCTATTTTAGGACTCCTCTTTCCATCCATAGAATCTTACAATGCATCTGTACCATGTTCGCCGGTACGGATACGAACTGCATCTTCTACATCATATACGAAAATCTTACCATCACCAAAATGCCCGGTATTAATTTCCTTTACGATCTTATCGATCAGAGTTGGTGCAACTTCATCTGTTACGACCGTCTCCACTTTAACCTTAGGAAGAAGATTTACAGCATACTCAGAACCACGGTAATTTTTAATGATACCTTTCTGATTACCATAACCCATGCTGTTTACGATATTCATACCGTTTACTTCACAGGAATCTAAAACTTCTTTTAAGTCTTCAAGTTTCTCCGGTTTAATAATAATCTCTAACTTCTTCATAACAATCCTCCTTGTTTTCTATTCTTTATTTGTTCACAATTTGTTTAAAAACCTTTCATGATGTGAACATGGATTTTTCACTTCTTCTGCATATAATAAAAGCATAAAAACAAAAGACAGTTTCAAAGTTTTGATTACTTTTTATATAAACTTTTTCATAATCTGCCAGGTGGAGAACCACCTGGCATCCTCCCTTTTATGGGAGTTTTTTTATGTATACCGTTCTGTTATTATACTTCAAAGATCAGATCTCCGTAAGAAGGCATTGGCCACATGGACTTATCTACCAGCATTTCCAATTTATCAACCGGTGCACGGAGTTCATCCATAGCTGCTTTTACTTCATCATGATAATAAACTGCCTGTGCTCTTCCTTCTTCCATTGCACCACCTTTTGCAGTGACTTCTTCCAGTTTGGAAAGTGCTGATTTTGCATCTGCAAGCAGATCAGATACCTCTGTCAGGATCTCTGTCTGAACACTCACATCAGCGCCGCATGCTGCCTTCACTGCCGTGATGGACTCTGCAAGAACCGTTGTGTATTTGATCACTGCCGGAATGATCTGTTTGGTTGCAATATCGATCATTGCCTTTGCCTCGATATTGATCTCTTTTGCGTAAGTCTCATATTCGATCTCAACACGGGAATCAAGTTCTGCTTTTGTAAATACACCAAATTTTTCAAATAATGTAACTGCTTTGTCTGTATTCAATGCAGGGATTGCATCTACCATGGATTTGATGTTTGGAAGTCCACGTCTCTCTGCCTCTTTTACCCATGCCTCAGAATAACCATTTCCATTGAATACAATTCTCTGGTGCTCGGTTGCATATTTTTTGATCAGATCATGTACTGCCATATCGAAATCATCTGCTTTTTCCAGTTCATCACAGGCTTCTGCAAATGCTTCTGCAACGATTGTATTTAATACAACGTTTGGCTGTGCGATGGAATCCTGAGAACCTACCATACGGAACTCGAACTTGTTTCCGGTAAATGCAAATGGTGACGTTCTGTTCCGGTCTGTTGCATCTTTCATGAAATCAGGTAATGTTTTAACACCTGTCTCTAACATTTTTCCTGAAATACTATGTGTGGCTTCACCAGTGCTGATCAGCTGTGACAACACATCCTCTAACTGCTCGCCCAGGAACACGGAAAGGATTGCCGGCGGTGCCTCATTTGCTCCTAATCTGTGATCATTTCCGACATCTGCTGCGGATTCTCTTAACAGATCTGCATGTGTATCCACTGCCTTTAAGATACAGGTTAAAACTAATAGGAACTGAATATTCTCATGTGGCGTTTTGCCCGGATCCAACAGGTTAATTCCATCATCTGTTGTGATCGACCAGTTGTTGTGTTTACCGGAACCGTTAACTCCTGCAAATGGTTTCTCGTGAAGTAAGCACTGTAAGCCATGACGGTAAGCAACTTTTTTCAATGTCTCCATGACTAACTGGTTGTGATCCACTGCAATGTTTGCTTCTGCATAAATTGGGGAGCTAACTCATGCTGTGCAGGTGCGACCTCATTATGCTGTGTCTTTGCAGATACACCAAGTTTCCAGAGTTCTTTGTTGACATCCTTCATGTAAGCTGCGATACGCTCACGGATGCTTCCGAAGTAATGATCATCCATCTCCTGGCCTTTTGGAGGCATCGCTCCGAATAAGGTACGGCCTGTGAAAATCAAATCTTTTCTCTGTAAATATTTTTCTCTCTGTCAACAATGAAATATTCCTGTTCCGGTCCAACGGAAGGGGTTACTTTTTTCGAGGTTGTGTTTCCAAATAACCGGAGCAATCGAAGGGACTGCTCATTAATTGCCTCCATAGAACGAAGCAATGGTGTTTTCTGGTCAAGCGCCTCACCTGTGTAGGAACAGAAAGCAGTTGGAATACACAGTGTTGCGCCTGCTGCATCCTGTCTGACGAATGCCGGTGATGTACAATCCCACGCTGTATATCCTCTGGCTTCAAACGTTGCCCTAAGACCACCGGATGGGAAAGATGATGCATCCGGTTCACCTTTGATCAGCTCTTTTCCGGAAAAGCTCATCAATACTTTTCCGTTTGGCATTGGAGCCGTGATAAAAGAATCATGTTTCTCTGCTGTTACACCGGTTAACGGCTGGAACCAGTGTGTATAGTGTGTTGCTCCTTTTTCAATTGCCCATTCTTTCATCTCATGTGCAACGACATCTGCTGTTTCAAGGTCTAATTCTTTTCCTTCCTCCATGACTTCATGAAGTTTTTTGTAAATTTTCTTTGGAAGACGTTCCTGCATGACAGCATCGTTAAATACGTTCTCTCCAAAGATGTCTGCTACATTGAAGTATTCTTTCTCGCTCATCTTTCTACATCCTTTCTTTTCATCCAAATCCCCTAAGATTTGATTCTTGATTTACCAAACATCGCTGCTCACAGACTTGAGAAACAAATGTTTCTCAAGTTTTCGCGGTGCTCCTCAAATGTTCGTGCAAGCACGGCATTTTCATCGCTACTCACGAAAAAAAAGGCGCTCCAACTCTGTTGGAACGCCTTCGTTCATTTTCTCTCGCAATGTTTTGTTGTTGTAACTAAAATAATACAATCAAAATCATTTTTCAAGACTATTTTTTATTTTTTTCATATTTTGTATAAAATTAACATTTATTTCCATGGAAACAATTTATTTTTGTTAAAATTGTATTTTCTATGTAAAATTATACTTCAAACATGAGATCACCATAAGATGGCATTGGCCACATGGATTTATCTACTAACATCTCCAGCTTATCAACCGGTGTTCGCAAAGCTTTCATTGCAGTCATCACCTCATCGCGATAGAATACTGCCTGCTCTCTTCCCTGTGCCATAGCTGCACCCTGTGCAGTCACTTCCTCTAATTTTGAAAGCGCATTCTTCGTGTCTGCAAGAAGGTCTGATACTTCCATCAGAATCTCTGTCTGCACGCTGATATCTGCGCCACAGGCTGCTTTTACTGCATTGATGGACTGTGCCAGTGTTGTGGTATAGCGGATAACAGCCGGAATAATCTGTTTTGTTGCAATATCGATCATTGCCTTTGCCTCGATGTTGATTTCTTTTGCATAGGTCTCATATTCGATTTCGACACGGGAATCAAGCTCTGCCTTTGTAAATACACCGAATTTTTCAAATAAAGCAACCGCTTTTTCTGTATTTAATGCAGGAATGGCATCTACCATGGATTTGATATTCGGAAGTCCACGTCTTTCGGCTTCCTCTACCCATTCGTCTGAATATCCGTTGCCATTGAATACGATTCTCTGATGCTCTGTCGCATATTTTTTGATGAGATCATGCACAGCCATGTCAAAGTCATCTGCTTTTTCCAGTTCATCACACGCCTCTGCAAATGCCTCTGCAACAATTGTATTTAACACAACGTTTGGCTGGGAAACAGAATCCTGGGAACCCACCATACGGAACTCAAATTTATTTCCGGTAAACGCAAACGGAGATGTACGGTTACGGTCTGTCGCATCCTTCATAAAGTCAGGCAGGGATTTTACACCTGTCTCTAATCTCTGTCCGGAGATACTGTGTGTGGCAGCTCCAGTGCTGATGAGCTGTGATAACACGTCCTCTAACTGCTCTCCAAGATAAACGGATAAAATAGCCGGTGGTGCCTCATTTGCGCCAAGTCTGTGGTCATTTCCGACATCTGCTGCCGATTCGCGCAAAAGATCGGCATGGGTATCCACTGCTTTTAAAATACAGGTCAGCACCAAAAGGAACTGAATATTTTCGTGCGGCGTTTTTCCCGGTTCTAACAGGTTAATGCCATCGTCTGTCGTAATGGACCAGTTATCATGCTTACCGGAACCATTCACCCCTGCAAATGGTTTCTCATGCAACAGACACTGTAAACCATGACGATATGCAACCTTTTTTTCAAAGTCTCCATGATAAGCTGGTTGTGGTCAACTGCGATATTTGCCACTGCATAAATCGGAGCCAGTTCGTGCTGTGCAGGTGCGACCTCATTATGCTGTGTCTTCGAGGACACGCCAAGCTTCCACAGTTCAATATTGACATCTCTCATATAGGATGCGATACGCTCGCGGATGCTTCCAAAGTAATGGTCATCCATTTCCTGTCCTTTTGGAGGCATTGCACCAAACAAAGTACGTCCGGTAAAGATCAGGTCTTTTCTCTGTAAATATTTTTCTCTGTCTACAATAAAGTATTCCTGCTCCGGTCCTACCGAAGGAGTTACTCTCTTAGAGGTTGTGTTTCCGAATAAACGGATCAGACGCAGTGCCTGCACGTTGATTGCTTCCATGGAACGAAGCAATGGTGTCTTCTGGTCAAGCGCTTCTCCTGTGTAGGAACAGAATGCAGTCGGAATGCAGAGTGTTGCGCCTGCTGCGTCCTGTCTGACGAATGCCGGAGAAGTACAGTCCCATGCTGTATATCCTCTCGCCTCAAAGTCGCTCTTAATCCACCGGATGGAAAGATGATGCATCCGGTTCACCTTTAATTAATTCTTTTCCCGAAAACTCATCAAAACCTTGCCGTTTTCCATAGGCGCAGTAATGAAAGAATCGTGTTTCTCTGCCGTAACTCCGGTTAACGGCTGGAACCAGTGCGTATAATGTGTTGCACCTTTTCAATTGCCCACTCTTCATCTCATGAGCAACGACATCTGCGGTCTCGAGGTCTAATTCTTTTCCTTCCTCCATTACTTCGTGAAGTTTTTGTAAACTTTCTTTGGTAAACGAGCCTGCATGACAGAATCGTTGAATACATTTTCTCCAAAGATATCTACAACATTAAAGTTCTCTTTCTCCATCATCTTGTTTGATATCCTTTCTCTCATCTAAATCCCTCAGATTTGATGTTCTTATACTAATATAAGAGAATCTACACATAAATGCAACTAATAAATCGTTTATGTTCCAAGGAAAATAGAAAAAGACCTCATAGAACGGATTCTCTGCTCTACAAGGTCTTTATTTTCTTGATATTTTATTCAGCTTTTCCAACAGAACCAAATAATTCCATCTTCTCTTTACAGTAGCTTTGATTGCTTCTGCACCTGGCGCTAATAATTTACGAGGATCGAATCCCTTGCCCTCAAGATCTTTACCAGCTTCGATATATTTACGTGTAGCATCTGCGAAAGATAACTGGCACTCTGTGTTAACATTAATCTTAGATACACCAAGGTCGATAGCTTTCTTGATCATATCAGCGGATACCTGTACCGCCATGAAGTACTAATGGCATAATTCCTGTTTTCTCCTGAACTGCTGCTAATGTCTCAAAGCTTAATCCTGGCCAGTTTGCCGGATATTTTCCATGGATGTTACCGATACCTGCTGCAAGCATGTCCACACCAAGATCAGCGATTGCTTTACACTCGTTAGGATCAGCGCATTCACCCATACCTAAATAACGCCATCCTCTTCTCCACCGATAGAACCAACTTCTGCCTCGATAGATAAACCTAACTGATGAGCAACTGCTACTAATTCTTTTGTTTTCTCGATGTTCTCTTCGATTGATAATGAGAACCATCAAACATGATAGATGTGAAACCAGCTTTGATACATTTGTAGCATCCTTCGTATGTTCCGTGATCTAAGTGTAATGCTACAGGAACTGTGATTCCAAGTTCTTCATCCATAGCTTTTACCATAGCTGCTACAGTTTTGAATCCTGTCATGTACTTTCCAGCACCTTCAGATACACCTAAGATAACAGGGATTTTAACTCCTGTGCTGTTAACAGAATAGATTTGGTCCACTCAAGGTTGTTGATGTTGAACTGACCTACAGCATAATGACCAGCTTTGCTTTGTCTAACATTTCTTTTGCAGATACTAACATTGTTAATTCCTCCATAATTTTAAAATATATTTCCCATTTGCACTCATTACCTCGTGATTCCTTCACTCAGTTTCGCCGTTCGTCAAATACAAATCTTTTCGTATTTTCCTCACTTGCACTCATTATATATTACTTTGATGCAAAATAAAGTTATTTTTAACATATATGACCGTCAAATTTTTTATTCTTCCGGCTTTTGACCATAATGTCCACTGCCTGTTTCAGATTTTTCACACAGACTTCCTCATGGTCACCGCCAAATTCCCGTCCAGAGTCCATGGGATCTCCCTGGAAGCGGTAAACTTCACTTCGGCTGTCTTAAATGAATAAATCATATCCGTGTCATCTACGAGATTGATCAGTGATGCGATGATCTCATTCAGTTCCATCGGGTTCTCGGCTTTTTGATCAGTGTAACTTCAAAACACCGTCATCAAGCAGAACATCTTTTCCGGTCATCCCCTTGAATCCGCCTACAGATGTAGAGTTTGTGATCATTCCGTAGATAAACTCGTCCTGAATACGCATATTGTTATATTCCACCTGCATCATAAAGGATGGGATATCATGAAGGCATTTTGCGCCTTCCAAAATATAAGCGGCATGTCCGAGTACATTTTTCCATTCCTGGCTCGTCTTATAAGACACTTCTGTAAAAAGTCCAAATGCTGCGACATAGACAAAATAATCCCCATTAAACAGACCGACATCGCACGGAAACGGTTTTCCTATGACGGCCGCCTCTGCCGCTTTTTCCATATCCTTCGGTATTCCAAGCGAAGAAGCAAAATCGTTCGTGCTTCCGGCCGGTATGTATCCCAGTGGAACTTTTGCTTTGCATTGCATCATTCCGGTTACCACTTCGTCTAATGTACCATCTCCACCGCTGCACACAACAAGATCATAATTTCCGGCATACGCTTCCACTTTTTCTTTTGCATCTCCTGCACACTGCGTCGGATATATCGTAACCTCATAATCCGCTTTTACCATGGTGTCCACGATGTCTAACAACTGATTCTTAATCTGTGCCTTTCCTGAGCACGGATTGAATACAAACAATAATTTCTTTTTCATATCCATAAATCACTATACTCTCTTATTCATTCAACATTTATTTGCCTGTCAAAAGTCTCTCTAATGCTTCCACTGCTTCCACTTCGTCTGTTCCTTCCGCATCTATCGTGACAACCACTCCGTTTGTCAGAACAAGGCTCATCATTCCCATGATGCTTTTTGCATTGACATGTTTCCCGTCCATCTCCAGATAAAGATGACTGGAAAACTGATTGGCGGTCTGTACCATCAATGCGATCGGTCTTGCTTCCATTCCTGCATCCATCTGCACTTCTACTGTCTTTCTCATCGTCTTATCATTCTCCTCCTATTCCCTCAATCCGTCTGCGATCTCACTGATCTTCCGAAGTCTGTGGTTCACACCCGATTTTCCAACCGGCGGATCTAAATACATTCCAAGTTCTTTGAGTGGTGCCTCAGGGTATTCCAGCCGCAATAACGCCATCTCTTTTAAATTGTCCGGCAGGCTGTCTAACCCCATCACTTCCCTGATATATGTAATGTCCTCCAGCTGTTTTACTGCCGCATTGACCGTCTTGCTGATATTGGCAGTCTCGCAGTTGACCTTACGGTTGACGGAATTACGCATCTCTTTTAAAATGCGCACGTTCTCTAAATTCATCAGTGCCACATGTGCTTCCATCACATTTAAAATATCAACAATCTGTGCCCCTTCTTTTAAGTAAACAACAAAATGTTTTTTTCGTTCCACGATCTTGGCATCCACATCAAAACTGTTCATGGTATCCCGAAGCTGTTCTGCCTGTGGCATAGTTCTGCACACAATCTCAAAATGATAGGACTTGTTTGGATCACTGATGGAACCACCAGCTAAGAATGCCCCTCTGATGTAAGCTCTTTTACAACAGCCCTGCAAAAGTAACAGACCATTGACTGTCTCTGTGATCATCGGGATCTGATGATCCTCATCCCACATTTTTACTGTCTCATAAATTTTCTTCTGTTCTCTTCCGGATTTTTCTCTTTTCTCCTCCGAAAAATCGAACAGTTTTTTTAACAAAAGATCGTACTTTGTATTTAACAGTTCATTTTCAGAATCCAGAAAAAGGTCACACCCGGATTCACTCACCTGCACTTTTCCATCAAATGCGATCAGCGCCGCCAGCTCCGCGATCTGACAATGACGGCTTTTCCCAAGATGTCTGGAAAGTTCTTCTTTTACTTCACTTGAAAAAGACATTCTATTTACCTCGCAGGGCATCTTTTCCTATATCCCTATGCTCAATCTTCAGACCATATTCCTTCTTGTCCGCCATTCTCTTGTACAATTCATTGGCAAGCGTTACCGAGCGGTGTTTTCCGCCTGTGCATCCAATTGATATGACAAGCTGGTTTTTTCCCTCTGCAATGTAGTTTGGTATCAGGAAGTTGATCATATCCTCTAATTTATCCAGAAACTCGTGCGCCTCCTTAAATTGAAGCACATAATCCTGAATTTCCTTGTCATTTCCTGTCTTGGCACGAAGCCCTTCCACGTAATATGGATTCGGCAGAAAACGCACATCGAAAACCAGATCGGAATCCGCCGGGATTCCATATTTAAATCCGAACGATAAAATCGTGACGAACAGATTTTTATAATCCTGGTTCTGCACAAATATTTTTTCAATCTCTGCTTTCAGCTCTCTTGTCAGAAGCTGACTGGTATCTATAATATAACTTGCCCGCTCTTTCAAAAAGGCAAGTCTCTCTCTCTCTTTTGCAATTCCCTTATCGACACGCTCCGAGCCTGCCAGCGGATGGCTTCTTCTCGTCTCTTTGTATCGTTTTACAAGTACGGAATCTTCCGCATCCAAAAATAAGATATCATAAGCGCCGCCGTTTGCCTTGATCCGGTCAAGCACACTTCTAAGTTCCTCAAGTGCCTGTCCACTTCGGATGTCGATCCCGACAGCGACTTTCTGTAATTCTGCATTCTGCTGCAGATCAGACAATTCCACAAATTTTTCCAATAAAGGGATTGGAAGATTATCGACACAGTAAAAGCCGATATCTTCCATCATTTTCAGTGCTGTACTTTTTCCGGCTCCAGACATTCCTGTTAATATCACGAATTTCATATTATAACCACACCTTTCTCATAAGTTTGCAGCTTAAAATTCACCAATCATTTTCACTTCCGGTTCCAATACTACACCAAACTGTGCCTGTACCTTATCCGATACGTCCCTCATCAGCTGACAGATATCTGCTGCTGTTGCATCCCCTTTGTTGATCACAAAACCACAGTGTTTCTCAGACACCTGCGCACCACCCACCTGATAGCCGCGAAGTCCTGCATCCATGATCAGCTTTCCTGCAAAATATCCCTCCGGTCTTTTGAAAGTGCTTCCGGCACTCGGATACTGCAGTGGCTGTTTCTCTGCTCTTTTTTCATTCAGTTCTTTCATTTCGGAACGGATTTCCGCCTCATTGCGCGGCACAAGTTCCAAAACAACTTTTGTAACAATATATTTTTTCTCTGGAATACAGCTATGCCGGTAACCCAGGTCGAGCGCATCTCTGTCAAGTTCCAACTGTGCACCGTTTTCATCGAGAACATATACTTTCTCAATGATGTCCTTCATCTCTCCGCCATAGGCTCCGGCGTTCATGACAACTGCTCCGCCGACACTTCCCGGAATACCGGCAGCAAATTCCATGCCGCCCAGACCATTCGATGCCGCAGTATTGGCAATTTTCGAAAGCATCGCACCTGCCTGTGCCGTGATTTTCGTTCCATCCACTTCAATGTTTCCCATTGGGTCTGTCATCTCGATCACCACACCACGGATTCCCTTGTCTCCCACAAGCAGATTACTGCCATTTCCGATAAAAGAATATGACACATGATACTGTCTGCAGAGTGCAAGGATAGCCGCAAGTGCTGTTTCATCCGGCTGGACCAGCACATCTGCCGGTCCACCCACACGAAACGTTGTATGTTTTTTCATTGGCTCTTCCATAAATATCCCGGAGCCACCCATTACATTTTGAAGTTCTGTCAAAAACTGGTCATTCATTGATCTTCCCTAAGCTTCCTTTAAGAATGCAATATAGCCTCTGTATGCCTCATACAGATCAACTTTACTGATGATCTCCCATGGTGCATGCATATTCAATACCGGAACACCGCTGTCGATGACATTCATTCCATAATTTGCAAGAATGTAAGCGATTGTTCCGCCGCCGCCCTGATCTACTTTACCAAGCTCGGCTGTCTGGAAGGATACCTCATTTGTATCCATAATATTTCTTAATTTTCCAATATACTCTGCATTTGCATCATTGGAACCACCCTTGCCTCTGGAACCTGTATATTTATTAAATACAAGTCCTTTTCCAAAATATGCGGTGTTTCGTTTTGTCATAACGCTTGGGAAGTTCGGATCAAACGCTGCCGATACATCGGAGGAAAGCACCTTGGAATTTGCCAGTGCTCTTCTGAGTGCCAGTTCTGAATAACTTCCTGCTGCTGCCATTACTTCTGCAACGGTATTTTCGAAAAATCTGGACTGCATTCCGCTGGCTCCCACGCTTCCGATCTCCTCTTTGTCCACTAAGAGGCAGACACTTGTGATCTCCGGATCTTCTGAAACAAGCATTGCTTCAAAGGATGGATATGCGCAAACCCTGTCGTCATGTCCATAACCCATGATCATGCTGCGGTCAAAGCCGTAATCTCTTGCTTCTCCTGCCGGAACCACCTCGATCTCTGCGGAAAGGAAATCTTCCTCCTCTATACCATATTCTTTGGATAAAAGATTCATGATATTTGCTTTCACTTTTTCTTTTACTTTCTCGTCTTCTGTCTGCATTGGAATGCTTCCGATCAAAAGATCAAGATTTTCACCCTCGATCACTTTTGCAGCTTTCTTCTCTAACTGTTCTCCTGATAAATGGATCAGAAGATCACTCACTCCAAACACCGGATCGCCTGGTTTATCGCCGACATTTACCTTTACAACAGTTCCGTCTTTTTTTGCAATAACACCATGTAATGCCAAAGGTAACGTTACCCACTGGTATTTCTTGATTCCACCATAATAGTGGGTGTCTAACATAGCGAAATCGGTATCCTCATATAATGGATCCTGTTTTAAATCCAGACGTGGTGAGTCAATGTGTGCTCCAAGGATATTCATTCCTTTTTCCATGCTCTCTTTTCCGATTACAAATAAAGCCATGCCTTTTCCCATGTTATTGGCATATACTCTGTCGCCTGCTTTCAATGCTGTATGCTCTGCGATTACCTTTTCAAGATTTACAAAACCTGCTTTTTCTGCTTTCTCCACAAAAGAAGTAACGCACTCGCGCTCTGTCTTGCAATCAGAAATAAACTTGCGGTAATTCTCTGCGAACTGAAATACTTCCTCCCGTTTATTTCCTTCCGGGTATTTTTCCCATGCAATTTTGTTTTCCATAATTTTGTCTCCAAATCTAACTATATATTTATAACGGTTTTTCCGCTATATGCAAAAATGTAAATATGTCGTCTCCGGCTTAATCGTCATCATCATGACCTTTTGTGATATTCTCCTGCACACGGCGGTAAAGCTCCTGTGCTGCATTGTAACCCATTTTCTTCTGTCTGTGGTTAACCGCTGCTGTCTCACAGATGACTGCAAGATTTCGTCCCGGACGGATTGGAAGCGAATGACACGCCACTTTATTTCCAAGAAATTCTGCGTATTCATCCTCTAAACCCAGACGGTCATACTCATTTTCTTTCTTCCAGTCCTCTAGCTTGATGACAAGGTCAATCTGCTGTTTTTCCTTGACACACTCAACACCGTAAAGCGCTTTCACATCGATAATACCGATACCACGCACCTCGATAAAATATCTCGTGATGTCCGGAGAAGTGCCGATCAGCGTATGCTCATTAATCTTGCGGATCTCCACAACATCATCTGTTACCAGACGATGTCCACGGCGCACAAGCTCCAATGCCGCCTCACTCTTACCGATTCCGCTCTCACCCATGATCAGAAGTCCTTCACCATAGACATCGACCAGAACTCCGTGAATGGAAATACATGGTGCCAGCTGTTCACTCAGACAGAAAATCAATTCTGCCATAAATTCCGATGTGCTTCTCCTCGTTCCCAAAACCGGAACATCATTTTCCGAAGCAATCTGTAAAAAATCTTCATCCGGCTGTAAATCCCTGCAGAAGATAATGCATGGGATATCATATGTGGTAAATTTCTGTAAAATCTTTTCCTTCTTCTCCACATCCAGTCTCTGTAAATAGGTGTACTCAACGTTTCCGATGATCTGTACACGCGACTGCTCAAAATGTTCAAAGAACCCACTCAGCTGCAACGCCGGACGGTTCACATCACTGATTTTAATACGGTGTTTTTTCAAATCCATGTCCGGCAGGAAATTATACAGATCCATGATCTGTGCTACTTTGCTGACACTTACTCCATTCGTTCCATTCATACCCTTTTCTCCTTTATGTTCTGGGGATTTTTTGTTTTCCTCTGCGCCGGAAAATACTTCTGCCGCATAGAAAACCTATTGTCATAAATATATCACAGAACAGCGTCTTTGTGAAGAAATTCATATACTGCCTGCGCCGCTTTTTCGTTCATGCTCTCGGTGTCGGCAAGATCTTCTGCCGAGGCCTCTCGGATTGCCTCTAACGACTGATATTTTTTCATCAAAGCTTTTCTTCTGGACGGACCGATTCCCGGAATATCATCCAGTATGGAATGCACCTGTTCTTTGCTGCGCAGTGACCTGTGGTATTCGATAGCAAAACGATGCGCCTCGTCCTGAATTCTTGTGATAAGTTTGAATCCTTCACTGCCCCGGTCAATCGGTATCTCAATATTGTTATAGTATAACCCACGGGTTCTGTGATTATCATCTTTTACCATACCACAGACCGGAATATTCAGATGTAATTCATCCAGCACTTTCAGGCATATATTGACCTGCCCTCTTCCACCATCCATCATAATAAGATCCGGGAAGCGTGTAAAACTGCCATACTCTGCACCGAGTTCTTTCTCCTGCATTTCTTCCTGCTCCCGCATGCCGTGTGTAAAACGCCTTGTAAGGACTTCATGCATGGAAGCGTAGTCATCCGGCCCGGTGACAGTGCGGAGCTTGAACTTTCTGTAATCGCTGCGCTTTGGTTTTCCTTTTTCATAAACCACCATGGAACCAACCGTCTCGAATCCGTTGATGTTGGAGATATCAAACGCTTCCACACGCTGTAAGCCCGGAAGATCCAGCCATCCTGCGATCTCTTTCATCGCTCCGATAGTTCTTCCCTCCTCACGCTTGATCTTCTCCTTATCCTGCGACAACACAAGTTCCGCATTCTTCTGCGCCAGCTCCACCAGTTTTTCCTTCATTCCTTTTTGCGGAATACGGATATAGACTTTGCCGCCGCGCTTCTCCCCCTAACCATTCTGCCAATACTTCATGGTCATCGATCTCCTCCGGCAGCATGATCTCCCTCGGAATAAACGGCGTGCCGGAATAAAACTGTTTTACAAATGTAGTCAATATTTGTTCCTTAGTATCTTCATTTCCGATCTTTACATAAAAGTGATCCCGTCCGATCAGTTTTCCATCCCGGATAAAAAATACCTGTACGACCGCATCTCTGTCGTCTGCTGCAAGCGCAATAATATCCTTGTCCTCGCCGTCATTGTGCGTGATCTTCTGTTTCTGCGCAATCTGTTTCACACTGTTTAAAAGGTCACGGTATTCGATAGCCTTCTCAAACTGCATCTCCTCGGAAGCAGCCATCATTTTTTCCTGTAACGATTTTAAAATTGGTGCATAGTTTCCATTTAAAAATTCAACGGCTGCATCCACACGCTGTCTGTACTCCTCTTTGCTGATATAGCCCTGACACGGCGCATTGCACTGATGAATATGGTAATTCAGACACGGGCGGTCTTTTCCGATATCTTTTGGCAGATTCCGGTTACACGTTCTGAGCTGATATAATTTATTGATCAGTTCGATCGTATCCTTGACTGCCCCTGCACTTGTGTACGGTCCAAAATAGCGTGACCTGTCTTTTTTCTGCTGTCTGGAAAACAGAACCCGCGGAAAATCCTCTCCGACCGTCACTCTGATATAGGGATAGGTCTTATCATCCCGCAGCATGGTATTGTATTTTGGTCTGTGTTCCTTGATCAGATTACATTCTAAAACAAGTGCCTCCAGTTCAGAATCCGTGATGATATATTCAAAACGCGCAATCTGTTTTACCATCTGCGCTTTTTTGATCCCCTCATCATGGCTTGCCTGAAAATACTGGTGCACCCGTTTTCTAAGGCTGACAGCCTTTCCAATATAAATAATTGCATCTCTGCTGTCATGCATAATATAAACTCCCGGCTGATCCGGGAGTTTTTTTAATTCTTCTGCAATATCAAACATTATTCACCATCATTGCCTTTACTCTGGCGTTCAGCGTCCATTGCCTGTTCCATAAAGCTCTTCTTTGTGCTCTCTTCCTCCGGTTCCGGAATACCTTTGATTTCGCGGAAAATCTTCATAAATTCTTTTCCGGTGATCGTCTCATGCTCGTACAGGTATTCAGAAATCTTATCTAATGATTCGCGGTTCTCGATCAGAAGCTGCATTGCGTCATCATAACATTTGTTAATAATGGAAAGAACTTCTCCGTCGATCTGTGCTGCGGTCTCCTCACCGCAGATCAGTCCTGCCCGGTTATCCAGATACTGGTTCTCTGTTGTTGCAAGACACATCATGCCAAACTTATCTGACATACCATACTGTGTGACCATCGCTCTTGCGATTGCTGTTGCATTCTCAATATCGTTTGCAGCGCCGCTTGTTGCGGAGGAAAATACGAGTACTTCTGCCGCACGTCCTGCCATGTAGGTTGTGATCTTGGCAAGCAGTTCATCCTTCGTCTGTAAGAACTTCTCCTCTTCCGGTGTCTGCAAGGTATAACCAAGTGCTCCCATTGTTCTTGGAACGATCGTGATCTTCTGGAACCGGCTCAGTGTTCTTCTGAAGTGCTGTCACAATTGCATGGCCAACCTCATGGTACGAAACGATCTTGCGCTCTTTATCACTCATCACGCGGTCTTTTTTCTCTTTACCGCCTACTGCTACTAACTCAAAAGCCTCAAATAAATCTGCCTGATTTACATATTTTCTGCCCTTCTTAACCGCATTGATCGCAGCCTCATTGATCATATTGGCAAGATCAGAACCAACAAGACCTGCTGTTGCAAGTGCCAGTGCATCCAGATCTACGGTCTCATCCATAAGGACATCTTTGGAATGAACTTTTAATGTCTCAAGTCTTCCCTTCAGATCCGGCTTATCGACGATAATACGACGGTCAAAACGTCCCGGACGAAGCAGCGCTTTATCCAGAACTTCCGGTCTGTTGGTCGCAGCCAGGATCAGAAGTCCTTTGGAAGTATCAAAACCATCCATCTCGGCAAGCAGCTGGTTTAAGGTCTGCTCACGCTCGTCATTGCCGCCGCCATAGCGGGAATCACGGCTTTTACCGATTGCATCGATCTCATCAATAAAAATAATACATGGTGCCTGTTTCTGTGCCTCTTTGAAAAGATCACGCACACGGGATGCACCGACACCCACAAACATCTCTACGAAATCAGAACCTGCCAGAGAGAAAAATGGCACACCAGCCTCTCCTGCTACTGCTTTTGCGAGTAATGTCTTACCTGTACCCGGAGGTCCTACAAGCAGCGCTCCCTTTGGAAGTTTTGCTCCGATCTCACGGTATTTCTTTGGATTATGAAGGAAATCAACGACTTCCTGTAAGGACTCTTTTGCCTCATCCTGTCCGGCAACATCTTTAAAGGTAACGCCTGTGGTTTTTTCCACATAAACTTTTGCAGTGCTCTTGCCAACACCCATAGCGCCGCCGCCCATACGCTTCATCAAAACACCCATCAGTATCCAGATCAGTACGAGTGGAAGCAGGAAGCTTAAAATATTGTAAATCCATGTGGAAGTGTTGTCCGGGATCACACGGGAGATCGTGATTCCCTTATCCTTCAGTAAAGGAAGCAGATCCGGATCATCCAAACGTCCACAATAATAAGTCTGTTCCTGAAGATATGGATTCTTGTTTTCAGAAACCGGTGTGATATTGATCTGGTAAGAATCAAATTCCACCGACTCAACTTTTCCATCTTCTACCATCTGAAGGAAGTCAGAATAACTGATCTCCGAAGTGCTCATGGAAGTATACCGGTTCATGACCATGCTCATAATGAACAATGCTACCAGTGATACAAGGATAAACACCATGATCATCTGGCCATTCTTGTTATTCTTATTGTTATTATCCCCATTATTGCCGTTGTTATTATTGTTACCATTGCTGCCATTATTTCCCGGACCGCCGCTGCCATAGCCGCCTCCGCCGTATCCGTTATTGCCGTTATTGTAATTGCTCTGGTTATCCATAAATCTATCCTTTCCACAGCCAGATTCTGGTTTGTCTGGCTGGACTTATCGTATTGAATTATTTTCTTACGGCAAAAGTTCTCCTAATCTTTCAACCGTAATGAAACATTAAATTCTTTCTTATTATATTGAAATTGAACTTCAAAAGCAATACATTGTTCGTGAAGTTTTCCTTTCATTTCTAAAGATTTTATAAACTCACTCGGATTAACTGCTAAAATTTTTTTTATTTTTTTATAGATTTTAGAAAAACATCGTAGTATACTATTTCAGTTAAAAAAATTGTGTAATGTTTTCGCTGCACCCAGGCAGCGTTTCATTACCATATACAAACTAAGAGGATTTTGTTACTAATCATTATATTTCACATTTTTAGAGGAGGATAACCCTATGCCTGTAAAATACGTTTTTGTCACCGGTGGTGTTGTATCCGGTCTCGGTAAAGGTATCACCGCTGCTTCGCTTGGAAGACTTTTAAAAGCACGCGGATACAAAGTTACCATGCAGAAATTCGACCCTTACATCAACATCGATCCAGGAACCATGAACCCAATCCAGCACGGAGAAGTTTTCGTCACAGATGACGGTGCTGAAACTGACCTTGACCTTGGACATTATGAGCGTTTCATCGATGAGAGCTTAACCAAAAATTCCAATGTCACAACCGGAAAAGTATACTGGTCCGTTCTTCAGAAAGAACGCCGCGGCGATTACGGCGGAGGAACTGTTCAGGTCATTCCTCATATCACAAACGAGATCAAGAGCCGTTTTTACCGCAATTTCACTTCCGATGAGACACATATTGCCATCATTGAAGTTGGAGGAACCGTAGGTGATATCGAAAGCCAGCCTTTCTTAGAAGCGATCCGCCAGTTCCAGCATGAGGTCGGACATGAAAATGCCATTCTTATCCATGTAACGCTGATTCCATACTTAAAGGCTTCCGGCGAACTGAAAACAAAACCAACACAGGCTTCCGTAAAAGAATTACAGGGAATGGGTATCCAGCCTGATATTATCGTATGCCGTTCCGAGCACGAATTAGATCAGAGTTTAAAAGATAAAATCGCTCTGTTCTGTAACGTGCCAAACAGTCATGTGTTGCAGAACCTTGATGTGGAATACTTATATGAGGCACCACTTGCAATGGAAAAAGAGAATCTTGCAAAAGTTGCCTGTGAAGCTTTACATTTAGCTTGCCCAGAACCTGATTTAAAAGACTGGGAAGCAATGGTAGATGCACTCCGTCATCCAAATAAAGAAGTAAAAATTGCATTAGTTGGAAAATATATTGCCCTGCACGATGCATATATCTCTGTTGTGGAAGCATTAAAACACGGCGGAATCGCAGAGCATGCCACTGTCAACATTAAATGGGTAGATTCCGAGGAACTTACTCCTGAAAATATAGACGAATATTTAGGAGATGTTTCCGGTATCTTAGTTCCTGGCGGATTTGGTTCCCGTGGTGTGGAAGGAAAAATTCTCGCTGCACAGTATGCCCGTGAACACAAGGTTCCTTACCTTGGTCTCTGCCTTGGTATGCAGGTTGCCATCATCGAATTTGCAAGACATGTCTGTGGATTCAACGATGCTCACAGTGTTGAGCTTGATCCAAACACAACACATCCGGTCATCGCTTTAATGCCAGACCAGAATGGTGTGGAAGATATCGGTGGAACCTTAAGACTTGGTTCTTATCCATGTATTTTGGACAAGACTTCAAAAGCTTATGAATTATATGGAACTGAAAATATTGAAGAACGTCACCGCCATCGTTACGAAGTAAACAATGACTTCCGCGCGGTTCTCACGGAACACGGCATGAAACTCTGTGGTACTTCTCCTGACGGACGCATTGTTGAGATGGTAGAACTTCCGGATCATCCTTGGTTCATTGCAACACAGGCGCATCCTGAACTGAAGTCCAGACCTAACAGACCACATCCACTGTTCCATGGATTCGTGGAGGCAGCTACAAAATGTAAGCGGTAGTAACCGGAGTTTAACGGACGTAGTGTCGCAGATTCTGTGGTGCTTTTATAGGTTGTGAAGGGGCAGCTATAAGCGTCCTCTCACAAGTCTTGATTTTATAGGTTTATGAAAAGAAAAACGGTACAGACGAAATATGATGTTCCTGTTCGCCGGGCATTCCGATAAGCCTCTAAAGAGTCTTATCTTCATTGCTCACGAAGGAAATCATATTTGTCTGCACCGTTTTTCTTTCATTTACGTTGTGTGTCCAGCGAAGCTGGACCACACTAGCCGGTGTAAGTCCGGTCACGGTAATCGCCAGTGAGCCGTGTAGCTAAACTCGGTGCGTTGCAGTAATGCAGGGTACTAAGCGAGTGGATAAAGTAACCTCGGTAAGAGGGGCGAGCAATTATGCAGACCGTAACATAAAGTGAATTCTGCCGTATCGTTAGAAAGGTCTCTGAAAAGAGAGCAAAGGGAAGCTGAACCCTGGGCGTATGGGTGAAAGCCATGGAATGTGTGAAGAAACTGGAAAGCAGCACGGAGGAATCCCTCGGTATATAGGAAACGGTATGTATGAAAAGTGTGGTTCGGAACTGGAGAGACCCTACCCATCACCGAAAGGTAAAAAGAAAGCGTATAAGCTTGGCGAAATCGTATTTCTGATGGGAGGGAGTCGGAGAGGAACATAGTACCGATAATGACTGTGCAAGAAAACGCAGTCTATGGGAAGGTTCCTTGCTTCATTCATGTTTGTAGAGAGGGTAAGAGTGAGAGAATGTCATGCAGACTAACAACTCCAAAGAAAAAGTTCGACAACTTCAAAACAAACTATATCTGACAGCCAAGAAATGTGATAGCCGAAGATTTCATGCACTTTACGATAAGGTATATCGTGATGATGTACTTTTTGAAGCATGGAAACGGGTAAAAGCTAACAAAGGTTCCAGTGGTGTAGATGGTATCGGAATCGAAGATATTGAAGAGATGGGAATTGAAAAATACCTGTCAGAAATCAAATCGGAACTGATGGATGGAAAGTATAAACCATCCCCAGTAAAGCGAGTTATGATACCAAAACCAGACGGAAGTGAAAGACCTCTTGGAATACCAACAGTCAAGGACAGAATTGTGCAGATGGCTGCCAAGATAGCAATAGAGCCAGTATTCGAAGCAGACTTTAGAGATTGTTCCTATGGATTCCGACCGAAAAGAAGTGCCAGGCAAGCACTGGAAGTGGTAAGGAAAGCGTGTAACAACAAGGGCTATTATGTAGTAGACGCAGATATTGAGAAGTTTTTTGATAACGTAAACCAAGATAAACTGATGAAACTGGCAGAGCAGAGAATATCAGACCGTAGGATATTGAAGCTGATAAGACAATGGTTAGTATCAGGAGTATTATACGGAAATGTACTGACAATTTCCGAACTGGGAACAAGCCAAGGTGCAGTTATATCTCCGTTATTGGCAAACATCTACTTAAATACACTGGACAGACTGTGGGAAAAGTATGGACTTACTCACGGTATTCTTGTAAGGTACGCAGATGATACAGTCATCATTTGCAAGAATAAGAAAAATGCAAATCACGCACTGAACTTATTGCAGTACATCATGGCAAAACTGGATTTAAAGCTACACCCAGTAAAAACAAAGATTGTCAGCATGTGGGACGGAAAAGAGGGATTTGACTTTCTTGGAATGCACCACAGAAGAATGACAACGGAAACAAGCAAAGGACAATTGTATAAAGAAACTTATCAGTACCCGAGCAGGAAAGCCATGAAGAAGATGAAAGCAGAAATCAAAAGAATGTAAACGGTCGAAGTCTGTTAGTTGCAAAGGAAGAGGATTTAATAAAGAATCTAAATCCGAAAATCATAGGTTGGAAGAATTATTATTCCACCAAAACAAATGAGACATGGATGCAGGAATTAGACTGGTATATTATCTGCACCTTTACAAGATGGTATAACAAGAAACACCAAAGGTGTAAACATATGTCAAGAGTGGGATTTGTTAGAAATAGCATTTACGAAAAAGGATTAAAGAAAATGGCTAGAGCATGACGTAATGCTGTAGAAAGAAGAATGTCGGAAAGCCGTGTGAGGGAGAACCTCATGCACGGTTTGATGAGGGGCGGATGAAATTTTCATCCGCCTACTCTACACGAATGACTTGTGAAAGGACGCTTATACATGCCCTGTCAACGTCATGAATTACACCTCAGAATCTGCAATTTACGTTATGGAACTCACGGTTATCTTTGGGTTCTACCGCTCGTATTCTGGATTGACGGATTTTCACAACCTGGATATTGCATGCTGCACAGTCTTGGATGAATAAAAAATAGAACTGATTTGTTTTCAGGATTTTGGGAGCGGCCGGTTCTTAGAAAGCAGACATTGCGATTTCAAAAGACAATGTAATTGGATTTTGAAATCACGATGGATGCTTTCTTAGTACCGCTGCCAGCGACAACAAGCGGAAGCGCTCCTGAAAACAAACAGTTCTATTTTTTATATTTCTATACACTATGTTGGCATGCAATAACAAAAATCCGTAACACCACCTGTAAGCGGCAGTTCATAAGTGAAACTCCGGTTTACATCTGATGCCGCACCACCGCATACTCATCATCATTCTGATAGTATGGGCATTCTTTGTAATGTCCCTGCATCAGACGTGCAGCGTCATCCTCATCCATATCTACCTCACAGTAGTAACATTCATCATCGTCATCATAAACATTGTATACACAGCTATCACAATTTGCCATTGTATTTATTCCTTTCCAATCCACAATCTGATTTCTATAGGCAATTGCCCTTTTGTCTTTCCTATGCTATCTTATTATTGTTTAAAAAGCAATATGATTCAAAGGAGATTTATTATGTGCCAGAATATACCAAACGACCCGGTGATGCTTTTAAGTTTTGTCAACACACAGCTGCGCGACTATTTTACCACTCTTGATCTTTTCTGTGAAAATTTTAACGTAGACCGCAGTGAGCTGGAAGAAAAACTAAAATCTATCGATTACGAATACTACGCAGCCACCAATCAGTTTGTATGATTGACACGAGACTGTCAGACGCCTTCCTCGTTGAGACGTGCACGCACATTTTTCCAATCCGGGAAATACTGTGAGACATAACCCCAGAATATTTTATTGTGACTTGCTTCCAAAATGTGGCACATCTCGTGGACAACCACATACTCCAGGCACTCCGGTCCTTTCTCATAAAGTGCCAGATTAATGTTGATATGATGCGTTTTTACATTACAGGAGCCCCAGCGCGTTTTCATCTGCCGGATTGTGACACCGGATACCTGCACCCGCATCAATTGCTCATACTTCTGGATCAGCTTTTCCACTGCTGCCTTCAAAAGTACTTTTCTGCGTCTGATCTCCGCCTCACTCAAAGCCGGTTTTAAATCATTCTGCTGTTTTAGTTCCTTATATTTTTCCTGATATTCCCTGATCCACGGCAGGCGTTCCTCCGCAAATCTGCGGATACGAAGATCACTCATCTGATACGGTGCAGAGATCAAAACCATGCCGTCCTCTTTTTTGATGCGCAGATACATGTTTTTGATGCGTTTTTTTGTCACGGTGATCACAATGCCCTCCAACACGATCTGATACGTTCTTTCTTTCATGTCCGATTTATGTTTCCTTCTGCTCTGAATTATTATGAATATCTCTCGATAATCTCGCCAAGATAGTCTCTATATTGTTCCACCACCCGCTCCGGAGCTTCTATTTTCACGATATTTCCCAAGCCAGTGATCCAGCCGAAAAACTGGCGGCTCACCGCTACATTCACTCTCGCCTGGATCGTGTTCTCATCAATTTTTCTCATCGCAACATCTTTTCCAAACCGGTCGATCATCACGCCTGTTAAAGAACGGTCGCATCGCAGTGTGACAGTCTCCTCTTTTCCTGCAAACATTCCAAATGTTTTTTTCGAGTAAGCTGCAATATCAAAATGCTGGAACTGTTCTTTTCCTTCTCTTTTTTCCACAGAAAGTTCGATTTTTAACATTTTATCCACGCGATAATGCTTGATGATCCCCGCCTCGCTGTCGTAGGCGATCAGATAATAATTTTCATCATCCCACGTCAAAAGCCACGGACTCACCTCGTATACTTTTCCATTCCGGCGGAGATGCATTTCTTTATTCACATCCCACTCAAAATACTGAAACTGTATTTTCACGTTCTCCGCGATCGCATTGTAAATGATGTCGACATTATAGTAGATGTTTTCATTGACCGTCTTATTCCGGTTTGTCACAACTACCTGTCTGTGTAACTGACCCGCTTCATATTTACTGCAAAGTGTTTCCAGCTTTCCGATCAGTTCTCTCGATTTTTTCGTTGTGATAAATTTGGAGGACTGCACCGCATCTACCAACAATTTCAGTTCTGCCAGCTCAAACTGGCGGCTCACTAGCGTGTAACCGCCCGATCTCCCCGAATTTTTTACAATATCCATTCCATAGTCGATCAGAAGGTCAATATCTGTGTAAATACTTTTGCGTTCCGCAGTAATGCCCTGCAATGCCAGATAGTCAATGATCTCCTGCGTTGTCACCGCATGCTCTTCATCCGTTTTTTCCATCAGGCACTGCATAATATATAGAAGTTTTAATTTCTGTTTTTCCGATTTTGCCATTGTTTGCCCCATGTCCTCCATGAAGTCTGGAATTCTCTGCTTTCTTTGTTGTGATCCTATTTCCGATTATAATATATCCATTTTTTTCATGCAATAGGGTTACTGTTCACTCGTCAATGCTAACTAAATGACATTGCACAGTGAAGTCTAACGTCTTTGCAAAAACGGCAATCCGGTACATACAGGGATTGCCGGAAGCGAGACTGCTGAAATCTGTGGTCGTGCCGTTTTGGAAAGGCAGGGCATAATTACCCACAGAGCATGACCTTTACACAGAACAGACCGTCCTGATAGGTAACCGTACTCACCCCGCAGGATTTTTCTGCGATGTGACGGACGGACTGAAGCCCGACACCGTCTCCTTTTCGCTTGGAGGACAGAAATACCCCGTCTTTTTCCCGGATAACTCCGTCATAGGTGTTTTCAACTTGAATCAGTGCCAGACTGTTGCCATGCAGATAGGCGGTCAGCTCGATTCTGCGTCTGGCAGGTGCAGTATGCAGGCTGGCTTCCAGCGCATTCTCCAGCAGATTAGAGAGGACCAGGCAAAGATCGATCTCGTCTACAGGAAGACATTCCGGAAGATCGAGCCGCACGGAAAATGGGATCTGCTCCCGCTTCGCAAGTGCGCAGTAATACCCGACCACGCCGTCTGCCGCCCGGTTTTCACAGAAATGCAGCTCCAGACTCGGGATTCTGGAAACTGCGTCGGAAAGATAGGCTTTGATCTTTTCAAGATTCCCTTCTTCTGCAAGGGCAGCGAGCTGACATAGCTGGTGGCGCAGATCGTGCCGCGCCTGCCGGGTTTCCTCAATGGCAGCTTTCAGGCTTTCGTAGCGCTGCTGCTGCATAGAAAGCAGCTGGTTCTCCTGCTGCAATCTCACATTCCGGTTGATACTGATTGCCATCAGAAGGAAGATTGCGTTGAAGAAAAGCATCAAAAACAAAAGTGCGATGCAGATCACAAAATACCCCTGCAAAACACGCCCGGTATAGAGAGTGTCCGCATACTTGGGAATCATAAACAGATTCAACGCAATGAACACCAGCGGCAGCACCCAGAACACATACCAGGTCTGTGCAAAATTTTCGTCCTCGACCATCCTCCGCACACTGTGCGTCGTAGGATAATAGGCGATGGCGGCAAACAGCCAGCAGATCGCATGATAGCAAATCACGACCCGCAGACAAAACCATGGTGCAGCCTGCGCCTGCGGCAAACCGGCCAGCATAGCTGCGTTGAGCGCTCTTGCAAGGCTGTTGATACAGGCAAATACCGCACAGACGGACAACGCAATCGTTCCGGATTTCCAAAGCGAAATCCGGAGCGTTTTTATGCAGATCACGACTGCAAGCAAGGTTAGGCCTGCAAGCATCGGCGCAGTTGGCATGCGGCGCGCATAGCACATCACGCCTCCGGCGGCACAAAGCAGCGTAAGCAGCGGGGCAAGCCACAAAACAAGCTTTGACAGCGGCTGCTTTAAACTGGATTTTACCGGGAAGCAGGCAAGCAGCATGCCGGGAATCACCACGCCGAGTTCCAGAATTGGACGTAGCAGTTCCATTATACCATCCGCCCCCTTTGAAGCAGGAATTCCATAAGCGCCTGCCGGGCGCTTTTTCAGAAGGTCCTGACTGACAAACACGCAGCTTCCGTCCGCCATGCGGAAGGCGGCACCTTCCAGATCCTTCGCGTGTTCCAGATTCACGATCACTCCGCGCCCGCACACAAAAAAGCGTGTGTCATCCTTTAGTGAGGCGATGAACGTCTTGAAGGGTTGGCGTGTGGCAAGCGTCTTTTGAACCGTCGTATGGACGTAGATCAAGTGGGCGAAGTGTTCTGCGTAGATGATATCCTGATAGCGCAGATGGATCTCGCTTCCCTCCACCTTTAGCTCCATATATTTGTCCGGCTGCGGTATGCAGGCAAGCAGCTCGTCCGTCAGCGCGTCGATGTCCGCTTCGGTAAAGGGCTTGACCAGATAGTGCAGCGCCCGTACCTGAAAGCCCTCCAGCGCATGGTCGGTCGAGGTCGTGATAAAAACCAGCAGGCAGTCAGTGTCGGTTTTCCGCAGCTTCTTTGCCGCCTCCATGCCCGTCATGCCATCCATATAAATATCCAGAAATGCGGCAGTAAAGGGTGCTTTCCTTGCCGCTTCCAGAAATGTCTCGCCGTTTTCGTATTCCAGAATATCTGCCTGTACGTTTCTCCGCTGAAGCTGCCACTCCAGCCGGCCTTTCAGCAGTGTGCGTTCCGCGGCAAGATCATCCACAATCGCAATTCTCATGCAGGTTTCTCTCCTTGTGCTTAAATTCCAAGATAATTATATCACAGCTTGTCGAGGATAACAAAGAACTGCTGTCGGAATTCGTGCCAAAATCGCCCCTTTCGTGCCACGGCGCTTGAAAAAAGCGAATGGCCTTTTTATACTGAGCGCAAGCAAGATGCTAAATCGGATGAAGGAAGGAGTGAGATCTGTGTATCGTATTGCAGTGTTGGCAGAACAGGAAGCAGAGCGGCAGCGCTACGCCGAACAAATTACCCGGTTTTGTGAAGCGAGGGGGCTGTTTCCGCAGGTCATGCAATATGACGACCAGGAACATGTTTTTTTGAAACGACGCAGAAAGCTGATCTAACCAATGCCGTCATTGCACTTTCCGGGGTGGCAGGGTTGAATGCGGCGGAGCACCTTCGGTCCTTATGCCCAGCATGCCGGATGATCTGGTGCAGTGACCTGGATTTCTCTCTTCATGCCTTCCGGCTGCGGGCCGACTATTTCCTGATGAAGCCGGTTTCCGAAGAAGCATTCCAGCGAGGACTGAATGCCTGGATTGAATAAACGGGCATCGAACCAAACCGGGACAATAAGCATAAAAATGGAGGATATCAATGAAAAGGAAAAAGTTACAATGTTCTGTACCAACCCTTATGCTGGCAGGTGTGTTGTGCCTGACATTGGCAGCCTGCGGTGCGAAGCAGTCTTCCGACATGCCTGCATCTGATACAGAATCCGCGGTAAGCACTGCCCTGCCTGCATCGGATACAGAATCCGCGGTAAGCACTGCCCTGCCGGTAAAGGCCATGAATGCCAAACGTGTTGACGAAAACCCCTATATGGCAAAGAGCGACGCCAACATTCACCACGACGGCTACAATACCGACTCTACGGATGAAGTCCTGCCGCTCGGCATCTATCCGGAGATCAATGTTTCCTATGAAAAAAACAACGCGAACGCTTCGCCTGCCATTTACTTTGACAGCTACGGCCACGCAGTCGTTCCGCTGCTTGGCGGCATCGCCATCCGCGATCTGAACGCGGAGGAAACCACGACGCTGGGCTATTTCTCCCCAAAGCAGCATGACGGCGGCGGTTACGTCATCCAGAGCTCCTATACGTTCCTGGACTCGGAAAACCACATCGTCTGCCCCACCAGCAACAACCATGTGCTGATGCTGAGGGCAACCGATGAAGCAGGAAATGTCCTGCCTGAATTTGAAAAGGTACTGGACATTGACATCAAGGCGGCAGCCGAGACTGCGCTCGGCAAGGAGCTGACGCAGAATCTTCTGTCCGTGGTCTTTGACTACGATGGAAACCTCTGGTTTGCAACCGGCGGCTTCCGCATCTACCCGGAGCGTGAGCAGCAGGGTGTGCTGGGCTATATCGAGCGCTCCGCCATCGACGCAATTCTCAATGGCGAGCAGGCTGACCTCTCCGACGCGGTCTTTGTTTATGAACTCACCCCCGGTGAGGGCGCGGAGAACGGCATTGCCGCCTCCAAGGACGGCGCGGTCATCCTGACAAACCAGAACTGCTATCTGCTGCGTGCCAACAATGGTGTCGAGGCTGTCTGGTGCACACCGTATGAGAGCGTCGGCGCTAAGGTCAGCGGCGAAAACGACAAGACCACCGGCGGCGGTCTTACCTGGGGCGGCGGCTGCTCCCCGTCGCTGACGCCGGATCTTGTGATGTTCACCGACAACGCAGACCCCGTCAAGCTGCTGGCGCTCGATATGAAGACCGGTGAGATTGTTGCAAGCATGCCGGTGCTGGATGATCTGCCCGAGGGCTATCAGGTGGCGGTTGATAACTCTGCCATCGTCTATGATGACAGTGAGGGCACCGTCAGCACTATCGTGTGCAACTGGTTCGGCGCAGGCAGCGCAGGCCTTGCCGATCCCACCAGTGACTCTTCCATCCAGAGCTACGCCAACATCTATGACACGAACTGGCTGACGAAGGGCAACTGCATGATCGCACCCGGCGTCGAACGTGTCGATACCATCAAAACCGATTCCGGCTATGAGATGAAAAGTATCTGGTGTCGCAATGACCTGAGTGACACGTCGATTATGAAGCTCTCCACAGCAACCGGCTATATTTACGGCTATGTGCAGGATCTGGAAAGCGGCATGTGGCAGTACATCATTCTGGACTTTGCCACCGGCGAGACGGTATTAACCATGGACGTCTCCAACAAATATGGCTACAATAACATGGCTATCGGTATGTATGCCGGAAACAGCGGCAACGCGCTCTACTGCCCGACGGGCTATCTGGAGCTGCTGTGCTTGCAGGACCGCTTTGTGTATCTTCCCGAAATGCCCTACCGCAAGGTCGATCTCGACAAGTCCGCACGGAACGTACTGACACAGGAACAGTTTGAGCAGGCCGGCGGCGAAGGTACGGTTGCGAGCTGGCGCAATACTGTGACGGTCGAAAATGTTCATCCCAACACGACGGTCTCGTTCCGGATGAACAATCTTTCCGGAAGCGCCGCTGATTTGAAGCTCTATGCCTACGGTGCAGACGGAAAGCTAGCAGAGGTCAGCAAAGAGCTGTGGACGATCACGGATGAATCCGGGACTGGCGTGGATACTCTGACCGACGGCACACTGTATGAACTGCGTGTCAGCGTCGCAGACGACGGTGCGCTTGATCTGAGCGAGGCTGAAAAGGAGATCATCATTTCCGTTGTGCTTTCAAAGTAAGTCTCCAGAAAGACTCCGGTGCTTTTGGCACCGGAGCATTTCTTATAGTGCTATTGTGCTATATTTTTTACACTATGGTAAATTTATTTCTTTTGTTTGCTTGATAATGCTTCGCATCATAGATTTTTTGATAAATTCATAGTCTGTCCGAAAACCAAAAGTTTTGTGTAAAGAGTCTGTTATTTCAGTTCGGGTGTAGGATGGAACGATCAGCGTCTCATCCAAATCTCCGGTAAAAACAGGAACTTCCTTGTAGTAAATGGAGTTAAAAACTTCTTCATCTGTTTCGTCCAAAGTCCTGATATCTAAAAAACCTGTCGAACCTGCTTTTCCGAACTGTGTTGGATTCAGGGCAATATCACGGTCTTCCTGCTTCATCTTTTTAATGGAATGCGTGATGACATAAGCCCGATTCCCGATACTGTTAAACGCCCGGTTATTTGCACTTCCAAGACCGGCATCTGAACAGAAAATAAATTCACTACAGTTAAAATCTTTTATGATTTTCTTCTCCAGCGGTTTAAGCGTTGTCTGCTCATTTTGATTATCTGGAAAAACATCAAATTTCCCTTGCACTTTTATTATTTCATGCTATACTATAGTTAAGTTAATAACTTACCGAGAGACATGAGCAAGGTAATAGGGCGATAGGAATCGCCTTGTTTCTTTGCTCTTTTTTTGTATCAAGGAGGCTAAATCCTCTCCTCGCCCAGGAGGAGCAAATTTCACTTTGTGAAATTGGATTTGCTTCGCAAACAAGGAGGCTAAATCCTCTCCTCGCCCAGAGGGGCTCGGATTTGCTTCGCAAACAAGGAGGATTTGATATGTATGATGTAGCAATTATTGGTGCCGGGGTTGTCGGCAGTGCAATTGCAAGAGAACTTTCCAAATATCAGGTAAATGCCTGTGTCATTGAGCGCGAGGAAGACGTATGCAACGGTACTTCCAAAGCAAACAGTGCTATTATCCATGGTGGTTTTGACGCAACGCCAGGTACGCTCAAGGCGAAATTAAATGTCAGAGGAAACTTTTTAATGGATGAACTCGCAAAGGAGCTCGACATTCCTTTTAAACGGAATGGTTCTCTCGTAGTTTGTACCAAAGATCAGGATCGAAGCGGTCTGGAAAAACTTTTGGAAAAAGGAACTGCCAACGGCGTGCCGGATCTCCGCATCATAGAACGTGAAGAATTGATCGCAATGGAACCGAATTTAAGCGACGATGTCACCTGTGCACTCTTCGCTCCTACCGGCGGAATTGTCTGCCCATTCCATATGACAATGGCATTTGCAGAGAATGCCTGCACGAACGGAGTGAAATTTTTCCTGAATACGCAGGTGGACACAATTGAAAAAAAGCGGAGATTGTTACCGTATTTCCACGCTTCACACAGATACGAAAAACAAAGAAACTTTTGAAGCCAAAGTTGTAATTAACGCCGCCGGTGTTTACGCCGATGTTTTTAATAATATGGTAAGTGAAAACAAACTTCATATCACCGCACGAAAAGGCGAGTACTGCCTGTTGGACAAAGATGCCGGAACCCATGTTTCCCATACGATTTTCCAGCTTCCTTCCAAAATGGGAAAAGGTGTTCTCGTCACACCGACTGTACATGGAAATCTGTTAGTCGGTCCGACTGCTGTTGACGTAGACGACAAAGAGGCTGTCAACACCACGGCTTCCGGACTTGACTCACTCGCTGCCACTGCCGCACGAAGCGTGAAAAATGTCCCAATGCGCCAGGTCATCACCTCATTTGCCGGACTGCGTGCCCATGAGGATAGCGATGACTTTGTGATTGGAGAAGCGAAAGACGCAAAGGGATTTATCAATGCTGCCGGAATCGAATCCCCGGGTCTTTCCTCCGCCCCTGCGATTGCAGAGATGGTCACTGATATTGTAAAAGAGCTTCTTCCATTGGAAAAAAATCCTGATTTTATTGGAACACGAAAAGGAATTCTCCGCCCGGATACACTGTCTTTGGAAGAACGAAATAAACTCATCAAGGAACATCCTGAATACGGTAACATCATCTGCCGCTGTGAAATGATCACAGAGGGAGAAATTATGGACTCAATCCACCGCCCACTCGGTGCCCGCTCCTTAGATGGAGTAAAACGTCGTACCAGAGCCGGCATGGGACGCTGTCAGGCAGGTTTCTGTTCTCCTCGTACCATGGAAATTTTGGAGCGTGAAGTTCCGATGAGCATGTTTGACATTACCAAAAACGGCGTTGGTTCCAATATTGTTGTTGGATATAATAAGGAGGTTTAGCCATGAATACATATGATTTAGTTATCGTTGGAGGTGGTCCTGCCGGACTTGCCGCTGCTGCAAGCGCAAAAGATCATGGGATCGACAGCATATTAATCATTGAGCGTGATAAAGAACTTGGTGGGATTTTAAATCAATGTATCCACAACGGATTTGGTCTCCACACGTTCAAAGAAGAATTGACCGGACCGGAATACGCTTCCCGTTTTATCGATATGGTCTTAGATCGTGGAATCGAATACAAGTTAAATACTATGGTCATGGATATTTCTACTGATAAAAAAGTAACCGCCATGAACCGTGAAGATGGCATGTTTGAAGTTCAGGCGAAAGCCGTCATTCTCGCTATGGGCTGCCGCGAGCGTTCCAGAGGTGCCTTAAACATTCCGGGCTACCGCCCTGCCGGCATTTATTCCGCCGGAACTGCCCAGCGCCTTGTCAATATGGAAGGCTATATGCCGGGAAAAGAAGTTGTGATCTTAGGCTCCGGTGACATCGGTCTTATTATGGCACGCCGCATGACCTTAGAGGGTGCAAAAGTAAAAGTTGTTGCAGAATTAATGCCTTATTCCGGCGGATTAAAACGTAATATTGTACAGTGTTTAAATGATTTTGATATTCCCTTAAAATTAAGCCACACAGTCGTAGATATCGAAGGAAAAAACCGTGTCGAGGCAGTTACGATCGCGGAAGTTGGTCCTGACCGCAAACCAATCCCCGGCACGGAAGAACGCTATACCTGTGACACACTGCTGCTCTCCTGTGGTCTGATCCCGGAAAACGAACTTAGTAAAAGTGCCGGTGTTGCCTTAAACCCGGTAACTTCAGGTCCAATTGTAAATGATAGTTTAGAGACAAACATCGATGGAATTTTTGCCTGCGGCAATGTGCTTCACGTTCATGATCTGGTAGATTATGTTTCCCAGGAAGCATCTGCCGCCGGAAAAAATGCAGCAAATTATATTAAAAACGGCGAGGAAAAAGATGCAAAAATTGTTGAGATACTTCCGGTCGATGGTGTCCGTTACACTGTTCCAAAATACATCCGCCCAACAGAAATGGATGATACTTTAACCGTTCGTTTCCGTGTTGGTGCTGTTTACAAAAACTGCGCCATTGCCACCTATTTTGACGACCAGCTCATTTCCAAACGCAAACGTCCGGTCATGGCTCCCGGCGAAATGGAACAGGTCATCTTAGACAAGAAAAAACTGGGCGAATATCCTAATTTAAGTAAAATTACAATCAAAATTGAGGAGGCGTAATTATGAGCGAAACAACTCGTGAACTTACCTGTATTGGATGTCCGCTCGGATGTTCCATTACTGTTACAATGAACGATACCGATGTCGTATCCGTTACCGGAAACACCTGTCCAAGAGGTGATGCCTATGCCCGAAAAGAAGTCACAAATCCAACACGTATCGTGACTTCCACTGTCCGTGTGGAAGGCGGAATATCACCGATGGTCAATGTTAAAACAGCCAGTGACATTCCAAAAGCCAAAATTTTTGAATGTGCCAGTGCCTTGAAAAACGTCGTTGTGACTGCACCTGTCAAAATCGGGGATATTGTACTTTCCAATGTTGCCGGCACCGGGAGTAGATGTCGTGGCCGCAAAAAATATTGCTGCAAAGTAAACCGGAGTTTAACTAGTGTAGTGTCGCAGATTTTGTGGTGCTTTTATAGGCTGTGAGGGGCAGATATAAGAGTCCTTTCACAAGGCAACAATTTTATGTATAAAAAAAGAAAAACGGTATAAACGAAATATTATGTTTCTGTTCGCTGAACATTACGATGGGCTTCTAAGCAAAAATATTGGAAAGCAAGAGGCTTTCCAATATTTTTAGAATCCCATCTTCATAGCTCACGAAGAAAATAATATTTGTTTGTACCGTTTTTCTTTTATTTACTTTACGATTGCCTTGTGAGAGGACACTTATACATGCCCAATCAACGTTATGAATCGCACCACAAAATCTGCAATTTACGTTATGGAACTCTGGCTATGGGCGGAATGCCTGACGGATTTCACAGACTTAAATCATTGCATGCTGCACAGTCTTGGATAAATAAAAAACAGAACTGATTTGTTTTCAGGATTTTGGGAGCGGTCGATCCTTAGAAAGCAGACATTGCGATTTCAAAAGACAATGTAATTGGATTTTGAAATCACGATGGATACTTTCTTAGTACCGCTGCCAGCGACAACAAGCGGAAGCGCTCCTGAAAACAAACAGTTCTATTTTTTATTTTATAAAGTTGTTATGCATGCAATACAGTAGCTCTGGAAATCCGTAACACCACCTGCAAGCGGCAGTTCATAAGTTAAACTCTGGTTTATATTTGACACAATTGACGGAATGTTCTATACTGAATGCACATCAAAGTCGCAGACATATGCGGTTGTGATTGTGAAGCTTTTTCATAGTTGCAAACATTCTTATTTCGTTTCTGTCTGCAGATTCCAAACCACGTTTTGTGGTGTAGAATATAATCTCAGATTTCACAGCCGTTTCGGCACGAGATTCCATTTTGATGAAAAATTCAATGCATATGAATTGTAACATGGATTATTACAGCATCCTGTCCTGTATTTTCGATAGGAAAAATAGTTTGTACGCATTGAAAAATACCACACATTCTATTATCATAAAGGGGGAACGTGATTGAACACAAACGATGAGAAAATCCAATGGCATCCTGCATTTGACGCGGCACTGCAGATTGAGTTTGGAGAAGAGGCAGAATATCTGGAATTCGATTCCGAACATCTGCTTTCCAAAAAGCCAATGCAGATTGATGTGTTGATCAAAAATGAAAAACATGTAAAGATCCAGAAGAATATTGGCAGGATTTTCCGGCAGTACAATATCATAGAATACAAATCACCGGAAGACAATCTTGACATTGATGACTTTTATAAGGTGTACGCATATGCCTGTATTTACAAGGCTGATACGGAGAAAATTGATCTTATCCCGGCAGCAGAGCTGACAATCACTTTTGTATGCTACCATTATCCGAGAGCCATGCTAGACAAGCTGCAAAGAGACCGGGGCATAATGGCAGAAAAGATAGAAAGCGGCATCTACTATCTGACGGGTGATGCAATTCCGGTGCAGCTTATCATTGTTCCTGCATTATCAAAAAACAATAATTACTGGCTGAATAATCTGCGGAATGATCTGAAGGCAGGCGGAGAGATCAGGAATTTCATAGAACGCTACGGTGAAAATAAAAAATCAAAATTATTCCAGGCGCTTGCAGATACTGTCATGCGTGCGAACTGGCAGGAATTGAAGGAGGAACGTAAAATGTGTGAAGCATTGCGCGAATTATTTGCGGATGATCTCCGCGAATCAAGGGAAGCCGGCATTATGGAGGGGCGAACTGCTGGCAAAATTGAGGGCAGAATTGAAGGTAAACTCGAAGGCAAAATTGAACTCATAATTAAAAAGTACAAAAAAGGCTGTACAGCAGAAGAAACAGCGGATATGCTGGAGGAACCACCGTCACAGATCAGGCAGATCTATGATGCTATCGGACAATGTGTGCCAGATTATAACGTAGAGAAAATTTATAAACGTCTTTCCGATCAAACAGTATAAACGAAATGGAGTAATTCCCAATGAAAAAAGAATTTAAAGAAGCAATCGAAGATTCCCCGATCATTGCAGCTATTAAGGATGATGAAGGGTTAAAAAAATGTCTCACAAGCGAAAGCCGTGTCATTTTTATTTTATATGGTGACATCTGCAATATTCCAGACATTGTTGAGACCGTGAAATCCTCTGGAAAAATTGCAATGGTTCATATTGATCTGATCGCAGGCTTAAGTTCCAAAGAGATTGCGGTCGACTTTATCCAAAAATATACCAAAGCAGATGGCATTATCACCACCAAGCCTGCTCTGATCAAACGTGCAAAAGGAGTTAGGATTGTATACAATCCTTCGGCTGTTTGTCATTGATTCCATGGCTTATTCCAACATTGAACACCAGCTTCGAACTGCCAAACCTGACCTGATCGAAGTGCTTCCGGCTCTCATGCCAAAAGTACTCGCTAAGGTCTGCAAACTGTCCACTGTTCCTGTCATTGCAGGAGGACTGGTTTCCGATAAGGAAGATGTCATGGCACTGCTTCAGGCTGGCGTGGTCAGCATTTCCTCAACGAATGAGAAGATTTGGTTTTTATAAAAACTCAAAGACATTAAATTCTATCCGTGAATTTCATATCTTTTTTTGCAATGAAAAAACAGCCCTTGCGGACTGTTTTTTCGAGGAGTTTAGTTATGAAAATGTTAATCTATATAAAGGAAAATTGGCATTTTTAGTAAGCACCATTCTGAATGCTTACATCAACAAGTGCTTGTCTGTTGTTCTCTTGTTGATAATAGTAATATACAAAATAAATGTGTACGAATTATGTCGGTTTTCGAAAACATTTCTAAAATTCTGGATAAATTATTTTATAATTCGTTAATATTTTATTTTTTTCTGTTTAGATTTTTTTGTATGATCATAGTCTGCCCGGTATTTTTCCTTTTATACATAACATTTCCATTTTTTATTTATCACATCTGCCTCTGCTCCAGCAGATATTTGCTCAGTCCGATCATTTTCTGATCTTCTGCACTGTTATAAAATTGTACCGTTCCCGGCGTCACAGCATCCGAAACCATATTATACTCTTTTAATTTATGAAGTGTCTCTCTGGCAGTTCCTGCACCACCGTCAAAAACCGCTACCCCGGAGCCGAGTACTTTCTGAATCGTCTTACGCACCAGTGGATAATGCGTGCAGCCAAGAACAACTGCATCCACTTTTCTTTCCTGGTACGGTGCAAACAGATTTTTTAAGAAATGTTCCAGTGCTTCCCCGGAAAGTTCTCCGCGCTCTACGAATTCCACAAGCCCCGGACATGGCAGTGATATGATCTCCGCCTGATCCTGAAATTTCTGCATAAGGTTATGGAACTTTTTTTCCCGCAATGTCATAGGCGTTGCCATGACAAGCACCCTTGGATTCTCTTTTACAGACACCGCCGGTTTTAATGCCGGCTCAATTCCGATGACCGGGATCTCTTTCTGGTATTTTTCCCTTAAAATGTGAATCGCTGCGCTTGTCGCCGTGTTGCATGCGACAACCAGTGCTTTTACATTCCGCGACCTTAAGTACTCCGCATCTGCCAGTGTGAGTTTCCGCACTTCCTCTAAGGTCTTTGTTCCATAGGGCGCATTTTTTGAATCCCCATAAAATATAAAATTTTCATTTGGCATCAATGCCACCAATTCCCGAAGTACGCTGATTCCACCAACGCCGGAATCAAATACTCCAATTGGTCTCTGCATTTCGTCCATATTACGATTTCCTGCTTTCTTTTCTTCTATTTTGCAAACACCGCGATCTGTTCTTTCCTCGTACTGATTACTATTCCAACAAGGCACCTGCTCGAAATGTGCTTTTTACTTACCTGCTTCAGTTGTGCCTATTACCTATGATAACATTCATTCCGTCCACACAGCCCTGCTGCCCTTGTCCGTACGGCTGACAACGAGTTTACGGTCGATCTGTTCTTTCAGTTCCGTCACATGGGAGATGATCCCAACCATGCGGCTGTCACCGGCAAGTTCCCGCCAGCACTTCGATCGCCTGCTGTCTCGACTGCGCATCCAGAGAACCAAATCCCTCATCGATAAACATCATATCCGGGTGGATCGCCCCTGCGCTCCGCTCCACGATATCGGACAATCCGAGTGCCATCGCAAGTGCTGCCAGAAAAGATTCCCCGCCGGACAGTGTTTTCACGTCTCGCTCGCTGTCCGTCACAAGACTGTAAACAGAAAGATCCAGTCCCTCGTTTGTCTTTCTTCCCGTGTTCGCCTCTTCCTTTAATTTAAGAATAAACTGATGATTGCTCATCGTCAAGAGCCGCTTGTTTGCTTCATGGATGATCTGTTTAAAATACTGCCTCTGGATATAAGTTTCAAAATCGATTTTTGCAGAACCGGAAAGTCTTCCGTTCGCTGTCTTAGACAGACTTTTGATGACCTGATCTTCGCTCTCCAGTTTTTTTCCCTTTTCCAGATAGACGGCACAATTCTGCAGCACTGACCTGTCATTTTCATATGCTGTGTGCAGCTCCATATACGTTTTTTCCGCCTCTTTTAATGCCTGTTTTTCTGCTTTCAGCTGCTCATTTAATTCCGTCGTATCAGTATATGTTTTTCCGCTGACCTGTTTCTCCAAAAGTTTCTGCTCACTCTGCTGTCTTAAGCACTGAGACTCATACTCTTTCTCTTCCCGCTCCAGTTTTGATCTGCTCCGCTCCGGCAGGATTGCAAGGTGGTATGTTTCTTCGGAAACAAACCCGGATTTTTCCAAAAGTTTTGCATATTCTTTTTCCGTTTTTGCTGCAAGCTTTTTTGCCGTTTTCTGATTCTCTTCCTCTGCGAGTTTCTGTCCTTTTAACGTGTTCATCGCTTCTGCCAGCTCCGACACTTTTTGCCGTTTCCTCTCTATCTCCTGCTCTGCCGCCTCCAATGCTTTCTGCATTGCGGCATACTGTTTTTTTGCTTCGGCAAGAGATGGATACACAAGCTTCTCACGGATCTGTTCCGCTATTTTCTGCAGACTGACATAGTTTTGCTCTGCTTCTTTTCTCTGCTGTTTTGCAATCGTCTGTGCCAGTACAAAATCAGCTTCCTCTTTCTCGACTGCCTGCGCAAGCTTCTGTTTTTCTGTTTTCTCTGCCTCAAAAGCAGCATACGCCATATCTCGCTTTTCTTCCGCTGCAGCCCTTGTCTTTTTTGCCTGCTCCACTTCCAGTTCTGTCACCGCATGGTCAGAAAGCTTCGCCGGATCCGGATGAACCGTTGAACCGCAGACCGGGCATGGACAGCCCGCGCTCAGATTTTCTGCCAGGATCCCCGCCTGCTCTTTTAAAAAGGCTTCATACATATGTTCATAATGCTTTGCCGACTCCGAAGCGCTGAGAGATGTCTGCTCCCAGTTTTTCTTCGTTTGCTCCACGACCTGCTCCTGCCGCTTCTGCTGTTCTTTTAATGCAGCAATCCCAGCCTTTTTCTTATGGAATGACTCCTCTGATGTTTTCCCGAGGTCTTCCCACACCTTTTTGGCCTGCTGCTCCTCTGACCTTGCATTCTGCAGTGCCTCATAAGATGGGAATGACTGCTCTAACGCAAGCATTTTTTTCTGGATATCTGCCGCTTCTCTTTTCTGTTTTGCCTCCGCCTCCTGCTGCTGCGTCTTTAATGTCTCGAACATCTCCTGATTGTTCGCCAGTGTTTCTGTCATTTTTGCGATTGCCTGTGCCGACTGCTCCACTTCCTGCTGCTGTCTGAGATTCTGTTGCTCTGCCACAAGCACTTTATCCGCTTTCAGCGCATTCTCAATCTGCTGCCTGCGCTCTTTCGACTCCGCCTGCCTTGCTTCCAGCTCTTTTCCAGTCTGCCTGATTTTTTCCAGAGAAACAAAAAGTTTATTGATCTCCTCATACTTTGTGATCTTTTTATTCAGTTCCTCCACATTCGCCCTGCGGAGATTCTGTTCTTTTAACGCATCTTTTAATCGTTCCCGCAAACGCTCCACAAGTTCATCCAACGGTAATTCTTCACTTTCAGGAAGCAGAATGATCCTGCTTTTCTCCTGCTCAAATGCACGGTCGTTCTCCTGGATGCGCTCATCCATCTCCATGGATTTTCTTCTAAGATTTTCCTGGATCTTCCAATAGATGTCTGTCCTGAATAATTTGGAAAAGATCATTTTCCGCTCGTCCGACTTTGTATACAAAAGCTTTAAAAAATCTCCCTGTGCGATCATCACGATCTGTGAAAACTGATCTGCGGTAAGCCCCAGTATTTCAATAATTTTTGCATCGGTAGCATTTTTCTTTTCCGGGAAAACAGTTCCATCCGGCAGGGTGAGTTCGACACTGTGTGGCACTTTCTGCTCCCTGATTTTGCCGTTTTTCAGTGTTTTCGTAATCTTATAGTCCGGGTTTCTGCGCACGCGGTATGTCTGTCCCCGGTATAAAAATTCCAGTTCCACATAGGTTTCCGTCTCCGGTCTGGCATACTGGCTGCGCATCATGTTTCCGTTTCGCTCACCGCCGCTGGTCTGATTGTAAAGTGCGTAAGTGATCGCATCAAAAATGGTCGTTTTTCCTGCTCCGGTATCTCCGGTGATCAGAAAAATCCCCTGCTGCTGCCCGGTAAAATCAATGACATTTTTTCCCGCATACGACCCAAATGCCGACATGGTAAGCTTCAAAGGCTTCATTCTACCACCTCCTTTTCCCCGTTTATTAGCCATGAGCAAAACTCCACATACTCAGTATTTATGCATGTTTGCGAGGCATGGCAACCTCTTTTATCACTCCAAATTTATAGTAACAACCAGCTCCAAATGGTATAATTAAGTTGTCAAAATCAATTCACCGAGAGGAGCTGATTGTTATCTATCGTCAAGAAATTTTGAAAGACATCCGTCTTTTCACTTCACAACCAGTTGCAAAGTTTTACGATTCACTTTTTCTGAATCTCGATTTATCCTTTGTCCCTGAATTCCCTAAAACCGGACGAAAAGGCTTTTCCAATCATGCCATGATTTGTTCGTTTATCGTTATGAAGTGTGAAGGCTTTTCAATGATTACGGATCTTGTTGATTATCTTAACAACAACCTTCTAATCGCCCATTACTGCGGTTTTGATATTTCTGCTCCGTTGCCTTCTTACTGGACGTTTGATCGTTTTCTAAAACAGCTTGATAACGATGTACTTTCATCCATTATGAAATCCCAAGTTCTTTATCTTTCAAAACAAGGTATTGTTGATACATCTTTTATTGGTTTGGACTCTACTCCGATTGCTGCAAACACTTCACAGAATAATCCTAAATCTTTTCTCTCCAACAAATTTAAGCCTGATAACCAGCCCAAAGCAGATACTGATTGCAAACTTGGCGTACATACTGCTTCTAACCAAACAAACGAGAAAAAGTATGAATTCTACTGGGGGTACAAAAACCACGTCCTTGTTGACTGTATTTCAGGTCTTCCCATTTATGAACTGACCACTACCGCCAATGTCCATGATTCCACTGTTGCGCTTGATATTTTGGCTGACACACATACCTTTCTGCCGATAACCGAATGTACCTTTCTTGCTGATAAAGGCTATGATGTTAAAAAAATCTATAATCAGGTACAGGAACTCTACCAAGGCGAATGTATTATTCCATTAAACAAACGATCCACACAAAAATCCAAAACTTCTTCCACAGGGAAATCCTGTCTGCGATGCCGGGCTTGCCATGTGGAAGGATGGTAAATTTTCTGATAATGGACGTACACGCCAAAAATTCTGCTGCCCACTAAAATCAAGCAAAGACGCTGATTGTCCCTGCCATCACAAAAATTTTTACAACGGCAAGAAGCATCGCGGCTGTACAAAACACATCACCATTCCCGATGATTTAAGACTCTCCGTCGACAGAGACAGCAAATATTTCAAAGTAATTACTCTCTTCGTACAGAATGTGAAGATACAATTCACGTTTCAAAAATACAGGGCAGGAACGTATGTGGGTAAGAAATAAATCATCTGTTACCAACTTGAATACAATTGCCCATATAAGTCTGTTAGCGGTTGCTGTTGCGGCAATCACCACCGGCACAGGGCAATCCTATCGTAAGCTTAAAGCTGTAAAGCGAATCGCATAATAAAGAGCTATTCATATCTCCCCATTTGCGTAGGTTCTGGACTTACGTCAGCTTTGCTATGTCATAAATTCCCATTCTTTCCGATTTACAAAAGCTAACTGCCAAATCCAACTTTTAAATCAATTCGTTTTGCTCATCTCTCCCGTTTATCACAGTGCGGATCACATTGTCCTCATCCTCTGTCATCGCCCTTCCGTTCATCTCCTGAAAAAAGGTCACAAACGCATCATAAGGATCGAGGCTCTCCACTTCCTCTTCCGAAAACTCCAGAATCTTCCTTGTCCGCTCATTGTCTATTTTTATCTCCAGAATATGGTCATAGACCTGTTCTAACTTTTCTTTCGGCTGGTACGCTTCCACCTCATCCGTCAATGTAATGCTCACATAATCGTGACAGTTGTCCTCTGCCGCTGCATTTAAAATCTCATCCAGATGTCCGATCATTTTGCGCACCCTGCGCATCGGCGTAAGCGGCAGTTCTGTGATATGCGGCTCGCTTCCTTTTTCCAAAAGTTCCACCATCGTCACGGTCTTTTCATCGCCTGCCTCGCTCACGGAATACTGTAACGGTGTTCCACAGTAACGGTTCTGTACACGCCCTATTTTCTGTTTTCTGTGAATGTGTCCAAGTGCTGCATAATCAAACGGTTCTAAAACCGCTGTATCCACATTTTCAATCCCTCCAACCATGCGGATCTCGGAGTCTGAAGTCTCCGGCTCCCTGCCCGCAGCAATATAAAACTGATGGCTTACGAGGATATTGCGCTTTGCAGTGTCGATGTTCTCCCGCTCTATGACAAGCCGGACAGCCTCATCATAAGTCGTGATATCGCTATCGATCAGATTTCTCACATAGGAAGGCTTCACAAAAGGAAGCAGGTAAATGCATACCTCGCCGTATGCATCAAAAAAACTCACTTTTCTGATGGTCTCCTCCCGGGTAACCGGCGGCATACCTGCGATCATCACCCTGTGTTTTGCCAGAATGTCACTCGCAAAATCAATCCGTTTCGCACTGTCGTGATTCCCTGCAATGATGCAGACTGTCACTTCCGGCTCCAGATCGTTCAGTGCTGTCAGAAACTCATCAAACACTGACACTGCCTCCGCAGACGGCACCGGCGTATCATAGATATCCCCTGCAATGAGAACCGCATCCGGCTTCTCGCGTTCTGCCAACGCCACGATTTTCCCTAATATATCCCGCTGTTCTGCGATCATATTGTAATGATGCAGCTGCTTTCCAATATGCAGATCCGACAAATGAAAGAATTTCATGTTCCTCTCCTTTTGCTCTAAGCTGACGTTTCCTATTACAGAAAAAGCCACAACAGACAACTGTTTCCATTGTCTGCCATGGCAGTCTGTTATTTCAAAAATCCGTTGATGATCTGTTCCTCGGCTTCTTTTTCCGTAAGTCCAAGTGTCATAAGTTTGATCAGCTGCTCGCCTGCAATTTTACCGATAGCTGCCTCATGAATGAGGTTTGCATCAATATTGTTGGCGGTAAGCTGTGGGCTTGCTGTCACGCATCCATGATCCATAATGATCGCATCGCACTCACTGTGGCCTGCACAGGCTGCGTTTCCGTTCATAATAGAAGAAGAATTCCTGTCGGGATTCTCCCTTTGCCACCGAACGTGACACTAGATTACAGCTGCAGTCTTTTCCGTTCATATCGATTGCAAAATCCGTCTTGGCATACTGTTTTCCGTGTGTCATGATCTTCTCATGCACTTCTAAGGAAGCTCCGTCTGCAAGATCTCCTTTGGTGATACGGACTGTGGAGTCGATTCCCTTGATCTGGGTTGTCTCCATCTCCATGTGTGCGCCCTCTTTTAAATGCACGATGGTCTGTGGATTCATGACATTCTCACCATTTCCATCTCCCTCACCATAGTGGCGCTCAATGTATTTTACTTTTGCATTTTTCTCCAGATAAAATGTGTGGATCCCCTCATGCTTGGAAGTGTCCACGCCACAGTTGTGGATTCCGCATCCCGCAACGATCGTGACATCTGCGCCCTCCCCAATGTAAAAATCATTGTATACACATTCCTGCAATCCGCTCTCGCTCAAAACGACCGGAATATGAACGCTCTCATTGACCGTTCCCGGTTTGATAATGATGTCAATTCCGTCCTTGTCCTCTTTTGTGACAATATCAATATTGGCGGTGGTGTTTCGTGCAGCCTTTTTTCCATTGGCACGGATATTATAGGCACCTTCCGGAACCTCATGAAGTCCCGCCACCTGTTCTAATAAATTTTTCTGTACTAAATCCATGTTTCTTCCTCATTCTCCTGCTGCTGTTTTCTGTCGGTCATCATCCGTTCAGCAGCTCTCTCACTACAAATCTGTTCTGCCAGTGCGGCTATGCTTTATCGATCAACGTCTGGCAGGTCTGTGCCGTATTCAGAAGTTCCGGAAGCACTTCCGCTTTGGTTCCGGTCTTGCGCACCTGTCCGTCTGCAATGACGATGATCTTGTCCGCAATGTCAAGGATCCGTTCCTGATGGGATATGATCAGAATCGTTCCGTTGATCTCATCTCTCATTTTTTCAAATACTTTGATCAGGCTGTTAAAACTCCAGAGGTCGATCCCTGCCTCCGGCTCATCAAAAATAGAAAGCTTCGTTCCCCTTGCAGTGATCATTGCGATCTCGATCCTTTTCAGCTCACCGCCGGAAAGACTTCCGTTGATCTCACGGTCAATGTATTCTCTCGCACACAGACCTACCTCCGATAAAATATCGCAGATCTCATTCACACTCATCTCTTTGCCTGCAGCGATCGTGATGAGGTCTTTTACGGTCAGCCCTTTAAAATGAACCGGCTGCTGGAATGCAAAACTGATTCCTTTTCTGGCGCGCTCCGTAATGTTTAAACCGGTGATATCCTCTCCATCTAAAAGAATCTGCCCACTTGTCGGACGGATGATTCCTGCGATCATCTTGGCAAGTGTGGATTTTCCACCGCCGTTTGGTCCTGTAATCGCCACAAAATGATCGTCAATGGTGACACTGACATTTTTCAAAATCTCTTTATTCTCGTTGTTATCATCTACTTCATAGGTGATATTTCTTAACTCTAACATAAATCCTCCACTGTGCAGCCGATAAGCCACAGTATTTTTTCGCAATTGCGATCCTGTTACTTTATAACGCTTCTTGGATACTTTACCATGATGGCATTTAACATGTCCTCATCCGGCTCAAACTCATATCTTGTGATACCGTTTTCGCCCTTGCAGACTGCCTCATAAAGTTTTGCACCTGCATTGCCGGACGCAATGTTTTTCACTGTAACCGATCTGTCATTCTCATACTTGTAAATGCTGCGGTCACCCTTCGGGGCAATGGTCAGCACATCATCCATACTAAGATAGGCAATTTTCTTTCTCTTTGCTTTATTCCTGATCTTCGCAAATCTCAGGTCGCCATCATAATATGTATACTCATACTCCACTTCACTGCGAAATGCAAACAGATACCAGATCACACCAAAGATGATCGTCGGCACCAGAAACATAACCGGTGATACAAACATACTAAGTACTAAACAAAGACAGGTTAAAACAAAAAATGCGATCATTCCTGCCTTATGTCCACCCGTTGTTTTTTTCGGAACAATAACTAATTTTTCCTGCATAATCATTTCCTCCAAACAAAATTTCGTAATGATAATTATATACGCTTTTTTCCCTCTGTACAACTTCTTTTTTATCATGTAAAATAAGATAATAGAAATTTTCGTATTTTTTCGTTCAGGAGGAAAAAAAGAATGATCACATATCAGTATACCCAGAAAGACTGGACAACATTCAAAGAAGGGATCAAACGTGAGTGGGCAGTCACCAATGGCATTGGCGGATACGCAGGAAGCTCGATGATCGGCGCACACAGCCGTACACATCAGGGGTACCTGATTGCCAGCCTCCATGCACCAATTGAGCGCTATCTCGTTTTTTCCAAGATCAACGAAACAGCCACTGTCGGAACCAGCACGGTTTCCTTTGAGACTTCCCAGCACTGTGCTTCCGGAAAAACGGTTTACACAGAGGGACAGAAGTTTCTCACTTCCTTTATCTATGACGGAAGCGTGCACTACACCTATGAGACAGACAATTTTTCTTTTGAAAAGCACATCACATTAAAAAGGAACGCCAATGTCTGCGCAGTCGCCTATGAACTGACCGCCGGGGACAGCGACTGTACCTTTACGCTCACACCGCTTTTTCAACTACCGCGAGCACAGTGAGAGCAGCACCCCGGACACTTTAAAATTTGAGACATTTACAGAAGACAGGACATTTTATCTTGTTCCGGAAAAAAATAAAGATATTGCCATTCGTTTTCAGACAAGTGAAGGCACTTTTTCCGAACGTGAAACTGTTTATGACATCGACATGCAGTTACAGATCGAAGTGGATCTTGAGACAGATGGACTTGACTGCCATTACTGCCCGGTTGACCTGTCCATTGCAGTTCCTGCCAACACAACCAAAAAAGTTTCCATCCTGTGCAGTATCGGTAACGTGAACGAGCGTCCTGCCCCTGTGTCTGCTACGGAAGCATTTTCCATTTTAGAGGAAAAATGCCCGCTGCCATGCAGAACTTTTTGAAAAAGCCGGATACCGCGACTCGTTTGCCAACCAGCTGGTGCTTGCCAGCGACCAGTTTCTGACTTACCGCGAGTCCACGAAAATGATGACCGTTCTCGCCGGACTTCCGTGGTTTACTGACTGGGGCAGAGACACAATGATCGCCTTTACCGGTCTGACGCTCTGCACGAAACGTTTCAAAGAAGCTGAGGAGATCCTTCTGACATTTGCCAGATATATCCGCCACGGAATTGTGCCGAATATGTTCCCGGACGACAATATGCCGCCGCTCTATAACACGGTGGACGCCTCTCTCTGGTACTTTTATGCGGTCTATCAGTACCTTCATTATAACCCGGCTGCCGAGGCGGAAGCTTTTGTAAAAGAACAGATTTTCCCTCATTTAAAAGAGATCATCTCCGCCTATGAAAAAGGAACGGATTTCAGCATTTATATGGAAGACGACGGGCTGATCCACGCCGGAAGCGGACTTGACCAGATCACCTGGATGGATGTCCGCGTCGGTGACTGGGTAGCAACACCGCGCCACGGAAAACCGGTGGAGATCAACGCGCTGTGGTATAACGCTTTACGGATCATGGAATCACTCTGCGAAAAATTTGACGAAGATGCTTCTGCCTACCGCACACGCGCTGAACAGGTAAAAGAATCCTTCAATGCCAAGTTCTGGGATTCCGCCAACCAGTGTCTGTTTGATGTTGTGGATGGTGACGAGCCGGACGACCATATCCGTCCAAACCAGGTTTACGCCGTATCCCTTCCATTTTCCCTGCTCCCGGAGGAACAGGAAAAAGCAGTTGTCGCACTTGTGGAAAAAGAGTTGTTTGTCGGCTGTGGACTTCGCTCCCTCGCACCGGATCATCCGGACTACCATGGCATTTACTGCGGTGCTCTTGCAAAGAGGGACGCCGCTTACCATCAGGGAACTGCCTGGGGCTTTTTGCTCGGTGGATTTTTCAGTGCCTATATGAAAGTGAACCACCACTCCTCCTCTGCTGCCGCAAATGCCGTCCGCATGTTAGAGCCTGTGAGAAAACATCTGACGGATTCCGGCTGTATCGGTTCCATCTCTGAAATCTTTGACGGGGATGCACCTCACAATCCCCGTGGCTGTTATGCTCAGGCCTGGAGTGTCGGAGAGGTACTGCGCTGCTACTGTGAAGATATTCTTCCTTATTTATAATTTTCATTTTTTGCTTGACAACAAAGGTTCCTTCCTTTAAAATAATCTTTGTTGTGAGCAACAAGCCCAGTTAGCTCAGTTGGTAGAGCAAAGGACTGAAAATCCTTGTGTCTCTGGTTCGATTCCGGAACTGGGCATCTGCGGGTGTAGTTCAATGGTAGAACACCAGCCTTCCAAGCTGGATACGTGGGTTCGATTCCCATCACCCGCTTTTTGTGTGCAACGAATGTGCTAAGAATGAATCCTTTTCATTCTTAGCATTTTTTATTTTAGATAAACTTTATACTTTTTCCCTTTTAACCTGCTTCTTTCTATGTTATCCTATCATTATCGCGTTAGTAAAGCGCACAGAATTACGGAGGTTTTCCTATGGAAAAGAAAACTGCATTCAAAGACCTTTCCCGCAAAGCAAAGGTGCAATATATCTGGGACTATTACCGCTGGCACATCATTGCTGCCATCTGCCTTGTGGCGTTTGTCATTTCCATGATCGTACATTATGCTGCCTATAGGGAAAGTGTTTTAGATATAGTGATGGTAAATACCCTGAATCCTTATGAAGAAAGCGTTTCTTCCACAGATGAATTTTTTGAACAGGAAGGCTTTACAAAGAAAGAAGAAGTTACCGTAGATACCTCCATCACTTTTTCTGATGACGATAATTACTCCACAAACTACTACAGTGACCAGAAACTGACTTTAAAACTTTCTGTCGGTGGTGCCGACGTTCTTTTTGCACCGGAATTTGTGTTCCATCAATACGCTGATGCCGGAAGTCTTATGCCTCTTACGGATTATTTAACAGCGGATGAATTAGAACAGTACAAAGATATGATTGTCTATGCAACAGATTCCGAAACCGGTGAGACACTCCCTTGCGGTCTGGAACTGAACGACAACCAATGGCTTTCTGACTACGGTTACTACACCGGAACGGTCTGCTTCGGAATTGCATACGCAGCTGATAACAAAGGGAATGCTGTTGATTTCTTTCATTATGTTATGAACTGAACACCTATTGATAAAAAAATCGTGCAAACATGATACGTTTTCTGTTCGCACGATTTTTTATTTCAATTATGATTTACAATCTCCGTTACTCCAGCTTAAACCGTTTCACCTCAGTATCAAGCAGATCTGCGATCTCATTGTTATGATCAGCTGCCTTCTGGATATCTCCCACACTTCCTGTAAGATCTGTGGACATTTCTGCCACATTTACAATGCCCTTTGCGCTCTCTTCGACAGCAGCACTGACTGCTGTCGTTGATTCCCTGATCTCGTCCATGGCTTTCTGCAATTCGCCTGCAGCACTTGTGAACTCTTCCATAATGGAATTCATATCACCTGCATCTTTGCTGTAAAACTCACTCATTTCCACTAACTGCTGATAACCATCCATAGCAGTTATTCCCGCAAATTCGACCATATTTTCTGCCTCTTGTGCCAGACCATTCACAGCCTCAACTACCGCTGCGCTCACTTTTTGTATCTGTTCTGCAGCTTCTGCCGAATTGGCAGCAAGTTTTCCGATTTCATCTGCCACGACTGCAAATCCTTTTCCTGCCTCTCCTGCCCTTGCCGCCTCAATGCTCGCATTTAATGCCAACAGATTGGTCTGATCGGTGATCTCGATAATATTTGCCGTAAGCTGTGCTATCTCCTGCACCGCTTGGGACTGCTCGATCTTCTCATTCAATTTCTGTGCCATGTCGGCTGTCTGCTCCGCAACCTCCTGCTGTTTGCTTGAGGCTTCTGTGCGGACACTGTCTGCCCGTCCGTTCATTTCACCGGAAGACTCTTTTCCATGCTCTGCACGTGCTGCCATGTTTTCAATGGATGTATAAACTTGTCCCACTGAGGTGCTGATCTGCTCCAGTGAAGCGTTTGTCTCCTCCATTGCCGCACTCATTTCCTCCATAGTTGCGGAAACGTCTGTGATATTCACCTCTGCTGCTGCAAGGTTTTGTGCAATCTTTTGTGACGAACCATTTAAATGTTCTGAATTGTCGGAGATCTTCAACATGATTCCCCGTATGTATTCCAATAAAGCATTGACATTCCCTGCAATGAGTTCCATCTCATCTCCACTGTGGATGTCCAGCTTCTGCGTCAGATCTCCCTCATTATGCACGATCTCATAAATCTTGTCGTCCACTTTCTGAAGACCTCTCGTGATCGTTGAAATAATGATGCTGAGAGCCGCTACTGCCAGGACAATGCAGACCGCACCAATCTTGACCACTCCCACAAGTGATGCCTCAAGCCGGGCAGTAATATCAGATGCATCATAATCACACCCCAGAACTGCCACCACTTTTCCTGCGCTGTTTGTGATTGGCTTGTAGACTGTGATCAGGTCTCCATCCTCCGTCTCATCAATATAATCCTGCACATATTCCTGTCCTTCAAATACAGATTTTAACTCCTCATAAGAGTCAGCAAAAGGATCCCCGAGATAACTTACATCTTCGGTTGCTTCCACATCTACTCCGTAATAAACATTTGTCCCATCGGTATATAAAGTATACAGATATGCAATCCCACAGCTGTCCTTCATATTTTTAAGGCTGCCAGGACTCCTTTATATGCATCGCTTTCTTCTGCCCCGGAACGATCTGCTCCACCTCGTCGCCATCTAACATACGAAGTGTCAGATCTGCCGCCATGTCTGCCTCCTGAACGCCCATCTCAACCATGCCGTCTTGGATATGTTTGTAAGAATTTACTCCCATAACCACACAGACAACGAGTACACATACACATACCGGGATCAGTATTTTAAATTTGATCCCCAGCTTTCTTGTTCTGACTTTCCGCTTCATCTATTGTTCCTCCAGATTTTCTCTTAAACACACGCATTTCCACAACACCTGTATTTTCCGTCTTTGATATTACTATTATATACCAAAAGCACAGATTCAAGTAAAAATCCCCGATAGACCGTCTCATACCGGGATTTCTGTTATCCGGAAAAGTATTCTTTTTTACTCTAAGATCACGACCGAATACGCAGGTATGGTAAGCTGTTCTTCATCCAGAACGGCAGCTTCCGTTCCTGTCAGAAGCTCCCCTGCGATCTGCAATGGATATTTCCTGTCTTCCGTTGCTCCGAGAGCTGATTTCCCAAAATCGACCGTCTGTGCCTTCTCTGAAGTATTGAACACCAGCGTCAATTGTCCCTCATCACAGGTTTTCCGGATCACGCATACCGTATCATCCGAAATCCCCTCATCAAATGCGACCTTTCCTCTGGCGATCACCGGATACTCATTCCGCAATGCGATCGTCTGTTTCACAAAGTTATAAATGGAATTACCATCGTTTTCCTGCTCCTCTAAACTGCCATACTTCATCTTAATATCGTCCATATCCTTTGGTCCGTCACACATACCCGTAGCATCGGCATCCGTCGACCAGTACATCGGAGCACGCTTATTTTCATCTTTTCCGGAGCCTTTCATTCCAAGCTCCTCCCCATAATACAAAAATGCACTTCCCGACATCAGAAGATTCATTGCATTTCCAAGCTTTGTCTGCGCTTCACTGTAATCGCCGGAATAATAACCTGCGCTCCGCGCCATATCATGATTGGTGTAAAACGGTGCGTCAATGTAAGTATCACTGTAGCTGCCGTAAAGCTCCTGCGTATTGACAAGACTCTTTCCGTAAGCGGAAGCGCCATTTATTCCCTTTACTGTGTCTGCGATGATACCGTCCTTATCCGCAAAAGTAAAATCAAAGAAACTGTCCATGCCACTCTGATAATATTTCGCATAGACATTGTAATCATTCCATGCCTCTCCGACCAGATATGCATCCTCTTTTTTGGATTTCACCATATCATTAAACCAGGTCAGGACTGCAATATTTTTTATCATCTGCGCCCGAATAGAATTCCTTTACTGCATCCAGGCGGAAACCATCCACTCCGAGATCCAGCCAGAACTGTACGATCTGTTCAAACTCTGTCTTTAACATTTCATTATCCCAGTTGAGATCCGGCATCTCGCTCCAGAACTGTCCTTCATAATACCAGTCGGTTCCCTTCCACCGGATAATAACCGCCCAGTTTTTCTTTGGAAAAATTATAATAATCTACATAAGGGCACTCTGACGCATCTGGTTCTGCACCTTTCGGAAGACCCTGCAAATATTGGTATGCAGTCTGAAACCACTCATGCTGTGAAGATGTGTGGTTCATGACAAAATCGATGATCACGTTGATTCCGCGCTTGTGGCATTCATCTACAAGTGTCGTAAAATCGTCCATCGTCCCGTACTCCGGATCAATCGCTTCATAATCCGTCACATCATATTTATGATACGTTGTGGACGGCATGACCGGCATCAGCCAGATACCATTGCATCCCAGATCCGTGTCCGTCTCAGGATCACCGTCATTGATATAATCGAGATTTTCCGTCAGTCCTTTCAGATCACCGATTCCATCTCCGTCACTGTCATAAAAACTGTAAACAAACACTTCATAATAAGTTCGGTAATTGTCATCAATCACATTCTCTTCCGCCGTATTGACCTGCTGCATCAAAGATAATGCAGTAACTTCATTCCCTTCGCTTTCTGTATCTGTCTCCGTCCCACTCTCCGGTACTGACTCTGTGCTATCCACGCTGTCTGCCGGTGTGCCGGCATTATTCCCACAAGCGGCCGTCTGTATCAACATCATTCCTGCTATCAGGGCTGCTATCAAACGCTTTTTCATTCCTATACCTTACCTTTCCCATATTCTGTAACACTTTTATATTTACATAAAAAGGGACTGCTGTATCAAGATTTTCACTCTCATACAACAGTCCCACACACAGCCAAAACTTATCCGCTGCCCGGGTTAACCCTTTACAGCTCCACTCATTCCATCTACATAGAATTTCTGTGTCAGTAAGAACAGAATTGCAATCGGAATGGATACCACAACTGCGCCTGCGGCAAAACAGGTATACCAGCTGTCAATGTATTCTTTTTCAAGCATCTTCCAAAGACCGATAGATACGGTGTAGTACTGTGCATCAGCACGGCAGATAACCTTTGCAAAAATGAAGTCTACCCACGGTCCCATGAAGGATGTCAAAATGGTATAAACAATAATTGGTTTACTGAGCGGCGCGGTAATTTGGGTAAATACCTGCCATCTTGTTGCCCCATCGATGATCGCAGCCTCGTCCAGCGCCTTCGGGATCGTGTCAAAGAAACCTTTTGCAACATAGAATCCAACACCGGATCCTGCTGAGAATACGATGATCAAAGCGATACGGATCATAGATCCCTCTGCCAGTCCAAGAGCCTTTAAAATATAGTAAACAGCGATCATGGACATAAAGGATGGGAACAATCCGAGGATCATTGCCACATTCATAAATGGTTTTCTCATGTTAAAACGCATTCTTGACATTGTATAAGATACTGAAAGTACAAAAATGGTTGAAATGATACATGTAAAATCGCAATGATAAAAGTATTCACAAACATTTTCGGAAGTTCAAAATACTTGTATCTGTGAATAATTTCACATAGTTGTTGATCGTATAAGTCTTCGGGAAGAAAGTGGTTACGTAAGAACCTTTCTCACCGCGGAAACTTGTCAGGACTACCCAGAAAATCGGCAGCACCAGATGAATGACAGGATTGCCAGAAAAATATGGATAATAATATTCACAATTGTTTTCTTTGCTTTTGTGCCAGATGTCACTTGTTTTTACTCATTACATGAATCCCTCCTCATCTTTGTAGGATGCGGTATTACGATATGTTACCAGCGCAACGATCGCAAGGACAATGAACGTCATAATACCAATTACTGCACCTAAGTTGTAGTAGTTCTTATCAACGGTCAGTTTGTACAGCCATGTAACAAGCAGATCTGTCTTACCGGCTGTTGCATCCACCGGTGTCGGATTACCGCCGGACAGCAGGTAGATAACGTTGAAGTTATTGATATTTCCGGTAAACTGTGTAATGAGGTATGGTGTCATGACAAATAACATATATGGCAATGTGATCTTGAAGAATATCTGGATTGCATTAGCTCCATCAATCTTCGCTGCCTCATATAATTCACCCGGAATGTTCTGTAAAATACCTGTTACCTGAAGTAACGTATATGGGATACCTACCACAGGTTGATAACGATAACTGTCACTCTGGCCCATGTCGCACTTGAAAAATGGAAGTGCCGTATCGATCAGACCATATTTTAATAATAAAGTGTTCACGATACCTGTAGGCTGTAACATACTTCTCATGATCAGCAGGGAAACAAACTGAGGTACTGCGATGGATAATACAAAGCAGAATCTCCAGAAGCCCTTAAAATGTGTCTCTTTACGGTTGATCACGATTGCAAGGATCATACCGAAAATATAGTTTAATGCTGTTGCAAAATCGCCCAGGTGATCGTCCATGTCAGTACGGAATAGAACTGCTTACCGACACTGTCGTTCAAATTTAAGATTTTTGCAAAGTTTGCAAGCCCAACCCAGTCAAATAATACCAGATGATCATTTACCTTGCTGTAATTGGTAAATGCCATGGAAATATTATAGATCAGTGGAAGGATCGTAAAGATCAATACTCCCATGATCGGCGCTGCAAGTAATAATTTATGTAAATTTTGATCAAACAAACTCTTGAAGTCTTCTTTAAAGGTGTTCAGGTGCTTTCCTGATTTTGCAAGCACTTCTGATTTATAAGAGCTTTTACTGCCTCTCTCCACACAACGATAAACATCAATGTAATATAAATCGTTGCAACTCCATACAACAGGATCAGGGATGACTGATCACCGGCAGTGTACTCATAGATACTTTTCTTTTCATTCCAGACTTTTCCTGCTCTCTCCATCCCAATGATGGAAACATGGATAAATTATAAATTCCGGATTGGATCATAAACCATATATATCCAATCTCAACAACCAGGAACATCAGTCCCTTTGCGATCTGTCTGTGTGCGATATTACCCAAGCCCATAATAAGCAGGGAAAGCTTTGTAATGATGTTTCCTTTGTAACCGCACCGGTCACGGTATATGGATCCGCAAACTCTTTTTTTTTCCAGCCTGTATCACGTTATGGGCCTCCTTAAAATAAAAATAGATTCCTTAGTATCAAACAATCCTCAGAGCGCTCATGCGCCCCGAGGTTTGTATTTTGCATGTAAGAATCTTCTGTATTCTTTTACTGTGCTGCGTCTGTGTTCATTGCTGTATTCATATCTGCTGTCTTTTCTGCAGCGTTATCATGTGACCTCGCCAGCTACAAGTGCTTTACCCATGTTCTCAGCTGGTGACCAGTAGTTACTCATCTCAGGTACTAATGGCTGCATGATAGATGTGTTGATCATTGCGTCTGCAACTGCTGCTGCAATCTCATCATCAACTGCAATGTTTGTGTTTGTAGGAAGGATGTTTCTCATATCGTAGTGATCTTTCTGAGCGTCCTCACCTGCAAGGTAAGCTGCCAATGCCATAGCAACCTGCATGTTCTCAGCATTTGGGTTTACACCGATTGCTTTAGATCCGATGAAGGATTTCATCTGGCAGTCTGTTCCGTTTAAGTTAAATGATGGAAGTGCTGCAACACCCATGTTGTCACCAAGTGCTTCTTTACAGCTTCTGCATTCCATGTACCGGAGAATACAGCGTTTACGCTTCCGTCACGTAAACCTGCAAGACCAGCTCCGTCTGCATCATTGATAAAGTTAGGATTTGCAACTACATCAACTAAGTAATCTGTAACAGCTGCTGCCTTTTCTCCATCGAAGTCGATACCTGCTGCTGCGTCTGTACCATCTCCGAATAATGAACAGCCATTTCCAACATAGAATGCCTGAATGTACCAGGAATCAGATAATGGGAAGGCAACTTTTCCTTTCTCCAACATTGTGTCAAAGCTCTTGATATCCTCATCAGAGAATACACTCTTATCATAGTACATGAACCATGTATTAGATGTAAATGGGAATGCTACTACTGCATCATTGTATGTAACAGATGCTGTAATGGAATCGGAGTTTGTGCTTGTTACATAATCAAGATAAGATCCGCCGAGCTCAGCAAGTGCGTTTGCTGCTACTAAATCAGGGATGTTATCGTTTGCCAGCATATAGACATCTGCAGATCCCTCAACGTCTGTTGTGACAGTAGCTTTGCATCACCCTCTGCACATACACCATACTCAAATGTGACATCCCAGTTTGGATGAGCCGCATTGAATGCGTCACATTCTTTCTGTAACCAGCCTGTATCCTGATCTTCCTGTGGGCTCCATACAGTCAATGTACCGCTCCATGCTTCCTCTTCTTCTGTTGCTGCATCATCAGATGCTGCTGCTTCTGTAGAAGGTGCCGCATCGTTTCCTGCAGTTGTGTTGTCTGCTGCTTCCTGTTTGTCGCCGCAGCCTGCTGTCATTGTAGCTGTCATAGCTGCAACAAGTAATAATGAGATTGCTTTCTTTTCATTTGATTCCTCTCCTTTTTAGAATAAGACTTCTATATAAAATGCTTATGCATCTTATAGCGTATTTGTTATCTGCGATATACGGTTGCCAGAGTCCGTATCCATGCTCTCCGTTCTTCGCTCAAAGTATCTTTTCCGATACGCCAGCGCCAGTTGCGTCCCACCGTGGAAGGTGCGTTCATTCTGGCTTCATTTCCAAGCTTCATCAGATCCTGCATCTGGATAATGGCCACATCTGCGATACTTGCGTAGGCTGCCCGGATCAGTGCATCCGGTATTTCTTCTTTATAATGAATGTTCAGATACTCATACAGATATGCCAGCTCGTAATCTGACTTATCCCGGAAATAACCAACGATCGTTTCGTTGTCGTGAGTTCCTGCATATACGACCATGTTCGTGTCCTGATAGTTATGTGGAAGATGCTCATTCGCGGTGTCATCATCAAAGGCAAACATTAAAATCTTAATGCCCGGCCATCCGGTTTTGTCTTTAACTTTTCACTCCCGGAAGCCCGCCCTTTGGTCCGATGTCTTCCACGATCACCCGCATATCACCCAGAACCTCTGTCATGGCATCTGTCAGTTTCCTGCCCGGTCCTTTGCTCCACTTGCCATTTCTTCCGTCTTCTGCATCTGCAGAAACGGTGTAATAACGCACCAGACCGGAAAATGGTCTAACCGGATCACATCAAATAATTCCATGTTCTCAAGCATTCTTGCCTTCCACCATGCAAAGCCATCCTCTTCCATGACGTTCCAGTCATATACCGGACTGCCCCATACCTGACCGCTCTCGGAAAATGCATCGGGTGCTGCCCTGCGACCACATTCGGTCTTCCATCCGGTTCAAGTAAAACATCTCACGGTGCGCCCATACATCCACGCTGTCTGACGCCACATACAATGGCATATCACCGATGATCTGGACTCCACGGCTATTTGCGTACTGCTTCAGCTGCATCCACTGCTTAAAAACTCGTACTGGCAAAATTTGCAAAACATGATGTCATTATGTAATATTTCCTGATACTCTTTCACTGCCTCCTGATCTCTGTCCCTGAGCGGCACGTCCCAGCTCTGCCATTCTATATCTCCAAAATGCCGTTTCAATGCGGTATAAAGAGAATAATCAGACAGCCATCTGTCGCTTTTTCTGTAAAACAAGGAAGTCTTCACTCTTCGCAGAAAATCTCGAAAAAGCCATTCGCAAAATCTTGTAACGGTTCTCATAGATGGTTGCATAATCAATATCTGCATCATCCGTTCCCCAGTTAAAACTGCGGATCTCCGTCTCCTGTAACAATCCATCCTTCACCAGATCATCCAGATCAATGAGATATGGGTTTCCGGCAAATGCGGAGTAGGACTGATACGGACTGTTTCCAAAACTGGTAGGACCGATCGGAAGCACCTGCCAGTACCTCTGCTTGAGATCGACAAGTAAATCAACAAATTGGAATGCAGCTTCCCCTAATGTTCCTATTCCATATGAAGATGGTAAGCTTGTGATTGCCAGCAGGACTCCTGCTCCCCTGGTCAATTCTTTTGATCCCAATTCATTTCCTCCCGTTCTGTTGGAATGATCCCGCATTCAAAACCTATACGAATTGTTTCGTGAATTTTCGTATCTGAGGTAATTTTAGTTTATTGAAACGTTTTTGTCAACGAATTTGCAAATATTAATATCGATTTTGCTATTTTTCACGTTTTTATATTTGTTTTTTTGTGTAAAATGACAAGTTTTTCTCGTTTTGTTTCGAAACTTTTTTGAAATCTCTGAGCAGACTGCTTGAAAACGGAAATTCGATTTTATATAATAAGAGAGAACATCGAATAATTATAACAAAGAGGATAAAGACTTGGCTACGATCAAAGATATAGCAAATCGTCTGGGTGTATCCGTCAGCACTGTCTCCAAAGGTTTGAACGGAGCAAGCGATATCAGTGATGAATTAAGACAGATGGTCTTAGATACCGCAGTGGAAATGGGATATGCGACCAAACGATCAAAAAAAGTAGAAAACCGCAAGCTTGCGATTTTCATTGAAAATATGGACTATGAAGCTGCCACACAGTTTGGTTATGAAATTGTCCTGGGATTCAAGCAGAATGCGTTCCGCCACAACTGGGATGTGACAGTCATTCCGGTCACACCGGCATTCCAGCTCGCAGAAAAATATGACACCTATATGTTAAAGAATGGTTTCTGCGGAGCCTTTCTCGTCGGCTTCGCCCTTCACGATGAATGGATGAAACAGTTAGAACAAACCACCATGCCGACTGTTCTCTTCGACAATTATATTAAGAAGAATCCGAATGTTGCTTACATTGGAACGGACAACTATGAGGGAATCGATGCGGCAGTTGACCATCTCTACACACTCGGTCACAAAAAAATTGCCTTTTTAAATGGTTCCCTGCACTCCATGGTATCCGAGCAGCGTCAGGAAGCCTACTATAACAGCATGAAAGCACATGGTCTTGAGATCAATGAAGACCTGACCGTTTACGGCTATTATGTGGCAGACAGTGCAAAGTATCACGTTCCTACTTTTTTGGGTGCGGGTGCTACTGCGATCATCTGCGGCAATGACCTGATCGCATCCGGTGTTATCACGGAATGCAAGCTCCGCGGTTTCCGCGTACCGGAAGATATCAGCGTGGTCGGATTCGATGACATTCCGATCTCCTCCATGCTAGAGCCACCGCTTACCACTATCCGGCAGGAACGCAGTGAACTCGGAAAATGTGCTTATGTCATTTTAAACTCCCTGGTACATCACATTCCAATCTGCCGCACACAGCTCCGCGCGACACTGATCGAGCGTGAATCAACCGCAAGATATCAGGCTCCGGTCAAAAAAAAATAAGATTACAGAAAAAAATCCGCCGTCCACAGGATCTGTGGGCTGGCGGATTTTTCTTATCTCAACACAAAAATAAAAAGCCCCAGATGCTGAACGAACTTCAACACTTGAGACCTCTTAATGCCGGCGACCGGAATCGAACCGGTACTGTATCGCTACAACAGGATTTTAAGTCCTGCGCGTCTGCCAGTTCCGCCACGCCGGCATATATGATAATGGGCAGAGGTGGATTCGAACCACCGAAGCAAGTTGCAGCAGATTTACAGTCTGTCCCCTTTGGCCACTCGGGAATCTGCCCATTCTTGTCAGCACAAATGTCCTGACAAGGATTGATTATAACATATCATTTTTCATTGTGCAAGATAAGATTTTATATTTTTTACACTTCCTTGAATGAAATTTTAAATTCCACATCTATGCTGAATTTAGTCTTTCTCTCTTCTTAGATCTATCTTATGATTTTAATATCTCCTATCTGCAGTAGAAACGAGGTATTTATGAACAATTCAAAAACTGCTACTCAAAAACATATGACCCTGGATGACCGTATTTCCATTGAGAAAGGATTGGATCAACACCTGTCTCTCCGTTCCATTGCCTTACAGTTAGGAAAAGATCCCACCACCATCTCCAAGGAAATCAAAAAGCACAGGTCTTTCCAGGAACACAATCGTTTTAATGAACCTGCTAACAAATGTGCTTTGGCAAAAGATTGCAAAAAGAAAAATATTTGTGGTACCTATGCCCCTGTTTGCAAAAGGATGTGCAGATCCTGCAATCATTGCAACTCTCACTGCGAGGACTTTATTCCTCGATCTTACCATTGCAGTTTGCTGGATAAAGCCCCTTTTGTCTGCAATGGTTGCAGTAAAAAGAATCCCTGCCGCCTCGATAAAGCCTACTACCGCTCATCCACTGCACACAGGCAATATAAAACCATCCTTGTGGAATCAAGAGCAGGTATTAACATTTCGCCTGCTGACCTTGTTGCTTTGGATGAATTGGTAACCCCTCTCATTCTGCAGGGGCAGTCTCCTTACATGATCCTCCGCAATCATCCGGAAATTGCTCTATCTGAAAAAACTCTTTATAACTACATCGAGTCCGGAGCTCTTAGTGTGAAAAATATCGACCTTCCTAAAAAGGTGAAATATAAGGTGCGTTCCTGCAGTTCTTCTGAAGCTGCCGATCTGACCATTTATGAAGGACGTACTTACAAAGACTACCAGGCTTTTTTAAAGGAATTTCCTGACACAAGGGTTACGGAAATGGATACTGTCCTGGGCTGTGAAGGTTCAAAAAAAGTGTTACTTACCCTTCACTTTGATTGTTGTTCCCTTATGATGGCCTACCTTCTCGACAGTAAAGAGGTCTGTCATGTAAAAGCCATTTTTGACTCTATCGAACGCTCCTTAGGAACTTTTTCATTTTCCTCTGTATTCTCTTTAGTCCTGACAGACAGAGGTGGTGAATTCCGGAATCCTGCCGCATTGGAATGCGGACAGGAAAACCTGATTCGTACAAGCATTTATTATTGCGATCCTATGTGTTCCTGGCAAAAATCATTGTGAAAAAACCATGAATATATCCTTAAAATATGCCCGAAAGGCACCTCCTTTGATGACTACTCTCAGGAAGACATCACTCTGATGATGAGCCATATCAACAGTTCTCCCCGGCAGAGCCTGGGTGGAATGTCACCCTTGAAGCTTGCAAAACTCATGCTGCCTTCAGAGGTAATAGATTACTTTGGACTTACTGAGATACCAGATGATGAGATTGTATTGACACCGGCATTATTACAAAAATAGAACCAGACATTACATATGAATCTGCGGATAAGAGTCTTGCATATTTTTTCCTCCAGGCAAGTGGAATTTAGTCTTACAGGGCACGATTCCAGTTGCCTTATCAGTACGCCTTTTTCCAGTAAATGCACAAACAATGTCTGGTTAAATTCCACTTTAAAGGGTTTGACGCATTTCGTCAAACCCTAAAATATAGAATTTAGTCTTCCGTATGGAATTTAAGTTTACGTGCGGAATTTACTTTTTCACTCAAGCATTTTTTACACTTTATATTTCAGCACCGCAGCCGAATGTGGCAGCAGCGTGACGGTGATCCTTCCATCTTCCACTTCATATTCTTTCGGCATGAGCGAATAGCCAGCCTCCGTGGTGATGATCAGACGCTCCATCTTACAATTTTTTGGAATACCGATACTCCATACTTCCTTTGTGATCTCCTTCTTCTCATCGCTATTATTCAGGATCACAACAAATTGCTGTGTCCGGTTAAACCTGCCGTAACACAATATGTCCTTTTCTCCTTGCAAAAGCTTTAAGGAACCGGTGCGTAAGGCTTCATTTTCCTTATGAATGCGGATCATATCCCGGTGAAAATCCACAAGCACCACATCTTCTTTTCCCCATGGATAGGTTCGGCGGTTATCAGGATCGGTGAATCCACACACGCCTGCCTCATCCCCATAATAAACCGTCGGTGCGCCCGGCCATGTCATCTGAACAACAACTGCTTCCCGGAAAATCCCAAAGTTGACGCCATACTCTGCGGCTTCCGATCCATGGGTTTCCACACGTCCTGCTGTTCCGTTGGTTCTTGTCAGGAATCTCGAATGATCGTGGTTGGACAATTCATTCATCGCACACTGCAACTGGGATGTCTGGAAACTTGCCATAAAGTGGCGCATAGCTCCCTCAAAATCATCCACCTTTCCCTTTTTCTCCGGGATATACTCGTCACTGTGTTTTTCCATTCCTGTCAGAAACCATGTCAAAGGTTCCATAAAGGCATCGTAATTCATGACTGTATCCCACTGGTCACCTTTTTCTAGCCAGTCTTTTGGGTCGCCATAATGCTCCGCCAGAATAAGCGCTTCCGGGTTGGCTGTCTTAACTGCTTTTCGAAAATCTCTCCAAAATTTATGATTGAACTCTGAAGAATGACCTAAATCCGCCGCAACATCCAGACGCCAGCCATCTACATGATATGGTGCTGACACCCATTTTGCCGCGATGCCAAGAATGTAATCGTACAACTCTTTCGAGCCTTCATAATTTAATTTTGGCAGCGTGTCATAATCCCACCAGCCCTCATAAGAGGTGTTATCCGGCCAGGCATTTTCATCCCGGAAACCGAAGAAACTGCGGTAAGGGCTCTCTTTCGACAAAAATGCACCGTCCTCGTAACCTCCGTTTGCGTGATAGATTTTTTCCCTGTCTAACCATTTATTGAACGAACCGCAGTGGTTAAACACACCGTCTAAAATAACTTTCATTCCTCTGGCGTGGATCTCTCTGACCAGCTCCGCAAAAAAAGCATTACTTGCCTCTAAATTTTTTAAATTCGTCACACGGTTTACATAACGTGTTGCCTTGCTGTTATCCGTTGTCCCGGATTGCAAAAAGTCCCCCTCATCGACCACAATTTTTCCATAATGTGGATCGATATGGTCATAGTCCTGAATATCATATTTGTGATTGGATGGTGACACAAAAAGCGGGTTAAAGTAAATGACTTCCACGCCAAGATTCTGTAAGTAATTTAACTTCTGTCTCACGCCCTCTAAATCTCCGCCGTAAAACTCTCCAACAGAAAAATCGGACGGACACTGATTCCAGTCCTCCATTTTTTTACTCGGTGTCTGGATATAATAGTACTCATCCGTCAGCACATCGTTAGCCGGATCACCATTGTAAAAACGATCCACAAGGATCTGGTACATGACGGCTCCCTTTGACCACTCCGGTGTGGAAAATCCCGGAATGATGCAGAACCGGTAAGTATCCCGCCGCTCCTTGCTCACACCATAACGGTCAAAAAAGACATGCAGCAGACCGGAAGCCACCTCGAAATAATAGTAAAACGGCTCCTCTCCCATTGTCATCTCAACCGCATAATAGTCAAATTCACGATCACTTTCTGTTTTTTTCATTTTATAATGTTCACAATCTGTGCAAAGCCAGACGATATCCACGTTATTCCTTCCGGTGCGGAAACGGATCGTCACCTTTCTCCTGCCTCCGGTTCCGTCGGATCGCGGTAATCTTTGTTCCATCCGAAAACAGCGCCTCCTTCTTCAAAACCGGCCGCATCTGCATAATGTATTGTTGAATACGATTTAATTCATATACCGAATGTTCTTTTGCCATAGCATTTGGCTCCCTTCAAAAATCCCTATGATTATAGCACAAAAGTATCTATGCCGATGATCTTCATTAATTTTTCGTTTTTTTTCGTATTTTTAAAAATTTTAACCAAAATATATTTATTTTTCTGTTCGTTTGTGCTACACTTTCGCCAAAACCAGTTTATGTCATGAACATATGACAATGAAAACCAAACGTTATATGATTTTATTTGAAGGGAATGAGTATCTAATTATTATGCCAAATATTTATTCTACAGAAAAATTTGAAAAAGAATTTACTTACTCCGGCAGTGACTTAGGCGCCACTTATACACCGGAAAAAACAACCTTCCGCGTGTGGGCTCCTACCGCGGACACTGTCACTTTAAACCTTTATGGATCCGGCACTCCGGGCACAGACGATCTTGTGGAACAGCTCCCGATGACTGCCGATGTAAACGGAACGTGGATCGCTGAAAAAGAGGGCGATTTAAACGGCACTTACTATACTTATCTCGTATCTGTGGGCGGCAATGAAAATGAAGCCTGTGATCCATACGCCTGCACAACCGGTGTCAATGGCAAACGTGCTATGATCCTTGATCTTGCATCCACAGATCCTGATGGTTGGGAAAATGACACCAACCCCAATGCCGGCATGACTTACAATGACGCTGTCATTTACGAGCTTCATGTGCGTGACCTCTCTTCCGATGAGAGTTCCGGCATTCAGAACACCGGAAAATTCTTAGGTCTTACCGAAACAGGAACAACAACTGCTTCCGGCATTCCAACCGGCTTAGACCACATGAAGGATCTTGGCATCACCCATCTGCATCTGCTCCCAGTTTATGATTACGCCTCTGTCGACGAGACAAAGTCAGACAAACCGCAGTTCAACTGGGGTTATGACCCGGAAAATTATAATGTCCCGGAAGGTTCCTATTCCACCGATCCTTACAACGGTGCCGTCCGTGTTTCCAAGATGAAACAGATGGTAAAAACACTTCACGACAACCAGATCAGCGTGATCATGGACGTGGTTTACAATCATGTATACAGCGCATCGGATTTCTGTGTAAATCAGATCGTACCTGGCTATTTTTCCCGTGTGGATGCGGATGGAAAATACTCAACGGTCCGACTGTGGAAATGACACTGCCTCCGAGCGTTCCATGGTGAGAAAATATATTGTAGACTCAGTCAAATACTGGGCAGATGAATACCACATCGACGGTTTCCGTTTTGACCTTGTCGGACTGATCGACACCGAAACGATCAACGAGGTCGTCACAGAAGTTCACAAAACCCACCCGGATGTCATTTTCTATGGAGAGGGATGGACCATGGATACCGCTGTGACCAAAGACGGCTATAAAATGACCACGCAGCCAAATTCCACCGATGTTCCGGGATTTGCATTTTTCAGCGATACGCTCCGCGATGCTTTGAAAGGCCACGTCTTTTACACCACAAGGAAAGGTTATGTCTCGGAGCCGCTGATCTTGCCGATACCGTCAAAGGCTGCTTTTAGGTCAGGCAGGTGACTGGTGTACCACACCGTCACAGAGCATTAACTACGCCTCCTGCCACGATAATATGACACTGTTAGACCGCATCACAAAATCAACGCCAGGCGCCTCCAAAGAAGACCGTATCCGCATGAACAATCTCTGCCGCCATTTACATGACTGCGCAGGGCATTCCATTCCTGCAGGCAGGCGAAGATGCTCCGCACCAAGATCGATGCCTCCGGCGGTTTTGGAAAACAGCTACAATTCCCCGGATTCTGTCAACAGTATCAAATGGGATACGTTAGAAGATGAGACTTATCAGAATGTTTATAACTATTACAAGGGACTGATCGCCTTCCGCAAAGCCCATGCGGCGCTTCGTCTTACCAATGCAGATGATGTCAACGCAAACATCACTTCCGTGGACGGTCTCGACGAAAATGTGCTTGCATTCCGGATCAACGGCGGCGTGAATGGGGAAACGTCCGACGGCATTTTTGTGATCTTCAATCCAAACAGTACAGAGACATCTGTCACACTGCCAGATGGTGCATGGGATGTATGTGTCAACGCTGATCATGCCGGAACCGAAGCACTGACAACCGTTTCCGGTTCTGTTTCCGTGGAACCAATTTCTGCCATGGTACTCGTAAAAAAGGAATCATAAAAAAATAGACAATTGTGATTCTATAAGTTTCGCAATTGTCTATTTTGTCTTTACTCCGTAATCTCGATCTGGTTATCTTCCGGTCCTAACACAGTGCTCTCGTAATAGCCATCCCCGGTAATACGCGGACCACTTAAAACTTCGTAACCTGCCTCATACAGTTTTTCGGTGATAGCATCCACTTTCTCTCTGCTTCCCACTGAAATTGCGATATGGATATAGCCCATCCGCACCAGCACTTTCTTCTGATCCTGCATTTCCGGCAGATTCATCAGTTCCAGCCTTGTTCCCTCATCAAACGACAGAAAATAGCTTTTCAGTCCTGTTTTTGGATTATGATATAACTCTCCCGCTTTTGCCCCAAAAAAGCGGATGTAAAACTCCTTTACCACTTCCAGATCTCGTACATACATTGCAATATGTGATATTCTCATGTCCTTTTCCCCCTTCCGGCGTTACTGTTTCTCATACCCCGTTCCAGTAACAATAAGCTTCCTTGATTCCTTCTCCTGCCCGGATACCTGATTTTACTCTGCCCGGACTGCCCAGCGCATCTTCGTAGATCTCGCTCTTCCGTTCTGTGCACATTCCTCTGCGGATGGTCTCACAACATCATTTGCGATTTCAGAATAAACACCTTCTTTGTATCCCTGTTTTAACGCTTTTTTTACAAGTTTATCTTCCCCGGAGTGAAATGTTAAGATTGCTGCTCTTCCACCCGGTTTCAAGGCACCCGGCAATTTTTCCATAAATTCGTATAACACTTCAAACTCGTTGTTCACGTCAATGCGGAGCGCCTGAAATGTTCTCTGACAGGTTTTCTTAACCGTATCCTTTTTCTCCTTCTCCGGAAGAAAACTTAAGGTCTCCTCGATCACCTCACGAAGCCTCGTTGTTGTGTCGATCGGCTTTCCATGTTTCCGCTCAGTCACAATCGCATGTGCCAGTTCCTCTGCATATGGTTCATCGGAATTTTCCCAGAGCATGCCTGCAAGTTCGTCCTCGTCGATCTGTGCCAGGCGTTCCGCTGCACTGATTCCCTTTTCCGGATTCAGCCTGAGATCCAATGGTCCGTCCACTTTAAATGAAAATCCGCGGTCCGGGTTATCAATCTGCATGGACGACACTCCAAGATCAGCCAGCACAAAATCAAATCCTCCGGCTTCTTTTGCGATCTCATCGATCGTGCAGAAATTCTGCAGCCTGATAGTCAGAATGTCTTCCCCAAACCCGGCATCCGCCAGACGTTTTTTTGTCTTTGCAGACTCGATGGGATCCACATCTGTCGCATACATATGTCCCTGCCCTTTTAAGCATTCCAGCATCGCTTTTGTGTGTCCGCCATAACCTAATGTTGCGTCAAACCCGGTCTGCCCAGGTTTGATCTGCAGAAAATCGATGATCTCCCTCACCATAATGGATATATGCATTCCCGCCGGTGTGCTGCCTTTCCGGATCACTTTCTCGATTGTATCCTGATACTTCTCCGGGTTCAGTTCCTTGTATTTTTCCTTATAATTTCTCGGATACTTTCCCTTGTACCGCACACGCCTCTTGTGCGGTTCTTCCTGTATATTCTGGTTTTCCTGACTCATAGCTTGCTCCTGTTATAGTTTATGCAACATTTGCGAAACTCAATTTTACATTATGAATATTACGAAAAGTTAACAAGATCAACGAAAACACGCTTCCGCTACGTGTCACTCGCAACGGTACTAAGAAGCCAGTCACGACTAGCAGTCGTTCCTGCCTTCTAAGAACCGGCGGTTCCCCAGTGTTTTCTTTTGCTCTTGTCAACTTTCCGTAATTTAATTCACGTTTTCTCAGAGTTTCGCAATTGTCTGAATTTTTATCCAACAACCAATGCGAGATATCCCCAATCCCAGACTAACTCCTCAAAACTGTTCTCCAGGTATTCGTAGATATCTTCCTCATCATAGCCTGTCATACGGCAGATAATAACAATATAATCTCTGACCGTCTCATATGCAATCTCTTTTTGTCCATCCAACAGCCAGCGCAGAAAAATGCTGTGTCTGATCACACCGTACTCCATGGCGATCCACTGATATTGCACCAGCAGACTCTCCAGATCTCCTTCCGGCATCAAAAGGTCTGCGTTGAACTCATTGATAAGGAATTTTCGCATCAGCGGGTTGTATGCCTGAAATTCACTTTCAAATGCATGCATCCTGTCTGCCATTTCAGTTTCCAGGTCTGCATTCTGTTCTGCCGCATCTGCCGGATTTCCTATATTTTCAAACAAACCCGAAAGTTCTTCCGCCTTCTCAATGACCGGGTTCAGATAATTCCGGTATAATCCCTCTTTCCGGTAATTAACGGCAAGATCCTGTAACAGCTCATTCCGTTCCTCCATCGTTGCAAATGGATCACGCTCTATCTCCTCAATTGCCCTCCTAAGCTGCTGCTGATTTTCTGTGGAAAAATAATCTTCGGCAAGCTCTGATAATTTTTCATCCTGCCCACACTTATCGAAAAGTTCCCTTATGATATAAAATCCACAGAGCAGGGATTCCTCCACACGATAGTCCTCATCCAGAAATAACTCTGTCAGCTTTTCCCGGATATAAAAGCGTGCGTGCTCTCGTAAGAATGGATTTTCTGTCTGCTCCGATTTCTGTTCGATTTTCCTGGCATAAATCCTCTGCGGTTCTTCTTCCCGCAACAGATCAATGACTGCCGGACAGCAGGGCATTAATGTCTCTTCCTCATGCGTCTTAAAACGGTGTACTTCCCGCGGAAATACTGCACAGGTTTGCGATAACACGTTGTCTCCATATGTGGTCACGAGTTTACATAACTTGTTTTCATTCAAAAAAGGACATTTGTGTTCTCCGGTCAGTTCTATCACCCGTCCGCCGTCTTTTTCCGTTGTATAGGCACTCAGATTCTTTTTCTGTGGCAGGACATCCTCCGGCGGAAAAATCTTTCTTCCATTTCCGGTTTGTATCTGCATCTACGCCTATCTTCCACTCCTGACAGCAGGTGATGGTACACTGATCTGCGATGCATGTAAATTTATCGTAATAATCCGGGCGGATTCTTTTCATAGTGTGTAACTCCTAAATCATTGTATTACCGATCCAATACGATCCACTCTTACATTCTTTTCCTTAAAAATTTCTGCCTACATTCAATATACCACTTTACACATTTAAAGTGTCTTAATATTTCATTAACTTCCATTTTTGCATAGTAAAAAGGACAGCCTGTCGATCAGCTGTCCTCTTAGGAGAAGGTATTTTTACTATGGGGTATAGCAAAAACTATATATAATGTATTGGGGGGTTTTTACGGTTATTATAATATCATGATTGTGCGAATAAGTGTGCACAAAGTTCACAAAAATTGTAAGTTATTTTTGTGCAATTTTACATATTTTTTGTAGTTTTATGTGCTGCTAACGAATGCATAAAAACCACCACATTAATTCTATACTATACGTCAATTTTTTCAAACAGATAGTAATTATCACTAATCCTTTTCACCTATATTTTATCAATTTTTCTTTATATTCAAACTAAACCGGAGCGCCAAGTGAGGAGCGACGTAAATGATGGAATACTTTTTTATACTCCTTTTACACATGAAAAAAACGCCTGTATTTCTACAAGCGGTTCAATGATTTATCATTTATTTATCTGTTGTACTGTCTCCGAACAAAATCCGCATGTAATCACGGCGGGCATAGAGAATACGGTCAATATAAACTTCGCTTCCGTAAGCACGGTAAAAGCTAATGTAATTGTCACTTATAATAAAACGATAATCACTCTCTATATCCGCAATCGAAGATAGCGGAGCTCCGGTCTGTGCATAGTTTTGTAAAATGCGGAGGCTCTTTGTAATTCGACTTACGGTTGCTAATGCTGCGGATGGGTTCAGTAACTCTTCCTCATTATAGGATTTGATTTCAAAAAGATCGTTTTGAGCTTCTTCTGATAAATGCAAATTATTCATTAACAATCCCGAGGTTCTTCTCCACGGCTTCCAATGTCAGCCAGCCTTTCTCTTCGCCAGATTTTCGACCTTTTGCAAGTTCATTCATCAGCCGGAGGGTTGCCTGTGTCTTTTCAAAGTCCTGCATATCGAGAATTACATATCTGCCGCGCCCGTTCTTTGTCAGAAAAACCGGAGCGTCAACAGCCACATCATGCAGCACGTCGCTGTAATTTCGCAAATCGGAAATAGGTTTGATATTTGGCATATTGCTCAACTCCTTTCAACCATAATATATCCCAATCTAATAATTCATCTACTGTATCTGGCAACAAATATTGTATTCCTCCGCCTGGTTCATCAAACCAAGATGCTATACTACCCGATTTTACATTAATTGGTTCAACAACCTCAAATACACTATATGGTCTTTGGTCTGTTCCTGGTGCAACCGCTCTCATTTCATACGGAGTTCTTTCTAGCGAAGTAAATGAACCGTAATCACTTCCATACCTATCTATTCTTGCTCCTGGTTGTAACACTTTATCCATTCAATAAAATTAACAAGTGTCTATTAATTAACTTCATGGATTCTTAATTGCTTCTGGGCAATCATGACGGTTAATTAATAGATGCGCAGGAGTTATAGGTTGTTAGATGTCCGAAAGTATAACCATAATTAAATACTATAATTTGAATATTTTCCCAGTATTACTATCTAAAAAGAATTTCTTTCCATTCTCTTCTACTAATTCTATATCCGTTCCAACTTTGCAATTATATATTGCAATGATTGCTGGTTCAATATTGGCAACTGTATTAAAATCACATATACACATATTATCCGCTTTACTCAAATACTCCTCTGTGTCAATATCAGAAAAAAATCTCCAACCATTATCGACATCATTTACAGATTCTTCTCTAACACACCATCTCAACTTTCCCTTATGGCTCAATATATTTTTTGAAACAATACTTCCACCAGCATCGGTTATAAAAGTGACTACTTTATTCATACTTTTTCATCCTTTCCAATAAACTTGCCCTATACGGCATTTGCTCAGCAATTTCCAATGGTGTTTTTCCCCATGCATTCTTGTGATTAACCAAAATACTGTTCTGTGCAAACCAGATTTGATATAACGGTTCAAGTTCCTCATCTGTATATTTTAGGTTAATCAAATACTGTAAGGGCACTCTTTCCTTTTCATCTAATTGATTAATATTTACTCCCTTATCAATTAATTTTTTCAATTGCATTACCGGTGCTATCAATCAATCCATTACTTGCTGCAGTAACTAAAAGTCCCGCTCCTGTTCCTGCAATGGCTCCTTTTGACGCTTCAAGTATTATCTTTTTTAGATTAATGTCTTCTCCACTTAATACTTCACTTCCGATTTCAATAGCACCACTTACAATACCGCCTCCTGCATATAGCTCGCTTATCTTCTATCCACTAATTTTAAAATCACTTCTATAACCGAATATGCCACACAATTTAAAATCATTCCATTATATACCATCTCAACAGTGTTGAAATTTTTACGACTTCTTTTTCAGCTGTTGGAATTCCGATGATGATAACATCAATTCACATTTTCACTAACTAAAAAACTAAGGAAAAGATAATCGTTCATAACTTTTTATACATTTTTAAATCAATATCACCCGCATTTGCTTTCTAACCAATCTAATATTGTTTCTGGTATAGTGGCATTTAGTTCTGCATTTCCTGTCAAAATCTCTTTTACAGGACGTCCATCATATGTTACTTTTCTATTTGCGCAACAAGTTCTCAATATAAAATCCGTATTTTCAAAATAATGACAGGTTACATGTTCTAAATTATTCATTTCAATTTTTTTCACATTTTCAGCAGAAGTATAAGGATCCTGCTCCACACTTCCTATAAAAATCGGAATACCTTTGGAAATTGTTTTTATTTCCTTTACGTAGTGTCTGCTGATTAAATATAGTCTTTCATAATGTTCCAAACCTTTTTCACTTTGTCATTATACTTCTCATTCAACTGATTTCTTAATTGAACATCTGCATCATAAATAATGAAATCGCTCAATCCACCTCTCAAAGCAAACAGTTTACTATAGCTTTCTGTCAAGTATTTCATTTTTTTACCATCGTTCTCATCCGAGTCAATACAATTAACTTGTCCCATAAGAATTCTTAATATCCCGTTATATTGTCCATATCCATATTTTTGTACCATTTTGCCAATCTCTATATACGACTCTCGTAACTCCAAAAAATCTTCATTTCTTATCATTCTTCTATCTCCAATCTATTGTAACGGTATTTTTTCTACAACTTCAAAAGTCCACGATACATCTATATAAGTTTGCATAACATTATATCCTCACTCGTAAACCATCTTCCATATGGATTTTGAACATTACCTGCTCGATACATTATTCTATCTTCCTGTAATACTTCCATATTGTATCTGCCATTTCCACTCCTGCCAGCTCGGCACCTGTCAATCCTTCTCTGCTTCCATCTCTCCAGAAAATCCAAATATCTTTTTGCATCCTCCGGTGACATCATATCGGCAAATGATTCGTATATTGTCCCGCTTTCCTTTAACAGCTTTTCTCCGGATGCCACTGCTTCGGCTGTCTCATCCGAATACCTGAACACTTTTCCCCCATGCTGCCATGCTGCTGCCTCATCTGCATGCTTTGCCAGCACACCGGCACCATCTGTACTTCTCGCCACCACACTGACTTTATCTGCATTTTTGAACAGTGTTCCATCCCTGATCCTGCCAAGTATTTCCCCCACATTTCCATACGGGAGAAATGTACTATCACATAACCTTCTCTTTGACCAAAGAACTTTTTATGACGCAGCTCTGTTTTTGCCTACTAATAAAGTTAGCGTACTTATAAAAATGAACAAAAGAGAATCAGCTGTATTTCATGGCTTTTGAAAGTCTTATAAATACCGCTGATACTGTGTTTTTGTCATATTTTCCTGATACTATATCGTAATACAATTTCATCTCAGTTGAAATCAACATATTTTATTTTCTGTGCCGACCTTTAAAAATTATTTTTCATTACTTTTTTCTAACTGATACCATTCATCTAAAACATCATATGCTGTCTTGTTTTGATCATCACTAAATATTATATCATAACTATAATCGGCATTTATTCTATTAGATATAACATCATATACTAATTTAATCTGTGTTGGCATTTCTTTTTGATGCTCTTGACATAATCTCTTAAGAGCCTTTATATCATCATTAATAATATTAATAGCTCCCTTTTGTCTAGGTATTGAGACATCATATTTTTTTTGCCCATCTACTATAACGTCATTTAGTTTGTTCTTCTTTACAATTTTACTATTAACTTTATAAAAGAAACCACTGGATATCATACCATCTTCAAAAGAACAATAAATATAAATCTTCTCAGCTCTTTTTTCCACATATTCCAAGCAAATTGACACCATGTCCGCTTGTATTTCTGAAAAATAGTCTTCAAACATTTTTCCCATTGCATTTCCTCCATTAATTTAGGATACTTTGACTAAAGAAGTCACCATCAATTGTATATTCTACATTAAATTCTATAGGACGGAAACCGTCTCCATCATACTTAATATCAATATTTACCGTTACCTCTTTTCCTTCACTTATAGCTTTTGCTCATTGATTTTCAATTTTTTTATATTGACTTAAATTAACATTTTGTGATTGAGATACAATATTATCCAGTTCTGGTGAGCCACCAAACCTATCTCCCGCTAAGTGTCCTGCATGATCTCCTTCAATTTTTCCTAGAGAATCTGAGTTATAATTTAGTCAACCATCTCGTTCCGTTAATTGCAGATTATCAGTATTCCAATTAGATATCCTTCCATTAGCATCTGTTTCATAATTATACTTGAATTCACCCGTTTGATATTTAATATTAGGTTTTAAATTTCCCGCTTCATCAAAAGGATTATCTGTAAAGACTTTTTGAACTGTTGATGTGCCACCCTTACTACCACTCTCCAGCAAATCACCTGCATTCCTTAAATCCCATACATCCTCATATCCAACTTTCTGGGATACCAGCAATGCATCTGCCTTTTCCACTCCTGCCAGCTCGGCACTTGTCAATCCTTCTCTGCTCCCATTCTCCAGAAAATCCAAATATCTTTTCGCATCCTCCGGTGACATCATATCGGCAAATGATTCGTATATTGTCCCACTTTCCTTTAACAGCTTTTCTCCGGATGCAACTGCTTCGGCTGTCTCATCCGAATACCTGAACACTTTTCCCCCATGCTGCCATGCTGCTGCCTCATCTGCATGCTTTGCCAGCACACCGGCACCATCTGTACTTCTCGCCACCACACTGACTTTATCTGCATTTTTGAACAGTGTTCCATCCCTGATCCTGCCAAGTATTTCCCCCACATTTCCATACAATTCCCTCAGATCATCTCCCAGCTTGTTGACTTCCTCATTATATCGTACCAGTCCATCCTCCGTCTTTCCTGCGCCTGATACTTCCAGTCTGGCATTGCCTCCGTCCGTTTCGCTGCCTGCCATAAGCTTGTTCAACAATTCCATATAGATATCCAGCATTTCCGGATCAATCTTTATTCTCGCCATTGCTCCCTCCTCTTTTAGTAAACATACGGATGGAGCAGCTTCAATTGAAAACCTGCATCTGAATCAGGATTTCTGACTTGATGTTTTCTTGAGGCAGCTGAGCACTTTCTCTATGTAAGATGATAAAAAGGCAGACTTCGGGCACGATATTTGCAAGAAGCAGACCGATATCAGCAGTCTGGAAAAGAATTTGAAAATTATCATAGAAAAAACGCATTGTCTCCACAGCACAAAGTGCTATGAAACCCGTTTACTAGATCTAATATATTTCTACATTTTTGAAGAAACAATATTCAGTTTTGATTTTGGATGTCCTTAAGTGCACCCAAATGGAAAATTTCGCCCTAGGGTCTTCAAATTAATCTACATGGATTGCATCACCTTCGGTGAGAGCCATTCCGATTAATTTAAAGACCAAAATAATTTTGTGGTGGATGTCCTTATGTGGAGACATAATTTAAAATTTGCTTTTAACAACAATCAGTAGATTTGGAAGAATTCAGAAAGCAATATTTTGTAAATTTAAGAGCCAGCATATCAAGATAGCTGGCTCTTAAATTTACACGATTTTTTTTCTCTCTAAAATGAGCAATCTAGAATAATCTCCAAACTTCGGAAAATCCTCCCAATTACAAGATACATCAACTACTGCTTCTCTCTCTTCTATTTCTCCGCTTAGCAAATCCCTCTTTTCCATATACAACTCACCATTTTGTTTAAAACCAAAAACCATTAACTCGATTTCTTTTTCCGCCTCATAACTATGATAATATGCTGCATTTAAAAAAAGCTTATCGTTTTCTTTGTGAAAAGCATATGTAATATAATTTACCTCATTATCATTCATAAAATGAACAAACACGTCGTTCTTTGCCATTTCCACTACATAGCTTACCATATCATTCTGTTTCAAAACAACAGTATAGTCTTCACCACTTAAATGATTGTTTCTTGCTGTTTCTTCATTAAAAATTTCAATGGATTTCTTTCTTGGAAACCACCATTTCTTACAATAAATTATTTCCATTAATTATATTCCTTTCCATTAACATCCCTAGAGACATACTTAAACATATTATAAGTCAAAATATGCAATCAAGAACTCTTCAAAACTCTGCCATTCAGCTTGCAATACACCATTCAGTAACTTTTCATCACCGCCTTCAAAATCCACCCTATACACTTTATCATCTAGGGTATTTAGCACAATTACTTCATTTGCCACCATTTCTGTTAATACAAGATAATGCACAGGAAATGAATGCTCTATTCTACATTCCATCGTCACACTCTCGATATTTATCTCATCTTCAACTATATCAAGAAATTCCATACCCAATGTTTCTTCCCAAAATGGTCCTGCAAAATTTACAAAAAACTCCTCGACATCTTTAGATACTTTCACACTTAATCGCTGAAAAGTTTGTATTACCTCATCTGGATTTTCTCTTGCATATGTGCTACTATCCAAAATTTCTTTTAACTTACTTATAATGCTCATATTTTATTGTACTCCTTTCATAGCATCTCTTCCTCTTGCTTTCCAATATTCAATAGAATCCACTTTTTGGAATAAACCTCTTCCTTTCTTTGCCCCAGTTGTTCTAACCATATTCCAATCAATATCATTTCTTTGATATACATTATAAGTAAATCCTGTTCCTTCAGAACCTGCATTAAACTCTACAGCTCTAGTAAAATAATTATTATTATCGTAAGTACCAATAACCTTCAATTCTGATGAAGTACCACTCTCAAGCGCATCTCCCGCATTCCTTAAATCCCATACATCCTCATATTCAACCTTCTGGGATACCAACAATGCATCTGCCTTTTCCACTCCTGCCAGCTCGGCACTTGTCAATCCTTCTCTGCTTCCATTCTCCAGAAAATCCAAATATCTTTTTGCATCCTCCGGTGACATCATATCGGCAAATGATTCGTATATTGTCCCGCCACCCCAAGCAGCGTCACTTCATCTGTAAAATTACCCAGGACAACACATTCAGCACTCCGTATCAGATAATCCTCCGCTTTGTCCAGCATTTTTTATACCAGACAGTCTCTATCTCATACAGTTCTGCCTCATAAGCCGACTGTTCCTGCTCGTGGATATCCATGGCATTCTGATAGCCGGTATTGATCCCCTCCAGCTTTTCGCGGTATTTATCCGGGGATAACCTCAGTTTTTCCGGCTGCAGCATGGCACATACAGCCTCAAATTTTTTCCCGTATTCTCCAAGCAGGCTGCAGTATCCTTCTATCTGTGCCGCATAGTTTGCATCCACTTTCCCTGCTTTTTCTACTATAGCATCAAACTTCTCGCTCTTTTTCAAGCTATTTATATGTTTTATTACCACCATTTGTATGAGTTCGAATAAATCGAGTTGCTTAAAAAAGCCAGTGTTTATGCGGGTTTCAGCGATTTCGATTAGTCTTTTGATAACAAATTGATAACAGTCATAGCAAGTGCCATTATTCTTGTTATCCAGTGGTTTATGGGTAACGGAACAATTAACAGGTGGCTTGCAGACTAAAGTTCGGAGCTTGGCTCTGAACAAATTCCATATTATAAACTAAGCCCTTAGCTGTGGTTAATAACCATAGTTAAGGGCTTTTTTGTCGTTGCCAAAGCATCTGTAGGGAGCTGCCAGTGGCAGGTCCTGTAGGTGCTTATTTATCTTTCAAGTGGTCTTTGAATGCTTCCACGAGAGCGTCACTTAATTCCTGTGATGGAACTTTTGCCCAACGCTGTGTGGTGTCGAACTCTGGATAATGGTAACGCCAGTTATCGTATTCTTCTCTGTTGATTTCTTCGGAAGATAGCTTGTCTGCCTGTTCTTTCCAAGCATACAGCATTTTGAGGAGTTCATATGCTTCTCTGCCTTTGTCCTTGTTGACCTTTAAGCATACCTCTCCGTCTGCTTCACTGACAGTAAGACCGTAAATATCTTCAAGGGTAAACAGAGTGTGCATAAGACCGATATAGCTGTCTATGTCAGGAACATCAAGAGCCTGTGGAGAAACATCAAGCACCTGTGCCAATGCATTTGTAAGGTCTGCTTTCGGTTTGCGTGTACCAGTTTCGTACTGTGCCAAACGCACATCAGCACTCTTTTCTGGAAAACCGATTGCTGTACCGAGATACTTTTGTGTCATACCACGCATTAGTCTGAAAAAATGTATTCTTTCGCTGATAGCCATAATGATACGCTCCTTTTATATTTAGTGAAATAAGTATAGCAGAAATGTTTAGTGGAAGTCAAGAAAAACCGAAACAAAAATGTTTAATATTTTCTTTGCAACCACTTGACAATAGCAAATATGTTTAGTAAAATAAATTACGAATTAAACAAATATGCTTAATGCGACAACTGAATGACCGTCCGAAAAGCCAAACCGCCAAGACCTCGTCGGAGCAAGTTCCGTATCGTTCGCTTGTGTGCAAGCACAAAAGCTCATTCGCTGCACTGCTCCTCCTCTTCCCCAAAAGTCTCCGACTTTTCGGGAACCCCTATACGAGCGAGCGCCTGATGTACTGCGGTGCATTGGGACAGCACAGCGCCTGCCGACAAGCAGGAGTGCCTGTTGGAACTTTAACACGGAGAAAGCGGCAAGCAAAAAATTATTTTAAGAAAGGAAGAAAAAGGATATGGAAAACAGATTTATCCGAGCCGAAGATGTGGCTCAGGAACTAAACGTATCAAAACCTTATGCATATAAACTCATCAGACAATTAAATGAGGAATTGAAAGCAAAGGGCTTTATTACGATTGCAGGGCGTGTAAATCGCCAGTATTTTTACGAAAGGCTCTACGGAGCAGGAAAGGGGGAAATGTAAATGCCGGTATTTAAGAATGAAGATAACGGTACTTGGTATGTGATGGCAAGGTATGTGAACTGGAAAGGGAACGCAAGCAGAAATGCAAGCGTGGCTTTGCTACCAAACGAGAAGCACAGGAATGGGAAAGAATGTTCAAATTGCAGACTTCTTCAGACCTTGATATGAGTTTTGAAGCCTTTACGGAGCTTTATATCAATGATGTGAAGAACCGTTTGAAGGAAAACACGTGGCTTACCAAAGAGCATATCATACGCACAAAGATACTTCCGTATTTCGGGAAACTGAAAATCAGCGAGATTTCCACAAAGGAGATTATTACTTGGCAGAATGAAATGCTTGCCTATCGTGATGAGAAGAAAAAGCCTTATTCACAGACGTATCTGAAAACGCTGCACAATCAGTTGTCCGCCATTTTCAATCACGCTGTCCGCTACTATGAACTGCGTTCCAATCCTGCGGCAAAGGTGGGAAATATGGGACGTGAGGAACACAAGGAAATGCTGTTCTGGACAAAGGAAGAATACAAGAAATTCTCTTTTGAGATGATGGACAAGCCTGTTTCCTTTTATGCGTTTGAAATGCTTTACTGGTGCGGTATCCGAGAGGGCGAGCTGTTAGCTTTGACTCCGGCAGATTTCAACTTTGATAAGGAAACAGTCACAATCAATAAATCCTATCAGCGTTTGAAAGGGCAGGATGTGATTACTTCTCCGAAAACGAAAAAGAGCAACCGCACGATTAAAATGCCGAAGTTTCTGTGTGAGGAAATGAAAGAATATCTCGGTATGCTTTACGGATTGAAGAAGAAAGACCGTATCTTTACGGTGACGAAAAGCTATCTTCATCACGAGATGGACAGAGGGCAAAGGCGGCAGGCGTGAAGCGTATCCGCATTCACGATCTCCGTCACAGCCACATTTCACTCTTGATTGATATGGGCTTTTCTGCGGTGGCGATTGCTGACCGAGTTGGTCACGAAAGTATTGATATTACTTATCAGTACGCACACCTCTTTCCGTCAAAGCAGATTGAGATGGCAGAAAAATTAGATGATTTAGGGAAAGGAGATTTTGAAAATGTCAGCTAAGAACAGAGATAACAAAAATCGTTGGAGGAATATCACAGTAGGGTTTCGAGTATCGCCCGAAGAAAACGAACTCATTAACAGAGCTGTAGCTCTATCAGGATTGCCAAAACAGGAGTATTGTTACCGCCGTTGCTTAAATCAGGATGTGGTGGTACAGGGCAATCCGAGAGTGTATAAGGCGTTGAAAACGGAATTTGCCACAGTCCTTGCGGAACTGAAAAGGATTGAAGCAGGAAAAGGTGTGGATGATGAACTGCTGAGTGTAATAGAACTGATTTCCATTATTCTCGGCGGTTTGAAAGGAGAGGATGCGAATGGAGAATAAAAAAGAAATGACTATTCCAAATGTATCTGCGGCAACAGATGCGGAACAGTCACTTTCAAATGTACTGACAATAGTATAGTCAATCAGGATACGGATTTCAAGGGTACGAGCAATCTTTTGAAGAAATGCAAAGGGAAATACTCAGACAGTTAGACCCTTCCTATCTGAAAACAGTATCAATGACAACGCTGTATGATACGGTGTTTGAGGTTCAGACACCACTTATCGACGGTCTGCTCAAAGGGGAACTTACCTTTTCGTAGGTTCCCCGAAAGTGGAAAGAGCTTTATGATGGCACAGCTTGCCTATCATATCAGCACAGGCACACCGCTTTGGGAGTATAAGGTGCGTAAGGCAACGGTGCTTTATTTTGCCCTTGAAGATGATTACCCACGTTTGCAGAAGCGATTGTTTCAGATGTTCGGTGCAAAGGAGACAGGCAATCTGTATTTCGCAACGGAATGTAAAACGGTCAATGGCGGACTGGAAGAACAGATAAGAGGGTTTATGAGGGAACACCCAGACACAGGCTTGATTATCATAGACACCTTAAAGCGTGTGCGTGAAGCAGGCGGAGCAGATTACAGCTACGCAAGTGATTATGATGTTGTGGCAAGGCTGAAAGCGTTGGCAGACAGTTACAAGGTTTCAATGCTTATTGTTCATCATACACGCAAACAAAAATCGGAAGATATATTCGATATGATTTCAGGCACGAATGGTCTGATGGGTGCGGCAGACGGTGCATTTGTTCTCAGTAAGGACAAGCGTACTTCCAACAATGCCACACTTGATGTTGCTGGCAGAGACCAGCAGGATATGAAAATCCATCTTGTAAGGGACAGCGAGCGATTGGTGTGGAACTTTGCAAAATCGGAAACGGAGATGTGGAAAGAACCGCCCGAACCTCTGCTTGAGAAGATAGCGGATACGCTCTTTTCGGAAAGTGACAGATGGGAAGGAACTGCTTCGGAACTTTGCGAAAGGCTTGCGGTGGATATAAAGCCGAATGTACTTTCTTTAAGGCTCAGTATCAACGCAAGCAGGCTGTTTCGTGATTACGGTAACAGGTGTGGATACAGCTTCTCGCTCATCAGCAGATGGTTGTAGAGAATGGGGCGATGTTCCTTTAGGTAGGATTTTCGCATTCTGCCGTACTTGCCGATAGAAGTTTCCGGCTGTTCAGAAAGTTTTAGGTTGGGTATATCATAATCTCCACAACGAATGTAAGTCAACTTACTCATATTCATTCTCCTTTGCTTCGTGATGATTAGACTGCTGCGCTGGCTGCTATGCTGCCTTTGCGTGGTTCTTCTTTCGGCAGCTGTCCGACAGTAGAAAAAACGCCTTTTTTCATATCCTCAGCCCGGATCAGGGCTTTCTTAGCGTCCATTTCCGCTTTTTTCTTCGCCTTGATTTTGTCCTCATACCGTTTCTGTGCGCCGCTGGCTTTCCGCTTCAAATAATTCTGATGAAGCCTGTCCTTGCGTTCTTCTTTTTTCCGCAGTTCTTCCTGTTCCTCCGGGGTTAAAGGAACCGGCTGTAAGGATGGTGGGATATAGCGTCCTAAAAAATTGAAGTAGATTTCAATTTCCTGCGTGGTGTCCTGGCTGCCTTTTCGGGCGCGTTCGTGGACAAGGATTTTCTCTACAAACTCGTTGAGCATGGTGTTTGTCAGCGTGTCAAAATTCTCGTATTTATCAATCAGGGCTATAAATTTCTCCGCTGATTTCTGGCTTTGCTCGTAGCCGGTAACAGCCTTTTCCAGCTCCGCAATTTCAATCTCAAGTGCGTCCTGCTCTTTGGCATACTGTGCATCAAGCGCCCTATATCGTGCATCCGGCAGCTTGCCGAGGACATTGTCCTCATAGATTTTGCAAATCAGTTTTTCCAGTTCTCCGGCTCTCTTTTGAGCAGCGGCCAGACGCCTGCGCTTTTTCGCTATATCGGCACTCTGTTGGGCAACCTGCGTTTCCTGAACGGTGTGAATAAATTCCGTCCGGTCATTTTTGGAATATTCAGCGATAGCCCGGAGCGTGTCGGAAACCAATGTCAGAACAGCACTCTCATTGATACGGTGTTGTGTATGGCATAGTGTCCCACACGGAACTTTGGTATAATTGGAACAGGTATATTGAGAAATCCTCTTGCCATTGTTGGTGCGGTGGACATACATCTTGCCGCCGCAATCGGCACAATAGAGCAATCCTGTGAGGGGAGCCGCTTCGCCCCAGCCGTTTGGATAACGCCGTACATTGCTGCGGATTTTCTGCGCCAAATCAAAGGTCTGCTGGTCGATAATGGCTTCATGGGTATTCTCAAAGATCGTCCATTCGTCCTCAGAAACATAGTGGCTTTTCTTATCCTTAAAGTGCTTGCGGGTCTTGAAATTGATGGTATGCCCTAAATACTCTCGTTTTTTCAAAATGTTCACGATGGTAGATGATCCCCATCCATAGGGGTCTTTGACCGGCTTTGAACGGTTCACACCCTCGTTGAAGCGGGCAAGGTGTACGACAGGAATTTCAATCCGGTCTGTGGATAATTTGCAGGCGATCTGATAAGGCCCATATCCCTCCAGCGTGAGGGAGAATATACGGCGTACCACTTCGGCAGCTTCCTCATCTACCAGCCAATGCTCCCGTTTTTCGTCCCATAAGTAGCCGTAAATCACAGTGCCGGTCAGGTGCTTGCCACTCATGCCTTTTGACTTAAAACACAGAGCGGATTTTCCGGCTGGTATCACGGGCGTAAAATTCATTCATAATGTTGCGGAACGGGGTAAAATCGTCATCGCCTTTCAGGCTGTCCACACCGTCGTTGATGGCAATCAGACGAACGCCTCGCTGCCGCAAAACCTCCATAACTTGACCGACCTTCAGATAGTCGCGTCCTAACCGGCTCATGTCCTTGATGACGATTGCCTCTACACGCCCTGCCTCCACTTCCTCCATCATTGCCAAAAATCCGGGGCGGTCAAAACGGGTGCCTGAGATACCATCATCGGTGAAGTGCGTAGGGTTGGGCAGCCTGTTCCGGCGGGCAAAATCCTCTAACATCTGTTTTTGGTTGGATATGGAGTTGCTCTCGCCCTGTAACTCATCGTCCCGGCTCAGGCGCTCGTACAGTGGGGTAATTTTTTCATTTCTCATGGCTGTACCTCCTGAAACAAAAATGCTCTAAGTGATTGCTTCACTAACCATGACAAAATCATGATTAAGAAGTCACTTAGAGCATATATCACCCTCCATGTGTCATAACGTTTTACATCTATTATTTCAATTTCTGAAATCCATTTTCACCTCCACAAGTATATACGTTCAAAAAAAAGCTGGATGATATACATCCAGCTCTGTGTCAATATAATTTCCTGTAAATGCTTTTATAAAACAACATGATCCGTTTCAAAGAGCGCTTCAAACTCTTTCTGGCTGATTTTTTCTTTTTCCAGCAGAAGTTTGGCACAGGCATCTAAAACACTGCGGTTTTCTGTAATGATCTGTCTTGCCTTGGCATAACACTCATCAATGATACGTTTTACTTCCTGGTCGATCGCAGTTGCCACACCTTCCCCATAGCCTCTGGTGTGTGCCAGATCTCTTCCGATGAACACTTCATCATCATCATTATCATAGCAGATCAGTCCGACATTCTCCGACATACCATAGCGTGTCACCATCGCTTTTGCCATCTTGGTTGCCTGTTTGATATCCTGGGAAGCACCGGTTGTGATATCGTCAAAGACAAGTTCCTCCGCCACGCGTCCTCCGAGTGAAACAGTGATATCCTGTAACATCTTTCCCTTGGTGTTAAACATTTCATCCTTTTTCCGGGAGTGGCATGGTATATCCTGCTGCACCTGCTCCGGTAGGGATAATGGATACAGAATACACAGGTCCTACATCCGGCAATACATGGAATAAGATTGCATGGCCGGCTTCATGGAATGCAGTGATCCGTTTTTCCTTGTCGGAAATGATACGGCTCTTCTTCTCTGCTCCGATTCCAACTTTTACAAAGGATTTCTTAATATCATTCTGTGTGATGTACGCACGGTTTTCTTTTGCAGCGACGATTGCCGCCTCATTCAAAAGATTTTCCAGATCAGCTCCGGTAAATCCGGCTGTTGTCTGCGCAATCTGTTTTAAGTCCACATCATCGCCAAGCGGTTTATTCTTGGCATGTACAGCAAGGATTTCCTCTCTGCCGCCGATATCCGGACGACCGACATACACTTTGCGGTCAAAACGTCCCGGACGCATGATAGCCGGGTCTAAAATATCCACACGGTTCGTTGCCGCCATGACAATAATGCCCTCATTGACGCCAAAACCGTCCATCTCAACAAGCATCTGGTTTAATGTCTGCTCACGCTCATCATGTCCACCGCCCATACCGGTTCCGCGGCGTCTTGCCACCGCATCGATCTCGTCAATAAATACGATACACGGTGCATTTTTCTTCGCTTCTTCAAAAAGGTCACGCACACGGGACGCACCGACACCGACAAACATCTCCACGAAATCAGAACCGGAAATACTAAAAAACGGCACGCCTGCTTCTCCTGCAATCGCTTTTGCAAGCAGTGTCTTACCTGTTCCAGGAGGTCCGACTAAAAGGACTCCTTTCGGGATTCTTGCGCCTAAAGCCGTATATTTCTGTGGTGCACGAAGGAAATCCACGATCTCCTCCAGCTCCTCTTTTTCCTCTTTCAGACCTGCGACATTGGCAAATGTCACTTTTTTGGCATCCGGCTGCATCAGCTTTGCACGGCTCTTACCAAAATTCATCATCTTGCTGCTGCCGCCGCCCGCGTTTGCCGCTGCCTGATTGGTCATGATCATGAAGAAAATAAACATTGCAGCGAATATGATCAGATATGGAAGCAGTGTCATGATCCAGCTCTCCGCCGGAACATTCTCCATCGTATAATCCGTGATTCCCTGATCCTGCAGATAAGATACGATCTCATTTACATCTGACACGATCAGCACCTTCTGTGTGGAATCCGAGAATGTAAGATTCACACTTCCCGGTCGGAATCTCACGATTCTGCACAATATCAATGGCTGTTACATCCCCTGATTGGATGTCTTTCTCAAAAGCTGCTCTTGTATAAGAATTTGTGGTTGTATTTCCATCCAGGAAATACCAGACACCAACTACGATCAGAATGAGCAACCAGATAAAACCCAAAGCCTCTGTAACTATTATTCCTACTATTCAAAGCTGCTCTCCTTTATTCTTCGTCCTCAAGTTCCACACATCCAATGTATGGCAGATTTCTGTACTGCTGGTCAAGGTCTAATCCAAAACCTACTACAAACTCATCCGGGATCTCAAATCCGACATAATCAACCTTCACATCGCACACACGACGGTCCGGTTTATCTAACAGTGTGCATAACTTCAGGCTCTTTGGATTTCTTGTTTTCAGGTTCTGAAGCAGATAACTCAGTGTTCTTCCGGAATCAATGATGTCCTCGACCACAAGGACATTCTTTCCCTCAATTGTAGTATCAAGATCTTTTCCGATCTTGACAACACCGCTGGAACTTGTGCCGGCACCATAACTGGAAACAGACATAAAATCGATCTCTACCGGAGAGGTGATCCGCTTAGCAAGTTCACAGGTAAAGAAAATCGATCCCTTTAAAATGCAGATCAGATATACGGTCTCACCGCCATAATCTTTGCTGATCTGTTCTCCCATTGCTTTTACGCGCTCTGTGATCTGTTCTTCTGTCAGATACTTTCTAATATTCTTTACTTTCATGATAATTTCCTCCAAAAAAATGTACTTCTAATATCTTTTTTGTATTTTCATCGATTTTATAATCTGCACTGATCCGCTGTCCGACCGCCCATATAACATGAGCGTCTTCCGTCAGGAGCAGCATGGTATCCCGCATCTCTTTTGGGACTTTTTCGTTAATAAAATACTCTTTCAGTTTCTTTGTGTGTCCCCTGTCATCCACCGTAAGATAATCTCCTGCGGTTCTGGTTCTGATTTGCAGTCCAACTTTGATTTTATCATAATTCAGCCATTTCGTATATGATTTTTTATCAATTTCCCCGATTTTTCCATCTTGGCTGAGTCCGCAAAACCTTACTCTGCCTCCCGGCACTTCCAGTTCCAGTGTCTCTCCATCAAAAACTTTTTGCAGGCTCTCCTTTGGTATTTCTATCAAAAAGGTGTTATCCGCCCTCTTTTTTTCCGTCTCTTTTCTCAGCAAAATACCATGATAATTGCGCTCCGCCAGCACCTGATATGGCAGTTCCACATATCGTCCAACCTGTGAAAAATAAAGGTTTCTCACGCTCTCTACATGTTTTCTCGTAATATCTTTTTTCGATCCTGCCACCTGTCCGATTGCCTTATGGAGAACCTCCCGCTGCACAACTTCGTGGCACTCCTCCCACATGCCCGAATAAAGCTGTATGCCATCGCTTTTTTCAACCACATACATTTCCCGGATATGCTCTGCCTCCTCATTGAGAAAATCTCTCATTTCCTGCAGAAGCGCCGCACTCTGGTTGATATGTGCCACCGCCTGCCCATTGATCTGCTTTAGTTCCGGCAGCACCTGATGCCGGATACGGTTTCTGCTGTATTCTGTATCCAGATTTGTCTCATCCATACAATAGGACTGCCCGCATTCCCTTAAAAATGCCTCGATCTCTTCCCGCGGCTGCGCAAGCAGAGGACGGATCAATTCGTAAATCCCCTCATCCCTGCGGCGGCTCATGCCACACAGTCCATCCAGTCCGCTTCCGCGCACCATCTGAAACAAAACCGTTTCTGCGTTATCCTCCGCATGATGTGCCAGCGCAAGTTTAATCTTCTTTTCCGGAAATTCCTTTTTTACGCTTTCTGCCGCTTTCTTATAACAGTCATATCTTAAAATGCGCGCTGCTTCCTCCAGCCCAAGACCATGTTTCTCCGCAAATAGAGGAACTTCCACTGAAAATATATGACATCTGATCCCATGATCCTGACACAGGTTTTTCACAAACGCTGCATCTTTCCGGCTCTCCTCCCCACGGATGCCATGTTCCACATGGACTGCTTCCAATAAAAAATCTGTTTTTTTCTGTAACTGCTCCAGCATCAACAGGAGGCAGACGGAATCAGCACCGCCGGATACCCCTGCGAGCACTATGTCCCCGTCTTCCACTATTTTTTCTTTTTTCCATTCGTTTAAAAGTTCATTTGTCATCTATTTCTCCCAGATGCAGGTCGCAAGAATGGTCATATCATCCGAAACCTTTCCCCCTGTAAAAAGAAGCACCCGCTCCAAAATCTTTTTCGCCAGGATGCCCGGATGATTGGTGTTGATACTCTCGATGATCTCCTGCATTGTTTCTTCCGGATTTGGTACATGCAGATATTCTAACACACCATCCGTGACCATGACAACAAAATCGCCGTTTTTCAGGGTTATCTTTTTATGCTCGATCTCGGGGTTTGTCCCGACGCCCACCGGCAGGGAATCCGGGGCAAAACTTGTCACCTCCTGCCCGTGCCTGATAAAGCTTCCCGCTGCTCCGATCTTGTAAAAATCGGCCGCCCCATCATAGAGGTTCACCATGCACAGGTCGACGGTCGAATACAGATCACTCTCCCCTTTCATCACCATCGCCGAGTTCATCATACGGATTGCTGTCTCCACCGAAAAACCGGCTTCCAAAAAGCGTTCCACTAGATCTAACACCATCTCACTCTCCTTGCATGCGGCACTGCCGGAGCCCATGCCATCTGAGAGTCCGAGCAGAAGATCGCCGCGCTCCAGCTCCAGAAACGAGAAATTGTCCCCGGAAATCTGTGCACCGTCTTTTTTCAGCCGTGCGATTCCCTGCACACTGCGGTATTTTGTATCCTCGTAAAACAAAAAATCGGTGCGTTCCTTTGAGATAAATGAGCGGCAGTCTGCGGCAGCACGGATATCTTTTCCAAGCGCATGGCTGACCGCTGCGAGAAATGATTTCACAGAAACACAGCCGCCCATTTTACTGCGCAGTCCCGCTGTCAGCCGCAGACGTCCCTCCTGATTCTCATACAAATGCATTTCCTCAATGACGATCCCGCTCTCTTTTGCCCGGTAGCGTATCTCTGTCAACGCCTTTTTCTCCTGCGTATCCAGCAGTTTTTCCTCCTTCGCACAGTCTTTCATAATGTACGCCATCGCATCGAGCTGTTCTGCGATCGTCTGACGGTTTTCCAACAGACGGTTGTACCACGCACGGTTTAAGCTTGCCTTCTCAAACACACGCACTGCCTCCTCCACCATATCTTTGCTGTGTTTGCAGTAGTGGCTTAGTTCCTCCTCACTTTCTTTTGCCGGAATCCCCACATTCAGGATCGACGTGATCATGTTAGACAAAATTCCATACAACGGTGTAGATTCCTGCTCCCAGCATATCGCACAGCAGTCACAATTTGCACAGAGCCGCCCGGTCAGCTCATTTTGCATTTGTCCGAGTTCCTCCGCCGTGTACTGCTCCTTTTTTTTACTCATATTCATAAAAATCTGTGACAATCCCTGAAACGATTCTGCATACCCCGAAAGGCGTTCCTCCTTGCCTCTGTCCACAGGTTCCTGCTCTATCCTGTTTCCACGCCCCTGCCACTCCATAAAAAAATGAATGCCGCGGTTTAAAAGGATCACCGCGCCGAATACAAAGATCCCTTCCAGAAACACCGCCAGTACCTCCGGCTGGTCTTTCCATTCCAGCAGTCCGCCACAGAAAGACAGAATCATCGTCGTGATTGCTGTCAGGATTGCAGCCAGAAATGCGGGGCAGCCCTCGTTCGCCCACTCTACCAGTTTGATCGCACCTGCGGTCACAAGAAGTGCCATTGCGTATTTTACCGTTGCAGTCAGTGGCATAAAATAAAGCATTCCTATGTACATTGCGGCCGTCATCCACACACCGTTTACTCCTTCCAAGAATGCTGCCGCAAAATACGCCGGGGCAAGTGGATAGCAGCCCATCATTTGCATACTGCATGCAAGAACGCCTCCCGCAATCGTTATCATCTGTTTACCTGCACTTTTTTTCATGACATAATCTCCTTTTATTGTTTCTGTACGCATAGATAATTGCGCAACTCTTCCCAAGTCTATTACAAATTGTTCAAAATTAACAAAAACATTCAAGACACGCTTCCGCTACGTGTCGCTCGCAACGGTACTAAGAAGCCAGTCACAACTTACCGTTGTGCCTGCCTTCTAAGTGCCGGCGGCTCCCCAGTGTCTTTCATGTCTTTTGTCAATTTTTCACAATTCATTTTAGGCTTTTATGAGTTTCGCAATTATCTATTTCTGTACGCCGGACAACTTTGAAGTTTTCATGTATCTATGTTTTGCAGTTGTCCTGCAACCGTGTCCACGATTATAGGAGTTGTCCATGAAAATGTTTGTCAAAGGAACGTCGTGGCAAAAAAAAGTTTTCGCCAAAAATTCCGCTCAAATGTCTGTTTGTGGTGCTTGAAGGGAGTTCGGGTTTTTTAGGAGGCTAAGGTACTAAACCATTCAAAATAAGTTACAGAAACGAAATTTTGACACTATACACCGACACCTACGTGAAGTAAAATACTTATAAGCCATCCGGTAATTGAAAAACTCATTCATAGCGTAAATTGAATTGTGAAGAATTGACAAAAGACATGAAAGACACTGAGGAGCCGCCGGTCCTTAGAAATCAGTGTTTGTGTTTCGTTCTGATTTATCAGGTAAGAAATACAAACGATGATTTCTTAGTACCGCTGCGAGCGACGCGTAGCGAGAGCGTGTCTTGAATGTTTTTGTTAATTTTTCACAATTCAACACGACCTAGAAAGCTTTTCACATTACCGGACACACCCCATTTTGAAAGGAGATTTTATAATGTATATTGCAGATGAAAAAAGATATGACACAATGGTTTACAACCGCTGCGGCAACAGTGGTTTAAAGCTTCCATTAGTATCTTTAGGTTTATGGCATAATTTTGGAGACACGGGTGTTTACGAAAACATGAAGCAGATGTGTTTCACCGCATTTGATCACGGAATCACACATTTTGATCTCGCCAATAATTATGGTCCTGCTTACGGAAGCGCAGAGCGCAACTTCGGAAAGATCATGAAGGAGGAACTTCATCCTTACCGTGATGAACTTCTCATCAGCACAAAGGCCGGTTTTGATATGTGGAAAGGTCCTTACGGCAACTGGGGAAGCCGCAAATATCTGATCGCAAGTCTTGACCAGAGTCTGAAACGTCTCGGTTTGGATTATGTTGATATTTTCTATCATCACAGAATGGATCCGGAGACACCACTGGAAGAGACGATGGGCGCCTTAGATTCTATCGTAAAGAGCGGAAAGGCACTTTATGTCGGTCTTTCCAATTATGATGGTCCGACTTTAAGAAAAGCAACTGCAATCTTAAGTGACTTAAAGTGTCCATTTATCATTAACCAGAATCGTTACTCTATTTTTGACCGCACCATTGAAAATAATGCATTAAAAGATACCGCTTATGAACTTAAGAAGGGAATTATCGCATTCTCTCCTCTGGCTCAGGGACTTCTGACAAACCGTTACTTAAATGGTATCCCAACCGACAGCCGCATTGCCACAGACGGACGTTTCTTAAAGGAATCCGCCCTGACTCCTGAAAAGCTTGCACAGATCCAGGCTTTAAATGTACTTGCCGGAGAACGTGGCCAGACCCTTGCTGAGATGGCTTTAAGCTGGATCTTAAAGGATGATAAAGTAACCAGCGTTTTAATTGGCGCTTCCAAACCGGAACAGATTTTAGACAACATTAAGATCATCGGACACACAGACTTCACAGAAGAAGAATTACAAAAGATAGAGACGATTGCTCAAGGTTGACATTGAAGTACAAAAATGGGACTGTACAAAAAACAGTCCCATTTTTTATCTATCACGCTCACGATCCAACGAATGCGATCGTTACTTTTGTTCTTTAAATACAACCTCATTATCATAAAGCAGCCCCAATTTGCTCTTGGCGACATCTTCGACATACTGCTGTGATTTTGTATAAGTCTCGTATGCTTCTAACTCTTTTTGTCTGTCCTGTTCTGCGGAAAGCTGCTGTTCTAAGTCCGCCTGTTTGGCAATATATTCCTGATCCTTCTGGTATACCTTAATGATCTGTGTTGACATAACAATTGCAAACACAAATACAATACAGGTAATGCACATTCTTCCAGCTCTGTTTCCGTTTTTTCTACGTCTTCTTTTCGCGTTTGCCATGATGAACCCCTCTAAATCTACGCATTAAAGCTTACATAAACTCATTTTAATCATTTTTATCCATTTTTTCAACTGTTTACATAAAAAACTTATGATTTTCCTGCCAATCTTTCGAAAAGGTTTTGTCACAAAACCGGTTATCCTTCCCGCAATGCCAAGTATTTTCTTCAAAATACACACATTGATCTTTACAACAAATCTGCTGAGGAGGAAAAAATACAGTATCATGCCAAAAATAACACCACCAATGGCAAATCCCCGGATCATACCGTCATTCTCCTGATACAGCATCAGAAAAACCGCAGCAGTGCATAGTAACCAATAACAGAAGTCTTCCACTCCAATCCAGATTGCGCCATGTGGCACGATTCTTCGGAAAATACGAAAAATATCGTACAGCAGGAATAGTCCCATCCCCACCAGAACCGAGATTCCGAGAAAAACTGCCTCTGTGAAAATCCCCTCGCTCACCCTGCTTCCGGTCTCCTGCACCTGCCAAAACAGGATTCCTTCCGCCAGCCGCACAAATCCAGACATTATTTAAAAAGCCTTCCAAGAAGAGATTCCGTCTGTTTTGCAACATTTTTCGGCTCTGAATAGGTCAGGGAATCGATCCGTCCCTCAATATCGATTTCTCCCTTTTCCAGTGAAAGGCGGTTTACATGAAGGTCATGTCCTTTTATTAGAAGCATCCCAAGCTCCGTCTCCAGCAATATCTCTGCCACATCAAAAGACAGTACATCCACCACACCACTGAATGCGCCATTTTTCCGGTTTGCCAAAAGTACTTTGTGGGATTTTGTCACATTATTCTTCTCGTCCATAAATCTCCTCCTCATATATACAGGTAATTGCGAACCTCCTACTTACGTTTTGAATGTTTTCTATGAGTTCCGCACTTGTCTATATTCTATATATGAGAAGGTTCCCTGATTTATGCCCTCAAAAATAACTGCCCTGGCTAATGTGTGTATGGAATATATTTAGGATACATATTCAAACAGGTCTTTTGCTTCCTCTTTCTTCGTTGTATCCTGAAGATCTAACACGCGCACTTTCACACTTTTTGGTTCCAAATGCGATCTCGATCACATCCCCGACTTTCACATTGACGGAAGCCTTTGCCGGTTTTCCGTTCACCATCACACGTCCTGCATCACACGCTTCATTCGCAACCGTTCTTCTCTTGATGAGTCGTGACACTTTCAAGAATTTATCTAATCTCATTGTTTTTATTTTCCCCTCTTACTTTTTATTCCGCAGGTTACACATCCCTGCGGCATGTTTTTTATCCAACAGAAACGATGTCTCCTGCTGCACAAAAAACGAGCCCGGAAAATCCGAGCCCGCTAAACATTCATATTTAAAAAAGAATTATGCGTTAACCATATCTTTTAAAGCTTTTCCTGCTTTGAATTTAGGAGCTTTAGAAGCTGGAATAACCATCTCTTTACCGCTCTGTGGGTTACGTCCTGTTCTCTCTGCTCTCTCAGAAACTTCGAATGTTCCGAATCCAACTAACTGGATTTTCTCACCTTTTTTTAATTCTTCTGCAACAACATCTGTGAATGCTTTTAATGCTGCTTCTGCGTCTTTTTTGCTTAATTCAGCTTTCTCAGCCATAGCTGCAACTAATTCTGCTTTGTTCATGTTAAAAATTCCTCCTCTGGATTTTCACTTTATGATATATGAGGTTTTTTCTTTTCCAAAATACCTACATCCATATTTATACTTGTTTTCTATGTCTTTGTCAAGAAATTTTCCCATTTTGGGGCATTTTTAGGCATTTTACATATGTTATAACATTTTTCCGATCATTGCATGGACAGCTTCGGACAATGCCTTGGATTTTGCATCTGCATCCTCTAAAGACGTTCCCTTTACACCGAGATAGAATTTTACCTTTGGCTCTGTACCTGAAGGTCTTACACATACCCATGCATCATCCTCCAGCTCATAATATAAAACATTGGAAGCCGGAAGACCGGTCGGTTTTACAGCGCCTGTTGCAGTATCTGTAATGGTGTCCTTCTTATAATCACGCACTGCCGTTACTTTGTAACCGCCAATCTCTGCCGGAGCATTCTCTCTCAGCGTATTCATGATCTCCTGGATCTTGGCAAGTCCCTCGATACCTTTTAAAGTGATAGCAGTCACATCATCTTTGTAGTATCCGTAACGCTCATACATTGCAAGCATAGCATCCCAGAGTGTCATGTTTTTGGTCTTATAGTAAGCTGCTGCCTCGCACAGTGTCATGGAAGCATCGACCGCATCTTTATCTCTTGCATAAGTTCCGGTCAGACAGCCATAGCTTTCCTCCATACCAAAGAGGTAGGTTCCTTTTCCGGTGTTTTCAAACTCGAGGATCTTCTGTCCGATAAATTTAAATCCTGTTAAAACTTCTACAAGCTGGATTCCATAATATTTTGCAATTGCATCTGCCATATTGGTGGAAACGATCGAGCGGATAAATGCTCCATCTTCCGGCAGTCCGTACAGGGCTTTTCTCTGACCGATCACATAATCGCCGATCAGGCATCCGGACATGTTACCTGTCAGGCTGTGGTACTCCCCGGTCTTGGAATCTTTTACATAAACGCCAAGCCTGTCTGCATCCGGGTCTGTTGCAAGGATGAGATCAGCATCCACTTTTTTGCCTAAAGCAAGTCCTAATTCAAATGCTTCTGCTGCCTCCGGATTTGGATAACTTACGGTTGGGAAATCTCCATCCGGGAGTTCCTGCTCCGGAACGACATATACATTTTTGAATCCAAGTTCTTTTAACACACGGCGCACCGGGATATTTCCGGTTCCGTGAAGTGGAGAGTACACGATTTTTAACTCTCCTGCCACTTTGTCAATACAATCCTGATGAAGGATCAGTTTTTTCAGTTCTTCTATGTATGGATCATCGATATCTGCTCCGATCACCTGATAAAGACCTGCTGCAACTGCGGCATCTTTGTCCATCGTCTTAACGGCCGCATAATCTGTGACTTTCTTCACCTCTGCCATAATTCCGGTATCGTGAGGCGGAGTGATCTGTGCGCCATCCTCCCAATATACCTTGTATCCATTATATTCCGGTGGGTTATGGCTGGCTGTGATATTGATTCCTGCGGTGCATCCTAATCTGCGGACTGCATAGGAAAGTTCCGGTGTCGGACGGAGCGACTCGAACACATACGCCTTAATTCCGTTTGCAGCAAGGCATAAAGCCGCAACATCTGCAAATTCCGGCGACATATGTCTGGAATCATATGCAATTGCTACCCCTTTCTCCTGTGCATGCACATTGTTGATATAATTTGCAAGTCCCTGTGTTGCCTTGCGGACTGTATAGACATTCATACGGTTTGTTCCGGCACCGATCACGCCGCGGAGACCTGCCGTACCAAACTCAAGATCCATATAAAAACGGTCTTCGATCTCTTTTTCGTTCCCCTCGATCGCTTTTAATTCTGCTTTTGTTGCATCGTCAAAGTATGGATTGTTTAACCATTCTTCATACATTTCTTTGTATCCCATAATTATTTCCTCCCTATATTGATCTCGTTTATAGTTTAGCTTTGTCAGCCGCTATTTTCAAGTTATTTTTTTGTAACTATTCAGAGCCAGGGCAATTTTCAAAAATTTGCGAATCATGCTTGCATGAATGAGCATAATTTTGAAAATTTCTTTGGCGAAGTAACCACAATGAGCAAATAACAAGCATGCTTGTTATTCAAGGAAAGCTCTGAAAGAGCGATTTTGCGAATGAGGTTCTGAATAGTTACATCTTCTTACTTATTCAACGACGTGATGAGATCGGAAAGTGTTGACAGATAATCAGATGTCACATCTTTGTCCGTGGACTTGTCTGTCGTCTCCGAATCTTTTTCTGTACTCTTTGTCTCCTCCTCACTGTCTTTTGTCTCTGTCTCAGCAGTTTCGGTCTCCTCCACAGACTCCGTGCCCTCTGTCACGTCATTATCTGACGCAGTGCTTTCACCGGTAAGAGAGATATCGATATTCGCTGCCGCAGAGTTAACAAAAAGTTTTTTATCAAAATCGTCGTATCCCTCTGCCTCCGCATGCAGTTCATGCACACCATAGGTGAGTACCACAGGTGCACTGTAATCCACGGTATCCCCGTCAATGGAAAGCGTTGCTCCCTCCACATCAATATAAAATATGATACTTCCAGTCTTAGGGCCCTCACCTTTTAATTCATCCAGATCAAGCGTGCAGTTCTCCCCTCTTGCGATCTCCACCTCTGTGCTGCCGCCATATCCTTCATTTGCAACGGTAACCGTATAAGTTCCCTCCGGGATCTCCAGCTTCATATTGTGTGTGATCTGTGCAAAAATCTTACTTCCCACCTGAATAAAACTTCCCTCAAATACGGATGTATTTCTTAATTCCAAAATGCCCTGTCCGGTAGTGACGGATACGGATAATATTTTTGTTCCGATTCCAACGACACGGATCTCATCTTTTTCGTTCAGGTCGGACAGACGGATTTTTTCTCCATTCGATTCCACGAACAAATCTGCGTCATACGAATACTTGGAATCCGCAATTTTGAAAATCCCACGCTCTGTATCTACCGAATATTTTGTGATATCCGAATATTCCCAGACTTCATCCGCGATCTGTGCCTGCAAGAGCCGTCCTTCGCCATCTTTTTTTCCAATATGGATCACCCTGCCCGGCTCAAAATCCATCGTTGTTGCACTGTTTCCATATTTATCCTGAAAGTCTGTAGACAATGAATAAACATACAGATACTGCTTTCCTGATGCAAGCTGCTTTAAATTCAACTGTTCATTGGTCATGTCATTGCCAATGATCAGATAGAGATCGGTTCCGATCGATGTCTTCGCCCACTGCGTCCTCTGCTTCCTCAGTATCTGCCGCTGTCTCTTTCGCAGGATTGTAATACTGTGCGGTCGAGACCGGTCTTGTCTGCTGTCCACAACCCGCTAATAAAATCATACTTAAAATAATGCTATAAAACATGTATCTTAATTTTCTCAACATATCACCTCTTATGTGTCATACAAATCATGTAAATTGCGAAACTCGTAAAAATGTGAATTAAATTGTGAAATATCAACAAAAGACATGAAAGACACTGGGGAGCCGCCGGCACTTAGAAGTCATATTCTGTATTTCATTCTGATTTATCAGAAATGAAATGCAGGATATGACTTCTTAGTACCGCTGCGAGCGACACGTAGCGAGAGCGTGTCTTGAATGTTTTTGTTGGTATTCCACAATTCGACATAACCTATGAGGAGTTTCGCTGTTACCTAATTATATCCTATTTTCCACTTTCCCTGCAAGCGTCTGCAAAAAATGCTCTCTTGCCCCTTCCTGTGCGACCACTTTACTGAGTTTTTCGGTGTTTCTGCCGGAAAGCCAGGCTTTGTGGGACTGGCTATAATGATTTGCAATTTTCCAGAATTTCTCGGGATACGCAAGGTAAAAATACAAATATGAAAATTCCTGTGGTTTTAGTTTCCGCACGGAATCATATGCCCCGATCAACTCCATTCCAAGCGACGTGTTCCAATTATTTTTTTCCATCATCTTCCGCACAAAATTTGAGAGGTCACTCACCCGGATCTGATAGGAAAAATTAAGGAAATTGACGATTGCCACGCCCTCTCTCGAAAAAATGACATTGTGCTGGTTATAATCCCCATGGCAGAAGCCAGTCAACTCCTCACGAATCTCCATATTTTGTAACTGCTCTGTGACAGCTTGTGCCTTTTCAAAAAAGCCTGCAAACTGACGCATAAACATTTCCTCAAACTCATTTTTCTGTTTTCTGCCACGGATATAGTTGCGCACCTGCCGCAATTCACGATTATGTTTTTCATAAAGCAAAAGCAGGGCGTTAGGATTCATTTTTACAAACTCAGGCACCTCGTCCGGATACTGTTCAGTTGCATTATGTAAACCAGCGAGCAGTCTTACCGCATACACCATGTCCTCCCTGCTCTTCGTATCGCACTCGGCTCCACGGAAAACTGACAATAGCAGATAATTCTGTTCCTCTTCGTCCCTGGCAAAAATTTCCCCTTCTTTTGTATAAAAGATCTGCTCTGCCACAATATTCTGCCCCTTCAGGAAATCAAGCATTCCAGCCAGAAATTCCGCACGCTCCACAGAGCCCCTATACTCCTTCAGCGCGCGCATTCCGAGATCTGTTTCACACAAAAAACAGTCCCTTCCCTTCGAAATAGACTTTACCTCCATCTCATATTGTTCTGCTATCTGTTCCGGCCTGATATACATGAAAATCCCCTCCATACGATGAATCTGCGATAAGAGAGCAAATGCTCTCCTGCCGTGTCAATTCATCATATGTGAGGGGATGCGATATTATGAACCTGTTCCATTAATTTTTCTTTCGTGTTGTCCTCCGGGTGTTCCAGCACATACTCCAAAAGCTGTTTCAGCGTCTCGCCGATCGCCTTTCCCGGCTGCATTCCATCTGCGATCAGATCCGTTCCCGTAACCGCAAGTTCCTTTATGGAAAGGCACTGCCGCTTCGCCATGATCTGCTCATATATTTCTTCGTATTCCTTTAAATACTCTGCTTTTTCCTCCCGCCTGTATGCACTCTGTGCCAGCATGTCCGCTCTTTTTACTGCAAAAAGCAGCGGATACTGATCCACACCGTTCCGGTAGATTGCTCTGCGGACCGTCCGCTCCTGCAAAGGCGGATTATCGTCGTGGCATAAGATCAGTCTGCATACCCGGTCGGTTGTATCATTGTCAAACTTCAGCCGCCGCAAAATCTTCCTTGCCACAAGACTTCCTTCCTGTGGGTGTCCATAAAAGTGATCCACGCCATGTTCGTCCGTGGTTCTGCACATCGGTTTTGCCACATCATGTAACAGCATTGTAATACGCGCCACTTTATCCGGCTGTATCTCCATCAGGGCATGCAGCGTGTGCTCCCCCACAGAATAGCAGTGATGCGGATTATTCTGCGGTGTTTTCATCATCTCGTCAAATTCCGGCAGAAAAACTGCGGTAAGTCCTGTCTCATAGGCCGTGCGCAGCAGTTCCGGATGTCCGGACGTGAGAAGTTTTACCATTTCGATCTGAATACGTTCTGCACTCACTTTTGCAATGTTTGGTGCCAGGGAAACAATCGCCTCTCTTGTCTCATCTTCAATAGAGAAGCCAAGCTGCGCTCCAAACCGCACTGCACGCAGCATACGAAGCGCGTCCTCCGTAAAACGCTCCACAGCAGCTCCCACGCACCGGATCACACCGCGCTCTAAATCTCCCACACCATCAAACGCATCGACCAGCCCATCCTTATCATTGTAAGCCATGGCATTGATCGTAAAATCGCGGCGCTTCAGATCTTCTAACAGATTGGAAGTAAACTGTACCTCCTTAGGATGCCTTGCATCCTCATATTCTCCGTCAATACGGTATGTGGTCACCTCGAATCCCTCATGTTCAAGCATCACGGTAACCGTTCCATGCTGGATTCCTGTATCTATGGTATGACGGAATAACGCTTTTACCTGTTCCGGTTTTGCTGATGTCGTGATGTCCCAGTCCATGGGAATCCGTCCCTAACATCGTATCACGGACGCACCCACCTACAGCATAGGCCTCAAAGCCATGCTGTGTCAGTGTGTCAATAATATAAGTTACTTTCTCAGGTAAAACGATTTTCATATACGATAGGTTCCTTTTGTCGTTGTTTTGATCGAATATAACAGATCATCCGCCCTCTTGATCATCTCTGTCATATCATTTTCCGTACAGATATGGTCTCCGGCTGCAATACCGATGGAGCAGGAGATCTGATGCTGTTTATCGATTGAGAATGACTGTCCGAGTTTTTCACTGATCTCCGCCGAAAATCCGTCTGCCTCATCAATAATCTGATAAATACGCTCTGCCTTTTCTTTGAAAATATCCCTATCATCTGTATAAAGGAAGATCAGGAACTCATCCCCGCCATAACGGCACACAAAACCATCTTTTCCACAGACTTCCGTAAAAATATCAGCCATTTTGATCAGAACGAAATCGCCCACATCATGTCCGTACGTATCATTATAGTGTTTGAAATTGTCCAGGTCAATAAACATCACTCCCAGCTTTGGTTTTCTTTTTTCCCCTGCGATCTCTTTCAGAAGTGCGTCTAATTTGCGGTAGAACCCTTCACGGTTATAGCATCCTGTCAGCTGGTCTGTAACTGCCGACATATACAGTTTTGTATTCATCTCATAAATCTTGTCATAGGCATCAAGCCTGTTCAATGCGTAACGCACCTCACGGAACAGAAGCTGATAAAAGTTCAGATCGTCCTCATCAAGCATATAACGGTTCACCGAGGAATGCCAGTTATCCTTCATCAGCACATAGGTGATGACAATATTCTCGATTTTTGCGTTGTTAAAAAATGGGATCGCCACCATAGAACACACATCTTCATCACCAAAAATCGATGTGATATCCTGATGTTCAGAATAATTGCTGCTGATCTTGGAGATCACAAATCCACCCGCATTTTTCCGCATGGATTTTTCCATGATCTTCATGATCTCCGGCGTCATCTCTTTCTCTGTGTCATTGTAAAGTACCTGCGGCACCCTCTCGCTATAGCGGATATAGACTGCCCGGTCGACGTCAAAATGATTTAAAAATGTCTTCATGACCATATTGAGCATCTCTTTTGCAGTGATACCATTTACATCGATCAGTTTCTGCCAGATAGAAATAAAGTCGAGCTGTTCTTTCTTACTCTTATATGCCCGCTCCACGCTCTCCTGCTTTAACAGATCCTCGATTTCCCTGGTTGATAATTCCTCACAGTCGTCATCTACCGGTGGCAGAAGATCTTTCATATCCTCCGCGTACTCATGGAACATGATACGATGTGTCTCTTCATACTGTTTTAAAATAAACTCTTCCTGCTCATAAAGGATCTCTTTTCCTGCATTCCTGAAGCATTCCATCCTGTTCCTTCGGAACAGCACATAACAGAAAAACTGGTTTCCCTCTGCTCTCTTTAAATAAATATCTGCCTGCTCATATAATTTTAGCGCCTCCTCGTTGTCTCCGTCATGCTGTGCTAATAATGCCTTGGAAAACGTATAGAGGAACATATCATCATCTGCCTTTGCGTAGTCATGCACAGTGGCGAGGTTGTTTTCTGTCTTTTCCTTCTCGAAAATATAATTCAAAAACTGGCGGCAGCTATACAGATACCTCTCACAGTTAAAACGGTTTCCCTGTAAAATGGAAACCAGAGCAAACAATCCATACAGTTTGGACAGGTTGCAGACACGCAGACTGTTCAGATGCAGCTTTTCGATCGCTTTCATACACTGTGTCAGGTATTCCTGCGCCTTGTCATACTGCCCCAGCATAACGCAGTTCAATGACATATTATAATGTACTTCTGCAATATCCTCCGGCTTTCTCAGTTTACATAATATCTTAATTGCCTTGTTGTAATAGCTCTGGGCTCTCTCATTTTCTCCCATTGCACATAAATTATACGCAATACCGGAATAGATCCTTCCGCCCTCCACGCTGTCAACATCTTTCATCGCCTCATAGGTACGGATCGAATATAACAGGGAAACTTCGTACTCGCCATTTGTGGATGCTATCATGATATTTTTCCGATATGCAATGCTGATAAGCTGCTCATTGCCAATCTCTTTTGCAAGCGCAACGCCCTTGGAAAAATAAATCAGAAATGCTTCCGACCGGTACGCTTTTGCCACGATCTCCGGTTTATTGTCGTATGCATAAATATAAATATGCGCCAGATGATTTTTGTAATGGTACGCATTCAGCTTCTCGATCAGTTTATCGCTGATCTCAATATCCTGGGCACAGAAGAAAATATTGCACCAGCCGGACATCTGGTTCTGCGCTTTTAAAAGTTCTGCACGGAACACTAAAAAATCATCCCCCAGCGCTTCTCCGCACTCCTTTGCCTTCTGTACATAAATCATGGCTTCCTCTAACTTTCCAAGATACATGTAAGAAGTTGCCATCCAGAAATTATAATAAAATGCTCCCTCTTTCTCCTGATCCTGCAGTTTTTCCAGATCTTCGCAGGATTCCAGAGCCTTCGCAATATCTCTTTGCAACACCGACACCATAATCTGTAACAGCAAAAGCTGATAATGCTTTTTCTCAGAAATCGTAAAGTTATCAAACTTGATCCGGCGCTCAATCTTGCTCAGATGATGGTCTGCCTGGTCAAAATCCAGAAAGTATACCAGATTATTCAGTTTCCGATAGCCATCGTCACTCTCATAATCAGAGTAATAGTCCATGACATCCGGTTCCATGTTCCTGCCTGCATTTCCGATATGGTACACCATGTTCCGGTCATCCATACTCTCACAGATCGCATCCCACTCTTCATGTGCAAATTCCGGAATCGACTGCACATCATTGACTCCCAAGACAATGCCGATATTTTTATTCTTCACCTGAAGCAGGCTGTTGGAAAGCTGCATGGTGCTTTTCGAAGCAAGCTGGAAACGGTTCAACACAATGACGACCGGACGGATCTCTGATAATTTCTGAAGCATCGTCACGATCGAATTGCGCATACGTTCCTGCTCATACTCTACCTCATCGATCAGGATCTGTTCCGTTCTCTCGCAAAATCCCTTTTCAAAATAACTTTCAAACACAGGTCTCTGAAGCTTGTAGACATCACATTCTTCCATAAACTCTTCCAATGTGCCGCTGCAATACTTATGGAACATCTGCCGGATCAGTCCCAGATATGGTTCATAAGCCTCTGCGATCTTGTTATAAGAAAACTCATGACAGGTAAAAAAGATATCTGTCTGGTCCTTATAATGATTGACACTCTCTAAATCCCATATAGGAAAAATCATTGCTATACCGCACAAGGATACTGTTATGTTCTACATTTCCAATTCCTCCTACGACCTGTTCGATAACCCCATTATAATACTTTTCTATCATACGATTCCCTTTTGCTCCAAAAAAACGCTTGCTGTTTTGTCACATTCTATATCCATTATCCGTTATACAATAAAACGTTCCACATTTTTCTGTAGTTTTTCAGCAGAATGATAGGTTGTCTCTGCCTTCTGTTTAATTGCCTCTGCCTCCTGCACAACGTTTCCTACTTTTTCAGCAATATCCGTTGTTCCGGTAGCTCCCTCTGTCGCAGTCTTGCTGACATCGGAGATAGCATCCATCACTCCGTTAATGGATGCGAGCAGCTGCTCCGATGATGCCGAGAAATCCGTTACAAGAGAATCTACATTGGCAGCATCACTGTTATAGGAATTTGCCATTTCTGCAAATCCTCCAAGACTCTCCACAACATCATTTCCGACAAACTCCAGCAGCCTCTCTGCATCATTTGCAAGATTCTCAACGGCTGCGGTCACATTGCCAGTCACTTCCTGAATATGGGCAACTGCGGCTTTTGGACTGCTCTGCCAATACTCGGATTTCATCCGCAACAACCGCAAATCCTTTTCCTGCCTCTCCCGCTCTGGCAGCCTCAATGGATGCGTTCAAAGCCAGAAGGTTCGTCTGTCCGGTAATATCCATGATTGATTTGGCAAGAACATTGATCTGATCCACAACCTTAATATCTTCGAGTGCTTTTGTCAGGCTCTCATTAATCTCCTCATGAATCGATCTGGTACGTCTGTCATTTTCGTCTGTATCTTTTTTGATTTTCACAGCACGTTCCCTGATCTCATCTGCCTCGTTAGCGCCATCCTGAGATCTCTCTGCAATACTCTTCGCAGCGCTCTCAATCTCATGTGACATTGCATTTATCTCTTCCGAAGATGCCGCTGTCTCCTCCATACCTGCCGCAAGCTCCTCCGTTGTCGCAGATACATTTTCAATCTGATCATCTAATGCCCGAATACTTGTATCAATCTCCTGCACCATGCCGGTGATCTCTAATGCTTCTGATTTCACCTCTCCAATCAGTTCCTTCATCTCAGAGCGCATTTTCTCAAGTGAATCTGCCAGTTGTCCAAAATCATCTTTTCTCTTTAACAGATCCTGTTCAAATTCTTTTGAAAAATCACCCTGCGCTATCTCGTCAATATGGGTAAGGCTCTTTTTCAATGGCTTCACAATGCTGGCTGTGATCAGTGTCAGAACTAAAATTAAGATTACTTCCATGACAACAGCGATTCCGATGATCGCCATTCTGCTGTTGGATTCATAGGAAGAAAATTCATTTTTCACACCCAATACGTCCTCATCAATATCGTCCGTGTAGTTTCCGGTTCCAAGTACCCAGCCAAATGGCTCAAATGCCTTGCTATAAGCACGTTTTGGAGAAGGTTCCGTCTCACCCTCTCTCGGGAATACATAATCCGTAAAACCGCCGTCTTCCTGCTTTCCTGCGTTGATGATCGCCTGCATATACGCAAATCCATTGGTGTCCACTGCATCCATACGATTTGTTCCCTCTGTGTCATTGCCGAGAAGGACTACGTTTGTTCCATCATAGGTATCTACCCAGAAATATCCATTATTGCCGTAACGCAGATCACGAATCTGGTCTGCTGCAAGTTTTTCTGCCTCGTCTAAGGTATATTCACCTTTTTCATACCGATTGTAAATGCTCTGGCAAAGAGATATTACATTATCTACCTGTGCCTTGATCTGTTCATCATACGAGGAACGCATATCATTCTCGATAATGTCTAACGCATTATTTCCAAGTCCTGACAGGCTTGTGTTGGAAATGACGGTGCATAGTGCCAGTGCGATCAGTGCAATCACCATTACAATAACTAATTTTGTTCTCACCTTAATATTGTTCATACCCATACCTCCTACTACATCTTTTTTATTTTATGAACCCAATTTTAAATCCTATTTGTATTTTAGCACATTATGCTTATTTTACCACTCTATTTTCGACATTTTTCGTGATTTTATTCTATTTTTCGTTACTGTTCACTCATACTTCGTTCCAGTAACGATTCGCTGACTCATTTCAGTTTTTGCTTCACAAAAGGAGTCTGCTCACTCCTGAATCACTTTCTTACGCAGCAAAACAGCAAGTGTTTTACTGCTGAGTGAACAGTAACTATTTTTATAGCAAAAACGCAGAAGTTATTTGTAACTCCTGCGTTTCTGTCTCAGATGAGAAATGGATTCCTGATTTCGAACTCCATTTTTTTATGTGTCTTTGGATGTTTAAATCCGATTTTATAAGAGCAGAGTAAAAGACCGTTTCCACTCCGTGTCATTGTCTCTTTAAAATTATACTTCGCATCCCCAACGATCGGGATTCCTGCATTTGCTAACTGTACCCGGATCTGATGATGCCTTCCGGTGTCTAACCGGATCCGGAGAATGGCGTTCGTTTTATTCTGTGCGGTCACTTCATAGTCCAGCCTTGCTGACTTTGCGCCCTCCGTACTTTTAGATACCACTTTTGAAGTGTTTGTTTTTCCATCCCGGAGCAGGTAATCTTCCAATGTACCTTTTTTCTGTTCCGGCACACCGTCTGTCACCGCATAATAAAATTTATCTGCCATTTTTGTCTGCACCTGGCGGCTTAAATCCGCCGCAGCTTCTTTTGTTTTGGCAAAAACCATCACTCCGCGCACCGGCTGATCCAGCCTGTGTACCACCCCGATATACGGCTGTTCTCCCTTTCCTGCCCGGTAATTTTTCAGAAGGCTTTCCATGTCCGCCTGTCCTAACCGTTTTGTCTGCGCCGCAACCCCCGCCGGTTTTTCGCAGACAATAACCTCCTCATCCTCATATAAAATATTTATGTTCATGTCTGATGGTCTCCTTTGTTATTTATGTGACATTCCCCTTGCTATTTTTATCTGCTTTGGTTCATTGTAGCATGATTCTTTTGTTTAGGCTACTGTTGCGGAGATATGAATGAATGCTTTTATTCATTTTTTTAGTACTCATAATATTTAAAATTTTACTATTTTCTCCATTGCATTTTCTGATGTTGGTATGATACAATATCCCAAAGCATATTTTACAAAATCTTTGTGGCTGATGAGCCATCTGTATTCTAGGAAGCACTCGATTATCAAAAACAATCGGTGTCATTCATTTCGTATCTATGCTTTTATTACCCATTAACCAATTTAAAAGCAGGAAACGGATGAAAACTATTTTTACAATGCTCTATTCTCCTGCCGGAGGCACGATGCATTTATGTGCATCTGCCGTCCACCGTGATAAGGAGGAAAGCCTATGGCAATGCGACCACAAGATCGTTACAAATCAACTACAGCAGGAGCAGTTTCTGCAAATCGCAACTACAAAGATACTGTTTTCCGGATGTTATTTTCAGACAAAAAGAATCTGCTCTCGCTTTACAATGCAGTAAACAGCAGAGACTATACGAATCCGGATGATTTAGAGATTGTTACTTTGGAAAACGCTATCTATATGGGAATGAAAAACGATCTGGCATTTATCATTGACACGAATTTATACCTGTACGAACATCAGTCGACTTACAATCCAAATATGCCACTTCGTGATTTATTTTACATTAGCAGTGAATATCAAAAAATGCTGGATCAAAAATCTTTATACTCATCCAGCCTGCAAAAGATACCTACTCCTAATTTTATTGAGTTTTATAATGGTTCTGATCCAGTTTGCGATGTTTTTGAGCACAGACTTTCCTCTGCTTTTGAACATCTGTCGGGTGAGCCAAAACTGGAACTGATCGTAACTGTCTTAAATATCAACGAGGGGCACAATGCCCTTCTTATGGAACATTGCAAAACATTAAGGGAATATGCACAATATGTTGCAAAGGTGCGAAAATACACAGCCGACATGTCTCTGAACGAGGCAGTGGAATGCGCTGTTGATGAATGTATCAAAGAAAATATTCTTGCGGATTTTCTTCGAAAGAACCGCGCGGAGGTTATCAGTATGAGTATATTTGAATATGACAAGGAAGAAGAAGAGAAGAAACTTCGGAAAGCGGAGTATGAGGCTGGTATTCAAAAGGGTGTCCTTAATACTGCACGTCATCTATTGGAGCTTAATCTGCTGTCTTTAGAGAATATTTCTCGTGCTACTGGTCTATCAATTGATGAATTGAAAAAGCTACAGCAATAACTTAACATATATATATATTATTCTTGCGATTCTAATTTAAAAACCATGTGGGAGGTTATCAGTATGAGTATATTTGAATATGACAAGGAAGAAGAAGAAAAGAAACTTCGGAAAGCGGAGTATGAAGCTGGCGTTGAAGCTGGTGAAAAAAGTGGAATTCAAAAGGGCGTCCTGAATACTGCACGTCATCTATTGGAACTTAACCTGCTGTCCTTAGAGAATATTTCTCGTGCTACTGGTCTGTCAATCGATGAATTGAAAAAGCTACAGCAATAGCTTAGTAAAAGAAGCCCGCAAAAAGGCGGTGCTACTAAAGGATTTTTAGAGAATATTTGTAAATGACGTTTTCAAGCAGTATGAAACAAAGAAAATCTAAAATCGGAGGTAGCACTATGGCAGCTAAAAATTGCAGCCGGGGAAGTAACGAAATGTTACCACCCCGGCTGTTTGCTATTCACCCTTAAAATATTTCTCTGTTTGTTTATCAAATTCTGATACGTATTCCTGATCCTGGCGCACACGGAAAATATCATATTCCTTTGTAGCTTTTTCAATAGCCTGCTCATGGGAAATTCTTCCTTTACCCTCAAGAACCTTACGTCTATTGTTGCTCAAAAACTGATTGGTCTGGTCTACCCAGTCTTGCATGCTCATGAGAACTCCATCCTCAGCCATAAGTTCAGCATAATCAATAAACATTGTAACAAGCCTGTTTAGGCGGGACAATTCCTTTTCATTTAAATAATTTTTGGCAACCACAATATCTCTTTTTAAGATTTTACCGTCTGGAGCATCTTTCCATGTCGTAAGCCCCATCGTAGGCTGCTCTGCAGCAGCACGGTCATAGATTAATTCTGCAGCAGTCTTCCCGGTAACAGCAAAATGAAGCTTATTTTGTACAAATGCATAAAATGCTCTTGTAATTTCACTGTTCTTATCATAATCATAGCTACATTGTTCAAACACATCTGTGATTTTCTGATAAGCTCTGCGCTCGCTGGCACGAATCTCGCGGATGCGCTCTAACAATTCATCAAAATAATCTTTTCCAAAAGGCTTTCCGTTCTTGAGCATATCATCATTAAGCACAAAGCCCTTTGTGATATATTCTTTCAGGGTCTTGGTAGCCCACTGACGGAATTTTGTAGCTTTCTTAGAATTTACACGGTAGCCCACAGCAATGATAGCATCGAGATTATAAAAATCAAGATTACGCTTTACCTCACGGTCACCTTCAATTTGAACTTGTTCCTTTTTGGAACAAGTTGCTTCACGAGTTAATTCTTCCTCTTCATAGATATTCCCTAAATGCTTTGTGATAGCCTGAGTTTTTACACCAAACAGCTCAGCCATAGCTTTTGTGGTAAGCCAAAATGTCTCATTTTCAAAATATACGCTGACACAGACATTGGTATCATCTATCTGATAGAGGACTATATCATGTTTTTGTTCCATTTATATATCCTTTCAAATGAATGTCATATGAATCATTTATCCAAATCTGTTAATGGCAAAGTCTCATCATTGATATATTTTTCGTACATCAAATCTGCTGGAAGTTTTTTTACACGCACAAGTCTTGGCATAGAAGGTACGCTATTCCATAATTCCAGTTCAACATATCCAACATCTTCAATAATTCCAGTTTCTTTAGGCATTAAAAAATAGTTTTTTACATCTGAAAAAGGAATTTTTATATCATCTAAGAAATACTTGTATGCAAGATAATACAAATACTGTTTTGCAACATCCTCAACACCAGGGTTCTTTCGGATAGATTTACCATTAAACTCGGGGCAATAATACTTTGCATCCAAAATGTAATAGTAGTAATTCTTTGTGGACTTATCTTCATAAAAGCTTAAAAAGTCAGGAATAAACGTGTTTTGTGGCTCCCTGTCTGCACCCAAATAATTCCAGCGAGGCTTCTTAATAAGTTCTACCAGTTCCTGCTTTCCGGTGAGAGGATTCATTATTACAAAGTCCATAACAGGCTTATATGTCTTGCCCAACTCTGACAGTGTCTCATTACGCTGGCTTTCAAAAACTTTTGCACATACATCTTCCCATACAGTATGAAATGTCCTTGTACCAAGAAGAAGCATTACCGTATCACCTGTACGCATTTTCCCACGCATTGCAATATAATCAGCCATTGCCTTCAATAACATAATTTTATGGTCATCAAACTGTATTCTCAGTTCATTTTCAATGCAATTAAGAATATAAGTATCATCACCAAAATCACGTTTTTTATCAGTGGTCAACTCAATTATTGGGTAGTTGTATATATCTGATAAACCTGCTTCATGCAATTGTAAGGTACAATCTGTAATAATCCAAGAATGCAGTCTGTGGATAAAATCATTCTCGTTATAGTCTTTCCTTACGGTATATATTTCTGTATAGTAAGGCCTATTATTTTTTATTATTGGATAAGTCTCATCTATTGTCTTTTGCCACAAATAATCTGTTGATCCGTTAATCTCAATTATTTCTTGCACATTTGAGTAAATTCCATTGCTTAAATAATCCCGAATCAAAAATAGCATTAATGACAAGACATTTACATTATTTTTTCCTTCTTTTCCTGTATACTCCCGGATTATTTCTTTTCTTGACTTGTTATATTTTCTCAGAACATTAATTATTTGGAGCATTTCCTTTTTAGGAATCTCTTCTTGTTCTTGCTACATCTTCAAACAGATACATAAGTACCTTTTCACAGAAAACCGAAAGGAATTCAGCATTTTCAGTTGCAGTTGAAATAACATCACTTGTATCTAATGTGTACTGATTACATTTAACAAAAAATGGTCCCATGAGCTTATCTTCATGAGCACGGATGTCATCCGTATCTGATGAAAGCTTTGCGTTAATTGCCCTTCTTAAAACATTCCATCTAATTACATTTCCATTAAGTGTAAAGCGCAATTTGATATTTTCAACCTTGGTTCCAGTATAATCTTCTGTAATCTCATCATCATCAATTCCAATGTAATTAAAATTCCACCTACGCTTAAATGCAGTATCCATAGGGAATACACCTTGGTCGGCACTGTTCATAGTAGCCCATATAAACATATTATCCGGTAACTGAATAGAAAAATAATCTTCTGCGGAGCCTCCTATTTTTTCAGCTAAATACTGACGGATGTCTTCGCTTGGCTGGATTTCATATTCACTTATACCGTCTTTATTCCTGTCTAATAATTGAAACACATCACCAAATACAGTTGCAGTATGTGCTCTATTAATTTCTTCAACCAATAATACAAATGGTCGAATCTTAGTTTGATCAATTTGTCCATTTGTATCCGTCGAATCAATAATATTCTTATATGCCTTTACTAAGATTCGCATAAATGGACCAGGGACAAATTTATATGCTATTTCCCCGGACATTGTTGATATAGGTTTGTAAGTTCCCACAAATTGGGAATATGAATAATCAGCATGAAATGTTACCCTCTCATAATCATCACTATTTGAGCCTAATAACAAATCTTTATCTGCATTTAGCAGATAGCTTTTTCCAGTACCAGGCGCACCAAAAACAATACGATTTCTCTTTTCATTATGAGGTGCTATAAATCCAGATTTGTATTTACGTGGTATTTTTACAACAGTGCCAAATGGAACTACATTTGTATCAATAAATTCAACACTATAATTTGCAAAATTAACAATTCCGCGTCTATCTCCTTGAAACATATCTTCCAATCCTACGCCTGTTGGCCAGCCAACTGGCATAGTTGCACTGTTTACAAAAGAAGCATAGTAGTGGCAATATGATGTCCTTATAATCATTATTATAAGATTATCAATTATTCCTACAAAATTACCGGCAGATGTATATTTTCCTGTAGCTGGATCGGTATTTGGTATAGGAAATCCATTAGCAGGAGACCACGCGGGATGTTTATTTGCCATAGTTTGACGACTAATTTTATAATTGGCTCTACCATTTCTAGGTGCAAATTCCAAGTCAACTGCCGGCTGACCAGGATTTCCTAATGTATAAGCCTTGATTGTATAAGTAAAACGAGGGTCAGAAGGGCTATCAATTCTTTCGGCAATCGAAAGAAAATCAACCATCTTTTCGTCGGTAATACCCGCAGCCTCTAAATAAGTCTGTCCTCCACCTGTTGCAGGTTTATCAATATCATATAATTTCTTGAAATCAGAAGGATTAATTTTTCTGTAAAAAATTCTATCAATTAGTTCCATAAATTCACCTCTCTATTGAAATTAAGTACTCTGTTATTTTTTGAGGCAATTGACTGTCGTTGCTTTTAAAACGATTATAGTCAATTTCATCAATTGTAACAGTTCCAAATTGTTCAAAACAGTTTCTTAATTGCTCGATTGTGAATAAACCATCTTCACTATAGCTTATAATAAAACGAGGACAATTTATATCACGAATGATTTTTTCAAATGACTGTAAACCTCTTGTTTTAGTACATAACTTAGAATGCTGATCCCACCAATCTCTTAATCCGCTTTTTCCTATTGCGTCAGGAAAGTCTCCACGAGCAATAGTTTCTAAAATATGATAATTTGCCGCATATTGTCTTTTCATATATGGAGGGTCTATATAACATAAATCTGCGATTATTGAAGAAGCTAAATCTTCTGCATACCCTTGTATGATGGTATGACCAGTTGCGTTACCTATTGAAAACAATTCTTCCTTCAAACAAAGGTTGTTTAAAGAATTTTTCTTAAAATTCGATAAAAAATAACCATACGTACCTGATATGTTAGCAACTTCGTTTACTGCCATAATAAGAGTATGTTTTAATAATGATTCTTCTAAATCTGTTATCCATCCACTCTGAATCCACTCATTTATTTTTTCTCTCACAGCATCAATTTTGCAGGCATTATCCGAAGTGAAGTATTTTCTTGGTTCACACCCGATTTGCGGAACTCCCTCAGGTGAAAATTCCCTAAAAAAGAATCCTCTGACAGGTGTTAAAGTGTTCAAATACGTAAGGACTTCTGCATATCTGTTGATTTCACCTGTTATCACATTATTGTTTACTAATCCATCAAAGGGTGGCGCTTGTTCCAATAATAAATTTGTCTTCAAATGATGTATAGAATACGTCATAACATCTGATGCTATGACAGTATATCCATTACGCCTAAACTCGTACGCTACAGATCCAGTCCCTGCCATTAAATCAACAACTGTTCCGGTGTTGCCAATCAATTGCGAAGTTTTTTCCATAATATGTGGCAATAATTTCGTTTTATTACCTATATATCGATACATTACACATAATCCTCCATCTTCATGCTATTTACGGAACTTAGATTTGGAAGATTGTTCATCTCATTTCGTATAATGTTAATATCTTCATCATCTAAATTATATTTTTGCATTATTAGACGTTCTAATTGTAAATCTGTTGAATAATCATACTTATGACTTATTTGTGTAGCCAACTGAATAATTTTCAAATCAAGGGCTGAATTCTCATATTTTTTTATAGGTAAAGAAAAAAGTATATTTTTTGTAATATACGGATGTGACTTCCATTCATTCTCACCATATGTTTTTAGATAGTAATAATATACAACTCTTGAATTCAGCAGAGCCAAATAGTATTCAAGCGGAACTGAATTATCTTTTTTGTATTTTAGGATATATACTGTCTGAATTGTTTTTTCATGAGAGTAATCGATTGCAGCATATATTCCCAATCCAGTTTTCCTAACAAGTAGCTTAGGAGAAGAATATAAAGAATCCGCCTTATAATTGATGCCTTGTACAGCCTTTTCTATATAATGATTTGTTCCGCAAGTGTATCTGTGTAAGTCTTCTCCAACTATTATCTTTGAAAAACCTTTTTTCCGACCAATATTTATAATAATTCGTGTAGTATCTATATCAACCCTTGTTTCAGACTGACATGAAGTGCAAATTTTCCTTTTTGAATTGAACTGTGCAGATGTATAGCCTTGTGCATCACCGCAATGTTCACATACTGTCACTTCACCTGTTTTTGATATTTCAACTCCTCGACCAAATGAAAAAATATCATCCCACAATATACAATCTGTCTGTATTTTGCTTATTAATGATTCTTCTTCAACACGAGCATCAATGTCAAAATTACAATTTATATTTGCTAAAAATCTGCTTTGCAACACTTCATGTTTACATTGCTCATAATAATAATAGAGTTTTTGCTCCCCAGCTAAATATGTCTTACGATCATTAGTAGATAAGCGGAAGCATATTGTATAATCATTCGATGTAGGCTTTCGCTTCTGACAAATAATTACGGTTGTTGCCCGAAAAATATTTTCAAATAATTTTTCTCCAAGTCTTGCAATAACTTTTATTTGCATATTGCTAATTAAAAATCTCCTTAATGATTCATTCTGAGCATCAAAAATAGAATCCGGAATAATAAATGCAAAATATCCATTGTTTTGTAGTAACTTATATGCCAATTCAATAAAAAGGACATAACTATCATATTGCCCATCTGTCAAAGAAAATCCTGCCTGATGGAGCTCATCTCGTGTGTATATTTTTTCAGAACTCCACGGGGGATTAGCGATAATTGCTTGTATTTTAGGTAATTTATTTTTCCAATATTCATGGGTCTTCTTTTTTGTCTTAGGTAATATGGTATCACTTTTATACACCTTAAAATCTTTGGGAATGTTTTCAGTTGCCTCAAGGTCTACATCAATACCTATATAATTAATCTTTGATGATGATTTCTTTTTATATGCACTAAGAAGCGCACCCTCGCCACAAGCAGGATCTAGTATATTCTCTACCTGTATTAATCTGTCCTGCCTAATAATTTTATTTAACAGTTCTGCGACAAAGTCAGCTAAACTATCAGGTGTATAAACAACACCGTATTTTTTTTCCGCCAATCTATCCACACCTCCAATTCTGATTTTATGGGGCAAGTATTGTCTCTGTGTCTTTTCATTGAAAGACCGTTGCCCCTTCCACATATAAAATTGCGAAATGAGAATAGGGTCTATGACTCAAATGTCACTTTTATATTAATTCCTGATATCTCCTCATAAGTGCCTTGCTTCTGACATCGTTCAGCTTCGCTTCTAATCAAATTCTCTACCGTATTTTTGCCGTAAGTATCAATAGTAAGATATAACTCAAAAAGTTCTTGGAGGCTTTCCTCTGTAGTCCACGCCCCAAGCTGTTCAATATCCTTATCAGAAAGGGTGATTGATGAATCATCATCTGATTGTCCCAATATATAATCAGTCCTAACATCAAATAATTCTGATAGTGTACATAGCGTTTCAAAATCAGGTTTCCTTTTGCCGACTTCCCACATAGCAACCGTGCCCTTGGAAACTCCTAATTTTCCAGCCAAAGTAACCTGTGTATATCCATTTTTTTTGCGTAATTCTTTTAATCGTGCTCCGAACATGTCATTTCTCCTATATTCACATAAAACACCAAATTTATATTAACACAAAGAGTGAGAAAAGGAAACTACTTTTTAAACAATTTTACTATATTCTGCAACATTATGTGAGATTTTGTATCAACTTCCATATCTTCCATATCTGCCTATGGTAAAGTTATGGTGTAGAGATTAAAACGCATCTACGGAGAGCCTGCTCCATCGCCAGGGAATCAGAGTCAATCAAAGTAAATATAAAACAAATATAGAGTCAATCAGAGTTTCGGTGTTTTTTGTCCAAATTTACGAGGAGCATTTGATTATGTTGATGGATAAAACAACGATGAGTGTTGGAACGGGAATTACTCTTCTATTTTGATAAAATATCTGATGAAGACAAAAAAGAAATTATAGAATTTACGAAAATCAAGGCGAGAAAGCCTTTATAAAACAAGAAGCAATGTGTCACAAAACACATTGCTTCTTGTTTTATAATTTAAATCTGTACCCAACCCCCCAGATTGTTTCTATATACTGCGGTTTGTTGGTATTCATCTCGATCTTTTCGCGGATCTTCTTGATATGCACGGTAACTGTTGCAATATCTCCGACGGATTCCATATCCCAGATTTCCCGGAACAATTCTTCCTTTGTAAACACATGGTTTGGATTTTCTGCCAAAAAGGTAAGAAGATCAAATTCTTTTGTTGTAAACTGTTTTTCCTCATCGTTCACCCAGACACGGCGTGCTGTCTTGTCAATGCGGATACCACGGATCTCAATGATATCATTTTTTGCCTCACTGCTTCCGATCAGGCGCTCATATCTGGCGAGATGTGCTTTCACCCGCGCTACCAGCTCACTTGGAGAAAATGGTTTTGTGATGTAATCGTCCGCACCAAGTCCAAGACCTCTGATCTTGTCAATATCATCTTTTTTGGCTGAAACCATAAGAATTGGTGTATTTTTTTCCTCACGGATCTTTTTGCAGATTTCAAATCCATCCGTTCCCGGAAGCATAAGATCTAAAATGAACATGTCAAATTCCTCGGACAATGCTCTTTTCAATCCTGCTGTTCCGTTATTCTCGATCTCTACGGTAAATCCGCTCAATTCCAGATAATCTTTTTCAAGATCTGCGATCGCTTCTTCATCTTCAACTATTAATACTCTGCTCATTTGGCACCTCCTGATATTTTCTGATTACAAAATACATAACTGTTCCGATGGACTCCTTGCTGGTCGCCCATATTTTACCACCGTGATCTTCAATAATTTTTTTCACAATTGACAATCCGATTCCGCTGCCACCGGTTGCGGAATTTCTCGAAGCGTCCGCCCGGTAGAAACGATCAAAAATGTATGGCAGATCCGCCGCTGCAATACCCTCTGCCGTTATCCTCGATCTCCACCTGGATAAAATCACCCACATCCTTGATACGGATGTTGATAAGTCCTCTCTGCTTGTCCAGATATTTAATGGAATTTCCAATAATATTGTGGATCACTCTGCGAAGCTGTTCCGGATCCGCAATGATCTGTGTCGATCCATCCGTATAATTAAAGTATGCCAGTCCGATATTTTTTGACTCAAGATCCAGTCCGATCTCCTCAATGCAGTCATTGAAGTATTCACCAACATTTATTTTGGCAAAATTGTACGGTATACGGTTCGTATCGATCTTCGCATAGAGCGTCAGCTCATTGATAAGCGTATCCATCTCATTTGCTTTATTATAAATTGTCCGGATATACTTATCCCGTTTTTCCGGGGTATCCGCAACACCGTCCATCAATCCTTCCGCATATCCTTTTACCGCAGTGATCGGCGTTTTCAGATCGTGTGCAATGTTGCTGATCAACATTTTATTTTCTTTCTCGCTATTGATTTTCTCTTCGGCATTGTCTTTCAGCCTCTGCCGCATCTCTTCAAAACTTGTGCAGAGTTCCCCGATCTCATCCCTGCTCTCTGCCTCGATCGTAAAATCAAGATTGCCCTCCTTAATATTCTGTGCGGCAGCCTGCAATTTTTTGATTGGATTGATCAGGCTGGTATAAATCCATACCGTCAGCATACATGCTGTCAGAACAAGGATCAGCACAATGGAAACCATAATATCGATCAGAAGACTTTTTAATTCAGGAACCATCTCCTCTAATCTGGTCACGATAAAAATGCTGCCCTTTGCACCATCCGGATAAACAAAATCAATCTGTTTTACCAGTGCCTGCTCCTCACCATCCATGTATGTCCCGGAATCCGCATTGCCATCGGCACTTCCATACTCCGGAAGCTCCGTCAAAAGCGATGTCCCTGCGCTTTTTCCTATATATACCAGCTCCTGTCCTTTCCGAACGATGAGATAGGACGCTTTTTCTTCCAACTGCTGGTTGATCTTCTCAAGGTATGCTCCATCCTCCAATTTCTCCGGCTGGTTGTCTGCCACCTTGTATACTTCCCGATAGATTTCTCTTGTAAACCGGCTCAGAAGCTGGACAGAATTGGAAAAATAACTGTATCCGTCCCCTTCGACACCATAGGTCTGCTCGATCGCCCGCATCTGAATGTGCTGCATACTGAACAAAACCAGTGTTGCAAGGAAAATCGGTACAAATATAATGATGCAGAATGAAATAATAATCTTATTCTTAAACTTCATACGCTTTCCTTCTATGAATGTTTATGTTTCTACCCTTGTTCACCCACTTTTGTATCCATAGAAACAATAGAATGCACACTTCGTGAACATTCTATTATTGTGAATAAAAATAGGTCACAAGGATAAACCCTATGACCTATTATAGCATGAACCATCCGAAATCCTATGACATTTTCCGAAAAAGATTCTAAACTTTTCATAAATTAATCTGCTCAACGCTGATTATAAATATTTCTTTAATGCTTCCGCCTTATCTGTTGCTTCCCAAGGAAGATTTAAGTCTGTACGTCCGAAATGTCCGTATGCTGCTGTTCCACGGTAAATTGGTCTTCTTAAGTCAAGCATTTTGATGATTCCTGCCGGACGGAGATCAAAGTTCTCACGAACGAGCTCAACCAGTTTTTCATCAGAAAGTTTTCCTGTTCCAAAAGTATCTACCATGATAGAGGTTGGCTGTGCAACACCGATTGCGTAAGACAACTGAATCTCACATTTGTCTGCAAGTCCTGCCGCTACAATGTTCTTTGCAACGTAACGTGCTGCGTAAGCTGCAGAACGGTCAACCTTTGTACAGTCTTTTCCTGAGAAAGCTCCGCCGCCGTGACGGGCATATCCACCGTAGGTATCTACGATAGTTTTACGTCCGGTAAGACCTGCATCACCGTGTGGTCCACCGATCACGAAACGGCCGGTTGGGTTGATGAAGAATTTTGTCTCTGCATCTACTAATTCTATTGGAAGGATTGGATCAAATACATATTTTTTGATATCCTCATGGATCTGTTCCTGTGTTACATCCTCGTCATGCTGAGTGGATAATACAACTGCCTCTAATCTCTTTGGCTTGCCATTCTCATCATACTCTACAGAAACCTGTGTTTTTCCGTCTGGTCTTAAATATTTTAATGTGCCGTCTTTGCGCACTTTTGTAAGCTGTAAAGCAAGTTTGTGTGCAAGGGAGATCGGATATGGCATTAACTCCGGTGTCTCATTTGTTGCATAACCAAACATCATACCCTGATCACCGGCACCAATTGCCTCTAACTGCTCGTCAGACATTTTGTTTTCTTTTGCTTCCAATGCTTTGTCAACACCCATAGCGATATCCGGAGACTGCTGGTCAAGCGCTACCATCACTGCACATGTATGTCCGTCAAAACCTGTTTTTGCGTCGTTGTATCCGATCTCGTTGACTGTTTTACGAACGATGGAAGGAATATCTAACTGTGCTTTTGTTGTAATCTCACCTGTTACAAGCACAAATCCTGTACAGCTTGCTGTCTCACATGCTACACGGCTCATTGGATCCTGTTCCATACATGCATCAAGGATGGCATCAGAGATGGCATCACACATTTTGTCCGGATGTCCTTCTGTAACGGACTCGGATGTAAATAATAATTTTTCCATTTGTTCTTTCCTTTCTTCTGGCTGTTCATTTGGTAACTAAAAAACTCCGCTGTCACAAACAAGCGGAGTTAATAAATCATCAGATTATCAAATCCTCTTATTGTTCGAACTATAAAATATAGTCTTGGATAAATCATCCAAATATTTGCTCGCTCAGGTAGGCACCTTCCGTAGAGGGGTTGCCGTGACTTCATAGATCCTATGTATCTCCATCACTCTGAATAAGAAAATTTTCCGTAATTAAAAATCTCTTTCTAATTACATCTTATACAATATTGAATTTTCAAATCTGTTTACACAGACTGAAACATAAACTGTTTCAAATCTCACGTGCTATACAATACTATCTAACCGCCTCTCTGTCAAGAGTTTTTTCAAAATGATATACAAACCATGTGGAATGTATACTACTATTTGTTCTTTCTAAAAAACTATATTTTATGGGAATTTCTGCCAGCAGTATCTATTGACTTTCATTTTGTGCAATCTTATACTATTTTATAATAAAATGTATAGATTGGGGTATGCAAATGACAAAATATTATCCAACGGATGAATTAGTACCAGGGATGGTAACTGCTGGAGAAGTCCGTACCAAAGGCGGTCAGTTGATCGTTGAAAATGGAGTTTCTCTCACGGATCGTCTCATTTCCCGCATTAAATTTTATGCGATCCCGCAGGTATCGGTCACAGAAGATCCAATTCCTGCCACAAAAAAAGAGGAACAAGTCGAAGTTCCTTCCCATGTTGTAAAACCGGAAGCCCAGGCACCTTCTTATTCGCAGAAGGTTGTCTGCTCTAAAGAATTCCAGAATTTTCAGATTTCCTATTCCAGAGTAATCGCCACTTACCGCACGGTTCTGGAAGATTGTGTCATCTATCATAAGTCTTTAAATTATGAACAGCTTCTGTCTGATACGAAGGAATTATATTATTCCTGCAAAACATCCTTAGAACTTTTTGATATGCTTCACAATATGCGCTCCGTAGAGGATTCGGTCTATGCACATTCACTGAATGTCTCTCTGATCAGCCGCAGACTTGGACGCTGGTTAAAGTTTTCACCCGAAGAATTAGACACACTGACCTTAGCAGGCGCCTTACATGATATTGGAAAATTAAAAATTCCTGCCGAAGTTCTCAATAAGCCTGGAAAATATACCGATGAGGAATTTGCCCTTGTAAAACAGCATCCAAAATTTGGTTATGACATATTAAAATCACTCCCATTAGACTCTCACGTGAAAAAAGCAGTTCTCTGCCATCACGAGAGAAGTGACGGCAGTGGTTATCCAACCGGTTTGTCTCAATCCGATATTGATGAATATGCGGCAATTGTTTCCATCGCAGACGTATACGATGCCATGACCGCTGCGCGCTCATACCGCGCACCGCTCTGTGTCTTCCAGGTAATTAACAATTTTGAACATGATGGTCTTTCCAAATATAATCCAAAATTTATTCTGACATTCCTGTCCCACATTGCAGGCACTTATCAGAATAATCGTGTTCTCCTCAATGACGGAAGAGTCGCTAATATTGTAATGCTAAACCGTAACCGCTTATCAAAACCGATCATCCAGCTGATGGATGGAAGCTGCATTGATCTTTCGACTCAGCCTGACCTTCACATCCAATCGGTGTTATAACCGGAGTTTAACGGACGTAGTGCCGCAGATTCTGCAGTGCTTTCTCAGGGTTTGAAGGGCAGATATAAGCGTCCTCTCACAAGTCATGATCTTATAGGTTTATGAAAAGGAAAACGGTACAGACGAAATATGATGTTCCTGTTCGCCGGGCATTCCGACAAGCCTCTGAAGAGTCTTGTCTCCATGGCTCACAAAGGAAATCATATTTGTCTGTACCGTTTTTCTTTCATTTATGCTGTGAATGACTTGTGAGAGGACGCTTATATTTGCCCTGTCAACATTATGAATCGCACCACAAAATCTGCAATTTACGTTATGGAACTCACGGTTATGGGATGAGTGCCTATAGGATCAAAACTCAATCTGCATTCTTGAAATAAATGAATTAGGTTTTTTTAATGAATTTTAACGGAATAAAATAGAATTGTATATGTAATTATGGTAGAATATGACATTAATGATTTTGTCAATCGGAATTTACAGGAAGGAAATTAGACACATGGCTGTCGGATTCACAGTTGCGTTCTTTTACTATCAAATAGGGCATGGAGATTTTCTACACTCCTTTTTCTCAACAGTTTCTTATAATTTAGAAAACGGGAAATGGGGTAGCAGATTCCCAACGATTATGAATGAGCTATATCAAGGAACATTGGATAAAGATAACGTCGAAACAGCCATAGAGGAACTGAAAAAGAATCAGTTAGAACTCCAAGCGTTTAGTCCGGATAAGGTGGTTTGGGATATTGACGATTTGTCTAATCAACCGCCTTGGGGCAAAAATATCAGCAATGATATTACCAACCTATCTAATTACTTTGTGACAAGCGATGGAGAAGACTTCATTACGATATTTTTCAACGCCTTGGAAAAAGCAAAAAAAATGCAAATGGATTTGACTATTGAGAGCGTATAAGGAGAGCGCAGACTGATTCCAGTTTGGAGAATTGAAAAAAACGGAATTTACCTATTAAGACATATAAACTCTTGACAATAAAGCTCCTATATAGTATGTTTTTAATAAACTACTATATAGGAGCTTTTTGCGTGGAAATGAATGGAGGATTTCTTGTCACCAAAATAAAACAGCTTGGAGACCGGATTTTCGAGAAGATTCTCAGTGAAAAGAATATTGATGCGTTTAATGGAGCCCAGGGGACGTATTCTTTATGTGCTGTGGCAGGAGGATGGTATCTCAATCAGGTCACTCTCGACTAAATGCGGATTAGCGATAACATCTCTTACTACGATGCTGGAAAGAATGGAAAATCAAGGGCTGATAAGCCGTGTTCAGTCTAAAACGGACAAAAGGAAAACACTCCTGTTTCTTACTGAGAAAGCACATGCCTTAAAGGGCGAGTACGATTCTGTATCTGATGAGATGGGCAGTATTTACTACAAAGGTTTTTCAGAGGAAGAAATTACCCGGTTTGAGGAATGCCTCGACCGCATCAGAAAGAATCTTGAGGAGTGGCAGAAGTCATGAGTATTTGTATCAAAGATCAGATTCAGAACATGAATATCGTCATTGGCTGCACAGTGGGGTGTGCATATTGCTATGCCCGCAACAACGTGAAACGCTGGCATATGATTGATGACTTCGCTGCCCCTGAATTCTTTCCGGGTAAGCTCAAGATGATGGAAAAGAAACGTCCGCAGAACTTTCTTCTTACCGGCATGAGCGATCTCTCCTGGATGGAAGCCGGAATGGAGAGACGAGGTATTTGCAAAGATCCGTGAAAATCCACAGCATCAGTTCCTGTTCCTTACCAAGCGACCTGATTTGCTGGATTTTGATACCGATCTGGAAAACGTATGGTTTGGCGTTACGGTGACGAGGAAAGCAGAACTGTGGCGTATCGACGCCCTTCGGAAAAACGTCAGAGCAAAACATTACCATGTTACCTTTGAGCCGTTATTCGACGATCCCGGCATAGTTGACCTTTCCGGAATCAATTGGATCGTTGTCGGCACCATGACCGGAGCTCAGAGCAGGAAGATTCATACGGAGACGGAATGGGCATGGTCTCTGACGGACCAGGCACGTAAGCTCGGCATTCCGGTGTTTATGAAGGAAGACCTTGTCCCTATCATAGGGGATGAAAATATGATTCAGGAAATGCCGGAAGAATTCAATAAAGTGTTAGAGGTACAGAAATCATGGAAGAAGTAATGAATGGAATCCTCATTCGTGAGGTGGAAACAAAGAACATCATGACTAAGTCTAGTCTGCCGGTAGGCGGTTACTCGGTCAATCCCTATGTGGGCTGTACACATGCCTGCAAGTATTGCTATGCTTCTTTTATGAAGCGCTTTACCGGGCACAAGGAGGAATGGGGCACTTTCCTTGATGTGAAGCATTGGCCGGAAATTAAAAATCCGAAGAAATATGCCGGACAGCGGGTGGTCATCGGTTCTGTGACAGATGGCTACAATCCACAGGAGGAGCAATTCGGGAATACCAGAAAACTTCTGGAGCAGCTGATTGGCAGTGACGCAGATATTCTGATCTGCACAAAGTCGGATCTTGTGGTACGGGATATTGATCTGCTGAAGAAGCTTGGACGTGTAACCGTTTCATGGTCGATCAACACACTGGATGAAAATTTCAAGAACGATATGGACTCTGCTTCGAGCATTGAGCGCCGTATCACTGCTATGAAGCAGGTATATGAAGCAGGTATCCGTACAGTCTGTTTCGTATCCCCGGTATTCCCCGGTATCACGGATTTTGAAGCAATCTTTGAGCGGGTAAAGAATCAGTGCGATCTGTTCTGGCTCGAAAATCTCAATCTTCGAGGCGGTTTCAAAAAGACAATTATGGATTATATCGCCGGAAAATATCCTGATCTTGTACCACTTTACGACGAGATCTATAACAAGCATAACCGCAGCTACTTTGAAGCACTTGAAGTAAAAGCAGAGAAAATGGCTAAGAAGTATGATTGTGCCTTTGTGGATAATGAAATGCCTTATGGCAGAGTCCCGCAGGGGCATCCGGTGATCGTAGATTATTTTTATCATGAGGAAATCCGTGGGACAGAGAATACCGGAAAAAGAAATCGCTAACTACCAAGTTGTCACGCTGATTTCCGCCAGAACAATCCTTCTGAAGCTGCAATTTTCTCAAACAACATACACATTTCTTCATCTGGATTATAAATGCTTATATTTAAGCAATCCCATCCAAACTGGAGAAGCACATCTTTACTTGTAAATAATATATTTACATCACCAGAATGGCTTTCCAGTATAGTATCAATGATTTTTGTTACTTGTTCGGGGGTTGGCTGTTCAATCCATTTGCCCCAATGAACAGATACAGGATAATAACACATCGCTTTCAAAATAACGCCAACAAATCTATCTCTTAACCCACAGTAATCATAGTGGTTGAGTAGATAAGTTTCTACTTCAAAAAACTGTCCACCACAATTCATGGGTACTTGTTTAGGGAGGAAATCCATTATATAGCACGGGGTTTCCAAGAGTTTGTCAATTATGTCCATTTAATCACGCTCCTTTAACAGTCGAGTAGACTCACACCTCACAATGTAAGCCCCTCACAGAACCGTACGTGCGGCTTTCCCGCATACGGCTCTTCATAATAATATTTACAGTATCAAAACAGGCTGACATATATCTTTGGCAATGCCAATGGATAGTATTTCAGCATTTCAATGAATCCTTCTCTTGTGTAGCTCTTTCTGTCACTTCGTCTATTCAGCACCTTAAACAGAAGCTCTCTGACTTGCTGTTTGTAATTTGAAATCATTCTGCCATTAAAGCTGATGCCATAGTATCTATAGTGACCGACTAACTTCAGATTAAGCATTCCCATTAGTTTCTTCAACGATTGGTCTCTATTCGCATATAGCCATACTTTAATGTCTCGGATTTTCTGTCTGAATTTCTTAGAGCTTGTCTTTGGCATTATGTACGGCATGCCTTTGCGTGAACGTCCACAGTAGAATGTGAATCCCAAGAAATCAAATGTCTCTAATCTGGTAGACTCACCGCTCTTTTGCTTCGCCCTCGCAATGTAAGCGCCACTTTGCAATAGACGGCTTTTACTTTCCTCTAATTGCAAACCGAACTTTTCCATTCGTTCTTTTAGAAGCTTATAGTAGTTTTCAGCTTCCCATTTGTATTGAAATCCTGCAACAAAATCATCTGCATATACAATTAGAAAGTTATCTCCCTTGCATTCTTTGGTAATAATAAACTTATACCATAGTGTCAATACATTGTGCATATATATGTTTGCTAGGATTGGACTTATGATATTGCCTTGAGCTGAACCTTCTTCATTCACCATAAGTTCACCATTATCCAGCACTCCCACTTTAAGATACTTCTTGACAAGACCAATTATATTGGGGTCTTTAATATAAAGTTTGAGAAACTTGATAATCCATTCATGCTTCATATGGTCGAAGAATCCTTTGATGTCAGCATCCACAATATAGCAGATTTTCGTGTTGTTTAATCTCTTATACAGTTCTTTTATTGCGTTATGACATCCTCGGTTTGGTCTGAATCCGTACATGCAGTTCAGAAATCTCGGTTCATAGATAGCTTCCAATATCTTCTTTAATGCTAATTGGACTATTTTGTCCTCATAGCACGCAATTCCTAATGGTCGAAGTTTTCCATTGCTTTTAGGGATATATACCCTAATTGATGGCTGTGGTTTGTATGATTTTCTTTTCAGTCTTTCTACCAAGTCATCTATGTTTTGCTCCAGATTTCTCTCGTACTCTTTCTTAGTAATCTCATCAACACCGACTGCTTTGTTTCCGTCTAATTCTTTGTGACATTGCAAAAGCATTTCTTTATTGATTAGATGATACAACGATGTGAACTCTGGTCTCGGCGAATTTGCCGATATTTCTGCTATTCTTTCTAATTTCGTTTCCATCAATACCTCCGTCCCTGAGTACGGTTGATGTGTCCTCAGAAAGACCATTATTATGTAGCTCCCTTTCCTCCGTTGGCATTACACAACTTTTCAGTACTATGAAGCTATCCGACTGCCTACTGTTCTTTTGACATTCTCCTATTTTGCAGTTGTTTGCCATACTTGCAATGGCAAGAAACAATAGGCTCTCCCCAGTTGACTGAATAATCACAATGTAAAACATAAAGTGCTCTTTGACCCCGTAGAAGCAAACCATTTCTCACCAATGCGAATTGATTTGTATTGCTTTCCGTCGGAATTAGAACGTCAGCCTTCTAAATGTCAAATTTCGAGGCTCAATCACACTCTCTATTTTCTCGCTGTCTACGCTTAGCAACTACCATTACTGGCAGTCACCCAAGACTCGCTACTGGCGGTTGGTTAGACCTTACCAGACAGGCATTCCACCTGTTAGACTACTCGCCCTTGTCTGGGCGCACAATCCCGATTGACAAAATCATTAATATCATATTCTACCATAATCACATATACAATTCTATTTTATTCCGCTAAAATTCATTAAAAAACCTAATTCATTTATTTCAAGAATGCAGATTGAGTTTTGATTCTATAGGCACTCATCCCATACCCCGCGAGTTCCATAACGTAAATTACAGATTCTGTGGTGCAATCCATAACGTTGACTGGGCAAATATAAGCGTCCTCTCACAAGTCATTCACAGCGTAAATGAAAGAAAACGGTACAGACAAATATGATTTCCTTTGTGAGCCATGGAGCTGGGATTCTAACAATCATGGAAGCTTCAGCTGAACATGATTGTTGTTCAGAAGCCCAGCGGAATGCCCGGCGAACAGGAACATCATATTTCGTCTGTACCGTTTTCATAAACCTATAAAATCACGACTTGTGAAGACGCTTATATCTGCCCTTCAAGCCCTAAGAAAGCACCGCAGAATCTGCGACACTACGCCAATTAAACTCCGGTTTAAGAAACCTTGAGTGTGAATTTCTGAATTTCTTTTCTGTACTCACTTTCTCGATAACCGCGCCAAGAGACGCCAGTTTTGCCTCAAATTCTTCATATCCACGTTCAATATAGTAAATATCATCTACAACTGTAATTCCTTCTGCCGCAAGACCTGCGATTACAAGTGCTGCTCCGGCGCGAAGATCGGGAGCATTCACTCTTGCTCCAGTATATTTTTCCGTTCCATTGATGATCGCAATATTGCTCTCTACCTTAATGTTGGCACCCATACGTGTCAATTCATCAACATACTTGAAACGATTCTCAAAATACTCTCAGTCACTGTACTTGTTCCCTCGGAATTCCAAGAACGACTGCCATCTGTGGCTGCATGTCTGTTGGGAATCCGGGTATGGAAGTGTTGTCACCTGTGTATGATGAAGCGGTTTGGAAGCCACAACACGCACTGCATCGTCAAATTCTTCCACTTCACAGCCAATTTCCAAAGTTTTGCAGTGGTTGCTTCCAAATGCTTTGGAATGACATTCTTTACTGTGACATCTCCTTTTGTTGCAGCCGCTGCAAACATAAAGGTTCCTGCCTCAATCTGATCCGGGATAATAGAATACTCTGTCTTGTGGAGTTTTCCACACCGACAATCCGGATTACATCCGTACCAGCACCACGGATCTGCGCACCCATGCTGTTTAAGAAGTTCGCAACATCCACCACATGTGGCTCTTTGCTGCGTTCTCAATAATTGTTTTTCCCTCTGCCATAGAAGCTGCCATCATAATGTTAATGGTTGCTCCGACAGATACTTTATCCAGATAAATATGGGTTCCTGTCAGCTTTTCTGCGGATGCAAGAACAAGCCCATGTTTAATATCAACATTGGCGCCTAATGCACTGAATCCCTTTAAATGCAGATCGATTGGACGGCTTCCGATATTACATCCACCCGGAAGTGCCACTTCTGCTCTTTTATATTTTCCTAACAAAGCACCGATCAGATAATAAGATGCTCTGATTTTTCTGATATATTCATTGTCAACATTAAAATCACGGATAAATGATCCATTGATCTTAACAGTGTGAGCGTCGATTCGGTCGACTTTTGCTCCAATTTCCTGAATTGCGTTTAATAATACATTAATATCTCTCACGTTTGGGAGATTCTCTATCGTAACAGTTTCATCCGTCATTACGGCTGCAGAAAGGATTGCCAGTGCCGCATTTTTTGCTCCGCCAATCTCAACTTCTCCAACCAAAGGATTTCCACCTTTAATTACATATTGTTCCATATCACACCTCTATGAACATTTTCGTCCAGTCTGCCATCAACTTACAGACTTATCGAATGGTTGCATACAAACACATTATTATAGTAACCATTATATCTTTTGTCAAGCGGTTCTTTCTTCCGCTTATTATATCATTACTGACCAATATAATTCAATGGATTTACTGCAACTCCATTGATATAAATCTCAAAATGAACATGTGGACCTGTAGATCTTCCGGTACTTCCGCTCAGTGCAATGCTCTGTCCCTGTTCTACCCACTGACCTGCTGATACCAGTAATTTACTGTTATGTGCATATCGTGTCATTCTGCCATCCGGATGGCTGATGACAACATTATTGCCATATCCTTTGCTGTAACCGGCACTGACAACAGTTCCTGCACTGGATGCATAAACGGTTGTTCCGACCGGGCATCCCCAGTCAACGCCCTTGTGCATTCTTCCCCAGCGGCGTCCGAATCCTGATGTGAAATGCCCACCTGCCAATGGTTTGATATACGTTGGCGGCGTGATTGTTCCCTGCTCAATGATTGCCGGTGTCGATTCCACCATGATCGTCTGATGCGCAAGCTCCCTCGCAACCTCAATTCCATTTTCATAGGTGACAATGTCATTACGCTCTCTGTGTCCGGTCGTGCCTTCCTGGTGTACCACCTGTTTTGTCGTATACCATTCATCATTTTTATGATGGTCGGCTCTGCGTTATAATCCTCTTCATAGACTTCACCTTTTTTAATGCGAAGGCTTAAATCCGGTTCCGGCACTGCAATGATGATCTCCTGTCCCGGATAAATCCTTACCTCTGCATTGTCAAATCCGTTCAATGCCATGATATTGGCTACTGTTGTATCATGATCCATCGCGATAACAGAAAGTACATCACCACTCTCTACTACATATATTTTATTCGTTTCTTTTTCTTTTGTGACTTCTTCTACCTGTGTTTCCACATCCGACAGTGCATCCCCGGAAATGTACTTCTCATACACTTCGACACGCTCTATAAATTCCATTCCAATGGTTCCCGTCTCGTAACTGTCATCCCTTGGATTTGCCATTGCGTATTCCATCTGATAGGTAAATGCCCCATTGGCTCCGGCAGACACCTGATCTGCAAGCGTCACCTCCGGTGTCACCTCTGTATTCTCTTTCGGATCAACTTCTGTCAGCTGTGCTGTATAAATACCACTGATATGTCCGGCTTCTTTGGAAATCTGTGTTGTATACTGTCCTTCCGTATCAGCCTCATTTTTGACCGTATTCAAAAATTCCGTCACTTCGTCCATACTTTTGAAATTTCCGCGATAGCCTTCAATTGCTACTGTGTAAGCCCGCACCTGTGTTTCAATTTCTGATACTTTCATTTTCTCCTTTAAGGCTTCTTTTAATGCATCTTCTGTCATCAAAGGAGTAAACCAATCATTGGCTTTACTGGAAGAATATTCATAATCCATGCAGAGTGGTTCATCGCTCTCTGCTGCAAGTTCTCGGCGCACCTCATGCACCGCATCATCGACTACGGATACATGACCTGCAATATTTCCTACAAGTTCTCCATTAAAATAAACCTGCTGGTATTTCTGTCCGATCGTAACTTTCTGTGAAACTGCAAAAAACAGTAAAACCAAAAATAAACCCGCTATCACAAATAGTTCTATGATCACTTTTTTTGTCAACTCTATTTTTTGCATTTCTTTTCATTCCTCAAACTCAAAATTTTATCAATGGTCTGCTCCACATTCAGACCATATTCGTTTACCGTGATATCTGCATATTTTTCATATAACGGAACACGTTCCTCATACAGATCTTTTAAAGTCTGTCCATCTTTTAAAACAACACCACGACCTTTGATGTCGCTCAGTCTTCTGTTTAACTCTTCAAATGGAAGCTGTAAATAAACCACAGTTCCTATGCTTTTCAAATGTTCCATCGCTTCTTTTCCATAGACAACACTTCCGCCTGTGGCAATGATCGAATGGTCGACCTCAAGCGAGCTGTTCACTCGGTTCTCCACTGTGATAAAACCGTCTGTTCCAACTTCCTCAATGATCTCCTTTAAAAGCTTGCCTTCCTCTTTCTGGATCACAAGATCTGCATCTACAAATTCATATCCTAAAACTTTCGCAAGAATGACACCTGCGGTGCTTTTTCCCACTCCAGGCATTCCGATCAGTACTATATTATCTTTTTTCATTGCTGCAAGATTCCTCTTATTATTCTTTCTTCCGCAGTGCATGTACACTTCGGTTTTCCGCTATGTCTGCACGTCTCAGCTGCTGATACACATCTTTTTTTAGAATAACATAAACGTTCCCTTTGCACAAGCACAACTGCGCGAGTGTGCATCCTTGCGGAACGTTTTTTTGTAGCCGGAACGAAGTTTCCTATACATGAAAAACAGGATAATCTCCAAAGCTGTATGCTTTCTCTGATTATCCTGTCTCTTTTTTTCTATTATTGTACAGATTCTGTGCCTTCCACTGCCTCTGTATTCTCTGTCACTGCATTGTCTGTTGTGCTGCTTTCGGTAGTCTCTGTTGTCTCTGTCGATTCTACGGTTGTTGTGAATAAGTTGTCAAACGTAACTTTATCCCATACTTTATCTTTTAATACCCACTCTGCATCATCCTTCCAGCCCTGAAGGACTTCATTATATAAATCGCTCTGACGCTGGCTGATGATCTCCTGTCTGTGTTCCTCTGTGGCATCTGCATCTGTGATCTCGTCAAGGCGGAGCACATAATAATAATTATCTGTCTCCACTACGTCAGAGAGCTCCCCTTCACTCTTAAGTCCCTCTAATGCGTTCAACACTTCTTCATCCAATGTGGTGTTATCTGATGAAAATGTACCTGTACTCACCGTATATCCATACTCATCTGCGGCTGTATCAAGTGTCGTGTCTGCTGCTGCATCATGGAATTTCTGAACTGTATCTGCAAGTTCTGCTTTCTCATCATCTGTATATTCCTGTGTATTTCCGTCTGCATCTTTATAACTGGTTTTCGATACATTGACATAACTATATGCACTTGTGTTGGCATCTGCATCACTGACATTTGTGTCTGCATCTGCAATGATCGCTGCACGCATTTTACTTTGACTGTCACTAAGGTAAGATATTCCTTCACAATATCTTCTGTTGCTCCGAGTGCATTGACCGCCTTATCATCATTGTCTGCCATGAACCGTGCTGCTGTCTCTGCGATTTTTGCAGTCTCATCATCGGTCAATGTCACGTCATAATCTGCCATATGATTCTGTAAAATATATAAATTTTCGATCATCTCGATGACACTGTTCTTCGTGTTATCTTCCATGGTTGTTCCATTGTTATACAGATCGGATGACCACACATCGTCTCCAAAATAAGCTCTGTAAAAATCATCTGCCTCCGCCTGCTGCAGACGCGCTGCAAAATTAGCTACTCCTAACTTTATTTCCTGTCCGTCTAAGGTTGCAACGGTTTCATTTTTATTTATGCCGCCACATCCCACTAACATAGATGCTGCTAAAACACCGCTTACGAGCAGTGTTGTAAATCTCTTTACTTTCATAAATCCTCCTTGTTTTGCGGAGCAAAATGTTATTTCACTCTGTGAAATTTAACCTCCTAAATGTATCCACACGATTTTCATACATGGATAGTCACTTTTTCCTATTATAGTGCTTTTTTACCGGTGCCGCAAGATTTTTCACTCTTTTTTCACAGAGTCCTGCGCAATCTTTAATTTTTCCCTCACACCATTTAAAAAATCTTCTATCACTGTTCTGGCATCCACATTCTTTTCCCTGGAATTTTTCTTCAAAAAATAAGTAAAATACGGTGCTTTGGCATCCATGGTAAACTTCAGGTTATTGCCATAAGATGCGATAAACTCCGGGATTTTTGCCACGTCAAGTTTCGCCTTCCCATAAAGTGTGAACTTCACAGTATCAGCTTTTTGTGAAATCTCTGTCATATAAACTGCATGCGCCAATGACTTTATTTTTGCAATGTAAAGCAGATTTTCCACTGGTTTTGGTGGATCACCGAAACGGTCGATCAGCTCCTCTAACATCTCCTCCGTCTCCTCATCCGTCTGGATATCTGCAATACGTTTGTAGATATCAAGCTTCTGCACCTCATTTGGAATGTATCCCATCGGAATATAGGCATCGATATCAATGTCGATCGTCGTATCAAAGCTTTCCTCCTGCTTCATACCCTTCGCCTCTTTGACTGCCTCGTTTAACATCTTGCAGTAGAGGTCATAGCCGACCGCCTCCATATGCCCGTGCTGCTCTGCGCCGAGCAGATTTCCTGCGCCACGGATCTCAAGGTCTCGCATGGCAATTTTAAAACCACTGCCGAGCTCCGTGTACTCTTTGATCGCAGCGAGACGTTTCTCTGCGACTTCTTTTAACATCTTATCGCGCTTATACATTAAAAACGCATACGCTGTCCGGTTTGAACGTCCCACGCGTCCGCGAAGCTGATAGAGCTGTGACAGTCCCATGTTGTCCGCATCGTGGATGATCATAGTGTTGACATTGGAAATATCGAGTCCTGTCTCAATGATCGTCGTCGACACAAGCACGTCGATCTCTCCATTGATAAACTTGTACATGATATTTTCCAGTTCGGTCTCTTTCATCTGTCCATGCGCATAGGCGACATTCGCCTCCGGCACAAGCTCTGCGATCTTCGCTGCCACATCCGCGATCTCTTTCACGCGATTGTATACATAATACGCCTGTCCGCCACGCGCCAGCTCTCTGGATATTGCTTCCCGCACAAGCTCCTCATTATATTCCATCACATAGGTCTGGATCGGGATCCGATCCATCGGCGGTTCTTCCAACACACTCATGTCGCGGATTCCGATCAGGCTCATATGCAACGTTCTTGGGATTGGTGTTGCGGTTAAAGTGAGCACGTCAATGTTATTTTTTAACTGCTTGATTTTTCTTTGTGGGTGACACCAAAACGCTGTTCCTCGTCGATCATCAGAAGTCCAAGATCTTTGAACACCACATCTTTTGACAAAAGACGGTGTGTGCCAATCACAATATCCACCTGTCCTTTTTCAGTTTTTCTAATGTCTTTTTCTGCTCACCTGCAGAACGAAAACGGCAGAGCAGATCGATATTTACCGGAAAATCCTTCATGCGCTGTACAAAATTGTTGTAATGCTGCTGCGCCAAAATGGTTGTTGGCACCAAAAATGCAACCTGTTTCCCATCCTGCACCGCCTTAAACGCCGCGCGGATGGCAATCTCAGTCTTACCATAGCCAACGTCACCGCAGATCAGACGATCCATGATCTTCGTGCTCTCCATATCTTTTTTCGTTGCCTCGATTGCAAGGTCCTGATCTTCCGTCTCCTCGAATGGGAACATCTCCTCAAACTCGCGCTGCCAGACAGTATCCGGCCCATAGGCAAAACCGCGCTCACTCTGCCGCACTGCGTATAAACGCACCAGATCCCCGGCAATCTCTTTGACCGCTCCGCGGACTTTCGTCTTGGTCTTATTCCATTCCTGTCCACCAAGTTTATTTAATTTCGGCTTTTTAGCGTCCGCACCGGCATATTTCTGGATCAGTTCCAGCTGTGTTGCCAGAATATAAAGATTTCCACCTCCGGCATACTCAATCTTGATATAATCCTTCACGGTCTTGTCTACTTCGATTTTTTCAATGCCACGGTAAATTCCAAGTCCATGATTTTCATGCACGACATAGTCACCGATATTCAAATCGGTAAAACTGGCGATTTTCTCACCCTCATACATGCGGTGCCGTTTCTTTTTCTTCTTTTCCGAACCAAAAATATCACTCTCAGAAATCACAACGAACTTGACTGCCGGATACTCATACCCTTTTTTCACCTTGCCATATCCTGTCATGATCTCTCCCGGACTTAAAACACGGTCAAAGTCTTCCGAGTAAAATGCCGGAAGCTCCTCGTTCATCAGATCTTCCGCAAGACGTTTTGCACGGGTTCTCGAACTCGATAGTAAGATCATGCGGTATCCGTTTTTCTTATAGCGCTTCAGGTCTTTCACAAGAAGCTCAAAACTGTTGTTGTAAGGATTCACAGTACGGCTTTCGATTGCGATGCGGTCTTTGATGTTTAACTGGTTACACTTCATATCCAGTGCAACCATTGCCACACATCGTCTCTGATTTATTTGGGCAAGTATTTCTTTGCAGGAAAAAAGTTCGCGCATCTGTCCCGGAAGAATATATCCTTTTTCCAGACGTTGTTTCATACTCTCGGAAAACTCGGTTTCTGTGGACTGTCCACGCTCGATTGTGCGCACTGTCTCATCCAGAAATACGATGGAATCTTCTTTTTTCAGATAATCTAATAAAGATACCCTCTCCTCACAAAAATAGGACAGATAGGCATCCAGTCCTGCGGTAATGCCGTATTCCATCGTCTCTTCCGCAATCTGGTCTGCCATGGATTTTACGCGGTAAGCCTCCTCGGTCTTCATCTCTTTGCGGAACTTTTCTGCGGCTTTTTCTGCCTCTTTCTGAATCTTTGCGACTCCATTCCTCCGCTCTTCTTCCGTCAGGACAAGTTCACACGCCGGATAAATATAGATCTCCTCAAGATTTTCGATGGAACGCTGGCTCTCCGGATCAAACGAGCGGATGGAATCGACCTCATCGCCCCAAAGTTCGATTCGAAACGGCGTTTCCTCGGTCAACGGAAAAATATCAATGATTCCGCCGCGCACAGAAAATTCTCCCATCGTCTCTGCCTGATAGTTTTTCTCATATCCAAGCTCTACCAGATGTCTGGTCAGTTCGTTTAACTCCACGGTATCGCCTACAGAGATTTTCTTCACTGCCTGGATAAACTTTTCCGGGGCGGGCATCGGATTCATCAGACCGTCAAATGTAGTAATAATGGTACATTCCTTCTCCTCAGCCATCATTTTCAGGGCATTGATACGTTCTGATGTCAGAACATTTCCACGGATATCCGACTGATAAAAAAGAATATCTTTCGCCGGATAATATGCCACGTTTTTATCAAAACGGTATTCTTCCAACAATTCTTTCGCTTTTGCTCATGAAAAGTAACAATGATTCTGTTGCCAGAACCATTGTGAACACTGTATACAATATGTGGTTTTACTGCGTCAATGCAACCGGAAACCAAAATGACTCCCTCCGTCTTCTGCACTGCCTGCTCTAACTCTTCATAACCCTGCAGTTGTGTTAAGGGTTCAGTGAATGCTCTCACGCCGTCGCGCTCCTCTCTGCAGCCCGGAATTCTCCCACTTTCATAATCTTAATACTCATTACTGCAAATGTTTTGTTTTACTTGTTTTTACTATTGTAATCATTCATTGCCTTGTCGACTTCGCCCTGCATCATCAAAACGGTGGCATCCATCGCATGTCCGATCGCTTCCTCCACTTTGGCGCGGTCTTCGGTACTGAAATGGCCCAACACATAGTCTGCCAGATCCCAGCCCTTTGGCTTCTCACCGACACCGACTTTGATGCGCATAAAATTCTGCGTGCCTGTCATGGCAATAATATTTTTGATTCCGTTATGCCCACCGGCACTTCCTTTTTTGCGGATACGGATATTACCCGGTTCTAAGCTGATATCATCGAAAACGACAATCAGTTCCGATTCTGGATCCAATTTATAATAATTGACCAGTTCTGCCACACTCTCACCGCTTAAGTTCATGTAAGTCTGCGGCTTCGCCAGCACAACTTTCATTCCTTCAATGACACCTTTTCCGCAAAGTGCCTTGTGCTTGTTCTCACTGATACTAATATTATATTTATCTGCCAAGGCATCCATGACATCAAAGCCGATATTGTGCCTTGTCTTTTCGTACTGCTTTGTCGGATTACCTAATCCTACTATTAAAAACATGTCCTGTTCTCCTCTGCTTTCCATAGTTAATTGCGAAACTCCGGCAGATTATCTTCCCCGTCTTGTGCGGATGATCTCAGCGGCGGCGGCTAACTGCTCCTGATCGTTGACACCTGTGATATCCTCCGGATCATCGAGTGCAAAAGCATCTACTTTAAGTCCTTTGTTTTTGATGATGGTAAGGGTATCCGGCAGATAGTACTCGCCCTGTGCGTTGTTCGGTGTCAGCTTATCGAGTGCTTCCTTCAATTCTTTTGTATCGAAAATGTACATGCCGGAATTGATCTCACGAGACTCTAACTCTTCCGGTGAAGCATCCTTGTGCTCTACGCTCTTCACAAATCTGCCTTCCGCATCGCGGATAATCCTTCCGTATCCGGTTGGATCGCCGATCATCGCAGAAAGCACGGTGACTGTATTGCCATTTTTCTTATGATGTTCTGCTAACCGGTTTAATGTTTCTGCAGTGATAAGTGGTGTATCACCAAATAAAATCAGAGTCTGTCCCTCATCCCCTAAGAAATCCCTGGCACATTTTACTGCGTGGCCGGTTCCCAACTGTTCTTCCTGTAATGCAAATTTCACATTTTTATGGGAAATGCTATGCTCCACTACTTCATGTTTATATCCTACTACCAGACAGATATCATCTGCGCCTGCTCCGATTGCTGCGTCAATTGCATAATCTACCAGACATTTTCCCTCGATCGTGTGAACCACTTTCGGAAGATCTGATTTCATCCGGGTTCCTTTTCCTGCTGCAAGAATGACTGCTTTTAACTGTTCCATTGTTCTGTTCCTCTCAATATGATTAAATGATTTCCATTGTTCTATTCCGTATGTTCTATTTTACAGAAGATTTTGGATTTGGCAAGTAAGGAATGCAACTTTTATTTCTGCATGAATGCGTGTATTCTTTCTCATCAACATAAGCAAAAAACGAGCCGCTATCCCCATAGCGGCCCGCTCATCTGCAGTTCTTATTCTTCCACAGCCATTGTTTCCTGATACTTTTCAAGGATCAGTTTCTGAATACGGTCTCTTGTATCGGAATTGATCGGATGTGCGATATCACGGTATTCCCCGTCTGCTGCCTTTCTGCTTGGCATCGCAATGAATAATCCTTTCTCTCCTTCAATGATCTTAATATCATGTACCACAAATTCTTCATCTATGGTAATGGAAACTACGGCTTTCATTTTTCCTTCCTTTTTCAACTTTTCTAATTCTGACGTCTGTAATCTGCATGATGTCTCAGTCCCCCTTTTCGGTCTTCATCTAACGCAAGTTTTTGTCACCCTGTAAGTAACTCTGTGATTCTGGCTATAATACATATCTCTCATTGTTCTCAGATACGATCTTAATTCCATTCTCTCCACAATAGTATGTGTTGGCTTTCAATGTATCACGGCTCTCAACGATACAGTTTTCAATGTGTGTATTATCCCCAATATAAACATCGTTTAAAATAATGGAATTCTTGATCACACAATTTTTTCCGACAAATACCTTCTTAAATAAGATAGAATTTTCAACCTTGCTGTTGATAATACATCCGCTCGCGATCAGGCTGTTTTTCACGTCTGATCCTGCATTATATTTTGCCGGTGGAAGATCATCCACTTTCGAGAAAATTCCCGGTTCTTCTTTAAAGAAGTAATTTCTGACTTCCGGTTTTAAGAAGTCCATATTCGTCTGGTAATAAGAATCCACGGATGCAATATTGCTCCAGTATTCTTTCATCTTATAACCATAGATACGCTTCATATTCTTATAACGGATCAGGATATCCGTTACAAAATCCCATCTTCCCTCATCAGCACTCCGCTCTAACATCTCAATGAGCTGTCTTCTGCGGACAATGTAGATACCTGTAGAAATCGTATTGGACTGGGAAACCATTGGTTTCTCCTCAAACTCAACGATTCTGGAATCCTCATTCATGCGGACAACACCAAAACGGCTGACATCCACATTCGGATCCATATCTTTGCACACAACCGTGATATCTGCTTTCTTCTCGATATGGTAATCAAGGACTTTGTTAAAATCAAGTTTGTATACACAGTCACCACTGCTGATGATGACATATGGCTCATGACGTTTTTTCAGGAAACTGATATTCTGGTACATCGCATCTGCTGTGCCACGGTACCACCAGCTGTTATCCACTGTTACAGTTGGGTTGAATACATATAAACCACCCTGTTTACGTCCGAAATCCCACCATTTGGAAGAACTTAAATGTTCATTCAGGGATCTTGCACTGTACTGTGTCAGCACTGCCACTGTCTGTACATGAGAATTACTCATATTGCTCAGAGCGAAGTCGATGCTCCGGTAACTGCCTCCGATCGGCATTGCTGCAATTGCTCGTTTGTTCGATAATTCCTGCATGCGGCTGTTATTACCGCCAGCTAAAATAATTCCTACTGCCTTCATTCTGAGTCACCTGCCTTAATAATTACTTCACCGCTGTCAAGAATTCCTTCCGGATAATCTTCTTTTGTGGTCTTGCCGGAAATTGCAGTGTTCTTTCCGACTGAGACGTTCGATGGAACTTCGGAATCCTCTCCGATCGTCACAAGACCAAAGGAGTAAATCTTCTCATTGAACTTGTTCGGTTTTTCCTCTCCAACACCTAATGTAACGTTATCACCAATGCTGCAGTTTTCAGCAATAATTGCTTTGTCTATGACGACATTCTCACCGATCTGGGTTCCCTTCATAATAATGGAATCTCTCACGACACTGCCCTTGCCGATCGTAACGCCGGCTCCGATGACAGAACTGTGAACCTCTCCGTAAATCTCAGATCCCTCTCCGATGATACTCTTCTCAACAATACTGTCTGCTGACAGATACTGCGGCTGGATAATATCACTCTTCGTGTAAATCTTCCAGTATTCCTCATACAGGTTGAATTCCGGGATCAGATCGATCAGTTCCATATTGGCTTCCCAATAAGAGCCAAGCGTTCCTACATCTTTCCAATATCCGTTATACTCGTAAGCAAACAGACGCTGTTTCTTCTCGTGGCAGTAAGGAATGATATGCTTACCAAAGTCACAGTTGCTCTGATCTTTCATTGCAGTCAGAGCTTCCTTCAATACCTTCCAGCTAAATATGTAGATTCCCATTGAGGCTAGATTACTTCTTGGATGTTCCGGTTTCTCTTCAAAATCCTGAATTCGTTTATCTTCATCTGCGATCACAATACCAAAACGGCTTGCCTCCTCTAATGGAACAGGCATTGTGGCAATTGTAACATCTGCGTTATTTTCCTTATGGAAATCAAGCATGACTTCATAATCCATCTTGTAGATATGGTCACCAGATAAAATCAGTACATATTCCGGATTGTACTGCTCCATGTAATTCATATTCTGATAAATTGCATTGGCAGTTCCTGAATACCACTCACTGTTATTACTCTTCTCGTATGGTGGAAGTACTGTTACTCCTCCGTTATTACGATCAAGATCCCACGGAATACCAATTCCGATATGGGTATTCAAACGTAATGGCTGATACTGTGTCAATACACCAACCGTATCAATTCCGGAGTTAATGCAGTTGCTCAATGGAAAATCGATAATACGATACTTGCCTCCAAATGCAACTGCCGGTTTTGCAACTTTTGATGTCAGGACACCTAAACGGCTTCCCTGACCTCCCGCTAATAGCATTGCTATCATTTCTTTTCGAATCACGTCAATCACCTCTCGTCACTTTCTAGTCAATCTAGTCCTCTTGATATTTCAAGTATATCACAACCATTTTTCAATGTACATCATTTTACACAATTTTTTCAGAAATTTTTTCTTTTTTTTGACATTTTATACAAATATGTGTGTTTGTCCTGTTTTTTTCGTCAAAATAGCTAACATGGAATTGTCCGAAAAGAATTTGCAAATTCCTGATATATGGTTATAATGTAACTGTTTCAGGCGTTATACAACGCCTTGTTATAAAATGAGGAAGTTTTTCATAAACTTTTTCATCAACAATCAACGAAAAAACAGGCAGGTATCCATAATATGTATAAAATTAATTTTCAGGAACCAATACACATTCACTTTATCGGAATCGGCGGAATCAGCATGAGCGGTCTCGCTGAGATTCTTTTTGAGGAACATTTTACGATTTCCGGTTCTGACTCCAAAGAATCTGAACTCACCAGACACTTAGAGCATATGGGAATGCAGATTTTTCTATGGCCAGAAAGCTTCCAATATTATAGAAGGTATCGATCTTATCGTGTACACCGCAGCGATCCGTGAAGATAATCCGGAATTTGCCGCCGCAAAAGAAAAAGGTATTCCGATGTTAAGCCGCGCAGAACTGCTCGGTCAGATTATGGATAACTATCAGAATTCCATCGCAGTATCCGGTACCCATGGAAAAACAACCACAACTTCCATGATCTCCCAGATCCTGCTCGCTGCGAAAAAAGATCCAACCATCACAGTCGGCGGTATCTTAAAAGCGATCGATGGAAATCTCCGCGTCGGAAAATCTGACGTATTTATCTCCGAGGCCTGTGAATATACAAACAGCTTTTTGAATTTCCGTCCAAAATACAGCATTATTTTGAATATAGAAGCGGAACATCTTGACTTCTTTAAAGATATTCATGATATCCGCAATTCTTTCCACTTATTTGCAAAAAATACAAAAGAAAATGGTGCCATTATCATCAACGGCGAAATTGAGAACTATCAGGAGATCGTAGAGGGACTCGCTCCACAGGTCATTACCTACGGTATGAGTGATGCCTGCGATTTTTATCCTGCTGATATTACCTTTAACGAAAAAGCATGTGCAAACTTCACTGCCATGTACCACGGCGAGAAAGTCATGGATGTCGCCCTGAATGTACCCGGACTGCACAATGTTTCGAATGCACTCGCTGCCATTGCGCTTGCCCTTGACTTAAAGATCTCAAAAGAAGACATTCTTGCAGGCCTTTCTGCTTTCGGCGGTGCAGACAGACGTTTCCAGTATAAAGGATGCGTAGATGGCGTCACGGTCATTGATGATTATGCACATCATCCGACAGAGATCCGCGCTACGTTGACCGCTGCGGAAAAATATCCACACAAACGTCTGGTTCTTGTATTCCAGCCACATACTTACTCCAGAACAAAAGGCATTTTTAAATGATTTTGCAGAGGTTCTCTCCATGGCAGATGTTGTGGTATTAGCTGATATTTATGCAGCCCGCGAAAAGAATACTTTCGGCATCAGTTCCAGAGATATCGAAGCAAAATTAAAAGAAAAAGGTACGGATGTCCATTATTTTCCTTCCTTTACAGAAATTGAAAACTTTTTATTAAAAAATTGTATAAACGGCGATCTGTTGATAACTATGGGCGCCGGAGACATTGTAAATGTTGGCGAACACCTGCTTGGCAGATAACTTATCCACATTATCCACATTCAATTGGGGAAAACTTCAACCTTTGAATGTGGATTTTTTTGTTTACATAAAGTTATCCACATTTTTATGCCAAAAAGCTGTGAGTCCTTATATTTCCACACTTTCATGCGTTTTTCACCAAATGGCGTTTTTGTGGAAACTTTTTTTATCCACATTATCCACATTTTTGAAAACCCTTGATTTTACTGGGTTTGTGAGCAATTTTGTACTTCTCTTTTTTTCATTCCTGTGCTATAATTTGGGACGGGCTGATGGACAGGATATTCCATCCGGCTTTGCATGAAAGGAAGGAACACAATGGCAAATATAACACTTCATAGTGACAGTCAGACCTCTGCCACCAGTGTATCGAATATTTTCATTGATGAATATATGTCTGATGCCAATGGAGAGTTTGTAAAAATATATCTTTATCTGTTACGGCAGTTAAACGCACCGGATGCTGCGTTTTCCATTTCTGCCATGGCAGATAAATTCGAACATACCGAAAAGGACATTAAGCGTGCTTTAAGTTACTGGGAGCGTATGCATCTGCTCCGCCTGGAATATGACTCCAGTGAGAATCTGACCGGCGTCTGTTTTTTGGACACAAAGCGCAGACCAGCTGAGAACGAAGACCCTGTGACAGTATCCACACAGGAAACTGCTTCTTCTGAATATTCCGCAGCCGTATCCCCGGAAGAATCTTCTTTGAAGCCAACTGTTCCGGAACCGAAAGAACTACTCTGCTGAGGATATCTCCATGTTCCGCAAACAGGAATCTGTGGCAGAACTTTTATTTATTGCTGAGCGTTACCTGGGACGTATTTTAACCCCAACGGATATGAACAGCATTTTATACTGGTACGACGGTCTTGGTTTTTCCACAGATCTCATTGAGTATCTGGTGGAGTACTGCGTGAGCAAAGGACACACCAGTATCCGCTACATAGAAAAGGTTGCCCTTGCCTGGGCTGATAATCACATTACAACTGTAGAACAGGCAAAGCTGACTGCCGGTCTTCACAGCCAGCTTTATTTTTCCGTTATGAAGGCACTGGGAATCAATGGACGTTCCCTTGTTCCGGCAGAGACTGCCTATATTGATAAGTGGCGGTCTGAATATGGATTTTCATCTGAGGTCATCACGACTGCCTGTGAACGCACCATACAGGCGATACATCAGCCAAAGTTTGAATATATTGACTCTATTCTGACCAGCTGGAAGAAGAATCACGTAAGCACTTTGGAAGATATTGCAAGACTGGATGAAGCTCACCAGAAGAAGAAAAACTGCGGTTCCAAACACCGCACAGACATCCCAGCCGAAAACCGTTTTAATAATTTTGAACAGCGTTCCTACGATTACGATCAGCTGGAAAAATGCTGCTCACAACTTCTGCACAACACTAGATGATGCAGTATCCTCATCTTACAGGACAACAGGAGAATCCAATGGCATTGAATAATTCGCAGTATGACGAAATTTTTCGTTCTTACGACGCAAAACAGCTAAAAGCACAACATCAGTTAGAAGAGCGCACAAAGCTGCCTATGAACGTTCCCGGAACTGAAGGCATTAGATGCCTCTATTGCGGAGATTTCCGTGGCATCCGCAAGACGTCTCTTAGATGGGGACAGCTCTGCTCTCACCGAATTAAAAGCGGAACTGAAAATCTCCGCACAAGAAAGCTCTCATGAAAGAACTCTCTCCCGGAAAACTATTTCGAGCCGGTTTATGAGTGTCCGGACTGTAAAGATACAGGCTATATCGATGGTAAACCATGCCACTGCTTCAAACAGCAGGCGATCGATCTGATCTATACCCAGTCCAATATTAAGGACATTCTTGCAAGGGAGAATTTCAGTACGCTGTCTCTGGATTATTATTCAGATTCCAACATCAACCCTGCGACAGGACTTACATCCCTTGCCACTGCCAAAGCCGCGGTTGCAAGATGCCATGAATTTGTAGATCAGTTTGATACCACTTTTGCTAATCTTTACTTTTTGGAGATACCGGAATTGGGAAGACGTTTCTCTCAAACTGCATTGCAAAGAATTATTAGATTCAGGACATTCCGTAATCTACTTTACGGCGTTCCAATTATTTGATATATTAAGCAAAGGTGTGTTTGAAAAGATGCAGATGCCATCGCCACACACCAGAATATTTTGACTGCGATCTGCTCATCATTGATGATCTCGGTACGGAGCTTTCAAACTCTTTTACCACATCGCAGCTGTTTCTGTGTTTAAATGAACGTATCTTAAGACAGAAGTCCACGATCATTTCCACCAACCTGAATATGAACCAGGTTGCCGATATTTATTCAGAACGTGTACTTTCAAGAATATCCAACAGCTATACCATCATCAAACTGTTCGGTGATGATATCCGCTTGAAAAACGTATTCACTAGATGCTCTGGATATCCCCTTATCCAGCATCTATTGAAATAAATTGTTAATGTTTAATTTTTATGGAGGAAAACCACTCATGCCAAACGATGAAAGAATTCTAGAAACCATGCCAGACGGCGCCCTCGGCTTAATTCCCTTAAAAGCTGTGAAGAATTAGGTGCCAAAGTTGACCAGTACTTAGTAGGCTGGAGAGAGAAAAGAGAACATGCACATAAGAATGAAGCTGCATTCAAAGGATACCACCGTGACTCTTACATCATCTCCACATCTGTACCTCGTTTTGGAACAGGTGAAGCCAAAGGTGTGATCAAAGAATCTGTCCGTGGATATGATCTTTATCTGATGGTAGACGTAACCAACTACAGCCTCACTTACTCTGTATCCGGTCACGAAAACCACATGTCCCCAGATGACCATTACGCTGATTTAAAACGTATTATTGCTGCTGTCGGTGGTAAAGCAAGACGTATCACAGCAATCATTCCTTTCTTATATGAAAGCCGTCAGCACAAACGTACTGCACGTGAGTCCTTAGACTGTGCACTTGCATTACAGGAACTGACTGCTATGGGTGTTGACAATATCATCACTTTTGATGCTCATGATCCTCGTGTCCAGAATGCGATCCCGCTCAAAGGATTTGAGACGGTTCAGCCAGCTTACCAGTTCATCAAAGGTATCTTAAAGAACTGTGATGACTTAAAACTCGACAATGACCATTTAATGATCATCTCCCCAGACGAAGGTGGTACAAACCGTGCTGTTTACCTTGCAAATGTACTTGGTGTTGATATGGGTATGTTCTACAAACGTCGTGATTACAGCAAGATCGTAGATGGACGTAACCCGATCGTCGCCCATGAGTTCTTGGGAACTTCTGTAGAAGGAAAAGATGTCATCATTATCGATGATATGATCTCCTCCGGTGAGAGTATGATCGATGTTGCAACAGAGTTAAAGAAGAGAAAAGCAAACCGTATCTTCGTAGTCGCTACATTTGGTCTCTTCACCAACGGTCTTGACCGTTTCGACAAGGCAGTGGAAGATGGTACTATTTACAAAGTAGTTACCACAAACCTCACTTACCAGACACCGGAACTTCTTTCCAGACCATACTACATTAACTGTGATATGAGTAAATACATCGCTTACATCATTGATACTTTGAATCATGATTCATCCATCAGCGATCTGTTAAACCCATATGACAGAATCCAGAAACTGGTATCCAAATACAAAAAAGAACATAAATAATATCGTTTCCAGAGGAACTGTTCCGTACAGTTTCTCTCCGAAACACACAAAAAAGGAATTGCAAGATGCAATTCCTTTTTTGTGTTTATAACCACTTTGTTGTTTTCTGATCTTATGTATTAAAATAAGTCTACTCTTCCAGCATGTTTCTGGTTGATCACATAATATGCTGCATACTCTTCCGGTTTTAAGTATACTTGAATGCTCTTAATGGAAGATGCCCTGTGACCTTCTGCTTCGAACTGTTTCTTTGCTTTCTCGATCACGTCAGCAACAACTGCTTCCTGTCCCTGGAACTGGATAAACACTTCCGGTTTCAGTTCTTCTTTCTTAGGAGCAGCCTTCTTTGCAGCGGCTTTTTTCACTACCGTTTTGTTGCTGCTTCCACTTTTTCTGTTGCTTTCTTTGCAGTATCTTTTACTGTTTCTTTGGTCTCAGCGACCTTTTTCTCAACTTCTTTGGCAACTGCTGCTGCCTTTGTCTCTGCTACAGTCTCTTTCACAGATTCTTTTGCCGGTGCAGATTTTACGGCTGCTGTCTCTTTTACAGCACTCTTAGATGCCTCTTTTTCTGTTGTTTTTACTACTGGTTTTGCTGCTGTTGTCTTCTTTTCCATAATTGGTTCCTCCTTCAGACAAAAACTACTCACAAACTAAAAACTTCTCCATTGCTACTAATGCTTCCTGCTCATCTTCACCGTTTGCCTCGATATTGACTGTCATTCCTTTTGATGGGTTGAATGCCATAATTCCCATGATACTCTTGGCGTTGATCCTGCGATTATCACTTTCTAAAATAATCTCGCTATCAAAACGACAGGCAACCTGAACTAATTCAGCGATTGGGTTATTATGTTCTTCTGAAACATTGGATACAATAATCTCTTTTTTGCTCATGCCATTCACTTCCTCTTTCACAGTACTTCGATATCTGTTTTTCCCTCCACAGATACATCAACTTTTTCCATACTCTTCAAAATATATACCATTACCCTTAAATTTGCAAGGCATCCCACAGAAAACTGTTAAAGTTCAACGAAGGAACTGCGGAACCGCCTGAAATTTTATGCATTTTTATGTATTCTTTTTACTTTTGGTAAGTAAAGAATATATTTCCTGCATTAAAAAACATTTCATCTGCGTCTGCAGTCGTCCGCTTATAAGTCTGCCCCATCGCCGGGTCATAAAGCACAACATTATTTGCATCATATCCCACCACAAGAACCGCATCATTACTTCCTGTCATTGCAAATACCGGATACCCGTTGCTCACATAGTACAGGATTTCATCTACCGTACAACCGGTAAGATCTAAAACAGTTGCATCCTTTAAGGTGTTAAGAAGAATCTGCTTCGGTGTCTCGCCCTGGGAGATCAGCGCACTGACGCTGATGTTGATTTCCTCTTTTTCCAGGATTGCATTCACACACTGGGCAATGCTTCCTGCTCCACTGTCCTCCTCGCCAACTACAATATCATTAAAGGCCGCCTGAGCCGTCTTTCTGGAACGTTTCCATACATACTGCTGATTTTCACCGATCACGACACCCATCTGGCTGTTTGCCGCAATAATCGCGTCAGAGACACTGTCTGTTGTCAGCACGACTTCTCCCTTTACATAAACATAATAACGGTTATTGTCCTTTTCTTCTTTCAGGGAGACTTCACGTTTCTGCTCTAAGATCGTCTCTTTCGGTGTCAGAATCTTCGGTGTCTTTTTCTTCGCCTCATCCTGCAGTGTGATCAGAACCTGTGTCTCTTTTTCATCCGTATTTTTTGTTGCAATATCTACCACTTTCAGGCTGTCACCCTCACGGTTCATGATCATGTCCTGATCTGCATCCACATAGGCAGTTCCATTGTTCTGAATACGGTTTAAGTATATGGTGTAACCACTGATGGCAATGCTCTGCACATAATATCCCGGTTTCTCATAAGTCTTTAAGATCTCATGTTCCTCTGAGGATGTATCCATGATTTTTACCTGATACATAGGAAACAGCGTATTACCTGCTGCATCTACCACGACATCGGCTGATTTTGCCACACCATACACAAAATCCTCCTGCATAAAGCCCAACGGCTTTACATAATCAGAAGCACTCCCTGTCACATCTGTCACTTTCTCCGTGGAAAAGTCTATCATGTGGATCGTATCACTGCCACGGACCGCAGAAGGATCCACCCATGCCAGAAAACGGTTTGACTCAGAAATTGCGACCGCTTCGTCGGAAAGTCCTTCTACCAGCACTTTCGTATCCAGTGAATTCAGATCGATGCCATAGACATTTCCATCCACCATAATATAAAATGCGCCACTCTCGGTCACATACATCAGCTGTCCCAATTCCGATTTCATCACCTCATAGGACTGGCTGGATGGGATAAACACCTGCTCCTCATTCGTATTTGCAAGACTGTCATAATGGTATACCGCAATACCCACCGTACCCTCATGGATTCCGCGGTTCATGTAGCCATACACAATATAGTCAATGCTTCCCGCCTCATCAATATTTACGATCTTAATGTCATGCTCACCATAGTTTTCCCGGTCATCTACCCCTTCATATCCCCGGAAACTGAACACTTTTGCAAGTGTGTTTGCCTCCTGATTGTAACTCCAGAGTTCTCCCTCCTGCACAAAAGTGACCACTTTGCCGGATTCATTGGTCTGATACTCCACATCCTTCGAGCGGATTCCAAGCAGGATGCTGTTTCCTGAGATGCTGTCATTTTCCCCCCGGAAAATCTCTTCCATCGTCCGTTCAAAATTCAACAGATACATTCTTGTATTGGTATACCGCACTCTGTAGTATTCCTCAACGTTATAGTATTCGCTCTGTCCATTCTGTCCTACCCAAGTCACAACATAGTCCAGAACGATCACGTTGTAGGTGGGAGTAATCTCCTTGACAGATGGAACCGGTGTTGTCAGCCTTGTGCCATGAAACTCTGCCCAGCTCACCTGATTCAGTGAATTGTTTAATGTCACATACTGCAAAGTCGTGTTATCGCCGGTCGTTTTTTCCATATAAGTGCTGAGAGATGCCGCTTTCTCACTGTCAAAAGTCGTATCATTGAACTGTCTGACAAAATCAATGCACTCCGACACATAGCTGTTCTGGGATTCTATGATTCGTGTGTAGTAGTAGATCATGCGGTCTCCGCTTTCCAGCTGGATCACGAGCAGATATTCCTCATTTTCCTCCAGCAGATTCTGGATTGGAAGTTCCATAGAGATCATTCCCTTATTCTCCGTGTAGGAAGTGACATCTGCATTTGCGATCAGCCTTTTTGCATCCAGGCTCCGGATCTCATAGGAGATCTTATCCACTGCGGTCTGATAAGTCTTCACCGTCACCGGAAGAAGTCTGTCTTCCCCGATCGGTGTGATCGTATCGCGCATATAGGCTGCATCCATTTCTCTGTGTAACCATATAATTCATTGATCGCCGTTTTCCCATCATATAAGGTAAGAACCGGCAATGTTGCCTCCGACATCTCTGTCGTCAGGTCTTTATTCGTCTGATTTGTCATAAAACTGAATATAATCACTGCCAGAACAAAACGACTGGCAGAACAATTGCTTTATTGTACCTTTCTGCACTGTAAGCCTCCAAAATCATCCATACGACTGTTTTCCCTCTTCTGTGTGCCTCAAACTGCACACAAAATAGCTACCGCCAGAACGGCGATAGCTATATTGTATGCAGTTTTGCCTTTCCGCAATATTTTCTTTGGCTTCTTTTAAATTCTTAAGAAAATTGATGGTGAAGAATAACGAAAATCACCACCATCTTCTGCAGCGGCGGTGGCGGCATCTTCTGCGGTACATCTCGTTGTTTAACATAACACCGATCAGGCTGCGCCACGGATCATCCGGCCGTGGCGGTGGCGGCGGCATCATTCGGGTCTGCCCGGTGGTGGCGGCATGCTTCCCGGTCTGCCCGGTGGTGGCGGCGGTGGATTGTTTCCTCCCAAAATTCCTCTGCCATCACGGTATCTGTTCCATTTTTCACGGTCTGATAAATGCGTTCTGTCACCTGCTCTAACATAAGCCGGTCCGGATATTCGTCGAACATGAGACTTCCCTCATACTCCATTTTATCGCACTCATCCTCGATCACGTCCATAATACGGGAACATCCCTTGGATACAGCTCTTTCATCCGGTCCATATCCTTTTCATATTCCATCTCTGTGAGATACAGATTCTGCATCGGATAGCTCATATAAAAGGCACTTTCGGAGTGTCAGACTGCTGCATACGTAAAACTGTTCCTCTCGATAGTCCACGCGATACTCCTTATTTCCATCACATCACTATAAGATATGCATCATTTTTTCCCGGGTTCCTGCTTCTGTCTTATTTGCCCACAAAAATGTATTCGATCTTTTTGTAAGGTTTCTCATAACCTTCTTTTCCCATCTTCATGGTCACTTCCCCATTTTCCTGCTGTGTGAATGCGTACTCATTATAGGCGCCATCCTGATAAGCAAAATCACTTCCGTTGTCCTGATAATGCACATAGGTGCCCTCGCCCGGAAATACAAGCATATTTAACGTATCATATGGTTTTTCCCCTACATACTGCATCACTTCATAAGCCGGGATCATACTTCCTGCTTTGGCAAACATCGGACAGGTATCAAGCGGTGCATCCACAAGATAATACTGTTTTCCCTCATAACGTTTTCCGGTATTGAAATCATACCAGATCCCTTCCGGCAGATAGACCATCTTTTTCGTCTGTCCCTGCTCTAATACCGGTGCCACAAGAAGATGTTCTCCAACTAAAAATTCATCATTTAAGTTCCACGTATTTTCATCCTTTTCATAGTGAAGCACCAGTGGACGCATGATCGGAAGTCCTGTTTTCTCACACTCCGCAAACAGATCGTACAAGTATGGAAGCAGGCGGTAACGCAGCTCCACAAATTTGCGGTATATATTGACCGTCTTTTCCCCGAACTGCCACGGCTCCTGATAAATGCTTCCATTGGACGAATGATTCCGGAACAATGGAGAAAATGCTCCGACCTGTACCCAGCGGCATAAAAGTTCTGCCGTACAGTCCGCACCAAATCCACCGACATCCGTTCCTGCAAATGCCAATCCACTCAATCCAAGATTGCACAACTGTGGCACTGCCATCTGAAGATGTGACCATAAACTCTGGTTATCTCCGGTCCAGACTGTTGTATACTTCTGGCTTCCTGCATAGCATGCGCGGGTGATCACAAATGGTCTTTTTCCGGTCTGTTCCTTAAGTCCCTCATAGGTTGCCTTGGACATCAGATGTCCGTATACATTGTGCATGGCTGCGTGGGTAGATTTCTGATCTTCATCGGTAAACACGACATCTGATGGCAGTTCTCCGTGAAAACTTGCCGGTTCATTCATGTCATTCCAGACTCCGGCAACGCCTATATCGGTCAGGAACTTCTGATTTTCTGCCCACCATTTACGCACCTTTGGCTGTCCGAAATCCGGGTATACAGAATCTCCCGGCCATACAGCATTCACATAACTTCCCCTTCCGGTGTCTTTGCAAAATAATCTCCGGCAATTCCCTCATCGTATTTCTCATAACCAGGATCTAATTTCACACCGGATCGATAATGCAGACTGCCTTGAATCCATCGTCTGCCAGCTCCTGAATGGTTCCTGCCGGATCGCCGTAATCTTTCTCATTCCATGTAAAGACACGATAGCCATCCATATAGTCAATATCAAAATGCATCGTATCGCATGGGATATCAAGTTCTCTGTATTTCCCTGCTACTTTTTAATGCAGTCTGCGGAATCATATCCCCAGCGGGACTGATGATAACCGAGTGTCCACAGCTGTGGAAGCGGAGTCCTTCCGGTCAGATAGGTATAACCGCCCACAATGTCCGGCATCGTATCCCCTGCAATAAAATAGTAATCAAGGTTTCCGGCGTCCGCACCATAGTAAAATATGCCTGATTTTCTTTTCCAAGGTTTACATAAGATCTGTATGTATTGTCAAAGAAAATACCGTAAACACTTTCTTTTCAGGGTGATCAGAAACGGAATGGACTTGTACAGTGCGCGGTAAGAATCTGTGTGTGCCTGTGGGATATCGGAGTTCCAGTTTTCGTACTCATAATCCCGCTTATTCAAAATCCGGTCTTGTCCCCAAGTCCGTAAAACTTCTCATCCCCGTCTAATTTTTTGACAGTCTGCACCGGATAGCTGCCGCTTGCACCTGCGGACACATCATGTCCCTCTGCCTTTAACACTTCGAGAGATTTTTCACTTAACAGCGGTCTTAAAATACGCCCGCTGCGGTAATCTTCACAAATGCTCTTTCCATCCCGGTAAAAGTCCACATAAAATCCGTCATAAACTCTCGCTTCCAACTGTTTTGTTGCAACTGAAACATAACTGCCGCAGTCTTTTACCTCAAAATCTGTCCGGACCGCCTTCTCCCCTTCGATTGCCTTGGAGCGGTGTCCTTTTGTCTCATAAGGAACAAAGACATTCATAATACTCTCAGTAATGACCTCTAAAAATGCCTCTTCTTTTTCAAAGAAAAAATGGATTTTATTTTCTTCCACCTGATAATCCAAACGTTTACCCAACATATGTGCATCCTTTCTTACGTATAAATTTTCGCATTTTTTCGTAAGAATATTTTAGCATGTGCAGACGTTTTTTTCCATAGATATTTACTGATTTTTTGCCATGTCCTGAAGTTCACGCATCAGATCCAGATCCGACTGCTGAATCTTCATATTGGTCGTCATCGGCTCCTCACCCGGTCTGGTGAGTGTGATCTCGATCACAGTGCCCTCCTCCATCTCTCTGGAGAATACCGCACTTAAAAATGCTACAAACTTCGGATGGTTTGCAGTAAATTTATTTTTTGCATTCATAATCTTCATAATATTTGCCGGGTTCATCATAATCTTTTGTCCTTCTCTTTCCAGATGCCTAAAGCATCTTCTTTTTCTTAAAATAAATAATTTCCAAAATGATCACTAAGATACTCACTATTATAACTGCCGGATACGCATATTTCCACCCAAACTCCGGCATATTTGGAAAATTCATTCCATACCAGCCGGCGATCAGCGTGAGCGGCAGAAAAATCGTTGTCACAACCGTCAAAATGCTCATCACCTGATTCTGCTGCACCGCAATGAGTGACTGGTAAAGTTCCCGGATCTGCACGAGATATTCCCGCAGCATTTCCACATGGTCATGCAGCCGCTCCGCCCGGTTGGAAAATAACTGCCACTGTGCTTTTTCCTCCTCCGACAGACCGCCGTTCACAGAGGTCTGCATGACATCTCCCATATTCATCAGCTGTTCATAATAGGCATGAAAAATATTGAACCGTTTCCGGTATTTCATGATCATCTCATAAAAATAGTCCGGTATTTTCTTTAACAGTTCCTCCTCCAGACCAGCCAGATGTTCCTCCTGTTTCTGCAGATACAGTACTTCATCCTGCAGCAGTTCCTCGAACAATGCCAGAAGGATCTGTCGGAAGCTGTAACCCTCGTAGGTGCCTTCCGCCATCTTATTCAGATACTCCATCAGGAAATGGCTTTCCTCCACAAGATATAATTCCTGCTCTGACAGGTAAAATCCAAAATTATGGATACACACCTGCCCTTTATTTCCCTTTGGCACACGCATTGTTCCCTGCACACACTCCCGGTATTTTTCAATCTTGCAGTACTGAATTGGTGTCATGCTGTGGATAAAATTATTTTTCCGCACAAGTTTCCGCGGATGGCTCAAAAACTCATCCAGACTCATGAGATAAATGCTTTTTCCTGCGTTTTCACTATTTTGTACTGCTTTCTTTTCCAATGTGATTTTTCCAGTTTCCTCATGATAGCTGTATTGTTCCATATGATTTTAACCTCGTAATTTTTTTGTATATCATTCCTTACAACCTGCATACTCCCAGGTAACTCCGTTATCCTCAGACTGAAAAATAATCCCCTGCTGTTCCATCGCATCAGTCTGCAGATAAATCTCCATTTTTCCATCCACGATCTGCGGCATGGTGTGATAATCATAATCTTCGATTGTAAATCCCAGTTCTTCTGCCTCGGATGGAAGTTCTGTCACCGTATCCAAAGGAAGTTCCAGCCGTTCAAATGTCTCTCCGCCGTCCTTCGTCACATAGAGCATGGAGAAATCCTCACTTGCATACGTCAGTCCTGCAAATCCGAAATCATTTGTAAAAAAGAGCAGACCTTCGGCAACGCCCATATTCTGTTCAAACGGATCACCGTTGACCTCCGTCCAGGTCGTACCGCCGTCCTTCGTCTTTTCAAAGTTATAAAAGCGGCTTCCACAGGCAGCGTCTACCACATTCAGCCGGTAACCGGTAATATCATTGATGAAATAATACATATCGCCGTCTTCTGCATTAAATTCCCACGTATCCGAATTGCGGATATTCTCACTGGTCTTTGTTTCCGTTTCTGTCTCTGTTCCGCTGAAAATTTCCGGCTCGTTTTCTTCCTTATTAGTATCACTATTAGCATTGGAAGAACTCTCATCAATTATTCTCCGCCACTCATAAATTTTCCAGGAGAGTGCCCCATTGTATGGGATTGCCGTGCGGATCACCGCAGCGCCACAGATGATCGTTGCCGCTGCTGCCGCCACAAGTTCTGCGATCCACAGATACTGTTTTTTCCCTGCCTGCTGTTCTTTTGCCTTTTTTCTGGTGATCAGCCAGATGAAGAAAACCAACTGCCATGACCGCTGCTCCCACAGCCATTTTCTGTCCGTGGTAGCGTACTCCTCCAAACTGGCATAAAAAATAGCCTTCGTATAAAATGTAAAAATAACCTGCTAATATCAGCACCGGACTGATTTTGTGTATGACTTTCATTTTCCTTTTCCCTCTTTTTTCAAAATGGATGTTACGGCTTTTCAGACCAGACTGTTTCGTCTTTCTGCTGCTTGCATTATATTGTTTTTGTGTGCATTTTTCAATCGTGAAAAGCGGGTTTGGATCATATTTTTCCACTCAGATCTGTCTGTATCTCTGTCAAGCGCAGATGATGACAAATTTTCCTCCATAAATTGCTAAATTTTTAACAATTTTTTTATTGATTTTATAACCGAGATATGTATAATTATGGTAGAGAAAGTTGGCAATTTGCTTATGTTTCCTGCATTTCACAATGTGGAACAGAGCGATCAGAAGTCCGGCTTCCAAAAAGATATGTATAGTCTGTTTTTACAGATTGATACCATATTACACACAGCGAAAGGAAAGAGGTAATTAAAAATGGCAAAAATTGATTTAAGCAAGTATGGCATTACCGGAACAACAGAAGTTGTTTACAATCCTTCTTATGAATTATTATTCGAAGAAGAAACAAAACCGGAACTTGAAGGTTACGAAAAAGGGTCAGGTCAGCGAACTTGGCGCAGTAAACGTAATGACAGGTATCTATACAGGACGTTCTCCAAAAGACAAATACATCGTTATGGATGAGAACTCAAAAGACACTGTATGGTGGACTTCTGACGAATACAAAAACGACAACCACCCAGCTACAGAAGAAGCCTGGAAATCTGTAAAAGATTTAGCGATCAAAGAACTTTCCAACAAGAGACTTTTTGTTGTAGATGCATTCTGCGGTGCTAACAAAGATACACGTATGGCAATCCGTTTCATCGTTGAGGTTGCTTGGCAGGCTCACTTTGTAACAAATATGTTCATCAAACCTACAGCAGAAGAATTAGAGAACTTCGAGCCGGATTTCGTTGTTTACAATGCTTCTAAGGCAAAAGTTGAGAACTACAAAGAGTTAGGATTAAACTCTGAGACAGCAGTTATGTTCAACATCACAAGCCGTGAGCAGGTTATCGTTAACACATGGTACGGCGGAGAGATGAAGAAAGGTATGTTCTCTATGATGAACTACTTCTTACCATTAAAAGGTATGGCTTCTATGCACTGCTCAGCTAACACAGACTTAAATGGTGAGAACACAGCTATCTTCTTCGGACTTTCCGGAACAGGTAAAACTACACTTTCCACAGATCCAAAACGTCTCCTGATCGGTGATGACGAGCACGGCTGGGATGACAACGGTGTATTCAACTTCGAGGGTGGATGCTACGCAAAAGTTATCAACCTTGATAAAGATTCCGAACCAGATATCTACAATGCAATCAAACGTGACGCACTCTTAGAGAACGTTACATTAGATGAGAACGGTAAGATTGATTTCGCTGATAAGAGCGTAACAGAGAACACACGTGTGTCTTACCCGATCAACCATATTCAGAATATTGTACGTCCAATCTCTTCTGCACCAGCTGCTAAGAATGTAATCTTCTTATCTGCAGATGCATTCGGCGTACTTCCTCCAGTATCTGTTCTTACACCAGAACAGACACAGTACTACTTCTTATCTGGATTCACAGCAAAACTTGCTGGTACAGAGCGTGGTATTACAGAGCCAACACCTACATTCTCTGCATGCTTCGGACAGGCTTTCTTAGAGCTTCATCCAACAAAATATGCAGAAGAACTTGTTAAGAAAATGGAAAAGAGCGGAGCAAAAGCTTACCTCGTAAATACAGGATGGAACGGAACTGGAAAACGTATCTCCATCAAAGATACACGTGGTATCATCGATGCTATCTTAAACGGAGACATCAAGACAGCTCCTACAAAGACAATCCCATACTTCAACTTTGAAGTTCCTACAGAGCTTCCAGGCGTTGATCCAGCGATCCTTGATCCTCGTGACACTTACGCTGATGCTTCTGAATGGGAAGTAAAAGCAAAAGACTTAGCTGCAAGATTCGTTAAAAACTTCGCAAAATACGAAGGAAACGAAGCTGGTAAAGCATTAGTTGCTGCTGGTCCTCAGGCTTAATGATCTGTTAATATCCATTAATTTGTTTTTTAGCTTAAAAGAAACCGGATGTCACATTGCATCCGGTTTCTTTATTACACATATTTGGAGTTCTATCATGTTAAAGAAGTTCATTAAATACGTCTCTCAAAATATGCTTGGTATGGTAGGTATGTCTGTTTATATTCTTGCAGACACCTACTTTATTTCTGTAGCAGTGGGTGCCGACGGTATCACTGCCCTAAATCTGGTTCTGCCAATTTATAATATTATTTTTGCGATCGGTGCGATGATGGGCGTTGGCTCTGCGATCCGTTTTGTTGTGGAACGCAATAAAAAAAGCCCGGATGCAGATGGATATTTTTTCCATGCGCTTGTGTGGGCTTTTATCATCAGTCTGTTTTTTATTTTTGTCGGTCTGTTTCTTCCGGATAAATTGATCGCACTGTTAGGCGGTGATGCCCAAATCGTTGCCACCGGGAAAAATTATACAAGAATTTTTATGTGCTTTGCTCCCTTTTTTATGTGGAACTACATTTGTAACGCATTTGTTCGAAACGATGGAAATCCTTCCATTGCGATGTCCGCAACCTTATTCAGCAGTCTGTTCAACATCGTGTTTGACTATATCCTGATGTTTCCACTGGGGCTTTCCATGGAGGGTGCTGCACTTGCAACTGCCTTCTCCCCGATCATCGGCATTGCGATCTGCTGTATCCATTTTCACTCAAAAAAGAGTACGATCCGCCTGAAACCGGTCCTGCCTTCTTTCCGCAGACTGCTGTACTGCTGTCAGGTCGGCGTTTCCTCTTTTGTCGGCGAGATTTCCTCCGGGGTTATCACGATCGTCTTTAATATGCTGATCCTCGGTCTTGCAGGAAACACCGGAGTTGCTGCATACGGCGTTGTCGCCAACACCTCACTGGTCGCAGTCGCCCTCTTTAACGGCATTGCGCAAGGCTCCCAGCCGCTCATCAGTGAATCCTACAGCAAGGGAAATCACAAGAATGTAACCACCTATCTGAAAATGGCAGTCACGACCACCATCGGCGTTGCTGTCCTTCTGGTTGTCTGCATTTACCTTTACGCCCCTGCGATCACCGCTGTATTTAACGGAGAGGGAAATCAGGTGCTTGCCTCCTACGCAGAAAACGGTTTAAGGTTATATTTCATTGGATTTCTCTTTGCCGGAATGAACATTGTCGGAACTGCCATTTTAAGCTCGATAGAATCCGCAAAATATGCATTTTTTGCGTCCATCTCACGCGGATTTGTTGCAATCATCATTTTTGCATTCGTGCTGTCTGCACTGCTTGGATTAAATGGTGTATGGCTTGCTTTCCCTGCTGCGGAGTTTGTGACGATGTTAATTACGTTGTATGGGCTGGTGAAGGCGATACGAAAATGTAACTATTCAGAGCCAAGGCAATTTTCATAATTTGCGAATCATGCTTGCATGAATGAGCATAATTTTGAAAATTTCTTTGGCGAAGTAACCACATGAGCAAAAGGAAAGCATCGAAGATGCGGTTTTGCGAATGGGGTGCTGAATAGTTACATGAGAAAGTTATTATAACGCCTTCTTAATCGCTTCCATTAATTCATCATAAGTCTCATAGGCTGGCAGCTCCGGATTATCCTTTTTGATCTGTTCTGTGCTTTTGAATAAAAAGCCTGCCTTGCTGGCTTTGATCATTCCAAGATCGTTATGGCTGTCTCCACTTGCGATCGTCTCGAATCCAATCGACTGGAGTGCTTTTACTGTTGAATACTTGGAATTTTCTACTCTCATCCTATAACCTGTAATCTCGCCATCTTCTGCCACTTCCAGTGAATTGCAGAAAATCGTCGGCCATCCCAGCTTTTTCATAAGTGGTGCTGCAAACTGTGTAAATGTATCACTGATGATGATCACCTGTGTCATGCTGCGCAGTTCATCTAAAAACTCTTTTGCCCCTGGCATCGGATTGATCTTTGCAATTGTCTCCTGTATCTCTTTTAAGCCAAGACCATGTTCTTTTAAAATTCCAAGTCTCCATTTCATCAGTTTATCATAATCCGGCTCATCTCTTGTTGTTTTCTTTAACTCCGGGATTCCTGTCTCTTCTGCAAATGCAACCCAGATCTCAGGCACAAGAACACCCTCCAGATCCAGACATACGATATTCATATCCATTTTCTCTGCCTCCTGAAATTATTCTTAAGTTGCATTATACTATATCACATTACATTAAGAAAGTGTTTTCCGCTTATTTTGCAAAAATCCTTTTCTTTCTCCGGTAATACTGTGGAATTGCTCTTTATATGCGTTGTGATCAGATTGTTCCTGTCACGGTTAAGGTTCCTGTTCCCGGTGTTACGATCCAGTTTCCGGTAGCCGGATCCTGCGTATAAGCTGCCGCAGGTACTGTGATTCTTCCGGCTGTTGTTGCAAATAATCCGGTTGCTTCGTTGTATGTGTAATCTGTTCCGGCCGCAAGTGCTGTTCCATTATAGCTTACCGCTATGTTGGAAAGGATCGGATCAAACGTATCGATGATCTCTGCTGCTGTGGCTGCATCCGCTGCAGTATTTCCGGTGTTCTGAATGAGGAACGTATAGGTCAGCGTTCCATTTTCCGTTACCGGAACCAGGCTGATCGATTTCGTGATATTTAATAGCGGCTCATTATCTGTTACCACTGTCTCTGTCACCTCGATCGGTGTAATGCCTCCGCCTGTGATCGTTGCTGTATTTACAATATTTCCGGTTGCAGCAAGCGGTGCGTACGGATTCACTTCTGCTTCATATACGATCACTGCATTGCCGCCTGCCGGTACTGTGATCCCATTTATTACAAGTGGCGGTCCGGCTGTTACTGCAGGTGCCGGCTGCAATACACCATTGATATAATACTTCGCTGTTCCTTCCATATAATCCAGTGGAACAAGAGTTGTTGTATTATAAGGATAAGCTCCCAGATTGTCTGTAATGGTAAGTCCTGTATAAGCTAACGTTCCCACATTTACAATACTGATCACATAGGTGATCGTATCGTTTTGTCTGTAAGTATTCCGCACTGCCTCCTTTGCAGCGGATAAAACTTCCAGAATCTCACCGACTGCTATATTTGAATTGGCAATGGATCTTCCATAACGCAATTGTGCCTGGTTTGTAAAACGTGCCATATATTTTTCCTTTCCTGTTTTTTATTGTCCCTGTTAAGCAACGTGCTATATTCAGGTACACTTTAATATATGACAGTTTTTTTTAATCGTTTCTTTTAACCGTGCTGCTTTCTGTTTTTTATTAAAAGTCAGGTATCAAAAAGTCTATTTCCCGCTTTTTGACACCTAAACCTTATTAATCAAAACTGTATGCATTATACACTTCTGTAAGCATTCGAATTGCCTCTTCGTCACTCGCATTTACGATATCACTGACGTCCTTCCATTGGAAATGTGCCTGGTGTTCTGCTGCATTTTGTGCATCATAATAGGCTGCCGCATAAGCATAATACTCTTCCTCTGTCAGTTCTGCCCCGGTATAGTCCTTATAGCTGACTGTCGCTGCATAATCCGGACCATCATATGTTTCGTATTCGACTGCCAGTTTTGTTTCTGTTACAACATCATCAACGATTGCAAGCGAACTGACACGGTATACATAACTGCTCGGTGACTCCTTCATGAGATCGTACACGATATAATTATAATATCCTTTTCCATTTATGATATTAGAATATACCATCACATCACTTTCATCCGATACCTGATCCATAAGATCCGGCTGGGATTCATATTCTGAAAAAGTCGTATTCAGTTCTTTTAGTTTTCCATCCTTATCTACATTGTAAAAACTTGTATAAGAAAAAAATCCTGTGCCGCCAGAATGTGAAACCAAAAGTTCCACTTGTCCGTCCATATCCAGATCAGCCAGCGTGAATTTATATTGTTCATCGGCAAAATCAATGTCAGTTGCCCACTTGTCCCTGTTTTGTGCAAATGCCTCAATCTGCTTTTGGATGTCCATAGTGGCACCTGATATGCTGTCCAAATACTCTACATAATCTGTCCATACGCCTTCCATATCAGAAAGCTTTTCTGTCAGATGCTGCTTACCGAGAAATTCTTCAAAAAAAGTATCCCTATAAAAAGGAGTGCCATTTTCTGTTTTCGCTTCGACTTTGTAGCTTTCCAGATTTGGATAATCCAGATACATCATATTGTCCGGATTTTCCTGTAAAAATATAACCGGCATATTCCACGAATCTCCGTCATTACAGTATTGGAGTAGCAGCAAAACATCCTTTTTCCCATCCATATTCACATCTGAAAACTTTACACCACTGATCTGTTTAAATGAATCCGAAGCGTCTGCCTTTATTTCCGGAAACTCATATATAACTTTATCATTCTTCACTAATAAGAATTCTGGATCATTCGAATTCTCTTCAGGTGCAACTGATGTAAATGTTACCATTCCCCAGTCATTCAGCTGAATTTCAAATGTCTGATTCTCAATCACTCTTCCCTTAAAACTTTGTGTATTCTGTCCCGGTGTCTCTGTAACTTCTTCCTGCCCGCCGGACAGTTCTTTTGTTACTTCTGTTGATGCTTCTTTTTCTTCTTTTACATCCTGCTTACAGCCTGCAAGAACAAATGATAATATTATAAGTCCGAATAGGATGTTCTTTTTCATCTGACGCCTCCCACTTTTTCTGCCTTTATTATATCGTGATTTCATCACTCAATAATTTCGCCGTTCGTCAAATACAAATAAATTTGTATTTTCCTCTCTTTCGCTCATTATATCATGAATCTTTGATTCATGATCATTATCCACACTTGCTTCGCTCCGCAGTCCTTATTATATCATTACTTTGTAGTATTATTCCAGACATAATTACCTTCACTCTGATGAATATTCTAGCACCACAGATTTCCGATTTTCATTTCGCCATTGATACAGGTGATCTCCAACTTCGGATCAAAACCAAGAAACGTATATCGTCCCCATGTCTCGTTTGCCTGGGCGGATTCTAACATATAGCAATGGGTTGATACATTTTTCAGTATCCTCATCGTTTCAATCGGGGTAGTAAAATCGGAAAGCATTTCAAGGCTCACCGGGAGCACATTGTAGTTTGCTTCTGATGCAATCTTTTTACTTCCGTTAAATCTGGCATAATTTTCATTCGCTGCACCTCCAAAGAAATATTGCATTTTTATGCAACAGGAACTAAACTATGTTTCCATTGCATAAAAACGTCCCTGACAGAAATATACTCTCTGTCAAGGACGAATAGAAATCCTTATCCGCGGTGCCACCTTGATTCACAGCATCACAGGCTCTCTGTAAAGGCATTATTGCCGTTATCTCCGCTTCAATGGTTTAGTGTGTTAACTTTGTGACCTAATGTATCACACTTGCATTGTGCTGTCAATAGGGCAAATTTAATCTTTCCGATTCACGATCTTGTAGTATTCTCTCGAAGTGATCTTGTATACAATCGTATAGACCACAAGGAAGATCACACACACAATTGCGATCGCCATGTTAAAGGTGAAGGCATCCACGATCAGTATCATCCGTAAAACAGTCTGACCACGCTGCTTGCCACGATCATATGCATAATCGCTGCTGCGACCGGAAGGTAAAATAATAACATAACCTGCGTCCGGATGGATTCTTTTGCTTCTTTTCAGTCAGACCGACATTGGAAAGGATCTGGAATCGCTTCTGGTCTTCGTACCCTTCCGACATCTGTTTGTAGTAAATGATCATAACCGTTGCCATGAGAAAGAGTGCTGCCAGAAACATTCCTACAAAAAGATTCCGCCATAGAGAGTATAAAACGCTCATCTCCTCTGATTTAAAACGAATTGCTTCATGGTTTAATCCCCCCAGTTCCACCAAAGCTCTGACCGTTTCCATCTGTTCTTCTGTCAGAGCTTTTTCTAACTGGTATCCGATGAAGACTTCATACTCATCCGGATTCACTCTCTGTCCGGCTTCCGCCATCAGAGCACAGATCTGCTCATCATCCGGAAAGACAAGAATCTCACGTTCGAAAATTGACATGGTCGAATCAATGATATAGCGGATTGCAGAATAATCTGCCTCTCCTGCTACTGTATACTCTTTTCCCATAAAATTCAGAGTATCACCTTTTTTCCATTCTTTTCCTGAACTGTAGATGAGTATTTCGTCATCCTTAAGTGTCAGATTCGTATTGGCATATTCGTTATAATCAGCAGCAGACAACAGATACGTAACGATATCGGAGGCTATGTCACTGTCGAATGTATCCGGGTCTGTGATCTTTTGTTTTCCATCTTTTTCCGTGACCATGATATTCCGGTACTGTCTGTAAATCTGGTCGGTAGTCACAATCCCATCCTGCTGCAACGCTTTATTCATAGCAGCAAAATCATCCATGCCTTTTCCTGCCTCTGACACAGTTTCTGTCACTATAATATCTGTCGGATATCTGTCATCTATATTTTTTCCCAATAAGCATCATCAGCGAAAAGCCACAGGTCAGCAACAGGATCACACCTGTAGAAAGTACACAAGATGGACGCCAGTCCTGCTGCATTATGTTTCATCCGGAACATCAGATTCGATACACTGATAAAATTCTTTGTTTTATAGTAAAACTTCGGATTCTTTTTCATGCACTTCAGGATAAAAATACTTCCGGCTGTAAAAAGACAATAGGTTGCGATCACAACAAGCAGAATGCTGACAAATAATATGTTGACCGCACCCCCAATTGACTTCGCAGACAGTGCCAGCTTATATCCCGCAGTCAGTGTTATAATTCCAAGAATAAATATAGGAACTTTCACTTTCGGTTCTTTTTCCCCTGTTCTGTCACTCTGCAGCAGTGCGATCGGTTTTCCAACCCGGATGGAAGCCACATTATAAATCAGACTGACTGCAAAAAGGATAACAAATAAAACCAATGTACTTTTCAGTGCTTCCACTGAGAAAAACAGTCCGTTTACCGGTGGCTGATTGATAATCTTATAGAGAATGAGAAGCATTAATTTGTTCAGAAAAGTTCCCATCATAATTCCTGTAATAATGCTGGTCAAAGCATGAATCAGGCTCTCCGCAGCTAAAATATAGGTAATATTCTTTTTGGACATTCCAAGAACTCCATAAAGCCCCATCTCCTTTTTTCTCGCCCTTATCATAAACTGATTTGTATAAAAAAGAAAAACTGCCGCAAAGACTGCTACGATCTGACCGCTGATTTCCAGTAAAATCGAGATAATCTGTGCACCATAAAACGCTTCCACTCCATCTTTATAAATGTATGGGCAATGCGCAAGTGACTGCAAAATATAATAAATCATGACAGTCATCGTTCCTGCAAGCAGATATGGGATCAGTGTCTTTTTATTTTTCTGCATTCCGCCAAACACAAATTTTGTCAGAAGCTTATGATTCACTGTCCTCTCCTCCTCTCATCAGAACGGTCACTGCGTCACAGATCTTATCTAACAGTGCACTTCTTGTCATATCACCGCGGTAAATCTGATGGAATACTTCACCATCCTTAATGAACATGACACGATCGGCATAGCTTGCTGCCACATTGCTGTGTGTTACCATAAGAATCGTCTGACCTGTCTGGTTAATCTCACGGAGCTGCTTTAAACAGGTTGGTCGCTGCCTTGGAATCTAGTGCCCCGGTCGGTTCATCTGCCAGAAGGATCCTTGGATTTGTGATCAAAGCCCTTGCGATCGCAGTTCTCTGTTTCTGCCCGCCGGACACTTCATAAGGATATTTCTTCAAAAGCTCTACAATTCCAAGCTGTCCGGCAGCCTTTTGTACTTTTGCATCCATTTTCTTATAATCCTCTCCTGCCAGCACCAGTGGAAGCTTGATATTATCTTCGATAGAAAAATTATCCAAGAGATTAAAATCCTGAAAGATGAATCCGAGGTTGCTTCTTCTGAAAATCGCACGCTCATTGTCCTTTAATGTGGTGAAATCTTTTCCATCCACTAACACTTTTCCGGCGGTCGGTGTATCAAGGCTTGCAAGGATATTTAAGAGCGTTGTCTTCCCGCTTCCTGATTCTCCCATGATCGCTACAAATTCTCCCGGCTCCACACTGAAATGCACATCTCTTAATGCGGTGACTGCTTCCCCGCCCATACGTGTTTTATATATTTTTTTGATATGATTGACTTCTAAGATTGACATATATTTTCCTCCTTGTTTGTAAGACTATCATAGCAAAAAAGGAAATGTAGTGCCCTTTCTTTGGCTTACATTTCCTTGTGGTAATCTTACATTTTTGTAAGAAAAGTATGTTACTCTTTTCAAGATCTACATATTCACAAGATCTCCCTGCTGCACTTTTTCGCACTGAAGAGTAATCATCACAGTCGTTCCCTCTCCCTCTTTCGAAGCCACAGAAATCCCATGTCCCAGCTTCTCACACACACCTTTGCACAGATAAAGTCCAAGACCGCTCGCCTTCTTATCCATCCTGCCGTTATATCCGGTAAAGCCTTTTTCAAAAATCCTCGGCAGATCCTCTTTCCGAATGCCGATGCCTGTGTCCTTCACAGACACTTTCAAACCATTTGCAGATTCTTCCGCCGAAATCTTCACACTTCCCTGCTTTGTGTATTTTAACGCATTCGATAAAATCTGTTCCAACATAAAACAAAACCATTTCTCATCTGTAAGCACTGTATAATCCAAATGTTCCAGCTGAATGGAAATATGATTGTAGATAAAAATTGCTGCATATTTTTTTACTACCTGCCGGACTAATTGTTCCAATGAATTACGCTCCAGCACAAGATCATTGCTCATCTCTTCAAAGCGGAGATAATTCAATGCCATCTCCACGTAACTCTCTATTTTAAATAATTCCTGTCGGCATACTGCCGCATCCTGCTTTTCTCCCTGCAAAAGAAGATTCAAAGCCGCGATCGGTGTCTTGATCTGATGTGCCCACAATGCAAAAAAGTCCTGCTTTTCCTGTAATTCTTCCCATTGTCTGCTCTCTTTTGAATTGCTTTCCTGCTTTTCTTTGCTTTCTTTTTCATATTGCTCTGTTCTCTTCCGGAATCCCCGGTACTGCATACACAAAGTGGTCACCCAGAGTATCAGAAATATACTTGTTAGATAAAAGACATATTCTGCCGGAAGCTGATATAAATTGGATACTGTAAACATTAGGAGCAGGAAAACAGGAGCCATCAATAATAAGCCTATATTTTCTGACAAAAATTTTCTATGTAAAATTTTTCCTGTTTCTTTTTTTGCATCTGCATGTTTTTGCTCATTATCTAACTCCTGTATTTTCGCTAAAAGAAAACAAACTCTCTATGATTTTCTTGCTGCCTGCGACGAAAATTTCAACATTATGCTCCAACCAGATATCCAAGCCCACGCTTTGTTGTGATGAAATCATCCACTCCAGCGGCTTCTAGCTTTTTCCGTATCCTTGTGATGTTGACCGTCAGCGTATTATCATCCACAAATTCATCATTGCCCCAGAGACGTTCCATGATTTCTTCGCGGCTTACCACTTTTCCCTGTTTTTCCATTAACGTCTTTAAGATCAGAAATTCATTTTTTGTGAGGTCGATCTTCTCTCCACGGACTGCGACAGAAGTATCATTCAGATTCAGTACAACTTCTCCACATTCGATCGAGTGGCTTGTGAGTTTGCTTCCATAGCTTCTTCGAAGTACAGCCTGTAATTTTGCGGTCAGCACCTGTAAGTCAAATGGTTTTGCGATAAAATCGTCGCCGCCCATGTTCATTGCCATCACAATATTCATGTTATCGTCCGCAGAAGATAAGAAAACGATCGGTACTTTGGACGTTTTACGGATTTCCGCACACCAGTAAAATCCATTATAATACGGAAGTTTGATATCCATGATAATAATGTCCGGTTGAAAATCTTCCACTTCTTCTGTTATTTTTTCAAAATTGCCGGCACACTGTACCTGCATCTGCCATGTTGTAAGATGTGCCGCCACTGCCCTGGCAATGACAGCATCATCCTCCACAATAAATACTTTATTTGCTGCCATGTCTTAGTTCCCTCGTATTGATTTTAAATAGTTCAAGCGCTCTCTCTTTGATTTTTTCCAAATCCTCATATGTTCCATCAGAAAATTCTTCTTTAATACGCATGGAAGCCATTGCATGACTGTCATTCACTTTGTCTGCATCTGCCATTTTCAGAAATTTCCCTAATAATTCCCAATCACTTGAATAATACAGTTCCACTAATTTTGCCCTGTATTCCAGTTCCGCCGGAGTAATGTCTGGATATTCCTTCAGGTCTTTTGCGTGCTGTGCTTCATGCTTTAAAAGTGAAACGGTAAATTTCTCACTCTCAAAATCATAGGCACTCTCGATGCATTGAATCGTTCCGTCCTCAGATGCCCAGCCGCCAGTTCCGTATTTTCCAAAGGTCAGATAATCCATCCAGCTCCGAAATACAAAACCTTTTAAAATATTTACCGTATACTGCTCTACGCCTTCCGGCAATTCTATCTGATAAGACGTCGGAACCGTATCTTTCCAGATGTATGGTCCAAAATACCCTTGCGTTTTTCCGAAAAGTGCATGGTAGCCTTTCTGTTCAAAAAGTTCCTGCAATCTATCTTCCAGTGCGTCTTTCTCTTTTTCCGATATAGAAAAAGTCTGGCACAGCTTTCTTATCAGTTTGTCTGCGGCAATTTCTTCATCACTATTGCAATAAAACACGTCTCTGAAATATTGCTGATATGCAAGCAGTATCTCATTCAGTATTCCATCCACTTCATATTGCCGATAATGCTCGTTTTCAAATAAGTCAATATATTGTTCTCGTTCTTTCTCATATTCCGGAAGGTCGCACATTATTTCAATGGCTTCCTTCACCTTTCCCTCGATCAGTAACTCGTCTACCTTGGTCATCTGTGCCTCCAGCCAGTATTCTTAAATCTTTATTTCTATCCTTGTTTTATCCAGCTCCACTCAAAACTGTCAAGTCCGGCTTTTCCCTGCGCAAGCTGATTCAGTTCATGCAGACAGATTTCCGTCGCCCTGTCAATAAATTCCCGGATCATCTCTCTGGTCAGAAAAAAGCTGCTTTTTTCTTCCATTGGGTGAAATTGTTCACGTACTTCCCTTACCAGTTCCTGCTCACGAAAATCTGCTAATTCCATAATCGGCTCACCTGCCAGTGTCTGCGTCCGGAGCATATTCTTATCCAATCCATACTGCTTCGCTACAAACCAATTTGTATTTTCATAATCCTGATGCAGCCTTTCAACATTCTCTGGAATGGATGAGTTAAAGTGATGCTCAGAATATACATATCTTCTATAAAATATGTCCTGAATCAGATGAAGATAATATCCTAGATACAGTTCATCTGTCTTCATTTGTTCCCCGTATTTTTCCCTGTAAAATTCAAGGTCATAGGTCACTCTTGTCTGTTCACAGATCATTTTCTTAAGATGACTGTTTCCACTGACAGCCCCGTCTGGAAGGATCACACCCAGACGCAGCCTGTCCAAATTATTAAATTCTGTTTTAACTATTATGCATCGTATGATTGCAAGATGAATCATGCTGGACGCCATAAAATTTTCTCCCGCCTCCTGATATTCTGTCACATGTTTCTGTAAGCTGTTCTATTTTTCGCTTTCTGCTTCCTTCATTTCCTCATAATACGCTTTGTATCTGTAAATGGTACGCTTGCTGACATTGTTGCACTTTGCAATCTCGACCAGATCCGTACCACTAAACCTTTGTCTACCAGAGCATTCACTAAAGTTGCCTCTCCAACACCTCAGTATCTCCTCGATATGTTTCGGATTCTTGCTTCCAACAATAACGTGATTCATCTTTTTCAACACAAAATCCAACATGTCACTAAGTGCATATTTCTTAAATCCGTCTCCCATAGCAAATGGCATGCTGGCAACAGTCTCTAATTCCAATGCCTTGCAAGCTTCTATCATCGTCATCTTCACACCATCTATCATCTGAGAGTTCACTGTGTCAGCCCAATCACACATGATATTATATTCAAACAAAATGTATTTAAAATGATTCTTTTCTCCGGACACTTTTCTTGCTATATTCTTTATTCTTTCAATCTCAATATGCCACTTATTTTCGAAAGGTTCTTCTACCATAAATTCAAATGCTATGCCATAATATCTAATCTTTCCTTCAAAACACTTTGTCTCATACCATCTTATAAGCATTTCCATTTTCTCATAGAATTCGTCTTCCGTTAACTTTAATTTTGTTATCTCGGGAATATGAATGTAATAAACATCTATCATTTCAAGACCTAAATTTTCCAATGACTTATTAAGAGCTATTTCATAAAAAGCAGGATTGAGAGTCTGGAATAAACCTTCATATTCTGAAAAATCTTCTATTGATATTCCTTTATTTTCCAGTTTTTCCGACAAGTATTTCATTGGTGGAAGCTTTGCTGAAATATCTCCATATAATAATCCTGCCTTAGATGATATAAATACCTCTTCTCTGGTAATAATGCCATAATTCATTAATTCAGCTAATGCAACTCCTTCATCTCGTTCTGAACACATTCCTCTATAATTTATAGCTCCATCAATAGAGTATATCCCATTTCGAACTGCATACTTTATTGCTTCTACATATTTCAAAGAATCTTCTTTTGAAAAATTACCCAAGTGAGTTCCTAATGCAACAGTTCCCATAGGCTTGTGCGAATACCCTTTTATCATTTCCATTTCTCTTTTCCATATTGATAACGTACATTATAGAAGTAATGCTAATTAATTTGCAGTCTTGTATTATAAAAACATAAATGCTATATTAAAATAAGAAATGGGGTTTTGTCTGGTAAGCTTTTGCTGAGAGAGTTGCCCATTTCTTTTTCATGCAGATGCATTTTTCCGTCATTTGCACACCTAATTAACATTGATGCATGAAAACATTACTGATCCTATGTCAATTATATTTTGGCACACTTTTTAGTTGCTGCCTACCATAGAATCAATGTAAAAATTTTTAGATAAAACAGGGCTTCCACCCCACAGAAAATCTGCAAGCGCGCAAGCCCTGTAAAATATACTACATAATACTTCCCATCAACGTGGACATCACGATCATCACCAACGAAAATGTAAAAGAATTTACCGAAATAAGCGTAGCTCTCTGCTCCGATGGAATCATATCATTTAACAGGATGTCTGTGCGCACTTCCAGAAAATCATCTGCAAAAGAACCAACAAAGCCACCAAGAATCATCAGATATGGATTGCCCGAAAACGTCATTCCAAATGCAGACAACACACCGATTCCACTTAAAATAACATACTTTTGTATTTCCAATTTGGAAAATATCCCACTACTTTTGCGCCGAGTGCGGCTCCTAGTCCCATGACAAAGAGCCGGGCCAAGCAGTGCCTCGTTCAGTCCCGCCAGTGGCAGCTTTGCCTGCAGGAAAAACAGGACAAGTGTTGACACTGCACCGATCAATGCATTTACGATCATAATGCTTCTGGCTTTTCGATTGTTTTCATGAAATGCCAGCTCTCTGTGATGACGTTTTGAAGTCTCTCTGAAATGCGGATGTTCTGAATGTTTTTCTGATCAGTTTCCTCTTCATTCATCTGTTCCTGCTTTTCTTCACTCATCTGCTCTTTGTTATGCTCATCCGTCTGTGAATTTATCAGTTTATCGTCAGCACCAGTGAAACCGGAAATTTCTCTTAAACTGCATACAATTCCAAGTGCGATCATCCCAAAGAAAATATCAATCACATATGCCTTTTTGTACCCAAGCCACAATGCAAACCCTGCACAAAGTGTTGCTGTAGAACTTGTGATCCGATATAACATCATTTCCGTGGAAGCATATTGGTTGTATTTTTCTTCCTGCTTTACCGACTTTAAGCTGTCATACGCCAAAGCTTCTATCGTTCCCGATTCCAGATTGTAACTGAGCGCACTGAATGCAATCGCAAATGCCACCGTTCCAAAATTGTCAGATAAAATCATAGCCAGACAAGACAGCACACTGACCAGCTTCGAAAGAGCCAGCGTCTTTTTCCTTCCAAAAACATCTGCCACAACACCTGATGGAATCTCAAAACAACTGCTTGCGATATGGAAAATACTCTCCAGTATTCCAATCTGTAACAGTGAAAATCCTCTGAGTGCAAGAAGCGCCACCCACGATGCTCCCGCAATCCGAAAATAGCTTACCGTAGTAAGTGTATACAATTTATTGATCTGTCTTTTTATATTAAAATTACGCATAAAAAATCTCCTTTTCAAAATAATATCTTTCCAATATTTTTGAACAGGAGATAGTGTCTTTTCGTATTTACATTCTTAATTTTAGAAACTGTTTACCTGAAAAAGAGCGCACTATCCCTGTAAACAGCTAATTTGTTGCCTTTTTGCAGGTGAAGATTCGTTGTTTTCCAGCGCATAGTCTGCTCTCCTTTCTTAGGATATTTGTTTTTTTCTGATATTTACATCTTCTGTATTATATACATGAATGGATAGACTTGTCAAATTAATATAAACTACAACACAGCAGCAAGTATAGCATAAACAACAATTGTCACTGCCAGGTATATGGAATTACAATTTGCTATATACTTTCCCGTCTTCATCCTTAATAAATGCCTGTATTCCCATCGAACCAGGAATAGACATATATACAATGATTGCTATCTCTAACAATCGATCTGATCTTCCAAGAATATGTATCAACGAAATAGCTGCAATTGCAAATATCAGCTGCATAACAGCTCTTATTATTACAGTTTTCAGGCATGTTCCCAACAATTCTCTATTCAACTGAACTTCATAACCTACTACCAGTAAAATCATTGGTGACATCGCTGCCGTTATCATGTCTTTCATGGTAGTCCAGATCACACCTGCCGGACTTAACATGAAACCATTCATCAGCCCACTGACACTTGCAAGTATTCCCAATATTACCGCAAGAAAAGCAGGTGTCTTAAACGCATTCTGAACAATTTCAATCACACTTACTTTTTTGCCGTCTTCTATCAAAACCAGTACATTACTCATGATGCTGAACGTAAAAAGTAATGCTGCGATATCAATCACTGCAATCACAGACAAATTTTCCACTCCGACAAGACCTGTATAAAGCGAGTATCCAATCATTCCGCCCTCATACCCACAAGCTATAAAAGGCAGGTATTTATCATAGGGTTTCCTAATAAAATGTTTCAGGACAAAACCCAGAATAAACGTGACACAAAGAATCACAAACATCATGCCAATATTAAATATCGTTTCTTTCCCCAGGACAGATGTTGCAAGTCCATGAAAGACTGCAATCGGAAGCTTTATGTTTACAACAATCTTTTTTATCCCATCCACGCAGTCTGCACTGATATAATTGGATTTTCTGCAAATCATCCCTAAAAAAAGCATGAAAAGTACCGGAAGTACTGTTTTTAAAATTTGAATTATCATAGCCCATTCTATTTGCCTCTCTTACCGTAGCATCCATAAATCTCTTCTGTATTCCATTGCCTCTGTACTCCATATCAACCACAACAAATTCCTGACACATGATTTTATTTTCAGGAATCTCCATCCAATCAGTAATAGGTCTTGAAAAGAATAAACCATCCTCACACGCAAAACTTGCTGCAATAAGCTTATCTCTGTTATAAACTCCCAATAAAATATAATCGCCTTTAAGACACTCTCTTCTATTGTCTTTTCGTCTGTGGGATAGTAGTACTCTTCGTGAGATAATGTAAGAATTACTTTATTCTGTAAATTCACAATCGGTTTTAAGTCTCTCTTTGGGTTTTTAATTTCAATTTTTTTTATAGATAAATCAATGTATTGATTCATATTTTAAATTCCTCATAATATATAGCCGAATTTTCGGCTTCTTTTGAACTGTCAATTCCAACTTCCACACAGATTAGATTCACACTATAATCCAACACGATAAATCGATCATGAAATAATTGACGAACAGTTTGTCGAATAATCGGATTGACAAATATCATATCATATAGTACCATTGCTCTATAAAGAAATGAGTTTTTGTCGTGTACAGCCTTATGGCTCAATCGGGTTGCTTGTTTCTTTTTTTATATCCAAAATGTCATATAGATATAATTTTTTATCCTCTGAATGTCTAACAATCAATGATGTATGAAATACATTGTATCTCTCTATCTCCCCCACCTCATCATATACCGGCAATGCAAATCGTGAATCATATCGATACCAGCCAAATTTTGCATTTCTCCAATGCTTTGCTTCAGTATTCTCTCGAAAATGTTTCCCCACTGCAATCTCTATCAGCTCCGGAATTCCTTGTGCTGCATTGGCTTTTGCCTTCGCATTCGTTCCCTTTATACTATGTGTATATTTTGAACCACTATATTCATTCGGTAAATCTAATCCAATATACACTATATCCCCTGTAGAGGCTATGGTGTAAAAATCTCCAATATAGTTTTTAAGGTATTCCCTTACATCTTTCCAATTAATAGAACGTTTTCCCTTAAATATAATATCATTAATCACAACTATATTATTGCCATCAATATCTTGAATAACAGATACATTTCTCTTATTTTTTTTCGAGATATTATTTTCATTGATCTGATTGCATATTTCTACTAATTCAAAATATCTTAATAATCTTCTCTTCGTTTCATTATCTGCCATTCTAAATACTTCAACTATCTGTCTTTCATCTAACATATAATCCGTCTGCACAACCTTTTCTTCTTTCTCATCCCCATTGCAAAGTAAATCCACAAGCGACATATCAAGTGCTTTGCATATAGCAACCAATTTGTCTGCCTGTGGATTATATTTTTTTCTTACGCCAGTCGCTAATCGTACTGGTAGCAATACCAGTTCTTCGCGATAATTCAATCTGACTCATATGTAATTCCGTTAATCAGTCAAAGATTTTTTCATATATATTCATGGCACAATATCTCATCAACCATTTTGGAGTTTCCGTGTTTTCGGATATTGTATCATAAATATAAAAGTATCTCAATCCTTTTATATGTCAAGCTTACTTCATATCAGGAACAACTGGAAACTGCCGCTATAAATCGTCCTCTCACTGACATTGTTCTGCTTTGCAATTTCTACCGTTGTCATGCCGCTCTTATACCCAGCCGCAAAAGGTCATTTTAATATTCCTGACAAAAAATGTGCGTGTTCCGGATCATGAATTTTTTTTCACGCCTGTAATTATTTTTTGAACGCTTTTCCTGTGCAAGATCCCAATCTTCCTCGGAAATAATTGCTTCATGAATTCCCTCATAAACATGGAAATCTGATTGCTCCACTACATATGTTTCATTACGGATTCCTGTTCTCTTCTCTGTACGCCTGCGTCCATATGCTATCTTCCCCATATATACCGGATACTCAGCATATCAGATTCATATAGATTGCACAATTGAGCAGTGTTTAATTTTTATTCAAATCAATTAACCAACAGGAAATGTTGCATAATTAATCTGCTGGCTTGGTGGCTTTGATATTTCTCAGGTTGATACACGAGTATATATGTAGCATTTTGTTTTCTTTTTCAATACATTCACTCCCCTCTACTGTGGTAAAATCAAAGTTGGATTTTTCAACAGCGTGGCAATCACCGGAGCATATTTAGATATTCCATAATCTTCAACAATACTGGTTATTCTAGCGCCTGCATCTTTTGATGAAGCACCACATAAGAAAACCCTTTCATCAGAAGTTCCATAATCCAATACGATAAATCGATCATGAAATATACCGCCTGTCTTTTTCATTGACAAATTTACTGTTGGGTACTCCTTGCAGAAATCTGTAAATTCTATGTTGTGAAGTTTATTATTTCCAACATTATCACTGAATAAAATAATAGCTACTCCGGCCGGAGAATTCTTAAGGTGTACCAGCGTCCTTAAGCCAATATAATTGTCAACGACATATATTGACGACTTTGCCTGCTTATAAATGGACTCATATACCTCATCTGCACTACTGAATTTTGCGTTAAACATGAGCCACTTGTCATCATCATCTGAAACAAAGCTGTTCATCATATCAGCCAACTCAGATTTTGTCACAACATCCTTCAAGCCTTCTGCAACATCTGAAATCTGCTTTTCAAGAGATATCATATCTGAGTTGATTTTGTTAATTTCTATTCTGTTGTTAGCAGTTTCCATGCTTAACTGAAGTATTTCCCGCTTACCTATTAAATCACGATTTTCTAATATGTAATCTTTCATTTTCTTAAAGGTTCTTATTAATGCCTTGCTCTGCTTAACAGCCAACGGTCCTTTCAAAACAGTCATCAGCATATATAATCCTTGCTCTGTAAATACATGAGGATTATATCTGCTCTTACTGTTAAGATTTGCGGTCAAAAAATTTGACCGCAAATTTTCTACCTCGTCATCCGTAAGTTCAAACATAAAATTTTCATCAAATTTCTCAATATTATTTTTTACTTGTTGATTAAATGCTTTTGTAGTATAACCATAAATTTCAGAAAGATCGGCATCTAAGATTACTCTTTGTCCTCGAATTTCATAAATTCTTTCTTTCAAATATTCTTCTGTAATATCAATCACAGCAATTTCATCTTTCTTTTTATCTTCTGCCATAGAACTCCTCCATCCATTTGCGGTCAAAAAAATCGTCCGCAATTCTCATAGGACCATTTTACTGACGTCAGTAAAATGGTCTATTCCTCATTTTTCTTCATTTTGTCATAATACGCTTTATACCTATAGATTGTCCTCTCACTGACATTGTTCCGCTTCGCAATTTCTACCATCGTCATGCCGCTCTCATACCCAACAACAAAATCATTATAAATTGCCATCCACTTGGCGTTATGTTTCTGACGACCACTTAATTTACGATTTCTGTAATTCTCCAATTCCTCCCGAAGTTCTGCATTCTCTTTTTCCAACTCCTCAATTCTTTTTAATGCCTCTTCAAGTGTTACCGTTTTCTCCATTACCCTGTCCTCCGTTCATGTCATTTTCGTTTTGTCTATATTATAAATATCTATGTTGCTTTAGTCAATCCGATTATGTCATGTTGCATCATTTTTTACAATAGCTTTCATACAATCGAAATACCGCTGACCGATTAGATCGCGATTCCGTCTATGTCCTGATATGACTTCATATCCATCTCTACTTTGAATGGATGTTTTTTGATGTCAAAAAAAGACCGCTTACTTTCAATTTTTTTGAAAATAAACGGTCTTGCTCGTTCTTTTATTCTGTTGAATGATAAAACACTACGTTTTGACTTTGTTTTTAGAAATCATTCTTCCGGGGCAATCGGCAATTTCTAAAATTGGGCAACAAAAAAGCAACCGATATTACTCGATTGCCACGTTGTTACTCCTGCGAAACTATTCCTTTTTTCAAAAAATTTGTAAATATTGCCTAAATGCTTTTGTGAACTTTTTCCTTCAAAACATTACAAATTGATAATTGACTTTTTGAAAATTATTGTTCTCAAGTTTCTATCAAATCAGTACCACCCGTCAAACGGGTGGTTTGCTCAGCGGCTATAAGCCTTTGTTACCGGCCAGCGCCTAAAGACGCTGGTTTTCACTTTCGTTCAAGCTACTAATGCCTTTGACTCGTCGCTGCCCTTAAAAGGGCATTTGTATTACTAGCAACCCTTAAAAGGGTCTTCGTATTCTTTTACACTTAATTTATCCAAAGCTATATCATGTTTTTCCTGCTCTTGGATATATTTCTTTATTGTTGCTTCATTTAATCCTACTGTACTCACATAGTATCCTTCTGCCCAGAAATGTCTATTTCCATATTTATACTTTAAGTTTGCGTGCTTGTCATATATCATTAGTGCACTTTTTCCTTTTAAATATCCCATAAACTGTGATATACTATATTTCGGTGGGATACTTACCAACATATGGATATGATCTGGCATTAAGTGTCCTTCTATTATTTCCACACCTTTGTATTTACACAATGTTTTGATGATATCTCTGATATCTTCTTTGTACTGATTGTATATTACTTTTCTTCTGTATTTTGGTGTGAATACAATATGATATTTACACATCCATTTTGTATGTGCCATAGAATTTGTTTGATTTGCCATTAAAATCACCTTTCCTTTCGTTAAATAGTAGCCTGAACAACTCTGTTTTAGCGGAAAGGTGATTTTTTTGTATAACTAATTTGTTGCACCACCCGCATAGCAGGTGGTTTATTGTTTCGCACATCTCCATTTCTCCGTTGGGAGAAACTCCGATGCACTCAACAGGCTAAAGCCCATAACGAAAAGAAGTTCCTGCAGGAACTTCTTTCACCACAAATCATATTCATATTTTCGAGGGCAGTCCGGTTAACAAAATTTTCAAAATAGGGGTACAACCCCCTTTCCAAGTCCAGCACCCCCTTGATTTTCAGGCATTTCAGACAAAAGTGCGGATTCTGGGCAAATTATAGCATATTGTTGCAAGTCTATTCTTACAATTCCATCAGAAAATGTTCATGCAGCGCACGTTTCACCTGATCGAAATTACCTCGCTCCGGACATTGAATGGAAACAACCAATCCCTTCTCTGGAAGAATCGTTGTAATCTGTCCGAATGCGCCATCAGCACGATAGGATCCTGGATATGGACTGATCCAGAACTGATAGCCATATCCTACATGCCAGAGATCTGCAGATGGCTCGAAGGTAAATTTCGGGGTGGACACTTCCTGCACCCAGTCCCTGCTGACAATCTGCTCGCCCTTCCAGTTACCCTCAGCCAGATAGAGCTGTCCCAGTTTCATCATCTCGGTACAAGTCAGATACATACCTCCGCCGCCATTCGGATGTCCCTGTGGATCATGCTCCCAGAGCGGCCATCCCATATCAAGGGGCTGGAATACCTTCTCATACAGATACTCTCCCATCCGCTTGCCAACGGCCCGTTCTACCATATGAGCAGCCAGAATACTGTCAGCAGAGGAATAGCAGAATGCACTGCCTGGCTCCACAGGAACCGGCTGCGCCATCATATATTTCTCATAATCCGGTGCGCCGACGCCCGGACGTCTGTCCTCATTCATCAGAAGTGCCTTACCAAAGCCACTGGACATGCAGAGCAGATGTTTCAACTGAATCTTCTCCAGATTTGGATCCGGATTTGAAGGAAGTTTATCTTTAAACACTTCCGCCACATGATCTTCCAGGCTTAGTTTTCCCTCTTCTATTGCGAGTCCAACTGCTGTTACCGTAAAACTCTTGGTATGTGAATAAATATTTCTCGGTGCATTTGCTGCGTAGTGCATCTCACAGAGTACCTTGTTCTCATCTCCGACACTGATAGCTTCCAGCGGCAGATTGTGGCTACTGGCATAACGATGAAATTCCAAAAACTTCTCTTCCAGTAACATAATACCTCTATCCTTTCTGGCAAATCTCTGATGTCAGTCCGATATAACCGATGCGACGTGTCGCAAGGTTAAAACCATTCTATCTGACATCTCCAATCTGGTTCTATTATCTCATACACATCTCTGCATCTGTGGGCAGTGGCATCAGCGGTGCGGACGGCAGGGTCTGATACCAATAAGCAACACTGGTGTAATCATCGTAACGCGGTCCGGTCCAGCCCATGTTGTCGAGTGTCATACGAAACTTATTCTCAAAACGGATCGGGTCTGCAATATGGAAATGATACAGCAGGAATCTCTGCTGTCCGTTATAGAATTCCCGGTTGTCTCCATAGATTGCATACATGCCGGTATATAAGCCGCTGAAGGTCTGATAGCTCTTGATGATGATGTCATTTCCAAATCCATAGGAACCGCCGAAGTAATCTTCAGTTCCGGTATAGTGGATAGACGGATACGGATCATCGTCCAGATACATGCGGGCTTCGCCTTCTACCCAACAGCTATTGTTGCCATTCATACCAGTTGCCAGAGTCACACCGACAAATTGTCCCCTGCCTTCGATTCCGTCAACGATTGTGTAGGTACGACCCTTCTGAACCGGGTGCTCTTGGCGATAGGTGGCATGGAAATAACCAGCCTCCGCCGGAATCTCCTGATAAGCTCCGGTGATAATATAAAAGAGCTCTTCATCCTTGTCACCACGGTTTTCCATCGTGATCCGAGCTCTCTTATGGAACGGCATCTCAAAATAGCTGTTATAGCCGCGACCAGGAGCTACAAGCATCATGGCAGAATTCAACACCGGATATTTGCCATCCCTGTCCACGAAATTTTCATCATAGGCACATCCGAAGAATGCAGAGAGCGGAGCTTCCACAGACGGATATTCCTGATCATCCCAATACATACGGATGATAAAATGGTGCCCAACATATCCGGTGAACCACATATGCTGGATTACACCCGGTCCTTCAGCATCTACCAGGGTTACGGTTTCCCCTGCATGAATCGTCACGGTTGGACGAAGCTTGGTGCAGTCACCGCCCTGGGAACCACCTGCGCGTACACCGGTTGGATTCTCTGCGGAAAATGCAAACGTTTTAGAGTTCTGGATCATACAATAGTTGTTCATATTCTTCTCCTCTCTGATCAAACCTTGATCATCTGAAATTATTGCTTACTACGCTATCGCGTTTCCCTATTCACTATAAATTCACTATAGCATTTATCTCCCATGAAGTGACGGAATTACAGACTCATTCCGTCTGCGCCTTCTCATTTTCTTCCCGGATAATCTCCTTTAATTCTTTTCGCATCACATCCAGTGGAGCCTTCTGTCCGGTTCATAATTCGATCTGAGCAGCCCTCTGGAACTGGACATACCAAGACCATTCAGGATTTTGCAGCCCTTCTTCTCAGCATTTTTCAGGAATGCGGTCTTGGGCGGGTTGCAGCAGGCATCAAAATAAAACTGTCCTGACCTGAATACACTTTCAGCCTGTTCTTTAAGTTCAGGCTCAACTCGAGCAAACACATTTGCTGTTCTTGCCATAATCATCGCCTCCTTCAACTGTATTCTATAACCTGCAAACTTTTCTGTTTCACTGAAAAATCATCTGCGCAAAATCCGCAAAGCAATGTCTCCACACATTCCAGTCATGCTCTCCGGGATAAATCCTTCTGATTTCATGAACACCCTTTTCCCGGATAATTTCATCCTCTGCCAGAAACCTGGGAAGGAAGCTGTCCTTATCCCCTATACAGCGGAAAAATGTATGGAAATAGCTGTTGAACGCCGGATTATCCATTGCCTTTAAATGAGTCTGCTCATAAGGCTTTCTGTTAACTACATCCCTATCCGGGTTTCCTTCGATAAAATCCCTTAAAAAACCGGAGAAGATTCCGACTTCGCTAAACAGATCTGGGTGATCGCATACAGTTCTTGTTGTCTGTACAGAACCCATGGACAATCCTGCCATACCACGTTTTTCCTTGCATCCACCAAACTGATACTTTTTTTCTACCATCGGAATAATCTCTTCTACCAGCATCCGTTCCAGCAGAACATGGTTTAATCTCTCTTCTAAACCAAACTTTTCTTTTACCATGCCATCGCACATGACAATGGCAAATGGTTTTATTTTTCCCATTTCAATCAAATTATCAAGTATGATATTTGCTTTCCCTGTTGTTGTCCAGGAAATCTCACTCTCACCGAATCCATGCTGCAGATACAGGACAGGAAGCCCCGCAGACGGTACACATGGCGGAAGATAAACAATAAACCGTTCCCAGTTATTGGAAATACCTGACATATAAAATTCGTGTACCAGTGTTCCATGTGGAATATCCCGTATTTCCGTCAGCTCATTTCCATCCGGCAGTTCAATATAATTATATAAATGGCAGTATCCATGCCCGATGGGCAGTTCAGGAAGCAGAACCTCCTGTCCGTCCACGCAGATCTGTACATAATTCACTGCTGTGTAGAACGGAAGCTCCAGAATCCATTTTTTCCCATTTTTTGTAAATGGATATGTTTTCTCCCCCAGTTTCATAGAAAGCTCTTTTGCATTTTCACAGTCCAGCTGTAAATAATTTTTTCCGTCTTTTTGGAAAAGCATGCTGCTTTGTTCCATAAATACCCTCCTTGCTGCAAGTAATAAAACCATCTCTATATGGTGATATTCTCAGAATTTCATCTGTCTGCATGTTCTGACACCATTGACATAAATGTCATTTGCCAGTTCTGTAACAAGCCGCATATCCTGCCAGGTTTCACACTTATTCCCTATAAAAGTAATGTTATCAAAATGGACATCATGGACACGTACTTCTTCTGTTGGTGTCTGATACCCCCGGATTATGGAGACCGGGATATCTCCGTTCAGCACCTGGATATTATCAAAATAAATATCATTGATTTCTCCTTTGGCAAGCTGTTCCGTATATCTGCAAAGCAGAACCTTAATATCGAACAGTTTCTGTTCTGCCTGCTCTACTCTGATATTTTTATAATGTATATCATGAACATGGCCGCCATCTGCCTGATGGATGGAAATCGCCGCACCACCCATGTTTCCTTCATACTGGCAGTGTATAATATCACAATCCTCAAATACTAGGTCGTGGATTTCGCTCTGGAGGGAATAACCAAGCTCTATGGCATTACCGGGTTCTGCATTCCAGATCACGTTATTGTGAACACGCACTTTTGTTACGTCACGTACCGTTGACGGATCTTCAAACAATCCTTGGGATTTGATGCAGATACTGTCGTCTGTGGAACGAATAAAGCAATTTTTTACCTCTACGTCCTGGCTGCTCGTAATATCAATACCGTCTCCCGTTACAATCCTCGACATAATATTCATATCATCAATCACAACATGGTCACACGCTGCAGGAACTACATGCCAGGAAGGACCATCTACAGCAGTAACGCCTTTTAAGAGTACATTATTACACCACTTGGCATAGATAAAGAAACGGAGTGCATTACTGTCCGGCAGATGCCAGCAGGCTCCGTTAATAATTCCGTTTCCTACAATGGAAATATTGTCACAATGGTCTGCGTATACACACCCTGATACAACAGCACCTTCCTCTATGTAAACCGTATCATTGGACTTTAAGGTAAGAACTCCTACATTATATACCTTGCCCCTTTCAAAGCAGATGGTGGTATCTGCCGGCTTCTCAATCCTGTGCGAGCAAAGCACAAACAATGCATCATGAAGACCACCATCTGTCTCTACAGTAAACTTTCTCGGTTCATCAAGATGGATATGGACTGTTCCTCCTTTTACAGAAGGAACTATGCCAAAGCTGGACGGACGGATTTCAAGTTTTTCATATGGTGTATGGATTGAAATCTCCAGATCATACGCTTCGTTATCTACTACTACAACATAGTCAAACGAATCTGTATGGTATACCACACGCTCTGTTCCATTGCAGGTAACACTGTATTTTGTTGATTTTTCCAGTTCATCTACGGATTTTAAAATAAATCTCGGTTCCTTGACCGGGTCCGGATTAGGATAATAAATCAAATCATTTTCAAAATCCTTCATGTCTCTTTCCTCCTATGCTTGTATAATGTTCTCAGAAACAAGGTGGTCACTGCTGTTTCCAATACTAATACGCAGTTTCATTCCGCCGCTGACGGTTTCCATGTTTTTGCCATAATATGAGAATTCTTCCTGGTCAATAAAGAAATCTACATCCTTCTTCTCCCCCGGTTTCAGGAAAACCTTCTGAAAACGGACAAGCTCTTTCTTGGGACGTACTACAGATGCATATAATGTTTCATAATAACACTGGACTACTTCTGCCCCCGCAACATTCCCTGTATTGCACACATTACAATGTACATGTACTTTTTTATCCTGTCCTATCTGCACATCAACGTCCGAAATATCAAACTCTGTATAGGACAATCCATAACCGAATGGATATAACGGCGTATTCGGGATATCCATATATCTGCTGGTGAAACGGTTTTCTGAATTATCTTCTGTAAGTATATGTCCGGTTTTTACATCCCAGTAGCTTATGGGCACCTGTCCCACACACCATGGAATACTCACAGATAATTTGCCGGAAGGGTTTATTCTGCCATACACAATATCTATGATTGCTTCAGCTCCCATAGTTCCTGGTCTCCAGGCCATAATGACAGCCTTGGATTTTTCTGATATCCTCCGCAGATCCAATGGTCTTCCTGCAATTACCACAGTCACGATATTACTTGTACGTTCTGCTATTTTTTCAAATAACACCTGCTGCTCTTCCGGCAAAGTCAAGAACGCCCTGCTGGCAGCCTCTCCTGACTGGGATTCATGTTCCCCCAGTACACATACGACCGTATCTTCATGGGTTATCGTTTCCAGCCACTGCTCATCCCTTGGCTTGCCAGACAATTCCTGTTCCACCTGCCATACCTTACACTCTGCATCAGAAAGAATATTACATCCAGTAATACATTCTACTTCTATCTGCTTTTTTTGTAAAACATCTTCTATTGTTTCAACTGCCTCATGTTCTCCAAAAATTGACCAGCGGCTTAATAATTCTCTTGACGTTGTATAAGGACCTGCCCATATAACTTTCTTCTTCATGCTTAATGGCAGTATCTTATCATTTTTCAAAAGGACACAGCTTTCGCCTGCCAGCTGATATGCCTTTTCCCGGTTATGCAGAGTCAGTTTTCCACTCTTTCCAAGACCGGCAAACGGATTTTCAAAAAGCCCCAGCTGATTTTTCATCATCAGGACCCTGAATGCACTTTCATCAACAAACGCTTCCGGAATTTTGCCGCTTTCCACCAGTTTTTCAAGACACAGCATATAAGCAGGACTCATCATATCAATGTCTACACCGGCTTCTGAAGCCTGGATTGCTGCTTCTTCCATATCAGCTGCCACTCCCTGTTCTTCCAGCTGGCCTATGGAGCCCCAATCTGAAATTACAGTTCCCTCAAATCCTTCCTTATCCCGCAGAAGCCCTTTAAGAAGTTCCTTATTTCCGCTTATCGGTTTACGGTCAATAGCATTAAAAGCTGTCATGACCATAGCAGGCTTTGCTTTTAATGCCATACGGAAAGGTTTTACATACTGCTCCAGAAATGTCCGCTGGGATATTTCAACATCATTATATTCCCTTCCCGCATTCACAGCCCCATAACCTGCAAAATGCTTCAGGCATGCCGCTATTCCGGTATCAGCTTTCTGCTGATAGCCATCTACCATTGCTTTTCCCATGATTCCGTTTACATATGGGTCTTCTCCAAAGGATTCCATCATCCTTCCCCATCTGGGATCTCTTGAAACATCAATCATAGGAGAAAATGTTGCCCTTAGCCCTTCTGAAGATGCCTCCGAGGCAGCTATAGAAGCCGCCTCAGACACCAGTTCCGGATGAAATGAACACGCCTGCCCCAACGGAATCGGAGCTATGGTCCTGCACCCATGTATGACATCTGCCATAAACAGCAATGGAATATGATGGGGATGCTGTTCCATATATCTGCTCTGGATATCATAAATTTTATCTTTACCGATCACTCCAAGCACTGAACCGGCATATTGAATGATCCATTCCGGTGGCAACTGTTCGCCAACAACACCTGTGAGCACTGCCTCTTTATCGAAGTATGCTCCAGTGAGCTGCACCATCTGTCCTATTTTTTCCTGTAATGACATTTCTGACAGCAATTGCTGTAATTCATGTATTTCCATAAATACTCCTTATGTTTAATCCGTTTATTTCTAATGTTCATTTCTCCATAGATCAGCCCGAAGCATATAAGACCGTATTTTACTCAAAGTAGATTGTCTTGCCACTTTCTGCGGACTGGTAGATTGCTTCCAGAATACGTGTGACAACTGCAGCCTGTGCAGGCTTCACAACCTGTTCTGCCCCATCAACAACGATGTGGTAAAACAATTCCTGTTCATAGTCTGCTGCTGACTTTTCTTTTCCTGAGAAAAATGCTACTCCACCGCTTGATAATTCCGGTTTCTCTACTACCTGTGTATTATGGTGGATGTAATTGATCCTAAGGCCATCTTTCATATCAGCTCCGGCTTTGGTACCACACAGGCTTGTTTTTGCCTCATCAACCTCCAGTGTGTTCAGTGCCCAGGCTGATTCCAGTTCGATCACTGCCCCATTTTTCATACGGATAAAGCCAAAAGCAGAATCTTCTACACAGAACTTATCCGGATCCCAGTTACCAAATGCATTTCCCTGGTCTGTCTGATCAGACAGCTTGTGGAAGGAAGCTCCCGTAACAGACTGCACTTCATAATTATCCATCATCCATAATGTCAGATCCAGTGCATGTGTACCAATATCAATCAGAGGACCGCCGCCCTGTTCTTCTTCATTCAGGAACACACCCCAGGTCGGAACAGCTCTTCTTCTGAGTGCATGTGCTTTGGCAAAATAGATTTCTCCCAATTCATCACTTTTGCACATTTCCTTCAGATACAATGAATCTGTACGATAACGGTTCTGATATCCTATGTTGAGAACTCTGTGTGTTCTTTCAGCAGTTTCGACCATCTTCTGTGCTTCTGCATAATTTTTTGCCATTGGTTTCTCACACATGACATCTCTTCCTGCCTCCATTGCTGCTATAGAGATTTCTGCATGGGAACGGTTTGGGGTAGTTACATATACAACATCCAAATCTTCTTTTAGAAGTTCACGGTAATCTTCAAATACTTTTGCATCTTCTGTGCCAAATTTTTCTTTTGTCTCCTGCGCACGCTCTATGATGATGTCACAAAAAGCCACCACCTCATAGAGACCACTTTTCTGCATAGCCGGGAGATGTTTTCCGTTAGCAATCCCTCCACAGCCTACGATTCCTGCTCTTAATTTTCTCATGGTATTTCCTCCTTATTTGCACTTTTCTGTGTTATATAACATATTTCTCCAGATATCTTTTACTGAGAATTAAAGACTTCTCCACCTTTTCCTTGGAATCCTCAAATGCTTTATCTTCTATTTCGATACATGTACAGCCATCATATCCTATATCAGTAAGTGCTGACACGTATTTTCCCCAGTCCACATCGCCAAGTCCCGGAATCTTAGGTGACATATATTCCAGCGGATAAGCCATGATGCCACAGGACTCTAATTTATCCTTGTATATCTTGATATCCTTGTAATGAACATGGAATATTTTATCCTTAAATTCATAAAGCGGGCGGATATAGTCGATCATCTGCCAGATAAAGTGGGATGGATCGTAATTAATGCCAAGATTATCACTGTCCAGGATCTTGAAGACCTCTCTCCAGATTGGCGGAGTTGTCATCAGATTCTGTCCTCCGGGCCACTGTTCCTCACCAAAAAGCATCGGGCAGTTTTCAATTGCTATTTTTACGTCACATACCTCTGCCAGTTTTATGATTGGTGGCCATATTTCTTTTACAAGTTCAAGATTTTCCCGTACATTTTTGGTCTGATCCCTTCCGATAAATGTTGTGACCATGCCAACACCTAACTTTTTACTTGCACGTATGACATTCTTCAGATGTTCAATAGCAGCATTTCTTTTCTCTTTATCTGCCGTCATTACGTTAGGATAATATGCCAGTGCAGAGATTTCTACTCCCGCTTTTTCTGCATATGCCATAATATGGGCTGCATATTCATCATCCTGGTTTACCCGTTCTGCATCTATATGGCTTACACCCGCATATCTTCTTTCTGCTTTTTCTTCTGGCCAGCATGCCACTTCCACACATTCAAATCCCTGCTCTGAAGCAAAATCCATCATTTGTTCATAAGTCCATCCGTCAAGGATTGATGTAATAAACCCAAGTTTCATTGAAAAATCCTCCTGTATCTGTTTTCCCTATTTTGCCCATGGAGTTGGTGTAAAATCTCCACCCCTGCACCATTTCAGATAATTCAGTGCATGAAGCTGTCCGGTCATCTCCAGTTCTCCGGAATATACAGGATCATGGTATCCCTCAATGCAGATATCGTCCTCATATCCGTTACTTCTTAAAATAGAAATGATATCTCTCCAGTTCGTGTCACCAAAGCCCGGCATACGATGCCATACAAATGGGACTGCGCCTGATATGCCACTATGTCTTACAGCATCCCAGTCTATTGTTGCATCTTTTCCATGTATATGTACTATTTTTTTGCACCATTTTCTCAGCTCTGTTACCGGATCGATAAGCTGTACCATCTGATGTGTCGGCTCCCATTCCAGTCCGAAGTTATCATTCTTTACTTCCTCAAACATCACTTCCCACGCTTTAGGGTTAAAACCGATATTACATGTCGCATGTTCCCATGTTCCATCCATAAGGCAATTCTCAATTCCCAGCTTCACTCCCTTTTCTTCTGCAAGATCAGCCAGTTCCCGGAATACCTTGCCAAACTCTTCATATGCGGATTCTACCGGCTTTCCTTCCCACGCTCCTGCAAAAGTACTCACATGTGTAGCTCCGAATTTTCCGGCAGTGCAGATTACATTTTCCAGTGTTTTCCTATGCTCTGCGTACTGGATAGGATTGCAATAGTATCCAATTGTCGTGATTTTGGAATCCGTACCTGCCAACAGTTTTTCCGTGCTCAATGCCAGCTTATCAAGGTCAGTCCCTTCCAGTGACATATGGAAATTAAGAGAAAATGTCTCAAATCCTTTTCCAATAAATCCCTTTAACCATTCTTCTGCCTTAGCTCCAGGAACGCATGTTCCTATTTTTATCTGTTTCATACTTATTTTCTCCTGTTCCTTCATAAATACTTATGATTCATACTGTCTATAATCAATCACCTTGTTTGTTTCTGCTGATTGGAAAATAGCTTCCATTAGTTTCATTACACGCATCACCTGGAAGAGCTTAATCTCCGGCTCTGCCCCATCTCTTATAACTGCTGCTACATTCCTATGGAAATCCGCAATATCTCCGGACACATGTGGCAGCTCTTCTTTCACGATTGTATCTTCCCGTCTCGGAGCCATGGTTTTGGTCAGACCTGCTGCTGTCTTTACTGGCACTACTTTCTCTTCGGTTATGCCTGTTTTCCGTATGATCTCACCATTTAACTGCCAGTCCCTGATTACCGCAGTACCATCTTCACCCAGTACATACCATCTTGGCAGGGAAATATAATTATTGGTACCTACTTCAACTAAGACTTCCGTTCCTCCTTCAAATGTCAGGATTGTGGTGAACCCATCATCCACTTCCTGATTGGTAATATGGGTAAGTGATGCATATACAGTTTCAATTTTTCTATCTCCGTAAAGATACAGAATCTGATCCAGCAAATGTACACCCCAGTCAAGAACCATTCCGCCACCATGTACTTTTTCTTTTCTCCAGTCACCCGGAATACCCCTTGAACCATGCACACGGCTTTCTATCCGGAAGACATGCCCCAGCTTCTGTTCCTCTACAAGCTTTCGTATGATCAGGAAATCATCATCCCAGCGCCTGTTCTGGTGTACTGTCAGGAACTTTCCGGTTTCTTTGGCAACATTTTCCATCTCCTGAAGATCAGAAGATGACAGAGTCACCGGTTTCTCTGATATCACGTTTTTCCCCGCATGCATAGCACGGATTGCAATCGGCTTATGGCAGTCATTTGGAGTGGCAATCAGCACGACATCAATATCCGGGTCTGATAACATTTCCTCTTCCGAGCCATACACAGAAAAACCTTTTTCTTTTGCTTCTATTCTCTTTTCTTCCTTGATATCATAGATACCACCAATTTCAATTTCCGGTACATTTGACAGGATTTCTGTATGCCATCTGCCCATTCCACCATATCCTATCAGCCCGTAGATTACTTTGTTTTCCCGCATTTTATACCTCCAATTAAGGAACAGCGGCTAATGAACACCATCAGCCGCCGTCTCTTTTACTTACTTAATTCATCGTTGATTTCTTTAAGAATCTGGTCACCGCCCTGACTCTTCCAATTTTTAACGAAAGTATCGAATTCGCTGATATCTGCTTTTCCCGTAATGATCTTTGCGAAAGTCTCTTCCTCCATCTTCTTCAGGTTTGCCCATTTGGCTTCCATGGTTTCTGTCTGACCATTATATGCATTGTAAACCGGTACATATTTATCATTTACATAGGAAGCTCCTCCAACCAAAAGTGATACAAGTCTCGGGAGATTAGTTTTTGCAATGTCACTGTCCAGATTCCATTTATCCAGGCTGAAATCATCATAAGGTTCTTTTTTCAGTTTTTTAACTGCTTCCATATCATTCTTTAACAATTTATGCTTTGAGAAATCGACATCATCCATTGTAATCTCTCCTGCAAGATATTTTTCCAGAGTCTCAGTGGATACTTCAATCTCATCTGCATTATCGTAGACATTATACAAAGGATAAAAATCTGAAGTAACCATTTCTGTGGAGGTAATGCCATCTGCTACCCACTGCTGCTGATTAGCAATCAGATAGTTAACAATCTTAAATGCAGCCTCCGGATTCTTACAGTTTTTGCTTGCCACTACATATTTACTTGTAGGATTTGGCATATGGGCATAATAGTTTCCATCCTCGGCCAATGGTGTAAAGTATGCTCTCCAGTCTGCTTCTCCTGCCAGTGTAGCATCTGCCACTGTATAACCACTCCACCATGCTCCAAAGAAAATTCCCACCTTTCCAGCCAGAAGAGGCTCCTTACAGTCATTTCTGACAAGCATTTCCGGATCAATCAGTTTATCTTTATACAATTTCTGGATTTTTTCCAGGGCTGTTTTGGTCTCCGGCTGAATTGAACCATACTTTACAGTTCCATCCTCATCCTGCAGCCAGTACTGTGGATAAGACTGGAAGCTGCTGAACAATGGATCCAGTCCAAACTGGTTTGCTCCAGTTGCATTCATATGATCTGAATTGCCTGGTCCAAGAATTCCAATGGTATCAGCTTCTCCGTTGCCATCCGGATCCTGGGTCACGAATGCTTCTGCCACTGCTGCCATTTCATCCCAGGTTCTTGGAACCTCCAGCCCAAGCTTATCCAGCCAATCCTGACGAATCCACATTTCGTTCATTTCTCCTACCATCATACTCGGAGCCGGGATTGCCATCATCTCTCCCTTATCATTAGTAATACATTTTTGCAGTTCATCCCCACCGGATTCTACATATCCTTTCAACGTATCTGAAGCATAGTCATCAAAATACTGATCAAGCGGCTGGATCAGATCATATTTCAGAAGTGCCCTGTACTGTGCAGCATTGACATTCATCAGATCAGGAATCGCACCACTTCCGATACACAGGTTCATTTTCTCATCAAAGTCAGATGAGGATGCAACCCAGTCGTATACGACATCGATATTTAAGTCTTTCTTCAAAAGTCTTGTATAGGAATTATCCTCATAGCTCATTCCGTCAGGAATCTTCGCATTTGGATTCATTGAACCGCCCAGATGGACCTTTACTGTATCTGCATATTTTGAAAATGGGAGATCTTCCTTGGCTGTTCCTTCTGCCTCACCTACTGCTGTTTTCTGTGTGTTTTCTTCTGATGTTTTGCCGCATCCTGCCAGCGCAGTCGCAACCAGTGCTGTCGCACTTACAAGTGCGATAATCTGTTTCTGTTTCATACTTCTTCTTCCTCCTTTTTTTATCCTTTTACTGATCCAAGTGTAATACCATCTACAAAATATCTTTGCAGGAATGGATATACAATCAGTACCGGTATCATAGCTATAAATATCTTTGCTGAATCCAATGAGAGATTATTTAATTTCATCGCCTGTGCAATCTGTTCTACATTCATTGTAGAATAATCCAGTGTTACAGCCATCTGCTGGATATAGGTCTGCAGTGGGTAACTGCTTTGTCTTGTACTCAGGACCATTCCCTGGAAGAATTCATTCCAGTACATGACCATGGTAAAAAGTGCAATGGTTGCCACCATCGGTTTTGCCAGCGGTATGTATATGGATATCAGATTCCTCCACGGTCCGCCGCCATCAATAAAACATGCTTCTTCCAGCTCTGGTGGAAGATTTTTAAAAAAGTTCACTGCAAGGATTACATTAAACACCTGTAGTCCTGTTCCCAGCACCAGTCCCCAGATACTGTCCATCAGATGGTAGCTTTTCATAGTGATATACCATGGAACAGTACCACCGTTGAATAACATACAAAATACAAGAATCCACATGAAGATTCCTTTATGGGGGAACTGCTTTTTCGTTCTTGACAATGGGAACGCTGCCATAAGAACACATACCATGCTGATAGCAGTACCCAGTACTACTCTTTTTATAGATATCAGGAACGAACCAAAAAATCCACTTTCTCCCAAAATCTTCTGGTAGGAGAGCAGATTGAAGCCAACCGGCCAGAAAGCAACTTTTCCTGCATTAACGGCTTCCCTGCTGCTCAGGGATACACAGAGGACATACCATACAGGCATAATACAGAGCAACATAACTATAACAAGGAACACCACATTCAAAACATCGAAAATCTTGGATCCGAGGCTTTTATTCTCAATCATAGATACCACCTCCTAAAACAGTTTATAACCGGTAAATTTATCTGCCAGCCAGTAACCAACCGTAATCAACACAAGACTGATCACAGACTTGAATAATCCGACTGCTGTTGCCAAAGAATACTGCAGATTCTGTAAACCAGCCCTGTATACCCATGTATCAATAATATCTCCTGTTGAATATACCAATGGGTTATACAGATTATATATCTGGTCAAATCCTGCATTTAATACATTGCCAAGAGACAGGATAGCCAGAAGTGCTACTGTCGTCCTTATACCCGGCAGCGTCACATGCCATATCCTCTTAAACCTGCCGGCACCATCTGCTGCTGCCGCTTCATACAATGATTTATCAACACCCAGGATAGCAGCAAGATAAACTACTGTATTATAACCGAACCCTTTCCAGATGTCCGTACCAATCACCAGCGGCTGGAACAGCTTTGCTTCCCCGAAGAAATTAATCGGGTCACCGCCAAACAGCTGTATCAGATGATTTATCGGTCCTGTATAACCGAAAATGTTCAGCACGATCTTTGCAAGAATAACCCAGGACAGAAAATACGGTAAGTATACGATTGTCTGAATCGGACGCTTCAGTCTTTTCAATGCCAGTTCATTTAATAATAATGCAAAGATCAGTGGGAAAATAATATTTCCAATGATCTTACCCACAGCAATAGTTACTGTATTACGTAAAACCTGCGTAATGTCACTCATCTGAAACATATACTTAAAATTAGCCAGACCAACAAATTTGGAATGCAGGATGCCCTGTCCCGGATTATAATCCTGAAAAGCCATCACGATTCCAAACATAGGCACGATACTGAAAAAGAACAGCCACAGGAAAGCCGGTACCAGCATTATGTAATAATGTTTCACAAACCTTTTAATGTACATGAGTAAACCTCCCTTCTTTTATAGACAGTTTATCCTGTAATCATATTTTTCACTAGACGATATTGTTTCTGATTTTACAGTCTTTTTTTTAAATTTAAAAAAATGTCCGAATCAAATCGAACATTTTTTAACCCTGTTTGCATATTCTGTTGGTGTGCATCCATATTCTTTTGTAAACACTTTTGTAAAATAATAATAATTGTCATATCCCAGATCTGATGCAATCTGTGTGATATTTTCAGTTCCTTTTTCCATTTTACATGCTGCCGCATTCATTTTTCTGCTGATCACATAGTTATGAAATGTATCACCGGTCATTTCTTTAAATCTCGTGCTGAAATAGCTTCTGCTCATTCCAATCTCCGCCGCAGCATCTTCCGACTTCAGGTTATCTTCTACATGTTCTTCTATGTATAGGATGATCCTTGCAAAGCTATAGATATCATTTGCTTTTTCTGTCTGCAGGCACGTCCGGTACAGCTCATCCTTCCATTTTTTTACCCATGCCAGCATATCATTTACGGAGGATAGCGTCGGAAATTCATACTCTTCCCCTGTGATCTCCTGAATGTGGTGGAGGCTCTTTACCAAAAATCCTTTCGGCAGTGCGAAGCTCCACTTCCCCTGTCATTTCACACAACCTGCCAAACTCGTTATCATCATATATCCATCTGGTGTTCATCCATGCATTTTCCAGCTCCTTGCGTAATCCGTGATCCTCCTGCCTTTTTTCCTTTTTTAACAGATTATCCTTATATTTTCTATCCACCCGCTCCAGTATCTGGTCACAGTCATCCCCATCAAAGCTTATCTTAGATATGTAATCCAGTGCTCCCAGTCTCATGGCTTTCTGTGCATAACGGAAATCTTCATGTACTGAAAAAGATCACAAATTTCACATCCGGATATTCTGTTCTGCATCTTTCCATCAGCTCAATCCCATCTATCTCCGGCATATCTATGTCCGTGAACACAACATCCACCATGTTATCCTTCAGAAATTCCAGTGCTTTACTTCCATTCTGGACATCGCCCACAACTTCAAATCCATATTTTTCCCAGTTCATTATGGATATCAGACCTTTCCTAGCCAGTTTATCATCATCAACAACTAATACTCTCATTCCCTCATACCCTCTTATTCTATACCGGTATCTGTCACTTTAGCTTTATCCCGTAACTCTTCCTGAACCGGGATCAGAATTGTAATCTTGGTTCCATGTCCTTTTTTGCAATTTACAAACAGATTCGTCTGTCCTTCATAGAATGAATCCAGCATTGCCTTTACATACCGCAGACCAATCCCTCTGTTCCCATTCTGCATTTTCTGCAGATTATAATCAAAAGGTGCATTAATCTGATTAATCTCCTCTATGGTCAGTCCGTTACCACTGTCTGCTATGGTGATTGCCGCTAATCCCCGTCTATTATCTTCAAAGATCCGTATTGTTATTTTCTCATCCTTTCCAAGTCCATACTGTATCGCATTTTCCACCAGAGGCTGAAGCAGCATCCGCACCGTTGGCTGTTCCAGATAACTGCCTTCCTCCACATTCATTTCTATCACAAAATCATATCGCATCTGCTGGAGTGCGATATATTCTTTCACAATATCAATCTCTGTCCGGAGTGTTGTCTGCACTCCCTCTTTTCCCAGATTGTACGACAGCAGCTTCTTTAATCTCTGCACAAATTCCGTAATGTTATCCTGATGGCTCATCCTTGCCATCCACTGGATAGAGTTTAATGTATTGAGCAGAAAATGTGGATTAATCTGGAACAGGAGCTTCTCATATTCTATCCGCTGGATATTTTTTTCTTTTTCCACAACGTTATCAATAAGATTCCTGATCTGGTCCTTCATCTTCTCCACTTCATGCATCAGGTCATCGAATTCCTTGATATCATACTCCTGCTTTACCATCTGTAGGGAGCCTCCTCCAATCTGAAGCAGCTGTTCCTGAAACTGATTGAGCGGCTTACATATTAACCGGTAGAGGTAAATGACAGAGCCGGAGAAAAGCACAGAACGATACAAGGATGATAACCAGCAGCTTCAGCCTCCACATATTCATTTCTTTCTGATATGTATTCTCCTGCAGCGCAATGGCATTTGCATATCCTATCTCACTGCGGTATACCATGACCTTATAGCCTTCCAGGCTTGTCACCGCATACTCTTCTTTTTCCGGCAATTTAGACAGGAGCTGCTGCCCCCGGATAATCACCGGGTTATTACTGTACTGCACAATACCATTCTCATCCAGCTCCATATAAGTATATGTCCAGTTTTCTTTGTTTAGCCTTTCCGCAACACTCATATCCGGCTCTATCTCTGCATAAATATCCAATTTCTGTCTGTTGCTGAAGGAAACCCTCCGCTTTACCGATATCACCGGTCTTTCCCTGATCCCCAGGCAAGATGAATGCATAGCCTGGATTGTATTTCCAATATTTTCAGTTACATTAGGAATAGTCTGATATACTTGATCCAGATTCCTGACATTGATATTTCTGATCAATTCACTTTGCTCTTCCAGGTCATAATAAGTAACACCGAGCAGCTTTGTATTCACATATCCTAGCTTTACCAGCTCTTCTCTGAGTGATTTCTGTCTTATATACTTGTCATAATTATCCTCAGCACTTAAATAAGACTCTGTCACGTTTCCAATAAGTCCGCTAGGACTCATCTGGTTGACAATACTGATCATGTCATAATAAGCACTATCCATCTCCCGCGTTATCTGTTCAAGATATATCTGCATGCTTTCCTGAATACTGTCATTCCGGATCATTCGGATTGTCATATATGACACAATCACCACTGCAAGGATACTTGACATTGCACTGATCAGCATAACAACCATCATCTTTTTCCTAAGTGTCTGTTTCCCTCTCTTTTCTCTTCCCATACCGGCTTCCCCACTCATATCTTGCACTATTTGTTATTTTAAAGCATACATACTTTTTATCGAATGTCAACTGTTTATGAAGTGTCTTTTTTACTAAAAAGTCAGGGAGATTTCTGTAAAATATAAAACGGTCAACCTGATTGCAGTCAACCACATATATGCACAGGTCTTTGGAATCATTAACAGACCGACCTTTGGTTTTGTTTTGCTGAATAAAGTTACCGGAATATAAAAAAGCAGGTAGCCAGCCATTGCAACTGACTACCCACTCGCTACCGCTATTCTTCTACCTACAATAGCAAAGTGCCTTGTGATTTTCAGCAATCCTGTTGAAGCTGAAAAACTCTACAAAGTGCCTAAATTCAAGGATTTTTAGATATCTTTCCTTTGGAGTAATGTCACGCACTCTACATGTGTTGTATGCGCAAACTGATCCACCGCCCGGACACGTTTCACCTCATATCCGCCTTCCGCCAGCACCTTAAGATCTCTCGCCAGTGTCGCAGAATCACAGCTCACGTAAACAATACGTTCCGGCTTCATCAGAAGCATTGTTTCTAAACATTTCTCATCGCAGCCTTTTCTCGGAGGATCAACCACGATCACATCCGGGTGCAGCATATCTGTCTTTTCATTTTTATGCTCCGCATAAAATTCCGGCAGCACTTCCTCTGCTTTTCCAACGAAAAACCCGGTATTGGAAAATCCATTCCGCTTTGCATTGTCCTTTGCATCGGCAATCGCCTGTGGTACGATCTCCACTCCATACACATGCCCTGCTTTTCCGGCAAGGAATAAAGAAATGGTTCCGATTCCGCAGTACAGATCCCAGACGGACTCCTTTCCGGTAAGTCCTGCATACTCTAACGCAAGGCTGTAAAGCTTCTCGGTCTGTTCCGGGTTCACCTGATAAAAAGACTGTGGTGAGATATGATAGGAGATTGCTTTTCCAGTCCGCTCAAAATTCATGCAGTCTCTTAAATGAATGTAATCCGTAATGTAAGACTGTCCCCAGATAGTCTCGGTCTGCTCGCCGAGGATCACATTCGTATTCTTCTGATTAATATTAATGGAAATACTTGTCATGCCGGGAAATTACCTGCAACTTCTCCACAAGCACATTCTGTGCCGGAAGTTTCCTGCCGTTAACGACAAGGCATACCATGACTTCTTTTGTCGTAAAACCATAGCGGATCAGCGCGTGGCGCACAAGCCCTCTTCCGGTTGTCTCATCGTAGGGTTCTATGTGGCATTCACGCATATAGGAAAGGATTGCATCTAAAATCTCACGGTTCTCTGCCACGCCAAGCATGCAGTCTTTGACCGGAATAATGCTGTGCGTGCGCGAGGCGTAAAACCCGGCAATGATATTTCCATCTTTATCTTTTCCGATTGGAAACTGTGCCTTATTGCGGTAACGATATGGCTCCTCCATGCCAACGATTGGCTCCGTCACAGAATCCACAAAGTCTGCATCAAATCCCCCGAGGCGTACCAGATTATTTTTTACCTTGTTCTCCTTAAACTCCAGCTGTTTTGCATAGTCCATCGCCTGAATCTGGCAGCCGCCGCAGCGTCTGTGCAGTTCACATTTTGGCTCCGTGCGGAACTCAGACGACTTTAGGATCTGCTCCACTCTCGCATAGCCATAATTCTTTTTCAGCTTGGTAATACGCGCCTCGATCTCATCCCCGATCACGGCATCCTTGACGAAAAAAGTCATGCCATCTATCTTTCCGATGCCCTCTCCGTCAATTCCTATATCCTCAATCTTCAATGTAATAATATCGTTTTTATTCATTCTTTTTCCCTACTTCAGACTGGATCTCCGGATATTGCTGTCGAGCAGACGGTTGAATCCCTGCCACTCCACACTGTTCTCCGGTACATTTGTAAAAATTTCACGAATTGTCTCCATCTTCGCATCCACATTATCAGCAAAACTGAGTGCCAGTGCTTCTGCAAGTGCCGGCTTCTTCGGCGAACCATATTCCAGCTCTCCGTGATGTGCGAGAATACAATGCTTTAATTCGTTTGCCATGCGAACCGGGAAACCTTCGATTGTGCGGATACGCTCTCCGACCATCTCTGCCCCGATCATAATATGACCTAACAGCTGTCCTTCGTCTGTGTAATCATTTTCCGGGAAAACAGATAATTCTTCCAATTTTCCGATGTCATGGAAAATCGCCGCAGTCACAATCAGATCGCGGTTTAACATAGGATAATAAGCTGCAAAATAATCACAGTGCTTTGTCACACTGAGCGTATGCTCTAACAATCCACCCACAAAACCATGATGAACGGTTTTCGCTGCGGAGTGGAATTTGAAACGTTTCTCAAACTCTTTGTCCTCTAAGAAAAAACTGCTTAACAGTTTTTTATAATACGGATTGTTCACCGAACGGATAATACCGCACAGCTCCTCATACATTTCATCAATATTTTTCTCGCTGACCGGAAGATAATCCTTCGGATCATACTCCCCTTCCTGCACTTTTCTGACACGCTTGATAGAGAGCTGCAGATTTCCCTGAAAACTTGTGATATCTCCCATAACAGCAACGTAATCCAGCGAATCAAAATCATCGATTCCGACAGAACCCCGGATCCCAGATTTTTGCATCCAGGATTCCTGTTTTATCCTGTAAAATAACGTTTTCATAAGGTTTGCCTGCCTTCGTCAGCGCAGACTGTTTTGTCTTGCACAGGTAAATCTCATTAATCCGCTCGCCTTCGCGGAGACTTTCAATATATTTCATAACAATTATTTCCTCCAAATTATGTATTTGTATTACTGTAAAACACTGACCGTTACAGGGCATTTAATCTCCGTATAACCATCATTTCCCTGTCTCTGAATCGTGACCTCCGCCACATCGCCCGGTGTGAGGGAAAGCAATTTTGTCTGATATCCATCAACCGAGATCACCGCTTCCCCGTCAATCTCTGTAATGACATCACCGCTCTGTAGTCCTGCTGCCATCGCCGGCGAATCCATTTTTACTTCCTTAATATAAACGCCCTTTGGAATATCATTCTCTTTTGCGATCGTATTGGTAACTGTAGTGATTTCCAGACCGATGTATGGAATATCTTTATTATTGGACAACATCTCGATCACCGGTTTCAATTCTGAAATAGAGATTGCTGTCAGCGTATTCTGATCGCCCTCACTGCTGTATCCCTGTGTGACAAGACCGATCACTTCGCCGTTTAAATTGATAAGTGCCCCACTTCCGTTTTTGCTTCCCACAATATCCGTTGTAAAAATATCATAATTCGCATCAATTGTTGAAATGGAATAAGCAGATGAAGTGATATTTCCTGTCAAAATGGAATAATTCGTTCCAAGCGGACTTCCAACTGCAAGCGCAAGCGTTCCCTGCGTAATGGCAAGCGAATTGCCAAGCACTGCGACCGAAATCAGATTCATGGTATCATTATCAATCTCATCCACCGGAACACTGAGTACGGTAATTCCCGTATTTCCGTCGTATTTTTTGATAGAGGCTTCCACCGATGTGTCATTGACAAAGGTCACATAGACAGAAGACGCTCCTGCAATGACTTTCCTCTCAGTCAGGATCAACAGTTCCTGACCACTGTTTGCAATAATAATACCGGAACCCTGTCCCTTGCTCTCATAGGCATTATTGAACCAGTCCGTATTGCTCTTGACACCGGTCACTGCCACGATAAACTTATTCGCCTGCTTTCCGATCGCATACATCTCATTCTGCAATGCCTGGAAATCCGCCAGTGTAAGCTGTTCATACACAATCTGAGCCTCAGAATCCGGTTCGTTTGTTTCTGTCTCTGTATCTGGTTCTTCCGTTTCCGTCTCCTGCTCCGGTTCATCTTTCGGGATCGTGATGGTCGGATCTTCCTTCGGATGAAGGAGATCATCCATTTTCGGCTGACAAAGCACGAACGTAACGCTTGCCACAATTCCAAATAAAACTGCCAGAAGTACGACAAAGCATACGTGATATACCAGTTTCTTTTTATTCACTGGTTTTTCCTTTATTTTTTCACTGATAAATTCATATTTATCCTGTTTGTTTTCCTGCATGATATTCCTTTCCAGGCAGTGACATTCCTGCCGCACCTTCAAATGCAATCAAGCTTGTATCTGTTTTACTTTTTGATCCATACATGAAAAATCATACCAATCTATATTATAAATTGAAACACATACGCTTGCAATACTTTCTTTTTTTGCACAATTCCTGCCAAACTCTTCTTTTCATCAGCTTCACTTTGGTCTATAATAAAAACTGATCAGCTAAAACGATGATGGAGTACTTTTGTTTTATGAATGAAAAAGTTTTAAAAACCTTAGAATATAATAAAATTTTAAATCAGCTGTCTGAATACGCATGCAGTCCGGAAGCAAAAAAACGCTGTCTTGCACTGCGTCCCATCACAGACAAAGCCCAGATTGAGCAGCTTCAGCTCCAGACGAAGGATGCATTAAGCCGTCTGTTCCGTTGTGGAAACCTCTCATTTTCCGGCGTGCACAGTGTCAATGACTCGCTGAAACGTTTAGAGATCGGTGCCTCCTTAAGTGCCGCAGAACTGCTTTCGATCTGTTCTCTCTTAGAGGCTGCCAAGCGTGTAAAAGCATTTTCCCGCTCAGAAAAAGAGGAAGTCCCGGACGATTCACTGACCGGATTTTTCACCGAAATCGAACCGCTGACACCGCTCTATGACGAGATTAAGCGCTGCATTCTCGCAGAGGACGAGATTGCCGACGACGCAAGCAGCACACTGCGTTCCATCCGCCGTTCCATGCGCGGCATGAACGACAGGATTCGCGCCCAGATGAACAACATGATCAACAACAGCACAACCAGAAGCTATTTGCAGGACGCTGTGATCACCATGCGCGACGGACGCTACTGTCTGCCAGTCAAAGCCGAGGCAAAATCCCAGATTCCCGGCATGGTACATGACCAGTCCTCATCCGGTTCCACCCTTTTCATTGAACCGATGGCGGTCGTGAATCTGAATAACGAATACAAAGAACTTCTGTTAAAAGAAAAAGACGAAATCGAAAAAATCTTAGAAAACCTGAGCAGGCTGACTGCTAATTTTTCTGAACAGATTGCTACGGATTATACGATTCTGGCAGAACTTGATTTTATTTTTGCAAAAGCTGCCTATGCACAGACCTACAATGGTGTTGCACCGACGTTTAATAATGAGGGATATCTTCATATTAAGAAGGGACGCCACCCACTGCTCGATAAGAAAAAAGTGGTTCCGATCGATGTCATGCTCGGCAGAGATTTCAAGCTTTTGATCGTAACAGGTCCAAACACCGGTGGTAAAACAGTTTCTTTAAAGACTGTCGGACTGCTTACTTTAATGGGACAGTCCGGTCTTCATATTCCGGCTTCTGAGCGGTCGGAGCTTGGTATATTTGAGGAAGTATTTGCAGACATCGGCGATGAGCAGAGTATCGAACAGAGTTTAAGTACTTTTTCATCCCACATGACCAATATCATCCGCATTTTGAAAAAGGTCAATGACCGTTCGCTCGTTCTCTTTGACGAGCTTTGTGCCGGAACCGACCCGACGGAAGGTGCTGCACTTGCAATCTCCATTTTATCCAGACTGCACCTGTACGGTGCCCGTACCATGGCAACCACTCACTACAGTGAATTGAAAGTGTTTGCACTTTCAACCCCGGGTGTGGAAAATGCCTGCTGTGAATTTAACGTCGAGACTTTAAGCCCGACTTACCGGCTTTTAATCGGTATTCCGGGAAAAAGTAATGCCTTTGCGATCTCGGAAAAACTTGGTCTTGGCAAAGACCTCATCGAAGACGCCAAAACCCGCATCAGTGAAAACGATGAAAACTTCGAAGATCTTCTTGCCGATCTCGAAAAAAGCCGTGTGACCATCGAAAAAGAACAGGCTGAGATCAACCGCTACAAACAGGAAATCCAGTCCTTAAAAGAGCGTCTGGAGCAAAAGCAGGAAAAATTAGATGCAAGCCGCGACAAAATACTGCGCGATGCAAACGAGGAAGCGTTCCGCATCTTAAAAGAAGCCAAAGACGTGGCAGATGAGACAATCCGCAACTTTAACAAATACGGCAATGCAAACGCTCCAATGAGCGAGATGGAAAAAGAGCGTACCAAACTTCGTGACAAGATGAATGCGAGCCAGAAAAAGCTTGCCGACCAGAAGAAAAATGCTGTTCCAAACCACAAAGTCCCGAAAAAACTTCAGATCGGCGACACTGTAAAAGTGATCAGCATGAATTTAAAAGGAACCGTGCACACACTTCCGAACGCGAAAGGCGACCTTTACGTCCAGATGGGAATTTTACGCTCTCTGGTCAATATCAATGACCTGATCCTGATCGACGAGGATTCCCCGATGATGTCCGGTGCCAAAGCAAACAAAACCGGAGCCGGAAAAATCCGCATGAGCAAATCCGCAACGATCTCCCCGGAGATCAACCTCATCGGAAAAACCACAGATGAGGCGATTGCTTTACTGGATAAATATCTCGATGACGCTTATCTTTCCCATTTAGGCTCCGTGCGCATCGTACATGGAAAAGGAACCGGTGCACTGCGGAATGCCGTGCACACTTATCTGAAACGCCAGAAACATGTGAAGTCCTATCACCTCGGCGAATACGGTGAGGGCGATGCCGGTGTAACAATTGCCGAATTTAAATAAAAACAAGGAGGATATATGGCAGCGAAACAGAAAATTTTAATTGTTGATGATGATAATAATATTGCAGAGCTGATCTCCCTTTATCTCACAAAGGAATGCTTTGACACAAAGATTGTAAACGATGGGGAGGAGGCACTGATCGCATTCGAGCAGTACAATCCGAACCTTATTTTGCTCGATCTGATGTTACCTGGAATCGACGGCTATCAGGTGTGCCGTGAGGTACGTGCAAAAGGCAAATGTTCCAATCATTATGCTCTCCGCAAAAGGTGAAATTTTTGACAAAGTGTTAGGTCTTGAACTCGGTGCGGATGATTATATGATGAAACCTTTCGATTCGAAGGAACTTGTTGCCCGCGTCAAAGCCGTGTTAAGACGTTATCAGCCAGTGAAAATCGAGGAAGTGATTCCCGGATCTGAAATGTGTCAAATATGAAGATCTGGTCATCAATCTTTCGAATTACTCCGTCATTTATATGGGGCAGGCAGTGGATATGCCGCCAAAGGAACTGGAACTTTTATATTTCCTTGCTTCCTCTCCAAATCAGGTTTTCACCAGAGAACAGCTCTTAGACCATATCTGGGGCTATGAATACATCGGTGATACAAGAACGGTGGATGTCCATGTAAAACGTCTCCGTGAAAAGATTAAAGACCATGCGAACTGGAGCCTTGCTACGGTATGGGGAATTGGATACAAATTTGAGGTCAGAGATTAAATGAAACGTACATTATACTTAAAGCTTTTAGGTGGTTATCTGCTTTTTGGCCTGCTTGGTTTTCTCATCATTGCGACCTTCACTTACCACCTCACCTTCCAGCACCTTGAAAAAAAAGAGGCTCAGAATTTATACCGGGAATCTGCCCTGATCTCATCCAGTTATGCGCAGAATTATTTCAGCAATTCCATGACGTTAGATGAGATCAACGAGCAGCTCAGTGCCCTGGACACTTATCTGAACGCAGATATCTGGATCGTGGATACACACGGAAAGATTCTGATCAATACTGCTGCCACAGAGACTACAGAAGAAACGATTCCAGACTTTGATATGACAGACTTCGGCAACCGCTATTATCGTGTCGGGACTTTTTACGATTATTTTCAGGAAAATATGCTGAGTGTATTTTCCCCGATCACTGTCAACTACAAAGTGCGTGGCTATGTGATCATCCACAAATCAGAATCGTATCTGACCGCATCTGCAAACAGTCTGTCCGCGATCGCATACACAACACTGGCTCTGATCTTTGCCGCAGCGTTTGTCGTACTTGCATTATTTACATATGTAGTTTATATTCCGATCCGCAAGATCACCCATGCGGCAGACGAATATTCCAAAGGAAATTTTGATGCCAAGATCGACGTGCACTCCAATGATGAGATTGGTTATCTCGCCGCATCCTTAAACTATATGGCGAATGAGTTGAACACATTGGAGGAAGATCAGCGGAAGTTTATCTCCAATGTCTCACACGATTTCCGCTCCCCGCTCACCTCGATCAAGGGATATGTGGAAGCGATGTTAGACGGAACTATCCCGGTCGAAATGCAGGAAAAATATTTAAATATCATCCTTTTTGAGACAGAGCGGTTAAATAAGCTGACAAAAAGTCTTCTGGAATTAAATAAATTTGGTTCTCATGGTGTTATGCTGGATGTGACGGATTTTGATATCAACCAGACGATCAAGACAACGCTCCTGACTTTTGAGGGAATCTGCGCCAACAAACATATCCGCTTCAACCTGATTCTCTCCGGTGAGCAGTTGTTTGTCACTGCTGATTTCAGCAAAATCCAACAGGTACTTTACAATCTGATCGACAATGCGATCAAGTTCAGTCATCCGGATTCCACGATCACGATTGAGACAACCGAGAAGAACGACAAAGTATTTGTCTCGGTCAAGGATACCGGAATCGGTATTCCCAAAGACAGTCTGAAAAAAATCTGGGAAAGATTTTACAAAACCGACCTCTCCCGCGGAAAAGACAAGCGCGGCACCGGTCTTGGACTTTCCATTGTAAAAGAAATTATTCAGGCTCATGGAGAAAATATCAACTGTATCAGTACAGAGGGCGTTGGCACAGAGTTTATTTTCACTCTGCCGATCGCCAAAGATAAAGAATAAAAACGAAAAGCGGAAGCTGTGTTTTAAGACAGCTTCCGCTTTTCGTTTCTGAAAATATCCACAATGATTCTATACGCTTCTCATCCCACTTGTTTCTCTAACTTCCGTAGCAGTGTCACAATCGGAACAATCAATATTCCACAGAAGAAATTGCTGACACCGTGCACAAAATCCCACGGCAATCCTGCAATGATCCAGGCGATCATCCCCTTAAAACTCAGTCCAAAAAGAATTGCCTGCGCCGGGGCATAGAGTGTTCCAAACAAAAATCCGTGACATGCGTTTACGATCATATACACAATTGGCTGTATCTTCTTCGGAATTTTTTGTGGGAGCAGCATGGTCACGCCCCAAAGAATCGTCCAGAGATACAGATACGGTATCCACCATGTCGCAAATCCCGCAAACAACCCATTCAATAATATATACGTGTAAATCGGGTACAGTGCTTTTTTCCGATAAACAAGTGTAAAAGAAATGGTAAAAACTCCAAGTAAATGTACATTCGGCAGTAATTCCATAAATACTTTTGATGCATACATCAAAGCACCCAGCATACCGAATATTGCCACTTCCCTCGTTTTCAGCTTCATTATTTTTCTACCTTAAACTCGTAGGTATCGCCCTCGTTCACCGGAGTGGAATCCACACCTGTGTTTGAATACTCTCCATTTACATAGAATGCCCAGTAAGTATGGTCTGTATCATAATCTGCAGTGATTCCGTTTACAGTCTTTACATAAAGACCATAATCACCTTCTTCACCTTCGATCAGATTCTGCTCTAACAAAGCGTCGCCGACCGTTTCTTTATCTGTGCTGACCACAAAGTTTGTCTCGTTTCCATCCGCATCAACCACGATAAAAGTAAATTTGACACTTCCATCGCCTAATACGATTTCCTGTGCCTCTGCAGTCTCGATACTCTCTGTCTCTGCAACCGCTTCTGTTGTCTCTGTATTGACAATTGCTGTCTCTGTGTTTTTCTGGGCATCTGCTGTTCCCTCTGTCTTGCTTCCGCATCCTGCTACAGTAAATGCCATAGCCAGCATCATGCAAAGGAGCATTGATTTGATTTTTTTGCCTGTTAATTTCATTTTGGTTTTCTCCCTTTTTTCATTTTAATACACAATCACAAAACCCTAACCTAAGCTATACAAATTGTGAAAAATTATATTTACTTTTTTATGAGTTTTGCAATTACTTATAAAAGCAACAGGCTATATGTTAACATATATCTTTTTTTATGGCAATGCATTTATTTTATAGTCATGAACAGCCCTGATTTTCGTAATGCCGGGCGAAGTGCCATGTAGATTGCAACTGCGGCAATCACAGAGAGCACTGCGTTGATGCTTGTTGCAGCAATGTTCCATGCAAGTGTCACTTCTGCTGCCGGTTTTCCAATAATCACTCTCTTATAAAAATATCCGACAAGTGGATCGAATATCATATTAAAAACCATGCCACAGATTGATGCGATCACTGTCCATTTCAATACATGCTTTGTGTCATTGGATGTGGAAATTTTTCCGATTTTATGTGCGACTAGTCCGGTAATCAGACCAATGCAGAATTTCAGCAAAAATGTCTTTGGAGCATAAATGATATAAACCGGATCAAGCAGATCACCGATCGTCATTCCGATTGCACCGCCAAGCCCGCCGTATACGCCGCCAAGCAGTAATGCACCTAATACACAGACTGCATTTCCAAGATGCAGGGAAGTAGCGTCACCACCCGGAAGTGCAATCTTAATCTGCAAAAACGTAAATACTACATAGGACAATGCCGCCATTAAGGCTGTCAGGGTAAGTTTGTAAACTTTTTCATTTCTCATAATTAAAATTCTCCTCTTGTAAATTTGATCAGATTCTTTGTTTCGTCCGAATCCTTACCCCATATCTTACGCAAAATTGGCTTTGTGTATATATCCAGTTTTATTTATTTTGAGCATGCCAGTTTTAGAAAGATCAGCTATCTTTTCTGTTATCTCTCCTGAAAAAATTCAATTTCCTCGCCAACCGGTCCGATGCAGAACGCAACGCGGATCGGAAATGGCGGATTTGACGCACACTTCCCTGTATTAACATAAATTGTCAATGCTGTTGTCAATTTCATCATAAGTCAGATTAAGCCGGATATTTTCCCATATATTCCTCATACAGTTTTCGTTCTGTGATATATACAGTCCATCAAAAGTGTACTATCCGCACCAATTTCAAAGAAATTTTCAACATGCTCATATTGAGTGTTTTTCCAAAGCGACGTGATCTTGTAAAAGATTCACTTCTCCCCAGTTCTGCAAAGCTGCTGAATAAGTCCTGTTTTATCAATATAATAAAAGCCTGCTTCCCGCAATTTTTCAAATCATAATTATAATATTACTCTCGATCACTATCCCTGATTTTTCAATTCTATCTTTTCCTGCTCATACTCTCCCGGCAGCATGCGCCATGCAAGCCCGCAGCCTGCAGAAATCTCCTGTGGTAACGGAATCAGTCTGCCCGGAATTTTCTGCTCATGACAGTAATCTTCCATCGCCATCGCGGCTGTTGTCGTGTGAAAGTAAGTATCTGGTAATTTTGTTTTGTGCGCATATCGTCGTCACCTCCGCTACAAACCAAGCATATTAGCCAGTTTTTCACACGCCCCATCTTCTGCAAAATATTAACGCCTTCCAGATCCGTACTTCTGTTCGCAAAAGCAGGGAATAAAAAACCTGCCTGTGGCATGCCCGCCTCATATTCTCCTACCGTCGGGTAGACCGCCACGACCAGAAAACGGTAAACCTCCTCCGATTCCCACTGGCTCTCCTTGTCTGCGCCTTTTACCGGAACATCATAGTTTCCACAGAAAACCTCGATCGTGTAAGGTTTATCCACAACATAGCGTTCCCCGATATATTCATACAATGAATACAACAGTGCATCGTTTTTCAGCTCGCAGTCCCTCAATGCGGTCAGCAGATGCCAGATACTTCCCGGTTTCTTCTGTCTGCTGTCAATCCTAAAGTTTTTCAACTGCTCATTGGTTTTTGCATATGGGATTGTCTTGGCGATTGCAAGCTGTTTCTCTTTGTCTGCTGGAGACAGCTTTAAAAAATGGGTGTTGAACGAGCCGTCAATGAATCCTTCCTCATCCATATAAGCACCCGCTACACGGTTAAAACAGTTTCTTGCTATCGTCATTCTTCTGGTCAGTTCCAGCATATCTTCTCTGTCGATGTGCATGATAATATCTCCATTTATATCTGATGTTTTTCCAAAATCTCCTGCCACGCCCCAAGCAGCCTCTCCATCTGGAACGCCGCATTCGCCGGACTTGTGGAGGGAAGTTTTCGGATGTCCCTGCCAGTGACCGGATAAGTATACTTTTGATACAGGTCATATGCTTTCGCACCATTGGCATAGATTGTCCTGATCGGCGCATGGTCAAGGATCACAGACAGCTCCGCCGGCACAACATTTTTGATGGAACTGTCGGAAGAACCTGCAATATCGCACTCTGCGATCACATCCCACAGCGCAATATGATGTTTTAACAGCAAATCCTTTTTCTCTGGGATTTTCCCCGGCACAGGCTCTTCAAAAAGTGCCGCAATGACTTTCCAGAAACGGTTCTGCGGATGTCCATAATAAAAATTCTGTTCTCTCGACTTCACGGAAGGAAGCGTACCGAGAATCAATATCTCTGAATTTTCATCAAAAATAGGATCAAATTCATGTTTTACATGCGTTAATTTCTGATTTTGCTGTCTCATGCCAAATTCCTACAATTCTATAATATAAAAGGTATTCTTGTCCACCTCTTTCGTCCTGACACTTATTTTATCACAAAAATATTTTTTATGAAACTTCGCACCGGTCAAATTCGAGAACGACTTTGAATAAATCTCCGTCCACGAAAAGCTGCATTTTTCCATGCATAAGTTCCATCAGGCTTCCTGCGATCGACAAGCCCAGACCATTTCCTTCTGTGTTTCTGGAACTGTCACCACGGACAAACCGCTCCATCAGCTCCTCGCTGGAAATGTTCAGCGGATATCTGGATGTGTTGCGGAATGTAATCTGCACTTTTTCTCCGGTCTGCTCTAAATTGATATAAACTCTTGTCTCCGGCTGTGCGTATTTGCATATGTTGTTCATCAAATTATCAATAACACGCCAGAAATGTCTGCCATCCGCCATAATATAAATCGGTTCTTCCGGCTTTTTGATCTGAAGATCTAATTTGTTCTTCTCCGTTTTCTCCTTAAATTCCCCTACAGTCTGCACGAGGAACACCCCTGCCTCGAGTTTTTCCAGATTCACGGAAAGGCTTCCACTTGACGCTTTGGACGCTTCTATTAAATCTTCAATTAACTTTTTCAGGCGCGCAGACTGACGTTCCAAAACCTCCAGATATTCCTTTGCATTTTCATTTGGAATTTCTTCTTTTTCCAGCAGATCCACGTAGTTAATGATCGAGGTAAGCGGTGTTTTGATATCATGTGAGACATTGGTGATCAGCTCTGTCTTGAAACGCTCGCTTTTCATTTTCTCGTTTACCGCTTTGGAAACGCCCTCATTGATGCGGTTTAAATCTGCCGCATGCTCTTTTAATGCCGGAAGCATACGTTCCGTGTCGATCTGATAATCCAGATCGCCCTCCGCGATATGTTTTCCTCCTTCCTGAAGTCTCTTCATCTGAATTAAGATTTCTCCGCCCGCAAACAGGATCACAGCTTTCTCTGCAAACCAGACGATCATGATTTTAGAATAATCAACACCAAACACAACAAAGATCAGAACTTCCAAAAAGTTTACGCCAAGAAAAATCGCAAGTCCTTTCCACAGGATGGACTTATTCTCGCCCACTTTGTTCCAGCCACGGTAGATCGAACGGAGCACTTTATAGATGAGTGTATTTCTCCACCACTTTCCAAGCTTGATACGCACTGCAAAATCCAGAAGATACCCTAGTGCCAGCCATCCGCCACACAGAAGCAGAAAAAGCATTGCCGCCACATAAAAACATAGTTGTCAGGACTTCCGGCATTGCCAAGCAGTGAAATGCCCACTGCCAGACTTGATTCTGCTGCTAAAAATATGACAGTAAGCAGATCGGCCGGTACTTTGCAAAGAAAACCTCCTGCACCTGTTTTGATCTTTTTATGTCCTGCTGCACTTACCAGATAGACAAAGCTTGCCACAAATACCGTCAGGCTGAGTGCGAGGATCACATACACGCTGTATTTCATGTGATCCGCCAGATTCACAATCTCATTGATCTGGACAAAATAATCGCTGCCCCAGACTCCGACACCCTCTTTTTTCATAAGACTATCCGCATCCGGAATCACAGATAGTACATAGTAATCGGTTCCTGCATCACTGCCCTGAACAGTGGAAAGGAAATCTGCCTCGGTGGAATCATAATCGGTACGGTTTTTTATCATATCATCCGGCAGCCCTCCGACATAGGAAAGCTCTACCGGCTGCGATGTAACCATTGTCGGTGCACTCACGACTGTCTCTGACACTGTGACCTGCTCTGTCTGCTGTTCCTGCGTATATGGATAACGCATCTCTGCCGTCCAGTCTGATGTTCCATAAGAATAGGTGGTCGCAGTCAGCTGCCAGAACGTCAACGGTGTATTTTCCAGAATATTTTATTACATTATGCAGATCATTTTCATCTGCACTCTTTGCATTCTGAATGGTAATACAAAGTACCGCCTGGCCGTCACTTTCTGACATTCCCTCCCGCAGTGCCTCATACTCTTTATCTGCCGTATTATATACATACGCATAGTCTGTCGTCTCTCCGGTACTGTCATCCACCAGTGTCACTTTCACTTCTGACACCGGGAAATACCATATTTCAGTTGCAGCTTCTTCTTCTGAAATCTGTGCAGATGACACATCTGACACCTGATAATAAAAAATACCGCTATCTGTATCATACACATATTCATTGATATATTTATTTCTGTACTCTCTGGTACTGTGCGAAATGTAATACCCGCCAAGCACAGAGTTTTCCACATAAATCGATGTGTCAGCATTCATATTACACTGAAAAAGATGAAGATTGTCGAGGCTCACTTTCTCATCAAAATTTGACTGCACATAGGTGCTCTGCTGATTCAGATCCAGTTTTTCCAATTCCTCGTAATTGGACGCTTCCACAACTCCATACCGGAAGTTGGTATCCTTAAAATAGGTTTCATTTTCCGTGTTATTCAGATTCAGCAGCACTCTCGCAGAGTACTTTCCGGCAATCCGTTCAAACTGCTCCTCCCGGATGTCTTCTACACTTCTTGTATAAAAACCCAAGTTCACTGATGATATACGCCCCGGCTGTGCCTGCCAACAGCATCAGGGCTGACACCGTGATCAAAATCCACGCAATGATTTTTGCCACGGGCGATTGTTTCAACTGTTTCATATCGACTGTCCTTTCTTACTTACACTTCCATTTTATAGCCTCTCCCCCAGACAACTTTTAAGTGTCTTGGTTCCGCCGGATTGTACTCCACTTTTCTCCCTCAGATGTCTGATATGTACCGCTACCGTATTCTCATTCCGAAAATGGATTATCGTTCCACACTTTCTCATAAATTTCATTCGGTGAAAAAACCTGCCCCGGATGCTGCATCAGAAGTTTTAAAATATCATACTCGGTTCTTGTCAGCTGCACTTTATCCCCATCAAGTGTCACTTCCTTCGTGACATCATTCAGTTCAATCCCACCGATCACGATCGTGTCCGGTCTGACCGTGCCGCCTCCCAGTTTCATGTAACGCCTGAGCTGGGATTTCACGCGCGCCTGCAGTTCCACCATATTAAACGGCTTTGTCACATAATCATCTGCTCCCACGGTAAGTCCGAGCACCTTATCGGTGTCCTCACTTTTGGCGGTGAGCAAAATCACCGGAACATTGCTGACTTCACGGATTTTCAACATTGCTGTGATGCCGTCCATCTCCGGCATCATAATGTCCATAAGAACAAGATGAATATCTTCATTCTTTAAAATTTCCAACGCCTCTCTGCCGTTGTAAGCCTCAAAAACCTGATAGCCGTCTGCCATCAGATATATTTTCAATGCGGAAACAATATCTTTTTCATCATCACATACTAATATACGGTACATTTTCTTCTCCTCCGGATTCGAATGTTCTCAGTGCGTAACTGAATCATTCCCTTTATGATCATGTACTTATTGTAAAGGATTCTTTATGAACTTCCAATGAGGTAAAACATTAAGATTTGATGAAGTTCTTTCGCTTTTTTCCTCTCTTCCATGCATTGGAAGCATTGCCAATCGCCTCCTATTGCCTATTTGTTACAAACTTGTTACAATTTATTTGTCCTTAAGAAATATGTTTGTAATATTCAAGCATTGGTTCCCGGCTTCTCCAAGAAGTCGAATACCGGTTTGGAACTGTCTAAAGGACAAACGATAACTCTTTATGTGTTATCAAAAAAATAAAAATAAGGAGGTCGTCACTATGTGTTTTACAACTAATTGCGCTGAATTATTTAATCTGATCTGCAAATATTTTAAAATCGGTTGCTAATTCTGTTTCAGATATTCAGCTATAAGATGATTTATACAATGGGATATTAAAAATATTCTCTATTGTATAAAAAACAGGCAGCCCCGATGTTCGTAATGAACATTGGGGCTGCCTGTTTTGCTAATCTCTATTTATTTCATTTGTTTCTGGTTTTATCAGCAGTATTCCTTGATATAATCTGCAAAATACGGCAGCGCAAGTGAGACATATCCCTGTCGGTTATTCAATATTCCTCTTTTTATGAGACGGTCTCTGTACATGGAATAACTGCCTGCTTTTTCACCCATAAGCTTCAGTATTTCATCACGCTTATATTCTTCCTTTTCTGTCAGCAATCCAGCCAGAAATCGATCCATTTCCGTCATCTCTTCCCATATTTTTTCATAGGAATATGCAAATAATTCTGACTTTAACTTTGAAAGGATATCTTCCAGTGTCTCATTCTCTTTTTTCTTAAAACACAGCACTCCTAATTCCTGAAAAGCATAGGCATATCCCTTTGTAATCTTCGCCAGCTCTCTTGCCTGACTGACATCAATGTTTAATTTGCTCCTGTACATCTCCGTCATTCTTATCATATTCAGAGGTTCTGTCTTCACTGTCGTCGCTCTTCTGAAAAAGGTAAGGTTTTTGACATTGCAAAGTTCCTGAATATTTTCATATAAACCAGTGCATACAAAATAAACCGGATATCCCGCACGAAGCCATCTTCCATATTCTGATGCAAACTTTATCATCTCTTCTGATTTTGATACTTCATCAATTCCTATTAATATCTTTTTTCCCTTCTTCTGGACATTCTGTATCATTTCTTCAACCTCTACACCAATGTCAAAGAAATGATTACTCTTGTCCGCTGTATATCCTATTCCACCGCCAGAGCCCAGCACTGTTGCTGAAATATTGATTCCAGTTGTTTTTTTCTCTTCTGAACCGAAACCGGCTTTGACTAACATTGCCGCTATCTGTTCGAGGATATCCCTTGTTGGATTCACATCAAAAACAAGCCAATTTATATACCTGTTTTCATTATTCTTCAATTCTTCTTCCACCTTCGCAAGTATCACTGTTTTCCCGGAACCTCTGACGCCCGTTATTTTATATACCGACTCTGATGGATTTTCATATACAAAATTTTCTAATATCTCTTCTGTTTTTTCTGTGTGTATATAGGTATATTCCGGAGTTTTGCTAAATGTTGTTGTAAATGGATTCTGCATAAGTCACCTCACAATATTTTTTGCCGTTTATAGTTCTTTATACTTTTTGTAACATTTTATAGTTTTTTATACTTTTTCTATTGTTTTATACTTTTTTATAGGTTTTTTTACTTTTGTATTCATTTTATACCTTTTTATACTTTTTAGCAATAATTTCTTTTATATAAAAAAAGAAGATACCAGCATATCTAATGCCAATATCTTCCAAAATTTTCATTTTCTTTACTCTGCCTCCCGCAGCCGTTCCACAATACTCTGTCTGCTTCCCGCCTGATAAAGTACCGCAGGGATCAGACAGCCGAGCACTGCAAACACCGGAAGCATCGCAATAACCGGAAGGATGGTGAAATGATAAGTGCAAAACCAGAACATCTTCTCCATCATGTCTCCTGATAATGGTCCGCAGACCAAAGACAGAAGAAACGCCACCACCACAGAACCGGCAGTGTAAAACAGCCCTTCCTGCACAAGCATCTGCTTTAACTGGCGGTTTGTCATTCCAACCGACTGTAACACTGCAAACTCTCTTTTTCTTGAGAGGATGCCGGTCATGATCGCATTGAAGAAATTTAAAATGCCGACCAGTCCGATGATCGCACACAAAACACCGCCCAAAAGGAAAAACATTTTCTGAAACTGTTCAAATTCACTTCGGATAGAAGCTTTGCTCTCATACATCAGAACAGAAGTATCTCCTGCAGTAAGTTCCGCAAGATAACGCTCCGCTGCATTTTCCGCTTCCATATCCGGAGTATCAAACAGATAGAATTTCCGGATCAGCTCTGCACCACAGTCCTCCTTCATCCGTTCTGCCGGAAGGATCGTGTCATATCCTAATCCGCTATAGCGGAATGTCATGGCATATGGAACTTTCACAAGTGCGCACACAGTATAATCCACTTCCCTTGGTTCTTCCTCACGGATCTCCATATACTCTTCCGGCGTTGTCGCAGAATCAGCAGGTTTACCTGTCCTGGTGTCAATCCAATACATATTCTGGTAAACCATGGTGAGCGTATCCCCTATTTTGGGATAACGTTCTATATTTTCCACATTGCCATAATCATCTGTGTGGACACGGATTGCAATTGCATGTGTATTCTCATCAAACAAAGGATCCAGTTCTCCATCCAATACCGTCACTTTTTCAAAGAGTGTCTCATCCAGACCTTCCAGTATTGTTGGAGTCTTTATTTCACTGCCCCTTTTTTCATAATACTTCACTTTTTCTTCCAGCTCTTCTTCGCCAAGATACGGTACTGCCATTTTCTTATATTGCTCTGTATCCATCCATACCATTGTGGACATATCTGTCATATAACCGCTGCCGCTGACCGTCTCACTCGTATTTTCCTGAATTTCTGCAATTGTTTCCTCTGAAATATATTCATCTGCATCATTGTAGCGGAAATAATCTGTGCTGCTCACGATAAAATCGGCGCAGGTTCGTTGTGAAATATATTTTTCCGTATCAAAGCCACCCACAAAAGAACAGAGTACATTCAAAAGTGTTACCGAAAGTGCCAGGGATATCACAACAAGAACTGTTTTCTTTTTGTTTCTTCCCAGATTGGCAAATGCCATCTGATAAACCTTTGCTCCATGCGAGCTGCGGCGCTTTTTCTTCACACTGACACACTCTGTATATTTTGTTGCTTCCACCGGAGAAACTTTTGCTGCCATTTTTCCGGGCTTTGTACAGGAGAGGAAAACAGTGATTACTGCAAAGATTGCAGAGCCGGCAAAAATTACCGGGGAACTGCTGATCGTTACATGTGTTCCCACAACTGTTGTGCCCTTTAAAACAATAGGTGTCAGCCATGCCCCAATTCCATATCCCAGAAGAAGTCCGGCCGGAATACCCACCACACACAAAAGGAATGCCTGCTGTCTGATCATTCGTTTTAATTGCCGCGGCGTTGTTCCGATTGTCTTAAGCAGCCCGTAAAACCGGATATCTCCGGTAACTGAAATCTGAAAAATATTATAAATGATCAGATATCCGGTAAAAATCACAAGAAGCAGAAATGCTGCGATCGCAGCAAGAAGTTCCGGATCCATCCCTGCATTTAGCTGTGAAGCAGTAAGACCCCAGTTGACTCCGATACGGGCACTGTTCTCCTGATCTCTCGTATTCCAGTCATATCCTAAGTCTGTGTCGATTTTCTGCATCTGTTGTTCAATATTTAATTTTGAAGGCAGCATGACATTCAGGTCTGTCCGGAAAGCTTTCTCTCCTGATGCCATCCACTTTTCTTCCACTGACTTCACGTAATCTTTTGATACATTGATATAATGAACCGGCATCAGATCATCATATTCCCAGTATCCTGACAGAATAAACGTATCTGTTTCCTGAAATCCCCCATTCGTTTTATCTCCAGCCTGATACTCTATCGTCACCTTTGCTCCAAGCTCCGGTGTCACCCCGAGCAGCTTTAATGCGACCGTGTCCATTGCGATTTCATTGCTCTGCTTCGGTTCTCTTCCTGTCGTTGGTGTTGCATAGCTCCATTTTGTACAGTTTTTGTCCATGTAACTGACTTCTGCCGGAACTTTTCCAAAAACACCTGTGGTGTTGAATCCGCATGTGATGCGTTCTCCGGCTTCCCTGATTCCCGGATGTGCTGATATTTTTTCCACCTGTTCCTCACTCAGTTCTTTGAACGTTCCGTCCGAATAGCCGCCTGCCTGTCTGAAATTGTAAGTTTCATAACTCTCATTCAACGACATAAGAATTGTGAAAAGTGATGTAAATAATAACGTGGTAAGAGCAATCGCAAAGATTGCGATAACATTTCTTTTTCTGGTCGCCCACAGCGATTTATAGCTTAGTCTGCGTATGCATTTCTGATTTTTTACTTTCATAATTTTTCTCCGTTTCCTATTCGAATCTGTCCTGTACCTGTCAGTGTCTTTTACTTTATAATACGTCCGTCCTCAATTCGAATAATACGGTCTGCAAGCTGCGCGATCTCCTCATTGTGTGTGATCATCACAATAGTCTGTGCGAATTTCCGGCTGGTCACTTTCAAAAGGCTTAGCACATCCTGGCTGGTCTTTCCGTCCAGATTTCCGGTCGGCTCATCCGCCAATATGATCGCCGGTGCTGCAGCTAATGCCCTTGCGATCGCCACCCTCTGCTGCTGTCCGCCGGAGAGCTGTCCCGGAAGTGCATCCAGTCTCTGCTGCAATCCAAGTGTCTCTGTAATGCTATCGATAAATTTCCGGTTTATCTTTCCACCGTCCAAGTTCAATCGGCAGCACAATATTTTCATAGACATTCAAGACCGGAACCAGATTATACGCCTGAAATACAAACCCGATCTTTCTTCTCCTGAAAATTGTAAGTTCCTCATCCTTCAATGCAAAAATGTCTTTTCCATCCACAAACACTTTTCCCTCTGTCGGTCGGTCAAGTCCGCCTAACATATGTAAAAGGGTTGATTTTCCACTTCCACTTGTGCCGACAATTGCCACAAACTCGCCCTTCTCCACCGTAAGATCCACACCATCCAGTGCATGTACGGCTGTCTCTCCGCTTCCGTATATTTTCCTTAAACCACATGCTTTTAAAATATCCATATATCCTCCTTGTTTCCTTGTTTTGCGAAAGCAAAAAAATCTGTATATAACATTTTTTGTTACATACAGATTATCACACAATATTCTTTCCAGACTCTTTCCACGGCAAATGAAATTCTTACAGAATTGAAAGAATTCCATTTACTATTTTAAAACATATTTCTGCGATTCCGGTATAGTTGATGTACTTTTTCAAAAATTATTTTTAGGCAGATAAATGGAAAACTTACTTCCCTGTCCGTATACGGAGGACACTTTGATATAGCCACCCTGCTCCTGCAAAATTTCTCTGGTCAGGTAAAGTCCAATTCCAACGCCCTCTTCATCCTTTACCAGTTCTGATCGATAGAACCTCCTAAAAATCTTCGGCAGCTCCTCTTCCCGGATACCACATCCGGTATCTGCAATGTCAATTCTCACAAACATTTCATAAGAAATAGCCGAAACGGATATTTCCCCATGCTCTGTGTATTTAATCGCATTATCAATTACATTACCGATTGCTTCTCCTGTCCACTTCGGATCAAAATAAGCTTCAATATCAGTATTATGTAAACTTATCTGTAATCCTTTTTCTTCTGCTTTCTGTTTCAGTTCCCACACTGCACGCTCTAACATTGGATGTAGCTTTTCCATCCGAGGAACAAGCTGTAAAATTCCATTTTCCAGACGTGATAATTTCACAAGCGACTCGATCAGAAATTTTAGTTTCTGCGTCTGTTCATGGATTGCAGACACATTTCCTTCGATCTGCTGTGGAAGCTCCTCTTCAAGTAAAAGCTCACTATATAAGAGAAGATTTGCGATCGGCGTTTTTGTCTGATGGGAAATGTCTGCGATCAATGCTTTTATTTTGTCTTTCTCTGCCTCTACATTTTGTGCGGACAGAGCAGATGCACTTAAGTAATGGGCAAATTTTGTCTCCAAAGCCGACATGCGTGTCTCGTCGAATTGTCCCTCTGTAAATTCTCCTTTAACTGCCACATTCAGCATTTCTTCTATTGTATCCATTGTTTTCTTTGTGCGTCTGTAATTTACAAAAATAATAATTGCAGTAACTGTCACGCAGACAAACACTATGAATATCCACATATCACTCCCACCTGTAACCAATTCCATACACTGTCCTGATCGCATGCTCCGCTCCGAGTTTATCCCGAAGTCTCTTAATGGATACCGATAGTGCATTCTCATCCACATACTCTGCGCCATCGCTCCAGACACGGTCCAGTAAAAGTTCTCTGCGCATATTCATGCCCGCATTTTCCACCAGAATCCGCAACAACTTCTGCTCGGTCTTACTGAGTTCGATCTCCTTACCATCCACCATGAATTTCATCCGGTCAAAATCAAACACATACGGTTCTTTGCGGTAAACGTGCTCGTTATCCTTTTCTTTTCTCTCATTGCCGCTGCTTTTCGAAGCTGTGTATTCACTCTTGCGCGCAGTACCGACAAGGAAAATGGTTTTGTGATATAATCTTCTGCTCCAAGCTCCAGTCCATTTACAATATCGCCGTCGGTATCATTTGCTGTCAGTAAAATAACCGGGCAATCCGGGCATTCACTCTTTACGCTCTGTAAAAATCCAATCCGCTTCCATCCGGCAGATTGATGTCTAACAGAATCAGGGCTGGCATTCCACAGAGCATCTGTTCTTTCGCATCTTTTAAATTTTCACAGGAGACAATCTGCCTGTCTGTTGCTGATGCATAAAGTCCGCTGCACACCTGTATGCTGCTATTATCTGTTTTAACGCCTTGCATAAGCCCTGATTCAAAGCTCTGTCATCTTCTATAATTAAAATTTGCTGCATTCTTCCTTCTGCTTTCAGTCGTTTTTTCATTATACACGAAAAAATCCCCAAAGTATATTCCATACTCCAGGGATTTTATATCATCTGAACTGCTATAAACAGCTATACTATGAATTAAACTAACTCAAGTAATACTTCTAAAGCGCCGTCACCTTTACGCTGTCCGATCTTAACGATTCTTGTGTAACCACCGTTACGATCTGCATACTTAGGAGCGATCTCGTCAAATAATTTTGCTGTAAGATCAACTTCTTTTGTATTTTTCTTCTTTCCAGCAGCTGCTGTTGGAACTTCTGTTACAGTGTAAAGAACTTTAAGCATTTCTCTTCTGGCGTGAAGACGGGAAGGCATATCTTTCTTGATTGTCTTTTCTACTTCATCATAAACAGTTACTTTCTTACCGTCTACTACTTCTTTTACTCTCTTGCCTTCAGCATCTTTGCGGGCAACTTTAGCTTTTACAGTAACTTCTTCGAAGTTATCTTTTTCTCTTACTGCCATTGCAATAAGACCTTCAGCGATTTTACGTACTTCTTTTGCTTTTGCTTCAGTAGTAACGATTTTACCGTTGTTTAATAATGCTGTTACCTGACCTCTTAATAATGCTTTTCTCTGGCTTGATGTTCTGCTTAATTTACGATATTTTGCCATTTTTAAATTCCTCCATTTGTGGTGTACATCCGGCCACGCTCTTTGGACTTACTTACCGAATGCCTTTTATATAGTTGCCACTCATGAAAATGTGGGGATGTTGTCACCTCACACGGACATACTGCATGCTCATTGGACTTACTATTTCTGCCCGTTTTTCATAAGGTACCCTTTGAACATTAGCAGTTCAAAGAGAAGTGCACAACTTCGTTGTGCTTTATCGGAGTAAAACCTGCAGGTTTTACTCTTCTCCCTGGTTTAACTGAAGTCCTAACTCTTTTAATTTCGCTAAAACTTCTTCTAAGGATTTACGTCCAAGGTTACGAACTTTCATCATGTCTTCCGGAGTTCTGTTTGTCAATTCCTCAACAGTGTTGATACCTGCTCTCTTCAAGCAATTGAAAGAACGAACAGATAATTCCAGTTCATCGATGTTCATTTCAAGAACTTTTTCTTTTGCATCGTCAGCTTTCTCGATCATAACGTCAGCCTGCTGAGCAGCTTCTGACAGGTCGATGAAGAGATTTAAATGCTCACTTAAAACTTTTGCAGCCAAGCTTACAGCTTCGTCTGGTTCAAGAGTTCCGTTTGTATAAACATCTAATGTAAGTTTGTCGTAGTCAGTGATCTGACCGACACGGGTATTTTCAATAGAAAGATTTACTCTCTCTACTGGTGTATAGATAGAATCAATTGCGATTACGCCAATTGGAGTATCTTCTGTCTTATTTTTGTCTGAGCTGACATAACCTCTGCCTTTTGTGATAGTAAGCTCCATGTATAATTTACAATCAGCACCACCATTTAAGTTAGCGATTACTAAATCTGGATTTAAAATCTGAATATCAGAGTCAACCTGGATATCAGCTGCAGTTACAACGCCTTCACCTTCGAATTCAATATAAGCAACTTTTGGTTCATCGGATGAACTATTATTGCGGATTGCAAGTTCTTTGATGTTCATGATAATTTCAGTAACATCTTCCTTTACTCCAGGAATTGAACTGAATTCATGCAATACACCATCAATCTTAACCTGGCTAACAGCTGCACCTGGTAATGAAGAAAGCATAATTCTTCTCAAAGAATTACCAAGAGTTGTACCATAGCCTCTTTCCAATGGTTCTACAACGAACCGGCCGTACTTCTTGTCTTCTGAAATTTCAGCGATTTCAATCTTAGGTTTTTGAAAATCGAACACTACAAAGTCCCTCCTTCTCGGGTTTTTTGCTTACATTAAAAAGTAAACGCCATATGATCTGGCAAAACTGCCAGACAATGGCTTTACTCTTGTTAATCCGTTGCTCCGGTTTATTTAGAATATAACTCGACGATAAGCATTTCATCAACTGGAACGTCGATCTGCTCTCTGGAAGGTAATTCTTTTACAGTTCCCTGTAATTTCTCAGCATCTACTTCTAACCAGTCTGGAACTAATCTTCCACCAGTTACTTCAACGATGTCTTTCATTCTCTGAATGTTTTTGTTCTTCTCTTTGATTTCGATAACATCGCCAGCTTTTACAAGGTAAGAAGGAATGTTAACCTGTTTTCCGTTAACTGTAACGAATTTGTGGTCAACAATCTGTCTAGCTTCTTTTCTGGTTCTGGCAAATCCTAAACGGAATACTACGTTGTCTAATCTTGACTCTAAAATAGTCATTAAGTTCTGACCAGTCATACCTTTCATCTGATCAGCTCTCTCATAATAGTTGTGGAAAGGTTTTTCCAAAACACCATAGATGAATTTAGCTTTCTGTTTTTCTCTTAACTGAAGACCGTACTCAGACATCTTCTTGTTAGCTCTTTTTAATTCTCTATTGGATTTTTTATCATATCCTAAGTAACTTGGCTCTAAACCAAGTGATCTACATCTTTTAAGAACAGGAACTTTATTTACTGCCATCTTAGTATCTCCCTCCTAATTAAACTCTTCTACGTTTTGGTGGACGACATCCATTGTGAGGTACAGGAGTAACATCTTTGATACTTGTAACTTCAAGTCCGCATGCAGAGAGCGCACGGATTGCTGCTTCTCTTCCTGATCCTGGTCCTTTTACGAATACGTCTACTGATTTTAATCCGTGAATTAAAGCTGCTTTTGTAGCAGTTTCAGCTGCCATCTGTGCAGCATATGGAGTAGATTTCTTTGAACCTCTAAATCCAAGACCACCAGCACTTGCCCATGATAAAGCATTACCTTCAGCATCTGTAAGAGTAACGATTGTATTGTTAAAAGATGACTGAATGTGTGCCTGTCCGCGTTCAACGTTTTTCTTTACACGCTTTTTTGTCACTTTTTTTGTAACTTTAGCCATATCTAAACTAACCTACTTTCTCTAATAATAAATGATTAATTGCATCTTTAAAAGCAGTCACAAAGAAGCTTATTTCTTCTTATTAGCAACTGTACGCTTTGGACCCTTGCGAGTTCTTGCGTTTGTCTTTGTCTTCTGTCCACGAACTGGAAGACCTTTTCTATGACGGATACCACGATAACATCCGATCTCCTGAAGTCTCTTGATGTTCATAGCGATTTCTCTACGTAAATCACCTTCTACAGTCTGTGTATTATCAATAACTTCACTGATTCTCTTAACTTCGTCGTCTGTTAAGTCTCTACAACGAGTATTAGGATCAACATTTGCTTCTGCAAGAATACGATCAGCACTTACTCTACCAATTCCGTAGATATAAGTTAAACCGATCTCAACACGTTTTTCTCTTGGTAAATCTACACCTGCGATACGAGCCATGTGTTTTTTAACCTCCATTAATTCTCCGATGCTTTGTGCATCTAAGTTTTTATTATCAACGTAAAGTCACTTTGACCTCATGACTTCCTACAAAGCTCTTCTTCCCTATGCCTTTTGGAAGAATCTTCCAACCCATAACGGCATAATATCTTTGCTGTCGATTGCAAGCTAAGCAGCTCCGTTGTCGTCCGGCCTGAAATGTGTGCCATCGCCTGTCAACCATTTTTCGATGTTCTCTCTGTTATGTCTCGGTATTAACATAACAAAGCAGCTATCCATTGCTGTTATTATGATAACAGTGTCTACAACCTAACCGGGTGTTCCACTGCAGCCGCACATAATGAATTTGTAATAGTTATGGTACTATTACGATCAGAATAAGGAATAATTAACCCTGTCTCTGTTTGTGTTTTGGATTTTCACAGATAATTCTGATGCTTCCTTTTCTTTTAATGACTTTGCATTTTTCGCAAATAGGTTTAACTGATGATCTTACCTTCACAGCAAATCCTCCTTTCTTCTCAAAAGCCCCTTTTTGCACACACAAAAAGGCACTATTCAAAAGTGTCCGAATAGCATTATAGCATGTGCTTATTAAAGAAGTCAATGATTTTTTCAAATAATTTTTATTTATCTCTCCAGATGATTCTTCCTTTTGAAAGATCGTATGGGGACATTTCGATAGTAACTTTATCTCCCGGTAAAATACGGATGAAATTCATACGTAATTTTCCACTAATGGTTGCAAGGATCTGATGACCATTCTCAAGTTCTACCTTAAAGAATGCGTTTGGTAACTTCTCAACTACTACTCCTTCAACTTCAATAACATCTGCCTTTGACATATAATCCTCCTTGTTTAGCTGTTCAGCTGCTTTTCTATTATTTTTATTGCTTTTCTGATTGTGATATCTGTTGGATCACCGTCAAACAATCCGGTTATTTCATCGGATATATGTTTGATTATCTGAATATGTTTTCGATTTTTTTTCTTCGGTTTTGTAAGTGGTTTCGTTGTTCCATTTACCAGATACACAAATTCATCATCTTTTTTTATGATCAAATAATACTGATTTCTATCGTGTCCTGACATGGACTTTGCAAATTCAATGTTCATAGTCTTCCCTTTTCCGGTGGTTATTCCCATATATGAGCTGCAATCTCTGAGTCTGTCAGCGTCAGGATCTCCGGTCTTCCCTCTGTGATAATGATCGTATTTTCATAGTGTGCAGATAATGACATATCTGCTGTGATCACTGTCCATTCATCATCTAACCACAATACATCCGGTGTCCCGATATTGATCATCGGTTCCACCGCAAGCGTCATTCCGGATTTTAATTTGATTCCTCTCCGTAATTTCTTATAATTCGGAATATCCGGGTCTTCATGGAGATGCGTTCCGATTCCATGACCACAAAGATCCCGCACGACCCCATATCCAAAACTTTCTGCATAACTGCCGATTGCTCCGGATATCTCATAGAGATGTCTTCCTGCGGTTGCATATTTCATACCTTCAAAAAAGCTCTGTCTTGTGCGCTCGATCAAAAGCGCTGCTTCTTTTGAAATTTCTCCCATCGCATGTGTTCTTGCAGCATCTGAATGGTATCCTTTGTGGATGACACCGATGTCCAGGCTCACAATGTCGCCTTCCTGGATAAATTTTTCTTTGGATGGTATTCCGTGCACGACTTCCTCATCGATTGACACACACACAGAAGCCGGATACCCACAATAATTTTTAAAAGATGGTTCACAGCCAAAGCTTCGGATCATTTCTTCCCCGATTCTGTCTATCTCATAGGTAGACATCCCTGGTCTTAACTCGTTTCCAAGCTGTTCGTGTACTTTTGCAAGTATCTTCCCGGCTTCCCTCATTAATTCCAGCTCTTCAGGTCTTTTTATCGTGACAGACATCTTTATTCTCCTAAAATGGCTACGATATCAGCAAATACTTTTTCCATTGGCTGGGTACCGTCAACTGTCTTTAAAATATTCTGTGCTTTATAGTAATCGATCAGCGGCTGTGTCTGTTCATGATATACGCTTAAACGTTTCTGAACTGTTTCCGGCTTGTCATCATCTCTTAATACAACCGGACTTCCGCATCTGTCGCAGATACCTTCCACTTTTGTTGGAATGGAAACAATATGATAGGTTGCTCCACAATTTAAGCAGGCACGTCTTCCGCTCATTCTGTTTACAATGTTCTCGTCCGGAACATCTACATCAATGGCATAATCCATTTTCTGTCCGATTTTCTCAAGTGCTGCAGTGAGCGCCTCTGCCTGAGGAATGGTTCTTGGAAATCCATCTAAGATAAATCCATTTTTGCAGTCATCCTGCTGGATTCTGTCCATAACAAGATCACAGGTAAGTTCGTCTGGAACTAATAAACCCTGATCCATGTATTCTTTGGCTTTTTGCCAAGTTCTGTTCCGTTTTTAATGTTGGCACGGAAAATATCTCCTGTAGAGATATGTGGTACGCCATATTTATCTGCGATCTGTTTTGCCTGTGTTCCTTTCCAGCCCTGGAGCCCCTAACATTATAATTTTCATAAAAATTACCCCTGACCTTTCCATATATTCAATGTTTCTGCGCCTATTATACGAATTTTGGCTGCTTCGCAAGTTTATTTTAACGCTTTCCGTTATAAAACTTCAAAAAACGCTGAGCCACAAGACCCAGCGCTTTATTTTAGTCATTTAAGAATCCTTTATAGTAGCGAACACGCATCTGAGATTCAATCTGTTTTAATGTTTCGATAATAACACCAACAATGATGATGATGGATGTTCCACCAAAGGATACATCAGCATTAAATACTCCATTAAAGAAGATTGGAATAAATGCTACAAATGCTAATCCAACTGCGCCTATAAAGACAATGTAATTTAAAATCTTATTCAGATAGTCACTGGTAGGTTTACCAGGTCTGATACCCGGGATAAATCCACCTGCTTTTTTCATGTTATTTGCAATTTCTAACGGATTGAATGTAATCGATGTATAGAAATAAGCAAATGCAATGATCAAAATGATATATACCACAAGACCAATGTTATAAATTGGTTCATTTGGATTACACCAGTTAGACTGGGACATACCTTTTAAGATCTTACTTCCAATACCTGTTCCATTTCCCTTGCCAAGTAAGCTCGCAATAATGACTGGTGTCTGTAATAAAGACTGAGCAAAGATGACTGGGATAACACCACTGGTATTGACTTTCAGAGGAATATGTGTTGACTGACCGCCAACCTGTTTTCTTCCCTGAATTTTCTTGGAATACTGAACCGGAATTTTTCTTACTCCATCCTGAAGTAATACTACAAATACTACCATTGCAACGATGATTGCAAGGATAATAACTGCAGCAAGAATTCCCTTTGGAACTGTCTTTCCAGAAATAAACTGCTGATATAATGTTCCGATATCATTTGGCATACGGGAAATGATGTTGATTGTCAACACGATGGAAATACCATTTCCTACACCCTTCTCTGTGATTCTCTCACCAATCCACATAAGGACTGCAGAACCTGCTGTAAGAGTAAAGATAACCATAATGATATTCATAACATAAACAGCGGTCGAATCACTCTGTTCTAAGTATCCACCTCTTGAGAAACCAATTGCCATAGCGATTGCTTCAATCAAAGCTAAAGCAACTGTGAGGTATCTTGTGATCTCGGCGATCTTTTTACGACCATCTTCTCCGTCACGCTGCATTTCTTCCAACTTAGGAATAGCAATAGTAAGAAGCTGCATAATGATGGATGATGTAATGTATGGTGTGATATTCAATGCGAATATAGATAAATTCAAGAATGATCCACCAGTAACGGCATCAAAAAAGCCCATTCCATCAGCGGTCTGACTAGCAAACCAGTTTGCAAATACTTCACTGTCAACACCAGGAATAGGAAGCTGACTTCCTATTCTGATGACAACTAACATTAAAAATGTAAAAATAATTCTTTTGCGAATATCTTTAATTTTGAATGCATTACGGAGTGTCTCTAGCATTAGATCACCTCTGCTTTTCCACCAAGAGCTTCAATTTTCTCTTTTGCAGAAGCGCTGAATGCGTTTGCCTGAACTGTAAGCTTCTTAGTAAGTTCTCCATTTCCAAGAATTTTTACTCCATCTCTTGGGTTCTTAACGATACCAGCTTCGATTAATGTCTCTACAGATACTACTGCGTCATTCTCGAAAGCTTCAAGAGCGGAAAGATTAATTCCAACGATTGTCTTAGAGTTTCTGCATTTGAAACCTCTCTTTGGCAATCTTCTGTATAATGGCATCTGACCACCTTCGAAACCTGGTCTAGGAGCACCAGAACGAGCTTTCTGTCCTTTATGTCCTTTACCTGCGGTCTTACCATTTCCTGAACCGTGTCCACGTCCTCTTCTGAAATTATCGCTATGAGCTGAACCGGCAGCTCCATGTAAATTGGATAAATCCATCACCGACACCTCCTTATCTTATTTTTTATGCTTCTTCAACTTTTACGTATGGTGCAACTTTGCGAAGTGCTCCAGCTGTTGCAGCGTTGTCTGGTAACTCAACTGTTTTGTAAAGTTTTGTTAAACCAAGAGCCTCGATTGTTTTTTTGTTCTTTGGAACAGCACCAATTGTAGATTTGATTAATGTTACTTTAAGTTTCTTATCTGCCATTTCAAATTCCTCCTTAACCCAGAATCTCTTCAACGGATTTTCCGCGGAGTTTTGCTACTTCTTCAGGAGATTTTAACTGACCCAGAGCGTCGATTGTTGCGAATACAACGTTCTGTTTGTTGTTGGAACCTAAAGATTTTGTACGGATATTTTTAATACCTGCTAACTCACATACAGTACGGGCTGGACCACCAGCGATGATACCAGTACCTTCTGGAGATTTCTTTAATAATACGGATGCACCGGTGAATTTACCCTGAACATCATGTGTAATACTATCAACTTCGTCTAACTTAACGCTGATGAGTTTTTTCATTGCATCTTCTTTTCCCTTACGGATAGCTTCAGGAATTTCAGTTGCTTTTCCTAAACCTGCACCAACATGACCATTGCCGTCGCCAACAACAACCAAAGCTGTAAAACGCATGTTACGTCCGCCCTTAACAACTTTTGTTACACGTTTGATTGATACTACTTTATCATTTAATTCTAACTGACTAGCATCAATGATTTCACGTTTCATGTTTTCGTTTCCTCCTACTAAAAATCTAATCCAGCTTCTCTTGCTGCATCGGCTAAAGCTTTAACTTTTCCCTGATATATAAAACCGCCTCTATCAAAGACAACTGTTGTAATACCCTTATCTAATGCTTTTTAGCAATTACAGTACCAAGTTTGGATGCTGCATCTACGTTATTAGTCTTCTCTAATTCTGCTTTTAACTCTTTGTCAAGAGTAGATGCAGAAACAAGTGTATTTCCAACTGTGTCGTCAATAATTTGAGCGTACATATGATTATTGCTTCTGAACACAGCTAAGCGTGGTCTCTGTGCAGTACCTGCAAGATGATGACGCATTCTTCTATGTTTATTTTCACGAACTGCTGTTCTTGATTTCTTACTAACCATTCTTCGTCACTCCTTTAATTATTTCTTACCAGTCTTACCAACTTTACGTCTAATAACTTCATCAGCATATTTGATACCTTTTCCTTTGTAAGGTTCAGGTCTTCTCTTATCTCTGATTTCAGCTGCGTATTGGCCAACTTTTTCTTTATCGATACCTGATACAATGATCTTGTTACCGTCTACTGTAGACTCGATTCCTTCTGGATCTGTCATCTCAACTGGATGAGAATATCCTAAGTTAAGAGTTAAAACTTTACCAGCTTTGGAAGCTCTGTAACCAACACCATTAACTTCAAGCTCTTTCTTATATCCGTCTGTAACACCAACTACCATGTTGTGGATCAGTGTTCTTGTTAATCCGTGTAAGGATTTCATTTTTTTCAAATCATTAGGTCTTGTAACGATTACTTCAGCACCTTCTAATTTGATGTCCATCTCAGATGGAAGGGTTCTTTCAAGAGTTCCCTTAGGACCTTTTACAGTCACATGATTATTTTCTGCAATTTCTACTGTAACGCCAGCTGGAACTGCGATTGGCATTCTTCCTATACGTGACATGCCCGTACCTCCTAATTTTTCGTTGCGGTGAGGATTCACCGTAGTTAAAAAGTTACATATCTATCAGAATGGTAGTCCATCCTCCTGGCATAAGCCAGGAAGTCATTATTTCCTACCAAACGAAAGCTAATACTTCTCCACCAACCTGGAGTTTTCTTGCTTCTTTGTCTGTGATAATTCCCTGATTTGTAGAAAGGATAGCAATTCCTAATCCACCAAGTACTCTAGGAAGCTCGTCTTTACCAGCGTAAACACGAAGTCCTGGTTTGGAAATTCTCTTAAGACCTGTGATAATTTTTTCATTCTTATCTGCACCGTATTTTAATGTGATGCGGATTGTTTTAAAATTACCATCTTCGATAATATCGTATTTTGTGATATAACCTTCATCTAAAAGGATGCCTGCGATAGCAACTTTGATCTTAGATGCCGGAATATCTACTGTATCATGTTTAGCAGTATTTGCATTACGGATTCTTGTAAGCATATCTGCAATTGGATCACTCGTCATCATCATGATGTATATTTCCTCCTTCTAAAAATTACTCGGCCTACCAGCTTGCTTTCTTAACGCCTGGGATTTGACCTTTGTATGCTAATTCACGGAAACATACTCTGCAGATTCCGTATTTTCTTAAAACAGAATGTGGACGACCACAAATTTTGCAACGTGTGTATTCTCTGGTAGAGAATTTTGCCGGACGCTGCTGTTTAACTTTCATACTTGTCTTAGCCATTAAAATTCCCTCCTATTATTTGGCAAATGGCATATTGAACAATGTCAATAATTCACGTGCTTCTTCGTCTGTCTTAGCAGTAGTTACGATAATGATATCCATACCTCTTACTTTGTCAACTTTGTCGTACTCGATCTCTGGGAAGATGATCTGCTCTTTGATACCAAGAGCATAGTTTCCACGGCCATCGAATGCGTTAGGGTTAACACCTCTGAAGTCACGTACACGTGGTAATGATAAGTTAATTAAACGATCTAAGAACTCATACATTTTCTCGCCACGTAATGTTGTTTTACATCCGATTGGCATGTTCTCTCTGATCTTGAAGTTTGCAATAGCGTTCTTTGCTTTTGTAGCAACTGCTTTCTGACCTGTGATTGTCTCCATGTCTTTAATTGCAGCCTCTAATACTTTTGCGTTCTCTTTGGCTTCACCAACGCCCATGTTTACTACGATTTTATCGAGCTTTGGTACTTCCATAATATTTTTATATCCGAACTTTTTGATCATTGCGTCAACGATCTCGTTCTGGTACTGTTCTTTAAGTCTGCTCAACTGATTGGCCTCCTCTCTTTAATTAGTCAATAACTTCGCCTGTAGCTTTGCTACACGAACTTTTGTCTCCGTCCATCTTGAATCCAACACGTGTTGCTTTTCCGTTGTGAAGAAGCATTACGTTAGAAAGATCGATTGGAGCTTCCTGGTGAAGGATTCCACCCTGCTGGTTAGCCATGCTTGGTTTTGCATGTTTTGTAACCATGTTGATTCCTTCAACAAGAACTTTGTTATCTTTTGTTTACGGAAATTACTTTTCCTTCTTTGTCTTTATCTTTTCCAGCGATCACTTTAACCATATCGCCTTTTTAATTTTCATTGTTGCCATATCTTCGTCCTCCTATAATACTTCTGGAGCCAAGGAAACAATTTTCATGAACTGTTTCTCACGAAGCTCTCTAGCTACTGGTCCAAAATACGGGTTCCTTTTGAGTTTTGTCATCTTTAATAATAACAGCAGCGTTCTCATCAAATTTGATATAAGAACCGTCTTTACGACGAGCACCTTTCACTGAACGAACAACTACAGCTTTAACGACGTCACCTTTTTTAACAACACCGCCTGGTGTTGCATCTTTAACAGTAGCAACAATAACGTCACCAATGTTTGCATATCTTCTAGTAGATCCACCCATAACACGGATAACGAGTAACTCTTTAGCTCCTGTGTTATCAGCTACTTTCAGTCTACTTTCCTGTTGTACCATGCTTGTAGCCTCCTTTAATTATTTTGCTCTTTCCATGATTTCTACAAGTCTCCATCTCTTATCTTTAGATAATGGTCTTGTTTCCATAACTCTGACTTTATCACCGATCTTGCATTCGTTGTTCTCGTCATGGGCTTTTAATTTATATGTTTTCTTAACGATCTTGTTGTATAATGGATGTCTTACGTTATCCTGGATTGCAACAGTGATTGTTTTATCCATCTTATCACTTACAACAATACCAATACGTGTTTTTCTAAGATTTCTTTCTTCCACGATAAGTTCTCCTTTCTAGAGTTCTATTCAGCAACTTTTGCTTTCTCAGTGATGATAGTCTGAATTCTTGCGATATTCTTTCTAACTTCTTTGATTCTGCTTGTGTTATCTAACTGATTAGTTGCGTTCTGGAATCTCAAATTGAAAAGTTCTTTTTTAGCGTCTACTAACTGTGCATTTAAATCTGCAACAGACTGTGTTTTTAATTCTTCTAAATATTTACTAGTTTTCATTTGATACACCGCCTTCTAAATCCGCACGAGAAACTACTTTACATTTGCAAGGTAATTTGTGTGTAGCAAGACGTAATGCTTCTCTAGCTACGTCTTCCGGTACACCGGAGATTTCAAATAATACACGACCTGGTTTAACAACGGCTACCCAGTACTCAAGGGCACCCTTTCCTTTACCCATTCGAACACCCATAGGCTTATGTGTTACAGGTTTCTCTGGGAAAATCTTTATCCAAACTTTACCACCACGTTTGATATATCTTGTCATAGCAACACGGGCTGCTTCGATCTGGTTTGCTTTAATCCAGCAAGGTTCCATTGCTACGATACCATACTCACCATAAGTAAGTTTGTTACCTCTTGTAGCTTTACCAGCCATAGAACCACGGAACTGTTTTCTATGTTTTACTCTCTTTGGCATTAACATAATTACTGAGCTCCTCCTTCCTTATTAGCCTTTGTAGGAAGTACCTCGCCTTTGTAGATCCAAACCTTAACGCCTACCTTGCCGTAAGTTGTATCTGCTTCAGCGAATCCATAATCAATATCTGCTCTTAATGTCTGAAGTGGAATAGTTCCCTCAGAGTAGAACTCTGTACGAGCCATATCTGCTCCACCTAAACGTCCGGAACAAGATGTCTTAATTCCCTTTGCACCAGATTTCATTGTTCTGCTCATGCAGGATTTCATTGCTCTACGGAAGGAAACACGGTTCTCTAACTGTAAAGCGATATTCTCTGCTACTAACTGAGCGTCACGGTCTGGTCTCTTAACTTCTTTGATATCAACAACTAATTTCTTAGATGTGAATTTCTGTACTTCAGCTTTGATCTTCTCGATTTCAGCTCCACCTTTACCGATTACTACACCAGGTTTTGCTGTGTAAATAATAACTTTAACGCGGTCAGATGCTCTTTCGATCTCAATCTTAGAAACGCCTGCTGCATATAATTTCTTTTTAAGATATGTTCTGATGTTGTAGTCTTCTACTAAAAGATCTGCAAAATCTGCTTCCGCATACCATTTAGAGTCCCAGTCTTTGATAACACCGACTCTTAAGCCATGAGGATTAACTTTCTGTCCCATGTTTGCCCTCCTTATCTTTCATCAAGCACGATTGTAATGTGGCTCATTCTCTTCTCGATTCTATAAGCTCTACCCTGTGCTCTTGGTCTGATTCTCTTCATTGTTGGTCCTTTGTTTGCATAACACTCTGCAACATAAAGGTTTTCTGCTTTCATTCCATTGTTGTTCTCAGCGTTTGCGATTGCTGACTCTAATAATTTCTTTACTAAGCTTGAAGCATATCTTGGATTATATGTTACGATAGCAAGTGCTGTCTGAACATCCTTTCCACGGATAGCATCTAATACAAAGCAAGCTTTCTGAACAGACACTCTAGCATAAGATAACTTTGCTGAAGGTCTGGTATCTTTAACTTCATTTCTTTCTCTTTTAATCTGACTTCTATGTCCCTTAGCCATGGATGAAACCTCCTTTCAAAAAATAGTTCTTATCTAACGCCTGATTTCTTTTCGTCTTTTCCATGTCCTTTGTAAGTTCTTGTAGCAACGAACTCACCAAGTTTATGTCCAACCATATCTTCTGTTACGAATACAGGCACATGTTTTCTTCCGTCATGAACAGCGATTGTATGACCAACGAACTGAGGGAAGATTGTAGAACGACGTGACCAAGTCTTAATAACAGATTTGTCACCAGATGCGTTCATAGCGTCTACTTTTTTCAGTAAGCTTTCATCTGCAAATGGTCCTTTTTTTAATGAACGAGCCATAATTTACCTCCTATAGTCAAGCACGAAAGACCGCTACACGCGGCAGCGTTGTCTTAACCGTGCCATCAATTGTTTCATATTTAGCAACTTATTTGATTGCTTTACCGTCTCTTCTTCTTACGATCATCTTATTAGAAGATTTATTTTTCTTTCTTGTCTTAAGTCCAAGAGCTGGTTTACCCCAAGGTGTCATTGGGCCAGAACGTCCGATTGGAGCACGTCCTTCACCACCACCGTGTGGATGGTCATTAGGGTTCATTACAGAACCACGAACTGTTGGGCGGATACCCATGTGACGTTTACGTCCTGCTTTACCGATCTTAACAAGGTTGTGGTCACCGTTTCCGATAACACCAACTGTTGCGCGGCAGTTTAAGGGAACCATACGCATCTCTCCGGATGGAAGTCTTAATGTAGCGTATTTTCCTTCTTTTGCCATTAACTGAGCAGCCATACCAGCGGAACGAACTAACTGTCCACCCTTGCCTGCGTATAACTCAATGTTGTGTACCATAGTACCAACTGGAATGTTCTCTAATGGTAAGCAGTTACCAACACGAACCTCAGCTTCTGCACCACTCATAACTGTCATACCATCTGTTAATCCCTGAGGAGCTAAGATGTATGCTTTCTCTCCATCTGCGTAGCAGATTAAAGCGATGTTTGCTGTTCTGTTTGGATCGTACTCGATTCCGATAACTTTTGCTGGAATACCATCTTTTTTGTTTCTCTTGAAATCGATTACTCTGTATTTTCTTCTGTTTCCACCACCGTGGTGTCTTACAGTGATTTTACCCTGATTGTTACGACCAGCGTTCTTCTTTAAAGAAGTTACTAAAGATTTTTCAGGAGTTGTTTTGTAATCTCAGAAAAATCAGAACCAGTCATATTTCTTCTGGAAGGTGTATATGGGTTATATGTCTTAATTCCCATTGTTTTCTCCTTTCGATGTTTATTATCGCACTTTACTGTGCCTAGGCTGCTATCTTTATCTTATAAACCAGCGAAGATCTCGATGTCTTTGCTGTCTGCTGTTAATGTTACGATAGCTTTCTTTGTTTTAGCAGTTTTACCAACTACCATACCACGTCTCTTATTCTTTCCGTCTAAGTTCATTGTGTTTACGCTGGCAACTTTTGTTCCTTCGAACATTTTTCAACTGCTTCTTTGATCATGGATTTGTTAGCTTCTGGATGAACTAAGAAAGTATATTTCTTCTCAGCCATAGCTGCCATGCTCTTCTCTGTAACTACTGGTTTGAGGATTACATCATAATATTTAATATTTGCCATTATGCATACACCTCCTCGATTGTCTTAACAGCGTCTTTTGTTACAACTACTGTATCATATTTTAAGATATCATATACGTTGATCTCGTTTGTCTGAGCAGTCTTAACTGTTGCAAGGTTGCTTGCAGATTTGATCACGTTTACATCGTTGTCGTTTAATACAACTAATGCTTTCTCAACTTTTAAGTTATTCATAACTTCAACAAATTTCTTTGTTTTGATCTCATCAAGTTTTAACTCGTCAACAACAACAAATTTGCTCTCGTTTACTCTTGATGTTAATGCAGATTTAAGAGCTGCTCTCTTCTCTTTCTTGTTAAGTTTGAAAGAGTAATCTCTTGGTACTGGAGCGAATACTACGCCACCATGTGTCCACTGTGGAGCTCTTGTAGAACCCTGTCTTGCATGACCTGTTCCTTTCTGTCTCCATGGTTTTCTACCACCACCGCTTACTTCGGAACGAGTTTTGCTTTCTGTGTTCCCTGGCGGTTGTTTGCCAGCTGCTGAAGTACTGCCATGTGTACTAAATGTTCGTTAACTTCTACTCCGAAGATAGCGTCGTTTAATTCCAGGCTTCCTACTTCTTTGCCTTCCATATTATAAACAGCTACGTTAGCCATCGTTAAGTTCCTCCTTTCCTATCTAAGCACTATTTACCTGCTTTAACAGTTTCTTTGATTGTTACTAAACATTTCTTAGCTCCTGGTACAGCACCTTTAACTAAGAGCAGGTTGTTCTCAGCGTCAACTCTTACAACTTCAAGATTCTGAGTTGTAACTTTTACGCTACCATATGTCCAGGCATTCCTTTTCCTTTGAATACACGGCTTGGTGAAGAACATGCACCATTGGAACCCTGATGACGATGGAATTTGGAACCGTGAGCCATAGGACCTCTGTGCTGTCCAAATCTCTTAATAGCGCCCTGGAAACCTTTACCTTTGGAAATTGCAGTTGCGTCGATCTTGTCGCCTTCTGCAAGATATCAGCTTTGATCACATCACCCAAGTTGTACTCAGCTGCGTTCTCAAATTTGAACTCTTTACAAATCTCTTTCCGGATACACCAGCTTTTGCAAAATGTCCCATCTGAGCTTTGTTAACGCCATGTCTGTTTCTGATTTCTTTCTTTCCGTTTGCATCTTTGTTGACAATTCTTTCTTTCTTGTCAGCAAATGCAACCTGTACTGCACTGTATCCATCGTTCTCAACAGTTTTGATCTGTGTCACTGAACATGGACCTGCTTCTAATACAGTAACCGGTACTAAAACACCGTCTGCATTGAAGATCTGAGTCATTCCGACTTTTGTTGCTAAAATCGCTTTCTTCATTCTTTTTACCTCCTGTTTTCTCTACAGCGGAACGCTTCATGCCCATCTGATGTGGGGTAGCGGAACCGTTCATCCTAGAAAGTCCATATAAGTGGAACCAAAGGGGTAAACCTTTGTATTGCTTCTATATAAAACCCTTCAGGATATTAACTAATTCATTTTGAAAAACAATTTATTTGTTTTTCATTTTGATATCAATGTAAACACCAGCTGGCATCTCTAAACGAGATAAAGCATCAACTGTTTTCTGGGTTGGTGTCATGATATCAATGAGTCTCTTATGAGTTCTCTGCTCGAACTGTTCACGGGAATCTTTGTATTTGTGAGTAGCTCTTAAAATAGTAACAACTTCTCTCTTAGTTGGAAGTGGTACCGGTCCGCTCACCTGTGATCCGTTTTTCTTTACAGTCTCGATGATCTTCTTAGCTGAAGCATCAACTAATTCATGATCATAAGCTTTCAATGTGATTCTCATTACTTGACTTGCCATAAAAAGTCGCCTCCTTTTCGCACTTATAAATCAGTACGACAAGCGGTGACTGTACACATTCCGTGCGTGTCATCCACTTTCGATTTCAAAACATCTTCCCGTTGATGATTTGGCACGTTGTTTCTACCTTTGTAGACGTTATTCGTGATACAGTGACTTGTCGCCAGTTTCTTAACTTGACATTCGCTCCACGGAAAACCTGCATTTTCATGCAGCAACCTCGCGTTTCTACGCTATCAATGTCACAACAGTTGCTATTTTACATGATGTTCCTTTATATTGCAAGTGTTTTTTCAATTTTTAATTTTTTGCATAATCCGCTCTCACATTAATATTTCCCTATCCGATACAGATACTGTGTGCTATAATCAGCTATGAACTATTTAGAAATGAAAGGTATCTTATTATCATGAATATTATAATTGTTGGCTGCGGCAAAGTAGGATGCACGCTTGTGGAAGCCTTAAGCAGTGAAAATCACAATATCGTTGTGATCGACTCCCGTCCCGAAAAGTAAGTGCCCTTACGGATACGGTGGATGTTATGGGTATTGTTGGAAATGGTGTAAGCCACACAACATTAAAGCAGGCCGGTATCGAAACCGCAGACCTGCTGATCGCTGTCACAGGATCTGATGAGGAAAATCTCCTCTGCTGCGTCATTGCCAAGAAGAGTGGCCACTGTCAGACCATCGCCCGCATCCGCAATCCTATATATAATGAAGAAAAGATTTTCTCCAGAAGGAATTCGGATTGAGCATGATCATTAATCCGGAACTTACGGCTGCAAATGAGATTGCAAAGGTTTTCCAGTTTCCTTCTGCTATCCGCGTGGATACCTTTGCAAAGGGACGTGTGGAATTACTTCACTTTAAAATAGGAAGTAACTCCCCTTTATGCGGCCTGAAACTTTCCAAATTCCACGCAACCCTGCACTGCAATGATATTCTGGTCTGCACGATCGCAAGGAACAGCGAGGAAGTCATCATTCCAAACGGTGATTTTGAATTTGCGGCAAATGACATCGTCTCCATCGTTGCAAAACGCAGGGATGCCATCGACTTTTCCGCAAGATCGGCTTAGAGAAAACCGTGTATCCAACACGATCATCGCAGGGGAGGTAAGATATCCTATTACCTTGCCAAGAGCCTTCTGATGTCCGGAATCAAGACGACCATTATCGAAATCAACCAACAGCGCTGTGAGTTTTAAGCGAGCAGCTCCCGAAAGCTACAATTCTCTGCGGCGATGCCACTGACAAGGAGCTTTTATCTGAAGAATGCATTGAAAGGCAGCCGGTTTTGCGGCGCTGACCGATCTGGATGAAGAAAATATTCTTTTATCCCTGTATGTGAATGGAATCTCTTCCGCAAAGACAGTGACAAAGGTAAACCGCATTAACTTTACCTCCGTCATCAATAAGCTGGATCTCGGAAGCATTATTTACCGAGAGTGATCACTGCAGAGTACATTATCAAATATGTGCGTTCCATGAATAATTCTTTAAACAGCAATGTGGAGGCGCTATACAAACTGGAAGATGGAAAAGCAGAAGTTCTGGAATTCCTGCTCAAAGAGAATTCTGCCGTCTGCAATATTCCTCTTCAGAATTTAAAGATCCGCAAAATACTTTGATCTGCTGTATTTACCGTAATCATCAGGTCATCGTGCCAAGTGGACAGGATTGCATGATGCCCGGCGACTCTGTTATGATCGCCACCTCCGGTTACAATATATCCGATATCAAAGAGATTCTGGAGGATTAAGCTGCTATGAAGTATTCAACAATAGGCTATATTCTTGGACAGGTTTTGAAATTCGAAGGTATTTTTATGCTGCTTCCGTTTCTGACCGGAATGATCTATCACGAAAACGAAGCGTATTCTTACCTTATTATAGGGATCATCTGTTTTGTCCTCGGATTCCTGATCACGTTAAAAAGTAAAGCATCCGCAGATATTTAACCGCGAGGGGTTTGTTGCCGTTGCATTAAGCTGGATCGTTTTAAGTATTTTCGGTGCCATTCCGTTTGTGATCACTGGTGAGATCCCATCTTATGTGGACGCCCTGTTTGAGACGATCTCCGGTTTTACCACGACCGGCGCAAGTATTCTCTCGAACGTGGAGGCACTCACACACACAAGTCTGATGTGGCGAAGCTTTACCCACTGGGTTGGCGGCATGGGGTTTTAGTATTCATCATGTCCTTTCTCCCTCTGATGGGCGGTTCGACGATCAACCTGATGAAAGCTGAAAGCCCGGACCTTCCGTCAGCAGATTAGTACCACATGTGAAGGACACTGCAAAAATTCTGTATCGTATTTATTTGGTCATTACGATCATTGAAATTGTTTTATTATGTATTTTCGGTATGCCGATGTTCGACTCCCTGACGCTGACATTTGGTACGGTTGGAACGGGTGGATTTGGTATCCACAATGACAGCATTGCAGGATATAGCCCTGTGTTGCAAAATATTATCACCGTCTTTATGATTTTAAGCGGTGTCAATTATGTCGCTTATTTTTACATTATGACAAAGCAGTTGAAAGAAATTTTTAAAGTGGAAGAAATCCGGGTATATTTTGGCATCATTCTGGGTGCGGGTACTTTTATCGCACTTAATATCCGAAGCTTGTACGGCTCACTTGGCGAGGCATTCCGCCATGCATTTTTCCAGGTGGGTTCCATTATCACAACCTGTGGATATGCGACTACAGACTTTGATCTGTGGCCGGAGACATCCAAGATGATATTGGTGCTGCTCATGTTTATCGGAGCCTGTGCAGGAAGTACCGGTGGCGGTTTCAAAATCTCACGATTGCTGATTTTATGCAAAGCGATCCCGAAGCAGCTTTCTCTCGTGATACATCCGAGAGAGGTCAAGGTAATCCGTATGGATGGAAAACCAATCGACCACAATACACTGCGCTCTACGAATGTGTATCTGGCAATTTATTTTTTCATCCTGCTGGTTTCCACCCTTTTGATCAGTGTGGATAATTTCAACCTGACGACGAATTTTACAGCAGTTGCTTCCACTTTAAATAATATCGGTCCCGGTCTTGACGGTGTAGGTCCTACAAGGAATTTCGGTATGTATTCCGATTTTTCCAAGTTTGTGCTGATGTTCGACATGTTAGCCGGCCGTCTGGAATTGTACCCACTGCTAATTCTGTTCATGCCATCGCTGTGGCGCAGGAAATAACATAGAAAGGTAATTTAGAATATGTGGATTGCAAATAATTGGAAAGATTATGAAGTCATTGACTGTTCCAAAGGTGAAAAGTTAGAACGCTGGGGCAAATATCTTCTGGTCCGTCCGGATCCCCAGGTAATCTGGGACACGCCAAAAACAGAAAAAGGCTGGCGTAAAATGAACGGACATTATCACAGAAGCGCCAAAGGTGGCGGAGAATGGGAATTTTTCGATCTGCCGGAGCAGTGGCAGATTCATTACGGAAGCCTGACTTTTAACTTAAAGCCTTTTAGTTTCAAACATACAGGTCTTTTCCCGGAGCAGGCTGCCAATTGGGACTGGTTTTCAGAAAAGATCAAAAAAGCCGGCAGACCGGTCAAAGTATTAAACCTTTTTGCCTACACCGGTGGTGCAACCCTCGCTGCTGCCGCAGCCGGAGCTTCTGTCACACATGTGGACGCCTCAAAAGGTATGGTGACATGGGCAAAAGAAAACGCTGTCTCCTCCGGTCTCAAGGACGCTCCGATCCGCTGGATCGTGGACGACTGCGTAAAGTTTGTAGAACGTGAAATCCGTCGTGGAAATCACTATGATGCAATTATTATGGATCCGCCTTCCTACGGCAGGGGGCCGAAAGGGGAAATCTGGAAGATTGAGGATGCGATTTATCCACTGGTACAGTTGTGTGGACAGTTGTTATCCGATGATCCGCTGTTTTTCCTGATCAACTCCTATACAACCGGATTACAGCCGGCGGTGTTAAGCTATATGATGAACACGGTGTTGAAAAAATACCACGGAACGGTAGCAGCCGATGAGATTGGGCTTCCGGTGTCATCCAATGGACTTGTGCTTCCTTGTGGGGCAAGTGGAAGGTTTGAAGTTTAATCTGTGTGCTACCGCTTGTGGGTGATGTTACGGATTTTTAGATTGAATTTCATCATTTAGGTTATGAACAAAATATTGCCGTATAATATGCTTATGAATGCACGAATGTGAAATGGACGAATATTGTATTTCGTTGCGTTAAACATTGCGATGAACCTCTCTGATCATTTCAAATACTTCATCGCTTACATAAAAAAGCTGTAATTCCGGCAAAATATGTTCTTTTTGACAGCTGGTTTTCATCTTCAAGCACCCTTCATGCTGTCAAACGAATGGATTTTGATGCAGCTTTGAAAGGTAAATTTATTTTATAGCCTGCCAATTTAGAATGTTCCTATTTTTTTCACATTTCTTATAAATTTAGGAAAGTTATCCACATTGGATAATTACACTTTTTATATCTTCTGTTTTCGTTAGTTGCCGATCAAAGCCGGCTAATAATTCAGGAGATATATTTTTTTGCAGTTTTTTTTATTTCATTTTTCTTCGAATAATAATACTCATAAAGTTTCTTTATGAAATCTGCTCTAACAGATTAACCATCTCGATTGCAGAAAGTGCACAGTCATAACCTTTGTTTCCTGCTTTGCTTCCAGCTCTTGCGATTGCCTGCTCGATATTTTCTGTTGTTACAATTCCGAAAAGTACTGGAACACCTGTCTCTAATCCAACCTGTGCTACACCCTTTGACACCTCGTTGCATACATAATCATAATGTGATGTATCGCCTCGTATCACTGCTCCCACACAGATTACTGCATCATACTTCTTTGAACATGCCAGTTTCTTTGCAACTACAGGTATCTCAAATGCTCCTGGTACCCATGCTGCTGTGATGTTGTTTTCCTCTACACCATGTCTTACAAGTCCATCCACTGCACCACCGAGAAGCTTATTTACAATTATCTCGTTGAACCTTGATGCAACAATTGCCACTTTCATTCCTTCTTTTGCTACTACTTTTCCTTCTAATAAGTTGATTTCTCTCATGATATTTTCCTCTTTTCTTATATTAATTTGATCTATTTTATTGTCTATTCAAAATCTCCTGTAAGCGTATTGGCGAATGTGCGGTTCTGAATAGACATCTTCTATAATTGTATATTATTGAAAATATGTCCCATCTTCTCCTGCTTCGTCTTCATATAAAACAAATCGAACTTCTGTGGTTTAATCTCGATTGGTACACGTTCGGTCAGCTTTAGACCAAACTCTTCGAGTCCATATACCTTGTCTGGATTGTTTGTCAAAAGACGGATAGATTTCACTCCAAGGTCTGCAAGAATCTGTACGCCTACCCAATACTCGCGCAGGTCTGGTGCAAATCCAAGCTTGATGTTGGCTTCTACCGTGTCATATCCCTGTTCCTGCAATTCATATGCCTTAAGCTTATTGATAAGTCCGATTCCTCGTCCTTCCTGTCTCATATAAAGAACAATTCCCCTGCCTTCTTTTTCAATCTGCTTAATTGCTGACTCTAACTGCTCTCCACAATCGCACCTGCTTGACCCAAACACATCACCTGTCAGACACTCTGAATGAACTCGGCAAAGTACATTCTCACCATCACCGATGTCACCCTTTATGAGAGCCACATGATGTTCTTTCGTTATGTCATTTACATAACCAGCGATTCTAAACTCGCCATATTTTGTCGGCAGCTTTGCCTCTGCCATCTTCTCTACATGCTTTACATGTATTCTTATGTAATTCTGCAAATCATTTATAGTTATGAATTTAAGATTGTATTTTTCTGCAAGCTTCCAGAGGTTTGGGGTACGCATCATAGTTCCATCATCTTCCATAATTTCACAGCACACTCCACATTCCTTAAGTCCTGCCAGCTTCATCAAATCAACCGTTGCCTCTGTATGTCCATTCCTGACAAGTACACCGCCTTCTCTTGCTACAAGTGGAAAAACATGTCCCGGGTGTCTGAAATCCTCCGGCTTTGAATTCTCATCACAGCACTTCATAATAGTAAAAGATCTCTCAGCCGCTGATATTCCCGTTGTTGTCTCAACATGGTCTATGGCAATAGTAAATGCAGTGCTATGATTATCTGTATTCTCTGCAACCATCGGAGGAAAACCAAGCTTTGCTGCCATACTTCCACTCATTGGTGTGCAGATAAGTCCCTTTGCATACGATGCCATGAAATTGATATTTTCCTGTGTCGCAAATTCACCAGCACATATCATATCTCCTTCGTTTTCTCTGTCAGGATCATCTGTTACAAGAATTATTTTTCCTGCTTTAATATCCTCGAGTGCCTCTTCTACTGTATTGTATTTTCTATCAGTATTGTTTTTCCATCTGCATTATATTTTCCATCTGTATTACATTTTCCATCTGTATTACATTTTCCATCTGCATTATATTTTCCATCTGCATTATATTCTTTCTCTAAATTGTATTCTCTCTCTGTATCCATCTTTGCATCCTCTCTATAATCCATATTCTTCAAGCATCTCCATGGTAAGTCCCGATGCTTTCTTTGCCTGTTCTTCCTGATTATTTTCCATAAGCTTCTTTATGTATTTGCCAACGATATCATTCTCGAGATTTACCAGACTCCCAACTTTCTTATGAATGAGTGTTGTCTCCTTCGCCGTATGCGGAATTATTGATACCTGAAAATCTTGATCACTGACTGTTGCAACCGTCAGACTTATTCCATCTATACATATCGAGCCTTTTCTACTATCAAATCCAGAATCTCATCAGGTGCTTTTATAGTTACCCATATGGCATTTTCCTCTTTTGTGTATTTCGTGATTGTTCCAGTTCCATCTATATGTCCTGATACAATATGTCCGCCAAATCTGCCATTTAAGATCATCGCTCTCTCAAGGTTTACCAGGTCACCTTTTCCAACCTGTGACAAACTGGTTCGTTTCACTGTCTCTGCCATAACATCCGCACTAAAACCATCTGAGTTAATGGATGTCACTGTCAGGCATGTTCCATTCACCGCAATGCTGTCACCTAACTGAGTACCCTCAAGGACTTTTTGCTTTTATTGTTATACATCCTGATGCTCCATTTATCGCAATGCTTTTACCACACCAAGTTCTTCTATTATTCCTGTAAAAATATTTCTCACCTTCTTTTCATATACGTAAGCAGTACATCATCTTCTATTCTTTCGATTCCATCAAGGTAAAATTCCGGAGCATCCTTGACTTTCTCTATTCCAGTTCCCTCCATTGGACTTTTGGCTTTTGCTCCGCCAAATATCTTCGATCCTATGAAAACATCTACCTGATTTATCAGATTAGCCTGTAGCAGACTATCATTCAATGTTCCTCCTCCCTCTACAAGCACACTATCAATTCCCAACTGCCCAAGTCTTTGCATGAGGCATGTCATATCAACTTCCCTCTCGGAAGGAATCACCTCCACACTCACTCCACGCTCTTGCAGTTTGGCAATCTTCTCATCATCAGTATGAACACAGGCTACTATTGTCTTATATTTATCCGCACTCTTTACTATCTGGCTGTCTAACGGGATTCTAAGATTGCTGTCGCAAATAATTCTTATCGGACTCTTAAGCCTCTCTACCCTGACATTCAGCATTGGATCATCTGCAAGCACTGTTCCAATTCCCGCCATAATTCCCATATATCTGTGCCGCATATGCTGCACTTTCATTCTCGAAGCATCGTTCGTTATCCACTTTGAGTCACCAGTCACCGTAGCTGTTTTTCCATCTGCTGTCATTGCGTACTTGAGCACTACATATGGCATTTTCGTGGTTATATAATGAAAAAAAACAGGATTAATTCTGTCGCACTCTTCTCTCAGATAGTCCTCGATGACCTCTATCCCATGCTCTCTTAAAAAGCGTACGCCCTTTCCTGCCACAAGAGGATTGGGATCTCTTGAACCTATAACAACTCTTGCTATTTTATTTTCCACAATCGCTTCCGTGCACGGTGGCGTCTTACCATAATGACAACACGGCTCCAATGTCACATAAAGTGTCGCACCTTCTGCTGACTCTTTCAGAGATGCAAATGCATTTCTCTCTGCATGAAGCTGACCGCATTTTTCATGATAACCCTCGCCGATAATCCTATCCTCTTTTACAATCACTACACCTACAAGGGGATTGGGATTTGTAAAACCAGTCGCACGCTTTGCCAGTTCAATTGCACGTCGCATATACTCCTCTTTTATCACACTGCAAGACTCCTTTCATCTTAGCGCATCTAAAATTTATCTATTGGAGTTCTTAATTTAATTGTTGAATTGTTCGGGAAATTGATGGAAAATTTGAAATGTATATGGATACCTCTCAGCCTCAAAGGACATTCTATTCTAATTTGAATTTCCAGCGGAGCGTTTTATTATTTAATATATGAAGGAGATGAACTTTACTGTATATTAAAAAACGCCGAGATAACAATCTCAGCGCAAAATACAAATATCTAATTCACTTGTTCTACTCTTCAAAATATATCCTATTATACTCTGAATCGTACATCACTATAAATACTGTGAATCATATCTCATTTCTTCCATCCAGACTTTACTGTCGGCTCTGGAATCTCACCAGATCATACCTCTCGGCTCGCGGGCTTTACCGCCGGTAGGGAATCGCACCCTGCCCTGAAACGAATTCTATTAAATTAAACACGTCATGACTACATGTACTATGCAATCACAAATATAACTTCCAATTACAGTTCATATTGTAATTATTTCAGTCCTATATGTCAATACCAAATCCTTGCCCTTCAGCTTTGAAAGGTAAATTTATTTTATAGCCTGCCAATTTAGAATGTTCCTATTTTTTCACATTTCTTATAAATTTAGGAAAGTTATCCACATTGGATAATTATACTGATTCCTCTACGAGAAAAAATGTTTTTTCGCTGCGATGGTGAAGATATGTCTTTAATTTCCATTTACAACAAAAATAAAAAGAGGCGAGCCAAATCAAAATATCTGCTTTCTGTTATGGTTGATGTAGTGAAGGATAGGGACATAATTCCTGCCAAAGTAGTTTATGTTCGCAATCGCAACAAACGCAAGGAATCTCTCTGCCTCATTTCCACAGATGTAAATGCAAAAGCTACCTTAACTTGAGCAGAGAATGCAATTATGGATGCACTTCCTGCATTGTTGAAAACAAAACTCCAAGCTGCTTAAGGTCTGAACATTGACAACTGAATAACTGCCAGGTATTGAATTTTCAATGTGCATAGCTAAAATCTATGTGCGAAGTTTGAGAAATTTATTTATTATAACGAAATGTAGTCCAAGCTTCCACATCATGATATAATTATTTTGTTTCAGAATGATAAAGAAGAACCTGAAAGATCGTATCTTCAGGTTCTTTTCTCGCTTTATTTCATAGAAAGCACATAAATATCATTTCCATTTTTCGTGCACAATGTTTCTCCCCTGAGGAACATCCACTCAAAAGAATCCTGCTCTGCTTTCAGAAGTTCGGTTTCTTCACCGCTTAAAAGATCGGATTTCTGTTTCCATGGAAACATCAAATTCTGCATCCGGATTTTCCTCATAATCTCCCACTGGCATATACACAGAATAATAAACAACATCCCCATCCACAAAATAACTGCCCAGTGAGCAATCCTGTTCTATGGGAAGCTGTATTTTATTTATATCTATAGTCAAATTTTTTCTGTTCTCTGCGGATGGTTTTGTTTTATCCGAAGCACATCCTGTCAACAGTAAACAAACGAATAAAAATACATACTTATCTTTTTCATATCTGACAGCCCTCCTTTACTGCTAAATTAATTTCTCTTTTTCATCTTGTCAATATTTTCTGGCACACTTTGTCTGGTTTTGGCATACTTTATATGCACATATAAAAATAGATGTGTTACTATAAAAAATAGAAAGAAGAGAACTATTGTGAAAAAATTTATTTATGCCATTACTCCATTTTGTATTTATTCTTTTTTTGTTTTACTTTTTTATTATGTTGCGGATTATCTAGCTCCAACGCATAATATGGAATTAGCTCGTTACTTGTTTGCATTGTTTTATCTTTTTCATGCTCTGATAGGTGTATTTGTTTTAGGGTTTATTTTCGGAAAAATCACACAAAAAAGATTTGCCTCAAAAAAACTCATTCATTCTTTATGGCTGGCTGTATTCACCTTTGTTGTTATATTTATAATCGGAGGATTGGACGGTATATTCTCTCAAATGCAATTTCGCTTTCACCAAACGACTATAGATGATTTTATTTTTGGTATTTCCCACCCTGATACACATTACTTTGCTATTGGTACATTCTGCTCATTTTTTCTTGGTGAACTGCATGAATATTTCATTTTGAAGAAAAAGCAAAAAGAAGAGGACGGGATTAAATAAAATTTGATTCCGTCCTCCTCTTCTTATATCATTTAATCATTTTTCAACACATTAAGCTGTATACTTCTCTATTGAAATTTGTGTTTCAATCTTATCTTCAAAAGCATATGCTACAATCTCTATAAACTCTTCATGGAATTTACCAAATGCCGCACCAAATCCGCTAGACAATATAAATATATTTTGTCTGGCAAATATCAAAGCAACCTCATAAATGGAATCCTCATCAAATTCTTTTAACAATTGCTGTTTAAAAATATGATATCTTCGTTTATAATGTTTTGACACATTATAATAATCTTCAAAGGCAGCATAAAGCCTTGTATCTGCCAAATTATATAGCCTTGAAATATTATAGGCATCAACATCCTGTAATAAATCAACCTGACTAAATCCGCCATCTTTTATTGACATTTCTTTGCCATTTTTACCATACAAATGGTAATTTTGTAACCCATTAGCAGGTGCGCCTATGATTGTTTGCAACTATTTCTCTGTTTTAATTTTTCTGGTACTTCCGGTTGATATTCATACCATGCAGAAGCTTCATCAACACTTTTTTCTGCCATTCGATATACAATATCAGCCATCATTTTTACAACTTTCAATTTAATCACCATTTTCCCTCATTCCAATTATCATTAGTAGCGCTACTTCTATTAAAGTTGCCAAAACAGCAACTGATACCATTGGCAGCTTAAATTTGAATATGTAAATAATTGATCCAAATAGTAATGTATATCCTATTGCTTTTATCCTATTTTTTTTGCATATTGACTCCGTTAAAACTTTATTTTTATGTTGAACAGGCGCATAAACAATCAGAATCAGCAAACATACAAAGTATATTGCAAACATATATTTATTTACCACCTTATAAAATGCAACTATTCCAAGAAGGAATACTATATAAGTAATAAACGTGGCTATATGACATCCCCTCTTTGTTTTTGCATGGTATCCACCACAAAACCGCCTTAACCAACAAAACGAAAACAAAAAAATGCAAGTTTCTATGCCTTTTCCAATCATAACTCCAAACAATAAAAGAAAAACTGTTAACATTACATTTTCACTCAATATTTCCAAACCATATTCATAAATCTCTTGATCTGTTTCATCAATAACTTTACTTTCAATAAAAAAATGGACTATCCTAGCAGTAATCTTTCTCATCTCCTCTTTACTACTAAAATAGCCACATTTTATTTATTTCACAATATATCTGGCGTACTTTGCCCATTTTAGGCATACTTTATACGCACGCACATATATTTACCATTATAATTTCCATAAACAATTTTATACAGATAACCGTCAAGTTTCAAACGAAACATAAATAAGAATTGCCTCAATACACCAGCTAATTCCTAAAATAATACGATGGTTCATAATATAGTAACCAACCAAAAACGGCATAGGCGGAAACACTACATACAAGGTAAATCCGCATGACCAATATATTAATGCAATTAAAAATGCAATTGTAAATATTTTTATCAATACTTTATATATCCTATTATTTATTTGCAGTTTTACGCCATGTTCCTTTAAATAAGGATTTGCAAGCCTTAATAATATGTAACATAAAATTCCCCACCATAATGGTGCCAACAAAAATAATTTTACCGAAAATAATTTCACAGAACCACTCAGTCCTACTATGCTCGATATCCAGGTATCATCCATGCATGTTTCCCTATTAGGTGCCAATAAGCAGTAAATGCTTACTATAAAAAATAAAATTATTTCCAGATGTACTTTTTTGCCCTTTTTCGAATTCATTATTGCCCTCATCTCCTCTTTACAACTAAAATAGCCACATTTTATTTATTTCTCAATATATCTGGCGTACTTTGCCCATTTTAGGCATACTTTATACGCACACACAAATATGCACTACAAACATATGATTTTCTTCAAATATTTCTATCTCACCTTCCTTATTATTTACAAACTCTTTAACACCTCTTAAACCAATTCCGTGCAACTGCTTATTTTTCTTAGATGTTTCTAGCAAAGCGTTATTTTGCAGAACCGATTCTGAGATATAGTTGCTCACTACCAAATGAATCATATTCTGTTCCACTCCAATATTCAAACAGATATATCTATTTTCTTCTTTTTCCTGTTCCTCCGCCTCAATCGCATTGTCCAGTAAATTCGATAACACAACTCCATATTCTATAGAATCCATATCTTTGTCTGCATTTACCTGCACCTCTATTTTAATATTTTTAATGGAACATTGTTCCATCTTCTCACAAATTACAGCATTCAGTATTGTATTTTCTGTATAAACACAATGATTTGTATTTAACCTTTTCCCCAGTATTTTATCAATGTCAGCTTCTATAACCTCATATTTTCCCTCCTGAAGCAACTGACGATATGTAACCAAATATCTTTTCAGATCATGACGCAATAATTGAACTTCCCGATAGTTTTTTTCCTCTTCCCTGATTCTTTTCTCCTGCTGCGTTATCTGCATATACAGCAATGCATTTTCCATTTCATAGTGATTTTGCTGATTTATATGAAATATCATTTTTAAAACTATAATATTGGCAATAAACATCAACATGTCTAAAATCAAAAATGTTTTCTGCCATATAAGCGAAAAGTCCACATTTCGTGACATAGCTATTGATAATAAAACCACTATAAGGAAAATAATATAATAATATATTCTTCTTTTTTCAGTTTTATTTTATCATGAAAAAAACACGTTAAAATATAGGCCGTTAACAAATATAATGTATTCGTAAGTACGATTCCTAATACTCTTGCCAGACTCTCCGATCCCTGAATACTAATCTCATTGATTGATTTCCCTGACAAGAAAAAGGTTATTCTCCCTCTCAACATACTTACCAGAATCATAAAAACATTGCAGGCAATGATAACTAACATCTTTTGTTCTGTCTTTCCCTCAAGCATGATACACGACATCAATAGCATCACACCCATGCCAAGCAGCGACTGCCATATATTCGGCAACAACACAAAATGCGCGATGCAGAAATTTAACAAAATCCATCCCACTATATATACTTTTTTTACAGACTGTTTTCTTGGAAATAATTCTGAAAGAATCCATATCTGTGCAATTGTTCCCGCTGCGCTTGCATATATCTCTGCAGCCATGCTTACAACTTCCATTTATTTTTCTCCCGGACATATTCCATATATGCGTGCCGCACTTTATCGTGTCTATTGCTTCCGATGTTTATTTCCATGCCATTACATAAAATTATTTTCTTGGTCTTTAAGATTTTAATGTATTTACAATTAATAATGAATCCAATATTAACACGTACAAAACCATATTTTTCCAGCATTGTTTCATAATCAGAAATCCTGCCTCTTAATTCGTAATTTTCGTTTTCACAACAAATCTTCAAGTAATGCTGTCTGCTCTCTAAAAATATAATATCATCAACTGCTATACAGCATTTCCCCTCTCTTGTTGTAATCTCTAATATTCTGCTTTCCTTTTCTTTTTTGTCCAGAAATGCCGAAATGGCTTCCTGTAATTCCTGATCAACTCCTATACAACCGGATTACAGCCGGCGGTATTGAGCTATATGATGAACACGGTGTTGAAAAAATATCACGGAACGGTAGCAGCCGATGAGATTGGGCTTCCGGTGTCATCCAATGGACTTGTGCTTCCTTGTGGGGCAAGTGGACGATTTGAACGGTAAACCCACCCCATTCTCCCAACAACAACGTTCCCAACTTATGTTCAAATTGCGTAAAATAACACAACCCACATGGAATTTCAAACAGAATATGTTCTGATTCCATGCGGGTTATTTTTATAAATTTATTTCGCAATTCCCATGTCCAGCAGTACCGCTGATGCTGCCCACCAGAGATGAAGAATGTACTGATTCGCGCCGCCCTGTTTACCGAACATGAATACCCAGGCATCCATGCTCATAAAGGCTGGTTTGCCCAGAATGAATACGGTTGGTATGGTTATATATGCAAGCGGTAAAAATACAATGAAAAATGCTACAAGACAGATAATTCTTGCTGTTCTGTTCTTAATCAGCGTTCCATGCTTTTCACGGATCAGCTGCATAATGACCATCACTGCAGCAAAGAGAATCAAATCCATGGCAATCCATTGTCTGAAAGCAAACACTCTTGCTATTTGCGACAACGACAACAATGAAAATGGGAATACCGCTTCCTCCGGCATAGGCATTGTAGCATTCTGTGGAATCATCAGATACAGGATTGCTGCTGCCATCAGGAAAATAATTCTTTTGGTTAATGGTTTGCTTGTGTTTGTTGCCATAGAAAATCCCCCTTTAAAGTTTATTTTGCCAGGGTGTGCGTAAATGCACAACCAACTGTGCCATCTTTATAAATCAAATTAAAACTATATTGTACAAGTCCTCTATACTGATCTGAATAGCTGCCGCACATTACAGGTACCCACGATGATGGTGTATTCACACCTGTTGTTCCCCATGGAACACTCTGGGAATCAACTACCTGATTGTATTTTCCGCTATTTTTTCCAATACCAACGCACACAATTCTGGCATTCGGTGTTCCGATACCATATAAATATCCGCCAGAGGAAGATGATTCCGGATTTCTGTTTTTCGTAATTGCAACATTGTTAATCAAAACATACTCATCATTTGAAGACATTGTGTATCGGATAATGCTTGTTGCTGTCAGATATTTTCTCGGATCTAAGTAAGTATCTGTCGCTGTCCCTCTTGCTCTCGCACCGCTTACATATTCTTCATTATATGCTTTCCCTTCTTCAGTTACCGGGATATAATAAGTTGCACTCTCTATTGTATCTTCATATTGTACACCACTTCGTGCTGTTTTGCCAGCAATTTCAGACTCGATCACAACCGGAACTGTAATCAATTCGTCTCCGATATAAATATCTGCAAATTCAACCTGTTCGCTTGGAACTTGATTTGTTTTTCAGCATATCGATTTTTTTAATAAATCTGTTAACATTCCTTGTCTGTATAATCTGCTTAAATAATATGCATCTTTTAGATACCGCATTTCCAATTCAATTTCTTTTCGTTTTTCATAAACGCAGGTTAAATTGGCTAGAATTTTACATGCGGTATCTCCTCTCATACATTCGATTGTAAACTTCATACCTTCCTTTGCAATCTGTTCTGACAGCTCTAATTCATTATTATCTTCGAGAATTGCCGCGTAACAGACATATAGTAATATCCTGTACTACATGTCCGCGCAATGTACTTTCATTTTATGATATTGTTTTAATACTTCTGCATATATTTCACATGCACTGTCATATTTTCCCATTGCCGCAAATGTTCTGGCAATCTGGTTCATTATTGCAAATTCTGTTCGAAACGGTATTCTGTATATTCTTTTCCAGATGGAAGAGGCGGCATCGTTATTGCAAGTATTTTCGCCATTCTTCAATTGCTTCTTCGTTGGAAATTCGCCCGTTCCGCAACTTTTCCGTAATTCTGGCTCTTTCCAAATATTGCTTATTAACCGGTTTTTTATCAAGTTCTGACTCGATTCTTTCAAATAGCATCTCTGCTTCCTGACGTTTTCATTCCCAATCAGGCGATTATAATCTCTCACCCATCCATACACTTCATAATGCTCTGACTCTATGAATCCGTAGTATCTCACGCTCAATCCCAAGTTTTTCCACAACCGATACAGCTTCTTCTGATTTGGTGTTCTCCCGGATTCAATTCTGGATACAGTCTCCCATGCACAGATGTCTTCGCTCATCTCATACTGTGTAACTCCTTTTTCTTCCCGCAGATTTTTCAGAAAATAATTGCTGATAATGCACTCTCTCTGCGTACTGCTCTGCATAAATAAAGCCAATGAGATTTCCTTGGTCTGACGTTCACCGGCAACCTCATAAAGTGTCCGTATCGCATCCAGATAACGGTCACATTCTTCTGCCTCCGCTTTCTCTCCGAGACGCTCCTCACACTCTTTCTTTAGTTCTAGCAATTGTGTCAGCCAATGCAATGCCCCATTTTCTGTCAGGCAGTCGATCCCTTTATTTATCGTGTATTTGGCGGTTTTATCATATTGTATATCCAGAAGGATTCTTCCGAGCAGCCAGATACACTGTGGATAAATCTTCACTTTTTCTTCTTCATCCGTGTATTGTTCACAGATATACTGTTCCATCTTCCGGGCATTATCCAGCAGCCGTTCTGTATCACCGCATTGATATTGCATCCAGAATATCATATAGATCAGATAAATTTCCTGATGAAAAGATGGATATTCTGTCCTTTTATCTCTGCTGTTGTAAGATGAAGAGACGTCTTAAGCTGCTGCAATACAGCTGTCAGTTTTCCTGCTTTGTTATAATTGCTTATTGCCTCTGCCATCTGTATATACTGCCGATGTATCAGCTTCTCTTCATCGGTTATGTCTTTGTACTGCCGGATCAGTTCTTCTGCATCGGCTGACCTTTTCTGCAAAGAGCCTCGTATATTCTGTCCCGCAGTTCCAGAATCCTATATTCGTCACTGCTTACAACAATTTGTATTTGTATAACTAAAATCTCAACTTTCCTTATTTTATGCGACTTGGCGGTATGCCTTGCCACTCTATATGTATCCTTTTCCCTTGTTTTGCCCTTATGAGGTATCTACAAGGGAAAGTTTTCTTATTCGATTTTATTCTCCAACCACCTTATCAAGTAGTCGGGCTGAGTTTCGCTTACCTTCTCGGTTAGCGTGTGCATAGACATTCATAGTGGTACTTACATCCGAGTGTCCAAGTAATTCCTGTACATCCTTTGGTGCTGCTCCATTTGAGAGCAGGTTTGTGGTATAAGTGTGTCGCAGGGTGTGGAAGTGGAAATTATCATCAAGCTCCGACAATCGTTTCCTTGCTGTCCTTAAAGCTGTCTCAACCGTTGCAGGGCTTCGTATGCTCCGTCCGGTCTGATACATACAAGGTCAATCTCGTTGTAATCAAGCGGAATGTCCTCTGTGCCATCCAAATGATAAAGCTCATAGTAGATACGATTCTTTTCCTTAACTTCCCTGTAGTAGTTCCTCTGATAGAGTTCTCCGTAACTGAATACCTGCTTTCTCTGTTCCTTTTCGCTTTCTTTAAGATGTCAGCGAGCGTATCACAGAAATCCACGATACGGACTTTCTTTCGCTTTGTCGGACCAATCTCGGTCTTGTGCCTTGCTCCGTTGTAACGGACACTTCTTCGTACTGTCAGATACTGTTCCTCAAAGTTAATGTCACTCCAAGACAGTCCGCATACCTCTCAAGTCTAAGACCTGTGTAGTACGCTATCTGTACCGGCAGGACAGCAGGCTTGTTTCTTTCTTCCAGATACTCCATAAGCGTTTGATACTGCTCTGGTGTAATCGGGTTGATAACCTCTGCATCCTCATCATTATCAGAAAACAAATCCACATCTTCCTCGGCTTTCCTACGCATTACCACATACTGCATTGGATTGAATGTGATGTACTGCTTTGGAAAGACTGCAAATCGGAAGGACTGTTGCAGGACTGCGTGGAAAGAACGGATATAGTCGATGGTGTAACCCTTTGACTTAAAATTTCCTTCCTCACCGCCAAATGCAAGTAAATCCATAAACTTCTGCAAATGCTCCGAAGTGACTGTCTTTAGTTTTCTGTTTCCGATTGGGTGTTGTTTAATCCTGTTTACTGCCTGTAAATAGTTACCGACTGTACCGTTGCTAAGTGAACCCGTTTTCAAATCTTCCTCTGCCCATACATCTAGCATCTGTCCGAGTGTGAGGTTGTCCGCTTTGGCTAGAAATTTCTTTGCGTCATAATCCTCCATAGCCTTGCGTAACATTTTCTCTGTCTCTGATTTGCTCTCCGTACCTGCAAATTCTTTCTGAACCAAGTTACCACTTGCATCCTCCACATAAAAGCGGTAGTACCATTTCTTGCCTTTCTTCCTTACAGAACCTTTTGCCATAATCGTTTCTCCTTTCGATATCGGCAATCGGAACTGGTGAAATGCTTCTTGCGTGTAAGTATATCATAGCTCCGTCTGCCTATCTATACCGAATCGGGATCTTTTCTGATAAAAGATTGGCTAGTCGATTTTCGCTGTCTCAGGATTCTTAGAATACAGTCTTACAATATCGCCCATATCGTTCAATGCGTTGACGGTGTGGGTGATTTCTCTAAGGAACATAATCTCATTGTATTCCTTATTGGATTCAAACCCCATTGTCTGGGCGAGCATTTTGTTATCTGTATTTCCTTTGAAATTCTTACAAGCGAACTGGAACGAATCCACGAACAGCTCGTATTCCCGTAACATCAGTAGTAGCAGGTCTTTGGAAAAATCACTTTCGGACTGTTCCATATCATAAGGGAGCTTATTCAGAATGGAAGTCATCACATCACGAATCTGTAATTCTCTTTTATCCGTAATGTCTGTTTCGTATTCGTCCGTCTCACCTTTCAGCCATTCCACAGATACATGAAGTGCATCTGCCAGACCTTCTAAGGTCATTTTCTTGGTGTTATCAATCGTTCCTGCTTCGTATCTCTGAATGGTTGAGGCTGTCACGCCCATTTTTTCAGCGACATAAGGCTGGTTCAATCCTAACTCCTGTCTACGGCTTTTTGCTCTGCTACCGATTGTCTTTCGCAATTCTTTATCTTTTAACATACTTGCGAACCTCCTTTTTCGGTATGTCATTACTATACCACATAACACGATATATTGCAATACGCAATTCTATAAAAGATGATAGAATTTCGTAAGGCTTGACATAGCGTTATAAAAGATATATACTTTAATCAGAATTGCGTAACGCAAGTTTTAAAAAAGGCTAATCCTTTCTTCAAAAAGGAACATCCTCTGATATACAAGACTTGTAATCCTACGCAGGAATGAGGTGATCGAATGACAGAATTAAAGTTTGCTCTCTCCATTGAAGAAGCTGCCGACTATACAGGTATCGGAAGAAACACTCTTAGAAATCTTGTGGAATGGGAAAAGCTGCCTATCCTTAGAGTGGGAAGAAAAATCTTAATCCGCAGGGAACGATTAGACGAGTTTCTGATTCTCAATGAGGGGAAGGATTTACGAGACAGACACGCAGTAAAAGCGGTCAAGGGAACAATGAAAAATGAATAAGGGACAGTCCTAAGACCATCCCTCTGGTATGTATCTGACTAAAAGCCATGATATACCTACACGCAAATAGATTATATCACGGACAAGTCCTCAGATACAACCAGAACTTTTGGAAAATGAGGACAAGATGGATGTGAATGGGTGCAATCGTCCACCCAGTTATAGCTTGTTGGTAGGACAAGTCCACCCAAGATGCAAAAGGTGTTATGAATAGTCCACCCAAGCCAGAAAATGAAGTGGGTGCAACCATCCACCCAAGTGAAGCCGACTGGTAGGACAAGTCCACCCAACTTACAAAAAGTGCTGTGAGAAGTCATACCAAGTGTAGCTATGAAAAAAGCTGTCCGACCTATGACAAAAAGTGTACGCTACTATGATTTTGAGTGTCCAATCTATGGGGTACATTTTCAAAGAGTTAATAGTAAAAAGCTCTATTAAAATCAAAATGTAATAAAACAATGCACTATTAAAAATGAAATTTAATAGGAACTTTTACTACCACTTCCTTGCCAGACACAGTTTAAAAGTAAGCGAAGTAACACAATGCTATTGTCAGGGCAAAAATGCTAACGAATCGTGCTATTGTTTTTTCGATTTTAATAGCAGACTTCTACTGTTTCTACGGTTTTTGCTAAAAAGTCTGAATAATAGAACAATGCTATTGTTAAGGCAAAAGTGCTAACGGATTCGTCTATTGTTTCGCTGATTTTCATAGCAATCTTCTAGCATTTCTGTTAAGAAAAGGGAGTGCCGGATACGGCACATAAAAAGTGTGCCATTAAAGGCACAAAATTAGGTGCTGAGGGAACAGTTACAGCTAAAAGTGAACTTCATAAGCAAGCCCTCGGCGTTTGAGAGCGGAACATACACCCATCGCACAAAACTTCGTTTTGTACTCTGTGTATTTCGCTCTGCGAGGCTTAGCCGCCACAAGGCGGATGTGTTCGCAAGACGAGTGCCTATGCACTCGCTCACAGGGAAAGTTTACTACTCACATCTCATCTATCTTATCTGTCCTCTTTTCCAAAATCAAAACTGGGAAAGGAGGAAATCGCTATGCCAAGAAATTCATTTGTGCAGATGTCAAAGCTCCATAATGTTCGTGGAAGAATCTATTATATCTCCAGTGACAAAAAACAGGAAAATCTCTATGCGGTATATGAAACCACAGACCGAAAATTTTGGACAGAACTTGCCAAGTGCAATCAGGCAGAATTTAAGAAAAGCGGTACAGAGGGAAAATGTATCGAAGCAAGAGAATTTATCATTGCCCTGCCGGAATCCTTTGTGGATTATCCGCCAGACGGACTATTAAAATATATGACGGATAAATTCAAAAGTCGGTATGGTGTTGATTGTATTGCAGCACTCCATCATAACAAACGAAAGACGAATTATCATATCCATCTTATCTTTGCAGAACGAAATTATCTTGACGAACCGATAGAAAAGATTGCCACCAGAAATATGTTCTATGATGAGAAAGGTAATCATGTTCGTACCAAGAAAGAAATCCTAGACGAGAATGGAACTATCCGTAAAAGGTGTAAGGTGATCAAGAAAGGTGAGGTCTACGAAAGACAGATGTTTACCATCAAGGACGCTCGCTTTAAGCAGGAACATTTCTTAGATGAGGTCAAGGTATTTTATACCGATGTCATCAACGGACTTGTCAAAGATGAGAAAGAAAAGCTGTCTGCATTCAAGCGTGGGGATGTCTATCTTGCCACTAAGAAAATCGGTAAGAACAATCCAAAGGCAGATAAGATTACACTCAATAATAAGGTCATACAGGACTGGAATCGTACTGTGGATCACGCTTTGGTATCGGGGATGGAGCGAAAGGAAATCTTAAAGGTAAAGCAGGAACAGATTTCAACTCCGATTAAGGAATCCATTCACAAGTATGGCAATCATCCGGAGCTTTTGTTTATGATTATCTTTCGGGCAATCGAGCTGTTAAAAGAACTCATAAAGTTGCTGATACAGAAACAGGAACAACAGAAAGCCAGAATCTCCGACCTTATGGAGCGAAGAAATGAAAAACAAGAGAAACAACCAGCTCCATCCGTTACACAGACAGACAATCAGACAATTCCTGCTGTGACCCAACCATTCAAAGCACCTGCTACTACTACCGCAGAAAAGACCGTTATTCCGCCAAGACCAAGAATGTCTGAGCTGGCACACGATTATGAGATGCGACTTGAAGAGATTATGGAGAAACTTAAACGACAAAACAGAGCCATTCATACGCAGGAAGTGAAAAAAGACCTTATTGACGAGGATTTGAAGAACTGTACAGGATTATTCCAAGGAAAGAAACGAAAGGAATTGCAGGCACAGTCTAACAAATACGCAGAAACGATTAAGATTATGAAGCAGGGATTATCCCATATCGTGCAGGATTACAAATATCCAACGGTAGATGCGTTCCTGCAAGTCTATAAACAAGGCAAGTCCGAGTATGAATCCTATGTCAAAGCAAACAAGGAATGGAACTCCAAGTATGGAGAAAACTCAATCCATCGAAAGCTGGCAGAAAAACAGGCAGAAGTTCAGAAACGGGAACAGGACAGAGATTTTAACTATCGTTCGCCATCAGACAGAGGAGCTAGATAATCTAATTAAATTCAAAAAAGATAAAGACCATCAAATTCTTTATCTTTTTTGAATATTTATGAAAAGTCATCCTGCTATTTAAAGTGTCTCATTAGATTTTTAATTGTTTCGACTATCATAAGAATGATTACGCAGAAAAAGGAATAAAACAATGTGGTATTCATCTTCGTGTTTCCAATTTTATAAAACAGCAGAAATCCAATGCTAACAATTATCACAGAAATAAGTTTATGTATCCATTTTTGTTTGGTGGTTAAACATATTTTATGGTTACTTATAGGTGCAAATAATATACACATAAGGACAAGTATCAAATATCCTAGTACAGTTGGCTTTAAATAGATTATAGCCCACTTATCAAGACAACCGAGAAAAAAGCTGCCTAAGATACATGTTAACTGCGTTGGAGCATGGGCACCTCCGGTATAATGTCGTAACAATGAAAAGGTAATTACCCAAATTAGGGTATAGCCGAGTGTATGTGATAAAACTCCCCATACGAACAATAACACTATGGTTATAAAAGTATTCAAAAAACATTCTAAGCCATATATGTATATTTCTAATTGATCCGCAGAAACATCCTCCCCGGATAGTTCTGCTAACTTATTAGCAATAGATGTAGCCCACTTCGTAATCATTCAAAATCCCCGCTTGTATCAAATCTTGTTGTATATTTGGCAAAAGCACTTATCACGTCTTTGGAATAAGAACGTGCGATTTGTGTAGTTAGATGATTTGACAATTCAATCGTTCCTGATGTAATACGATAGATATGTGCCATATTTACAATATAAGAACGATGGGTTCGGATAAATTCACTTGGCAAATGGACAATAATCTTATTTAGGGTAGACATTTGTTCATAGCATTTGCCGTCTACGGTCAATATATCCACATAATGTAATCTGCTCGAAAATGTCAATATATCTGCATAGGGAATACTTACAATTTCCTGCTTGTTTCGGTATATGTAGGTATTATTAGATAACTCCTTCGCGATTTCATCCAAACACAGAAAAAGAGTATTTTCCTTGACGGGTTTTAGCAAGTAGTTTAAAGCTCTGACTTCATATCCTCGGAATACATATTCTCTAAAAGCTGTTAAAAATACAATAATACCTTGATAACCAGATTCACGAAGGCGTTTAGCAACCTCAATTCCATTCATTTGCCCCATTTGTATGTCAAGGAAAAATGCTGAAGCCTGTATAGTTGTGCCTTCAGAATTTTTTGAAAAATATTCTTCGCCCGATTCGTATTCGTCAATTTCAATATCCCAATCATATTGCTGCCCGTATTTTCTTATTCCATTTTTCAGCCGTTCTGATTCGATCACAGAATCTTCAAGTATGGTTATTTTCATTTTCATAGTAGTTTGTTATTCTCCTTATCCGGTATCATAATATGTACGGAAAAAATTTTGTTATCAGATGTAATCTGCAATACGCCATCTGCCTTTTCTACAAGCTCTTTTACTCGTCTTATCCCAAGTCCATGTTCTTTTCCTTGTTTAACACTCAAAATGTCTCCATCAATGCTACCTTTTATCACACCATCATAATTATTTTCAATGTGAATCAGTATCATATTCTGGTAAGGTTTAATATAAAAATAAATGTATGGATGCTCGGTTGGATCAGAGATTATAAGTCTTTCTCCTGCTTCAATGGAATTATTCCATATATTTCCAAGTATGGATGAAAGCTCAACAGAATCAAGCGGAAAATTTTCAGGAGCCATAATAGAATATTCTGTCTTAATTCCGTGTTTTTCAGCATAATCAAGTTTTGCGGTAAGTATGCAGTCAATAGCAATATTTCCCGTTGCTATGGCACTTTGCGTAGTTGCAAGAGTGTTATGGTATTGCTCTGTATATGCTATAAGTTCATCCCATTTCTTGTCTTTTGCTAATACGTTGATTGCATCCACATAAATCTGCATATCATGTTTCATTTTTCGTAATCGTTCAGTTGTCTCAGATAAGCTATTGAACTCAGTCCTTTCCAGCTCATAAATCTTTTGTTCTTCCAGTAATCGTATGTTTTCTTCTTTTGAATAACCTAGCTGGTATATGTATAGCATCAATACTAAAAATAAAATAATAAAAAACAAGTCAACCAATGATAGCCTAGCTGAAAAGGATGAATCACCAAATTTATCAACAGATTCCAAAGTCAGCCTTAATATGTAGTGCCCGATTGCAAGTCCAGAAATTGCGATGAAAATATATGCAACTTTTTGGAACGGTGAAAGAGATATGTCTTTGTTTCCAATAGAATGAAATAACAAGACAAAAACAGCTATCATTGCCAAATATAACATGGTATATGGCTTCCGTAATGTTCCACCTAATAATAGCTCCAGAGACGCTCCTTTATAAAGAGTAACGGGAATAAAGAACGAAATCTGTTCTGCAACTAAGCAAATGATGGAATACGAAAAGCCCCAAAAGATACGGCGAATTATACTATCACGATAGAACAATACTGCATATCCAATGTCCAAAACACAAGATGACATCAAAGTGATGTAGGATGATATTCCCATTTTATTCAGCGTGCATAACACAGCAAACTGAAATGATACGAAAAGAAACATCAAAACTGCTTGATGTTTATAATTTGCTCGAATACGCAATTTTTTATGGATAAATATTATAAACAATGCCAGTTCTAAGAAATTAACAATATATTCCCATATTGAGTCAATATATAGCATAGCTACCACTTCCTTTAATCATTCTCCGTCATATTTTATCATCAATAAAGTAGGTACACAACATAATATGCTACCGTTTGTGCATAGTGAGCTACCATTCATGCATAGAGGTATTGAAAAGTATAAAGATTTTGTTATATTCAAGGTATACTACTACATCTTAAGTATTCTGAGAATCTAGAGAGATGAGCAAAACGAATTGATTTAACAGTTGGATTTGGCAGTTAGCTTTTGCAAATCGGAAAGAATGGGAATTTATGACATAGCAAAGCTGACGTAAGTCCAGAACCTACGCAAATGGGGAGATATGAATAGCTCTTTATTATGCGATCCGCTTTACAGCTTTAAGCTTACGATAGGATTGCCCTGTGCCGGTGGTGATTGCCGCAACAGCAACCGCTAACAGACTTATATGGGCAATTGTATTCAAGTTGGTAACAGATGATTTGTTTCTTACCCACATACGTTCCTGCCCTGTATTTTTGAAACGTGAATTGTATCTTTCACATTCTGTACGAAGAGAGTAATTACTTTTGAAATATTTGCTGTCTCTGTCGACGGAGAGTCTTAAATCATCGGGAATGGTGATGTATTTTGTACAGCCGCGATGCTTCTTGCCGTTGTAAAAATTTTTGTGATGGCAGGGACAATCAGCGTCTTTGCTTGATTTTAGTGGGCAGCAGAATTTTTGGCGTGTACGTCCATTATCAGAAAATTTACCATCCTTCCACATGGCAAGCCCGGCATCGCAGACAGGATTTCCCTGTGGAAGAAGTTTTGGATTTTTGGTGGATCGTTTGTTTAATGGAATAATACATTCGCCTTGGTAGAGTTCCTGTACCTGATTATAGATATTTTAACATCATAGCCTTTATCAGCAAGGAAGGTACATTCGGTTATCGGCAGAAAGGTATGTGTGTCAGCCAAAATATCAAGCGCAACAGTGGAATCATGGACATTGGCGGTAGTGGTCAGTTCATAAATGGGAAGACCTGAAATACAGTCAACAAGGACGTGGTTTTTTTTAGAATTCATACTTTTTCTCGTTTGTTTGGTTAGAAGCAGTATGTACGCCAAGTTTGCAATCAGTATCTGCTTTGGGCTGGTTATCAGGCTTAAATTTGTTGGATAGAAAAGATTTAGGATTATTCTGTGAAGTGTTTGCAGCAATCGGAGTAGAGTCCAAACCAATAAAAGATGTATCAACAATACCTTGTTTTGAAAGATAAAGAACTTGGGATTTCATAATGGATGAAAGTACACCGTTATCAAGCTGTTTTAGAAAACGATCAAACGTCCAGTAAGAAGGCAACGGAGCAGAAATATCAAAACCGCAGTAATGGGCGATTAGAAGGTTGTTGTTAAGATAATCAACAAGATCCGTAATCATTGAAAAGCCTTCACACTTCATAACGATAAACGAACAAATCATGGCATGATTGGAAAAGCCTTTTCGTCCGGTTTTAGGGAATTCAGGGACAAAGGATAAATCGAGATTCAGAAAAAGTGAATCGTAAAACTTTGCAACTGGTTGTGAAGTGAAAAGACGGATGTCTTTCAAAATTTCTTGACGATAGATAACAATCAGCTCCTCTCGGTGAATTGATTTTGACAACTTAATTATACCATTTGGAGCTGGTTGTTACTATAAATTTGGAGTGATAAAAGAGGTTGCCATGCCTCGCAAACATGCATAAATACTGAGTATGTGGAGTTTTGCTCATGGCTAAGAATCTATAATATGGAGTGGAGATGATAAGATGTCGTACTTTAGGAATATTAACAGGATATATAATGTGTACTAGTATGTGTTGCGTTTCAATTTTCATAAAGATAACCTTTAAGAATAATTGAAGATAACCGTTGTTACATGATTGAAAAGGAGTGAAGGAGTATGCATTTTAAAAAATCTGTTTTAAAAAATCATTTATTGTATAGCATTATAACTTTAATGGCTATAGCAATGCTATTTCCTATTACGGCATTTGCACAAGCTTATGTACAAACATGGGATCTTGTTGATTCTGGCAAACATCTAGACTATGACGGAAACAGCACTTACATGAGTTATATTAACACTGGGGCTGCCACATGGAATGCATATAAATCTGGAGTAATCAGAAAAGACAGTGCTTTTGTTGTAGAAGATGTATACGTAAGCGATGTCAATGCTTCGAATGGATGGGCAGGCATGACATATTCTAGTGGTAAAATTGAACTCAATACCTATTATATGAGCGGTTATAGTAATAGTAAAAAACAGAATGTAGCGACACATGAATTGGGACATGCATTAGGGTTGGATCACAGTACTTCAACAGATGTTATGGATGCAGCAATTACGGGACATACTAGTACGCAGGCATTATCTCAAAATGATAAAGATTCATATGATGCCGCATATAATAATTATTAGGGGAGGGAGAACGCTATGAAAAAATCAAGTATCTATGGTATTTTGTCTATTGTTCTTATCGTAGGAATGTTTTTTACAGGATGTGCATCCAAAAATAATGCAAGTCAACTGAATACAAATGTATCTAACTTGTTAATCCACCAGATGCACGCATCTTTTGTATATGATACTGATAACATTCGCGAAGCTGTTGGTATCTGTGATTACGTATTTGTAGCAAAGGTTGTCAGTTGCGATGGAACCGAGTATCGAAATGTTATAACGACTGAAGATGAAAAAGGAAATCCTAAGGAGGTCGGTTCGCCTTACACTAATTATACTATTCAGGTTCTCGAAAATATAAAAGGTGAACTTATTACAGATAAACCTATTCCTATTGTTAAACAAGGCGGAATTTCAGAAAAACAAGATGCTATTTATCTGTTTGAGAATGATTCACTGCCTTCCGAAAATTCCATTTATATCTTTTTGGCATATGCACAAGAGGATGGTTCGTTACTAATTTCTGGTCCAAATTCAAATGTAATGTGTAACGATTCGAATATGTATTCTATTAATTCTGTCTCAGAGGAAAAATCAGTTACAGAATACGATGAGTTTATTACATATAAAGATGCTAATGATAATGAGATTATTCCAGTTGATCGAGAGCGTTATAAATCTATATATGAGACTGACAATAATTAATCATTATTTCTGAAATATATAGATTAAAGATGGCAGGTAGGTGCTTAACCTATCTGCCATCTTTTCGGTTTTATACCTATATGTAGAACAGTTCGTGCATGTTGGGCTACCATTCGTGCATAGAGGGATTGAAAAAATTAAATACTCTGTTATATTAAGCACATACCATGGTAAACAAATAAAGTTGTCTGTAATTGTCAGACAATTAAGGAGGGTGAAAACGATGGACAATAAGCAAGTAAACAAGGCACCCCAGAAAAGTGCCCGTCTCGTACTTCAGGCAGTGACTGCTATTGCTCGAAGTAATGCAAATTCATTGTGCCGTGGTTTGTTGTATGAACCAAAAGTACCAACGCAGTTAAAAAAATAAGATTGGGAGGAATTGACTATGATGTTAAAAAGTTTAAAACAGAAGATTGCAAAAGTAGGTATTGGTTTGTTTTGTGCAGGATGTGTATTTCTTTCTTCAGCAGCATATTCTCAGGCGGCATCTTACACCGCTTATGCACTTAAACTGAATAAGACTAATAACTTTACCTCTATGCATGCAAAAACAACATCCGATGATTACATCACAAATGAGGTAACAGCAATTACCAATACCTCTTACGCAAATTTCTGGGCTGTCAATAACAGCAAGAGTAAAATATCTAATAAGTATAAGCAGGGTGTTGGAACAGGATCTTGTAATTTAATCTTTACCAAGAGCGGTTATAATTCTACTAACACACAGGTCGGTATGGGAATGGAAAATTATCAATCTCAATTATCAACTGCATTTGTAAGTGGAAATGTAGATTTTAGATAACAGAAGGGATGGGCATAAACCTCTTCGTGGGTTTATGCCCTTTTGGTAAAGATTATGAAAAAAATGGTTCTTATAGAAATCAAACATTGTATTGATCGTGCAGAATATAAAGTTGTTTTTATTGCTCTAATGATTTTAAATATTGCTTCGTATATTTTATGTGTAAAAAATGATATAGGAAAAAGTTATCAATTTATTCGTTCAGCAAATGAAAATTTCGTATTACAGGGCACTGAAGCGGCATATATTCCATATATAATGTATCTGTTATTGCCTGTTTATGCAACAATTATTGCATCACTTTCCTTAATAAGAGAAGAAAAAAGCAATAGTTCAATCCTACTTATTCAAAGAATCGGGAAAAAGAAATATTTAGCAGGAAAATTATTTGGCATTCTGATTGTAACCTTTTTGACAATAACAATACCAATGCTCATAAATTTATTATTATGCCACTTGACATATCCAATACATGGATATGACAGTGCTTGGGGAGAACCTGATTACGCTATAGGTTTGGTATCATATAACGCTGACAATTTTCTTGATATGGTGAGATTGCAACATCCAACTTTATATAATCTAATATACATTTTTAATTACGGAATTTTTGGCTCGGGATTAGCTATCTTAGCTTATGCTCTTTCATATTATAACAAAATGAAAGTTCTATATTTCGCAAAGATACCTGGTGCTTTGTTTATATTCTATATTGTTTTTAATTTGATTGTTTCTGTCTTTGGGCTAAATGAATTCTCTATACAAGGTTATATTATGCCTAATGTTCATGGAAATATAATAGGAGAAATTGTTCTGATATTGCTTATTTTTGGATTAAGTATTGGCATTATACAGAGAAAAATAAAAAATTATGAAGTTATATAAGAAAAAAATTTTGAATGTTAATGTTGGAAAATGCTTACTAGTATCACTTATAACATTTGTAATTAGATATTTTTATGCTAATGTGTACTTGGGGTTTCATAATAGTCTGGTTACAATAACAGAAGGAGTACGTTCACAAATATATTTTGGGGGAATACTAATAGATCATTCGTTTGACCTTATATCTTTATCATTTTTTGCGATTTTGTTTATCCTTGAGATTTGTTATCTTACAATGGACTTATTTAATGATGCAAATGATAACATGGTAATTCTACTTCCTCGTTATGGGAAAAAACACATAATTTATAAGGATATATTAATAAAAATGATATTACGTGACTGTATTGTAGTTGTTTCCGATTATTTGTTTTTTCTTTTTGTAGAGCATACCTCTAATGGCTTAGAAGATTTCAAAGTTATTTTTATGCTATTGATAGAGATTTTTCATTTGCAAATGATTAGTTATTTGTTTTCATTTTGGAAAGATTCAATTATAGGATACATCGTTGCATTTATTGTATTTTTTATTCCAGTAATGGTGTGTGGATTTTATTTTTCAATGGGAAATGTTATATGGAAAATTTGGCATTATTCCTTGCTACATATTCCTTTATTTAATTGGCATAACAAGCTTATTATATATTATGTCGAAGAAAATTACGAATGGACTACAAGCAATATAGATTTATTGAATTTTAAGTCAAGCTGTCTCATTTCAGTTATATCATCCGCTGTTTTGGTGTGGATAGGTAAATTTCTTTGCGAAAAAAAACAAATATTGTGAGGTGAATGATATCCATGAATTTATATGTAAAATCTATTTCAAAGTCAATTAAAGGTGAAAGAAGTGCTTGATGATATCAGTTATACATTTGAATCTGGTAAAATATATGGAATATATGGTAAAAATGGTTCAGGTAAAACAATGCTACTCAGAGCCATTGCAGGTTTTATAAATACAGACAAAGGATACATAAAATATAATCACAAGGCATTACATAAAGATATGGATGTTTTACCAGATTTAGGAGCTGTTATTGAAAATATTTCTTTTTGGAGTATGTATTCAGGATTTGAAAATTTGAAAATGCTTTCCAATATAAAAGGAATTGTATCAGATGAAGAAATATATGAAATAATGATATACTTTGGTCTTGATCCCAAATCAAAGAAAAAAGTAAATAAATATTCATTAGGAATGCGTCAAAAACTAGCTCTTTGTCAAGCACTGATGGAACATCCAAAAATTTTGCTTTTGGATGAGCCAACTAACGCATTGGATCAGCATAGCATTGATTTATTTCGTGAACGTATATTGGAAGAAAAAAAGAATGATACCATTACTATACTGACAAGCCATAATAAAGAAGATATTGAAATATTAGCGGATGAGAAGATATGCATGGAATTTGGTAAAATTAAGGAGTTGATGTAATGAAGAAATTTGTATTAACTATCTGTGTTGTAATCATTTGTATGGTGACAGCCTTATTCTATGGAAAGACTGGGATAAAAACAACTACAGGGTTCATGATCCTGATATTGCTTTATCAGAAAATACAGCTATGGAAATTTTCTATACAGGAGGGCAGAAAACTTCTTACTTTAACAATGAAAGTAATTACTCATTGGATGATATGGAAAAAGATTCTTCTTTAATAGCTCGTATAACTGTAACAAATTCTCGTGAAATGAGTTTACGATCAACAAAAACAATGGTAAAAATAGAGGAAATCTATAAGGATAATTCTGCTAATCTTTCAGTAGGTGACTGTATTTACATTATAGAACCTGTATCATTTGTTAGAGGTGAAGAATTTTACACTAACGGATGGCAATATCTGAAGACCGAAGATACTTATTTAATATTTTTAAAAAATCTAGGATGTATTGATGGGTATAAATACACCAAAGAGGAAGAAAATTCATTTATGCCTGTATCGGAAATATATTCAAAGAGAAATCTAACTCATGATGAAAGTTGTGTGGTTTTTGATTCGGCGGAAACTCTCTATTCAAGTATATCTATGTTTGCATTTTTGACCTCAGAAAAAACTATAGTAGATAATTATGAGAAAATATGGAAAAACATTACAAATTCAGGTAAGTATGAATGATTTAATTATTTATGAATGAATCTCTCCTATTCTATTTCCTGTGAGAAGCGTATCAATGTTAGAAATTCATGGAGATACTGAATTAAGCAATATGGAATCATTCAATCTTAAAGAAACTAAAAATGGAGATAATAGAAATTGAATAAAAAGAAATTGGCAAAGAGTGTTGTAGGCATTGCTTTAATTGTAAGTGTAGCTATACTTATCGTTGTATGTGTTGGAAAAATAAAGCACATTCAGAATAAAAAAAATATTATTGGTACATGGAAGAATGCAAATGCAGAGGAAGTGTTTACCTTTCAAGAAAATGGAGGACTTGTTGTAAACAAAGATATGCCCGAATTGGGTATTACCTGTGGCAATGCATTATATAGCATATCTTCCTCAAATATGATTTTTGTGGAACAGAGAGATAATAGCGTGAATTTTGAGATAGAAGTAGATCAAAACGAATTAACAATCTTCTTTATGGGTCATAAATATTGGGAATTAACAAAATAGCAATTGCATATAAAGCGATACTCATGATATCCATAACCATAAAATATAGAGCCGATGAATCACTCGTTATTTCGATTGTGAGTTATCGGCTCTATTTCATTATTTATGGAAGGGCTAAAGAAATATCGTATTTTATAGAAATACTTTTGACAGATTTCTTCTCATTTTTATGTTCTTTTATCAAGTGCTATACCATTCCATATTCATCGCATTCACCCAATCTTGCATTTCTGAATCAAGATACAAACGGGCATATTCTAGTGGATTGTCAATCGCCAGTGCATCCAACATTCGTTGAGAGTTAGGAGTAGTAATCAATCCATCTTCTGCCTTGCCACAGTCAATCCGAAGTATGTAGCCATTGTAATAATTGATGTCTATGATGTTGTGATATTTATTATATTCTGCATGAACGATATTCATATTGCAAAGTCCTTTCTCTTATCTGTTTCAGTTGTAGAAGCATCTTGACCAGTTCCAGCCGATTATGTGATTTATATAATGTTATTAGCTGTTACCGGATTTTGCTTCCCTTGTTTTTGCCCTTATGAGGTGTCGTAACACAAGGGAAAAGGATATAACATAAGGGAAAGTCTAAGGGAAAGCTCACTTGCCAAAACTGTAGTAAAATCAAGGCATTGCGGATTTTATCGTAACACTTTATAATACCAGTTAGGTGTTAAAGAATTGTAGGTATCAAAATTTGTATTTATCTAAAGATTTGCCATAAGTCTCAAAAAGTGCTTCCATTATAAGATATTCAATCTCTTTCGTACCATTCTCAACTCTCGAAAGTTCTGCCGCACTCAACAGCCCCCTCGCTGCCTCTTCAATCGTCCGTCCCTGTTTTTCCCGAAATTCACGGATCATATGCCCGAGTCTTTTCCCCATAATTGTTTCTATCCTTCTTGCGATTACCTCTCGCACAATTTCTTCCGTTTGATATACAGATTTATCTTTGGATTTTCTACTACAATTATACTCGAATTTTAACGTTTTTCATATGACGTTTTCTGAAACCTGTAATACATTTTAACAGCGATTATGTACTTTCTCCGCAAAGCATAAAACTGCTGTCATATGCCCTCTGCATATGACAACAGTTTTACTTATGATTTATAACATTTTTTTCTTTCGCAGGAAAAGCATCGTAATTACACAGATCAGCAATGTAATAATACAAATGATCAGAAACCCATGCGGTGTATTTGCAAACGGCATCCAGTTTTCGTTGACATTCATACCGTAGATACCGGAAATGACCGTTGGGATTGCCATTACAATTGTAATAGACGTCAGATATTTCATAACGTTATTCAGGCGGTTATCCAACAAAGAGGACATCAGCTCTCTGGTTCCGTTGATGATATCTCGGTAGATGGTTGTCATTTCGATCGCCTGACGGTTCTCCACTATCACATCATCCAAAAGTTCCTTATCTTCCGGGTACTGCTCCAGCCGTTTATAGCGTGTCAGCCGGTCAAGCACTACCCCATTTGCCCGGAGCGATGTTGCAAAGTAGACCAGCGTGGATTCCAGTTCGTGCAGGTTGATCAGATCAGAATCGTCTGTATCGCTTCCGACACGTTCTTCTATCTCAGTACGTCTTTTATCGATGATTCGGAGATTTGCCTGATAAATTGCTGCTGTCCGGTACAGGATCTGATACACAAAACGAAGCTTCTTCTTTGTGCTGAATTCTTTCACACGGCTTCGCACAAAGTTCTGCAATACCGGTGTATCCTCCGTGCAGATTGTGACAATGATATCCTGCGTCAGGATGATACCAAGCGGAATTGTCGTATATGTTCTCTGATCATGACGTATCTCAATGGCCGGAATATCCACCAGTATCAGCGTATAGCCGTCCTGCAGTTCAATACGGGAACTTTCTTCAACGTCGAGTGCAGCCTTCACGTCATCAATGTCTACCATTAATTTCTCAGCAATTTCCTCACACTCATCATGTGTTGGGTTGATCATCTGCACCCATACACCATCACTTAATTTTTCTTCTTCATGTATGACCTGATCGTCCGTTCTATAATAAGTCATCATAATTGTCACCTGTTCCTATGTCCAGCCACGTTACTTTTTCCCAAATGTGTCTTTTCACAGCTCTCTCGTATACGTTTTACATATACTTTATCATAACACACATTTTTTTATCACGCCACGTCATTTTTTCTCATATGTAAATATACTCCGGCGAAACATCTCCTGATGTAAATGCCAGTTTACTCTTGAATATATTCATTATTTTTTTACCCGGTCAGGAAGCTGTACCAGAATGATTGCAGCAAACATCAGCACGCAGCCCATAAGTTCTTTGGTCGAAAGCGTCTGATGTAAAATCAGCCAGCCCGCGATCACAGAGATTACAGATTCCATGCTGAGGATCAACGATGCAACGGTCGGATTCATTCCCTTCTGCCCGACAATCTGCAGCGTATATGCCACACCGCAGGACATGACACCTGCGTACAAAATCGGCATCCATGCTGCAAGAATATCAGACATTTGCGGATGTTCCGTCAAAAGCATTCCTACACCAGACAGGATTCCACATGTAAAAAATTGTATGCACGACATTTTCACTCCGTCCACTTTCGGGGAAAAATAGTCGATCACTAAAATATGCATTGAAAATACCAGCGCACAAAGCATTAATAAAAGATCTCCCTTTTGAATAGAAAATCCGCTTTCCGTCATACATAAGAGGTACAATCCGACTACCGCGATTCCGACACCGCACCAGATTTTTGCACCCACTTTTTTTCGCAGGAAAATGCCAAGTACCAGAACAATCACGATATACATGGCTGTGATAAATCCGGCTTTTCCAACGCTTGTATACATGATTCCAAACTGCTGCAGGTTGCTTGCCACGCACAGTAAAACGCCACAGGCAATGCCACCAATCACAAGTGTTTTCTGACTTTGCGGACTGCTTTTTACTTCTTTGCCAGTCTCGTCTTCCATGCACTCGACACCGTTTTTACGGTTAAATTTGTTTAAAATGGCAATACACGGCAGCAATACAACTCCACCGATCAGACAGCGCACCGCATTAAAAGTAAACGGACCAACATAATCCATGCTGACACTCTGGGCAACAAATGCCACGCCCCAGATGGTCGCAGTTAAAAGTAATAATAATGATTGACGTAAGACAAATTTATTCATAATCCTCCTTGTTTGCGGAGCAAATGCGACTGTCCTTACAGGAGCAGAGGATTTTGTCTCCCTGCTTTCTATAACAGAATAGGGCGGCTTATAAAGCCACCCTGCTTAATCTTCAAAACTAAGTTACCATTTTCGGGCAATTTGTGCAAGCATTTCCACAGATTTGTTATGAAAAAAACTGATACCCAGTTTATAAATATCATAGAACTGCTTAAGAGATTCTTCACTTTCCAGTCAAATTTCTGTCACAAATTTCCTTTAATATAAAATCATCAAAAGGAGCTGCCGGTTTCAAAGCAGTTTGGGGTTGGAACAGTTCCGTCTAAATACAATTCCTGTGGACATTATTTTTTCCAATGTCTACAGGGTTAAAATATATGGGCAGCATTTCGTAAAGTTCGAAATGCTGCCCTCCTTTTTAATGTCCGTCGCCGGATTTAAATCCGGTATCTGACACGATTTTTTCACTGTTCTGTTTCACGGTATCGGAAGCGGTGTAAGCACTGTCCTCATACAAAAAGATATGCAGTTCTTTTACATTGTCGCTCAGATCACACGGTATCACGACATCACCTGTTTTTTTGCTCAAAACCCTAGTTGTCTTGGTAAATGGAAATCCTGTGGTGTCTCCAATGGAATATTGGAAAACCTGTGACGCAAGCGCTAACAGTTCTGCATTTGAAAAACTGGTCTGGATATCACCACATACCTCATTGATGAGCTTATTTACGGTTGTAAGATCGGACTGCTGTGCTTTTTTCACCATCGCGGTCAAAACCGTACGCTGACGCTCTGTTCTGCGGTAATCATCACCGCCTCCATATCGGATTCTCGCATATGCACATGCCTGCACACCATTTAAAGTATATGTGCCTCCCTGCGTAAGATTCTCGACCTTATTTCCGGTCAATTCGTTTAACTCCCGGATATATCCGGTCATGAGAGACGCCTCATCATCTGTGATCTCCATGTCCACACCGCCAAGTAAATCGACGCATTCGATGATCGAGTTGAAGTCGACTGTCACATAATCTGTAATGTTTAAATCAAGGTTTACATTTAGCATGGATATCGCCTGCTCCGGTCCACCCTTAGCGTAGGCGGCATTGCATTTCTGGAAAATTCCATCTCCGGTATCCAAATAAGTGTCGCGGTAGACAGAAACCAATTTTACCTCTTTTGTATCATTATTAATATTGGCAAGCATAATGACATCGCTCCGCCCCTGCGACAAATTTCCATTGGAGCGATTGTCCAGACCAAACATCGCAATGGTCTGGTAACCCTTCATAATTTTCTGGGATTCCTGCGAAATATCCTCATTGACCTCAATCTTGTCCATATCCAGCTTTGTTTTCTCAATTTTGCTTAATTTTGACATAAAAAAAAGAACTACCGCAAGAATAAGCAATAACACGATCTCCACGATAAAAATCGTGTTGCGCCGCCTTCTCGCTGCCGCTCTTTTCTGATATCTTCTGCTGTTTTTTCTGTGATCCTGTTCCCTTCTCGGATTTACGTTTTCTCTCTGACTCATTTTTCATCCCCGGCTTTCTTTTTGTAATCATTCAGTACTTTAAATTTATGTTACAAAAAGAGAGCCAGTGATTCAATCAAGCTTTTCTTAATCATTCTTAATATCTGTCGTATAATTTCTTATGAAACTTTTAAGGACTGCACCTTTTAAACCGCTGAATAACCGCTGATTCTCATGAAATAGCAAAGCAGATATAAGAGCAGTAAATGCGCCGGATAGAAAACATAGAAGAAATATTTCATTTTCCAGCCGTGGGTTCCGTTTTCTCCCGTATCCACAGGGTTAAAATATATGGGCAGCATTTCGGAAGTGGAAATGCTGCCCTCCTTTTTACTCTCAATTCATCCACAAAATTACACCTATTGCCTGTACCAAACCATCTCCTGCAGATTACACCAGAAATAATCATCTGTACAGCCTGCTACATAGCATGTAAACATATCTCCAGCCTTGCTATCATCATAATAAAAGCTGAGTCTTGGGCATAGCCCCTGTTGTGAGCGGTCTGTCAGTTCCCATACATATGGTTCCTGATTACAAAATCCTATATTTCCAGATTCTAATGTATAAATATAAGCACCGTCTTCCTGAATACGGAACGCCATACCCCAGCTCGGACAATACCATGTACCAATGAAATTCTTTTCCATTGTCTCAGCATAATCATCAAACACATCAAAGCCTTCCACAGAAGATGCATCTGCTGTGATCTGGAAAGACGCATACTCACTGTCTGTGATCGGTCCAGATTTCACTATATTGCTCTGATCCGGTTTAAGTTCCGTATCTTCTATTATTTCTGATGCCGTCTCTGTGTTTTCAGTTTCCTGATTTTTATGTCAGCTTCTGTGGAAATCTCTGTGCCATTATGATATATTTTATCCTGGCTTTCCTGCTGCTTCTCCGTCTTCACTGCTTTCCATCGTGTGTGTATATCACTCCCTGCACCCACAAAAATCACAAGACTCAATCCTACAATAAAGCACCACATCAGCACGAGGATAAAAATAGTTAAAAATCTTATTCCTTTCTTTTTTCCTAGTCCCTTCCCCTTATTTTGGGAACGTCTCAGAAGATAAACAATCCTTACACTAACTAAAATCCACAAGCCCACTAAAAGCAGCGTTGCCCCAATAAGCATAAAATTATAATAACTATCTGAACTTCCCACAACAAATGTCCAGATTCCATAACCGACGGCAGTTGCAGCCATCAATATTCCAAACCAAAGATTCAGATATGGCTCTGTTTTTGTGTCTTGTTCTGCCATGATCTCCCACGTTGTTTACAGTCTCCATCAGCCTGGTCTGATCCCCGCTTCTGAAAATCTCCTGTAATTCATCATCCGACAGCTTAACGGTCTTAGTAGGCACCGCAGCGCAATGCTCCAGTTCGATCTGCCAGCTATCCTCCCTCGCACGAAATGATGCTGCTGCAAGCAGAAAATAATAGGTCTTCAACACATTTTTCCCAGACTTTCTACTGCAATCTGGGAAAGTGCCTGTTTGCAGCCAACGGTTTTCCATCAGGATGTCCTGCTTGGCCATTGTCAGCAGGGTTATACTCTTTAAGAAAAATTTTTATTATGATTTTCTCGATAGAAGACCAGATTATAATTGTGCTTTTCCTGCAGCGTAAAATCCTTCATCCGCTTTGCGACAATTCCATTATGGAAAATGCGAAACCCCATCATAGAAAACATGCATATAACATAAAGAAGGATGTAGCTTGAAAGCTTTATTTCTATCTGTGGAAACAGTATTTTATCCACCATACCAAGAGCAAATAATAACAGTAAAATCAGATATCTGAACGCGCACTCTCTCTTTGCTCTCCGTATACATTTTCTTGCCATTTCAATTCCGCGGTTGTCGTACAATTCCACTGATTCATTTGTGTCATATATATTCACGATTCCTGCCCCTTTTGTATTATGTCAAGCTTGTATTTCATTTTCTATCAAAAGCTAAACCGCTGAATATCCGCTGATTCCCATGAAATAGCAAAGCAGATATAAAATCAATAAGTGTGCCGGATAGAAAATATAGAAGAAATATTTCATCTTCCAGCCGCGGGTTCCGTTATAAAATGCGATCGGGATAAAGCCGAACAGCGCCGGTGTCTCCCAGATGAATGATGCGCATCCTGCGATGATCTGCCACATTTTTTTCTTGCGGAAAATGTATAAGACCATGATACAGAATACACCTTTTTCGGCATAATCGGTCTTTAAAAAATACGCCAGTGCCATTCCTGCTGCCACGATCAGGATATACAAGATCACCTTCAACGCCTGATTCCACTCTTCTTTTTCTTCCACTGCACGGTAAGCGATCATCGTCAGCAAACCAATGAATAGTGTAAAAAAGACATTCTGATAATTGAATTCGAGTATTTTGCTGCTGAATGCCAGATCAAACGGTATCTCTGAGAGCAACGCAAACAGTCCAAGCCGCATCGCATATTTTTTCAGATCATGCGTATGTAGAAATCCCTCCACCAACAAAAAGCAAAAGATTGGGAACGCCACACGTCCGATCATTCGCATGACCGTGTACATCCAATACAATGCTCCATTTGCTGAAAGCCACTGCATAATTGCATCTGCATTTGTCTGGTCAAGTTCTCCCAGCCCGTTTACCATCAGAAGTCTTGCCAGCACAGCAGCGCCGATATGGTCGATCAGCATGGTGACGATGGCGATCATTTTTAAGGTACTTCCGCTAATTCCTTTTTTCTTCTCCATAATCTTCCTTTTTCTAGCCAACAAACTCGGCAACACATCTTCTGTATGCCGCTACCGGATCAGCTGCCTGTGTGATCGGTCTGCCGACTACGATAAAATCAGAGCCAAGCTCTTTTGCTTTTGCAGGTGTTGTCACACGCTTCTGATCTCCTACATCTCCGTCTGCAAAACGCACGCCCGGTGTAATGGTAAGGAATTTTTCTCCACATACTTCGTGTACTTTTCCTGCCTCTAATGGAGAGCATACCACACCGTCTAACCCTGCTTCCATTGTATTTTTTGCATAATGCATAACTGTTTTGTCAATCGGTTTGTCAATCCACAATTCTTCCTGCATCACTTCCTCGCTTGTGGAGGTAAGCTGTGTCACAGCGATCAGCAGAGGCCTTGTTCCGTCTGCTCTTGTCAGTCCCTCAATTGCTGCGGACATCATTGCTTTGGTTCCTGCTGCATGAACGTTGCACATATCAACATCAAGGTTTGATAATACTGCCATGGATTTTTTGACTGTATTTGGAATATCATGTAATTTCAGATCAAGGAAAATCTTATGTCCCATCTTCTTAATTGTTCTGACGATCTCAGGTCCTTCTGCATAAAAAAGTTCCATTCCGATTTTTACAAATGGCTTTTCATCCTGAAATTTGCTTAAAAAGCTCACTACTTCTTCTTTGCTGTTAAAATCACAGGCAATAATGACATCTCTTCCCATAAGTTCTCCTTTCTTCTATTCTCTGTATTTATTCTTTTTACAGTGACCGTTATGTATCACCTCATCAAAGAATACTACATCCAAATTTAATTGTAAACATAATTACCTGCAAAAACATTCATTTTTTTCTAGACAATTGCATTTAATTATGCTAATATAACAAAGTACGGTTTTGGACGTACAACCAAATATATCGGAATGTGGCTCAGCTTGGTAGAGCGCTTCGTTCGGGACGAAGAGGTCGCGTGTTCGAATCACGTCATTCCGACTGACTGAGAGGATATTGATATCACATCAATATCCTTTTTTATTACTTTCACACAAAATTTCACCCAAACATACTACAAATATAAAATTTAACAAAAAATTCACATTATAAAAGCAATTTCCGGCTGTTTTGCTGCTGGCTATATGCTATAATAATCGGACAAGCAAAAAAAGGAGATGACACTATGAAGAATATAGAATTGTCAGCCTGCGAAGAAATGATAATGACAATTATCTGGAACAATGAGGCTGAATTAGATTTAGCAGCAGTCATGACTCAGACAAACGAGCGCTATCATACTGCCTGGAAACCACAGACAGTATCTACTTTTCTTGCAAGAGCTAAGAAAAAAGGCTTTCTGGCTTCTTATCAGAAAGGACGTTACTCTTACTATCAACCACTTGTGAGCAAAGAGGAATACCGCAAAATGAAGCTTCTCGCCCTGTTGACCAAGTTCTATGATAACGATAGGGAAGCTATGAAGAAAGATATAATGGCATGAAAAAAACAGTTCTAATTACCGGTGCGTCACGTGGTATCGGACGTGCAATCGCTGTTGCTTTTGCAAAAGCAGGTTATAACCTTGTCATCACCTGCTCCAAAAGTGAAACAGAACTTTTACATTTAAAAAACGATCTGGAAAGAGACTATTCCGTAGATGTCCTTGCAAGTATTGGTGACATCTCTGATTTCGAATATGTGACACAGCTTTTTTCACATATTGAGCAGCGTTTTCACGGTGTCGATGTGTTAGTCAACAATGCCGGGATCTCTTATGTCGGTCTGCTAACTGACATGACGATCGATGAATGGAATCATATTCTGGGTGTGAATCTCACTTCCGTATTTTCCACCTGTAAACTGGCGATTCCTCATATGCTTTCCAGAAAATCCGAAAAATCATTAATATTTCCTCTGTCTGGGGAAATGTTGGAGCATCCTGTGAAGTAGCCTATTCCGCCTGCAAGGGAGGAATGAATTCTTTTACCAGAGGTCTTGCCAAGGAACTTGCACCAAGCAATATCCAGGTAAACGCCATTGCATGCGGCTGCATCGACACACAGATGAATGCATGCTTTTCCGAAGAAGAACGTGCTACATTAACAGATGAAATTCCAGCCGGAAGATTCGGAATGCCGGAGGAGGTTGCCTCCCTTGTTCTGACGCTTGCCGAAGGAAATGAATATCTGACAGGTCAAATCATAACATTAGACGGTGGCTGGATTTAGCCATCGTCTTTTTTCTTAGATTTTAAGAATAAATTCAGAAAATCGGTACTTTCCAATATTTACCAGTCAAGTGAGCTAAAATCCTTTTAATTTAACGAAAAGGAGCTCTCACTAATGAAAATTCAAGAAGAACGTGTACTCTTATTAATGGAGGAAAACGGAATCACACAGCGAAAAATGGCACAGGATCTCGCCATTTCCCCAACCACACTAAATGGCTATCTGCATGGAAAATATCTTCATGTTCCGGATGATGTGATACGCGAAATTGCTGACTATCTGCAGGTTTCTGTCAACTATATTACAGACCGGTCAGCACTACTTCAGATAGGAAACGGAATTCACAACAAAGAGGAAGCGGTGGTTTTTGATAATTATCGTCATCTGCGTCCTTCTGACAAAAAAATCGCAGCCGACCTTATCAGCCAGCTGCTTAAAAATAATTGTGAGGATTCCAGCAAATCATGATCATGTTTACTGGTTTTCCTCGGCGGTCAGGATCATGACTGTCCTCGGCGGAACTTTTAATGATTTTTTATAATAAAACTCTGTCTGTTCTTCCACATTTTTTCCATCTTCATATGGAAGGAATGTGTTGACACAGACTTTCCACTGCATGCCCATTGGAAGCTCCGGAAGCTGCATAATCAGTGTTTCCCAATATGCATTCATACAATAGAACACAATATCATCACGGATATCATTCTCATCTCTTCCTGCATACATAATACCGATCAGCCGGCTGTTATTATCTGTACCGCCATTCCATGGGAAACCATTGTGGATACTGATCTCCGGCAGTTTACATGCCGCCGGTTTTGTAGTCTTACGCAGGATCGCATTATCTTTCCGCAGGCGGATCATATAGCGGAAGAAATCGTGGATTTCTTTGTATTCTTCCAGTCGGTTCCAATCCAGCCAAGATGTGATATTATCCTGACAGTAAGAGTTGTTATTTCCAAACTGTGTATTGCAGAATTCATCTCCTGCAAAAAACATCGCCGGTCCGCGGCTGCACATCAATGTTGCAAACGCATTTTTTACCATGCGTCGGCGCAATCCCTCGATTTCCGGATCGTCTGTTGCTCCTTCTGTTCCACAGTTCCAGCTGTTTCCATTGTTATCGCCGTCTGTATTTCCCCAGCCGTTTTCTCGTTGTGTTTCATATTATAAGAATACAGATCATATAAAGTAAATCCATCGTGACAGGTCAGGAAATTCACGGATGCACTGATTCCGCGGTGTGCCGGATCGTATAGGTCTCTTGATCCTGTAATTCGTGTGATCGCTGTACCCGCCATGCCGCCATCGCCCTTCAAAAAGCGGCGCATGTCATCACGGTATCTTCCATTCCACTCTGCCCAACGGTTCCAGGATGGGAAACTGCCCACCTGATATAAACCACCGGCATCCCATGCCTCGGCGATCAGCTTTGCTTTTGCGAGAATCGGATCGCATGCAAGTCCCTGTAAAATAGGTGGATTTTCCATCGGTGCACCATTCTGGTCTCTGCTTAAAATAGATGCAAGGTCAAACCTGAATCCATCCACCCTGTAATTGATGACCCAGTATCTCAGACAGTCAATGATAAATTTACGCACGATCGGATGGTTACAGTTCATGACATTTCCACATCCACTAAAGTTGTAGTAATATCCATCCGGTGTAAGCATATAGTACACGTTATTGTCAATTCCTTTAAAGGAAAAACACGGTCCCTTCTCATTTCCCTCCGCTGTATGGTTAAATACAACGTCCAAAATAACCTCTATTCCATTTTCCTTCAGTTCATAGATCAGATTCTTTAACTCATCACCCTCATGATTGTGTTCCACCACTGAAGTATAACTTGTGTTGGGTGCAAAAAAACAGACTGTGTTGTATCCCCAGTAATTATACAGACGTTCTCCGTCCACCACACGGGTATCTTCCATCTCATCAAACTCAAAAAATCAGGCATCAGCTCCACTGCATTGATCCCGAGATCTTTCAGATAAGGGATCTTTTCCCTCAAGCCCTCAAAAGTACCTGGTGCTTTCACGCCGGAGGATGCATCTCTTGTGAAACCACGCACATGCATTTCATAAATGACCAGATCTTCAAACGGATGATTCAGAAAACAGCTCTTTTCCCAATCAAAATTATTTTCCACTACCCGGGCATGGTATACAAAGTCTTTTCCACCTTCCGGGCGCTCTCCCCAGTGTCTCTGCCCTGTCACTGCCCGGGCGTATGGATCAAGCAGGATATTGTCTTTATGAAACCGCAGTCCTTTTTTCATCATATGGTCCATCCAGCTGGAACGCATATTCAAACTCTTCGATATTTAACCCAAATACCAGCATGGAATATGTGCTTCCAATACAGTAAGTTTCCGGATAACGTATTTTTGCAAATGGCTCCTGTTCTTTCGGGCGGAACAATAACAGTGTACATCCGGTCGCTCCCATGGAATGGATGGTAAAACTGACTCCATTCGCCGCCTGCGCCGCACCATTCCTGTCATAAAATCCGGGCCGCACCTTATATCCTGAAATTTCATCCAGCGGCTGAAGTTTATCACCCTGTGTGGTTTATGATCAAAGTTCATCTGTTTTCACCTCATTTTCTTCTGCTCTATGGTAACGCATTCTGACACTCTGCATGCTTCACAGCATGCATCGCTTTTAATTATATTCTTATTATACTCGAAATACTTGATTTTACAATTTTTGTATACTACATTATATTTAAAATAATCAAAAAGGAGCATGGTTTTCCATAAAACACATGGAATGAACCAACCATTATTTTCAATGCGCACTTTATATGTATCCAGAACCCCCGCAGACTCTTCTGTCTATCCGACCATCAGCGCGGCACTTGATGCCATTCCGATGGATCTTAATGAACCGGCCTGCATTTATCTTGCACCCGGCATTTACCATGAAAAAATAACTATCAATAAACCATATCTGACGATCCTCGGCACTGGCAAGTCAAATAAAGATGTCGTCCTGACTTATGATGATTACGCCCTTGCTCCCATGGCTGATATTGGAAAACTCGGAACTTTCCGCTCCTACTCTGTTTTCATTGATACGCATGACGTCACACTGCAAAATCTCACAATTGAAAATGCATCGGGCGATTCTCTCACACACGGACAGGCAATCGCGCTCTATGCCGATGGTGACCGGCTTGTGATTGATTCCTGCCGTCTGATTGGACATCAGGATACCCTTTTCACCGGACCGCTTCCGCCAAAAGAGATCGAGCCTGACGGTTTTATCGGTCCAAAACAATTTGCCCCAAGGATCAACGGCAGACAATATTATAAGAACTGTTATATTTGTGGCGACATTGATTTTATTTTTGGAAGTGCCACTGCTTATTTTGAAAACTGCGTGATAGAATCCCTGTGTCATACTACGAATGTAAATGACATTCAGGGCTACATTACTGCCGCCTCCACACCGGAAAGTCAGGAATACGGATATGTATTTTCCAACTGTAAACTTATCTCAAAAAACTGTCCTCCAAATTCTGTCTATCTCGGAAGGCCATGGCGCAATTATGCTAAAACCGTGTTTCTTGAATGTGCATTGGGAAATCATATTCATGAATGCGGTTTTCATGACTGGAAGAAAGAGGATGCACGAAATACGGTTTTGTACGCAGAATATAGAAATTACCCCGCATCCAGCGCAGACACAACATCCAATAACCGTTCCCTAAACGATGATATCCACTGTATTGACGGCAGATGCATACCTTATCCACACCGGGCAGAATATGTCTGTGAATTAGATGCCGTACAGGCAGAACATTTTTCCAAAGAGAATGTGCTTTCCGGGCAGATCACTGGAATCCATGACGTTCTCACAGATGGTTACAGTTCGCTCGTGCCTCGTTCCAGTAACCACAGATGTGGAGAGCTTTGGAACAGCTTGCAGATTATCATTGTTTTCTTTCGGAAAAATGGTAATATAAAATCAATATTTCACTGGTGTATTGCCAGTGATCACAAATGCAGATGAAAACGGACTGTACTTGTCAATAACTTGAGGAGGGTATCATACATGGAAGAAAAGATTTATAAAACAATGAGTTCCACAGGTGCTGCAAATCTTGCAATCGGGATCTGCGTTCTTGTTGGCGGAATTGTTTCCGGAATCCTTTTGATCGTAAACGGTGCAAGATTATTAAAACACAAAGGAAAAATTATGTTTTAATGGTATCTTTCCAAAAAGGAGAGAATGTATCCCTTTAAAGGGACACTTTCTCTCCTTTTTTCTTGCAATAAGTCAGCCTATTTTACGAATTCCTCAATCACACAGGAATGTTCCTTTGTCTTCACATCATAATTAATCCCGACAAGCAATAGGTTTCCCTGATATTCTTCCAGACTCTGGCAGTATTCTTTCTCTTTGATCTGGCTGATTGCACCGGCTGCGCTCTTATCCCATTTTAATTCGACCACAAGTGCCGGTTTCTCCGGGTATTTTTTTCTTGGAATATATACCATATCTGCGAATCCTTTTCCCCCTGCCAGTTCACGATGCACAGTATAAAAATTTCTTGCAGCGTATAATGCCAGCGAGATTGTATAGCTTAATGCATTTTCGTCATTATACTGAATATGTGACGTCTCAAAATGAGCCTGTCTGATTCCTTCTGCAACCTGTTCCGGTCTTCTCTGCCAGATGGCATTCAATATGTCTGCGGAATTTTTCAGTGCCTGTGATACTTCTCCCCAGTCAGACACAGACACCGCATTCACATACTCACTTCTTATTTCATTATTTGGAATAAACACACATTTTTCATTCGAGTCATACCCCAGATAGCCTAGATGGATCAACAGTGTCAGGACATCATCCTCGGTGCGGAAAGTCGTCATATCGTTTGTAAAACTGCCCGTATTCACCGGTACTTTTTCCCCGGCGATTATGCTTAACACATCATCTTTCAGTCCGTCAAAGTTCATATCAATGTAAAACTGTAACGCTTCAAATGTTTCTGTCTGATTCCAGTAATTCTCTATTTTTCAAAACGCATACAGTTCACAACCGATCTCGGACTGTAAATGGATTTCTCTTTTTCAAAGGAATAACCATCATACCAGCTTTTCACCTCTGACATGTCTGCTTTATATTGTCTGCACAATGCTTCTACTTCTGTTTCCGTGAATCCCACATAAGATGCAAGTGGTCCGGGACTGATCATGGAAAATTCATCAAACATATTTAACGCAGAATGCGTCCCATACTTTTTGATTGGCAAGATTCCTGTCATATAGGCAAGGTGAATGTATCCTTTATCTTTTAGCAGATCTCTCAGAAAATCAAGGTATTTCTCCTGCGCTTCCTTGTCCTGCTTGTATTCCCTGAAAATACAGTCCCATTCATCAATAATCACTACGAACGGAATCTTCTTCTCTCTGTAAATATCCTGCATGGATTCCACAAGGTCTGTATCGTCAAAATAATCCACATCCGGATGCTCTGCTTTCAGTTCCCGGATCACCAGCTTTTTGATCCGGTCGATCAGCTTGTCAACATCACCGGTTCTGCTTAAGAATTCCTGCATATTCAAAAAAATAGTATCGTACTGATTTAAATGCTTTTTAAATCCGCTCTCTTTTGAAATTTCCAATCCTTCAAACAGTTTTTCCGAATCACATTCTCTGCTATAATATGCGGACAACATGTTAGCTGCCATTGATTTTCCAAAACGTCTCGGTCTGCTGACACAGATGTATCTCTGCATTGTGTTGATCACATGGTTACAATACCCGATCAAACCCGTTTTATCCACATAGATCTCGGAATGAACCATCTTATAGAACATGTCATTTCCCGGATTCAGATAATTTCCCATGAAGTCCTCCTGCTTTTCTATTATCGGCTGACGTTCACTATATGTTCCCCGTCACTGCCTGCCCGGCATTGCCTGTCATATTTTCGTTGCTTATTATGTTTATTGTAACGATTTTGTAAGAAATACAAAAGAGCTTTTAAAATTTCTTTTTCGCATAAATAAGCATATAGATAACTCAACACCCCAGAACAGAATCGCCACCCCACTTTTTCTCTCTGATTTTTGGTTCATTATAAAGGGTGTAGTGACTATAAGGTCAATGATTTTTGCACAAAATAAAATATCTGACCGAAAATATAATTTCTCGCCAGATATTTTCATTTATGAAATATTATGTTCCATACAATACTTTTCTACTAACTCTATAAATTCTCCTGCAACTGCAATCTGCCGCTCTGTCTCTTCTTTACTTGCAATATAAAATCATCATAATCACTGGCATGCCGTATCTCTTCTGCCTCACCGATTTTTCTACCCACTTCTCGCGGAAAAATCTCTGTCTTAACATAATCTTTATGACGTTTAAATGCCCTTCCATCTAATGCATGAACTGCATTTATCGCATGAAAAATTGCATAATAGGCTCTGTTATTTGCGCCTTTATATTCACCTGCATTTAATAATATCTTTGCAGACTTCAGATCAGATTTTGCCGTCTCTATACGATATGACACAAGGTCTTTTCTTGTCCCTATCTTCTCATTATACTGCTCCATACAAAACCACTCCCTCCTTGTTCACATTTTCATAAAATGGATAATTAACAACCCATTTTTTAAAATGGCTCTCACTCTTCGCAATCGGTTTTATATCGATATCATTATCTAAATTGAAATCATAAGTCATATAGGAAAGTTCCTTGCTGTACTTCTTCAAATCTAAATCTGACAAATCTAACAATATCATAATATCTACGTCTGAGTCTGGTCTGAAATCTCCTCTGGCATAGGACCCATACAGAATAATCTTTGATAAATGTGTACCGTATATTTTTTTTATTTCTGAAATATAAGTTTGCAATAATCCGTTCATTTTTTGTGGCATAATTGTTACTCCTTTCCAGAATTATTTCACATTTCTCTCTCTATTATATCCTCTGATTCTTTATTCCACAATATTCTTTACGATTTCTTCCTGATCCCATTCACAATCGCATAAAATGCCGGGAATAATACACCGACTACCGGCCAGATGATCCATGTTCTGTCCCAGTCATTAGTTGTAAAGCTCCATGCAAGATAGATGGCTGTGGCAATTAGCCAGTAAACAGTTACCGGGCCAGACATCTTTTGTTTTCATGTTTTTCTGTCTGGTGTAATCTTCTTCCTCCAGAAGCTGGTTCATCGCATTCATTTTGGCAGCACTTCGCACAATAAAATAGGTTCCGATTGCAACAAGCGTTAAAAGCATGCATACTGCTGAAACCATGTAAAAATCACTTTCAGATACAGCAAGTGTTCCAAATAAAGGAATCACAGAGCATATGCAGCATGTAATTCCGATGACAAGCTGAGTCACATACAGACTGTGATAAGCATCTCTTTTTTCCTTCACCATGCCGCTTACTTCATAGGCAGTCTCTATGTCTTCCTTTTCCATAAATTCATATTTCTTTGTTTTCATACCGCAAAGAATAAAAATTGTTACCGCAATTGCAATTAAAACGATCAAAACACAGATTCCTATTCCAGCCGCTGCATTTTCACTGATATGATAATTTGGCATCTCACTCATTGCTCCTGCTGTTTTCTTGCAGCATCTTCCTGCCGCTTCTTCTCTGCTTCCTGAAAAATTCTGTCCGCTTCTTCCTTCCGTTTTCTTTCTTCCTCTGCAAAGAAGGAAAGACCCTCTTTTGTCGTTACGAATCCGTTTTCGCTGCTCAAGTTATCTGTGAGTGTCACGAGATACGAAATCTTGGAACGGATAACTGGATGCTGCTTTAACGTGTAGGTTTTTCCAATCTCCAAGCCCGTGACATCCAAAAAATGTTTTACAACCGGTTCAAATAGCTTCTCAGCATATGCACCCTGTTCTGCTTCCATCTGCTTCGTTAAGCGTTCGTATTCATTCTGATACGGAAGATTGGTCAGCATAGGTTCTTTATAAATACAGACATCCATGCGTTTTATCCCATGAATCTTAAACAGTGCGACAATTTCAGGATACTTGGTTTTCGGAAACCGGCAGTAGTACCCGATAAACTTCCCTTTTACTTCTCTTATGTACTTGTTGTATTTGTCTGCTTCGGTTATATACACCTTTGCATACCAAATCAGTGCAGCCGCAAATGCAATCGCAAGAAGGAAATGTACCTGCCAGAGACATCCAAATCCAAATACTACGAAAAAGAATACTAATGCCGCTCCGATTGCACTACCCTCATCCTGAATCTGGCGGTTTTTCTCTACCTGATACAGCCCAACAAATAGTCCTGCAATAGAGAGGAATGTAGCGGATCCCAGACAGTTCTCAAACCATGCCTCTGGAAGCAGGAAATACAATGGAATTAACAGCAGCATTGGGCCGAATATCCAACAGATCAGCAACCCAGATTCCACTGCAATCTTATCCTGTTCGCGTCTTGAAAGCGTGTTATATCCTTCGACAGACTTCACCGCCTGTCTTGTATTCATCATTTCTTTTAACATCATCTATCACCTGTAATTTATTGATCATTTTAACATCGGAAAATCATTTTAGTTTTACATAGATATCTTCATTGTAACAGTCCATAATCGGCAAGACACCGCCTCAATCCACCCATCACATCACTAAATACGATGCCGTACTGTGCAGCTTTGCTGCAGTCCATCCAGAGATTGTGCACCAGAGAACCTTCTTGTACCTGCTGCCTGCTTCCTGTGATCTGCAAAAATTCCTTCGTAATCTCATACATGGACTGTGTTGTCTCACTTCCAAAATTGTAAACTCCACCCGGAAGCTGCAATATAACATCCTGCTCACCTAGTTGATTTTCTGCAAGAACCGTCTCGCCTGACAGCTTCCCGCTTTGCTGCAGTCCATTCTCCGGTAATTTTACAATCCGCTCCAGATTTTCACATACCTCACGCAGATAAGTGATCCCACGATACTGACGTCCAAAAGTAAGCGTCTCTTTCGCATTGAGGACATTCAATAGATAATTGCCTCTCGGTGAAATGTAGTCATACATCCATTCCGCCCGCAGCATCACAGAATCCGGCTGTCTGTCCAACACCCGCTGTTCCATTTCCAGTTTATGCGCTCCATAGATATTCGCAGGTTTTACCTCGTCCTCCCGATATGGTCCGTCGCTCTCGCAGCCACGGTACACCTGATCTGAACTGAAACAGATCAGTTTTCTCCCGTCTGATGCTTTCGCCAGATAAACCGGAAGAAGTACATTTGCATAATAGGACTCTTCCGGATTTTTCTCACAGATCCCCACATCCGAAATTGCAGCTGTGTGGATGATCACATCTGCTTCGCTCTCCTCCACGATCTGCCTGATCTGTTTTTCGTTCATTCCCTGAATGGACGGTGCGGCAATTGCTCTTTCTAACTCTTTCATCAGGCGTGTGCCCACAAAGCCGTGTGCTCCGGTAACTAATATTTTCATTGTATTTTTCTCCTCACACTGCTGATCTTCCACTCATCAAACGATGCCATTCTGTAATGCCAGTTCTTTTCCATCCAAAACCGCATGTATTAACACATCTTCCGTATCATATACGAGCTTTAACGAAAAGAAATCTTCCCTCTCTTCCAGCAAACGGAAAAAGATCCGGTCGCCTTCCCACAGGTTCAGCTCCGAAATCCGCTCTTTTCTACCCATTCCAACACACCTTCGTTACAGTCGATCGGTGTTCCCTCAAATTCATCTGCGGTAAAAAGAGACATGTATTCCACAATATCTTCACCATAAACAAATGTTATAATTCCTCTGTATTTCCATGCTGTGAGCGTATAGCCAGTTTCTTCTTTTACCTCGCGCAAAAGACATTCTTCCGGGCTTTCTCCCAGCTCAAATTTTCCACCGACACCGATCCATTTGTCATGATTAATATCATTTTCCTTTTTGATCCGGTGAAGCATCAGATACTTGTTATCTTTCTCAATATAACATAGGGTTGTCAATTTATTCATTTGTGAAAATTCCCCTGTCTCTTTTCGTTTTGTTTTAACTTATTACTAAAATTTGAGATAATTAGCAGATTTCCACAAGTTCGATCTTGAAATTCAATTCTTTTCCTGCCATCTCATGGTTTGCATCAAACGTAATAATTCCGGCTTCCTTTGCCACAACCGTAACCGGGAATGGCTGTCCCATCTCATTCTGAAGGTAAACCTGCTGTCCTTCTTCCAGTTCTTCTGCACCCGGCAGCTGGCTGATCTCCACATGAAAGATTGCATTTGGATCAGGCAGACCGTATGCTTCTTCCGGCATCAGGTGGATGTCTTTGATCTGTCCGATCTCCATATCTGCCACTGCACGGTCGAATCCTTTTATCATCATACCGGCTCCGCACACGAACTCTAATGGCTCACCGCGGTCATAAGATGAGTCGAATTTTGTTCCATCGTTAAAGGTTCCTGTATAGTGGACTTTTAATGTCTTTCCTACATTTGCTCCCTCGATCTTGCTGCGTTCTCCACAGCCGCATCCACAGCCTTCTCCGCTCTCTGTTCCTTCATGGGAACCGCATCCGCAACTGTGATTTTCCTCTGCATCATGATCTCCACAGGTATGTCCCTCCCCATGGTGGTCACAGGTCTGTCCTGCATCTATAAGTTTTCCATTTAAGTAATCTTCGACTGCTTTGTCAGTATCTCCGGATGCACCTGAGCAAACTTCAATCCCCGCCTCTGTAAGGGCATTGATCGCACCGCCACCGATTCCTCCGCAAATCAACGCCTTCACGTTCCTGTCGGCAAGTACTCCGGCAAGTGCGCCATGTCCTACTCCGTTAGAACTGATCACCTCACTAGAGATCACTTTATTATCCTCTATTTCATACACTTTAAAATTCTCTGTTCTTCCAAAATGCTGAAAAACCTCTCCGTTATCATAAGTTACTGCAATTTTCATACTTTCTTTTCCCTTCTCTTTCTTAATTATAAATAACTGACAAGCCACTCTTTTTATTATAACGGATGCATCTGCTTCTGGCAACCTGCCAGCCTCACGCTTCCTGTCGGCGCTAAAATATCATTACTGTGGATCCATAGCTCGTTCCAATCATAAATTATCCTGCTTCAAAAAGTAATTTTTAATAGCCTGCTCCTTTAACTCTTCCCCGATCACAATGATCACTTCCTGCCCCTTCTCGATCGGGTTCATGGTAATTCCATTATGCGTTGCATTCAGCTGTATCCAGCTTCTATCCTCCTTCTGCAAAAAACCTTTTACACGGAATACCTCGCCGCATTCCCTGTCATTCATCAGTTTTCCCACAGTAGTCTTTAACTGTTCCTCCGTCATTTTCACATTCATAAAATAGACAGATTCAAACCCTTTTTTCTCTTCCATATCCAGTTTGCGGTAGCTCTCCATCTGATAGCCGCAGCTAATCAGCCGGTTGAAATCTTCTTCATTCAGATCCAGTGTGCTTTTGCGCAGCACCTCTTTGTCCACCCTGCGCGGACACTTTATCTGTTCCAATGCACGGTTTAGGTGTGCGACCGTGGTGTCTGCCTGCTCCGCTGACACTTCATCCGCATGACTTAAGATAATCTCTCCTGCATTCGCCACCTCCGAAGCCAGAATATATTCTGCCTCCTCAGATAAATGCTCTTCCAGATTTGCATCCACAATCGCAATCACATTTCCCACCTCATACCAGCGGTCTAACGGTTCTTCCCTCAGCGCATCAAAAAATTCGTCCACATCAAAAATACCGGATGGCTCTACTATGACACGGTCATAGCCACACATTCCCATTGCAATCAGTTTTGTCTTAAAACGTCTTCTGTGACAGTCCGCGTCACAGCCACCGGAAACCATTTCCAACTCGCAGTTGTCTCCCATCAGATCCTGTAACAGCATCATATCAACATTCACGGCTCCAAAATCGTTCTCAAGGATTCCGATGTTCTGTCCTTTGGCAATGAGATATTCTGCATATTTTTTCAAAAAGGTTGTTTTTCCAGCTCCTAAGAAGCCTGTGATTAAGTCTATTTTTACCATCGCTACCGCCTCTCTACTACCCATCAGGCTATTTTCTTTCAAGAATTGCATTAAATACAGAATACACTATATAGTGGGACAGATTTTATTCCCTGCACCATACCGAAATTTCTTGCTGAAATTCTGATTGCGTATGCAGGCGCATATTTTTCCATGTAAACCATCATACTTTTTGCTTTTACATGATTTCCTGCTTTACATTCCACCGGAATTACATGATTTTCTTTTTGTATCAGAAAATCCACTTCTGCTGTATTATCTGATTCCCAATAATAAAGCTGATAACCATTCGTTTTTAATGCAATCGAAACATAGTTCTCTGTCATAATCCCACGAAAATGTTCTGTCTCTCTGCTCCTTAATGCTTCAAGACTCATTCCCATCCTCGCAGACATGATTCCCATATCGCTATAATATAGTTTAAATGCACTTAAATCCTGATATGCAACAACTGGATAAAATCCCTGTGTGCACTTCATGCATTTGTTCACAATTCCTGAACGGATCAGCCAGTCAATCGCATCTCCATACTGGGATGCACGTGCTCTGATCTTATAAGCTTATATTGGAATTTTTTGTATCTTTTGCAAGCTGTGCCGGCAGAGAATCATATGCTTCAAAAATACGTACTGTATCCCCCTTGTCTGCATACTTTGTCATGTCAGCAATATATGAGTTCAAAAGCATTTGTCTTATCTCTTCCTGACCAATTGAACTATTCCTCATAATATCAGCTTTCACTGCTGCCGGCATTCCACCTATGATGCAGTAGTGTTCAAATTCCTGCATAGCCTCCTCATGAAGTGCATCCTCTAATGGTACATTACTATTATAATGTTCCCGGATGGTATCTGAAAGTATTTGTTTTCCCTTTGCCCACAACACCTCTTCCAAATCCATTGGATACATTGTCAACATTTGTACTTTTCCTACTGGGAATGAGTATTTTTCACGATTTACAGCTACTCCTAATAAACTTCCAGCTGCCATTACATGATACTCTGGTGCCTCTTCCGCAAAATATTTCAAAGATGTCAATGCTCTCTCACACATCTGTATTTCATCAAAAATGATAAGAGTTTCTTCCGGCACAATTTTTACTTGATAATATTTTTCCAAAAGAACCACTACAGAATCTGCATGTATATCTGTTTCAAAATAACTTCCTATTTTCTCGTCTGTTTCAAAATTGATATACACGGTATTTTTATAATAATGTGCCCCAAATTCCCGCATCTCAAATGTTTTTCCAACCTGTCTTGCCCCATAGATCAAAAGTGGCATGCGCCCCTTTGTCTGCTTTTTCCATTCACATAATTTATCCGTTATTTTTCGTTTCATATATGCATCACCCTTGCATTCGTGTGTTTTAGTGTATTATATTACACTTTTTCATATGAATCAATGTATTTTTTACATTTAATACCGGTTGTGCACCTTCTCCGCAAAACATAAAACATCCTTAATCTCAACTTTCGTTCCATCATCCAGCACTGTGGTTCCACTCATCCGTCCAAACACCTGATGCTGGTCAGATACGATCAGTTTATAATCCAGACATGCGGATCTGTCCAGAAGCGGCATAAAATCCATCTCAAATCTTCCGTCACTGGAAGTGAATTTCCACGGCTTGCAATAATCATCCTCCGGGATTACAAAGGTCACATCATCGATTTTGTGTGCCACGCCGTCATAGAAGATCACGTTTTCCGAAGCTGCTTTCGTATTTCCGAATCCATAGCCGATATTAAACCCAAATGCATGTCCATCTACATCGCAGTTCCCGGAACCCCAGTACCAAGTGTTATCATATGTCCACACACCTCGTCCCCAGTCGAGCGTTCCGAAATGTTTTTCCGGGTGAAATTCGTACCGCTTTCCATTATATTCTGCAAAACCTCCCGCGCGCATACAATTGATTTTCTGGTTATAATAGAATCTTCCTTTTTTGTCCCACGGTGTTGCGATAACCATCGTATCCATTTGGGGCTGCTGCAACTGGATGTCGCAGGAGAATGGCTTGCCCTGATAGAAGTTATCAAACTCACAGATAATATGACGTATTATAATATTTCTTCCTGTTTTTTCTTTTCCAGCTATTGATTTCCCTACTACACTTCTTTCTGATAGATTTTCAGGCTTTTTTTCTAATACATATTTTAACCGCAAATTCTTCTTCTCATAAACAATATCGCCCTCTGAAGAATTTGTCGGCATTTGCAATTTTCCCATTGGAAATGCATCTAAGACTGTCTCTGTATGCTCCCACGGCTTCCCGGAAAAATCAAGCAGCGACACTGACTGTAACCCCACATACCCATCATCCGAAAGCGTAAATGCAACTGCACAGTCGTCTCCGACCACAAGATAGTAATCCCACTCTTTGATCAGAAACTTCGGTGCTTTGATCTGTGTTCTGGAATACTGCTGCAGCTGGCTCCTCGACCAGCCCGGCTCTGCGATATTGCCATTTGCATCTAATAACTGCTGCTTTGCTGTTACTTCGTGATTTCTTGCTGACATATGCATTCCCCCATTTCTACCAAAAATCCGTATGTGCTATATCTCAACCATAACACATAAGGATTTTCTCTTCAAGAAGTGTAAATATCATAATTTTTCGGCTGAAACCTTGGATTTTTCACTCCAATACCCGGTTCGAAACTCTTCTCATAAGCATCCCTGTCTTTAGCTTGCAAATCCATATAAAAATGGTTCTGCACCATATCCCGGTACTCATCTATCACCTGCTCATAGGACGCAGCCGCTCCGGCAACACTGTCCGCCTGATTTTCTTGCTAATCCCTGAATCCCATAAGTGGCAACAAGACAGTTTTTCACTTCATTATCATAAAGTGCTGGTTTAATATCCCACATTCCCCATGCTGCAAGTATCAGCCATCCTGCCGTGATTCCAACATTGAGCAATGTTAAAAATAGTTTAGTCATCTGCTTTCTCCCTGAAATCATCAATCATCTGTTGTATCTCATCCATTTCTTTTTTCGACAGCTTCTTTCCGGAAGCAAACGCTGCGATAAATGCCGGAAGGGAACCCTGAAATGTCTCTTCCACGAACTGTCCGCTCTTTGCAGCATAAAAGGCTTCCCTGGACACAATGGAAGTGACCACGCCGTCCTCATTTTTCATGATGCCTTTCTCACAGAGTTTGCGGAGCACCGTGTAGGTTGTGGATTTCTTCCACTCAAACTGCTCGCTGCACAGCTTCACTAATTCCCTGAACTGACTGGTTCTCTCCCAGATCAGTTCTGCAAATTCTGTCTGGATTGCGCCCAATTCGTAATCTCCCATAGTTTTTCCCCCCTTATTTAAAATGGTCGGTTTATTTGTAGCAGATCTTACTTTTGGGTTTATTCCGAATAAACCTTGTGGTTTTAGCCTATCCAAAATAAACCAGTCTGTCAAGTAGATTTCATTATTTTAATAGAAATAATATCTTTTGAAGCATTGTTCATCTTAAAATAAAAATGAATTAAAAAGACGGATTATAAGGTGTCACTTTCCAACACTTTATAATCCATCTTTCTATTACGTTTTATATTTTCCCGCAGTTTTACGACTTTACGCTGCTTTTCTCCAACTTAGGATCTATGCGGCAATTCTTACACCTGAATCCGGTCTGCAATTTCATTTCCCATTGCAAATCTCGATCCTTTTACCCCAACAATCAATGCGTCCTTCAGCTTTCGGATAATCTGTATATTATCTCCCTCTTCCACATGATGTTCGCGCAGGAAATCCATGACTTCCGGCACACCAAACATCCACTGGATCGTATAGCTTCTTCCGATTGCCGCCTTTGATAATTTCTGCATAAAAATGCCCCCTTTTCTTTCATTGTAAGAACAGTATGCCCTGTTAGTCAATGAAAATGTAAGGTTAGGAAAGACTTTTTTTGCAGGTATTTTTTCCCTGAAATTCAAGGTTTTGTTGCTGCTATCCACATGACAATCTGTTTGTTTTGAATAACTTTCGGTTAATAAGTATTCATCTGCGCCGCAAAAATCCTGCTGCACAGCTCATTATATGTTTCTTCGGAAACTTCGTCGCTATTGATCACGTATATTGAACCTTTTTCCGGATCATTTTCATCTCTGTATTCTTCCGAAAAATCCATCTCATTCACTTTGCTGTCAGCCCCATCATATCTTTCCATATGATAAACCTTGTAACCACTGTTCATCTCATTGCTGTACAAGATCCATACATATCCCTGATAATAGGTATAAGACAGACTTTCAGCTGTCCCATCTCCTGCAGCAAATTCATACACTTCACCATCTCTGGCATCCAAATATTTTCCGCCATAAGGTCCACAAAGTATCAGTTCCTCTTCTCCATCATTATCAAGATCTTCCCGATCTCCAATGGAATAAGCATCCCACTCTTCGCTATCCATATCTAATTCTGTAATATAAAAAGTTTTCGCTGTGTCATACAGACAATGCGCACTGACTTCTCCATTTACAAATCTGTCCAGCAGTTCATCTGCTGACATCTGCACAAAACCTTCATTTGAATCCCCACTTGTCTCCTCTGTAGAAAACGTAATATCTCCTTCTAACGTGTCATTTTCGACCAGATTACTGTCTTTTATCTCCGATACAGATTTACCACACCCTGAAATTATAGCAAAACCCACAAAAAAAATGACTGATAATTTTTTTCTATTCATGTTGCCGCCTGTCTCTGTTGTTTTCTGTAAAATTCTAAATTAATATCATTTTCTGCTTTTTCATTACAGCGCAAACATTTCCTGACAGATGTTCTTTCCACTCTCTGTCTTAAAAATATTTTGATATGCCTGCAAAGCTGCTTCTTTCGCCAGTCCATCCTCCAGAATATTCACCAGAAAATCAGCCTCCACAAGAATCTGATAATCAATACCATCGATTGCATCATAAGTATGATGATGTGCGATCAGGTATTTCACACGCTCGATCGCGTTTTCCTCAAACTGCAGCTCTTTTAACAATTTTTCTGCAATCGCAGGTCCTTCCTTTTCCTGAAGCTTTCCGTTTGAACTGCCGTATTTTTCCTCACACAGATGGATGCCAATGTCGTGCGTCAACGCAGCCGCTTCCAGAATAAATAAAGTGCTTGCATCTACGTGCTCCATCTCCGCGATCAGCTTCGCATAGCTGTGTACCTTGCAGAAATGCTGGATCCGCTTTGGATCACCACTGTATAAACGAATCATTTCATAATGTAATCTGTTGATCATATTGTTTTCTTCCTTTGCTTCTTCCAAATCTTAAATAGCAAGCAGATTCTTAATCGCTTCCATATATATAAGAACTGCCTCTTCCATCTCAGAAACAAGGATAAATTCATCGGCACTGTGAATATGATAATCCATCCCCAGTTTTTCCGGTCCAAATGCAATGATATTCTTCAATGATTTTGCATAAGTACCGCCACCGATCACCATTGGTTCATGTTCTGTGTCGCCTGTCACATCTACATATGCTTTGTACAGCGCATTTACCAGTGGAGATTCTCTTGGGAAAAATAATGGATCACCAATCTCGCCAATCTCAATATATCCGTTTTCATCTTCCAACCTTGCCTCACACATTGCACGGACATCCGCCGCTTTCAATGTCACCGGCACACGGATATCGATCGTGCATGAAATGATGCCATCTTCTGTTTTGACAATTCCATTGCATAAAGTCAGGACACCATACTTATCCTCAAATTTCAATCCTACACCAGCGCCATCACAGGACGTTCCGATATGTTCATTATAAAATTTTACAAAATCATCTTCAAATCCGGCTTTTTCCATGCACTCAAATGTCACACCGGCCGCATTGACACCAAGTTCCGGCATACTTGCATGTGCAGATACACCTTTGCAAAATGGTAATCTGTCCATTTTCCTCTGTCACACGATACTGCTGAAGCTTTGTATCTGCAAGAGAAGCCTCTAATTTTTCTTTCAGTCCCGCCTCTGTTGGAATCACAGTTGTACAGGTATCACATACAGCATTTGACACAAATCCACCGTTCATGGAAATGATTTTTGTATTTTTCGAGTAAGCTGTCATAGACATATGCCCTTTTTCGCCGTGTATACATGGAAAATTGGCATCCGGTGTAAATCCACAGGATAACTCTTCCGCAACCTCGTTGTAATGCTCCATGCATTTTGAGCCGGTCTCCTCGTTGCATCCCATGATGAGGCGGACTCTTTTATTCAGTTTTACACCCGAATCCCGGAGAAGTTTCATCGCATAGAGTGCCTCTAAAACAGGTCCCTTATCGTCCGTTGTTCCACGACCATATACATGGTCGCCTTCTCTGGTCAGCTTAAATGGATCATAAGTCCAGTCACCGCCTACCGGCACAATGTCTAAATGTCCTGCAATACCAACGATCTCTTCTCCCTCGCCCATCTCTGCATAACCACAATAATGATCCAGATTTACAGTCTTAAATCCTAATTCTTCTGCAATTTTTAATCCTTCTTCCAGTGCCTTTGCCGGACCTGCACCAAAAGGTTTTCCCTCTTCCGGTGTGCCGAGCTGTGAATCAATTGCAACTAATCTTCCTAAATTTGCTATCATTTCCTCTGATAATGTGTGGATTTGTTCTTTCATGTTCATAATTCTTTATTCCTTTCCTATCTATCAAAATTTGTTTCAAACGTCTCTTATATACCTAAATATGCGTTCACTTTCTCCGGTGTATCCAGCCGCAAAGCCATGATGGTTCCATAAATCATATAATCGACCACATCTTTTGTGATCTCCTCCTCAAACCTCGCCTTCATTTGATCCGGATATTGATGCACCAGAAAATGTACACGGTAATTATCATCTTTTCTGGAAATAAATGCACTGATATACAATCCATTTATAGCTGCGGTCAGAACCTCATCATCTGTAATTTTTATATCCAAATGATAAGACTTTGAAACAAGATAAAAATCTTCCCCACGTTTTTCAATCTTCTTATCCGTAATCTCTCCAATGGAAAAATCCTGCACATGATTTGCCGTTGCAAGAAGAAACTGCTTGTCTAACTCTTTTTCATAAACATAATTTAAAATATCTCTCGGTGTATACTGCATTATTCGGTCATCTCCATGTAAGCTTTTGGTATATCTTATAGTATCTGCGTTTTCTCAATGATTTAGATCTTCTTCTGTATAAAATGTACCTGTCATCTGCGCATTGATCTCTGCAATTTCACGTTTTCCATTAATATAATCTGCATAGATATCCCAGAGATCCATGTCGCAGTCCTGTAAACCGTCATCATCTGGAATCCATGCCTTAATCAGCGCAATCCGTTCCTCTTTTGTTGTATCTTTGATCAAATTTGATTTCATATTCTCGTCTGGAGACAATTATTGTGTTATCTCTGCTCCTTTGTTATTATAAAACGATTCATAATCGTTATATGATTAATTTAAGATTGCAGTGCACGCCAGAAAAATCAGAGATTTCCCTGGCTGACGGGCATTCGCTTCGCTCGGCAGTCTTTATTATACCATAAATCATTTCTGTGTGCGAATTGAATATCGTGCATCCCCACTGAACGTTTTTTTGTAATGGGAACCAAGTTTCCCGGTACATAAAAAAGACTTCCGGTATTTCCGAAAGCCCTTTTGTACACTATACAAACTTTTTTATCCACGGAAATCAATATGCTGTCCGACCTGCAATTCTGCTTCTGTCTGAACATTGTCGCTCTTCATGGAAAACGTATAATCATTGATTTTCTTGATCAGTTCCTCAATCGAACCTGCCGAAATCGTAATGGTATCGTCATCATCTGACGTTTGCTGTGCTTCCTTTAACTTGTCCTGCTTTTCCTTCTTCTCAGCTTTCTTTTCCTCTGCCTTCTTTGCTTCTTTCTTCTCGACTGCTTTTTTCTCGATACGCGCTTTCTGATCCGCAGAAGATTTCTTCAGAACTGCAAAAAATGATGCTGTTCCTCCATCATTAACCTTCATTCCGTAGCCTACAACGTTCTGACTCTGACCGGATGATTCAATCTGGGATTTTAACTGTGATAAGTCGGACGCTGCATTTTTAATAATGCCCTCGTACTGTTTTCTATAATTTTCATCTGTCGCCATCCGCTCGATTTTTTCTTCATCAATCAAAACGACCATTTTGTTTCCATTTGCATAGGATGCTGCATTTGCCTGTGCATTGGCTTTCTGTTCTTTGCTCACCAGAATAAAGTCCATATTAGAATACTTTTTCTTTAATTCCTGATAATACTTTACCCCTTCTTCAGAAAGCTTCGCATTTCCGATGGTCTTACCATAATTTCCGTTTGTCTTGGAAACTTTGGAATTTTCTGTACCTGTCACATTTTCCTTATTTGTTTTTCCAGTTTTGGACTGTGTACTGTAAGTACTGTAAAGATTAGATACAATTGAATCTGTGTTGACTGCCATGTCATTCCCTCCCATATCACGATACGGTTATTGCAAATCCGTTTGCATTTACTTGTTATTTATTATATCGGGCAAATTTCTGAAAAATTGACACACAAAAAGCAAACCTACTTATTTATCAGGTTTGCTTTTTTAGATATTAGAACATATTTTTTTCTGAATAAAATGCTTTCACATAAAGAAACCGCAACCCCTGATTACTCAAGGATTGCGGAATATAATCCAAAACCTGTTAAACAATAAAATGCACACTTCGTTAGCATTCTATTGTCATGAATTATAAATTACTCGATGATTGTAGCAACACGTCCAGATCCTACTGTACGTCCACCCTCACGGATAGCGAATGTAAGACCCTGCTCCATAGCTACTGGATGAATTAATTCGATAGTCATTTCGATGTTATCACCTGGCATACACATTTCAACACCATCTGGTAAATCACAAACACCTGTAACGTCTGTTGTTCTGAAGTAGAACTGTGGACGATAGTTGTTGAAGAATGGAGTATGACGTCCACCTTCGTCTTTTGTTAAAACGTAAACCTGAGCTGTGAATTTTCTGTGGCATGTTACAGTACCTGGTTTAGCAAGAACCTGTCCACGAACGATCTGGTCACGGTTAACACCACGAAGTAATGCACCGATGTTATCACCAGCCATAGCCTCGTCTAACTGTTTACGGAACATCTCGATACCAGTTACAACTGTAGACTGAACATCTTCTTTAACACCTAAGATCTCAAGTGGATCATTTAAGTGAAGTGTTCCTCTCTCTACTCTACCTGTAGCAACTGTACCACGACCTGTGATTGTGAATACGTCCTCTACTGGCATTAAGAATGGTTTATCTGTATCACGCTGTGGATCTGGAATATAAGAATCAACTGTATCCATTAATTCCATGATCTTGTCTCCCCAAGGTCCCATTGGATCTTCAAGAGCTTTTAAAGCAGATCCCTGGATGATTGGGCAGTCATTGAATCCGTACTCTTCGAGCTGTTCTGTGATTTCCATCTCAACTAACTCTAATAATTCTGGATCGTCAACCATATCACATTTGTTCATGAATACTACGATGTAAGGTACACCTACCTGACGGGATAATAAGATGTGCTCTTTTGTCTGAGCCATAACACCGTCAGTAGCAGCTACTACAAGGATAGCTCCATCCATCTGAGCAGCACCAGTGATCATGTTCTTAACGTAGTCAGCATGTCCAGGACAGTCAACGTGTGCGTAATGTCTCTTCTCTGTCTCGTACTCAACGTGAGCAGTAGAAATTGTGATACCACGTTCTCTTTCTTCTGGAGCTTTATCGATGTTAGCGAAATCTACAGCTGCGTTACCAGCTACTCTTTCAGATAAAACTTTTGTGATAGCTGCTGTTAAAGTTGTTTTACCATGATCTACGTGACCAATGGTACCGATATTACAATGTGGTTTTGTTCTTTCAAACTTAGCTTTTGCCATTTTGAATATCCTCCTTAAATTGATGCCATATTGGCTATAGTTGTTATATTTAATAACTCGGCTATTTATGATTATATAAAATAATCTTAGCTTTTTCAAGTTATTTTTATCACAGAATCCCTTATTTTAAGGGATTTCTGTGATTTAATATTGTTTTTAGATTCTGTTACACAGAAATAACTGAAATCAGTTATAAGCCATGCTTTTTTTCAGAATTTATTTGGATTTATCTGCAAGAACTTTTTCCTGAACAGATTTTGGTACCGGCTCATATTTCTCGAAGAACATAGAGTAGTTACCACGTCCCTGTGTCTTAGAACGTAAGTCTGTAGAGTAACCGAACATCTCAGCAAGTGGTACATATGCTTTAACCATTTTACCACCACCGATATCGTCCATACCCTCGATACGTCCACGACGGGAGTTGATATCACCGATTACATCACCCATGTATTCTTCAGGCATTGTAACTTCTACCTTCATGATAGGCTCAAGTAATACTGGTGAAGCTTTTGCCATAGCCTCTTTGAATGCCATAGATCCAGCGATGTGGAATGCCATTTCAGAAGAGTCGACCTCATGGTAAGATCCATCGTATACGTTAGCGTGAACACCAAGAACTGGGAATCCGCCAAGAATACCTGCCTGAGCAGCTTCTTCGATACCTTCACCAACTGCTGGGATGTATTCCTTAGGAATAGCACCACCGACAACGGTAGATTCGAATTTGAATGTCTCTTCGCCGTTTGGATCCATCGGCTCAAATTTAACTTTACAGTGTCCGTACTGACCACGTCCACCGGACTGTTTTGCATATTTGTACTCAACATCTACAGGTTTTGTAAATGTCTCTTTGTAAGCTACCTGTGGAGCACCTACGTTAGCTTCTACTTTGAATTCACGAAGCAGACGGTCAACGATGATTTCCAAATGTAACTCACCCATACCAGCAATAATTGTCTGGCCTGTTTCCTGATCTGTATGAGCACGGAAAGTAGGATCTTCTTCTGCAAGTTTTGCAAGAGCCTCACCCATTTTACCCTGTCCAGCTTTTGTCTTAGGCTCGATAGCGAGCTCGATAACTGGTTCTGGGAATTCCATGGACTCTAAGATTACTGGATGCTGTTCATCACAGATTGTATCACCAGTTGTTGTAAATTTGAAACCTACAGCAGCTGCGATATCTCCGGAGTAAACTTTGTCTAATTCCTGACGTTTGTTAGCGTGCATCTGTAAGATACGTCCAACACGTTCTTTTTTATCTTTTGTTGCATTTAATACATAAGAACCGGAATTCATTGTACCAGAGTAAACTCTGAAGAATGCAAGCTTACCAACGAATGGGTCAGCCATGATTTTGAATGCTAATGCAGCGAAAGGTTCGTCATCAGAAGAATGTCTCTCTACTTCATTACCATCTAAGTCAACACCTTTGATAGCTGGGATATCTGTTGGAGCTGGCATGTACTCGATAACTGCATCGATTAACTTCTGTACACCTTTGTTTCTGTAAGCAGAACCACAGCAAACAGGTACAGCAGTACATTCACATGTAGCTTTTCTTAATACTTTCTTCATCTCCTCAACAGATGGTTCCTCACCCTCAAGGTACATCATCATTAAGTCATCATCTAACTCGCAGACTTTCTCTACTAATTCTGCATGATAAAGTTCAGCTTCATCAGCCATATCACCTAAATCATCTGTTACAGTGATATCGTCACCTTTATCATCATTGTAGATATAAGCCTTCATCTCGAATAAGTCGATAATTCCTTTGAAATCGTCCTCTTTACCGATTGGTAACTGAAGACAGATAGCATTTTTTCCTAATCTTGTACGAATCTGATCAACAGCTCCGTAGAAGTTAGCACCCAAGATGTCCATCTTGTTAATGAAAGCCATTCTAGGTACGTTGTAGGTATCAGCCTGACGCCATACGTTTTCTGACTGTGGTTCAACACCACCCTTTGCACAGAATACGCCGACAGCGCCATCAAGTACACGAAGGGAACGCTCTACCTCTACAGTAAAGTCTACGTGTCCAGGAGTATCAATGATGTTGATACGATGCTCTAAAGCACCTTTCTTTGGTTTTGTGAACTCTTCCAAAGTCCAGTGGCATGTAGTAGCGGCTGATGTAATTGTGATACCTCTTTCCTGCTCCTGTTCCATCCAGTCCATGGTAGCAGTACCTTCATGAGTATCACCAATCTTATAGTTAACACCGGTATAGTAAAGAATACGCTCTGTTAATGTTGTTTTACCAGCATCAATATGAGCCATAATACCAATGTTTCTGGTTCTCTCTAATGGATATTCTCTTCCAGCCAAGGTTTTTCCTCCTTAATTTACTACGCCGATATGCGCAGAACATTTTTATAATACTTGAGAGCAAAGTTGCTTTGCTCCCGGTATCTATTCATATGGCAAATGATATTAGAAGCGGTAATGAGCGAATGCTTTGTTTGCTTCTGCCATTTTGTGCATATCTTCTTTTCTCTTAACAGATGCACCTGTGTTGTTAGCTGCATCCATGATTTCATTTGCAAGTCTTTCTTCCATGGTCTTCTCACCTCTGTTACGTGAGAAAGTTGTTAACCAACGAAGTCCTAAAGCCTGACGACGGTCTGGTCTAACTTCGATTGGTACCTGGTATGTTGCACCACCAATACGTCTAGCCTTTACTTCAAGAACAGGCATAACGTTATTCATGGCTTCTTCAAATACCTCAAGAGCAGGTCTTTCTGTTTTCTCTTCTACTCTTGCGAAAGCTCCATATACAATTTTCTGTGCTACACCTTTCTTACCATCTAACATAATGTTGTTGACAAGCTTTGTAACGACTTTGTTATTGTAAATTGGATCTGCTAATACGTCTCTTTTCTGAGTATGTCCTTTACGTGGCACGGTTCTTCCCTCCTTAATCATAATTTACTATACAGGTCTTCCCTGCATTTACTGTGTCCGGTTTCCCGGCTCTGCAACATTTGCAATGAAAGTTCAATGCAACATGTTGTCAGTGAACTTCATTTCGATTAATTCAACGGTACTCACATGTGTAAAATGGGCAAGCCCATCTCGGAACAAAATCTTGTTCCCCCTTAGTGTTCGTGCGGAAATATATCTCTAGTGAAACAATTCCAACACTAAACCTTTTAGTTCTGTTTGTGATACTATTGGTTTTACTTCATTCTGTAATCAAAAATTACTTAGAAGCCTTTGGTCTCTTAGCGCCGTATTTAGAACGAGCCTGTTTTCTGTTAGCAACACCTGCTGTATCAAGTGTACCACGGATGATGTGATATCTTGTACCTGGTAAGTCCTTAACACGTCCACCACTGATCATAACAACGCTATGCTCCTGTAAGTTGTGTCCTTCACCTGGAATGTAGCTTGTTACTTCGATTCCGTTAGAGAGACGTACTCTGGCGATCTTTCTAAGAGCTGAGTTAGGTTTTTTAGGAGTAGCTGTCTTAACAGCTGTACAAACACCTCTCTGTGGAGAAGGAGCATCTGTAGGTCTCTTCTGTAAAGAGTTGTAACCCTTCTGAAGTGCAGGTGCTGTAGACTTCTTAACAGATGTCTGACGTCCTTTTCTTACTAACTGGTTAAATGTTGGCATTATTTTCACCTCCTGTTAATATTATGTGAACAAAAAAGTTCAAACTGCATGCCTTTTTTTTTCTTGTTAAATTATTATATAGGTGTCCATCCCAGATGTCAAGCACTTTTACATAGATTTTTCTTACGCTTTTAAAGCATTTCCAATATCTGGCTTTTTTATACCAGATATTATGATTACGAAAAAAGAGGAACAGATTTTCATCCATTCCTCTCTTATTTCAATATCTTATTCTTCTACTGGTGCAAATTCTTCATCTGCAAAAGAATCGTCATCAAAATCAATCTCGTCATTTTCATTGACATCAGAATCAAGTTTGATATTGCGGTATCTCTTCATACCTGTACCAGCCGGGATCAGTTTACCAATGATTACGTTTTCTTTCATACCGATCAGTGGATCAACTTTTCCTTTGATAGCTGCTTCTGTCAGAACTTTTGTTGTCTCCTGGAAGGAAGCTGCCGATAAGAAGGAGTTCGTAGCTAAGGAAGCTTTGGTAATACCAAGTAATACCTGTTTTCCTTCTGCCATTTCTTTTCCTTCACTCTCAAGCAGTTCATTTGTATCCTCAAAATCAAGAGTATCTACTAATGTTCCCGGAAGCATATCAGAATCACCGTTTGTCTCAACGCGGACTTTCTGCAACATCTGACGTACGATCAACTCGATATGTTTGTCGTTGATCTCAACACCCTGTAAACGGTATACACGCTGAACCTCGCGGAGCATGTAATCCTGAACGGCACGGACACCTTTGATCTTTAAGATGTCATGTGGATTTACAGAACCTTCGGTCAGCTCGTCACCAGCTTCAAGTACTGCGCCGTCCATTACTTTGATTCTGGAACCGTAAGGGATTAAGTATGCCTTAGATTCACCAGTCTCATTGTTTGTAACGATGATCTCACGTTTCTTCTTAGTATCTTTGATGTTAGCTACGCCACCAAATTCTGTGATAATGGCAAGTCCCTTCGGTTTTCTTGCCTCGAAAATTTCTTCGACACGAGGAAGACCCTGTGTGATATCGGTACCGGCAACACCACCTGTATGGAAAGTACGCATGGTAAGCTGTGTACCAGGCTCACCGATGGACTGTGCTGCGATGATACCAACAGCCTCACCAACCTGAACTGCCTGACCGGTAGCCATGTTTGCTCCATAACATTTTGCACATACACCCATATGGGAGCGGCAGGATAATACGGTACGGATCTTCACTTTCTCGATTGGATTGCCATTCTCATCAACACCACGGCTCATAACTTCTGCTGCACGTTTTGGTGTGATCATATGGTTTGCCTTTACAATGACATTGCCATCTTTATCACAAATTGTATTTCAGGAGAAACGACCTGTAATACGTTCCTGAAGACTTTCTATCTCTTCTTTTCCATCCATGAATGCAGTTACCCACATACCAGGGATTTCTCTGTTCTTGCCTTCACAGCAGTCAGATTCACGAACGATCATATGCTGTGATACGTCTACAAGACGTCTCGTAAGGTATCCGGAATCGGCTGTACGAAGCGCTGTATCGGACATACCTTTTCGTGCTCCATGCGCAGACATGAAGTACTCCAATACATCAAGACCATCACGGAAGTTGGATTTGATAGGCAGCTCGATTGTTCTACCGGTTGTATCAGCCATCAAACCACGCATACCTGCAAGCTGTTTGATCTGTTTATCAGAACCACGGGCTCCGGAATCCGCCATCATGAAGATGTTGTTGTATTTATCAAGACCTTCCAGAAGCACTTTTGTAAGCTCATCATCGGTCTCTTTCCATGTCTCAACAACTTCTTTGTAACGTTCTTCCTCTGTGATAAGACCACGTTTGTACTGTTTTGTAATTCTGTCTACTGTATCCTGAGCTGCTTTGATCATTGCAGGTTTCTCTGGCGGAACCGTCATATCGGAAATGGATACGGTCATCGCTGCTCTTGTGGAATATTTGTAACCCATAGCTTTTACAGCATCCAGAACCTCTGCTGTCTTGGTAGCACCATGGATATTGATTACTTTTCAAGAATCTGTTTGTTCTGTTTCTTGGCAACAAGGAAATCTACTTCCAGTTTTAATTCATTGCCAGGAATACTTCTGTCAACAAATCCTAAATCCTGAGGAATGATCTCATTGAAGATGAAACGTCCTAATGTGGACTCAACAACTCCTGTGATTTCTTTTCCATCCGGCATTGTCTTTGTCATACGGACTTTGATTCTGGAGTGAAGTGTTACTGCTCCGTTCTCGTATGCAAGGATTGCTTCGTTGACACTCTTGAATATCTTGCCCTCTCCCTTAGCTCCCGGTCTCTCCTGTGTTAAGTAGTAGATACCAAGGACCATATCCTGTGAAGGAACTGCTACAAGACCACCGTCAGATGGTTTTAACAGGTTGTTCGGTGAGAGAAGCATAAATCTACACTCAGCCTGAGCCTCTACAGATAATGGAAGATGTACAGCCATCTGGTCACCATCGAAGTCGGCGTTGAACGCGGTACATACCAATGGATGTAACTTGATTGCTTTACCTTCTACTAAGATTGGCTCGAATGCCTGAATACCTAATCTATGCAGTGTAGGAGCACGGTTTAACATAACCGGATGCTCTTTGATAACGTCTTCTAAGACATCCCAAACTTCTGTCTGGAGTCTCTCAACCATTTTCTTAGCACTCTTGATGTTGTGTGCAGATCCGTTGGCAACAAGTTCTTTCATAACGAAAGGTTTGAATAATTCAATTGCCATCTCTTTTGGAAGACCACACTGATAAATCTTTAATTTTGGCTCAACACAGATAACGGAACGTCCTGAATAGTCAACACGTTTACCAAGTAAGTTCTGTCTGAAACGACCGGATATACCTTTTAACATATCGGATAAGGATTTTAATGCTCTGTTTCCTGGTCCTGTAACCGGACGTCCACGACGACCGTTATCGATCAGGGCATCAACAGCTTCCTGTAACATACGTTTCTCGTTACGAACGATGATATCAGGAGCTCCTAACTCAAGAAGTCTTCTCAAACGGTTATTTCTGTTGATAATTCTTCTATATAAATCATTCAAATCAGAGGTAGCAAAACGTCCACCATCCAACTGAACCATTGGACGAAGATCTGGTGGGATAACCGGTACAACGGTCATGATCATCCATTCTGGTTTGTTTCCAGATTCACGGAATGCTTCTACAACTTCCAGTCTCTTAATGATTCTGGCACGTTTCTGACCAGTTGCATCTTCTAACTCTGCTTTTAATTCAGCAGAATCTTTTTCCAGATCAATCGCCTGTAATAATTCCTGAATTGCCTCAGCACCCATTCCTACACGGAATGCATTGCCGTACTGTTCTCTTGCATCCTGGTATTCTCCTTCGGAAAGTACCTGTTTGTACTGTAATGCAGTATTGCCTGCATCCAATACGATGTAAGAAGCAAAGTATAAAACTTTCTCAATGTTCTTGGAGATAAGTCAAGGATCAATCCCATACGGGATGGAATTCCTTTGAAGTACCAGATATGGGATACAGGTGCAGCAAGCTCGATGTGTCCCATACGCTCTCTACGAACGCTGGATTTTGTGATCTCAACGCCACAACGGTCGCAGACAACGCCCTTGTAACGAATTTTCTTATATTTACCGCAATGACATTCCCAGTCTTTGCTAGGTCCAAAATCTTCTCACAGAAAAGACCATCTTTTTCCGGTTTCAATGTTCTATAGTTGATTGTTTCCGGTTTTTTAACTTCACCGCGGGACCATTCTCTGATCTTTTCCGGGGATGCTAAACCAATACGGATGGCATCAAATGAAACAGACTGGTTAATTGCCTCTTTATTTGTTGTTTCTGGCATCTATGACACTCCCTTTCTCTACTTTACAGAATCGACTCTCTTTATCGGTCTGTGCGGATGCACAGACCTTAAATGCTTATTGATTATTTACTCTTCGAAATTGTCTTCCGGCATATCATCGTAAAAATCAGAGTCATCATCTGCATCGGTGTCTTCCTCTTCTTCTACGTCAACAAGTTCTTCGTTTTCAGAATCAAATTCTTTCTTTGTGAATCCCATCTTGGAGAATGATTCACTGTCTTCAAAAGCGAAATCTTTATCGCCTGAAATAATGGAGTTCAGGTCGGTGTTACCGTACTCACTTGTTTCCATTAATTCAACTTCATTTCCTTCGTCATCTAATACTGTGACATCAAGTCCTAAGGACTGTAACTCTTTCAGTAATACCTTGAATGATTCTGGAATTCCCGGTTCAGGAATATTATCACCTTTGATAATTGCCTCATAAGTCTTAACACGTCCTACAACGTCATCAGACTTCACTGTAAGGATTTCCTGTAAGGTATATGCTGCACCGTAAGCTTCCAGTGCCCAAACCTCCATCTCACCGAAACGCTGTCCACCGAACTGCGCTTTACCACCAAGTGGCTGCTGGGTAACTAAAGAGTAAGGACCAGTAGAACGTGCATGGATCTTATCATCTACCAGGTGGTGCAGTTTCAGGTAATGCATGTGTCCGATTGTTACAGGTGAATCAAATGGTTCTCCGGTACGTCCATCACGCAGCTGAACTTTTCCATCACGGGAAATTGGAACACCTTTCCACAGTGCTCTGTGGTCTCTGTTGTCCCATAAGTACTTCATAACTTCTTCGCCAAGTACATCTTTGTATTTTGCTTCAAAATCTTCCCATTCGAAGTTTACATAATCATTAGCCAATTCCAGTGTATCCTGGATATCAATTTCCTTTGCACCATCAAATACCGGTGTTGCAATATTGAATCCCAATGCTTTTGCAGCAAGACTCAGGTGAATCTCAAGGACCTGACCGATATTCATACGGGAAGGTACACCTAATGGATTCAATACGATATCAAGAGGACGGCCATTTGGAAGGAATGGCATATCTTCTACTGGAAGTACACGGGAAACGACACCCTTGTTACCATGACGGCCGGCCATCTTATCACCGACAGAGATTTTTCTCTTCTGTGCAATGTAAATGCGGACTGCCTGGTTTACTCCTGGAGATAACTCATCTCCATTTTCTCTTGTAAATACTTTGGCTTCCACAACGATACCATATTCGCCGTGAGGAACTTTTAAGGAAGTATCACGTACTTCTCTTGCCTTCTCACCAAAAATTGCACGGAGAAGTCTCTCTTCTGCTGTCAGTTCTGTCTCTCCCTTAGGAGTAACTTTTCCGACTAAGATATCACCGGCACGAACCTCTGCACCGATACGGATAATACCTCTTTCATCAAGGTCTTTTAATGCATCATCACCGACACCTGGAACGTCACGAGTAATCTCCTCCGGTCCTAATTTGGTGTCACGTGCTTCTGCTTCATATTCTTCAATATGGATGGATGTATAAACATCATCCTGTACAAGTCTCTCACTTAAAAGAACAGCATCCTCGTAGTTATAACCTTCCCAGGTCATAAATCCGATCAATGGGTTCTTACCAAGTCCAAGTTCTCCGTTAGAAGTAGATGGTCCGTCTGCGATAACCTCACCAACCTCTACATGGTCACCCTTGAATACGATTGGTCTCTGATTGTAGCAGTTTGACTGGTTACTTCTTGAAAACTTTGTAAGTTTGTATACATCTCTTGTTCCATCATCATTTTTTACAATGATCTGATTGGACTCAGAGCTTTCAATTGTACCTGCTTTTTTTGCAACAACGCAGACACCTGAGTCAACGGCCGCTTTTGTCTCCATACCTGTACCAACAACAGGAGCTTCTGTTGTAAGAAGAGGTACTGCCTGACGCTGCATGTTTGATCCCATCAGCGCACGGTTCGCATCATCGTTCTGTAAGAACGGAATTAATGCAGTCGCAACAGAGAATACCATCTTAGGAGATACGTCCATGTAATCAAACATGGTCTTCTCATATTCCTGTGTCTAATCCAGATAACGACCAGATACAGAATTACGAACAAAATGTCCCTCTGCATCAAGTGCCTCGTTCGCCTGTGCCACATGGTAATTATCCTCTTCATCCGCTGTCATGTAGACTACTTCATCTGTGACACGAGGATTCTTTGGATCTGATTTATCAATCTTACGGTATGGAGCTTCAATGAAACCATACTCATTAATACGCGCATAACTTGCCAGTGAGTTGATCAGACCGATGTTAGGACCTTCAGGCGTCTCAATTGGACACATACGTCCATAGTGAGAATAATGAACGTCTCGAACCTCGAATCCGGCACGGTCTCTGGACAAACCACCAGGTCCCAATGCAGATAAACGTCTCTTGTGAGTCAGCTCACCAAGAGGGTTGTTCTGATCCATGAACTGAGACAGCTGGGAAGAACCGAAGAACTCTTTCACTGCTGCAGTTACCGGTTTGATGTTAATTAAACTCTGTGGAGAAATACCATCCAGGTCAAGTGTCGTCATTCTTTCACGGACAACTCTCTCTAATCTGGAAAGTCCGATTCTGTACTGGTTCTGTAATAATTCGCCAACCGCACGGATACGTCTGTTACCCAAATGGTCGATATCATCATCATGACCAATACCATACTCTAAATGCATATTGTAATTGATGGATGCGAAGATATCATCTTTGTAATATGCTTTGGAATCAGATCATGTACATTTTTCTTAATTGCTTCTTTTAAATCTTCCACATCCGGATTTTCTTCCATTAACTGTGCAAGAATTGGGTAGTAAACTAATTCTGTAATGCCAAGTTCCTTTGGATCGCAGTCAACGTAATGTCTTAAATCTACCATCATAGAAGAAAGAACTTTTACGTTTCTTGTCTCAGTCTGAATCCATACATATGGAACTGCTGCATTCTGGATATCATCAGCTAAAGAACGGGTTACTTCTGTACCTGCTTCTGCAATGATCTCACTAGTTGTCACATCAACAACATCTTCTGCAAGAACATGTCCGTTGATACGGTTCTTTAATGCTAACTTCTTATTGAACTTATAACGTCCTACCTTTGCAAGATCATATCTTCTTGGGTCAAAGAACATAGCATTAATAAGGCTCTCCGCACTTTCTACTGAAAGCGGCTCGCCTGGTCTGATTTTCTTATATAATTCAAGAAGTCCTTCTTCGTAATTTGTAGCAACATCCTTGCCAAAACTTGCAACGATCTTAGGTTCCTCACCAAATAAATCAATGATTTCCTGGTTGCTTCCAACACCAAGCGCACGGATCAATACTGTGATCGGCACTTTTCTGGTTCTATCTACACGAACGTAAAATACGTCATTGGAGTCTGTTTCATACTCTAACCAAGCTCCACGGTTTGGAATTACAGTACAAGAATACAATTGTTTACCCACTTTATCGTGAGCGATACCATAATAGATACCAGGGGAACGAACCAACTGGCTGACGATTACTCGCTCTGCACCATTGATTACGAAAGTTCCAGTTTCAGTCATCAAAGGAAGGTCGCCCATGAAAATTTCATGCTCGTTGATTTCATCAGTTTCTTTGTTGTGAAGTCTTACCTTTACCTTTAAAGGTGCTGCATATGTTGCGTCTCTTTCTTTGCACTCAGGGATTGTGTACTTTACATCATCTTCGCATAATGTAAAATCCACAAATTCCAGACTCAGATGACCGCTGTAATCTGCAATCGGAGAGATATCGTCGAAAACTTCTTTTAAGCCTTCGTCCAAAAACCACTTATAGGAGTCTTTCTGAACTTCTATAAGGTTTGGCATTTCCAATACCTCTTTCTGTCTTGAGTAACTCATACGCATGCCTTTTCCGGCTTTCACCGGACGTATTCTGTTTTTCTCCATTGACGTTTCACCTCTCGTTTTTATTCTCAACAAACAAATTGCCTGTTGTATTGCATATACCGCCTGTATATACGGTATGTGAACACTCACATCTTATGGCTATAAGCCTACTGCACCACAATAGTGCAACGTATATTATATATCAAGTCAAGCAAAATCGTCAAGACAAATTTCATTTTTTCTAATAAATTTATTAGTATTTATAAAAAAGAAGAAACAGATACCTACTTGTAGTATTTTGTGTATCTGTTTCTTCTATATATAGTGTCTTATATTTCTATTTTGTCTTATGTATTATTTCAAAGCTGCAGTCGCTATCATTTATTCACACTGGAATCCTGCGACTTCATTCTTCAATGATTCTGCGATGTTCACATTCTTCTCGACAGATTCGTTGATTCCGGTCATATGACCTGCAAGTTCAGAAGTATACTCTGCCGCATTAGACACGCCCGCTGCGCTCTGGTTCACTGCATTGGATACGCCATCTGCAGCCTCCGAAATTTCATTTGCAGCCCGGCGGAGATTCTCTGCTACACTCTGAAGATCCTGCATCATCTCATTCATCTGTACGGCATCCTCATTGTAAGTCTCACCGGATTCAACCATTCCCTTGTAGTCATTCAAGACGTCCTGATTTACAAAATCAAGCATCTTGCCCGCATTTCCAGCTAAGTTTTCTACCGATTCTGTTACCATCTTACTGATATTCTGAATTCCATTAGCTGTATTTCTGCTTTCATCCGCAAGCTTCCGAATCTCATCTGCAACGACCGCAAAGCCTTTTCCGGCTTCCCCGGCTCTTGCTGCTTCAATGGAAGCATTCAATGCAAGAAGATTTGTCTGTGAAGAAATTGACAAGATCTCATCTGTAAGCTTATTAATCTCTTCCACCTGTTTGCTCTGTTCAATCGCAGTGGAAAGTTCTCCTGAAATACGCGCCACCATATCGGCTGCAGACACCTGGCTTGCAGCTGCATCTGCCTTCATCCCCTCTGCCTTCTGGCGGATACTGTCCACACGTTCAAGTCCCTCTCCTGTCTTATCTGCCATAACTGTGATGTCTTTTCGGATGCTCTCAATATTTTCAGTAATATTAATAACGGTTGCGGATACTTCCTCCATGCTGGCTGCCAGTTGTTCCATCGTTGCAGATGTACCTGTGATCTTATCGCCCGCTGCGCGGATTCCGTCGTCAACACTCGCCGCTGTATGTTCGAGTTCTCCGGAACCTTTTTTTATCTTCTCGATCAGATTTCTCAACACATCTATAAACTGATTGAATCCCCGGACCATCTGTCCGATCTCATCGTTGCCTCTGACCTTCAGATGTGCAGTAAGATCACCACTTCCCCCATCAATCTCAGTGATCATCTTCATGAGATCTCTGGTTGCTGCGCGCATTGGTTTCACAACGCCGATCAGAATAACAAGAATTCCAGCTATTCCAACAAGAATAGATACCGCAGCCATTCCAACGCACACCTTGGAAACTGCCTGATAGGTAGCATGTGACTGGGCTGTTGCCTCATCCATCTCATTCACACTCTTCTGCTGGATTCCGGTAATATAAGTATTCACCTCTTCCATGCAGACACGGATCACATTGACTTCGATGGAAACTTTTCCAGTCTTTCCATCGTCGTATTTTTCCATGGCATTGTCCATACGTTCCAGAACGTTGTTCACACCATCATAGATTTTCTGCATAATCTGTTTCTGTCCGTCACCCTCTGTGGCATCATACATCTGCTGCACAAGATCAGCCACAGCCTCCCGATCCGCTGCATAATCATTTCTGGCTTCTGTATGGCTTGTCTCACCTTTTGTTGTCGCAAGATAACGATAGAAATCCTTCTGCACTGCTTCAAGACTATACTGTATGTTGTAAGCATTCTGCAGATCCGGCACTTTGCTGTCTGTGACATCTTTGATTGAATGGTTCATCTTCACCATTGCATCATAGTTAATCACATTTGATACCATGGTCACAGCAACCATCAGTACAAGAATTGCTACCAGTTTCACTGCCATGCTGCTGTTTCTGGTTTTTTTAGCAGTTTTCTTTGTCACTGCGCTTTTCTCCTTTTTCACTGACCGCTGTTTTTTCTGTTTTGGAATTATCGTTTTCTTTTCGTTTTCCTGCGTTTTGTTCTTCATGTGGTTAGCACCTTTTCTATTTTCGTATTATCACTATTGTACATTCTTTTCCAGTGAAAGCAATGGTTATTCGTTATTTTTACCGACAAAAATAAAAAAATAACATATTTTTGCATAAAGTACACAAAAAGCCATGGTGCACATACACCATGGCTTTAAAATAGCTAATTCTTCAAAAATAATGAAATTATTTAAGAGTAACTTTAGCGCCTTCAGCTTCAAGTTTAGCTTTGATATCATCAGCTGTAGCTTTGTCAGCTGCTTCTTTAAGGATCTTAGGAGCTCCATCAACTAAGTCCTTAGCTTCTTTTAATCCTAATCCTGTTGCTTCACGAACAACTTTGATAACTTTAACTTTGTTTGGTCCAACTTCTGTTAACTCTACGTCGAACTCTGTTTTCTCTTCAGCTGCTGCTGCTTCTCCGCCTGCTGCTGCAACTACTACACCTGCTGCTGCAGATACGCCAAATTCTTCTTCACAAGCTTTTACTAAATCATTTAATTCTAATACGGTTAACTCTTTGATAGCTTCAATAAATTCTGCTGTTGTTAATTTTGCCATTTTAATTTCCTCCATTAAAATTTAATTATTGACCGGCTGTTACCGGTGATTCTTGATTTCATTCCTGTCTGACAGGATCTCTGTTTGCTGATTAAGCCTCAGCTGGAGCTTCTGCTTCTTCTGCCGGAGCAGCTTCTGTAGCTACTGCACCACCGTTCTCTGCGATCTGGTTAAGAACACGAGCAAGGTTGGTGATAGGAGACTGTAAGCTTCCAAGTAATTTGGAAAGAAGTTCTTCTCTTGATGGTACGTTTGCGATAGCTTTCATACCATTTGCATCGTAGAAAGTTCCTTCTACAACACCGGCTTTGATTTCAAGAGCTGGAGCTGTCTTTGCAAATTTTGCTAAGATTCTTGCTGGAGCTGTTGCATCGTCTTTAGAAATAGCGAATGCGCTTGGTCCTTCAAGAGACTCTTTTAAGCTTTCGAATTCAGTTCCTGCAATAGCACGGTTAACTAATGTATTCTTATAAACTTTGTAAGAAACACCAGCTTCTCTTAATGCTTTACGTAACTGAGTATCTTCTGCAACAGTAAGTCCACGGTAGTCAACAACTACTACTGACTGTGCATCTTTGATGTTTTCAGAAATTTCCTGTACGATAGGCTGTTTAAGTTCTACTTTTGCCACGAATCGTGCACCTCCTTTTATTATTTTGGGCAGTGATCAAAAACCACTGCATGACTGCATAAAAGACGTTGAGGTTTATCACTAAAAAACCTCTCTGTCAAAGACAGAGAGGTATAAAATCATAAATGATTCTGCTATAGATGAAATTCATCTATAAGATCTCCTCGGTAGGTCTAGTGTTACGCCTGTCAGGCACCTACTGTCTTCGGCAATATGCAAGACGCTGTTCTCACAACGCCTTGTGCATTATAACATTGTATATTGGGGTTGTCAACAAAATAAAAATAATTCTGATTACTGAGCAATCTTAACTACGTTTAATTTTACACCAGGTCCCATTGTAGAAGTGATTGTTGCACTCTTAATGTACTGACCTTTTAAGCTTGAAGGCTTAGCTTTGTTGATAGCTCCCATAAGGGTCTGGAAGTTGTCGCTTAACTGTTCTTCTGTAAAAGAAGCTTTTCCAACTGGCACGTGGATAATGTTTGTTTTGTCCAATCTGTATTCAATCTTACCAGCTTTGATGTCGTTAACAGCTTTTGTAACGTCCATAGTAACTGTTCCAGCTTTTGGGTTTGGCATTAAACCTTTAGGTCCTAATACACGTCCTAAACGTCCAACAACACCCATCATATCAGGTGTAGCAACAACAACGTCGAAATCTAACCATCCTTCGTTCTGGATCTTTGGAATTAATTCCTCTCCACCAACGTAGTCAGCTCCAGCTGCCTGTGCTTCATCTAATTTAGTACCCTTTGCGAATACTAATACTTTAACAGTTTTTCCTGTTCCGTGTGGTAATACAACCGCACCACGGATCTGCTGTTCTGCATGACGTCCATCACAACCTGTTCTGATGTGAAGTTCGATTGTCTCATCAAATTTAGCTGTTGCGTTTTTCTTTACTAAGCTGATTGCTTCAGCAACATCGTACTGAGCTGCTTTGTCGAAATTCTTAACAGCGTCCTGATATTTCTTTCCTCTTTTCATTCTAAAAAACCTCCTGGTGGTATTATCGGGAGAGGTCCCTCCCACATAATCGTTCATAGTGACTATCTGCCGGTGTGGTTAAACCGTCCGGCCTGTACTGTAAAATCTTATTCTTCTACAGTAACACCCATACTTCTTGCAGTTCCTGCGATCATGCTCATAGCTGCCTCAAGAGATGCTGCATTTAAGTCTGGCATTTTTAATTCTGCGATTTCCTGTAATTTTGCTTTGGAAAGTGTAGCAACTTTGCCTTGTTCGGTGCAGCAGAACCAGATTTGATGTTGCAGGCTTTCTTAATTAATACAGGAGCAGGTGGTGTCTTTGTAACGAAGCTGAAGCTTCTGTCTGCGTATACTGTAATAACTACAGGAATGATTAAATCTCCCTGATCGGCTGTTCTTGCGTTGAACTGTTTTGTAAATTCAACGATGTTAACGCCGTGCTGTCCAAGTGCAGGTCCAACTGGAGGAGCAGGTGTAGCCTTGCCCGCAGGAATCTGCAATTTGATGTATCCTTCTACTTTCTTTGCCATTGGAAAATTGCCTCCTTAATAAATTTTGAACTTGTCATACAAGTCTGCTTATTTCATAAGCTTAATATCTGCGAAACTTATTTCTACTGGTGTTTCGCGACCAAAAAGTTCCACATTGATGGTAACGATCTGCTTGCTGTGGTTCATGGACTGGATCACACCAACAGTATCCTTCCAGACACCGCCGATAACAGTCACTGTGTCACCCTCTGCAAAATCAACCTCAACGTTCTCAGTCTTGATACCTAATGGTTTCATTTCCATATCGGTAAGCGGTACCGGCTTGCTTCCCGGACCAACGAATCCGGTAACACCACGGGTATTTCTGACAACATACCAGGTGTCATCATTCATAACCATATTGATAAGTACGTATCCCGGAAACATCTTCTTTGATACGGTTTTATTTGCGCCATTCTTCAACTCAACAACGTCCTGCATCGGAACACGGACCTCTAAGATCTGATCTTCCAGATGTCTGTTTTCGATCGTCTTGTCGATATTGGCTTTTACCTTATTCTCATATCCTGAGTAGGTATGAACTACATACCAGTGTGCTTCTGCCATAATTACCTTTGCCTCCAATTAAAAACTTAAACCTACAAGGAAATCAACGCCATACTGAATCAGGAAATCCAGAAGGGCGATGACAAGACCTAAAACAACAGACGTCGCAACAACGGCTCCTGTCTGTCTTGCAAGTGATTGTTTGTCTGGCCAAATAATCTTGTTGAATTCAGCCTTGAGACCGGTAAACCAGCTCGACAGTTTCGCCAGCAGGCTCATGTGCTGACCATTTTCCGGAGCTTTTACTAATTTCTCGGTTTCTCCCATTTTCTCACTCCTTCACCCAGCTAAACTATTTGGTTTCCTTGTGTAATGTATGAGTCTTACAGAATCTACAATACTTTTTGGTTTCCATTCTGTCTGGATGAGCTTTCTTGTCTTTTGTCGTGTTGTAATTACGATTCTTGCATTCTGTACATGCCAGTGTTATTTTCGTGCGCACAACTTCCACCTCCATTAAACTCTTTGTGTTTTTCTACACCTTGTAGTCGAAAATAAGTCCTACCTAAAAAAAGGCATAAAAAAAAGACCTACTTCCATCGCTAGACTAATATAGCACACAGAATATTGGTCGTCAACAAATTTTTTTGTTTTTTTCTTGCTTTTTTCTACATTTCCTATAATAATGTAAAAAAAGATAAATATTTTTTATAGAACTACCGATATATATTCTGTAATCTAATGAAACGGATTTTCATCCCCGCATAACGAATTACTTCTTATTATATTAAGACAGTACTGCATTATGATTTCAAGGAAGAAAGGAGGGGAACATCTATGGCAGCCATTGACAGCGCCTACCAGTACTATCTGAGTACCTATGGCAATTCGACTGTATCGCGCTATGACACGCACAAGAAAAGCCAGCTGCGTGACACCTATAATAAAATTGTAAAAACAAATAAAGAATCCCCTCTGTACAAGATCAAAACCTTGGGAAGCGAAAAATATGCGATTGATATCAAGGAAAGTGTCGGAGACATCCAGCATATCGCAGCTTCACTTTCAAGCAGCGACCAGGGCATTGAAAAAGCTTTTTCCAAAAAGATTGCCCAGTCATCGGATGAAGATGTCGTAACCGCAGAATACATTGGAAACGACGACACTCCGGATACAACTTCCTTTCATATAGCAGTAAAGCAGTTGGCAACAGAACAGATCAATCAGGGAAATTACCTTCAGCCGGATCGTTATCAGTTTACACCCGGCATTTATTCCTTTGACCTGAACACGAATACGAATTCTTATGAATTTCAGTTTTCTGTCGACCGTAAGGATTCCAATGCAGATGTCCAGCAAAAACTGATGCAGTTGATCAACCACTCGAAAATCGGCATCAATGCCTCCATGGTCCAGAACAGCAAAGGAGATAATGCACTTGTGTTCTCCTCCAGCCAGACCGGCATTGCAGATGATGAAGACTATCTGTTCCAGATCCTGCCGGATGCAAGTCCCTCCTCCATGCACGCGATGAAGCTTTTAGGAATCGATCAGATTGCACAGAAAGCCGGGAATTCTTCTTTTGTTTTAAATGGGAAAGAACATTCCTCCTACTCAAATTCTTTTATGGTAAATAACCAGTTTAATCTGACATTAAACGGAATCAGCAAGGATGGCTCAGAGGCAACGATCAATTTCAAGACAGATGCCGATGCCGTTGCTGACAATGTCAGCAGACTCGCCAATGCTTATAATGAAGTGATCAAGATCGGTCATTCATATTCCGACGCCCAGCGCCCTAATAAGCTCGTCTCTGACATGAGCAGTGTTGCAAAAGACTACCGCAATGAATTAGAAGCAATGGGATTGGAATTAGACGCCGACAATTATCTGCATATTGACCGCAATCTTCTGTACGATGCTGCAACCGCAGAAGATGCGCAGGATAATTTTCGATCCTGAATCAATTTAAGGACACATTAAACAGCAAAGCAGCAGAGGCATCTATTGACCCGATGAATTACGTGAACAAAATTATTGTAGCCTACAAGAACCCGGGACATAATTTTGCGACACCATATATCACTTCAATCTACTCCGGAATGATGTTAGACCGCTATTGTTAAAAAGACTGTCACATGAATCAGCTTTCATGCAACAGTCTTTTTTATGCGATCGTCTCTAAAATTGTCTCTATACGGTTTACATAAGAATGATGTTGTTTCACTTTCTCATAGCCGTTACGGGCAATTTCTCTCCGTTCCTTCTCATGTTCCAGATAATAGCCCGCTTTCTCTGCCAGATCTTCCACACCGTCAAAACATATCAGGTCTTCCCCTTCCTTAAAATAAAGAGGGATCTCCGCCTGATAATTTGTCATCAGAAATCCTCCTGCCCCCAGTACATCCCATATGCGGAGCGGAATCCCGCTTTTAATATTGGGGATCGTGAAGTTCAGGTTTATTTTCGACTCGTGGAACACTTTTGGCATCTCGCTCCAATAATCGACAGAGCCGCAGTACTGCACTCTCACAAGATCCGAGACATTGCTGTTGCTGTACACATTCACATGGAAATGTTTTGACAGTTCGATCAGCGCGCGCCGTCTCTCAATCTCTGCGATTTTAAACCCAAGTATCGTTGTCTGGAAGATCAATCCGAGGTCTGAGAAAGAGCCCTCCGACTTTTCCAGCGAAAAATGCTGTTGCAGCTGTTCTAAAATATCCGTTGTGAGCATTGGTTCCACGATATTTGCACCACTGATGTTAAGCTGTGCTTCCATCACCGCATCAAAGTAGCCTCTCAGATATTCCGGCAGCGTAGGCTTGATTCTGTCGTAGGAATTCCTCTCATAAAGGCTTCCCACAAACGCAATATCACCGCGGTATTTTACACTGTCCTCTGACTTCTGTAAAATCATGTCGATCCGGTCAACATCCACTGCAAGTGGAAGATACCAGATATGTTTGACTCCCATCTCTTTAAATTCCAGATAGTTTGTTTTATCAAATGTAAAAATGTAGTTGCAGTCGTTAAAACAGAGACATGATACATGCTGATCAGTGGATTGTCACACGTCCATGACACATATTTCACGCCCATTTTCTGACAGGTATTTGAGATCAGCGCAAAATAATTGACCGTAAACACCATATCATAATGTTTTTTTTCCATCAGCGCCTCGATTTCCGCCTCAAAATCAGGATCAATATCATAATTTCCAAGTTCCTGCTCTATATTATCCACCGTATGCCCCAACAGGCGGAATGTCTGTTCAATATCCCGGTAATTGTATGCCTTCCAACGGTACATTAAAATGCGCATTAATTCTTTGTCCCTCCATCTTTTACAGCATATGATCTTCAGTCAAAATAGCACTCGCGGATATACTCTGCCCTGTTTTTCCACGTATGCCCCTCTTTTGCGGCACGATATCCACAATCTGCCAGCTCCTGCATGTGGGAGCTGTGGCCAAACAAGTCAAATACCCGTTCCGGCAGTGTCTGCAATTCCTTTAATGAAAACATCACAAGTTCTTTTCCATCCGTAAAGGTTCTGCGCAGGTAAGTGGAATCATCTGTCACCACCGCCGCACCTGCAAGCATACCATTAAAAATACGGTCGTGCGCACCTGCTTTAAACCAGGTCATGGTATTTAACACGATCTTGGAGTCGTTCATAAGCGGAAGAATCTGCGGTGCAAGCACCTTACCCCCATATGTCAGATACGGATTATCACTCCATTCGCACTGATCCCAGCCAACACCATACGCGGTCACATGAATGCCGCTCTCCACAAGGATACGCACCGCCTGCTCCCGGAAAAAAGAAGTCGCATAGGAATCCAGAAATCTCATTTTTACAATAATCTCCTGCAAACGCCTGTCAGATATGTCTCCACGCACAGTTTTCACATATGCTTCTATCGCCTGTTCCGTCGTCTGTTCCGGGTGCTGTACCAGTTCTCCCAGCACCGACCGCATCATCTCCTCACCGTCAACTTCCGGGATGGAATGAAGATCCGGGATCATCTTTGCGACCGTGTAAACCGGAAGTGCTCCTGCATAAAGCACATCTATCTTCCGTTCCTGCAAAGGCTTGTGCTTATGCCCTAATTCCACACCTGCATGTGGAAGGAAATCTGTCTGACGGATATTTTTGAAAAAACGCCGGACATACTTCACATGATTGCGGTCTGTGCACAGGATTACCGCAGTTTTCGGCATATTGCAAAGCGGTTTTTCATAATGAAATGGATGATCCATGAGAATGTCAATATATGGGATATGAAAATAATCCCATATATTATATTCTTCCGGTTTTCCCTCTTCACCCTCCGCTGCTTCAGGCTGTTCAAAAGAAAGATTATACCCGAGGTTATTAAATGTCACTGCTGCAAATTCCTGTGATTCACCCAGCAGGCGGAGCAGCATCTTTTTGCTCACTTCCTCATTTGCAGTGTGATACACAAATGTCCCATATCCCATGGATTCAAATGCCCCGATCAGATGATCTGTAAATAAATCAAGCGTGTCATAGACACCTTTAAAATAAATGATTGTCTTCAAATCTTTGCTCCCATTCATTTCCTGTCTGCCAGAAACGTTATCTGTCCAAATATTCATCCACATCATCCGGTCCGACTTTTGCATAAGGCATTCTTATGTATTTTCCATCCTCCAGATTCAGATCCTCCAGATTTCCGCCCGTGGCAAGTGTAAAAGAAAGTTCCAACATTCCCTTTGCCTGTCCTTCTTTGTCATTATAGACGGTACCGACCATCTCGCCATTCTTCACTGCCTCAAGTCCAACGTCCGTGCCGTCGATTCCGACTACTACCGGCCATTCCTCCCGGCTTAGGTCTGAGGCCTTCAATGCATCGATCGCCCCCACTGCCATATCGTCATTGTTTGCGATCACTAACTCTATTTTATTGCCATTCTGGCTCAAAAGCTGTGTCATTTTATTCTGTGCCTGTGCACGGTTCCAGTTAGCAATGGCATAACCCAGTTTTCCACCTCAATCCCGCTGGAAACAATCGTATTCACCGAGTATTCCGTGCGGACTATTGCATCCTGATGCCCCGGCTCCCCCTCAAGCACAACATACTGATAGACTCCGTCCTGATTTCTGTCGACCGATGGATCCTGTAAAAAAGCCGCTGCGGCAATCTGTCCTTCCATCATTCCAGATTCAAATGCCTTCGCCCCACATAATACAATTTATCCCAGCGCTCTAAATCCTCTTCCACCAGCTCACGGTTGAAGAAAATGACAGGGATATCATTTTTCTCCGCGAGATCAATGACCGTTGTAGGATCCGTACGATCCACTAAGTTCACACAGATAATGTCGCATCCATCCTGTGCCATAGCTTCCACCTGATTGTTCTGTGTCGCCTGACTCTGTGACGCATTATAGACTTCCACATTAATGGCGATTCCTGTCTCCTCTTCCTTCGCTGCTGCATAGGTGTTAAAATCTTCCATCAGCTCAGAAAGAAAAGCATCATACTGATCATAGAGTGTCACACCGATCTTGATACTTTTCACCTGTATTTCTCTCCGGCAGTTCACATCCCACAAGCATTGATGCACCCAATGTCAGGATCAATGCACCTGAAATCCTCTGTTTTGCACTTCCCATGCCATACCTTCTCTCTTTCTTCCTGTTTTATCCACACCATGATCCCTCTGATTCACTGCACGATCGGGAATAATGTCTTCTGGTTCTCCTCATCATACAGATTCTGCCTGTTGATCACAAGACTGTCCACCGTCGTGCTTTCTGCACTGGAAAACTTGTATTTAATTTGTTCCGCAATCGCATGTACGCTCTGGTATCCCATGTTAAATTCATTTGGTACTACAAGTGACTTAATTATGCCTTTGTCCAGATAATATACCGTTTTATCCGAACACCCTTCCCCATAAATCATAAACTGTCGTTTATAACTGGTATCCGCCTGCAGATAATCCACTGCTGTTTCTGTCTCCGCATTTCCCAATGTGATCAGAATATCCACCGGTTCATCTGCCTGTTTTGTCACAAGTTCCGATGACAGATTCTCCCCCTGACCGGATAAAATCCAGACCGGCTCTATGTTCTCATCCTCCAGCAGCTTTTTCACGCTGCCAAGCCTCTGCTGCATGGAAAGCTGATTCTGGTTTCCGCTGAGAATTCCAATTTTTTTCTCAGATAAAGAATCCCCATAATCCTGCAAAACTGTCTGTGCCAGTGCTTCACCAATCCAGAGATTATCTGGGGCTGTCACGGAATAAACTCCTCCGACACCGCATCTGTTTCCAATAACATCACCGCTACAGAAGAATCTATTTTCTCAAAAACTGCATAGGTGTCCTCACTTGAGACAAGCTGTACGATAATTCCATCTGCTCCATTCTCCACTTCACGCTCGATCAGCGCCTTTTCTTCATCTTCACTTGCAAAGACACCGGTGGAAACATAATTTAACTGAATATCGTCATCTTTCGCTGCCTGCTCCAGTCCCTCGCGCATTGCGATCCAGCGGTCATTGTTGCTGTCGTTGACGATCACAGACACACTGTATTTTTTCTCTTCTTTATTCACTCCAAGCATGCCAGCGGATGTCCAGACAATCGTCACTACCAGGGCAAGAATGAGCAATCCAAAATAAATCCTATTTTTCTTCATTGCTCTTTCCCCCTTTCAGTTCCTGCATCTTTCCGTTTTCCAGCAGTTCCAGTTTTTCCGGTTCATATGGAATATACGGCAGATGGATACGAATGGTGGTTCCCTCATCCGGCATACTCTCGATTTCAAGGCCATATGGCTTGCCAAACCGCAGACGGATACGATTATGTACATTGATCACACCCACACCGGAACCATGCTTTCTCACACGGTTATTGTCGGTCAAAAGCTGTTCCACCATATCCTGCGGCATACCAAGTCCGTTATCGCTGACTTCTATATAAATATCGTCCTCTTTCCGGTAACCTTTTACATGGATCTCGCCTTCACCGTCCATTCCTTCCACGCCATAATAAATCGCATTTTCCAGCAGCGGCTGCACCACGAGTTTTACCGTACAGCAGTGCAAAATTTCCTCCTCTATGGAAAAATCAATTGCAAAGCTGTTTTTATAACGAATTTTCTGGATATTCATGTAATTCTTTGCGTGTTTGATCTCATCTTCAACACTGATGATCGTTTTTCCGCGGCTTAGACTGATACGGAACAGACTCGCAAGCTGCGTGATCATAAAGACCGCATCCTCGTAGCGTTCGCCCTCGATCATCCATACAATAGAATTCAGTGCAGTATACAAAAAGTGTGGATTGATCTGTGACAGCAATGCATCCAGTTCACTTTTCTTTTTCTTTCATACAAAATATCATGCATCAACTGGTTAATCTGTTCTACCGTAGAGCGCAACGTCTTTCCCAGATGTTCTACTTCCAACGATCCGCCTACATATATAGTAGGATTCAGATTTCCCGCTTCCCATTCTTTGACAGATTCATTCAGACGCTGTAATGGTTTTGCGATTCTTGCAGACACAAGCTGATTGATGATAATAATCATCAGCATCGACAACGCCATCAACATAATCACAAACATTCGCGTACCGTAAAGTCCCATATTAAAGGCGCTCATTGGCACAACGCTCACAATTTTCCAGCCGGTATAGCTGACCGTCTTGACGGTGATAAGTCTCTTTCCCCTGAAAATCTCCTGATGGGAACCGTCATCATAATGAACCGCCTCAAGATTATTTTCCTCATAAAGATTCGTGTAAATCAGTTTCTGCTTCGGATGATAGATAATCTCACCATCGCTATCGATCAGATAGACATATTCCGATGAATTATCTGTATTTGCCTTATTAAAAAGCTGCTCAATGCTGCTGTAGTTCATATCAACCAGCAAAACACCCAGCGTAGAATTTCCGTTGCTTGTCAGTTCCACTGCACGGCTTAAGGAAACAACCCAGTAATAGCGGTAAGTTGCATTATCAAACAGATTCTGTACATGTGGAGTGGAAAAATGCAGGTTTTCCATCTGATCCACCGCATTGACAAACCACTCCTGATCGACAATGTCCGAATTATCCTTCTCATTGGTGACCGGTGCTGCTGCAACCAGTTTACCATCGTTCGTATAACATGCGATACTGATCAGGTTATCTTTATTCGCCTCATATAAAGGTTCATCTCCTCATCCACTGAATCCACTGCAAGATCCTTATCCTTAATGACACTATAGTACATCGCATCCGAAATGCGCCGCATGTTTCTAAGATACGTTTCCAGATTGATGGCAGTCTGATTCAAAAGCTGCTCCGAGCTTTCGATTGTCATGTCCTCCATTCGATTGACAAAACGATTATAAAGCGTCACGCCAAGAATCCCCATACTGCATACAGAGATAATCGTAAATGAAACCGATATCGTAAACTGTATCGTCTGGGGTTTGACACGTTTTGCAAGGTATTCCGCTATTTTCCGGTAAAATTTTTCTATTGTTTTCACTTTTCGCCCAACTTACCTGCCTTATATTTTGATGGTGACATTCCAAATTGTTTTTTAAACACATAGCTGAAATAGTTCGGATCAGAATATCCAACTTTTTCTGCGATAATATAAGTTTTCTCGTCTTTCGTCAAAAGCAGATCCACTGCCTGCTCCATGCGATAGTCCGTGAGATAATTGATAAATGTTTTTCCGGTTTCCTTCTTAAAAACAGTGGAAAAATATGCTGCACTCACATTCAGATAACTGCATATCGTCTCAATACTCAACTCCTGATCTGCATAATGCTCCTTCACATACTCTACTGCTCTTGTCACAAAAGATTTTGTGGTGTCCTGACGTTCGTTTGTCACCTGGCGCTGCATCTTCATACAGTTTTCCTTCAGCCATGCGCCAAGCGCATCTGTGGATTCCAACTGTAACGCCTGATTATATAAATCGCTGTTGTTGCCAAACACTTCGTCCATGTTAATCTGGTTATTGCTTCCAAACCGGAAAATTTCTGCAATCAGTTCCATGACAAGAATCCGGTAGTTCTGCAGAGACATTCTCGTCTTTGCCATCTGCCCCGTAAACTCTACAATTGCTTCCTCCAACGTCTCCTGCTCGCCCATCTTGACTTTCTTTAAAATTTTCTCGATGTAAGCTTCCTCCCAGTGTTCATCCACGCTCTCCTGTGGATCCATCTCTGCGATATTGATGGCTCTTGTATTTCCATATAAAACACGATAAGAGGTTGCATTCTTTGCCCCATGATAAGAGAGTGAAAGCTGTGAAAGCTGATTGCACACATGTCCGATTCCCGCGGTGACAGTCGCCTTACAGACACGCTTTGCCATTTTGCAGAACCGATCCATATCATCGGTAAAATGTGACGCTGTCCACATCAGAAAGCTGTGCGATCACAAGGATATCTCCAAGATAGGTCACTGTCCTGCAATTCCATTTTTCGGTCAACTGTTCCTCCGCAAGTTTTTCACAGAGACAGTGAGTAAAAATGGATCAATTGGCACATTTTCCGGATTCGTTGTACTGATATGTAAAACAGTGACCACATAGTATGGTCCTGTCAGGTTGATCTGATAGTTTTGCACATACTTTTCAATCTGTGACTCCGGGATTCTTCCTTCAATCAGCGAAGTATAAAAATTCTCCTGTAAAACAGGAAGACTTTCCATATAATATTCCCGCAGTTTGTCGATATTTCTTTTCGTCCAGCTCTTTATCGAGGTTGACCTTGATCCGCTCAAACACTTCCCGCAGTTCATTGGAATTGATCGGTTTTAAAATATACTCCTCGGCCTCAATTTTAATTGCCTCTTTCGCATACTCAAATTCATCAAAGCCGGAGAAAATGATCACTTTCACTTTCTGGTAGAGTTCTTTAAGCTTTTTGCAGAGTGTAAGTCCGTCCATATATGGCATCTTGATATCTGTCATGACCACATCCGGCTGCAGTTCCTCCGCCATTTCCAAAGCCTCCACACCATTTCTGGCATAGCCTGCAATGGAAAATCCCATGCTCTCCCAATCGAGTTTTTTCATGATGACTTGAAATACTTCTTCCTCATCATCTACAAGTAAAACGGTATATTGGTTCATAATTTCTGTCCTTTATTTATTTCTTTGCATCTTTCTTTATGCACCGTATTTGTCATCCATTTTCTTCCATAATACACCAAAAATAATCGTACAGATTATAATCTGTGCCAGTGCGACATAAAGATCCACAAAGAAGAAACGTCATTGCAAGTGTTGCAAAACCAAAAGAGAATGAGCGCTCCACCTTTTTTTGCATACGCCTTTTCATCTTTTACCGGTTCTTTATTCTTTCCCCGAATGGTTGAAACATCCTGCAAAATCATCAGTTTCAATCCATAATACATACAGATCACAAATAAAAGTAATGGAATTCCTGCCTGTTCTAAAATTGTCTGTGTTGTCATTCTTTTCTCCCTTAAATAATAGCGGCTGAAAAGCTCCAGCCGCTATTATTATAATATAAAACTTATGATGTTTCAAAATGATTTGTATTTTATTATTTCTTAGCAACGTATTTTCTGATATCAAGAGAAATAGCTACGAAGATTACGATACCAATGGCAATGTACTGTGCGTTTGCATCTACTCCTAAGTACTGTAATGCTGCTTTTAATAACTCGAATACGGCAACACCGACAATAGCGGATGAAACTTTACCACGACCACCTGTAACGGATACACCACCGATCGTACAAGCTGCGATTGCTTCCATTTCGTAACCATATCCTAAGTTAACGGATGCACCACCGGCTTTTGCGCCAAGCATGAAACCTGCAAGACCATACATAGCTGCTGCTTTCATGTAGATTAAGATCATGGTTGCTTTTACAGGAACACCTGCAACTTCTGCTGCCTGTGGATTACCACCGATCGCATACATATATTTTCCATGACGTGTCATGTTGAAGATGAACCATGTGATAACTGCTACTAAAATTGCGATCCAGATCAGCCAGCTGATTCCAAGGAATTTACCGTTTGCAATATCTGTGTAGGATTTTACATAACCACCAAGTGGTGTAGCTCCTGTGTAGATCAAAGAAATACCATAAACAATTTCCATCATTGCCAGTGTAGCGATGAATGGTGGTACGCTTAAGTAAGCGATGAAGAAACCTGTGATACTACCGAATGCTGCACAGATTGCCATAACAACGATCAGTGCGAGGAATACATTCATTGGCTCCATATTCGGGAAGAATTTTCCGGAATAATCCATACGCTGTAATAATGTACCGGCAACACAAGCTGCGAAACCGATCATACGTCCTGCGGAAAGGTCACATCCTGCGGTGATTACACATCCTGCAATACCAAGGGCGATGACAAGTCGTGAACTCATGTTCATCAAAATGTTCATTAAGTTGTTTGATGTAAGAAAGTTATCAGATGTCAATCCGGTGTAGATAACCAGGATAAACATTACAATGATAACACCATTGTTGATAATAAAATCTTTTGCTTTCTGCTGTTTTGTCTTTTCCATTCTATTGTCCTCCTCTATCAGAATTTGGTTGCAAAGCTCATGACTCTTGCCTGAGTCATCTCTTCCGGCTGATCGATCTCGCCGGTAAGTTTACCGTTACACATAACGCAGATTCTGTCTGCCATACCAAGAAGTTCTGACATTTCTGATGAGATCATAATGATTGCTTTTCCCTGTTTTGCCAGATCACTCATGATCTCATAAATCTCATGTTTTGCACCGACGTCGATACCACGTGTCGGCTCATCCATGATCAGTACGTCCGGATCATTTGCCAGCCATCTTGCAACGATAACCTTCTGCTGGTTACCACCGGACAGGTTTGCGATGTGTTCCTTCATACTTGGTGTCTTAATGCTTAACTTCTTAATGCTGTCATCCACAACCTGATTGATTTTCTTGTGGTCTAACACAAATCCTGCTTTAAGGAATTTATTGTATACAGAGACACCTACATTGTCTTTGATGGAAAGGCATCCGAAAATACCATTTCCACGACGATCCTCTGTAATAAGTCCGATACCTGCATTCATTGCATCGATAGGATGTTTGATCCTGGTTTTCTTGCCGTGCATATAAATCTCGCCGGATGCAACACCACGGATACCGAAAATACCTTCCATCAACTCGGTTCTCTGTGCACCTACCAGTCCACCAAATCCAAGGATCTCTCCTTTTCTTAATTGGAAACTTACATGCTGGAATGATTTTTCATGGATAGAACATAAGTCTTTTACTTCCATGATCACTTCACCCGGTTTGTTCTCCTTCGGTGGATATACATTGGTAAGTTCACGTCCTACCATTTTTGCAATGATCTGGTCTGTGGTAAGTTCTGCTGCCGGCCAGGTTCCTACATAGGTACCATCTCGCATGATCGTGATATCATCTGCGATACGCTTGATCTCATCCATCTTGTGGGAAATGTAAACCATTGCAACGCCCTTATCTCTCAGATCGTTCATGATACGGAACAATGCTTCTACTTCATTATCAGAAAGAGAAGATGTCGGCTCATCGAAGATCACGACTTTTGCCTGCTGTGAAACTGCCTTTGCAATTTCTACGGACTGCATCTGTCCAATGGAGAGAGAACCAAGCTGCGCTTTTGGATCAAAATCCATTTTTACCTCTTTTAACCATCTCTCTGTCTCTGCGTACATGGTTTTGTGGTCGATCATCTTAAATGGTCCGAATCCCTTGGTCGGGAAACGTCCTAAATAAAGGTTCTCTGCCACGCTTCTTGCAGGTACCGGCTGTAACTCCTGATGTACCATTGCAATACCATACTTCATTGCTTCATCCGGATTGTTGATCTCGATCTTCTTACCATCCAGAATGACTTCCCCCGCATCCATTCTGTAAATACCGAAAAGGCATTTCATCAGAGTGGATTTTCCTGCACCGTTTTCGCCCATCAGTGCATGAACTGTTCCTGGTCTTAACGAAAGCTGTACATTATCCAACGCTTTTACACCAGGGAAAGATTTGCAAACACCCTTAAGCTCCAGTTTATATTCAGCCATTTTGCTCCTCCTTTATAAATTCAGGTTTATTACCTGTTTTATTTTATGTTGATACAGATCAAAAATCTGTGTAATGTCAATATTCAGAATTCCTTACCCATTATTACTTCCGCTGTTTCAAATACATGACATTTTCATAATTCTTTTCGTTATCAAATCAATTAAGATCGTCTTGTGTCAGTCTTTTTTCAAGACAAGTGCGGGTGCCATTCAAACACCCGCACCGCTTTTTTCATTTTACTTTTTCAATGTAGCAATGATTGATTATTTAACCATGTCAAGGATTTCCTGGGCATTGTCTTTTGTAACTTTCACGTAGTCACAACCAATGTAGTGCTCATTTCCAGTACCATTTAAGTAGTTGATAGCTGCATCTGCTGCACTGTGGGACTGTGAGAAGTGATCGTTAAATACAGTACCTGTCATTGTTCCAGCAAGAACACTTTCAAGAGCTTCTGATAAAGCATCAACACCTACTAAGTAGATATCTTTGCCTACAGTACGTCCCGCAGATTCGATTGCCTGTAAAGCACCAAGTGCCATTGCGTCGTTGTTACAGAATACAACTTCGATGTCATCACCATACTGGCTTAATGAGTTAGCTACTAACTGCTGGGCGGTAGCCTGATCCCACATACCAACCTGATCGTCTAAGCAGTTTACTTATAATCCTTCATCTTCAAGGCTTTGATAGAGTACTCTGTACGATACTGGGCATCAACGTTCTCCGGGTCACCTTCGATCATGATGTAGTCGATCTTGCCGTTTCCGTTCATATCAACTGTGTCAAGGCCAAGATCAGCGATCATTTCGCCCTGGTATGTACCGGACTGACGAGCGTCACATCCAACATATGTTACATCCCAGTTGTTATCAGTCCATCTCTGTTCCTCTTCTGCTGCTGGCTCACGGTTGATGTATACAAGAGGAATACCAGCTTCAACAACCATATCTGTGATTGTCTCTGCGGATGAAGAGTTAACCGGATTGATGATCAAAACATCAACACCCTGTGTGATGAAGTTCTGGATCTGGTTTGTCTGTGTAGCCTGGTCGTTAGCACCATCTACGATTGTGATATTGTCTTTTGAGAATCCCTGCTCGATTAAGTAATTCTCAAGTTCTCCACGGAATAATGTCATGAAGTTATCAGAAAACTGATAAATACATACGCCGACTTTTTTATCAGCTAAGTCTCCGTTTGCTGCATCTGCTGTTGCGTCTGCTGCATCGGATGCCTCTGTGGATGCTGCTGCATCATTTGTTGTTGTGGTTGTTGTTGAATTGTCTGATGTTGTTGTATCAGAGCTGTTTCCGCATCCCATTGCCATGGATGCTACCATTGTCATTGCAAGAATTACACTAACTACTTTCTTTTTCATATAAGAAAACCTCCCTTAATGTATTTGGTAACTTCTTGTTACATGATGCATTATAGCAACCGTCCCTATAAAAAAACATATAAAATCCTTCTTTTTTTCTTGAAAATCCTTCTGTGTTCATTGTGCAATATGTTCAATATGAAAAGTGTATTTTCGTTATATTTTGGTTATTTTTCTCCTTTTTCTGTTGTTTTTACGAAATTTCTTAGATTTTCTTTGGTCTTTTGCACAAAATGGGCGTCTGCCAGGATTCCCGGCAAACGCCCATTTTACATTTTCATGTTCTTTTTGCTTTTCTGTAAAGCAGCCGCTTTTTTTCAAAGGTATTATAATGTAATACCGCAGCCTTTCAGCAACTCTCTCGCAGTGTCTAAGGAATCCACGCCGTGAAGGTTTTTGATCGGTGCAAATTCTCTTTCACGCACAACTTCATATGGAATGCAGTCATCCATCATATGTACCATATCCAGCACTAAAGTTTCAAACTTGTATCCGTTTGGCTGCTCCGGTTTCACCATATTTCCTTCCAGATCAATATGAGGAATTTTCTTCTCCACCACATGAATCGGCATACGTGCGTCTGCGATCTGCTCTAATTTTTTTTCAGAGAAAAGATAGTTTAAGATCACGCCAAAGCCGTAAAGCAGATCTCCATTCTCTTTTCTTGCAGTTGCCATCTCCTGCGTCATCTCATAATACTCTGCGATGGATGGTTTTCCATCCTCAGTACAAAGCACGCCAACTTTTTCATCCGGTGCCGCCTTGCGCACTACCTTCGCTCCACTCTCACAGCCAGAAACGATTGTTGCGCCGATAAATAGCGGATCCGCAATTCTCTGTAAGCAGTTGTCCACTGCAAACACATTGATCCATTCAAGTCCTCTTGCGTGGATGTCATCTAATAATCCTGCGCTCACCATGGAACCAAACCATCCACCGTTTCCGTTTGGAGACATTGCCACCTCGGTATCAGATTCCATCTAGACACGTCCCTCGTGGTCACATGCCGGAACCATCTCCTGAATGAAAATTTTACATAGTCTTTTGGATAGCCAAAATAATGATGCTCCTCAAAAAGTAACGGTATCTTTATGATTAATATTGCTTGTCATAATGTACATTGGAACGTAAGCACCGGCTTCATCCGTCACATCCATCAGATTACGGAAAAGCTGCTCGAATAAATAAAGTTCCCGGTTCACACCGATATTTAATGTTCCCTTCGGTCTGTCCAACCCCAGTCTTGTTCCCTGTCCGCCAGCTAAAAGCACTGCTCCTACTTTTCCTGCCCGGATTGCATCCAGTCCTGCTGCTTTAAACTCGTCTCTGCGCGCCTCGATCTCCGGCACTTCCACTGCTTCTAACGGTGCGAACACACCGCGCTCATTCACAGTCTCTTTTCTCTGGATATGTTCTAAAATCGACCAGTCGATCTGTTCTAAACGCTCTTTGAGCGCTGCATTCTGTTCCGGCGTATTGCGCTCCATGCTCGCTCTGATGTACACCTGTTTCTCATCTTCCCAAATTTTCATGAAATCCTTCTCCTGTTTTCTCCTGTTTTATCTCTCCTTTTAGTGTTCGATAAAACCTGTTATTTTTGAACAAATTTCCGTCAAATTCATTCATCTTATATGCCGTCTATTTTAGCATAATTTCCCTATGTCCGCAAACTTTCGGACTTTTTCGCAATTCTGGTTTTCTAATTCAACCCGCGGAAACCTTTTCCGATAATCTCACTGCTGTTGGTGATCGCAATGAAAGCGGACGGCTGATTTTCGTGGATGAAGTTACGGAGTTCCACAGCCTGGCTTCGCTTCATAACAGAGAGAATAACTGCTTTGTCGTTATGCTGATAAGCACCCTCGGCATGATATACCGTTGCACTGCGGTTTAACTTCTGGGTGATAAACTCACAGATTGGTTCCGGATCATTGCAGATAATGGTGAAGTATTTGCACATGTTAATACTCTCGATCACATTGTCGACCACCAGTGATTTTGCCAGAAGTCCGCAGAGGGAAAACAGACCTGTCTGCGCATCGAAGACAAGGCAGGATGCAAGTACAATAAACAGGTCTACCAGAAACAGCGCACCTCCGATATTCAGTTTCGTGTATTTCTTTAAGATCATGGCGATAATATCCGTACCACCACCGGAAGCTCCGACATTAAATAAGATGGCTGAACTCGCCGCCGGAAGCACGATCGCATAGATCAGTTCCAGCACCGGCTGTGAGGTGAGTGGCGCAGACATTGGGAACCATTTCTCCGCTGCACTTAACCCAACTGACATCAGCACACTGACATAGACAGTCTTGATTCCAAAACTTTTTCCAAGAAAAATAAATCCCAGCACAAGCAGTGCCATATTGATAATAAATGTGATATTTCCAGGGGTTGTCGGCATAATGGCGCTCAAAACGACCGCAATACCAGTCACTCCACCGAAAGAAAAGTTATTCGGGAACTTGAATACATACACGCCGACAACCAGAATAAGCGTTGCCACGGTAAGTACAAAATATTCTTCTATTGTGCGTTTTACACGTCCTGCATTTTAAACATTGTTTTTCCTCTGTTTGATTCATTTGTTATTTTCTGCAAATCTTTTTTTCCTATTATGTGAATTGCACACATATTCTACTATACAATCAAAGAAAAAGATATATTTTCATTTTATAATTCTTTTCGTATTTCTTTTTAATTGTATAACAATTAATATTATTTATCTATATTCACCGACTTATTCACATTATCCACATAGTTATCCACATATTATCTGATACTTCCCCAGTTTCATCCACATATTCTAATTATATGATCCAGTCTGCGAGAATCATATATAAATTCAAAATACCATTTCACGATTCAAGTGTTTCCAATCACAGAGACAAGATATGCTCTGCGAATCTCGCTCCGATTAGCGGTCGTCGCCATAACAAAAAAAGAACCGACACACGAAAACATTCTTTCAAACGCTCTTCGCATACGGTTCTTTCTTATTATTATGTTCCGATCAATTGCAATTAAGCAAGTGCTGCTGTGATGATTGCCATAGAATATACTTCAGAAGCGTTACATCCACGGGACAGATCGTTGATTGGTGCATTTAAACCAAGTAAGATTGGTCCGTAAGCTTCGAAGTTACCAAGACGCTGTGCAATCTTGTAACCAATGTTACCAGCATTGATGTCAGGAATACAAATGTGTTTGCATGTCCTGCAACCTGAGAATCTTTGCATTTTGTACGTGCAACACGTGGAGAAACTGCTGCATCGAACTGGATTTCTCCTTCGATCGGAAGCTCTGGATATTTTTCTTTTGCTTTTGCTGCTGCGTTGCGCATCTTGTCAACATCCTCGCCCTTACCGGAACCAAGTGTTGAGTAGCTTAAGAATGCAACCTTTGGATCGATACCGAAAATCTTAGCACACTCTGCTGTCTCACCGGCGATCTCTACTAACTCATCCTCTGTTGGATGAATGTTGATTGCACAGTCAGCCATTGCAAGTACTTCGTTCTCGCCTGTAGCTGCCGGACGTACCATGATGAAGCAGGAAGATACGATCGTATTACCCGGTTTTGTTTTGATCAACTGTAATGCCGGACGTACTGTATCTGCTGTAGAGTATGTTGCTCCACCAAGAAGGGAATCAGCAACTCCCATTTTTACTAACATGGTACCAAAGTAGTTTGCCTGAGAAAGAATTCCTCTTGCCTGCTCCGGTGTAACACCTTTGCTCTTACGAAGTTCACAGAACATCTCAACCATCTCGTCAAATCTGTCGTACTTCATTGGATCGATGATCTCTGCTCCACGGATATTGAAACCGCTCTCTTCTGCTACTTTTGCAATCTCATCCGGGTTACCAACTAAAATTGGATGTAAGAAGTTGCTTGCAAGAAGTCTGGAAGCTGCCTCTAAGATACGAGGATCATTTCCTTCTGTAAAAACAATTTTTTTCGGGTTCTTTTTCAAGATGTCAATTAACTGACCAAATCCAAACATTTTATTTTCCTCACTTTTCTTTTTCTCTAAAACCGTATCTATGTACCGGATAAACACGATTTTCGGCACTTTTGCCGTGACATGCTTACATTATATAGCAGTTTTTTGGAAATTCAATGTTTGTATTCAAATAAATGCAGTTTTATTTTTCATCCTGAGAAATTGTCTCATGTTCTTCTGTTTCTTTTAATGCTTCCTGAAATTCCGGCGACTGTGCGATCTTGATCGCCTTAAAAATATTCGGCACATGATGTTCCTTGTCCGGTTTTGTCGCAAGCATAAAACGGCGGAAAAGGAAAAGCATACAGATACTGATCACGGAAACCAGATCTTCTCCGGCTGTCGTTGTCTGCACGATCATATGACGCGCGATCACGAAAATCAGGGCTTCAATAATATTGGCAGTATTTGGTTTACATAACATTTTTAGGAATTCCACACCAATGACAACGCCGAGCACCGCATCCAGAAATTCTAAAAACGCAACCGTCTCCTCTCTGTGACGCCACAGTTCTCCAATCTGCGAAAAAATTCCGATCACCGCTATCACAATTCCAATGACCACAACTGCCGCCATGACCATATCCATCACATCGCATGCATCAACAATTCTTTTTCTCACTTTATCCCACATTCGCTTTTCTCCTTTTTGTAGTTTCAGAACGTTTTGCCAACAGAAAACATTCTGCCTTATGCATTTTCTTATAACAAAAGAGTCGTAGTATCACTGCTGCGGCTCTTTACGGTTTCTGTTCTTAAATTTAAAATCCGAGCATCGCCCTTCGAGTCCAGTCCACGGACGTTACCTCCACAGTTAACTCGGTCCAGGCACCCTCACGGCACACAAGAGCTTTTACTTAGGGCTGCTCCATTCCTGACCTGACCCGGTTCGTAAATTCCTGTTGCGTAAGACCCAAACGTCAACGCCACTTATGAAGGGCTGCTCCGCAAAGAGATAACCCTCAGTTTGATATCACCCCAGCTATAGCGGATTGCTGGTTCAGGGTACCGCTGCCACCCCGGCTGCTCGGAGATTTAAGTATAGCTTATAATAACCTTCATTGTCAAGAGTTCACAGGGAATCTGTCACCGTTTCCTGTTTTTTCCTCTTTTTCTTTTCTCTTAACTCCCGGAAAAAATCAGACAACATCGTCGAGCACTCTTCCTCCAAAACGCCTTTTTCAATCTCCACCTGATGGTTAAATGCAGCCATCTGTAAAAGATTCAGCACCGAACCTGCGCATCCTGCCTTCGGATTCATCGTGGCAATGACCACTTTTTTCATGCGGCTCTGCACGATTGCTCCGGCGCACATCTGGCATGGCTCCAATGTCACATACATCGTACAATCCTCTAAACGCCAGTCACCGGTCTTTTGCTCGCTTTTTGATCGCGGTCAATTCCGCGTGTGCCAACGTATTTCCTTCCGTGTTTCTTCTGTTATATCCTCTCGCAATAATCGTGCCATCCTGCACGATCACGCACCCGATCGGCACCTCATCCAGGGCATATGCTTTTTTCGCCTCGCGGATGGCTGCCTTCATATATTTTCGTCCTGCGTCATTTTCATTTTTCTGTTTTCCTGTTCTGGTACTCTGTATACAATGATACACTATTTATCGCATCACTACCATAGAAATATTTTTGCTTTTTTTGTGGTGTCGTATATAATGTTATATAAGAATTTTTCCATTCGAGGTTTTTATGCAGAATCACACACAACTGCCCACCGGGCTTTCTTTTTCCTACGAAACAGAGCGATTAATTTTACGGCTTCCCTCCACGGATTATCTGCGGGAAATCCATGATTTTTTATATCGTAACCGCTCCTGCTTTGAAAAATATGAACCAACCGCCCCTGAGAATTATTACACACTCGATTTCCAGCAGACGCTCGCCAGATGCGAGTTAAAACTTGCGCTCAAGCTTTCCAGTGTGCGCTTTTATGTTTTTTTGAAAGAAGATCCATCTACCATCATCGGCACGGTCTGTCTGCACAATATTATAAAAATGCCTTATTTCACGAGTGAGGTCGGCTATAAATTCGATGCGTCTTATCAGCATCATGGATATGCCCGAGAAGCTCTGTCTATGGCACTGTCTGTCGGCTTTTATGGTCTCGGACTCCACAAAATCTTTGCCCGCTGCATGCCTGAAAATACGCCTTCCAGAAACCTGCTGCATGCCACAGGTTTTTTCGAGGAAGGAATTGAGCGCGACAGTATTCTCATTCAGGGAAAATGGGAAGATCACATCCGCTACGCTATCTTAAATCCCGATGAAATCCATTCATAAACGGACAGTTCCCTCTCAATTATTGTCCTGTATTATTCATCTAACGTGTGATACCAATAGCCAAACTGGTTGATGTGATCGGTCGTCATAAACTCCGGGAAACCCAAAGATTGCTGCCATCACGCGCTCCTGCTGCTGATAAATCCCCGGGACACCGATAAACCATTTGTCCTCTTCGAGCTTTCCAGCACCAGATAGCGGTAATTGAAAAATCCGTGCAGCAAAAAGCTGTTATTTCCAAGATACCAGTATTTCCGCGGCAGTTCACGCAGGTCTTTCAGTTCAATGCGCACACACTCCACATTTTTATCCTCCGGCAATGTAAAATAGGGATACGTGTTTTTGAACCGCTCCCACGTGTCCACCCAGACAAACTTCGGAAAAATATTGCGCATTGGCATTTCCGTTGCATGAAGCTCCTCTGCCTCTTTTTCGTCTGCGTCAAATCTTGGAGGCTCCCACAACTTTATGTTTTCTGTTTTTACTGCAAATGGCTTTCCTTCCGTCCAGCGTGTCATGGCAATCGCGCCTTCCTCTCCTGCAAAAACCATTCCATCCATCTCGGCAAACGAGTATTCTGATCCTCAATCTGATCTGCCTTTATAATTGTTCCATAATCTCCGCTTCCTTTTATCATTCTCATCTCTCCCATCGGGAACGCAAGCATCTGCCCTCCCTCTACTTTAAAAAGGTATACCTGATCCATTCCCATCCGAATTGGTGTTCCACGCAGATGCACTTCAATCCTGCATTCATTTCCCCTGATCTCCACTTTTGCAAATCCCGCGTTGATTCCTTTTGTTCCGTTTTCGTATGCATATATATATGTAATAAAACGTTTGATTCCTGCCATCGGATGCTCCGGCATTTATTTTGTTGCTACTATATATATTCATTGGTCGGTTATGATATACGTGATTTTTCAAAAAACTTACATTATGAAGCGTGGCTGAGTGATCACAGAAATGTTTAAATTTATCTTCTTTATTCTTGACAGAAGTATGGTTCTCTGCTATTATAATATCAGTAACAATTACTATTATTAAAAAGAAAGGGTGATTATCATGCTAAAATATAGTAGACAACGTGAAGCAATCAAGACCTTCCTTGCCGGCAGATATGACCACCCTACTGCTGAAACTGTTTATCTCGGCATCAAAGAAGAGTTTCCGAATATCAGTCTCGGCACTGTATACCGTAATCTGTCATTACTTTCTGACATCGGTGAGATTCAGAAATTATCGACCGGTATCGGACCTGACCGTTTTGACGGGAATCCGGCTCTACATTATCATTTTATCTGCAAACATTGTGGCAGCGTTTTAGACCTTTCCGTAGATGGTCTTGATCATATCAATGTCCTTGCAAATCAGGGATTTGACGGTGAAATTGAAGGTCATATTACATATTTTTATGGGAAATGCGCAGACTGTAAAAAGAACAGTTAACGGTACAGTTCCAGTTGTTCTGCGAACTGTACAGCTTTCTATAAAAAATATAAGAAAAAGTATTGACAAAATATATTTTTTAAATTAAAATCAGTAATAGTTACTATTATTAAAACTAAATAAAATTTAAATAAGAAAAGGAGAACAAAATTATGACAAAATGGGTTTGTACAGTATGTGGATATGTTTATGAAGGAGATGCTGCACCAGCAGAGTGTCCAGTCTGTCATGTAGGCGCTGATAAGTTCAAAAAAGTAGAAGGAGATCTTACACTTGCTGCAGAACATGAATATGGCGTTTACGCAAAAACAGTAAAAAACAATCCAGAAATCAGTGATGAAGACAAAAAATACATCTTCGACCAGTTAAAAGCAAACTTCGATGGCGAATGCTCTGAAGTTGGTATGTACCTCTGCATGGCTCGTATTGCTCACCGCGAGGGATATCCGGAAGTTGGTCTTTACTGGGAGAAAGCTGCTTACGAAGAAGCAGAACATGCAGCAAAATTTGCCGAGATGTTAGGTGAGGACTTAGAGCCAAACATGAAAGCTACTACAAAAGATAACCTGAAATGGAGAGTTGACTGTGAGTTCGGTGCTACTGCAGGTAAATTTGATCTTGCAAAATGCGCTAAGAAAAACAACCTTGATGCAATCCATGACACTGTTCATGAGATGGCCAGAGATGAGGCTCGTCACGGCAAAGCCCTTAAGGGATTACTTGAGAGATACTTTGGATAAGCTACAAGCCGAGTAAGGATAAAAAGGAAAGATGACAGAATGGGGAATTTATTCACCAGACTGTCATCTTTTCTTTTTATTCTTATTGGGCGACAGCCCAACAGCGAGAAGGAGCGTAGCGGATTCGAGCTGGCTCGGCTTGTAGCGCAGCGAGATAATACTTGCCCGGCACATCTGATTTTATTTTTCATTCTTTCCTTTGATGTTTGAGTAAACGGTTTTGGCTCCAATCCCATCCAAACGTCCGATTTTTCCTGACAGAGCATTGATCACATCCTGTGGCGCATCAATTGCCACGCTGATAATATTAACCTCACGCTCTCTGTATGGGATTCCCATTCGGCCAATAATATACTTTCCATATTCATGCAAAAGATGATTCAACGCCTCGATGGATTCCGGATTCTCCACAATAATTCCGATTAATGCAATTCTTGTTTCCATGTTACTCCTCTCTTCTCTGACACCAGTTGTTTTCATCTGCAACTGCAAAAATTACAGTGTAAACTCGTGGTTTTCCTTTATATATGCCAGCAAACCTTCACAGCCATTTTTCACATCCTGATAAGTTGCCTCAAAATCACCGGTATACCACGGATCAGCGACGTCTCCTGCCTCCGACAACCTGTGAGTATGTTCATATCCTGCAAAAGACAGCATTTTGTAGATTTTTCCCTGACTGTCCTCGCCTCCGGCAATTCTTATCATGTTACGGATGTTCGCAGTATCCATGCCGATCAGATAATCATAGTATAAATAATCGTTTCCCGTCATCTGACGCGCCCTGTGCGGGATGAGTGGAACGTTCTCTTCCTTAAGCTTCCTTACCGTTCCGTAGTGTGGCGTGTTTCCGATTTCTTCGCGGCTTGTCGCCGCAGAATCAATTTCAAAATAATCTGCCATGTTTGCTTCCGCCGCCAGATGGGCGAATACACTCTGCGCCATGGTGCTGCGGCAGATGTTGCCTAAACATATGAAAAGCACTTTTATCATTGTTGCATAACCTCGCTTTTCTTGGTATTTCGGGCTTTGTAAGCCTTTTACCTTTCTTCATTTTCACTTATTCTAGCATATTTTGGCATATCTTTGCATATTTTTGTCATCAATTTTGGTAAAAACTTTGGTAAATTTCAAGTCTGTACAAAAGGCAAGTCTGCCATTGGGAATCGACAGGTAAGAAATTGGAGATTAAGATAAATACTGGCATTCAGCCATTTTTCTCTCATTTTCATCAGGTCATTATGAATTAATTGCTTTTTGAAAATCTTCCTGTGCATCCTGAAATTTAACATGAGTATAGGTATTCATCGTAACACTGATATGTCCATCCTGTGGTGCTGAAGTCACCGGTCGTTTTTGCAGCTACTGCGGCGCACCGCTTCCGGCCGCTTCCAATGACAATACTTCAGTCACAAAAAATACAGATACCGATCGTCTGGTGGATGACTGGCAGTCCTTCGATGATTATGTAAACCGCAACTTATCAAAACCAGTCGCCGATAATGGCAACGGTACCGGTAGTCCTGCTTCCGGTAAAAATGAGACTCCCGCTGCCAGACGTCGGGAAGAGAACAAAAAAAATCCAAACTCCGGTTCCGGCGGATCCAGAAATACTGCCACAAACCAGCATACAATTCATAAAACTAGCACGCAGAAAACCAAAACCAAGCGACAAAAGAAGAAAAAAGGAGGCGGACTCCTATCTGCAACCACTTCTTCTACCACTGGAAGCGTAAAACCGGGAGACACCCTGTTTTATCTTGTGATCCAGTGGATCTGCGTAGCCCTGATGGCTTTGTCCACCCTTCGTATGGCACAGAACTTCTGGACCAACCGGGTGACCCTGGGTTCCATCGCCGGCGTAGTCCAGGAAAAGAATTATGCCCAGGGAATCTATCTGATTGGGGGTACTGATCTGTGTGGGCTTTGGTTGTATGCAGGCACTGTGGATCGCCAGCAGAAAACGGATGCCGGATCTCGGCAAAATCCGCCAGGTAGATATAGGATGGGGACTGTTCGGTTTCGTTGTTCTGATTCTTCTGGCATTAGTATCTGCCAATGCCTATCCCCTCCTTCCTGTCAGCCCGTCTCCGCTGGAAAGAGCCAAATTGTTCTTCCATATGGTGGACGATCTTGGAAAGTCCTTTCTGTTTATGAATGTGATTGGCGCTGTTTTGTGTGTTGTACGTAAGATGGGGACACGGTAGACACAACGTAATCTGTTCGTACAATACACTTTAATAACCAAAATATGCCTCGTGGCGCTGCTGTACAAACAAAGAAACAGAGCAAATCGTTTTTTTCGATTTGCTCTGTTTCTTTAACTATCTCTGATTTTTTTGCATTTCTTCCATTTTCTCACAAAATTCATCCTGAGATATTTGATCCATCACATATTGTTGAAATAATATGCCGGTCTTAGAGATATCCTTCATTGGATTGGAAGAAAACGGACGTGACTTCAATTCAACATGATTCACATAATCCTGAAAGACCTGAAATCCTGGGATATCCAATTTTTCTTCACGAATCACATCAAGTCTGGCCGGAAGACGTTTCATGCATTCTGCATAAGCAATATTTCCTTCTCTGCTTGCGGCATATTTCAGGAATTTTATTGCCGCTTTCTCATGCTCAGATGCCTTGTTTAACACATACTGCCATGTAGCGATGTTGGTAGCATTCTTTCGAAATCCCGGTAATGGTGCCACCTGGATTTTTTCCATTCTGCAAGCTCCGGCACATTCAAAAGTGTTTATGGCTCCGCTATACATAAAAATACTGCCGTATTTTCCATCCAAAATTTCTGTTCAATTTGTTCATACCGGTCTGTGATCTGTGAAATCGGAACTTCTCCGTTTGCTGTCAGATCGTGAAGAAAGCTGAGTGCTTCTCTCGTGTTTTTATTCTCCCAGTCGTAATAGTCTCCTCCGAAGAGATTTACAAATTCGAAAGTTCATTGTACACATAAGACTGATCCCATGCTCCTCCATATCCGTAGACATCGTTGCCCAGGTTTTCTTTCAAAAAGGCAGCAAAATCTTCCTGCGTCCGGATCTCCCGGTCTCCTGTGACTTCCGGTTTACCCAGAATACCATAATATCCATAAGGTAGGGGACAGAATAAACTTTACCATCTTTCATCGGTACATTCTGCATATAACTTTCCGGATAACTGGATAACAGTTCTTTCGTCATCACCGTATCGTTCAATGGTTTCAGATAATCTTTGTATTTAAATTCACTGATCATCTCATCATTGACAGAGAAGATATCGATTGAAGAATCTCCGGCTTCCAGAATCGTGGAGATTTTAGCCTGCCGCACATCTGCATCTGCAGGGCAGGCTATCGTCTCTATCTCAAGATTCAGTTCTTTTTCTGCATTTTCTATAAATTTTCTGAATCCGGGAGATTCTGCATCTACGTGCATGATGGTTAATTTTTCTTTCTGCAAATCCGTATCCTCTGTATGGACTCCATCCTGTCGATCCCTGCATCCGGACATCAGCAACAAAAATCCAATAAAAGCACCTAATACATACTTCTTCAAGTTCTGCTCCTATCTAGGCCAGCGTTCTTCTTTTCCAGGAAGTTCCGGGAAGCTGTTATGTGGTTCTGCCTGATACCAGTATGCCACACTTGCCACATCATCCTGTCTCTCAAATAATCCTCTGTAGCCCACACCGATCTGCTGGATCGTCACTTTCAGATCCTCGTCAAAACAGATCGGATCCTGGATATGCCAGCGGTAAAAACCTCTCATCGGCATAACATCGTCATTGTGATAGAAATTGTGAATCAACTCATCGTGAGAAGAATAATATGGATATCCCAGATAAGGTGTACAATAATTCTGTTCCACGGTCTTACCATCTACCTGCTTAGCAAAGCTCCATGAACCACCGAAATAATCTTCTGTTCCTGTTCCGCAGATGGTAGGATATTCTTCATCTCCGTCGATATAGAACTTAACCTCACCTTCACCCCACCAGTAACGCTCCAGTGTTGTCAGTGCCATATAAGTACCTACATAGTGACCTTTTCCTTTGACATTATCAAGGATTACATAATCTTTCTGCAACTGAGTGATCTTTTCTCTTCTCCACTGTGCATGGAAGTAAGCGATATCCTCCGGCAGTCCCTCATCATACAGGCAATAATCCACCTGGTAGAAGAATGCTGGAATTGAATTGACATGCTGGTTTTCCAGAGTGATTCTTGCTTTTTTTCTGAAAGGCATCTGGAAATAACAGTTCAATCCTGTGCTTGGCACTACTGCGATCGGCATAGAATTTATATTGCATTCTCTACCAAACCCACAGCAGAAAAGTCTCCAGCGGACTTTCTACAGACGGTTCGTCTTCATCATCCCAGTACATACGAAGAACCAGATCCCTCAGTACAAAGCAATCTGCGTCTGTGGTTTCGCATCCACTGTGATCCAGATATGATTGATTGCGCCAGGTCCCTCGATTTCTGCCAGTGTCACTGTCTGACCACTTGCGATGTCATTAAGACACGGGCTTCCCTTTCTGGATGGTCCAAGATCACTGGCTGCCATACCTCCCTTTCCTTTTTCTCCTCTTGGATTTTCTGCATTGATTGCACGGCTTTTCTATGTTTTGCTAATGCTAGATTACTTAAAGTTCCACCAAATTCGTTATACATTGTTACATCCTCCTTCTGGTTGGCAAATTATATCAGGTTTTGTATTACTGTTCACTTCATTCACAAGAACTCGTTTCACAGGTTAATACTCCTATGAACAATTACCAATTAAGCTTTTACTCCTCCTGCCATTATACCATCCATAATCTGTTTTTCAAAGACTGCTACGAAAATAATAATCGGTAACAGGATGATCCAACCCATGGCACTTACCAGATCCCACGGAACACCATACATGTTATCTCTCAGTGGCAGCTGTACAATTGCAACAGACAGCACCTGGATATTATTTGAGTAATACAATGGAGTAAAGAAGTTATTCAAACAGGTGATAAAGTTAATGATACAAACTGTAGCGATTGCAGGTTTCATCAGCGGTAAGACCACTTTGAATAATCTCTGGACAAAATTCGCTCCGTCGATGGTTGCTGCTTCTTCCAGGGAAATCGGAATCTCTGATGCAAAGTTCTTTAAGATCAATACAGTAAATGGAATGACTGCACTGATATAAAGAATGATCAGACCCGGATAAGTGTCATACAGTCCTACTGCTCTCATGAAATCATACAACGGTCTTGCTGTTACAACTTCCGGAATCAACATTGTTGCAATAATGAACGCGAAGGCAATGCTGATCCCCTTTGTTCTGAATCTTGAAAATCCATATGCCGCCATGGCACAAATAACAGTACTTACCACAATTGTGACACCTACGATCAGAACTGTGTTTCCGATTTTTTCCAAAAGTCCTACGTTCTCTATCAGGAATTTGTAGCTTTCCAGTGTCGGGTGATCCGGAATATAGTCGATTGGCATCTTGAACAATTCACCTGGCGGTGTGATCGATGATACGAAAATCCACAGAACCGGAAATAAGATCAAAAAGGAAACGATTGCAAATAACAGCCATTTGCCTACTGCAGTAATGGCTTTATATACTTTATATTTATTAGTATCCTGCATGTCAATACCTCCTAATCTGCCAGTTTATTCATGAATTTGATGTTGATAAAGCTAAAGACCGCCATTACAATGAACAACATAACTGCCAGTGTAGATGCATACCCCACATTTAGATTGGTAAATGCTTCTGTGGTAATTCTATATGCGATCAGGGATGTATCCTCACCAGGACCACCGGAAGTCATAGCATATACCAAGTCGAAAGCTGTCAGTCTCCAAAGTGTAAACGGAATACATAAAGTGATAACATTTTTCAGGATCAACGGTAATGTGATACGGAAAGATCTGCACCGTTTGCCCCATCCACCTTTGCAGCTTCGTAGATATCACCGGAAATAAACTGAAGTCCTGACAATACCAGGATTGCAAAGAACGGAAGGTCTTTCCACAGGTCCATGGCGATAACCGCTGCTCTGGCGGAACCGGTGTGGATCATCCAGTCATACTGAAAATTTGGTACAAACCGTCTTATAAAATCGTTCACCAGACCGTAATCGTTGTTGAATCCCCATTTTGCTGCCATACCGATAACAACAGCCGGCATAGCCCACGGGATCAGTACGATGGTTCTTAAGAATCTTCTGCCCTTAAATTTCATATTCAGGATCAAAGCCAGGATCACACCTAAAACCACATGGAATACCATGGAAACAACCACAAATTCCACGGTAAAGGATATGGATGTCTGCACTTTGGGATCTTTAAACACATTAACGTAGTTTGCCAGTCCGACAAATTTGTTGACTCCTGATAAAACCTTTACGTCAAATAAACTATTTTTCAAAGTTACTATAATCGGATATAAAGTAGTAAAACCACGGATAATCACAACCGGAAGAATTAAAATCCATGGAATCCATTTCATCGATTTTTTACTGATTGTCACTCTTTTCTCCTCCTGTCATCTTAGGAAAACGCACCATAAATTGCTATGATGCGTTCCCTTTTACCAAGCAGATTTTTCAATCCGCATTCATTGCCTATTGCCAACTGTTTTGTTATTCATCAGTTATTTCTATCATTGTTCAGCTATATTACTTGCTGTATTTTTCAACCAGGCCCTGAGCTTTCTCACAGAACTCATCTACAGAGATCTCATCTTTCATACATGACTGGAAAATAGTTCCCATATCTGTGATAAATTCCATTGTCTGAGGAAGCATCGGACGTCCGTTAACGTTGCACTCAGAAGCATAGCGGGAATATATTTCTTTTGCAGGATCTGTATCCGGAACAACTTTTTCTGCTATATCTGCTCTTGCAGGATATCTCTCGAATGCTTTGTAGGATGCTTCCATTCCGCCTTCTTCTGTCATGTACTTAAGGAATTTGATGGCTGCTTCTTTGTGCTTGGAAGCGGAATTCAGAACATAATTCCAGGAATCTGTAAAGATTGCTCTCTCTCCTTTACCGCTGAAGTCAGGAACCATAGCCATATGGATCTTGTCATCTCCCAGCATACCGGCTTTCTTGTAATCAGTTCCAAGTCCCCACATGAAAAAGCTTCCATATTTTCCATCATTGATCTTCGGGTTCATCTGCTCATATTTGTCTGCGATCTGATCGATCGGTGTCTGGTTATTATCCACCATATCTTTCATGAACTGAATGGCTTCTTTGTTTTCAGCCTTTGTCCAGTCAAAATAATCTCCACCGAACATATTTACAAACTGTGCAATCTCATTGTATGCATAGGTTTTTTCCCAGGATCCGCCGTATCCATATCTTCCGTCACCAGAAGCTGCTTTCATATATTTCATGAAGTCTTCTTTTGTATCGATCTCTGTAATTCCGACTTCATCCATGATTTTCTGATTTACCCAGAAAGCCAGGTATCCGGTATATCCCGGAACACCGACAATGTTACCGTCTTTATCTGTGATCATATTCTTCAGATAACCCTGTGCAAACTGACTACGGACATCTTCTGTCATAACTGTGTCGTTCAGGCCTTCCAGCCAGCCTGAGTTTTTGAATGACGCACTCATCTCATCATTGATTTCGATAATATCAATAGAAGCATCTCCTGTAGATAAGACTGTCGTAACTTTCTGCTGACGAGTATCGGAATCTGTCAGACTGCGATTACATTGATGTTCAGTCCTGTGGCATCCTCTACATTTTTCAGCCATTCATCAAAGTCAGGATCTGTTGTCATGACGCTGTACAAAGTCAGATCATAATCTTTGGATTTTTCTGTACTTTCTCCTTTGGAGCTGCCGCATCCTGCCAACATTCCTACTGTCATAACGCCTGCCAGTAACGCTCACTAATTTCTTTTCATTTAATTACCTCCTGTTTGTTTGTGGTAGTGTCAAAAACTACCCATTTTATTGTTCTAAAATTCTTTTAAAACCTTGATTTATTGGAGGTTTGCAAATAAAAGAGCATTGACCTCCCAAAAGAAGTATAATGAGTTCACCACAAACACCATTATCAACAAGGAGACAATGCTCATGGACATTATACTTTATTTACTTCTATTTATTCAATACCAACATAAACAAATCTGCTGGCTTTTTAATTTTATCTGCAGATATATTCCCCTTAAGCAGTGGGTCTTCGATGATTACCATTCTCCCAAATATCAAAATTCAAGATTGATAAGCTCCCAAAATAATCTATTACGAAAATGGGATTACAAAGACTACATTCCTTACCTCGAATGGAAGTATGGCAAGAAAATCAAACCTGTCAGTCGCCGTTCTGAATGTGATATTGATGGCAACTGTAGCTGTCCACGTTGCAATGCTCCAAAGCCTTATCTCTACAAGAATAATGGTTCAAAAGGACAGATCCTGTGCAAAGTATGCTCCACCGCATTCTCTCCGGAAGAAAACCGTTTTTCAAAGTCCTGCTCCCTCAAATGCCCGCACTGCAATCACTCGCTGGCTCATAAGAAAGACCGCAAACACTTTGTTGTCCACAAATGCGTAAATCCAAAATGTCCTTACTACCTCCACAATCTAAACAAGGTTGATAAAAGACCTTAAGGAGGACTATGGCAAGAACAAATATAAACTCCATTACATCTACCGGGAATTCCAGATAGATTTCTTTCGCATGGATTTAAACACTCTTCCCGAGAATGCTTCTTCCCTAAAATTCAGTAAACATGACCAGCATGTCATGTCACTTTGTCTTACCTACAAAGTGAATCTCGGGTTATCGCTTCGTAAAACCGCTCAGGCGTTGAAGGACATACACGGCATCAGCATCTCACACCAGCAAGTTGCCAACTATTGCAAAACCGCCTCTGTCTGCATAAAACCTTTCGTAGACAACTACGATTACAAAACTGGCAATGTATTTACTGCTGATGAGACATACATCAAAATCCGTGGTATCAAAACCTATATCTGGTTTATCATGGATTCTGCCAAACGCTCTGTTATCGGCTATCAAGTATCTGATAATCGTGGTGTTGGTCCATGCATTCTGGCAATGCGGATGGCATTCCGGCATCTAAAAGAACTACCTAAGAACTTTAAGTTCATTGCAGATGGCTACAGTGCATATCCCCTTGCCGCCCAACAGTTCTTCCATGAATTCGGTGATAAGTTTAAGTTTGAAATCACACAGGTAATCGGACTCACCAATGACGATGAAGTTTCTAAAAAATTCAGGCCTTACAAGCAGATGATTGAACGCTTAAACCGTACATACAAAGCTTCCTATCGTAAAACCAACGGCTTTGATAACATCGATGGAGCCAACTATGATCTCGCCCTCTGGGTTGCTTATTACAACTTCCTAAGACCACACAAACACAACAACTATAAAGTCTTAAATGAAGTCGAAATGCTGTCTCAGGCTGACACGATGCTGGGCAAATGGCAGCTTCTCATCTTCCTTGGTCAACAGACGATTCTGAACCTGCAACACGGCGAAGCCGCTAACTGTTCTTAGATCCAGAGCCAGAGGTAATTATCCCAGCCACCGCAAAGGGCCTGCCCTTGATGGCACGAAAGAACTGCTACACTGCTGTAAACGACGGAAAATTCAAACTGTTCTTGAGTTCTTCGCCGTCGGTGATTCACCTACAGCAGTTCTTTTTCGTACCGTCAAGGGTGGCGGTAAGCTACCACAACATAAAATATCTACAGTTTTCAAGGTTCATTTGAGCCTTTTTTCTTTGGCTCGTTTTTTCATAGGTCATTTGACACTATCTTGTTTGTAGCCTTACGCCTATTTCTTTGATGAGTTAAGGATATCAAAGTCTGTTTTCTCAAAATACAATATTTTCGATTCGTTTATATTATTTTATCCTTGTTGAAAGCATTTTTTTAATCTTTTATAATAAGAATAGAAATTGATCATATATAATAGTGTTCTGGCATGAGCATGCCGAAATCCAAACGACCACATGCAAGATTTCATTGACGAAAGCGTTTTTGATAGATTTTGCCCGGATACAATACAAGGAGATTTTATGAAACATTCAAAAAGGTTCCAGAGGTCCACGATTATACTTTTCCCATTTTCAAAACAGGCTTTTATGTGCGTTTTGCTGTGCACATTGATTCCTATTTTCATCATAGGCGGAATTTCCTATGCTGTTTCTTATAACATTGCTGAAGATAAGATTCTGAATGCATCTATTTCTGCTGATGCACAGCTGCGTACACAGTTTGATGACCGCTTGCAGCAAGTGGAAAATATAGCCGATACGCTTCAATATAATATGTACAACCTGATGCAGGCAGATGCACCCATGGACACTCTGGCTATGCTTTCCGAGATTCGAAGCAATCTGTCCATGTTTAAGACATCCTTTAATCTGGCCTATATCAATATATTTCTTCCGGACGAGCATATGGCATCCAGCGAAAGCTTATACTTTTTTCCTGTGTCTAAGCTTTCTGACTTTCAGATTTCAAAAAACTCTGGAAAATCCGGGAACATCCTCTGTCTGGTTTTATCAGGATCTGCTGTCTGTTCCGTTTCTTGTGAATAACAGCTACCATATGACGAATTCGGTTTCCTGTTGCAGAGTTTTAAAACATCCGTGTACAGACAGCATAAAGTATGCCTATATAATTCATCTGGACGCATCTGAATTTTCCTCCATTCTACAGGAAAGTTTCCAGGATAATCAGATCACCAGCTATATCCTTACAGACAACGGAAAAATCGTTGCCAGCAACAATCCTTCTTTGCTTTCCGACTCTCTTGACGAAGAAAAATGGATTTCTTATACCACAAGGGAGATTCTCTAAAAGAGATCTCACACTAATTATCACACTACTACTTTACGAAACGGCTGGCTACAGGTGACAGAGATACCTGATTCTTATATCATGCAAAACACGCGTATACTGATCAAAAGTATCCTCCTGACAATCCTGATCTCTCTTCCGCTGACGATTCTGGTTGTGGTTCTGATCTCGAAGAATCTTACCAGACGAATCAAGACACTATCCAGGGCTATGGAAACACTACAATTAGATGCATCCGACACCAACATGAAGGCACTGGTACCACAGGATCGTGCACCTGAAACCTTCGATGAGATTGATAAACTGGGGATAACCTTTGAAAAAATGCAGCATTCCCTGAATGACAATCTGCAGTCTATTCTGGAACTGTCACTGACGGAAGAACGGTTAAAATACCAGCTTCTCCAATCACAGATCAATCCACATTTTCTTTATAATATTCTGGGATCCATCCAGACCTGTCAGTCCCTTGGAAAGCTGGATATTGCCAATCAGATGCTGACGAATCTTACACGTTTTTACCGCATGACACTCAGAAAGTCGAAAGACCTGATCTCCATCCGGGACGAACTGACCATCGCACAGCTTTATCTGGAAATGGAAAAATTATGCCATAATGATAATCTTACCTGGGAGATTAATATGGAAGACGGCATTGATAACTTCCTGATCTGCAAATTCACACTGCAGCCATTTCTGGAAAACAGTATTTTGCATGGTCTCTCTCAGAAAACGCCGGAGGTTCATATCTCCATTGATCTTTCCTACGGAGACGATACGGTTATTATTGTGATCACAGATAACGGAATCGGAATGGCAAAGAACAGCTTTAGAATTGCAGAAAACATTGGATGAAAAAATTGTTAATTATGAAAAACACTTTGGCATTGGAAATGTAAACAAACGAATCTCAAATCCTTATTTTGGAAATGGTGGGATATCTGTAGAAAGTTGTCTGTATGAAGGCACTTCCATTACCATTGAATTTGATCAGATGGAGAAATATGATGAAGAATGTAATGATTGTAGATGACAACTGCCTCACCGCAGAAGGCATCGAAAAAAATATTGACTGGAGTGCTCTGGATACCACTGTGATCGCCGTAGAATATAACAGTCTTTCCGCTCTGGACATCCTGAAAGACACTCATGTAGATCTGATTATCTCGGATATTGAGATGCCGGATCTGGATGGGATCTCCATGAGTCAGAAAGCTCTGGAGATCCAGCCTTTCATAAAAGTTATTCTTGTAAGTGCCTATGACAAGTTCGAATATGCCAAACGGGCGATCCGCCTTGGTGTATATGACTATATCGAGAAACCCTTGGATTATCATTATCTTACGGAAAAAATCAAAAATGCCTTTACGGATATCGACCGTACACAAAAAAATACGGAGTTGGTAAAAGCAAGCCGGCCTGTTATGACAGAAAAATTCTTTCATGATCTGCTCCATTATCCCGGTGAGGATCCGGCCACTCATCTGAGCCAGCATCTGAAATATCTGGATCTGAGATCAGACTATGACTTTTTTCACGTATTGATCCTGGAAACAGAACCCGATCCTGCCAAGTCCGAACTGGACTTTACCCAATACCAGATCCAGCTTCTGAATATTCTGGATCTGGTAAAAGAAAAAATGGAGATTTTTGACCATGTTTTTTATTTAAAAGAATTCAGCGGGATCGTCTGCATCATCGGCCAGAACACAAAACATCCCCAGCATTTTCTTCAATCCATACACAAAGTAGCCTCCAATATTGTCGAGTCCTGCAAAAACAATGTGCTTTCTCTGAACATCGGAATCGGAAGTCTTGCTGACAGCATCTGGAAGCTCCCGGTGTCCTTTGCCAGTGCTTCCCACTCGCTGAAATACCGATTTTTCTTCCCACACAAAAAATATTTTCGATGCGAGAGAAGCACTTGGTAAAGAATTCAGTCTTTTGTCCTTTTCCGAAAATACCGACGAAGAACTGATACGTCTTATCTGTTCCAAAGACATGACTGCTATCGAAGAATGGCTTACCTGCTATTTTCAGAATCTGTTAGGACAGGTTCAGGACAAAAATCTGGTTTTCATCCAAATCTACTCCCTTTTGGGACGAATTCTGAAATTCTTATACGAGATGAACCTGGATACCAGAGATTTGGAGAGGGAAATCATCCAGGTCTATACCCGGTTTGATTCCTTCCGCACCTACGAACAATTTGTAAAATGGATGACGCAGTTATGTGCCTCCGTATGCGAAAAGATGGATTCGTCCTTACAGAACTATCATAATCAGATATATACCATGGCTCTTGGATATATCCGGGAAAACTTTGAAACCAACACCCTGTGCCTGAATGATATCGCACGACATGCCAACATCAGCCCTGCATACCTGAGTTCTATGTTCAAAAAGGTATCCGGGCAAAGCATCAGTGATACCATCACTGCGCTTCGCATCGAAAGTGCCTGTCATTATCTGGAATCCACCAGTCTTTCGTTAAAAGAGATCAGCACAAAGTGTGGTTATACGAATCAATATTATTTCAGCAACAGTTTTAAGAAGAAACTGGGGATGTCCCCTTCTGCTTATCGGTAAGCGAGAGGCACGCAGGGGCAGTGATTTCGTGCAGGCACGGACTTTGGCTCCTTGTTCATGCCCTATAAGGGCTTATTACCGGCTCTGGAGTCTAAAGACTCATCGAATGTTTCGCCAGCCGCAACGTCATTTACCTACTAAGCCCCTTGAATTGTCAGACCATCCAGAACACAGTCATTATTCTTTACAACCTGATGAACAGCAACCTCTGCATCTGCAAATTTCTCCGGTAAAAAGTCCTGTATCTGTGCTTTTACCTGCTCCGCCGTGTATTCATAAGCGGACTTGTTGGCAAGATGTTCCAATCTTCCAATCGCATCAATCGCCTTGTTCATACGGTATTCTCCAAGACGGATGAATTTCTCCGCCTTGGTTTCATTATTCTTTGCTGCAGGCTCCTCATCTGGTGTCACGAATTCATGTTCAGTAGCATTTTTGTTTACTTTACTCATGTTGATATCCTCCTTTTCGTTTTACACGCAAAAAAGGCGCATGGATATGGTTACATCTCATACGCCTTTACGCTGTTATAATTATTCTGTTTTATATTACCGTGTGATTATTAAGCTGGTTTTCGACATTCCTACCTTCATACATAACACGAATAACTGTTACGATACCCGTGTCCTTATCCGGGATATAGAATACCAGATAATTATCAACTGGCATCACTCTTAGCCCTCGGCTGTGCCACGGCTCATTTCCATAAAGCCGGTATTTTTCCGGAAATTCCTCAAGTCCTAAAATGTGTTCCTCTAACCTGTCAAGCTGTCCTGCTGCATTATCTGGTGAAAGCAATTCAAAAGTAATATACTCATATATTCCCCTTAAATCGACATTGGCTTGATCGGTGATAATTACCTCATAAATCATATACCGTAATCTTTGCGAATATCAGCAAATGCCTGTCTTGCAGGTTTTGTTCTGCCTGCAACCATATCCGCATATCCTTCCTCTAGTTCCGCATTTAATTCTGCTTCGGTCAGTTCTGCCACATTAACAGGTTTTGTCGTAGGTATCTTCACTTCAAAAGGAAGTCCCCTGTTTAAAATAATCTGTTTATAGAACATATTAATAGCATTGGATGCCGGAATACCAAGTGCTGACAAGATGCTTTCTGCCTGCTCTTTCACATCCGGCTCTATTCTTGCGTACAAATTAGCTGATTTTGTTGCCATAATGTAACACTCCTTTCAAAAATCTTAGTGTTTCCTTTTCTAGCTATATTATACCAATTCGTGCGCACAATAGCAATACATTTTTATTTCTCTTTTGAGAACTCCAACTTGACCTTATACTGTGAACCTTTGATTTTCCTGCCATCTTTGGTATAGTTATAATCCTCGATTCCTTCCTGGATAAGGTAGGCATCATAACTTCCTTTCTTTCCCTTTAATCCTTTGACGAAAGTCTTTTTCCCCTCCAGCATACTCTTGATCTGTGTATCGGAAAGAACTGTTCCAAGAGCTTCCTGTCCATTCTGGTTCCCTCCAAACATAGATTTCTGTTCGTCACTAATGCTGTGATAGGTCTGTTACCATATCCGCAATGCCATCCATAAACTCTTCCTTGGAATACTCTCCCTTTGCCACAAGGGTAAGGGCATTTTCCCAATCAGCGGTGAGCTTCGGAGACTTTACCACATCAGGAAGCACCGTAATCAGCTTCATTCCGTCCTCTGTCGGTATCATCTGCTTTTTCTCTCGCTTCACGAAACCGTCTTTGACTAACTTCTCAATAATGTCTGCTCTGGTGGCAGGTGTGACAAGTCCTTTACACTCCACATCATCGCCCATATCCTCACTTCCGGCTCGTTCCATTGCAGACAGAAGGGAATCTTCAGAAAGATTTTGTCAAGGGTAGTTAAGAAAAATCTTCACTGTTTATGTCTTGTAATATCAATCTGTTAATCTTATCCGTCATGGTTTCCCTGCTGTATCGGCTCATACTCTCCTACGCTCTCTATCCCTCCATAGTTGTAGCTCCCCTTGTAAAAATTTTCTTTATCAAGAATACGTTTTACAAGCATAACATTAAAGTCCGCTCCCTTCCTGCCCTTGTACCCTTCTGCTTTCATAAACTCCGATACATTTTTAATGTCATATCGGGCATAAGCTGTTTTAACTGGAACACCCTTTGTACCGCTTTTGCCTCTGTTGCATTTACATACAATTTTTTGCCACCACGCAGACACTCATAACCAAATGGAGCGCCACCGCCTGCATAACCACCGCCCTTTGCTTTCTGCAATCGTCCACGTTTTAATTTCAATGCCATCTCCAACTGCTCATGCACGTCCAACAGTTCAAACATACCATTTACAAAAATCTCATTGGGATTTTGCGTGTAGATAGAATAATTCGGTCTGTCGATTGCTCTGATATCTACATTGTTCTTTTTAAGTTCCCTATGTAACAGAACTTTCACCAAGTCTGACCGCCACAGACGGTTTGTTGACAGCACAATGATATATTGAATTTTATTTTCTTTCAATGCAGCAAGCATATCAAGCAGACCATCACGCTCAATACTCATTTCGTCCTCGTTGGCTTTCGCTCCGCTGATACCCTCGTCCTTAAAAATCTCTATCAAGTTGTAACTTTTGGAACTGCAATATTTTTCAATTTCCGCACGTTGCTCCGCTAAGGAATATCCCTGTTTGACCTGCCCTTCTGTTGACACCCTTATGTAGCCATATACATTTACAATGTTGTTTTCCATGTAACCGAACCTCCGTTATAAATATTTTTTTATAACAGCAATTTCAATTCCGGTTAAAGTAAAGGATACCAACCATCCCATACTTACAAACAAGCTTTCTTATATGTATGATATATGCTAAATGTCATTATTCATAATTGTATTGTAAAAATAATGATTACCACTATTTTTCCTTTGTTCTTAAATAGTTAATCACGATTACTACAACTGCAATAATATCCGCCCCCACATTATAAACAAGTCTTTTAACCACATCATTATTCATCGCATCATAAGCACTTGTATTCAAAGAAACATATACTTTATAAATTACCAATCCTGCAAGAATAACGTTACATATATACTGTAACTCAATTCTTTTCTTAAAATTAATCTTCGGTTCATCTGAACATCTAATATTCTCCAACTCAGTTGCATTAAATGTGTGATTCTTCATTTGCTCAATTAATTTGGTACATAGATCGGATGTATATGTTCGATTATATAAATCCGAAGGAATTGTGTTTATCGTTTCTCCCTTATGAAATTGTCCTTGCAAATACCAAATATTGTCTTTGATATACTGCTCTGCATCATTCATTTTGTAATGTACAATTTCATCCAATGAATTTCTTATCATTATAAGTCCATCAAAATACTGTTGTTTACTCATTTCATTAGATATGTTACTCATATACTCCAGTATATCCGAATAATCGTTTACTGATATATTTTTTGATAATGTAGCGTTCAATGGAAATAAATACGCAATTATCGTAATCCCTATCATCAAGAAATATGTTATAATTGTAAAAGTTGAATTCTTTTCAAAAATAAATCCAACTAAAAACAAGCATAAATCTACTATTAATGCTACAACAATAATTGTTTTATATATTGTATGTTTTCTTATTTTCTTTGCAATTTCTTTCGCTCCCATATTACAAACTCCTTTTCTCTGTTCAACTTAAATATAAACTCAAAATAAGTAAATCATAGGTAAAAACTTAATCACAAAATGTTCAAAAGCTCATTTTTACTAGCTTTTCTCAATTTTATTCTAGACTGCCGTGGCAGATGAATAGGATTTTTATCATAATTTTGTTTTCTCCTTGATTAGCCGGTTTTTCTGAGTATGTTGTGCGATGCTCTGCAATTAGGAATTACTATAAGTACATTCCTATAACTACCATGCTATTTTATAAATCTATAGATTCCTATCCCACTTCCCGCCTATACTCCTCAATTACCTCAAGAAACCGCTCTCCATACTTCGCAAATTTATTTTCACCCACCACCTGAAACATCCAGCATTTCAGGCTTGGAAGCCGGCATTTTTGCTGCCATATCGATCAGGGTCTTGTCACTGAAAATAATATACGGCGGCATGCTCTCCTCGCGTGCAATTTCAAGGCGGAGTTTCTTAAGTCGTTCAAACAGTTTATAGCCGGAAGATGTAAGTGTTTCCACACTTTTTGCTTTCTTTTTCGTTTTGGCTGTCTTTTCCGGCTGTTTGTCTTCATCTGTAATCTTAACGAAAACAGATGCCTCTGGATTTTTCAGACCACTGATATCGCCAAGTTTGAGAACCTGATAATCCCCCACGCGAAGATATCCCTCTAATACCAGCTGTTCGATCAAACGTCTTAACAGATTCTTGTTCGTTCCTGCCAGAACGCCGTATGATTTGTAACGAACAGCTCCTATTTCCTCCAGCCTTGCCGTCTTAGCTCCGGCAACAGTGTCAATGATGATCTGCCTTCCATATCTTCCCTTCGCTTCGTATACGCAGTTGATCACTTTTTTGGCTGCTTCTGTCATATCCAAAGTTTCAAATTCACGCAGGCAATTGCCGCAGTCCTGACATGGTTTTTCCGGATTTTCCCCGAAATACTTTAAAATATAATTGCGCAGACATTCTGTTGTATAGCAGTATCGCTCCATCACCTGCAGCCGCCGGGCATCCCTTTCCCTGACCGTCTCCCTGTCCGCCGGATCGAGATCCTGCATTTCCTTATGATCCAATAAAAACCGGTTAATCACAATATCCTGCGGTGAAAATAAAAGAATGCACTTAGCGTCAAGCCCGTCACGACCGGCTCTTCCTGCCTCCTGATAATAATTTTCCATACTCTGCGGCATATTATAATGAATGACAAAACGAACATTTGATTTATCGATTCCCATGCCAAACGCATTTGTTGCAACGACAATACTTGTGTAGTCGAATACGAAATCATCCTGCATTTTTTTCCGCTCCACAGCACTCATTCCTGCATGATATTTTCCCACAGAAATCCCCTTGCTCTTAAGCAGTTCATATACATTGTCAACGTTTTTCCTTGTTGCGCAATAGATAATTCCACTGTCACCGCTATGCCCGAAAATATATTTCAAAATGTACTGTTCTTTATCCTTTGGCTTTTCCACCTGAAAAAACAAATTTTCCCTGTCAAATCCGTTTACCAATGTAAAGGGATTCTGCAGCCCTAACGTGCAAACAATGTCTTCGCGGACGGTTTCTGTTGCCGTAGCTGTAAATGCACTGATGATCGGACGTTTCTCCAATATTTTGACAAATTCAACAATTTTCATGTAGCTTGGGCGGAAATCCTGCCCCCACTGTGAGATACAGTGTGCTTCGTCCACTGTCACCATTGAAATAGGTACGCTTTTTGCAAGAGCGAGAAAGCCCTCTGTGACGAGCCGCTCCGGCGCTATATAAATAATTTTGTAAACGCCCTGTCTCGCTCTCCTGATCGTCTCATTATAATCTTTTTCAGAAAGCGAACTATTGATAAATGCCGCCGGCACTCCTGCCTCATTTAATGCTTTGACCTGATCCTGCATAAGTGAAATAAGCGGCGAAACCGCCAATGTGATTCCCGGCAAAAGCACTGCCGGGATCTGATAACACACGGATTTTCCTGCACCTGTCGGCATGACTGCAAAAGCATCTCTCCCCGCCAGGATACTGTCGATCACAGATTTCTGTCCCGCCCTGAATGAATCATATCCAAACAAAATTTTTAATGCCTGTTCGGGGGTATGGTATTTGTCATTATTACATGTATCTTTTGTTTCGGTGTCCGAAGTATTTTTTGATAATATTTTCATATGTCATCCTAACTGTCATGTTCGTTTCATGCTTATTTGTAAAATTTATCTATTTTCAAATTATAAAAAATATTGCTGATTCGATCGGTTGAATTATCAGTTTAAATCGGTTGAATTTGACCATATTAACTATTCATTCTGCCTCTCCCTATATCTTCTCTGGTAATAATCCATTGTCCTATAATCTATCACATCCTTCATCTGCTGGGTCATAACAGGGTTATCAATTAGCGGACGCAATTCTTCCCTTAAACCCAATGTCACATCGTCATTTTTAACAAAAAATCCTTTCCCGGATTCCAATAGGAAATGTACCGGCATAGCAAGAATTTTCTTTAAATGGTCCTTATCTGAAATATCTTTATACTTCTGTAATGTCATATTTTTATCAAGATCTTTCCAGTTTGTTCCAGTTGAGAAAAATTCTTTCCAGCTTGAAAGGAGCTGTTTTTCTGATACTTCCATCAGCACATTTGAGTTATTATAAAATGCCATAAGTACAGGCATCTTGTATACCTTTGACATATTTGTGTTTTCGAGCAGGCTGATAAATTCTCTTCCAATTCCTTTATAAAACTCTTCTTCTATTTGATTTAGCTCTCCTATATCGTTGAGAAATTCCAGATATCTTTTAAATGGATTATCTTTGGAGTGTGTGATTGCGGTTTCATAAATATTATTATCCATATATGTAAACAGATCCAGCCTTGTCGGACGCTTTCCAAGCAGATCTTTTACCCTGAAATATTCATTAATTACTTGATCCCTAAGTTTTAAATGTTTTCTATCCATTTTAGCAAAATAGATCTATCAGCTTCATATCAAAATCCACCATGCAGTCATCCGGAAATCGCAAAGTATCTGATAAATGACAGCCCTCTCTATACATGTCAGACTTTCCTTCAAGAAGGAAACGCACTCTACCCGCTTTCTCATAATTACCAATAAAGTCAAGCACATTCAGAAACTCTTTTCCTCTACATTTTCTAAGTCCTCTTCCAAGCTGCTGAAGGAAAACTATCGGTGATTCTGTAGGTCTTAAGAACATTACCATATCAACCGATGTAATATCAACGCCTTCATTAAACATATCCACAGAAAAAATCACTCTTATTTCGCCATTCTTCAATTTTTGTATTGCCACATTACGTTTTTCTGTATATTCCCCACTTGCATCACTAAATACAGCAACTGATGGTATTCCTCTTGATGAAAACTCTCTCGCCATCTCTCTTGCATGCTCCTTTGAGCAACAAAATCCAAGTGCCTGCTGCGAGCCATACTTGCAGTAATATTTATATATCAGTTCATATCTGCGAATATTTCCAATATAGGTTTCATTCAATTCTTTTTCATCATACCTTCCCCTTACAATGTGCAGTTTTGAATAATCAGTATTATCAAAAATTCCATAATAATGAAAAGGTACGAGTATTCCCTTATTGATTGCTTCTTTCAATGAAATCTCATAAGGAACATTGTAATCACAGATTTCATATATATTTCGACCATCCATTCTCTCTGGAGTTGCCGTTAAACCTAACAGAAACTGCGAATTAAAATAATTAACAATTCTTTGATACTGATCATTAATGGCATGGTGAAATTCATCAATTACAATATAATTAAAATAATCTGAAGCAAAATACTTATTATTCAAGTATTCATTCCTGCCAAGTGTTGCAACCGAGGCAAAAATCACCGATTTGTCCGTGCATTTGCTTTCTCCATCAAAAAAAAAGCCATAATCATCTGAATCCCTCACATTTTTAAAAGATTCTGCTGCCTGCTTTAGAATTTCTTCTCTATGCGCCACGAACAATACTCTTTCATAATCCTTTGAGTCAAATGCTGCAAGATATGTTTTTCCAACACCTGTCGCAGCCTGAACTAAAGCTCTTCTTGCCTCCCTCTGCCCTAGTATTTTCCAATGCACACAAAGCTTCTATTTGTGCTCCTCTTGGTTCAAATAATGCAAGATTATTTGTAGTTTCGTTATCCTGTAAATCATATCTATCTAAATCCTTTGATACAGCTGGGCGGTGCCAGTTTTTTGAATATCTTTTTAGTTCATCATCATCTATTACTACGGAATGATTTTGAAATAAATCAAGAAATGTATTGTAAAACTTTTCATAATTATTAAAATCTGTTTTGCTGCTAAATCGATAATTCCATTCAATACCAGATGTCAGTGCACTTCTTGAAATATTTGATGAACCTATGTATATCGTACTATAATCCTTATAATGAAATATGTATGATTTCGGATGAAATGACCGATTTTTTTCATTATAAAAGTGCAATTCTACCTGTTCGCCAAGCTTATGCTTGATAAGATATAATGCTGATGGCTGTGTTATACCAAGATAATTTCCTGTAAGAATTCTAATTTTTGCTCCCCGCTTCAACGCATTGTCAAGTTCACCAAGCAGCATTCTGACACCAGATTCCATCAGAAAAGAAACAACAATATCCACACTATCAGCCTGTTTAAGGCTATTAAGCAGCTGATAATACAGATACATCCTCTTATCTTGACCTCCAGTCATTGCATCCGTCCCATATTCTAATTCATAAATATCAGCTAATTCTTCTGCAGTATTAAGTTTAACCATTTTTCCTCTCCACGACCTGGTCTTACATCACATGTAATCCACTCTTCCTTCAATTTAACATTTTCTATATTATGAACAAATTTATTAAACTTCTCTTCTGTAAAATCTGTAAAATACCGCCCATTTCTCTCTCCTTCAAAATCGCCATACTTAAAGGATGTATAAATGATACCATCTTCTTTTTAATGCCTTTACCATTTTCCCAAACACCGTTTTAAGTTCATTTTGTGTAAGATGAAGTATTGAAGAACACGCCCATATTCCATCGTATTTTTCTATTTCATCAAGTTCTTGAAACAGCATTTTTTTTACTTTTATACCTGTATAATCACTTGCAATACGACACAATTCCTCTGAGCCATCTATTGCATCAACTTGGAAATGCTGACTCAAGAAAATACTTAATATCTCTTCCAGAACCACACCCAAAATCAAGAATGTATCCCTGCTCAGGCAGCAATTTCTGAAAATGTTTCTGCGTGTCATAAAAATCCACATCCACTGTTGCTTCTGCAAAACTGCTAGCATTTTTATTATAATAATCCAAAGTTTTATTCTCACACATATCGATTCTACCTATTTCCTTTTCTCTGAATCACTTATTTTATGTCATTCACACAATTATAATAACATTTGTTATTTGTATCCTCAATTATGGTCTTCTGAAAATCATCCGATTATTTTATTTTTCATATCAATTTCTTGTGCTGTGAATCAAATCTTATATGCCTGTGATACTTCATGCCGGTCTTCCAGACTCCTATTGAACTTTTTCCTATGTTTTTTACCAAATTTGTGGAACTATGATAAATTAATATCCTTCTTGTCCAAAAGAAAATCAACAATATTAATATGCCACCTGAATAAAACATTTCTTTCTTCCATTTATTACAACAAAATCCATTCCACCCTTATATGTTTTTCCTGTAAAGACTTCATAGTCTCTTGCTTTTAGCTCATTATAAATTATATTTTCAAGAAAAAAGGTGTCTTCAAAATTCACTAAGTTTGTATTTATCATGCCACAAATCAAGAAATTTTCAAGATTTGTGGCATATATTAAAAAAATCATTGATAATATTGTCTATATGAACTTCTATCAATACTTGTATGAAACCAAGTCAATAAACTATATTGGCTCGTAAGATTCTTCTTAGCACGATTTCCTGCAAAATCCGTCACGATAATTTCATAATAATCTACTATCTTCTCATCTGCGGTAATCGTCTAACGGAACATCATATTTATCGATAAGAATGATTACCTTCTGTTCGTAATGTTTATATAAAAGCTGCTCTATCAGCTTTGTTTTATCGATATAGTAAAATCCCAATTTTCTGATTTCTTCAAAATTATCAATTCCTACCGGTAATTTTAATGTATCTGCCAAAAAATCCTCCAAGCGTGCGCCGCTGGGCGCACAAGAAAAAGGGGCTGTGAAAAAAGAATAGTCCCGAAAAAAAAGAAAGACCAAGAGTTTATAATGAACTCAAGGTCTTTCTTTCTGTTATAATTAATTTGTGAAAAAAATTAATAACATAATCTATTCTAACCCAAAACAGGCAGTTTTGCCAATGCTAATTCAAGATTATTTGGACATCTGTGATCCAGTGCTGACTTTTGATAGATTTATGGGAGAAATCGAACTGGAGAAATATCTGAAAAATATTCCTCAACATTATACAGGAAGACTCAGATATGACCCGGTCAGCATGCTGAAAACAGTTTTGTTTGGATTTATGGCGAATGGCTATATATCATTGCGTGAACTGGAGGATCAGTGTAAAGTCAATCTCCGCTTCATGTATCTTATGGATCATCAAGCACCTTCTTACCGTACTTTCGGCTACTTCATCAACGAAGTACTTGCTGATTCCATTGAGGAAATATTTCAAGATATAAACAAAAAAATCTTCGAGACAGAGCATGTAGATCTTCAACATCTATACATTGATGGATCCAAGTTTGAAGCAAATGCGAATAAATACTCCTGGGTATGGAAAAAAGCAACCGAAAAATCCAGATACCGTCTCTTTGGTAAGGTAACTACACTCTTTGAGGAAATCAATGAGGAACTTTCATGTACAGGTATGAAACTTTGTATCAATAGTGAGTACGCACCAGAGTATCTGAAGGAAGCTGCTGAACAGTATGCAGAAGTCTGGCAGATTAATGAAGCAATGTTTGTTCATGGCAGTGGACATCGCAAAACTACACAACAACGTCATTATGAGAAACTCAAAGGTATGCTGCTAAGTTGGAAGAATACGTGGAAAAATCAAAATCTGTGGAAGATCGCAACAGTTACTCGAAAACAGACCATTCAGCCACTTTTATGCGAATCAAGACAGACTACATGGGCAATGACCAGCTGCTTCCAGCTTATAATGTACAGGTCGGTATTGCAGATGAATATATTGCTGTTGTTGATGTAAATCAGTATCGCTCAGATATGGATTGTTTTATTCCATTAATGAACAAGTTTTATACTACATATGGCTTTTATCCGAAGTACCCAGTAGCAGATGCTGGATATGGTTCTTACAACAATTACATCTTCTGTGGGCAGCATGGAATGGAAAAATATATGAAATTTACCATGTTCAAGAAAGAGACTACAGACAAGAAGTATCATGAAGATCCATTTCGTGCAGTAAATTTTCCAATCGGGAAGGCGGAATCATGCGTTGTCCAAATGGGAAAAGCTTTTATCTTCAGTATCGAAAAACGTAAAGGGAACAAGTATGGGCGTCAGGAAGAAGTGTATCAGTGTGAAGATTGCTCCGGCTGTCCATATGCAGAACAATGTAAAAAGACAGATAAAAACCGTACTGTACGGATCAACCGCGAACTTACAGCGATGCATCAGGAAGTGATAGAAAATCTCGAAAGCATCCAGGGAGCGCTTCTAAGGATGAACAGATCCATTCAGGCAGAAGGTACCTTTGGTATCATGAAAAACGACCGGTGGTACAAAAGAATTGTCCGAAGAGGAATAAAATCTGTATTGCTTGAAGTATTTCTCGTTTCTATCGGACACAATCTTTATAAATATCACAACAAACAGAAAAAAGTTGCAGCTGCCGCATAAGATTTCATAATATCATTCTTATGGGATAAGGGGAACTATACCCTTTTTTATGTAATATAGCTATTATTATAACTATAAGCAAAAGGACGAATGAAAAAACTCTCGTTTTTTCACACGCCCTTCCCTTATGAAATACAATCTTGCTGCCAGCAAAAAATCCCCAGCAGATTACTATTCTGCCGGGGTATCACAACTCCTTTGTAATCACTTTTTCCTTGGGAGGATTCCATGTTTCTTACAAAAGAAGTGTATGCTATTTTTTACAATTATTTCTCACTCTCTGTAACGATGATTGTCTCTTTTCTCTTCTTATATCCTTTTCTTACTACAAATACCTCCAATAATACAAGAAGTGCTGCAATGACAAGATCGATCACGATCATCATGATCTCCCATGCTGGCATTCCCGAATTTAAATTATCGCCATCATAAGCCCGGCTGTTTACAACCGTATATAAAATATTGTGTGTTGCATTTCTCATAGCAAGTACACCTGTTGCACTTGTGGTATCCTGCAAATTATTGGTTCCTGCATCAATATTTGTCAACATTAAGTCAGAGCCATTGCGGATTGCCTGATCAGAGTTCATTGCGCCACCTGCAGAGAGGAAATAATCGGTGATAACCATTCCGCGGAAGCCCCACTCGTCACGAAGCACGGTCTGTTGAAGCGGAGCACATGCGCCTGACCATACAGGTCCGATATAGTTATAGGAAGACATCACTGCTGTTGCATGCCCCTCTTTCACTGCTGTCTCAAATGGTTTTAAATAAATCTCACGGATTGTCTGCTCGTTGCACCACATACTATTTTTATACCAGCGGTCTGTCTCCTGATCGTTTAATGCAAAATGCTTGATGTATGCATAAACGCCATATTTGTTGGATCCCTGTACGACACTTGCAGCCAGTTTTCCTGCTATAAATCCATCCTCGGAATAATATTCAAAGTTACGTCCTGCAAAAGAATTACGGTGCATGTTCATAGATGGTGCATACCAACCGCTAACGTTCATCTCATCTGCCATAGATGCGATGCACTCACCATATTCCTGTGCAATATCTGTATTCCATGTAAATGCAAGCATGACTACTGCCGGAAGTCCTATAGAGCTTACTCCTGTAAAGTTATTATAAATATCTACCGGTCCGTCACAGTCTGTCGTTGCAACCTTTCTGATACTGTCAATTGCTGCTGTCTGATATCCACCAAATGCAATCAGATTTGACATTTCATCTACAGTCAGTTCATCCAATAATGTATCCCAGAGTTCATCTTCGTAATCCAGACCTCTTAAATCAACAAGCTGCACACCATTATCAGCTCCTGTTGCAGGCATTACATCATTCTGATTATTGTAATCCTCTGGATTATAATTTGAGTTGTCAAGATACTGTGCTTTGCTTTCTTCGCTCATACTTCTATTAGATGGAGCTGCAGTTGCTTCTGTATAATTAGCAAAGCCGTCTGCTCTGGAAAGATAAGTCACATCTCCTTCTGCAAAGCCAAACTGATTTACTGCTGCGGTCTCATCTGTAGAACGTGGGTTACTCTCGTCATATACAATATCTGCTGCTACATTATAGGTTTTAGAATCTATCACGTTATGAGAATCACTCTGCAACGAAATAATATAATCTCCTGCCTCTAAAACATAACATCCATGATTATATGTATCGTAAGACGCCATATCCTCTGCTGTAAAAGAAAGTGTGACTGTCTCGCTTGCACCTGCCTCTAACAGCTCTGTTTTATCAAATGCGATCAGATTTGCTGTTGATTTTTCAATTCCACCATTTATATATGGTGGATTGTAATAAAGTTCAACCACTTCTTTTCCTGCAACAGAGCCTGTATTTGTTACAGTAACCTCTACCGTGATATTTCCATCAGCATCTACATTCAGGTCGCCCATCTTCTGTTCAAAAGATGTGTAGCTCATTCCATAGCCAAATGGATAGGATACCGCATCCTCATAATTTAAGAAACCTTCGGCTGCTGCAGTCTCATAAAAACGATAGCCTACATAAATTCCTTCTACATAATTTGCAAAAGAAGGTACCTTCAGTTCTTCTGGATTAAAAGCATTTGTAACTCCATGTTCATCCATATTGTCATAAGGTGTTACAACAAAATTATTATAGGAAGGTGTCTCTTTTAAATCCTTTACCAGAATATCTGTTGTCTTTCCGGACGGATTTACCTCACCTGCTAAAATCTCTCCGAGTGCCTCAAAACCGGTCTGACCAGTTCCCGGACACCAGATTAAGCTCTTAATCTGTTCGTGTTTCTCTGCAAAACCAAGTTCAAATACACTAGAACCATTGTATACAACAATGACATTGTCAAAATTATCACAAACCATGTCCAGCATATTCTCTTCACTTCTGCTTAACTCCAAATAGTGTCTGTCACTGCCAAAATCCTCGTAATCTTCAGAGTTGTTCGTGTATGTTACTTTTGTAAAATCTGTTGGAAGATCCGCATTCTCGCATCCGGTTCTTGCAAATACAACAACTGCTGTATCAGAAAAATCTTTTGCATTCTGCATCAGTTCATCTGTGTACTGATCTACCGGCGGTTCCGGAAGTGTCCAGTCCTGTGCAAACATATTAACACTCGGTCTGTCTGCACGATACTCTGTGTAAAACGAAGACAACTCCTCATTTGTCTCAAATCCCGCATCCTTCAAACCATCTAAAAGGCTTATTGTCGGATATGCATCAGAGATTCCGCCTGAACCACTACCACCATAACATGGATTGGTAGATGCCCAACCAAAAACATTTAGTGTTTTTTTATCTGTCATTGGAAGTAAATTGTCATCGTTTTTTAAAAGAACAATTCCTTCCTCTGCCACCTTCACACCAAATTCAGAAGAAGAATCTATCGACTCCTGACTGATACTTCCGTCTCCCATAGCAAGACTTACCAGTGTGTACATTGGTCCAGTCACAATCATGTTCACAGTAATCACAACCGCAAGCAGCGCAACAATTCCAGCCTGCGTCCGAACAAGATATTTTGTTTTCTTTTGTAATTTTTTGTTCACTGCACACACAATCAGCGCAATGACTGCTGCCAAAAGTACAATACCCAAAAAATCAGATATGGTCTGCAGCTAATGAGGACGTTTTTCACGTCTTCAATGTTGATGTCTAACATTTCATTTCCCCTTTTGGATTATTACTGTTCGCCAATTCCTGTAAACAGTTTTTCTTTGCCATTTATCGGCTGATGAATCGAAATATACCTGCCATGACACAATTTCGCAAGACTTTTGTCGTACCCTGTCACTCAAGTGTCGTGAATTGCTTTTGTCATATTCATTTATGTTATACTTGAATTATAAAAAGATTCCGTTGGGAGATACGTTATGATAAAAATTGCTGTATTAGAAGACAGTGAATTTGATTATGCAAGAATATGTAAGGCATGGGAGCGCTTTTCCAAAGAGTATTATCTTTCCTATGAACTGACCCGCTTCAATGATTCGGCTTCGCTTTTGGAACAATTTCACTCCCAGTTTGATCTGCTATTTCTCGACATTGAAGTTCCGGGAAAAAATGGAATGGAAACAGCTAAAGATATACGACAAAAGGATCATTCGGTCGTAATTGTTTTTCTGACCAATTTTTCAAAATATGCTGTCACTGGCTATGAAGTTGGTGCTGCTGACTATATGTTAAAACCTTTGGATTATTATTCCTTTGCGTTAAAAATGCACAAAGTGCTGCATCTCGTTTCCCAAAATAATGACCGTACCTTAATCATACAGACAAAAGGGGGCATGCATCGCTTCTCCATTAATGATCTGCTCTATGTTGAGATTAACAATCACGATCTGATTTATCATCTTGAGACAGAAAACATCATGACAAGAGGCTCCCTTTCCGATGTCGAACACGTTTTGCCAACACGTCTTTTTTCCCGTTGTAACAATTGTTATCTGGTAAATCTGAAACATGTTACAAAGATAAAAGATAACACTGTATTTATCGGAACGGATCAGTTAGCGATCAGTCGCCCAAAAAAGAAGAATTTCATGAATGATCTGACAAATTATATAGGAGGTAACTTATCATGAATCAATTACTCGGTCCCGGAGTTGTATTAACAGAAGTGTTATGTGCTTCTTATGTATTACTTTTACATCAACCCCAAAAAGCCTATTTTCCTCTGCGCTTTCTATGTTCAATCGCAGTCTGTTACCTCTCACTCATTTTATGGCTGATTCCGGGCAATGAATTTTCAAATATGATGAAATATTTTACTATTTATCTGCTGGTTTTTCTCAGTATTTTAGCATGTATGAAATTTACAGCCACAGATGCTCTGTACTGGTGGCTGGCTGGAATGATTATGCAACACGCAACCTACTCCATTACATTTTTGTGCAGTCGCCTGATTTCCAGCTTGTTTTATTCGCTTCCGTTTCTCATTCTGCTTAATATCATTGTCTGCTTGTTCGAATATTTTTTTATTGAAAGAAAATTGCGTGGTAATTACAACTTTAAGAAAAATTATCGTCAGACACTACTTGTAACCATCGCTATTCTTGGAACTACTGTTGTATTAAATTCCTCCAAAGATATTTTTTCTAACGGAAATGATCCTGCACTGACCATCATTACAAGTATTTATTCTCTGATCTGCTGTGTTTTTGCAATGATGACTTTAATGGGAAATTTCCAGAAAAACCGACTCGAAAACGAGCTGGTTATCGTGGAACAGCTCTGGAATAACGAGCAAAAACAATTTGAAGCATCAAAACAGAACGTTGAAATGCTGAATATGTATTGTCATGACTTAAAGCATCTGCTTACGATGATGAAGGAACGAAATTCAACGGATGAATTTATCGGAGAAGTTACAAATGCTCTTTCTGTTTTCGATGCAATGAAAACAACCGGAAATCATGCCTTAGATGTCATTCTTACCGAGAAAAGCCTGATTTGCAAACAGAAGGAAATTAAACTTACCTGCATGGCTGACGGCAAACAATTAGCATTCATGCAAACGACTGATTTATACTCTATATTTGGTAATTTACTTAACAACTCTATTGAGGCTGCTCTTAAAGTGACAAACCCAGAAAAGCGTATCATTGCCCTGATTGTCGATAAAGCAAATGGATTTGTCCGCATCCATATTGAAAATTTTTTCTGTGGTAAAATCCAATATATGGACGGCATGCCTCAGACAAGTAAACCCAACAGCGAATATCACGGTTACGGATTAAAAAGCATTAAGTATATGTTGGATCACTATCACGGAAATATCTCATTTGAAGTGATGGATGATATTTTCTGCGTAAATATTATTATTCCGATTCCTTGACAGTAAAGGAAACAACCCTACTCCTTTGCAAAATCTCCTTGCAGAAGAAGGCTTTCTTTGGTATTATTAGTTTGCGAGAAAAATAAGTCCAAAGACCTTCTTTGGCAAGGGAATTAGTCAGAGTTAATCTCTGGCTTTTTCTATGTAAAGAGCAATGCTCTTACATACTATTATTTAATTTTTTCTACTCCAAGAGCCTTATATAATGGATTCAGCTGTTCTTTCACTGCATTTGCAATTTTTTCAATATTCAAGCTTCTATCATACCATTGCTCTGTATTCCTTTGTAATAAACTTTATTGGCTTGCTTGTACAAACGCTGGAGCTTATCGTATCCATTCTTTCCTGATACTTTTGTATTTTTACCCAGCCTCAAGAATCCTAAAATTCCTTCTATATCATATAAAAACCAGTCTTAAATTGACCTCTTTGCCTGTACGTGAATAACTTTAGCAGCTCCACTATTTGCAAGATCTTTCTTTACTTCATCCCACTTTATCGGTGGTTTTGGTGCAAAATCAAATACATCCGTATCACTACATAAAACAATTGTGAACTCACAGTCATCCCCATATTTAGGCTTGATTTCTTTTGTGAATTTTCTGAGAGCAATACTTTTAAAACCACCTACACCTCTAACATTTCTGTATTCAATATTAGTATCGAATCTTCCCGCAGGGTGTAGCTTTCTGGCATTTGCGACTACTTGTTTGTAAAATTCGACCTCAGTATCTCCCTCTACAAAAAGTACAAGACATTTACTCATCGACATCACACTCCAAATAATCGCTTATGTTACTCTCTGAATCGGCAAGCATTGAGAACAGATAGTCTCCCATGCTCATATTAAATCCAGCTGCATCATTCTCCAACTGTTTCTGACCTGATTTTTTAAAAGCAAAGAACTCGGCCACGCCGGGCTTTCTATTCATACCAACATGAATCCAAGAAGGGTTTAAATAGCTGATAATATATGGCGAATGACTAGTAATAATTACCTTACAATCATCTAACAACTGACTTATAATTTGTATATATGCTTGAAATAGTCCGGGATGAACAGAGTTCTCAGGCTCTTCGATCGCTATCAATGAGATATTGCTTACACTAGATACAATTATCTTGGTCAGTATCATAAATACTCTCTTTGCTCCATCTGACATCATTGAAAAGTTAACTGCGTTCGCTAAGTTTTTATCTTTAACAAATAATACATAGATAGAATTCGTAAATACAAATGGCGCATCGTCAGGAAACTGGTCACTTTCATCTGCATTGATTTTGAAATTCTTTACAATAACATCCTCAATGTCTGGAAATAACTGAAAATACACATCTTTCAACAATTCAAATTTATCTGGATTCTGTTTCTTCAAATTGAAGATAATACGTGGGAGATTATCAGCGTTAATCATCTCATTTTCAAATCCCTTACGAATAATTGGGTCTGGCTGATAAAAACTCTTTGCATCCAGATTATTTTCCATATATATCTTCATTCCATTTAGCTTTGTAATAATCTCTGCATAATATAACTCATCGTAGGCTCTTAGTTTATTTGCAACAAGCTCTGCAGAATCAACTTTTATCTTTGACGAGCATCGTCCTGTCTCAGAACTCTTATATAATGCTGTGTCCAGTGTTCTATTGATTAATTGAGTATACTTCTGTCCTTTCTCGTTAAGCTTAACTTTTAGAAACTCAGAAACAATTCCCGGCTCCATATCCTCACTGTTTTTCCATACAAATTCAAAGCCATACTGGACGATATACTCCTGACCATGAATATCAGTAGACACCTCCATCTCATACTTATAATTTTTTCCAATCATATTACAATTAATTGGAATTAAATTAGAATTTGCCATCATTTCCTTTTTATCTTCAATTGTAGCTTTAATAAATGCTAACCCAAAATCAATGCCGAAAAGCACATTTGACTTACCAAAATTATTAAGCGCAACAAGAGCAGTAATATTATCAAAAGAGATTTTTACGTTTGATAAATTTTGAAGCCATCAATCAAAACAGCTTGAATCTTCATACTGACACATCCTTTTTCTTTTATTGTACTCATAATATATCACATCGTTTAATAAAACGCAAGTATTTTTGCGTATTTTTTATATTGATATTATTATATACAATGCATTCCAAAATATAAGCAATTTTCACTTTCTTTTTGCAAAGCCCACTCTCGTTTTACTCAACAAGGTTCAATTATCATTCTGACGCTTCCAGAGAAATTTCTGCAAATTCCTCATCGGTCATGTTCTGGAGCTTACCTAACACCTGCTCTCCAAGCTCCTCCATGTCGCTGTCCTTTATGTGCGGCATTACCTGTCTGATCTGCCCAATCATGTCCATCCTGTCCTGTGTCTCGAACACACACATGAAATTGATTTCTTCTACTGTGAATTTACTCATCTTCTTACATCTCCCTCTGTGATTTTTTCTCGGTTTCCTTTTCCGGCGAAGTACGTTCCGCCTTTTCCTTAAATATCTGATAAGCATATGCAGCTATCTCTCCAGGGCAGCCTTGGCAATATCAGGTTCGGCTTCCCTAACAATCTTTTCTGCTTTTTCTGTAGTTGGAGTATCAAATAAGGCAATATAATTATCTGGCATAATGATCTGCGCAGTCCCCATATGATTTAATCTTTTTTTCTCACTCAGTTTTCTATTGTATGTATCTGCATTTCCGATACCACCTCCACAGGTCATTACATCGGTAATGCAAGGATTGATTCTGTCATGTATGATCCTGCACCTGCACGTACCGGTCGGCGGGGACGTCCTGCCAAACATGGAAAACAGCTTTCTGTTGAGACAGATTTTACATTATCCAATAAAAAGATCGGGGATTATTATACCGGTGTTCGTCGGGTTCTGACTAAGATCTTCGGCGACAGGGAAGTCCTTGCCTATGTCACCGCCACTGAAAAAGAACATGGTACAAAACGACTGTTTTTCAGTACCGTTTTCCCGGAAGATCTGCAGATTTTCTACGCATGGCAGGAAAAAGCTCCATTAAACCAGACTGGAGGTGATCGGATGAAATACATTCCGCTACTTTTGTACTCATTTCGCTGGAATATTGAAACAAGCTACTATGAGCAGAAAACATTCTGGTCTTTTTGCAGCTATATGGTGCGAAGCTGCAAAGGGATTGAAATGCTGGTCAATTTGATCAATATCAGTTACTGTGCCATGAAGTTTCTGCCTTATCAGAACGAACATTTTTCTGAATACCGCACAAAAAGTGTGCAGGAGTTTCGGTTTGAATTAAGTCAGGGCATTCGCAGCCAGATATTTTTTGCCACTTTCGTGAAAAATATCGAAACACATATAAAATCAAATGCTATGACAAAGGCTTTAAAACAGCTGATTTGTCAGCAAGTCTATCATTTATAAATTTGTAAACTGGTGTAAAATATAAGATACTTTCATTTTTACAGATGAATATTTTGTACCTCGATTTATCTATCAGAGAACTTGCCGAACTACTTCACATGCACAGAACCACTTACTACAATTATGAAACCGGCAAACGGGAATTGCCTTTCGAGTTGGCTATTACTCTTGCTAAATTTTATGATGTGTCTTTAGACTATATTGGTGGTTTAACAAATAATACAACTCCACCGCATAAAAAATAAAATACGACAAAAGGATAGAACGTGGGGACAGCACCCCATCTGCCGAGTTTATGCTACGGATTTCTAAATACTTTAATTTATTGGTGGAAGATGTCTTCCATGTAGAAGATTGAGCTGGGTAGATGCCACCCAGCTCTTTTTATGTTTGAATCGTCAACCTTCAATTCGATTATGTTTTCATCTCCAAACACATTTTTTCATCCAATGCAATGTTATATTAAATGAAAAAATCATTTGATATCATAACAAAAGTTATATTATTCTCTTCTTATATGTGCATATAATCCCAACTATAATGATAGTTATGTAATAAAGAATAGTACGAGCATTTTTAATTTTATCAGCTATCATAATTCTGTATGCCTCCTTCTTCCATGAGATTACAGCAAACGTAGTAGTAATGTCTATCAAAAGGCTTTTACATATTAGATAAAAGCATGTAAAATTTCTTTTACATAGCTTAATTGCGGTCTATTTAGCTTGTTTCCTGACTACTCAGGAAAAATATTTCTACCCTCGCCCCACCTGTATTTTCAGAACTTGAAAGTTTAATCCCTCCGCCATATTTTTCAGCCACAGTTTTTGCAAAAAATAGTCCCATCCCATAATGGGCTTCGCCATTTCTACTTGTGTCATCCATAAAAAACTGCTCTGTGCCATGCAATAATGCTTCTTTTGTAAATCCTGATCCGCTATCCTCCACAATGAATGTCAGCCGGCCATCCTGCTCCTTTGCGTCAATATAAATGATTCCATTTTCTTTTGTATGCTCCACTGCATTCTGAATCATATTCATTACGGCCCGGAACATTGGATCATAAGCAATCGTTACCTTTTTATCACTTTGTCCCGCCTTCCAATCTATTTTCTGGTGATAGATTTCTACCAGTCCGAGTGCCTGTTCCTTTATATCTGCGAAAAAATCTTCTAACCTCACCGTTGTATAGGTAACGTCACTGCAATTCCATGATTTTGTGACATCTATCAACTGTTTTACATAACTTTGTATCTGTGTTGTGCCGTTCAAAACATAAGTGATATTATTCTTCTGTTCTGTGGTCAGTTCAGTCTCTGAAAGTAGTTCTGCATTTCCCCGTACAATCGTAAGAGGTGTTTTAATATCATGCGCCAAAGCAGACATCTGCTGTTTCTTTTCCTGCTCTGTTTTCCACTGCTTTTCTAAAGATTCTCGCAATGCATCTCGCATATCATCGATTGCCGATAAACAGTCATCAAACTCTTTGATACCGGAACAGGATGTCTCATATTCCAGATTTTGATCCTTTATTTGTCCGATTGCGTCTAATACAGGCTGCATCTGCTTTTTGATTCTTTTTCCAAAACGTATGGACGGAATGATGATAATCGCTACCGCTCCAATCACTGACATAATACTCATCACATTCTGTGGTCCTATAAAATGCTCCCTCAAAAAAGCTGAATGATATTGAGGTGTCAGGCGATATTGCAATACAACATATTCATTTTCCCTTACAATTACTTTATAAAAATATTTCCCGGATGCGTTTCCGTACTTTGCAACATTCCATGCTATCTGTTCGTATTGTTCTGACAGATCTCCACCTATTTTCTCTCCATTCTCTGAAAAGATTACATAATCACAAAGTGCAGGAATCATCTCAGTAGTTACTTTATCCGCACGTAAAATCGTATCATATGCTTCATTAATCTTTTGCTCTGCATAATTCGCCGGATAGATACAGCCCACACTAATCAAAAGGGACAGCAGCAGCCAAGCAGCAATCACCAAACCTACTAATGATCCAAGCATGACCAGTACATATCTCATAAAAATCCTGCTGAGTGCATTGCTTCTCTTTACTCTTCCCATTTATATCCAATCCCCCAGACTGTTTTTATCGGTGTATAATCATAATCCGCAAATTTTGCTCTTATATTTTTGATATGCGTGATAATGGTACTGTCATTACTCTCACTGTCAAAACCAAAGACCTCTTCTAAAATCTGTTCTTTCGAGAAAACCTGTCCTCTGTTTTTAGCCAGAAATTCACAGATTTCGTACTCCGCTTTCGTAAGAGGAAGTTCCTTATCATCAACCAATAGTTTCTTTTGAGATATTTGAATACAGGCCCTCCCCAAAACCATCCGGACAGAATGTTCCCTGTGCTCTCTTCTAAGATGTGCATTGATCCTTGCCCGAAGTTCCATCACTCCAAATGGCTTTGAAATATAATCATCTGCTCCTAAAGAAAGTCCGTTTACCAGACTGTTTTCCTCCGTTTTTGCCGTAAGAAACAAAATCGGACAATCCACAAGTGCCCTGATTCTTTTGCATAATTCGAAGCCATCAATTCCAGGCATCATAATGTCCAGTAAAATCAGGTCATAACGATGTAATTCTTCCATATTAAGTTTCAGCGGATTACTTACTTTGGTAACCAGATGTCCATCCTTATTCAAAATGCTTTCTATCATTTCCAGAATTGCCGGTTCATCATCAACTGCCAGTATTTTTGCCATAGTTTCCCTCGATTCTATTCCGATATTCTGTTTCCTTCCCAGTGGTTTACCCACCAAAAATAGTATACCATACTAATCCCTGTAAATATTAAGCAACCTGGTATGAATGACAACCATTCACCTACACTAGTTTCTCCCAATACAGATTGCAGATAAGTATATGGTACTCTACCCGTCCAGCAGACAAATACATATTTCCACACATAATCTCCAAGTCCGGTAAGCATCAATGCACTAATTAGTCCTGATATAATCCCTGCTCCAATGGATACCCCTTTTCCAAACTGAAAAGCCAGAATCAGCTGCCACAGATAAAGTGGAACACTGCTTCCCCACAGCAGCAATGCTGCAAATATACATCCTTTCATGATTTCGATATCGCTTGATGCGATTCTTCCAAATCCAATTCCGAATATGATTGCTGTCAATAGGATAGAGCACAGACACAAAACCAGTAGCATCAACAGTTTCGATAAAAATGCTGCAGGTTTATCCGGTAAAGACAACAGATTTTGAAAATCACCTGCATTTTGTTCCTGTTCCATCACACTTGCTGTAAAAATTCCAATAAGTACCGGAAGTCCTGCTCCTATTGCCTGATAAAATGCAATCACTTTCATATTTTCATTCCATGGTGAAAAAAAGTAATATATTAAAAATATAACGCTGGTTATAATCGGAATCAGTAAGTGTGCCAGAATCACAGATGTTCCTTTCATCTTTCGCAAGTCTGCATTAAGAGATCTTCCAATCATCTTATTTCACCTCTCTTCTCTCAAACCATTTCAAAAACAGAACCGTTACAAAAACAAACCAGATGATTGAGAGACACATTCCCGGAACAATGACTCCCGTATCCAAAAGAGGATTCCCTGCTTCTGCGGCAAGTCCATTTGGTAAAACATGAAGCAACGGGCACATCATTCGCATAGGGATTGCAGAAACAAGTACATACCAGATTCTGGTTTGTGATATTACCACACCGCTGACGGTAATAAATAGGCAGACGAACAGGTTTACAATCATTCCAAATCGTTCACTTAAAAATAAAGCTACCGGAATCTCCCATAACTCAGAAACCGTCAGAAACAATACTGCAATCAACGCTCCTTTCACTGGAACATGTGTCGTTAGAAGAAAGCCTCCAAGCGTTGCTCCTGCAAACACAATCACATTAGAAAACAAAATCATGTACCCAATATAAATAATTTTCCCCAGCAACAATTTTCTTCTGTCTGTGGGAATAGTCATTAAATGATAGTATTTTATCTTTTTCTCCTGCGCCACAGAAAGATAACAAAATAGAGCAATCATCCCCGGCAGCAAAAGTGTATACCACCAGTTCCAAACACTTTCTGCATAAGCATTTGTCATCCCAAGAGTAAATATAAATGCCATGACAAATGTAAGAAGAGGAAATCCCCAGATAAACTTTTTTCGCATGGTTCTTTTGGCTTTTTGATGTTCTGCTTTTATAATATTAACCATGGATTTCACCTGCTTTCTGGTTTTTTCTTACCACATTCATAAACAAATCTTCAAGATTATCTCCCTGCTTTAATGCTCCTTCGTATCCTAAGATTCCACCTGAAATAATCCCGACTTTATCTGCAAGTAACTGTACCTCTGAGAGAATATGACTGGAGAGAATTACAGTGATTCCCTGTTCCGGAAAAGACCGGATCAGCTCTCGTAATTCCTCGATGCCTATTGGATCTAATCCATTCGTAGGTTCATCCAATATCAAAAGTTCCGGTTCTCCAAGCAATGCCATTGCAATGCCTAGTCTTTGCTTCATCCCCAAAGAAAACTGCCCTGCTTTCTTCTTGCCGGTGTTTGTAAGTAATACAATCTGCAAGACCTCATCAATTCTGTTTTCATCTGCACCAAGCAATAATTGTCTTACCTTCAAATTCTCTCTGGCGGAAAGATTTTCATAAATAGGCGGATTTTCAATTAACGCTCCTATTTTTGATAAATCTTTCCTATCCAAAAGTTTTCCATCAAAGTAAATCTTTCCTTCAGTTGGTTTCATCATACCAGTCAACATTTTCAATGTGGTAGATTTTCCCGCACCATTCGGTCCAAGCAGTCCGTAAATCTGGTTTCTTTTCTATATTAAGTGAAACATTATTTACCGCTTTCTGCTTTCTAAAATATTTACACAAATTTTGTGTCTGCAACATCATTTCCATCTCTACTATCCTTCCTTCCATATTTCATTTCTTACTGAAATATAACCTAACAGAAAAAAATAAAGATTTGATGAAGATTGCTAAATAATTCGTCTACTCTATTTTTATTCTCGTATGGAATAAACCATCAATTGAATATCATTATCAGAACTCGGCTTTCCACTGAAATCAGCAAAGCTGTTACAAATACGAAGTCCTAATTTACCGAATATCTCCGTGATTTCATCCAAACTATATAACCTTATAGGATTTCCTTCTTTCATTTCAGGCTTATAAAGTGCTTCTCCATACATATAGTCTACAAATCATCTATCCATTGCTTTATTAATGGCATCATCAAGTGACTCTGCCTTTACTCTCTGTACTCTTGAGAGCACTTCCTTTATCTCGACATCAAATTCTTTTTCCATCCGGTAACCGCCTCCTACTCCAATCATTTTCATCGGCTCTTTTCTTCCTTGACCTGCTTTTTCTGAAATGGAGTAAAGGAGTGGCAACATCCCTAGTTAATAAAAACTGGATTTTTACTATGAGAACGGCGGCTATGAGATAGAAATTGCATATACTGGCGAATAAAAGAACCGCTGTTGCATGGTTTATTGGCTTCCATGTAGCTGGTATTCGGCTGAGGTATTGAAAGAGCTGGGATTGAAATGAGGGAAGTGGATAAATGTTTTGATTGACGAAATAACCTATACATGATAGTATAAATCCAAAGATGATGGTCTATCAGAGAGACTGTTATATATCTTCAAGTTTAAAAAGATAATTTTCAATAATTTTTCAAAAATCAGAATCGACAATTCATGACAAATCAACCCTGAATCGGGGAATGTTTCTCATAGAAAAGAACTACAAAAAATAAGAAAATAAAAACAAAAAACCATTGTCTGTAGTATAAGTATTTGTTATTATGAAGTAAATAGAGGATATTTTACAAAGTAAAGCTTAATCTATAGAATCTGCCAGTGGAGTGCCTCTGTAGATACCAAGGTATACAAAAGGAGAATGAAAAAAACGAAAAAAGAAGACATGTCCTGTATCGACTGCGCAGTAAAAAACTGCAACAAAATGGATAAAACCTATCCGGATTTCTGTCTGACAACACACATGGATGAAGAAGTTCTAAATGAAGCTATGGAATGCTACAATGAAGACGAGAACCGCAAAGTAACAATCGCTGCAGCTGAAGTAGAGTATGAGAATTACTGCAAACATACCCGTGTCGAAGAAATCATGGATTTTGCAAAGAAGATTAATGCGAAAAAGATCGGGATCGCAACCTGTGTCGGATTGTTGAAAGAAAGCCGTATCCTGGCAGATATCCTGCGCAGACATGGCTTTGAGGTGTATGGTGTCGGCTGTAAAGCCGGAACACAGAAGAAGACATCGGTCGGCATCCCGGAATGCTGCGAAGGTGTCGGTGTGAATATGTGTAATCCGATCCTGCAGGCAAAGCTTCTGAACAAGGCGAAAACGGACCTGAATGTTGTGGTCGGACTTTGTGTGGGGCATGACAGTCTGTTTTACAAATATTCTGAGGCACTGACTACGACAGCAGTGACGAAAGACCGTGTATTGGGGCATAATCCGGTGGCGGCGCTTTATACTGCGGATAGTTATTATTCGAAGTTGAAGAAGAGTGAAAAAGAGTAATATTTCTAATTTGGGCGTTTAAAAATACATAAAGATATCCCATTCAAGCATTTCTCTTTTTATCCAACGAAAAAAAGAACACACAACACTCTGTATTTTCTCTTTCTGTATGTGAAGTCCAATATTATACTTTGAAGTAGCTATCCAATCCTTTGAACTCTTCCGCTTTCATTTCTTTTGTAACATCAGCATAGATGTTCAGTGTAGTTGAAATATCTGAATGTCCGAGTGCGTCTTGAATGACCTTTATATTTACTCCAGCTTCACACATTCTTATTGTAAATGTATGTCTAAGCGAGTGGCAGCTAAAATGAGGAAGTAACACATCAGGTTCATCACTGTGCAAAAACTGCTCATCATTGCAATCACGGATAATTCTTCGGATTGCTTTGTTGAGTGTGGCTTGGTGCTGTGCCTGACCAAAACGATTGATGAAAATAAAATCTGTATATCCGTCAATCGTGACCTCGCAATGAAGTCCTAAATCTTCCTGCTTCTGTTTCTCATGTTCAAATGTTTCCCTTGCCGCTTTCGGTATTACACTCTGACCTTTGCTACCGATAGTGACTGTCCCCCATAAATGCTTACCTATCGGGGCAGGAGCAATCTTTATATCATCGACTTTATTGTCCTGATGAACAAGTGAATCTATCGTAACGCCATAGTATTTTGCCAGCTTGTCACACTTATCAATATCAGGATAAGTTTCTCCCTGTTCCCATTTAGAATAGGACTGTCTGGAAATTCCTATCACTTCTGCGACCTGTTCTTGCGTCAGTCCTTTGATATTACGAAGAAATATCAGGTTATCTGCCAACACTTGTTTCACCTCCTCGTCTACTAATATTATACGTCCGAGAAAGTACACTTTCCACCATACAAACTTATCAGAAAAGTATTTTTAATGTTAATTTTACCTGCATTACTCAGATATCTTCTTAGCGGTTTGTATAAATAACCGTCTTAAAGACTGCAATCACTTCATACTGGTGTCTGTCCGTCAGTGTATCAAAGATAATCGTCTTATGACCTTCCCAAAAGCTCTTGTTTCTGTACTTCATCAGTCCCGTAAGTAAAAGTGTCCGTTGCTACAAGCAACGCATATTAACATCAGTGCAAAATAAGAACCAATCAATCGTAATTTACAATTTAAAAAATGGGCAATTCCGCACCGGAACTGCCCATATGTTTTGAAAATTATGCGATTTTCTTTTGCTTGCACCGATTTCTGCATCAATTGATGTAAATCGCTGTTTTTTTAGTTTTTTATCAAATGAAGTACGTCCCGTCTATTTGGTGAAACGGTACATCTTTACATCATCTTAATAAAGCTTTGCACCTGCCGGAATGTGGTTATCAACCATCAGAAGATGTAATTCTTCATCCTCTGAATCCTTCAGGTTATTCACTGCTGAAAGCAGCATACCGCAAGACTCGATTCCCATCATCTTTCTTGGCGGAAGGTTAGTGATTGCGATCAGTGTCTTACCAACTAATTCTTCCGGCTCATAGTAAGAGTGGATTCCGCTTAAGATCGTGCGATCTGTACCTGTTCCGTCATCCAGTGTGAACTGAAGGAGCTTCTTGCTCTTCGGAACTGCTACACACTCTTTAACCTTTACGGCACGGAAATCAGATTTGCTGAATGTATCGAAATCAACCTCTTCTTCAAATAAAGGCTCAACCTTTACGTTGGAAAAGTCAATCTTCGCGTTGTCTTTGAAGAATCCGTTGTTGTCGTTTGCAGTTGCTTCTTCTACTGCTCCGGATTTTCCTGCTTTTTTGTCAGAGTCAAGACTCTTCATCGTCGGGAATAATAAAACATCTCTGATCGCCGGTGAATTTGTCATCATCATAACCATACGGTCGATACCGAATCCGATACCACCTGTCGGAGGCATACCGATCGCAAGGGCATTTAAGAAGTCCTCATCTGTGTGGTTTGCTTCCTCATCACCTGCTGCAAAAGCTTTCTCCTGAGCTTCGAAACGTCTTCTCTGATCTTCCGGATCGTTTAATTCGGAGTACGCATTTGCCATCTCCCATCCGTTCATGAAGAACTCAAAACGCTCTACATAGTTCGGATCTTCCGGTTTCATTTTTGTTAATGGAGAGATCTCAATCGGGTGATCCATAACAAATGTTGGCTGGATCAGGTGCTCCTCTACATATTCCTCGAAGAATAAGTTTAAGATATCACCTTTTTCGTGTCTCTCTTCGTATTCAATATGATGCTCTTCTGCAAGTTTCTTTGCAGCCGCTGTATCCGGAACTTCGTTGAAATCGATATTTGCATATTTTTTGACTGCGTCTACCATTGTGATCCGCTCAAATGGTTTGGAGAAAGATCCATCGTATGCTCACCGTATGTGAGGATTTCAGAACCGGTTACCTCTTTTGCAATATAACGGTATAAGTTCTCTGTCAGATCCATCATGCCATGGTAATCTGTGTAAGCCTGATATAACTCCATCAGAGTGAACTCCGGATTGTGTCTTGTATCAAGACCTTCGTTACGGAATACACGTCCGATCTCATATACACGCTCCATACCGCCAACGATCAGTCTCTTTAAGTATAACTCTAAGGAAATACGGAGTTTTAAATCCTCATTTAATGCATTGAAATGAGTTTCAAATGGTCTTGCAGAAGCACCACCTGCATTGGATACAAGCATAGGTGTCTCTACTTCCATGAATCCCTGTCCATCTAAATAACGACGGATGCTGCTGATAACCTTGGAACGTTTTACAAAAGTATCTTTTACATCCTCGTTCATGATAAGATCCACATATCTCTGGCGATATCTTGCATCTGTATCTGTCAATCCGTGATATTTCTCCGGTAAGATCTGTAAACTCTTGGATAAAAGTGTGACTTCCTGTGCATGGATGGAAATCTCACCTGTCTGTGTTTTGAAAACTTTACCTTTGATTCCTAAAATATCACCCACGTCATATTTCTTGAAATCTGCATAAGATTCTTCCCCGATCTCATCGCGTGCCACATATGCCTGGATACGTCCTTTTAAATCCTGAACGTTACAGAAGGAAGCTTTTCCCATAACACGTTTGAACATCATACGTCCTGCAACAGTCACTTCATGGCCTTCCAGACTCTCGAAGTTGTCTTTGATGTCTGTGCTGTGATGTGTCACATCATATTTCGTGATCTCAAATGGATTTTTTCCGTTTGCCTGTAATTCATGTAATTTGTCATAACGAACCTGGATAAGCTGGTTTGCATCCTGCTGCTGTCCGCCTTTTTTCTGCTGGTTGTTCTGTTCAGCCATTTTCATCCTCCATCCGACTGCCTCTTCGCACATCCTGTCTCCCACCTGTAATACTGTGGAACTGGATACGCAAAGTCTGTCTTAGTTTGCTCTGTGAATGGAAAGCACTTTGTATTCAAACTCTCCACCCGGTGTTTCAACTTTTACAATATCTCCTACCTGTTTGCCAAGTAATGCCTTTCCTACAGGAGACTCGTTGGAAATTTTTCCCTTTAAGCTGTTTGCTTCTGTGGAACCAACGATTTTATATTCTAATTCCTCGTCAAATTCAATATCTAAGATTTTAACGTTACATCCAATGCTGATCTTGTCGAGGTCAACTTCTTCCTCTACAACTACTTCTGCATTTTTTAAGATTTTTTCAATGTCTTCGATGCGGGCTTCGATATCTCTCTGCTCGTCTTTTGCTGCATCATACTCAGCGTTCTCGGAAAGGTCTCCCTGTTCTCTTGCCTCTTTGATCTTGGCAGCAACTTCTTTTCTTCTTACTACTTTTAATTCTTGTAATTCGTCTTCAAGCTTCTTAAGTCCTTGATAAGTCAGAATGTTTTTCTTGTCCATCTCGTTTACCCTTCTTTGTAATTACTTTCTTATTCCCTTTCCGGCGCTGCCGGATTTTGTATGTGCGGGTTTCTCGCACGCTTGTGCCCGAGTTGTCTCTCTGCTCAGTCTGAGTAAAATGCCTCTTCAAATCTGTCTCTTACGGGCTTTTTTTTCTTATTTTGTCTGCTCTTGACAATCACAGTATTATAACCGAAAGGCACTATGATGTCAAGATTTTCCGCTATTTTCCAAGGTTTCTTGTGGATTGGAATGTAATTCTTTCCCTGAGCCAGAAGGTTGAAATAGCACTGTCCCTCCCACTCAAAATCCAAAACGAGTGTATCTCCCACCCCGGGCCGCATGTCTGCTCTGTCCGCCACACCCTGCGCACCGGAAAACGAACGGCTTTTCAACTGTTTTTTCGTGAAAATGAGCGGCATCAGACCGTTTTCCTCATAGATTTGTTCTGCAAATGCCTGAAAATGCGCCGGACGGTCTGTGTAAACCGTAAGATGGTTCAGTTCATCCGCAAGCTGGTCAAGCACTTCATCCACGCCCACCGGCTCAAAGATACTTTTTTCTTCGGATTCCTCGTCAATAATTTCCAGATGCAGTTTTTCCGGTGCTATCTGTTTCTCTTTTAAAATCTGTCCAAGCACAGGGACGAAATCCCTAAGATATGCATTAGGATAAGACATGTTGTCCCTCCACAGATTTTTAATTATTATATGCCAATACCTCTTCAAATAATGCCTGAAGCTGCTCATAATTTTCCACTTCACAGATTTTTGCACGGAGACGGGAGGAATTTTTATAACCCGCCGTGTACCATGCCGCATGTTTGCGCATCTCACGGATTCCGGTGTACTCCCCCTTAAATCCGATCTGCATCTGCGCATGGCGCAGGATCATGTCCGTGACCTCTGCAAACGATGGTTTTTCCAGTTTTTCACCTGTCTCAAAGTAGTGGAGGATCTGTTTGAAGATCCACGGATTTCCCTCCGCGCCTCTTGCGATCATAAAACCATCACAGTTTGTCTCATCCTGCATACGGATCACATCATCCGCCGTTAAGATGTCCCCATTTCCAATGACCGGAATGGCGACGGCTTCTTTCACCTGACGTATGATATCCCAGTCCGCTTTTCCAGAATAGAACTGCTCTCTGGTCCTGCCATGTACTGCGATTGCTGCAGCACCGGACTCCTCCGCGATATGTGCCATCTCCACGGCATTGATATGATCGTCGTCAAAGCCTTTGCGGATTTTTACCGTCACAGGTTTTTTGATCGCTTTTGCCGTTTTCTCAATGATTTTTCCTGCCAGAAGCGGATTTTTCATCAAAGCAGAGCCGTCTCCATTATTCACGACTTTCGGCACCGGGCAGCCCATGTTGATATCTAAGATATCAAATGGTCTCTCCTCGATCTGTTTTGCGATCTCACTCATGATATCCGGGTCTGAACCAAAGAGCTGGAGAGATACCGGTTTTTCTCTTGGATCTATGGTCAGAAGCTCCTCTGTATTTTTATTTTTGTAAAGGATTGCCTTGGCACTGACCATTTCCATGCATAAAAGCCCTGCCTCCCTGCTCTTTGCACAGCAAGCGAAATGGCAGGTCCGTTACCCCTGCCATTGGTGCTAAAATTAAATTGTTTTCTAAAGTTACATTTCCGATCTGCAGCTTTCGAATTGAATTCATTGTTTTTCCTTATCTGTCCTGATGATTTACAGCTCCCGCTGTGTTTATGACTGATTCTTTGTCATTTTCTGCTGTCGTTATGACTGTTTGATCCTGCCTGATTTACGGTTCTGTTTTTTATAGATCAGGTTCATGCCTTTTAATGTCAGGTTTGGATCGTACACATCGATCATGGAAGTCTCACTCGCAATAATACGTCCAAGTCCACCGGTGGCAACCACTTTGATCTCACCTAAATTTGCTTCCTCTTTCATATGGCGGACAATGTATTCTGTCTGTCCGATCTGTCCATACACCAACCCAGCCTGCATACTCGTGATGGTTTCTTTTGCAAGGATGCTGTCCGGTTTCTTGATCTCAATCTCAGGAAGCTTTGCCGCATCCTCCCAGAGTGCCTTTGCGGAAATACGGATTCCTGGGGCTGTGACACCGGATACGAACGCTCCGGTTGCATCTACAAGGTCATAAGTGGTGGCTGTACCGAAATCAAGTACGAGCACCGGACCGCCATAAATCTCATAAGCTGCCGCAGCATCCACGATACGGTCTGCACCGATCTGACGTGGATTCTCTGTGACGATACGGATTCCCGTTTTTGTTCCCGGCTCGATCACGATTGGACGGATGTTTAAGTATTTGATCACCGCGCCCTCTAAGGAATGCATGACATTCGGAACTACCGATGCAATAATCGCATCCTGAATCTCATCGCAGTGAATGCGGTTCTGCTCCAAAAGATTTGTCAGAAGCATGCCGTACTCATCTGATGTACGCGGCATTTTGGTCGTCATACGAAAACTTGCTACAATTTCATCTCCATTGAATACACCTACTGTTATGTTTGTGTTTCCTACATCAATTGTAATAATCATGTTATTCCTCCAATTTATCAAAAATTACCTTGTAATATAATTCCAGTCCACGGAGCAGATCTTCATTTTTCTGGCGGAGTTCTTTGATCTTCAGTCCACTTCCGATATCATCGTATAAAAGATCATCCTCATTGCACGCGGTGCGGAATTCCAGATTTCCCTCCTCGTCAAAAACAAGCTGAAGGATTCCTCCGATATCTGCACAAAAAAGCACACACATGACTTTCAACTGATTTTTGATCTCATCCGGAAGATTTTTGAAATTCTCATTGATATAGAATTTCTGATTGTACGCACTCGCACCACAGAGCACAATTTCCTCTGGTGGCTGTATTTGATTTGTTTTCTTATTTTCACTCATATTTCTTTTCCTGTTTTATAAATATTGGTATTTACACGTATCCATAGATTCCTCTTACGGATACTTCGCCTGTGGAGACAAGCTTTCTACTCTCCCAGGTATCCACGATCAGTTCTCCTTTTGGCGTGATTCCCATGGCTTTACCCTCAAACGGTTCCTTAGGATCAAGCACTTTTACCTGCTGATGCATGTTCACAAGATGTGAATTGTATTCGTTTACAAGACCGGAAAGATCCTCTGTCTGCAAAAAAATCTCGTAGTAGTGTTCAAAGGCTTCCCAAATCCGCTCGACTAATTCTGCCCTGTGATAGTGTTCCTTTGTCTCTATAAAAAGTGAGGTTGCGACAGATTCAATGTCTTTCGGGAAACTTTTATTCTGCACATTGATTCCAATTCCCACTACAATATGATTTACATAATCAAACTGTGCACTCATTTCTGTCAGAATGCCGCACACTTTTTTTCCACTCATGATGATGTCGTTCGGCCATTTGATACTGGCCGGTCTGCCTGTCATATCCGTGATCGCCTTAGATACTGCAAGCGCCGTCACTAACGTGATCATGGAAGCATGGTTCGGATCGATTTCCGGCTTTAACACCAGCGTCATCCAGATTCCCTGCCCTGCCGGGGAGTCAAACCCTCTGCCACGGCGTCCTTTTCCTGCATCCTGTCTTTCGGCAATGACATAGGTTCCATTCGGCGCTCCCTCTTCTGCAAGCTGTTTTGCTCTGGTGTTAGTAGAATCCACCACATCAAAAAATGCAATTTTTTCCCCGATCCATCTGGTTTTGCGGACACTCTGCAGTTCACTCTCACTTAAAATATCCGGGACTGAGACAAGCCGATAGCCTTTGTTCTGGACGGCCTCGATCTCGTAACCGGCTTCTTTTAACTGATTAATTGCTTTCCAGACTGCCGTCCGTGAGACACCAAATTTTTCACACAATTCCTGCCCGGAGACATATCCATCTGTCTCACGGAGCAGGGTAAGTATTTCTGTTTTCATGTATTACTCCACGTTTCTACCGCAATTATTTTACATTTGTAATCAAATCTGTATGATCCTGATTGCGCTGCTTTTTAATCAGCCAGCGTTGCGAGCATGACTGCCTTGATGGTGTGCATTCTGTTTTCCGCCTCATCAAAAACAACAGACTGTGCACTCTCAAATACTTCATCGGTCACTTCAAGTTCGCTGTAACCGAATTTCTCGTAAACTTCTTTTCCGATTTTTGTCTTCAGATCATGGAATGCCGGCAGACAGTGCATGAAAATCGCAGTTCCTTTTGCCTGATCCATCACTGCTTTGTTCACCTGGTATGGCATCAGGTCATTCAGACGCTCTGCCCAGACTTCATCCGGTTCACCCATGGATACCCAGACATCCGTGTAGATAACATCTGCATCTTTTGCAGCTTCCGCAACATCCTCTGTCAGTGTGATGGTTGCCCCGGTCTCTTTTGCAACGTTTTTGCAGTATGCTACTAATTCGTCATTTGGAAAATATTTTTTATTGGTACATGCCACGAAGTCCATGCCAAGCTTTGCACATGTGACCATGAGTGAATTGCCCATGTTGTATCTTGCATCGCCCATGTATACAAATTTAATTCCTTTTAACGTACCAAGATGTTCACGGATAGTCAGCATATCCGCTAACATCTGTGTCGGATGGAACTCATTTGTCAGACCATTCCATACCGGAACACCTGCGTATTTAGCCAGCTCCTCCACGATTTCCTGTCCGTATCCACGGTACTCGATTCCGTCAAACATACGTCCAAGCACTCTTGCTGTATCCGGAATACTCTCCTTTTTGCCTATCTGTGAACCGCTTGGGTCAAGGTATGTGACATGCATTCCAAGGTCATGCGCTGCAACTTCGAAAGAACAGCGGGTACGGGTGCTTGTCTTTTCAAAGATCAATGCAATGTTTTTTCCGATCAGGCTGTCATGTAAGATGCCTTCTTTTTTCTTTTTTTTCAGGTCAGCCGCAAGATCGATCAGATATAAGATCTCTTCCGGAGTGTAATCCATAAGTTTTAAAAAATTGCGTCCTTTTAAGTTCATCATTCTACCGTCCTTTTCTGTTTGAATTTTGAAATGCATCCCTTTTTCCACGAATAAAAGTTTACCGGCTGCATTTTCTTATAAGATAGAACGGGCTGCCACGGAATATTTTCCTGCGGCAGCCTCGTTTTCATGCTTAATTCTCTTTTCCGACCTCAACAACAGATTTTGCAAGACCTGCAATTCCCTGAATCTCGGATGGGATAATAATCTTGGTAGCTTTTCCGTCGGCTGCCTTTGCAAATGCCTCTAAACTCTTTAACTGAAGAACGCCTGCATCCGGTGCTGCTTCTTTTAACATACGAAGACCATCTGCATTTGCCTGCTGGATCTTGAGGATTGCTTCTGCCTGACCTTCTGCCTCGCGGATGGTAGCCTCTTTGTGAGCCTCTGCACGGAGGATAGCTGCCTGTTTCTCTGCCTCTGCATCAAGGATGGCAGATTCTTTTTTACCTTCTGCAACAAGGACTGTGGATTTTTTCTCACCTTCCGCACGAAGAATCGCTTCACGGCGTTCACGTTCTGCCTTCATCTGTTTCTCCATGGCATCCTGGATCGCTGCCGGTGGAATGATGTTCTTTAATTCCACACGATTTACTTTGATTCCCCAAGGATCTGTTGCAACATCAAGAGATGATCTCATCTTGGTGTTGATCGTCTCTCTGGATGTCAGTGTCTCATCTAATTCGAGATCACCGATGATGTTACGAAGTGTTGTGGCAGTCAGGTTCTCGATTGCCATGATCGGATTCTCAACTCCGTATGCATAAAGCTTTGGATCTGTAATCTGGAAGTATACAACGGTATCGATCTGCATGGTTACGTTATCTTTTGTAATAACCGGCTGTGGTGGGAAATCAACCACCTGCTCTTTTAACAAAACCTTTTTCGCTACGCGGTCGATAAATGGTGCTTTGAAATGAAGTCCTACCGACCAGGTGGTAAGATATCCGCCCAGACGTTCTACAACAATTGCATTAGCCTGTGGCACGATCTTAATACATGAAACTGCGATTGCAAGTGCAACCAGAATGAGCACAATAAGTGCGATAAGTAAACCCATAACATTCCCTCCGTCATCTTGTTTTGTTTTAGTTTTTGACTTCAGAGACCCTGCTATTCGTAATCCATCCATACATTTCTGATCACGATCTGTCTCTGTTACGTTCCATATTACTATATTTGCTATCAGAATACAAATAAAAAATTGAGGATGCCTTCCAAAGACACCCTCAACGCTGCTATTCACCCGTACCCTGTTCCGGTAACCCGTTCAACTTATCTTAATAAAATACATGATTTCCGATCACAACACCTGCATGACCTGAACTTGCACGTCTGAAACAGGTTGCACCGCCTGTATTGTCAGTTCCGTTCAATGCTTCCTGTGCTGCCTGTAAGCAGGACTGCTTTGGTCCTTTTGCCGCTACATTTGCAACTGATCCTGCTCCAGCCGGTGGAAACTGACTCTTCTGGTAAATAACATCATGCACGGTACCTGGATAACCGCCTGATCTGACACGGTTCATAACAACTGCACCGACTGCAAGCTGTCCCTCATATACTTCATTTCCAGCCTCACACTGAATAATTGCTGCAAGCAGTGTCACATCATCCACAGTTGCCTCAACTGCTGCATTCTGTACCGTTGTCACTTCCGTAACCTGTGCTGCTTTTTTTGCCGCCTCTTCCTCAGCGATCCTTGCCAGCTCTGCCTGTTCTTCTTCAATCGTAATACCCTCGCCCAAAGCTAAGGATGTTGTGACATAATCTGCGCTGACATAACGGGTTGTTCCGCCATATACAACAGCTACCCATTTATCATCTGTCTCCACACCGGAATCAACTTTCAAAGTAGTTCCCTCGGAAACTGCTGTGATAACGGAAGCATTCTCATCCGCTTCGCTTCTGATACGAAGTCCATTGGTAAGAACCTCTGCCTCTGTATCAAAATTCTGCTGTGCGTAGGCAAGCGCCTCTGTTCCGGTTACACAGTAATCATTGTTCACATATCCGTCCACATTTCCTGACGCAACATGTGTCCAGCCGCTTCCTTCCTCCTGGATCTCTGCGACATCACCTTTGTATAATTTTCCTACGATCTCTGCATCTGCATCTGCGGAAGCTCTGACATATAAATAGTCGTTGACGTCTGCCATAAGGCGGTTCTGCCAAAGTTCTTCTTCCTCAGTCTGCTCACTGCCTGCTGTTTCTGTCGAAACATCCGTCTCTGTACCAGATGCCGCATTCTCTGCCTGTGCGGCAGTATCCGCATCTGCCACATCTACAGTCATTTCGGTCAGACCTTCCTCTGCAGCGTCTGCATCCTGCTCTGCCGCATCACCGGATGTAACACGTGCAACATTCATCTGCTCCACATTCGCATCTGCCAGCCCGATATATTCGTAGGCATCGCTCTCATACTGACTCATAGATACTGCGATTCCTGCAATTCCATTTGTAGCTAAGTCCGTCGTTGTTGCCTGTGATGCCACACCTGTTTTATAATCCGCTGGTGCAGCCTGTGCGACCGAGGTCATCACTACCACTGACATGGCAACTGCAATGGCTCCTGCCGCTCTTTTCTTTAAATTCATAGAAACCTCCATCAGTGTTCATTACTAAATAATATTACACCTTTGTTGTGTTTTATTCATAATTGTTACAATTGTTACGGATTTATTACAAGAGCGATTATAGCAAACGGATATAAAATTGTCAAGTTTTCAGGAAAACACCTCAGTGAGCACAGCATCGATCAGCTTCTCCGGAGCCTCTTTTTCCGGATTTTCACCGGACTTTTGCGCCATTTTATCATCCTGCGCCTGCTGCGTGATCTCCCGTGCCGTCTCGTTCTGCTTTTCGGATATACGGCTCAGTTTTTCTTCCAGTTCAGAAAATTGTTCTTTTTCTTTCTTTTTCCATTTATTTATCTTTCGTAATGTGACAAGTTCAAGCAAAAGCATCAGCCCAACTGCTGCTGCAAGAAGCTCAAGTGAATAGGAATACATCATCTGCATCACCACTTCCATCGTACATTACCTCTTTCTCGTAATTATTCAATCCCCGCCATTCTTCGGCAGCTTCATAATTACTGTCCTTCATGATTGCTATTACTTCATATTTACATTATAAAAATGTTTTTATTTTTTGAAAAGGGACTTGCCTGCAAAATCAATCGCAAGTTCCGACAAGAAAAGCACAAGTCATTTTCTTGACTTTTTTGCATATGGGTATTATAAATATGGAAGAATTGAAGTGCAGAATCCATGCTTTTTTGCACAGAAAGGACTTCTTATGAAAAAAATCGTAATGACCGGCGGCGGTACAGCCGGACATGTCACACCGAATATTGCCCTGATGCCTGCGCTTCGCAGCGAGGGATATGAAATTTCTTATATCGGTTCCTATGAGGGAATTGAAAAGGGGTTGATTGAAGCACAAAAAGTTCCTTATTACGGAATCTCTTCCGGAAAACTGAGAAGATATTTTGATGTAAAGAATTTTTCTGATCCATTTAAAGTGATCAAGGGCTATTATCAGTCAATCCGCCTGTTAAAAAAGATAAAACCGGATGTTGTATTTTCCAAGGGTGGCTTTGTATCTGTTCCTGTTGTTCTGGCAGCAAAACACTGCAAAATCCCTGCAATTATCCACGAATCCGACATTACACCCGGTCTTGCAAACAAGCTTGCAATTCCAAGTGCTACAAAAGTATGCTGCAATTTTCCTGAGACAATGAAGTATCTTCCTGAGGGAAAAGCAGTTCTCACTGGTTCTCCGATCCGTCAGGAATTATTAAATGGAAATCCTTCGAATGCGATTAAACTCTGCCGCTTTGAAAATATGGAGAAACCTGTTATTTTAATTATTGGTGGAAGTACCGGCTCACGTGCGATCAACACCGCAATCCGTGATCTTCTTCCAGAGTTACTGAAACGCTATAACATTATCCATTTATGTGGAAAGGGAAACCTTGACGAAACTTTAAAAGATACCGATGGCTATGCACAGTTCGAATACGCAAACAAAGAACTTGCAGATATGTTTGCACTTGCATCTTTAGTCATCTCCCGTGCCGGAGCCAATGCCATCTGTGAGCTGCTCGCACTGCACAAACCTAACATTTTAATTCCGCTGTCCGCTGCTGCCAGCCGTGGAGATCAGATTTTAAATGCAAATTCTTTCCGTTCTTCCGGTTACAGTTATGTGCTTGAGGAGGAAGCAGTGACAAACACCGCTCTGTTAGAGGCTATTGACCATGTTTTCTCACACAAAGAACGTTATGTGGAAGCCATGGAAAAAAGTAATGGTACGAATTCGATCGCTGCCATTGTCTCTCTGATCGATGACGCCGCCAAAAAGAACTAGAATGATCTATTGCCAGTAAATTACTAAGAGCTGTTGCGTGAAACGTTGATTTTCGTATCATGCAACAGCTTTTTGGGTTAAGCTTATGATTCCATTTTTAAAGAATCACGAATCTCTGCCATCTCTTCTGGCGAGAAAGTTTCATGAGACCAGTTTAAGATATCATTGTTCTTTGCATTGAGGTATCTTGGGATCAGGTGCATATGGAAATGGAATACTGTCTGTCCTGCCACTTCGTGATTGTTCTGAACCAGATTGAATCCGTCACATTTTAATACGTCTGTCATATGGATTGCGAGCTTTTTGGCAAGCTTCATGGCATCTGCAGCTACATTTTCGTCGATCTCATACAGATCTGCATAATGATTCTTTGGCAGAATCAGCGCATGTCCCTTGCTCGCCGGGCTGACATCTAAAACTACCTTGAACTCATCATCCTCATAGATTGTGTTGGATGGAATTTCTCCTGCAATAATTTTACAGAAAATACAATTTTCATCTCTCATTTTTTTATCCTTCTTTCTTAATATTAAATTATGTTGTCGAATTTTGTAATTCGTTAATGATTGCAGTTTCCCTGTATTGGTGCTAAACTGTGACTGTCTAATGTGAAAATCTGAATGAGACCGGGGTGAAATTTTGTTAAATAGCGAGGACTACCTAAATATTTTCCATGAAATCAAAAATTCTATTACATTGATCAGCAGTTCTTTACAATTAGTTGAAAAGAAACATCCTGAAGTGTCTGATTTTGCGTATTGGGCAGAAACTATGTCCGAAATCACCTCATTACGGAACATGGTCACAGAGTTATCCTCTGCAAGGCTCTGCGATCATCTGAATCTCCGCCATGTTAATTTATATGATTATATGGAAGATATCCACGATTCCATCTCCGCTTTCGCAGCTCTTGATTTTCACTGCAACATCATAACGGAAGAAAATCTTCCCGAAATCGATATTGATCCCCAACTACTCAAACAGGCTCTCATTAATTTACTGAAAAATGCTTATGAAGCCATGGATAAATCAGGAACCGTAACCATCCGCGTTTCATCCGAAAATGACGTTGTCCTTATCGCTGTAACCGACTATGGCGGAGGGTTAGATCCTGCCTTTGCAGACAGTATTTTTGAACCTTTTATCACTTCCAAAAACGGTGGCAGCGGTTTAGGTCTTGTCATCACCAAGCAGATTGTGGAATCCCATCACGGAACGATTCACTGTGATTCCAGATCTGGTGACGGCTGTACCTTTACGCTCACTTTACCTCTTACACAAAGTTAAACATGGTATCTAACATGCGAAGTGTCTTAAAATTACCTTTTGCAGTCATCTCACCTGTCATGAAAGCTCTCTGGAATGTCATTCTGCCTTCCACGATACTCTCAAGAACCTGATCTGAAAGCTTTGCGATCACATCGATATTCTCCTGCTTTCCGTAACTAATCTCTAATTTGTCATCCTTTACAGCAATAAACAGTGGTTCTTTCATCCCATCAATCATAAATAAATAGCGGGCAGCAAAATCATGCTGTGGTGTAAAATGCCTCTGGAAATCTTTCATAAATGCATCCTGTGGCTGTGGATTCTTTCCAAGCATATCCTTAAACATGGATGCTAGTTCCTCGATATCCTCTTTTTGCTTCTTCACATAAGAGTCATCGGAAACATATTTGGATAACTGCTCACTCTCCTGTGGAGTCAGTTCTAACTGTGGTGTACGCGAAATGCTCCGCTTTACTGCCTGATTGCTTGTCGGAAGATTTTTGATCTTCTGGGAAATCGTACGATAAAGATTCTCGGCCTTTTTCTCAATGATGACGGTGTAATCCTCATTCATTTCAAACGTGACGAGATCCTCCACGTAACCGCAAAGTCCTGCACATGGCAGTCCGCCAAGAATCTCCCATGCATTGGCAAGCGTCATCTCTCCCTCACGTTCTCCGTAAGTGGTTGACATAACGATTGGCTGCATATAAGTAACCTTAATCTTTTCCTTGTCTCCATAAAGCCAGCACGCATCCAAAAACTGCTGCATGTATCCGCCAATTCCTAGCCATTCCACTGTCGTCGCCAGAATAATTCCATCCGCGTCTTTCATAGTCTGTGGAAGTGTTGCAATCTCATTTTTATGCTCATAGATATTGATGCGCTCTACAGTCACACGAAGTTCTTTTAAAACTTCCTCCATTTTATTTAAAACATAAAGAGTTGGATCGTCTAACAACCCTCTGCCACCATAATAAATATTTATCTTCATTGATCTGCCCTTTCTATCTGCGAAGCAGATTATTCTGTATTTGCGGATTTATATTCATGGATTCATCCGCAACATCTTTTTTAAGTATATTAAGTTTTGCAGACAAAATCAATATTTTTGGCGTTTTCCGTGATATAAAATCAATGTTGCCAAAAATCCGCAGAGCATGCCTCCCACATGGCACCAGTTATCCACGCCTATGCTTGTAAAGCCAAAGTAAAGACTTAATACGATCATGATCAGGATTCCCTTTGTCGTCATTCCCTCCAGCTTTCCTCTATGGTATATCACAACCCACAAAAGTCCACCGATCACACCAAATACTGCGCCGGAAGCACCACCGGATACGGCATAATTTCCCGACAATAGCATCATGATATAAGAGAGCAGTCCTCCACCAATTCCTGCGGCAAAATAAACCACTGCCATTTTCCAATGACCTATGTATTTCTCCAGTCTTGATCCGACACAACAGAAAATTACCATATTATTCATCAGATGTGCCACTCCAAAATGTAAAAACATTGCTGTCAATAAACGCCACCACTGATGATTGATTGTAAGAAACTCCGGATACATGGCACCTCTCGATGCCATATAGAACGCATCTTCTGTTGCTCCGCCAAAAGATAATATAATGTATACAAGAATGTTTGCAAGTGCGATCAGCCCTGTGACAAACGGCAGCTGCATGATGGAATGTTTTCCACTTACCGGTGCAGATGCCCGGCTGTTCTGCTGTACATCCATGTGTTCAATTCGATTCTTTAGTCCCCAGAAATCTCCCGGCTGATTCTCATATATGATCAGCTGTTTTCTGTCCTGATCATATATCCAGATATTTTTTCCTTCAGAGCAAAGTTGTTTTGCATTCTCAGACTGATTCGTGAGCAGAATGGTCAGCAGTTCCACATGGTACACCGGAAATCCTTCCGGGAAGTCCTGTAACCTTCCCACCGGATGATAAAAAAGTTCCTGCACCCGCTCCTGCATCACTTGCAGTTGTCCCATCATCGGCAGATATCCATTCGTACCATCAATGAACATTACAAGATGAAACCCTTCCTCATAATATTTATAGAAAACACCGGTCTCTTCCGGTTTTACTTTACAAAAACGATATCCTTCCTGAGAAAATATCTCCATCCATTCGTTTCTCATTCGCTATCCACTCCATTTCATAGCCTTTCATGGATATTATAGAGATTTCCAGAGGTAGAAGCAATGATATTTCTCCGATGTTTTTCTTAAATAAATCTAAACTTTTCATCTGCAAACTCAAGGATCTCGTTTGCCTGTAAACTCACTTTCATCTTGTAATCTAAGAGCGTCCCTCCTGCCTTTGTTCCATTGGCAGAATTCATATCTTCAATAAAGTATACATTTTCCACTTTCGTGATTTTTGCATGATGACGGCTGATCGTAGCGCAATTGACATAACCGGGGCAGTCAGCAGCACTTCCGATCACATATGGAAATGTATCAATTTTTAAGTCTGACAGCTGATTGTTTCCTTCATATCTCAGAATTCCCTGAATTGTTTTTTTCTGATCTGCCAAAAGGACTGTGGGACGTCCCATTCTTACCTCCTCTTCTTCCGGTTCAAAAACAATGGGCTGGATTTCATTCTTTTTCTCTTTTTTCTTTGCCAGTTCCTGCCTGTATTCTTTGATTTTTGCAAAATCCGGGAAAAAATGTTCTATTGCCTTTTGAAAAATCACTTTTGCTTTACCATCTGCTTTATCTGCTTTGTGAACGTTTTTTTCTTTTTCCGTCTGATTTGAAGTCTGCTCAAGCTCTACTCTGCTATTTTCCAGTGTTCTGTCCGGCACAGGTTCTATATCCACACGATCATAAGTAAGACTTTCCCGGATTGCGATCAGACTATAGCCTTCCTTTATAACCTGATCATAAATATGGTATGCCATTTTTACCGCCCGCTGATCTTTATGATCGATTTTTGTGAGAAGATATTCCATGAGTTTTTGAAATCCCTCTGTAATATTCTCCTTCCCTTCCGGGCAATAGCAGAACCAGAAACTTCCATCCCGGTTGTTTTTAAAAATACTTTCCTGGGAAAACCAGAGATGACCTGGATCTAACAGAAAACCTTCTAACCGTTCAAGCGTTCCACATAAGCTTACGAGAAACTGTGTCAGCATCTGACTGTCCATCATTTCCATTTCCAACGCATGATCAAATGCCTGCATTCCTGTAATATCGTACCAGCAGACTGTAGCAGCATCCGCAAAAATCGTATTGACTGGCACTATCCCTAATATGCTGCTTCTTGTTAATATTTCTTTTTCAAAAGGAAGAAAATCCTGATCCGTCTTGACACACATATAACTTTTTGTCAGTTCCCTTTTATATTCAATCTCCATGAAATAAATCTCCAATATCTGTGATCTCATCCAGCAGATACATCGTATCCACAATATCAAATGATACTCTTGTTCCCAGTTTTGCCACTTGCGCCTTTGTCTCTTCATAGCAATCGATTCCGGTTCTCAGCGCAAGTACCATGACCGCAAGCACAAGTGGCACGATCAATGATGCCTCTATTGAAAAACTTCCCCGCATAACCCGCTCCTTCCATCAAAGTAACAATAAAACATACGCCGTAAATACAAATGGTACAAACGGTATTCTTTCCTTTTTCTTCTTTTTTCTAAAAAAAAGCAACACTGCCGAGCCGATTCCCGCTAAAACAGATGCCAGCAAAAGCAGCACAAGGTTCTCCCAAATTCCAAGAAATAAACCTGTCATCACAAATAAACATCCATCTCCATATCCGATACTTTCATGTGTAACCAGACTGTAAAGTAATAATGCGATACCAACAGACATTCCCGTCATTAAATAAAAAACGGATTCTTCCTGTGCAAACAAATGCAATAATACGGCTGCCATTCCTCCCAGCAGAAGTAGCGGCACACTCACCCGCTCTGTTTTCCAATCGATCCATGCACAGAAAAACAAACTGACCAATAAAACAATCATCCTTATTCCTTCCAGCATTTTGAACACGCCCCCTTTCCCTCCACATCAGATAAGCGTACCATCTCAATGGTTCTTTTAATACCGCTGCAGTTTAAATCTGTGTGATATTTATTTCCGTAATTTGTGATATATACCCTTTCAAATTTGTTAATTTTATCCGCGCAAAGCTCGCATTTGTGGTATTTCTCTCCGTTTTCATTCCGATATTCCGCTATTTGCACATCTTCTACCGACTGAATTGACAAATTCAGATACGTACAGCCCGAAGTCTTATGATACACGGTTCCCTGTTCTGCAATATATACCCATCTGTCACCATCCTGGATGCCAAGTTCGTCTTTCCATCCTGTCCACTTTCGATAAATTGTCTGCTGCGAGAGCCAGAATGACTTTTTCCCAAGCAGACTAACTGGAAATTTCATCTGATAATGGACTCTGAGACAAATATCATTTCCCTCAAAAGACGATTCTGAAAATGTAATTCCGAAAACATTTCCCGTCACAAATTTTCGGATATTATCATCTTCGCGCGCCTTTGCAATAAACATACTTTTTGCAAGTACCGCATACTTTTCTTCCTGACTGTCCTTTACGGCTGCATAGACAGACAGCGTGCGTCCCGTATCTTCTAATGCATCCTGCACGCAGAGCTGCACCTGCATAACACGAAAGAAAAACAACACAAATGTAAACAGACAGGCAAGTATCGGCACCACAACTGCTGCCTCCAATGTCATAGAACCGGACGGACAGGTGCATCCGGGTGTCTCTTTGGGTGCATTGGTCCAAGCCGGACCTTTCCTAAAAGAACATCTTTCAGGGAGAGATTTTTGTTCATTTTTTATAGTTTTGGAGAAGATAAGAGACACCCGGACACACCTGCCTTTCTTATGGAATGTAATTGATCTGATTTTCTCTTCGGAAGGAATATTGTTTTAATTTTTCACTATTTATAAAAGACAACCTGGAAAAAAGAGGTTCTGCCGCAAATTCCACCTCACACCTGAAACAAACGATCATATGATCCATTCTGCAATCTTTATATTCCTCATTCTGAATCAAGTCCTGCTCCATTACATTGAGCATGCGGCAGGATAATGTTCCATCCTTTGCAAAAAATAAAATCTGCTTTAAATAATCCTGATATTTTAGACCATTGCTGCATTCTTTTGCCCTTGTCTGGCTTTGAAACGACTGTAATAGATGCGCCAAATCTGTCGTCCACTGCTCTTTTGACTTCACCAGCGCAATTTTTCCTCCCATGAGCAATGCCCTGATATCCTGGATACTTTCGATATATGCCCATGCACCGACAACCGCGATCTGTACCGTCTTAATGATTGCCGGATTTCCGGTAAAGCCAGCTAATGCAGCAGCGATTGTCTCGGACTGTAACATTTTTTCTCTGTCCGACAGTAAATATGTGACATTCGAAGCACAGCGATACAATAGCAGTCTGTTGACTACCTCTTCTAAATTCTTTCGTTCTTCTTCATGTCCTCCAATTAAATATTCCAACTCATAGGAATATGCATGGTTTTCTTTCGGGCTGCAGTAGTTGGAAAAATTTGATTCCGCATATTCCAGCACAAGAATTTTCCGATACCAGTCACTTTCTGCTTCGTAATTTATATTTCCTTCACTGCAGGTTCTTTTTTCAATCGCCTCTGCAAGATTCATGCGTTTCGTAGAGATTTCGCCGGCGTTTTCCACAACCAGTCCAAGTGTAGAAAGACTCATCGATTTTCTGATTTCATTCACAACATCCAACGGATTTTCTTCCAGAGGCTGTGTATCTTTTTCATTTGTCCTATTCACAATAGATTCATTTTCCTGCCTGCCATTTTCTGCTTTTCCATTGTCTGTCTTTGCTTTCTCTGTCTTTTCCTTCTCTGCCCTTGCACTCTCAATGCTCTCTTTCGCCTGATCAATGGTTTCTTCGACATTTGTCGTATTATTTTTCATGTCATTCTGGTTAATATATCTCTGACGAATCTCTTCTGCTGCCTCTCTGGGCAGATTTTTCTTCATATATGCAGAGATCATATCGAGAAGCACTTCGCCATCAGCATCTGTGACAAGCAAATATTTTGGCTCATAAATGTGGCTGGTCTCCATCTGAAACAGATTCATATCCGGAAACTGCCATCCAAAATTCTTCTGATTCAAATTTTCATCCAGTTTCTCTTTCATTCTCCCTGTCACATTGCCGATTTCAAAAAAATCTGTACTATAGCCACCATCCAGCATGAGCAGATGAAACTCTTCCCATAAATAAGGCTGATATTCTGCAGCCACACATTCCACGCCCTGCCTTCCCTTCCAGTCCGCATATTGAGACAGCCCATAAAATCTTGCTGCCTCAAGTAATACAAAAAGGGCTGAAAACACAAAACTCATACATAGCGCTGAAAATACCGTAATACTTCCCTTTTTCACTAGATACTTCCCGCCTTGCTGTTAATGGTTTCGAAAATACTGTTCACCAGATTTGTGAGCTGCTTTTTAAAGATGATTACAAGCCCTATTAAAACCACAAGTATCAATATCATTTCCACAACTCCCACTCCACTCTCATCTGCTGCAAATTCTTTTGCCACTCTTACCATTTGATCTTTCATATTCTTTTTCCTCGCTTTCCTATTTTTAAAAATTAAAAAACTGCTTACATCTACCTTTCATTGTCCGCCCTGCATTTTACAGATCCAACAATTCTCTGATAATCATTTTGAGAAACAATTACTTACTGTAACGAAAGAAACGCAGGAACCATAATAATGACAATGATAATTCCAAACATCATCATCATTGGAAACAGCATTTTTGTCCCTGCCTCCTCCCCGCTTTTCTTTGCCAGATTTTTGCGTTCTTCAAAGGCATCTGAAACTTCCTGTTCTAATAGCTGCACCAGTCCCCTCGTTCCTTTTCGAAGATTCTGGACAAGCAAACTGCAAAATTTCCGGTAACGATGCAATCCACATCGCTCTCCAAAGCGTTCATAAGCCCGTGCCTCTCCAACTCCGCTCTCAATCTCATGACATGTGATAAGCATCTCCTCATATAACGGATGAATCGGTATCGTATTATTTTTCCGCTTATTGCTGTAATTCGTTGCAATTTTGTTCCATGCGCTAAATAATGTCATTCCAGCCCCAAGAAGGATTGTCAACTTGCTCACCAGCTCCGGATACTCAGACTGCAATTTTTCTTTTCGCCGTTTTTCCTCTTCCTGCTTTCTGGATTTCTCGACCAATGGAACACAGCCCGCTGCAATCATCCCAAGAAGCAGCAATTTTAAAGGCATTCTCTCACTTTTTTCCTTCCATATGATTGTCTGGTCATCTATGGATTCCGGCAAAATCAGCGTAGAATCATTGGTTTTTTCGTTCTTTTTTATTAATTCCTGTTTTAATTTATTGTTGATTTTTTCTTTCTCTGAAAATATCTTTGGACAAATTTGAAAGAAAAACTGATACTCCAACGTCTGACTGTCACAGCCTAATTCCACGACAGCCTTCACCAATATTTCCTCTTCCTCTAAACTGTCATTCATTACATGCCCTTCCAGATTGACATACTGATAAGAATCAAAACTCCAATCTGCCGTCACCTGTCCGTCCTGATACTGTGACTGGATGCAGACATCCTTTCGGATCTCATCTACAGATTCATTTTCTCCTGGAAAAGTCTCTGCGATCTCCTGCTCTGCCGCCGCAAGCAATGCCTGCTGTTCTTCCTTCGTCAGCCCCTGCTCTGCCACGTGCACCGACAGTTCCTGTTCCAGTTCCTTCTCTGGAATTTCCCAGATAAGTTCTGCATCGTAGTTGCCATCTCCATATGCCTGCCGCTCCAATACATTTCCCTGCTTTAACACCGGATTCATAGATTCCTGTATCAGCGCTGCCCCCGCCAACACAGCAAATAACGCAAAGACCTTCCCCATTTTTCGATAAAGGCTCTGTCCCTGCTTTTCACTTTTTCTATTTTTCATATATTCCTTCCCAGATTTCACTCAACTCTTCAGAATACACTTAACGCTCCACCCACATATCTGTCAGACCTTAATAGCTGTCATTTTTGCGGAAATTTTTATTGCAGCAAGATACGCACCCAACGCGCCTGTCATAACACTAATTCCAAAAATATTTCCATACAATGGTGCCAAAAATTCTCCTGATGTCAGATTCAGATATAAAATAATGAAAACAGGAATTACATTCATAATCTTCTGTTCCATCTTCTTTGCAGAAATTACTGTCTGAACCTCTCTTTCCACCTCGATCTTATCGCTGATATGTTCAATGGTTGTTGCTATAATTTTGTGAAAATCACCGCCACTGCGTTTCGCGAACAAAAAAACATCGGAAAAATTCTGAATATCTTCACAATCGCTGCGAAGCGCAAATTCATATAGCAGTTTTTCAATTGGCTGGTTCATTCCAACCGCCTGATTGATCTGATGCAGTTCTCCGACAAATATCCCATCCTGTCCATATAGTTCCGTCATCTCCTTCTCGCTCTCCCGCCATGCATTCTCCATGGAATATCCCGCCTGAAGTGCTGCCGCAACACTCTGCATTGCATCGCGGAACTGCAAAAGAAGTGTCTCTTTTTGCTGTTCCCGCCGTTTCTTTTTCTCTCTTTGAATACACAGTGGAATGAAAATAAAAACAGTGACCATGCCATATACAGACTGATATAAAATCCACGCCGCAAGCATTCCCGCCAGAATTCCTTTTCCAATGCAAACCATCATTTCTTTTTTGCTCAAAAAATATGTACTATAATCCATCCAGACAATACCCTGCCCTTATCATTTTCTCTGTGTGTATCAGATCACCGACTTTTTCCATTGCTCTATGTACTGTATTTTCATGTACTGTATTTTCTTCCGCTTTTTCTTCTTCAAAGCGGTATATGTCATTCAAAATGATGTTATTTTCCTCGTATCCTGCAATTTCTGTAATTGAAAGTACCTTTCGGCTCTTATCCCGCATACGTCCAAGATGAATCAGAATATCAATGCCGGACGCAATCTGGCTTCGAATCGCTGGAAGCGGCAGTTCCATCCCCATTAAAACCATCGTTTCCAATCGGCTTAACATATCTTTGCAGGAATTGGCATGTCCGGTGGACAAACTTCCATCATGCCCTGTATTCAAACTCTTTATATGGACTCCCTATGTTCCCATCATGCAGAAATACAATATCTGTACTTAATATACACTGTATATAACGTTATTATCTTGCCATTCCACAGTTGCAAAAAAAAGAGAGCCTTTACAGCCCTCTTTCATATTGACTTTCTCATTCATTTGTCATACTTAACAGTTTGGCAACCAATGTCTCTAAACTTTTTCCCCAAAATGGGACAAAGTCTGGTATTGCACCAAATGCCATCCCAATTATTATCATTCGCCCACATTCTCTTGCAGATTCCAATGCAAATCCATAACTCAAAACACCTGTCAGAATAAATATAATTGATAAAAAGTAAAGCAAAATATTTCCCAACATCATCGGAATTTTTAATAACCAGCGAATCAATGTCATTACTGCAAGAATTAAATATAAAAACACTTTTATTATGTACTTAACCAACATTTTTAATCCCTCACTTTTTTGTCTTTCCGGACAGCAAGAATCTTGCCATCCGGACTTCCTTTTTTTTGCTATCCGGACTTCCACTTTTTTGCTATCCGGGCTGCAAAATTCTTGCTATCCAATGCAGTTCATTATCCTTTTGTGTATATCATTTCCGTCAAAATCATCTCTTCTGCATCATGACAAATGGCATTCATCCTCCTTGTCCATTCCATGTTGTCCTGCCTTTTTAATTTCTCTGTAATTCCTTGTTTCTCCATCATCTGTTTTACTAATTGTTCTTCCCTATCCCTTGCTTCTGCATCAATCTGATTCAAATGCTCGACAAGTTTTCCTTGTAACAACAATATTTGATATTTTGCCTTTCTGTGTTCCTGTAAATAGCTTTTACGAAGCATCCCATATTTCCCATAAGTTGGTTCGATATCTGTAAGTGCCAATTCCGGCAAATAATAATCTCCACATAACATATAAGTAAGTCCATTTTTCTCATCATAAATTTCGTTCTGCATAAAATATTCTCCTTTTCTTCCTATAATTGATCGTACATCTTCAACAGTGTTCCCTTTTTCATTTGACTATATTTCACCTGTAATTCTTCATATTTTTTCTGAAGACTTTCATATTCGTTTTTCGGAACACTATCGGATAATTTCTGTTCTAAACTCTTAATCCGTGCTTCCTGTGCTTTTGCAATAGCATCACTTTTAGGATTTCGCAATATCATTCCCTGTTGTTTTTCCTTCAATTCCATCATGACCTGTTTCACATTCGGATTATTATAGAAAAAACCTCTGGAAAGTCCTGTTAATTTTGTAAGTTCAGCAACTGAAATTTTTATATTTTTTCTATACATTGTTTCAATAGCTGTTATTGCTGTTTCCGTCATTTCCGCACTTTTTTCTTTTGCCAGTGCTACCATTTTATCGTGTTTCTGCATTTTCCTTTTCCCTCCTGTATTGTGCTAATAATTCATTCATTTCATCTCGTACAGCCTTTGTGTCCTCCGCTAATGCTTCGTTTCTTAACCGCCGATAATGTGGTATGGTTCGTGTATCCTTATGCCCCAACAGCCTTGCAATGCTATCATCATCTAATTTCATTTCTGTAAGTTTTACTCCAAAGTATGTCTAAAACGATGTGTACGAAACTCAAAATAATTTCCATTATCATCCCTGATATCATTTTCATAAATCATGATATTTACATGATATTTCAGCATTGAATCTGTATACAATTTTCCATTATCTTGCAGAAAAATATATTCTGAATCTGGATGCTCCTTTTCTGAAACTTCTATTGCTTTTCTAATCAATTCTGCCAGCTGATCGCTAACTGGTCTTTTGTATTTCCTTGTTTTCTGCTGGATAATAGTTATAAAATAATGTCCAGATTTCTCAGATAAGCAATCCCTTCGCAAAGTCAACGTATCCTCTATTCTTGTACCGAGCATCTGATGTATTATTAAACATCTGCCTAACTGGGGCTTTAATTTTGTTAATGCACAATTAAATCTTCCTGATTTCTGCATCTGAATACGCTTCTGGTAAAGCGTTGTCATATGCTCTGCAATCACTGGATAGAAAAAGGTTGCATATATTTCCTATTTCCAGTTCACGCCCTATTTCATCCAACAGATTATCCAAAACCGACAGCTCTGTCGTGTAACTAACTGATGTAAGACCGGTATCCGTTTTTATATAAACCAGATAATCTTCTATCATATCCCTGCTAATTTCTGTAAAGTGCTTTACTTCTGGAAATCGATCATACATGAAACTAGCAAACCGACGGAATCCACGCAATTCACCTTTTATACTACCCATTGCTTTTGTCTGGCAGTGGCTATACAGTGTTTTCTTTATTATCTCTTTAAATTCTTTCTGCCTGATCTCACGAAAATCTAATCTATATCTTCCACGAATCGGATTACTCCTTGGCACAATATCCAACTTTCTCATATCCCATACATCTTTTTCATTTTCTGGAATATCAGCTGTTTTACACTTCACAACATACTCATAATACATTTTCAGAAAAGAAACCTGAGCGCTACTTTGTTGCTCAACATTCCGCCTATCCAGTCTATTTCTTCTAACGTACAGCGCTAATCCTTTTTTATATAAAAATGCTTTATAGCTTCTCTCCAGTTCTTCCCATTTTTTATCAGTGATGCTACTACAACTTGTACACTTCTCATTCAGAAATTCTTTCAACAGATCAAATCTGTAAATATCATTTACTGCTGTTGATAATGATAAACGTCTACATCTATCATCAATATACCCATAAATCTCATCCTGTATCTTTTCATTATGAATCTCTGATACATAGTACACCCTGTTTTCCTTCCATTTCAGACTAGCCAACTGTTTTTCTGTAGCTTGTTGATAACAGTCATAAGAAATCAAATTAATATTACCTTTCATCATCTTCTACTCCTTTCAATTTAAATGACTGATTTTTTGAAAAATATTTATCTTCAGCCGATACAATACGTTCCGGCATGAAATCAATGTACTGTTTTGTCATATTCTCACTTGAATGTCCTAGATAATCTCGTACTCCTTGTATAGAAACTCCATTTCCGTACATTGAGGTTGCAAGGTTATGTCTGTAATCGTGTGCTCTAAAGATATAATCTCCGCAGGCAATCCCACGGGCCTTACACTCCCGAATCATCTGATTTGAAAATGTCTGTCCATTAAATGCACCACCCTTTTTATTTTTGAATAAATACTCCCCATTTTTTATTCCGTACTTTTTTTCATAATCGTTCACCAGTCCAACCAATAAACTGGGAACAGGAATGACTTTTTCCCTCCGCATTTTGCTTTGATATGCGCATTTCTTGCCTTGTGAATAAAAGGCTCCCGATTTTATTATTGTAACCTCTCGCTTTCCCTAATTCCTGTGCAAAACAAAATCAAATACATCAACTGTAAATGCTCTGGGAATGTCGGCAGCTCCTTAATTAGATGAGCAATTGTTTTTTCTGGAACACTTCTTTCATTGTGTTCCGAAAAACCTTTTTTTAAAAATCGTTCCGGATAAAACTTCAACACTTCAATATTTTTCATTTTCAAAAACTGTAGAAATGTATGCATATGTGTGATATATCGGTTAAAAGTGGAATACTTAATATCGGACTCATCAAAACAGACACATAATCCGCTATATCTTGCATCTCCAGTTCAGTTACTTTCTCTGTCCCTCAGATATTTTAAAATTGTGAAATAAAACTTATTGTATTTCGGATATTTGATAAAGACAGATCAGATATCCCGACCAAATATTTTGCGTATAATTGTAAATACCAACGATTTTCTTTTTCGTAAATATTAATAAACGAAAGGCTTTTAACAGGTGAACTGGCATTGATTCTCGATTTATCAAACTGAAACCTATCCATATACCAGATACACGCTCGCCAATTTGTCTCTGAATCTGTTAGAAATAACGTTCTTCTCGCAAACTCAACAATCTTAGAAGCCTGTTTTTTTATAATTTCCGGCTCATTATTTAAATACAGATAAAATCTGTTTTCGTCTGCCTGTTCCATTTCTTCAATATCATCTATTCCGTACTTATCGCAAAACCGTATAAGTGCTTTTAATGGTTCTAAAAAATATCTTCGATGTCTTTGTACCTTATCCATATTCAAATTTCACACAGCAATATTTTTGTCTGTCGCACCAACTGTGATGAATGTATCCTCGTTAAGTCCCATAACAAATCATTCTTATCGACCACCTGACGAAAAGATTGT